>Ga0207680_10000005_pt1 | contig 660983 bp, 590 predicted proteins | sample KBSS23metaG_FD_184321 | JGI IMG/M metagenome (GOLD analysis project Ga0207680, IMG submission 184321) | Switchgrass rhizosphere microbial communities from Kellogg Biological Station, Michigan, USA - KBS S2-3 metaG (SPAdes) (version 2) | ecosystem: Host-associated > Plants > Roots >...
CCTTCAACGTGCTGCTGGCCCGTTATTCGGGACAAAGCGACATCTGCATCGGCACGCCGATCGCCAATCGCAACCGCGCCGACATCGAGGACCTGATCGGGTTCTTCGTCAACACCCTGGTGCTGCGCACCCAGGTGGACCTGACGCTGGACTTCGCCAGCCTGCTTGGGCAGGTGCGGCAGCACACGCTCGATGCGTATGCGCACCAGGACGTGCCCTTCGAGCAGTTGGTCGAAGCGTTGCAGCCGGAACGCCACACCAGCTACACCCCGCTGTTCCAGGTGATGCTGGTGCTGCAGAACATGCCGATGGGCGAGATGGCGCTGCCAGGGCTGTCGATGAGCCTGCTGGAAAGCAAGGGCGCCACCGCCAAGTTCGACCTCACGCTGACCCTGACCGAGGGCAGGGAGGGTCTTCAGGGTTGCTTCGAATACAGCACGGAGCTCTTCGAGGAGCGCACCATCGAGCGCATGGCGGCCCATTTTGGCCGGTTGCTGCAGGCGATCGTGGCCGAGCCCGGGCGCCCGGTGGGTGCGCTGGCCATGCTGGACGAGGCCGAGCGCCGGCAGCTGCTGTACGGCTTCAACGACACGGCAACGACCTATCCGAATCTTGAGTCCGGCACCCAGACGCTGCATGAGGTGTTCGAGGCACAGGCGGCCCGGACACCCGACCAGGTGGCCGTAGTGTACGAAGGCATGTCGTTGAGTTATGGGGAACTCAACGCCCAGGCCAACCGCCTGGCGCGCCATCTGCGCAAGCTGGGCGTGGGTCCGGACGTGCTGGTGGGGCTGTGCATGGAGCGCTCGCTGGCGATGATCGTGGGCCTGCTGGGCGTGCTGAAGGCGGGGGGTGCCTATGTGCCGCTCGACCCGAGTCACCCTTCCGATCGCCTGGCGACCATCGTGGCCGATGCGAAGCCGGTGGTGATGTTGACGCAGCAACACGTGCACGATGCCGTGCCCGCGGTCTCGGACGTGCCGGTGTTCTGCCTGGATAGTGGCGCCGATGTGCTGGCTTCCTACAGCGACAGCGTCCTGGATCACCATGCCCAGCCGAACAACCTGGCCTATGTGATCTATACCTCGGGCTCGACCGGCAAACCCAAGGGCGTGATGGTCGAACATCGTTCCGTGCTGAACCTTTGGGCGAGCCTGGAAAGTACGGCCTTTGCCTCATGCGAACAGGCGGCAAGGGTAGGGCTCAATGCATCGGTGACGTTCGATGCGTCCGTGCAATCGCTGACGCAGTTGCTGTCGGGACGCACGCTGGTCGTTTTTCCGCAGTCCTTGCGCACGGAGAGCAAGGCACTGCTGGCCTATATCAGGGAGAAGCGACTGGCCGCTTTCGACTGTACGCCGGTACAGCTGGAGATGCTGCTGGATGCAGGACTGCTGGCATCGCCCGGCGGCGAAACGTCGTTGAAAACGGTACTGGTGGGTGGAGAGGCGCTATCGGTGCCGCTTTGGCAGCGCCTGCGGCAGGTCAACGGGGTCGACGTCCACAACGTCTATGGCCCGACCGAGTGCACCGTTGATGCGACCGCTTGCGCGTTGCGTGGTGCCGGCGACTGGCCAAGCATTGGCAAGCCACTGGGCAACGTGCATGCATACATTCTCGATGAGCATGGAGAACCCGTGCCGGTGGGGGTGGCAGGTGAGATCCATATCGGTGGCGCCGGTGTGGCGCGTGGCTATCTGAACCGCCCTGACTTGACGGCGGAGCGCTTCCTGCCGGATCCCTTCCTTGCCGACCCGCATGCGCGGATGTACAAGACGGGCGACCTGGGGCGTTGGCAGCCGGATGGAACCATTGAGTATCTTGGGCGCAACGATTTCCAGGTAAAGATCCGCGGATTCCGTATCGAACTCGGTGAAATCGAAGCGAAGTTGGCAGCGTTCGACGGAGTACGCCAGGCGGTGGTGCTGGCACGCGAGGACGAGCCGGGGGACAAGCGGCTGGTGGCGTATCTGCTCACAGAAGCGGACGTTGAGCTGCCGGTGGCCGAGCTGCGTGCCCGGCTTGCCCTGCAGCTTCCGGACTACATGCTGCCGAGCGCCTTCATGAGGCTCGATGCGTTTCCGTTGACGTCCAACGGCAAGATGGATCGCAACGCACTCCCGGCACCGGACCTAACGCGAAGCGATGCCGTATATGTCGCGCCGGGTACGCCGACCGAGAAGATCATCGCGAACATCTGGGCCGATGTGCTGAAGGTGGAACAAGTGGGCGTGTCCGATGATTTCTTCAGGCTGGGTGGCCACTCACTGTTGGCGGTACAACTGGTTTCGCAGTTGCGCAAGCGCGCCGCCATCGAAGTGGAGATACGCGATCTGTTTGCGCACCCCACCCTGGGTGCGTTGGCTACCTTCGTTGATTCAAGCAGGTCCACGGGACATCCGAACCTGGTGCCCATCAGGACCCGCGGCCATTTGACGCCGCTGTTCCTGATCCATCCCATCGGCGGAGAGGTCCAGTATGCGTTTGACCTGGCGAGGTATCTGGAAGCGGACCGCCCTGTTTATGCACTGGCGGCCAGCGGGATCGCTATCGGCGAGACGCCGCGCAACAGGATCGTCGACATGGCAAGCGTCTACCTGGAAGCAATACGCGAGGTCCAGGCCGTTGGCCCGTACTTGCTGGGCGGGTGGTCGCTTGGAGGCATGATTGCCTATGAAATCGCCCACCAGCTACTTGCGGCGGGAGAGGCAGTCGACTTCGTAGGGATGATCGATACGGGCAGCAGCCCGCATCTGCGCGCCCAACTGCGTGCGGAAAATGCCTCCGAGCTGGACGAATGCAGGGCGGTGATGAACTGGATCGCCGATCTGCACAGGGAGAGTGCCGATCTGCGCCAGCATCCCGCCCACGATGAGTTGATGGCGCTGGTGGACAGCAAGGACGTCGATGCCCTGGTTCGTGCCTGCCAACGGGAAGCATTGCTGCCGGAACATCTGGACATGGCGATGGTGAGGCGGGTGCTGGCTGTCTACCAGGCAGGCGCCAAGGCAGCGGCAGGGTACGAGGCGCCGCTTCCAGGCGTAAAGGTGACGTTCTTTGCTGCCGACCGCACGCCGGACGAGGACGTGACGTTCGGCTGGGGGGACTTGCTGGGGGAGTACCTGGAAGTGACGAGGATCGGCGGCAGTCATCTGTCGATCGTGAAGCCGCCCAGGATCGACAAACTGGCGAGGGAAATCTCCGGAAGGATCAAGCGCCACTTCCCAAGCACCGAGTTGTCATCTGCATAGCCATACCTGATGTATGTCCGCTCGGAAGAAATGGTCTGGAACTTCGCGCTAGCACCCAGGGAATCCATAATGAATTCGAACACTGAAACCGCCACCTTCTCACGCACCGTTGCCGACTTGCCCGGCCCGAAGGGGGTTCCGATCTTCGGCAACCAGCTGCAGATGCGAGGAGCCCAATGGCACGTGACGTTGGCTTCGCATATTCGCAAGTTCGGCCCGATCTTTCGGCTGGAAGCGTTTGGCATCCCGATCGTGGTCGTCTCCGATCGCACCGCCGTGAGTAACCTGCTTCGCGATCGGCCCGAAGGGTTCGAGCGAAGCGGCGGCCTTCGGACACGCATGAACGAGCTGAAGGTCGGCGGCGTGTTCACCGCGGAAGGCGAGGACTGGCGCAAGCAACGCAAGATGGTGACCGGCGGCCTGAGCGTCGATGTCATACGAAACTTCTTCCCAACCATGGGATTCATGACCGAGCGCATGCTCAATCGCTGGAAGGCCGCCCTGGCCAACGGCAAGCCCATCGACTTGCGCCGGGACCTGAAAGCCCTGGCGCTGGATATTATCGTCGGCATCTCGATGGGTTATGACCTGGATGTGGTCAACGACGACAGCAACCCGCTGCAGCACGACCTGGATAACTTGATGCGCCGTCTGGCCAGTCGTGGCACTTCGCTCTATCCCTACTGGCGCCACTTCAAATTGCCGGCCGATCGCGTGGCTGACAAATCGGCCAATGATGTCGAGAAGGCCGTCCTGGAGTTCATCAACAGTACGCGCGAACGCATGAAGGGCCAGCCGCACGTGCGAGATAAGCCTGCCAACATGCTCGAGGCCATGATCGCGGCCAGCGAGGATCCCGACTCGGACTTTACCGACCAGGAGCTGATAAGCAACGCCATTTCAAGCGTGGTGGGCGGCGTGGATACCACCGCCAATACCATCGGGTGGATGATCAACCTCCTGGCGCAGAATCCCGCGGCCGCGACCACGCTGGCTGCCGAGGTCGACGCGGTGCTGGGCGACGCAAGGTTATCCCGCGATTGGGAGCATATGAAGCTGTTCCCTTATCTGGATGCGGCTCATAACGAGACCCAGCGCCTGAGATCGGCCACGCCCTTCCTTGGCCTTATCAGCAAAGCCGATAGCGTCATCGTCGATACGTTCGTCCCCAAGGGCATGGTGATCTTCGTGCCGACGAATTGCGGAGACGGGATGGACGAGGCGCACTTCCCCCAACATCAGCTGTTTCAGCCCGAACGCTGGATATCGGAGCAGAAACTGCAAAGGGAGGACGACCCTTCACGCAAGGTCTTCCCGTTCGGCGGCGGCCCGCGGCTATGTCCCGGCCGTTTCCTGGCCTTGATCGAAATCAAGGTCGTGGTATCGATGATCATGCGAAACTTCGATCTGGAGTTCGACACCAGCGCGCCGCCGGTCACGCAGGTCATGAATTTCTTCATGAGCCCCAGTGCCGTGCCTGTACGACTGAAACTCCGTTGAAGGGGCGTGCGTTGAACGCGAATGCCGCGAGCTCCTATTTCCGGGTGGCCAGGAAGGTCCTGAACGTCTCCGCGCCGTTGATGGGGGCCATGCTGGGCAACCTGGTCATGATGCTCGTCGACCGGATCTGCCTGGCGAGATATTCAAGCAATACGCTGGAGGCCTCCGGGCCGGCCATTCATACCGCGATGGCCATCGTCAGCTTCTTTACCGCATTCGTCGGGTTTTCACGGTCGTGCGTGGCGCAGGCGTTTGGCAGATCCGGTCGCGGCGAGTCTGCCTATCAGGCCGCGGTGGGTATCCTGGTCGGCGCTGCGTTCGCGGTTTTGTTGTTGCTGATGGCGCCGCTGATCGAGCAGATTCCGTTCCTGAGCAACCGCCCTCCGGCGATCACGCACCTGGAGTCGCAATTCCTTTATTTGTCAGCCTATTTCGGCAGCGTCATGACGCTGAACATGGCGCTTTCGTCGTATTTCAGCGGGATCGGCCGAACCCGGGTGACTTTGATCGTCGGGCTGATCGGCCAGGTGGTGGTTATCTTCATGACCATCGGTCTGGTGTTCGGCAGGTTCGGCCTGCCAGAACTCGGCATGCGGGGGTCGGCGATCGGAACCTTGATCGGCACGCTGGCGATGCTGGTTTGTTATGTGCTGTATATGCCCCGTGAGGTTTGGGGTAACCTGAGCCGGTTGATATTCAAGCGCAGCCGCGTGTTGTGGAACGATCTTCTCCCTCGTTTCAGCAAGGGCTTCGCCGTAGGCAGTTCCGCTGGAATCACCAATCTTGGGAGTGCGGCGTTCGTCTGGATCGTCGGCGGCCTGGGCGCCATCGCGCTTGCGGCAAACAACGTCAATCTGACCGTGAACTACATCGGGGGTGTTCCCCTCATCGGCCTGGCTGTCGGGTGTGGAGTTCTATGCGGCAATGCCCTGGGCGAGGGCGACTACTCCCAGATACTGAAGATCGTCCTGGTGACGATGACGATCGAGTTGATGTACATCGTCGTCATCGCGTTCTTCCAGATAGTCACGCCGTTGCTGCTGCTCAATCCATTTGGTCTGCACGATAAGGCGCCAGAGATCCAGACGGTGTCGATCGCGACTTCGCGAATACTGTGGATCTATGCGCTCGCGTTTGGATTTTCCACCACTGGCAGTGCCGTGCTGGAGAGCTTTGGCCTGACCAAATTCCTCTTCGTTACCCGCGTGGTGCTGATGTGGGTGCTCAGCATCCCGGTGACTTACGCGATCATGACGGCCCACGCTGGCGATGCCAGTTTCCTTCCGATGTGCTGGGTGGTCGGCTCGCTGTTCGAGGGGGCCATCGGCGCGATGTATTTCTGGCGAATCTGGTTGGCGGTAAGGCATCGCCAGAACGATATCGTGCTGGCCCACGCCGAGGGTTGAGGAAAGCTGTGACTTTCGGCAGATGTTGTAACGCTCGGGTCGAACCTAGCCTTGCCGGCACCAGCAACTCGAAAGATGAAAGGCCGGCCGTGGCGATAGAACTCGATGCACCTGAATTCGGCGGCCCAATCGTGGCAGCCTCCACGGCTCTGCTGGTGATGCACTACCAGACCGACATCCTCGGCCTCTTTCCCGCCGTTTCCGCACAACTGATCGCCAATACCCGTGCGCTGGCCGATGCGGCCCGTGCCCGGGGAGTCGAGGTCTACTTCTGTCGAATCGCATTCTCCAAGAACTATGCGGAGATCAGCAAGAAGAACAAGAACGGCAGTGGCCTCGCGGCCTCCGGCCTGTTCGTGAACAACGAGATCGTTCCTGAACTCGGCCGGCAGCCTCAGGAAACCGAGATCGTCGCCCATCGCGCCAGTGTCTTCTACGGTACGGACCTTGGCGTCTGCCTCTCGGCCAAAGGGATCGACACGCTGATCCTGGCGGGTGTCGCATCCACTGGTGTCGTGCTTTCGACGATTGCCCATGCCAGCGATGCCGACTATCGCATCTACACGGTCAAGGACTGTTGCTACGACCCCGACACAATCGTGCACGAGCACCTCTTTAAGACAGCCTTCGCGTCGCGCAGCGTCGTGCTATCACTCGCGGAGGCGATGGCTGCATTGGCCTGAGCGGGCAGGGCGCCTGCAACGACACTTCGGCCACCAACGAAACGTGGCGCCTTCCATCCTCCTAGGCTGGGTTCTCCCCAGTGCAGGAGCGAGATCCGGATGACGACGCTGATGATCGGCGCCATGGCCTCGGTGGCCGTTGGCGCCATGTCCATCGAAACCACGAATATTCCCCTGCCAGGGAGCGGGGACCACGTGGCCCTGCATTGCGTGGCGCCGCACGGGGACACGGGAAAAGCCGTACTCTTCGTTCACGGAGCCACCTTTCCCACGAAGCTCGCAGCCGGCTTCCAGTTCCATCCGGAGGATTCGTGGATGCACGACATGGCCCGGCGGGGGTACCTTGCCTGTGGGCTGGACTTCCTGGGCTACGGCGGATCCAGCACACCCGCGGCCATCAAGGGGGCCATCTCGGCGGCTCCGCCGGTGACGCGTGCGTCCGAGGCGGCGGAACAGATCGCCGCCGCCGTGGACTATATGCACGAGAAGAAAGCTGCCATCGACGTCCACATCGTGGCCCATTCGTGGGGCACGATCCCCGCGGCGATGTACGCGGCCACGCATTCGCACGAACTAGCCTCGTTGACACTCTTCGGGCCGATCGTACAGAAGGAAAAGGCAGGCACCGATAAGTCGCCGAACGATGCATGGTTCCGCCTGACGGCCCAGCAACGCCTGGAGCAGCTGCGTTTCGAGAAGGTGCTTCCCGCCGGAAAAGTGCTGCTGGAGCCCGCCGTGGCCGCACGATGGGCAGGAGAGTACAGGGCCGCGATGCCAGTCATCGGCAACGACGCGCTCGACCAGATGCGCATCCCCAACGGACCGATCATCGACAGCGATGACGGAGCCTCCGGCAACTACCCGTACGTCGCGGCGCAGGTGAAGGTCCCCGTGTTCGTGGTCTTCGGCAACTACGACGTGATCGTGAACGATGCCGAGGCTTCAAGGTTCCTCGCCAGGTTCACCTCTTCGCCCATGAAGTGGCAATTACGCATCGACGACGGTACCCACGTGATGCACCTGGAGCGGCAGCGCTGGTCGTTGTACGAAAGCGTCGCCGCTTTCATCCAGGCCACGTCGGAGGTGAGCCGATGAGCGACCTTGCCGCCCGTATTCCCGTTGCCGTGATTTTCCAGGTGGAGCCCGATCCGGGGCGGATCGATGCCTACCTGGGGCTCGCCGCCAGCCTGGCGCCACAACTGGCCGCCATCCCGGGCTTCATCGAGAACGAGCGATTCCAGAGCCAACGGCATCCTGGCCGACTTGTTTCCCTGTCCCTCTGGGAAGACGAGGCTGCCGCCATCCGCTGGCGCGAAAACACCTTTCATCGTTCCGCCCAGCACCGGGGCCGCGGCGGCCTCCTCAAGGGTTATCGCATCCGTGTCGGCGAAATCGTCGGCGGCCCGGTGTTCGCACCGGGAAGCACGAGCGACCTCATCCTCCTACAATCGATGGGGAGCGGCATCCCTGGCGACGCGGCTGCGGAGATCATCGACGAGCTTGCCGCGGACGGGCATGAAACGTTCGTCAATATCCGCGATCAGGGACATGCGCTCGTGTTGATCGAAGGAAACCATCCGTTGCGCGACGATGGCAGCTTGCCAGCGGGTGTCAGCCTGTTGCGCGTCAGGGTTTTGCGCGACTACGGCCTGACGGACCGTGCCGAGGCACCATGCGCCTGAAGGGCGGGGAGTGGACCACATGTGCAACGAAGATAGCGGTTTCAAACTGTCGAAGGTGGCTTCCGCCATTGCCGAACCCTCGCGAGGACGGATGCTTTGCCACCTCATGGATGGTACGGCGCGAACGGCGACGGAACTGGCCACCGTCGCCGGCATCGCCGCCTCGACGGCGAGCGCGCACCTGGCTCGCCTGGTGGGAGCGGGCCTGCTGGAGGTAGTGTCACAGTCGCGCCACCGCTATTACCGACTGACCGGCGAAGACGTGGCCCGTTCCCTGGAGACGCTGATGGTGGTGGCCGAACCCGCGGGACGCTTGAAGTCCAGCACGCCTGAGTCGCTTCGGTTGGCGCGCACCTGCTACGACCACGCCGCAGGGGAATTGGGTGTGCAGTGGCATGACCGCCTGTTCGAACGGGGCTGGCTGAACAAGGGGGCGGGGAAGGGCGAGTATGACCTGAGCGCGACGGGCAGGCAGGCGCTGGCCGGTTACGGCATCGACATCTCCCTCCCACGCCGGCGAAAACTGGCCTATCCGTGCCTTGACTGGAGCGAGCGCCGTCCGCATCTGGCCGGCGCCCTGGGTTCGGCGCTGCTGAAACTGGGCATCGACCGCCAATGGCTTCGCCGGAGCCTGGAGGATCGCGCCCTTATCGTCACGCCGAAGGGGCGGCGCGAACTGCACGACGCCTTCGGCATCGCGCTGGAACTATAAATCCAGCGTATAGCGAGCCTTGAGTTTCTCCGCCGCACCTTCCCGCCGGTAGAATTTCCGAGCGCGTTCGTTCCACTCGGGCGTCTGCCATTGCACCTGGTCGACGCCCTGCTCGCGGGCGAATTGAACGATCTTCGCCAGCAACGCCGCTCCTAACCCATGCCCCCGGTATTCCTCGGCGACGAACAAACAATCCAAGTGTGCGTACTCCCGGGCGAGCCAGGTCGAAAATTCGATGGTCGCCGAAGCGTAGCCAGCCAGTTTCCCATCGATCTTCGCCCCCCATGCCAGTAGCTTGACTGGCTCTGCGAAGAGCGCTCGCCTGAGAAGTTCGGCTTTACCCACTGGCGTGTATTCGGCCCGCTCATAGCAGGCATGTTCCACGCACAGCGAAACCAATGCCTCGATGTCACCTGGTTCGATCCGGCAGAGCATGAAGTTTCCCGGCTGCCCGGAAGCGTCGTCGATGAGGACGGGCATTTCAGTGTGTACCGGTGCCCGACTCGAGGGAAAAACCCTCGTCCAGCCAGCCAGTGATACCGCCGGCCATGAGCTTTACCGGGAAGCCCAGTTGCGCGAGCTTCGCGGCAGCACGCGCCGCGCCATTGCAATGCGGGCCCGCGCAATACGTCACGAACAAGGTCGAACTCTCGTAGGCACTCATCCGCGACTGGATGATCTTCCCATGCGGAATATTGATGGCGCCGGGTACATGGCCCTTGGCAAACATCTCCGGGCTGCGCGCATCCAGCAAGATAAAGCCGGGGTCGGCCTTGCTCATCGCATCGTGTGTATCCCAGCAGTCGGTCTCGAACGCAAACTGTGACTGGAAATGATCGTGGGCCAGATCGGAACGGGCCGCTGGTACCTGGGTCACTGCATTGGACATGGCTAGGCTCCAAGGGGAAAGTGGGGCTATTGTTCGGCAGGCCGCCTTGCCGGACAATTGGCAAGATTGCCATCAATCGATCAAATCATGCCAAAGCCAAAAAGCGCTGGAAGAAACATCAATCCTCTCGTCGTCGCGCTTGTGTACGATGGCTTCTGCATGTTCGAGTTCGCATGCGCTGCCGAGGTCTTCGGCCTCCCGCGGCCCGAATTGGGCGCAAACTGGTATCGCTTCGAGACGTGTTCGGCAGGCGGACGCGCCGTGCGTGGGCAATTCGGCCTCAAGGTCGTTCCGGACGGCGGCCTGGATCGCCTGGTGGCTGCCGACACCATCATCATTCCGGGTTGGTCGGGCGTGGACGTACCGGTTCCTGCCGCCATCATCAAGGCATTGCGCGGGGCACATTCGAGGGGCGCGCGGCTGCTGTCGATCTGTTCCGGATCATTCGTATTGGCCGCTGCAGGACTCCTGGATGGCAAGACCGCCACCACCCATTGGCGCTACGCCGATGCCCTCCAGCGACTCTATCCCCGCATTCACGTGGATCCGGACGTCCTTTATGTCGATGAAGGCCAGGTGCTCACATCAGCGGGAAGTGCGGCGGGGCTCGACCTCTGCCTTCATCTCGTACGTCGGGATCATGGTTCGGATACGGCCAACAACGTCGCACGACGCCTGGTCATCCCTCCCCACCGTGACGGCGGCCAAGCGCAATTCGTGCAGCACCCGGTGCAAAAACGCGAACGGAACGCCTTGTCACCATTGATGGATTTCATGCGCAGCCGACTTGACCAGACCTTTACCCTCGCCGAACTTGCCCGCAAGGCGGCCATGAGCGAGCGAACCTTCATTCGGCGCTTCAAGCAGGCGACCGGTGCCACACCAGCGGATTGGCTGACGGCAGCGAGAGTGGAGCGGGCACGCGAACTTCTTGAAAATTCCCTGCACTCGATCGATTCGATCGCCGAACAAACGGGCCTCGGGACCGCGGCGACCTTGCGCCATCATTTCCGGCGCAGGCTGGGGACTTCTCCCACTGCGTATCGGAGTCGATTCGCCTAGGTCTACCCGAGCTTGCTCGTGCCATGACCTTCGTCCCTTGACCGGCGGGTCGGGGCTTTCTGAAGATTCAGGCTGTCGTCACTGCCAGTCACCCAGGGAGAAGGCATGAAGTATCTGTTGGCCGCGTCGTTGTTGCTCGCGTTGCCCGTTGCCCGCGCGGAAGACTGGGCTGCCAACCTCCGCAAGGATGCCCAGGCCATGCACGACGACATCGCCAGGAACCACCCCGGGCCCGTCGATCCGCAGAACCCCGGCTTCGCGGCAAGGAACGACAAAGGCCTGGCCTTGGCCCTTGAACGGGCGAAGACCACGTCGAACTATGCGGGATACCTCTATGCGATGCGCGCCTACTCAGCCAGCTTCGATGATGGTCATCTCGGATTCTTCGTGCCGGACGGCGTGATGCAACCTCGCATGGACGAGAACTGGCCGGGTTTCCTCACCGCGTTCGACGCGAAGGACGATCAGCACGTGGTGACACGGGTCGACGATGCGCCTGTTCCCCTCGGTGCCCGCCTTGTTGCCTGCGATGGCAAGGAAGCTGCGACCCTGGCGGCGGCCAACGTCGGCTCGCAAACCGGTCGCTGGAGCCTGCACGCCATGCGCATGATGCGTGGCGGTTTGTTATTCACCGATGATGGCAACCCCTGGATCCAGCGGCCCTCGCATTGCACGTTCGATGTCGATGGCAAGCAGCGCGAGGTCGACCTGGCGTGGCGCCCGATCGAACAGGACGAACTTACCCGCCGACGCTCCGCCACCTGGCATCGCGCCGCAGAGCCCATCGGCATGCGCACGCTCCCCGACGGCACGGTGTGGATCGCGCTAAGCGACTTCGACGGTAACCTCGATCATCCGGCGGCCAAGGCGCTGGAACCTCTGATAAAGAAGGTGCAAGCCCAACATCAGGCCATTCTCGCCGCGCCACGCGTGGTACTGGACCTGCGTGGGAACAACGGCGGCGATTCACGCTGGAGCTTCCTGCTGGCCGAGGCGTTGTGGGGAAAGCAGGCTACCGGCAAAGTAAACCTGGAACCCAAAAGCGTGGACTGGCGCGCATCGAAGGACAATATCGCCAAGCTCCAGGAAATACTGTCCATGTGGGAGTCTCACCCGGGCACCCCGCCCGATAACCTGGCCTGGGCAAAAAGAATCACCGGGGGCATGCAGGCGGCCATGGCCAAGGGCCAGGACTTCTACATCGAAGCAGGCGATCCCGCCACGCCTACACCTGCACCGCCTAAAACCAAGGCACGCGTCTTCATGGTGACCGACAGTGGCTGTGCGTCGGCCTGCCTGGACGCATCGGACCTGTTCCTTGCGCTGGGGGCCGTCCACGTAGGGCAGGAGACCAGTGCCGATACGATGTACATGGACATACGCCAGGCGACGCTGCCAAGCGGTCACGGAACACTACACGTGGCGATGAAGGTGTACCGAGGGCGCAAGCGCGGTAACAACGTACCGCTGGTGCCGCGTTACCCCTACCAGGGTGACCTGGCAGATACCGGTGCGCTTGAGCACTGGATCGCAAGATTGCCATGACACGCCCTGACGAGGAGATGCGTTCGGCCTTGCGGACCTTGCGCTAATTCTTGCGATGTGGAACACGGACGTTACTCACTGCACATAAACTGCAATTTGTCGCCTTTGTATCTCAGGTATTTATGAGGCACAGGTCACAAATGCCGATAACGCCCATCATCGATCTCGTTCGCGAAAGGTGTGCGGAAGCAAATGCACACGGAATGAGTAGCGCTGCATGAAAGCGCTATTCCGGGCTTTGGCGACGAGCAGCAGCTTTGAGTTCTTACGCTTGCGATCGGGTGATCGGCGGGTCGATCCCCGGTACGCACACACTCAATCAGCCAGCAAGATGGGGAGAGTCTACGGTGAGATCAAATACGATTGGCGGTCGGTTGGCCGCGAAAGCGTTATTGACGGTGCTAGCCGCCGGAATTGGCGCCACGTTCGCGATGCACGCTGACGCGGCAACGGTCGGCTTATTGTCGGCACCACAGATCAAGCAGCTACCCGATGACAACGACCGCGTCCCGTTGCCGGGGAACATTTCGCCCTTTGCCACCGCAGAAAATGATCGCGGCCTGACATCAGACAGCCTGTCGCTTGAGCATATGCAACTGCTCCTGAAGCGCCCCGATGATCGCGAAGCTGCGCTGCAGAAACTCATGCAGGAGCAACAGACCAAGGGGTCGCCCAACTATCGTAAATGGCTCACCGCCGACGAGTTCGGCCAGCAGTACGGCGTGTCGCAGGCAGATATCGATGTGGTCACAAACTGGCTGAAGTCACATGGCTTCACCGTCAATAGCGTCTATCGAAGCGGCACCTTGATCGATTTTTCGGGCACGGCAGGGCAGGTGCGCCGTGCGTTCAATACCGAGATTCATCACCTCAGTGTGGGGAATGTCGATCACATTGCGAACATGAGCGATCCGCAGATCCCGTCGGCGCTCGCTCCGGTGGTAGCCGGCGTGGTGTCGCTCAATGACTTCCGTCCGCATACAAACTTCAAGCCGCACGGAAACTACACTTTCACGAGCAGTGGGAGCACCTACCAGGCCGTTGTGCCAGCGGACCTGGCAAAGATCTACAATTTCAATCCGGTATTCAGTGCCGGTATTACCGGCGCGGGCCAAACCATCGTGCTGATCGAGGACACCAACGTGTACTCGACCGCCGATATCACTACCTTCCGGTCAACCTTCGGATTGCCTGCGGCGACGTTCACCCAGGTTCACCCTGGAAGCTGCAGCAATCCCGGGGTGATCACCGGAAACGACGGCGAGGCGGAACTGGATGTTGAATGGGCCGGTGCCGCGGCTCCGGGCGCTGCACTTGAGCTTGCCTCCTGCGCGGATACCTCCACGACCTTCGGCGGCCTGATTGCGATCCAGAACCTGATCAACGCCACTGGCACTCCGCCAGCCATCATGAGCGTGAGCTACGGCGAGTGCGAGGCGGAGAATGGCGCCACGGCCAACGCGGCGTATATTTCCACGTACCAGCAGGCGGCCGCGGAAGGCGTGTCGGTTTTCGTTTCTTCCGGTGACGAAGGCGCAGCCAGTTGCGATGCCAATGCAACGCATGCCACGCATGGCATCGGCGTCAGCGGTTTCGCATCGACGCCGTATAACGTGGCGGTGGGCGGCACGGACTTCGGCGACACCTATGCCGGTACCAACAGCTCGTACTGGAGTTCGACCAACGGCTCTACCTACGGCTCGGCGCTGTCCTACGTTCCTGAGATTCCCTGGAACGACTCTTGTGCAAGCGTGTTGATCAGCAGCAAGAGTGGCTACAGCACGCCATACGGCACCAGTGGCTTCTGCAATAGTACGACGGGCAAGGCGGATTACCTCACCACGGCGTCGGGCAGTGGCGGCCCCAGCGGCTGTGCCAGCGGAACAGCCTCAACAAGCGGCGTCGTAAGCGGCACCTGCCATGGCACTGCCAAGCCGTCGTGGCAAGCGGGCTTCCTCGGCAACCCGGCCGACGGTGTGCGTGACATCCCGGACGTGTCCCTGTTTGCAGCCAACGGCGTATGGGGCCATTACTACGTCTATTGCTATAGCCACACCGCTGGCGGTGGCGCGGCCTGCACGGGTGCACCCAGTGGCTGGGCTGGCGCGGGCGGCACGTCGTTCGCTTCGCCCATCATGGCCGGCATCCAGGCCCTGGTGAACCAGAAGATCGGCGCGAGCGTGGGCAATCCAAACCCGACCCTGTACTCGCTTGCCGCCACCGAATACGGCAGCAGCGGCAGCTCGTCATGCAACTCGAGCAATGGCAGCGGCGTAGGAAGCAGCTGCGTCTTCTATGACGTCACCCAGGGCGACATGGACGTGAACTGCACGGGCACGCACAGTTGCTATCGCCCTTCGGGGACCAACGGCGTGCTCTCGACGTCCACGTCAAGCTACGCGAAGGCTTATGGCACGAGCACCGGTTGGGACTTCTCCACCGGCATCGGCACCATCAATGCGGCGAACCTGGTGAACGCCTGGCCGTGATGTGAGTTTTGGAACCCGAAGAATGGCGCCTTCCGGAATTCCCGGAAGGCGCTTTCTTCCAGGTTCCTGATCCACCCGTGTCAACGATTAGCCAGTAGTGGCGTTGCATATCCCAATCGTCGTTTAACTCAGCGTGCACGCTGGCTTGTCCACGCTCAAGGGAGAAATGCGAAATGATCTTGATTCGCTTCAAGGGCAACCCGGATTCCCATGAAACGCTATGCGATATCTATAGGGAAAACGAAGAAGGCCTGATATTCGTCAGGTCCTATCCGGCGCAAGGCGTCGTTCGCGGATGCGACAATATCCCTCTCGATAATCGTCGCGTCGTTTTGAACGACACGTTCGACATCGATGACGTCAATGCCTTCGGCCGTTACGGAATTATCGAGTTGTCGTCGGGCGACGGCACAAGGCAGGTGTACATTACCGGCGGCAAGGAGCAGGGCGAAGCGGAAGGCGAGCGGGCGGTCAATCTGCTGCGCCTGAGCAAGGACGATCACCGCCACCTGGTCTTCCTCCTCCGACGCGATGACCAATTGCGCGCGGAAGTGGATAGCCCAGCGGAATCACTTCAATCCGGGCAGGCACAAGCAGACGTCGCACAGGCACCCTCCGAGTCAAGGCTGTATGCACGCCTTTCCCAGATCGTCGCCTCGAGCGTGGTGGTCGGATCGCCCTTCATTCTGCAGTCCACGGCTGCCGCGCAATGCACCGGCCCCACGAACACCCCTTACGGCAGCGTATCCGGGTCCGGTTATTCGGGCATCAACGGCTCGTTTATCTTCAATCAGGAAGGCCGCTCCCTGACCGGCAATATCCCCGCCGGCGGCAGTGCGGGCGTCACTTACAACGGGCTTGATCTTGGTCAGCAGTCTTCGGGGACGCTGGCAGGTCTCGGCTTCTCGCAAAGCTTCATCAACAAGTACTCGGCGTTTATCGGGCTTACCGGTGCCCAGGCACTGAGCGCATGGAATGCCAATCCTTCACTGCACACCATCACATCCGCGGACCAGACCCAGATATACAACAACGTCTATCCCGCCTACTACTCGGCGGCAGCGGCAAGTTTCAATGCGAAGGCGGCACAGCAAGGGATATCGTTCCAGTTCTCGCAGATGCCTGCGCAATGGCAGACGGTGGTGGCATCGATGTATTTCCAGGCGGCGCCGGCCACGGCCAATCCGAACTCGAAATTCATGAATACGCAGTTCGCCAGCCAGATCATCAACCAACAGTATTCGGCCGCCTTGGCGAATCTGCAGAACTTCGGCAGTCCCAGCGCCGCACAGAACATCCGTGCCCAGCAGGGCGCCAACTACATCAACGGTCAAAACTGTTCGGGCCCCTAGTGAAGGCAATGACATGAAGAAATGGATGTTTACCGCGCTGGCAGCAGTGTTGTTGGCACCTGTGTGTTCGGTCCACGCACAACCTCCTGGGCATGCACAGGCCGCTGCCAGCGCAAAGGCTGCCGTTGTACAGGACGACTACGCCTGGATGGCGGATTTCAGCGGAAAGCACGCGCACGACCTGTATGCCGACCCGCGCTTGAAGAAAGCCGTGTGGTCCGGTTTCCCGCGGGATGATGTCTACTGGATGTCGGGCTCCCATGGCCGCTCCCTGCCGGCGGGCATCTACCACTTTGCGCTTGGTGGATTCCTCACCTATCCCGGTGACGATATCCGCCGCACGGATGCCGGCGGCATTGCGGTGGACGGCTATCTGAACGGCAGCGCCGATGCCTCCAAATGGTTGTTCTGGTCCAACGCGGTGCCGCACCAGGGCGAAATGATCTTTGCCTTCATATCCAAGAGCCAGGGAACGGGCAAGGAGCACACCGGCGACCTGGATATCTATACCGGTCGCAAGGACAACCTGCAGCCGCTGCCGGCGGATTTCATGGCCGCTTTCAAGGCATGGGAAACGAAGATAGGCATCTCGGGATTCACCAAAGCCACGGTGCACGGCGCAGGTGTCAGCCAGCCCATGACCGGGCTTTGAGCGCCGCTCTGCTGGACAGGCCATCTGCATAGACCATTGGGAACTTAGGTTGTCATGTCAGAACGCAAGCGGATTCTCATTTTTGCCCATGATGGACGCGGCCTCGGCCACCTCCGGCGATTGAGCCGTATCGCCGAGGAGTTGCAGCAGAAGGCCTCCGTACTGATCGTTGGCGGCCACCGGGAAGTGGGACATCTGGTGCCCAGATCCTGCGAGTTCGTGCATCTTCCATCGCTTGACAGCATCGAGTGGCGGCGCAGCCGCCATTGGGGACGCGAGCCGTTCCTCGGTCGCGACGACGTGCGCGGAAGAAACCTTCGGCGGCAGCTACTGCTGACGACCTGCAGGGAGTTCGCGCCCGACGCATTCATTGCCGACTATTTGCCCCTGGGTGTAGAGCACGAACTCGAGCCAGTGCTGGAAGCCATGCCGTCGTGCCGCAATTACTACATCGTCAGGGGTGTGCTTGGCGAACTCGAATCGGTGCGGCGGTATGTACTGACGCCGTATGCGATGAGAGCGCTGAGGCAGTACTACGCGCGGGTGATCGTGGCATGCGATCGGAATATCATCGACGTCGCCAAGGAATACGAGTTGCCCGCGGATATCTCCGCGCGCCTGCTTTATGCCGGCTACGTAACGGAGAAGCGTGACCGCGAGAAAGCCAAAATGGCGCGGGCAAACCGACTGCTGCCCGATGGTGCCAAGTGGGTGGTCTGCTCGGCCGGGGGCGGCAAGGACGGCGAGGATCTTCTGCATCGATGCTGGGAGATCGCGCAGCAGTTTCCCGAATGCTACTTCGACCTGGTGCTCGGGCCGCGCTCGCGGCTGTCCGCATTGCGGGAAGGCTGGTTCGCCGGCACACGCATACGCATCGAAGAGTCCGACATGCGGGAGCTCCCCGCCCGTTTAAGCGCGGCCGACGTGGTGATCTGCCGGGGAGGGTACAACTCGCTGATGGAAGCCTGCATCGGGGATGCACAACTGATCGTTGCACCCATCCCTACCGATTCCGAGCAGATCGACCATGCCCGGCGGCTGTCGGCCTACCGGCCACTGCAGATCGTCGAAGACATCGATGGCCTGGATGAAGCTTTGGAAAGGGCGCTGGAGGAAGCTCCGGCGCCGAATTTGTTCCGCCGCCTGCAAGTGGACGGCGCCCGTGAGATTGCGCAGATCATCTTGGCTGAACTGCGCCAGGCAAGTCCCTCAACCCTAGCCGAAGCTTTGGGATAAAAGGAGTCATTCACATGAATCGAAGAAACTTTCTGATGGCACTTGGCGTGGTCGCCGCGGAAGTCGTCTGCATTCGCCAGACCAAGGCCTTCAGCAATCTCGACGGGTTCGCGCTAGCCACCACGCGAAGCCGCCGCTACGTCAACCTGAAGAAACTCCACGGCCACTTGACCCGGGATGTGCTGACCCGCAAGCGATTCATCAGTTACATCGACCAGCACTATGCCGGCGTCACCGCCCCCTTCTTCGACAACCGCCCCATTCTCGATGCGGCGCGCCTGTGGATGGACAGCGGGGAAGCCAAGGTGGTCAACAACCGCTACTTCGTCGCGCACGGGACCACGCACCGCGTTGCGCAGAACCGCGGCATGCTCTGGATCGATACGCATCCGGCAATCGGCAAGGAAACGCCATTGGGCATCATGGCGTTCCTGACCGTGGGCAAGGGCACTTCGCGCACGCTTTGGATCGTACCCAACCAGCCTATCTCAACCCTTTCCAAGAGCGATCTACCGCATTCGCTTCCGGCGGAAATCGCCCAATGGCTGGGTTCGGTCCGCGTGAAGCGCGATGGCGGCGCGATCGACAAGGTGGTGGTGTACCAACCGGGGAGCAACAGTGCGGCTGGCCCGCTGAACCTCAAGCACCTTGGCGTCAAACCTCACCGCACCCGCCGGGCCGTGACTGCTACATCGATCAGTTCGGTGTCTTGATTTGAAGCCACTCGACGTCAAGAAGATCGTGGGACGGCTGCCTTACATGAGTCTTGAGGCGGCCGAGATGTTCTATGACCTGATCACCGTGCATGAGTTGCGCCATGTGCTTGAGCTTGGCTTCATGCACGGTGTGTCGTCGGCCTATATCGCCGGCGCGATCCAGGATTGCGGCGGCGGACGGCTGACTACGATCGACCTGGAAACGGCACGAGGTCGCGAGCCGAACATTTTCTCGCTGCTGGATCAAAGCGGCTTGAGCGGACTGGTGGAAGTGTTCTTCGAGCCTCGCAGCTTCAACTGGCGGCTGATGAAGTTCCTGGAGGAAAAGCCGCGCCGTCAATTCGATCTGATCTACTTCGACGCGGCGCATACCTGGGTCGACACGGGCTTTGCCTTCCTGGTGGCGCGCCGCTTGCTCCGGCCGGGTGGTTGGATGGTATTCGACGATTACCGCCATACCTACCGCACTTCCCGGAACAACGCCAAGCCCTGGGTCCTGCGCATGCCGGAGGAGGAGCAGGTCGTTGCCCAGGTAGAGCGGGTGTACTCGCTATTGACGATGGAAGACGAGGAATTCGATACCTTTCGTGTGAAGGGGAATTTTGCCTTCGCCCGCAAGCGATCATTGAACATGCCCGGATCGGCGGATGCCCTGCAAATCGAGGTTGCCGTGCAGCGAGCCTGCCTTCGCGCCCAGTCCGATCCGTCCTTTCGGCATCGACTGTTGCAAGCGACCTCGGACGCACTGGCTGAAGTGTCGGACCTGGAGCCGCGGCGTTTCCATCACCTGCGGCTTATCGAGTCCACGTTGCGGTCGCCCAGCGCGCCGGATATCAACGAGGCGGGCATTCTCACCCATGCCCTGGAAGCGTAACGCAGGACGCATCGACACATGAATGCAAGCACGTTGACACAAGGTACCGTCGAGCCGCAGGAGGCGACGGCTGTCCAGACCATCAGCACCCGTACACTACCCGGCTGGATGGAGCGTGAGCAGGCGCTTTTTTTCTTCACGACGCAATGTGTGCCCGCGTTGACAATCGAGCAGGCGACGGAACTGTGGGAGTCGTACCGCGAAAAGGTCAAACGCATCGAACGCCCCAGCCGTCCATGCCGGCGCGAGGCCTTGGACGAGGGAGACGTGCGTCACGTCGAAGCACTGATTGCCTTGATGGAAAGCGTGAACGGTCCTCGTCACGAGATCGAAGAGGTGGTCAAGGTCGATCTTAGGGACGTCACTGCCATCCAGTATCTGGCGGTTACCGAAAGGGCGAACGATTACGCGGCCATGTCCTCGGACCAGTTCTGGCGAGATGATTTCTTGCCGACCAAGATCAAGCCGTCGAATGTCGGCATGAAGTTTTCGATCGGCCTGCCGGGTCACTCGCACCCGTTGAATTCCACCATCGTCTACGACCTGCCCGATGCGGAGTTCGCCTTTCTGCCGCATGGCAATGGCTACTTCTCGGTGGCTGAACTGTCGCGACAAGTGATCAGTGCCCAGGTAGGCCAGAGGCTTATTCTCAAGAACGGATACCACCGCTGCCTGGCCAGAATGCTGTCGGCGCAAGCCGAGGGCAGGGAGCCGACGGCGCTGGTCGCCGTGGAGAAGCAGGTGCTCTCCGCCGGTCTTCCCTTCCAGGACGGCCAGTGGCTCGCACCTGGCATCCCGTATGCCAGCCTGAGCGACTACCTGGATGAGTCTCTGTACCTTGATGTGGAGATGCGTCGCAAGCGTTACCAGATAGAGGTGAAGGCGCGATGGCTGGCCGTGGACGATTGATCCGGGTTCCCGCACGGCTGTGGCAAGGCCGATGCCCATGAGGAGCGGCATCAAGGCTGCTGTCGTCGTCCTGGTCAATGACCACTTCTTCGACTACTTCATTCCCTTCCTGGAATCGTTCCGGGAGCACAATCCCGCCCTCGACCTGTGGGTTATTCCTTTCGACGAGAACATCGATAAAGTCAGGCAAGTCGCCTCCCTCTACCGTTTCAAGATCGTAGAGTTCGATTTCAGCGCCATCGACGCGTTTTCGACGCAACTCTTCGGCGAATCGACCTATCTGAAGAACCGCCTGCGTAAATTGGCGGCTTTCGACCTGGACCTTGACGAATTCCTGTTCATTGACGTGGACATGACAGTTGGCCAATCCCTGGACGCCTTCTTCGGGCATATCCGGCCCGGCCGCATCGACCTGTTGTTCGCATCGCAGGCCAAAACGGCTTTCAAGGACGGTGCAGACCTTCCGTGGACGCATGAGGCTAACCTGTTCTCGACCGGGATGTTCGTCAGTAGCCGGCGCGTGGCTACCTTCGATACCTTGCGTGACTTCTTTGCGCAGCGGCGGGACGATTTCCTGCGATGCAAAGTCGACCACCTGTACGACCAGCCGCTATTGAATTTCTTCTTCTGCGCGACCGGCCGCGTGGCCTGGCACGCCAAACGGCGGAAAGTGCGCTACGTGTATAGCAGTATCTTCGGCAAGGATTTGGAGATATCGCCCGATGGCAGCGCCCTGCTCAAGGGCAGGGATATCGTCACGCTTGCGCACTGGGCAGGCCCCAGCAAGCTCAAGAGCCGCGTCCGCTTTGGCCAGATGCTTGCCACGCTGGCCGACCGCGCCAGGCGGAAGTATCCGCAGCTGGAGCCCTTTCGGGATTGGACGCCGATCTACCAGCGTGGGGATGCCGACGATCGAAGCGAAGCGTCGATGCCGGGCAAGCCCAGCCAGGCGTCCGCCGCCAGAAAGGCCGCGATTGCCTTGCTACAGGAAAATCTGGGCCGCGTGGAGCCGGAGGTCATACTCTCGGCCATCTATGCAGTGCTGCCGTTCTATCGGGATTTCGTTCTGGTCATCAAGCAGTCGGGAGCATCTCCCGGCGACATCGCCTCCATCGCCACCTGTGGACTTCCCCGCTGGATGAAGGTGTTCTGCATCGACCGCGAGGATCTCGGACACTTGTCCAGCGTGCACCCGGGCTATCCGGAGCTCTATGCCATGCGCCAGTGGTTGCGATTCGAAGGCGAGGTCGTTTTTGGCGCGGACCTCAGGCCGGAGATCGAGGCGGATGGGATAGAGCCAAACCTGGTCAAGTTCAATCTGGTTTATTCCGTGCATCGGCTGCGAACCGACGTGATTCTTTACCTGGCAAGCGGCGAGTATGCGGTGTTGCTCGAACGGCTGCGCAAAAGTCGGCTGAAATGGATGATGAGCTGCGTCGTGGCACGCATCCATTGGAGTGTCCTTGCGGAGAAGGTCGAATCGCTGTTCCTATCCCGCCTGGCTACCGATGCCATGAAAGAAAACATGTCGAGCTTCGATCGGCTTTGCGTCGAGGCAGGCGGCGAGGGCGGCGATGCCAGGCAGGCCGCCATTCGTGCGTCGTGGCTAACCGAACAGTTTGCGAAGGCCTTGTGGAGCGATGCCCGTGGCGATCACGACTGAGGACTACGACGATTGCCTGCGGTACTTGACCGATGCATGCGCTGGCATGCCCGGCCTTGTACGCAGCATCCTGTTGAACGGCTCGATGGCCGCAGGAAACCTGCGGCCGGGCATCAGCGATGTGCTCGATGCCATGGTCATCCTCGAAGATTCCGCCTTCGACGATGAGGCAACGTATTGCAACATGATGGACCGCTTTGCGGCGGTGTACGGAAGAATCGCGCAGAAGGGCATTCGCTGCCATCCCTTCCACTATTACAGCGTGTCGGAGATCCTGACCAGGTATCCATCCATTCACATTCCACAATGGTCAGACGATCGCTTCAGCAAATTGGTGGCGGGGGAAGAGATCCGTCCACTGATTGCATGCGATGCCGATGAAATACGCATGATCCGGTCCACGTACCTCGCGCAGCGTCAATCGATTCAAAGGTTGGCGTATTTCTCGTTCGCCACGGACGACACCATCAGGCAAAACCTGGACTACATCGCCAAATTGACTCGGGATTTCTGGCGCAAAGCACCCATCTTCCTGTCTTTCTACCTTGGCGTGGAGTCCTCCGAGCAAATGGTGGTGCAGAGGCTGGCAAGCGTCCTCCCGGACTTCCCGGTAAAAACTTTCATGGAAGCCAGGGAGTTGACGAAGGTGATTCCGAAGCTATCGATCGATGAGGTCAGGGAGCTGGTTCGCTTGACCTTGCGTGTTGCCGATGACGTTGATGGCATGGTGAAGTTGGAAGCAGGGCCCAGGACTGCCGCCACAGTGACTTGCAGGCTCCCGGAACAGCATCCAATAGAGGGCTTTCCGTGAACGAATGGCATGGCACGGTGCCGCCAAGAAAAGAATCAAGATCCTTCATCCGGACGTGGAGGAAGGAGATAGCCAAGCTGGACGCCCGGTCTTATCTGGTATGCGCGACGCCACGTTCCGGCAGCACCTTGTTGTGCGAACTGCTGTGCCAGAGCGGCGTCGCGGGTCAGCCCGAAGAGTATTTCGATATCCGGCGCTGGATCGACCTTGACATCGCTGCACGGATAGGCGCCGGCGACGACCGCGCATTCTTCAGCGCCGTACAGCGCACCGCTGCCACGCCCAATGCAGTTTGCGGCATCAAGATCCACTGGCACCAGCGGATGGTGCTGCATGAGAAGATTCTTTGTTCGCCGTGCCTGAAGTTGCTTGGGCATGAACTGGATCGACTCAACTTTTACGACTCGCTCAATCTCGGCTTCTACGATCTGAAATTCATCTGGTTAAGGCGCCGAAACGATGTCGCCCAAGCGATTTCGCTTTATCGCGCGGTGCAATCGGGGCACTGGTTTGCGCGTAAGCCATGGGAGGCTGCGCCCGAAGTGACATACAACGAGCAGGCGATCGACAAGCACGTGCACCGGACTCGCGCCCAGGACGCTGCCTGGGCGGACTTCTTTTCGGCGAACGGTATTGAACCGTACGTCGTATGGTACGAAGACTTGGCAGCCGGACCTGCCGGTGAAGTGGTGAAGCTGCTCCCATTTATTGGCGCAACCTTGTCCAACGAGGCTTCTCTGGTGCCGGCGTTGCATAAGCAGGCCGATGATCAGTCAACGGAGTGGGAAATGCGATATCGACATTCGGTTGCGCGCGAACGTCCTTGAGTCACCACACGAAGTACGTAAGAACGATATCCGGGTCGATGAAGCAGAATCCTACGTCGCAGACGCGCCCCAATAAGAAGATATCGCTCAGCGTCTCGGTGAGCTGAAGCGACAGCATGCCGCGTTCCATATCCAGGCTGGCCACGCGAGCTGCACTGAAATCGAAATAGCGGCCAACTTCGTTGAATGCGCTCTTGAATAGGCTCTCTTTTGCGGAGAACGCGATCGTGAGCAATGCATTGATGGACAGCTTGCCAACGAGCGTTTCCAAATAGGCGATTTCTCCGGAGCTGATGACCGTCGCCCTCAAGGCAGCGGCGGCTTTCTCTCCGACGACATGCTCGATGTCGATCCCCACGCCGCCGCATTCGCCGACAGGCATGACCGCTGCCGCTGCCAGGGCCTGGGCATGAGAAATGCTACCGATGACACCGGGCGGCCAAACCGGCTCGCGCGAAGCGCCCACCCGAACCTCTGCCCCGATGACGCCGAGCTCCCGTAAAGCGTGACGAGCCGCCAACCTGCCGAAATAGAACTCCGCCTGGCGCTTGTGGACGCTGCGCGCGACATTGGCTGGGCAGGCAATGCCGTTTATCACGAAGAGTTCGGCATGGAACGACGTCACGTCGAAGCCCAGCAGATGGATCGGAAGATCGACTCCACGGGACGTCGACATCGACACGTAATCGAATACATCGCAAGAACTTACTAATTGCAAAGTGCGATACATAGATTGAAGAACCGTAAAGAGAAATCGATCACGTATTACATGGACATTGTTAGGCGCAAAAACGGCAAATTCGTCTTGTTCGCGACATTAGTGCCGCATGATAGCGTTCTTCGTCGTACACGCTGTTCGCATTTTCTCGAAAGAAGCGTCCCTCGTTTTTCTACAGGAGCAAGTATGCCTACTGGTTTGCGTCCATCGGAAACGCCATGCGAAATGGTGCTCAACCAGGAAGGCCCGTGCTCGACGAAGTGTTGTGGACTGACATGTGTCGGACATCGCTGGACGCTAGCTTACGCCGTGAGTGTCGACGCACATTTGGCTTTGCGTTCCGGATAACCCGTCGCGGGTTGTCCTAGTGCCCCTGTGGGGAGGGGAATTGGCTGCAGGGTCAGCCATGGAGTCCGTATCTACCTAGCCGTATCGACGGCCGGGGGGGCGGAGCCATGAGCCAGTATGGATACGTTGCTGGTGAAAACCGTACTTTCATTCGCAGGGCAGGGGTGCCATCACGCAGGAATGGCACGGGAACTATTCGAGGGCGACGCACGCTTCCGCTCGAGCATGCGGCACGCCGATAGCGTCGTGCGCGAGCGCTGCGGCGAATCCGTGCTGCCGGTGCTGTTCGCGGAGGGCGCCGCAGGAAATGGCCCGTCGTGGCGTCTGCTGCACAGCCATGTCGCCATCTTCATGGTGGAGCATGCGCTGGCGACGTCGCTGGTCGAGCGCGGCCTGCAACTGGACATGGTGCTTGGCGCGAGCCTGGGAACCTACGCTGCTGCCGCCGCGGCCGGATACCTCGACGGGGACGATGCGCTGCTCGCCGTGGTTGAGCAGGCGCTCGCTGTTGAACAGCACGCCGAACCGGGACGCATGATCGCAGTGGTCGGCGAGCCGCGGCGTTACCTCGATGATGAGCTACTCACCCTGTGCGAAGTCGGCGCACGCCACTTCGCCACGCATACGGTCCTTTCGCTGCCGGAAGCCAACGGAGCTGAAGTGGAATCCCTGCTTCAGCGTCGCGGCGTTGCGTTCCAGCGGCTGCCCGTGGCGTTTCCCTTTCACTCGCGCTGGGTCGATGCAGCCCAGGCACCCTACGAGGCATTCCTCCGGACCCTGGCGACCAAAGCCGGTCGCGTGCCGCTTGCCTGTTGCGCTTCGGGCGATGTCCTGCATGCGGTGCCCCAAGGTCATTTCTGGTCCGTGGTGCGCGACACCATCCGGTTGCCGGAAACGCTCGATGCCATCGGCACGCCGGAAGGCTATCGCTATGTCGACGTCAGTCCCGGAGGAATGATGGCGACGCTCCTGAAGTACGCATTGCCGGCGGGAGCGCAGATCCATTCGATCTTGTCGCCAGCCGGCGGCGACCTCGCACGACTTGATGCATTGGCACCGCGGTCTTCGCGGAGCAAACCGATACGCAACGAACAGCTACCGGAGTCACCCAGCATGAAGGCAGTCATCTTTCCAGGGCAGGGGTCCCAGTTCAGGGGCATGGGCAAGGACCTTTTTCCGCTCTTTCCCGAGCAGGTGAAGAACGCTTCGGAAATCCTCGGGTATTCGGTGGAAGACCTCTGCCTCAACGATCGTGAGGGGCTGCTTTCGAAGACCCAGTACACGCAGCCGGCGTTGTACGTGGTCAATGCGCTGCACTACTACCGGGCGCAGGCAACCGATGGAAAGGATGGGGCCGCGAAGGCTCCCGCGTTCTTCGCCGGTCACAGCCTGGGCGAGTACAACGCCCTGCACGCGGCAGGCGTGTTCTCCTTCGAAACCGGGCTTCGCCTGGTCAAGAAGCGCGGTGAGCTCATGGGGGGTGCCAGCGGGGGCGGCATGGCCGCGGTGCTGGGTGCTTCGGTGAAGGAAATCCGCGGCGCGCTCGACGAGCATCGCCTGGACGGCATCGATATCGCCAACCTCAATACTCCCACGCAAACCGTGATCGCTGGAGACCACGAAGCGCTTGCCGCAGCTGCAGAACTGTTCTCGCGGCTGAACCTGCGCTACGTGCAGCTGAATGTCAGCGCACCCTTCCATTCGCGGCACATGCAGCCGGTGCAGGAAGAATTCGCCGAGTTCCTCCGCGGGTTTTCCTTTGAAGCCCCCAAGGCAACCGTGATCGCCAACGCCACCGCGAGGCCTTACGACGGTAACCGCATCGCCGATACGCTGGCCCGGCAGATCGCAACACCCGTGCACTGGGTGGATTCCATTCGATACGTGATGGGCAAGGGCGAAGTCGAATTCCAGGAGGTGGGCGCCACGATCCTGTCAAAGATGGTGAATGAGATACGCAGCACGCAGACGCCGATCTTTGATGAAGCCGGGTTCGATGACGTGGAGGAAGCGGAGGCGATTGATGCCGGGGTCCTCGAGCAGACCGATGCCTCCGAAGGCGATGAAGCCTCTTCGATCCAGGCGACATCGCTGGGCAGCGCGGTTTTCAGGCGCCGCCACGGCGTGCGCCATGCCTACATGACGGGTGCGATGTACCGCGGCGTCGCTTCGGCCGATCTCGTGGTGCGGATGGGCAAAGCCGGTTTCTTAAGTTTCTTCGGCGCTGGCGGCCTGTCGCCGGCGAAGATCGAGCAGGCCATCGTGCGCATCCAGGCGGAGCTTGCCGCGGGGCAGCCCTATGGCATGAACCTGCTGGCCAACTACGAGTACCCCGCGCAAGAAGAAGCGGTAGTGGATCTCTACCTGCGGTATGGCGTCCGCCATGTGGAGGCGGCCGCATTCATGCAGATCACCCCCGCCCTGGTGCGCTTCCGCCTGCAGGGGCTGCGCCAGAACGCGAAAGGCGAGCCTGTCTGCGGACACAAGGTGATCGCCAAGGTGTCGCGTCCGGAAGTGGCGCGGGCCTTCATGAGCCCGCCTCCGCAAGAGATCGTCGACCGCCTGCTCGAACGCGGCCAGATCACGGCCGAGCAGGCGGCACAGTCGCAATCGATCCCGATGAGCCACGACGTTTGCGTGGAGGCCGACTCCGGTGGACACACGGACGGCGGCATCATGGCGGTGATGCTGCCGCCGCTGATGCGGTTACGCGACCAGATGCAGGCAGCCCACGGCTATGCCGAGCCGATCTGCATGGGCCTGGCCGGCGGGATCGGCAGCCCCGAAGCTGCCGCCGCGGCCTTTCTGCTGGGTGCCGACTTCATCGTCACCGGATCGATCAACCAGTGCACGGTGGAATCGGGCATGAGCGCCGATGGCAAGGCGCTGCTGCAGGCCATGGACATCCAGGACACCGAGTACGCGCCTGCGGGCGACATGTTCGAGATCGGCGCGCAGGTGCAGGTGCTGAAGAAGTCGGTGTTCTTCCCGGCACGGGCGAACAAGCTGTACTCGCTCTATCGCCACCACGAGAGCCTTGACGACATTCCCGAGCGCACAAGGCGGCAACTGGAGACGACGTTCTTCAAGAAGACATTCGACCAGATATGGGAGGAGACCCGCGCCTTCTTCCGCTCGTCGAACATGGAACACGAGGTTACCAAGGCCGAGGCGAACCCGAAGCACAAGATGGCCCTGGTGTTCCGCTGGTACTTCGCCTACTCAACGCGCATCGCCATGGAAGGGAAGGGCGACGACCGCGTCAACTACCAGATACAGACGGGCCCCGCGCTGGGCTCGTTCAACCAGTGGGTGAAGGGGACGGCGCTGGAGCCGTGGACCGCGCGCCATGTGGACGACATCGCCGTTCGCCTGATGGACGCCGCGGCAGTGCACCTTAATCGTTCCTTCGCGCGGCTACGCCGCGGCGGATAACCCATCGAAGCATTTGGAAGGCACGAGCATGAACGTCGATCAGATCGAGCCGGAGAACAACCAGCCTTCGCCCCTGCGGGAGGATATGGCCATCGTCGGCATGTCCTGCCGATTTCCTGGTGCCGAGAATTACAGGCAGTACTGGCGGAACCTGAGCGAGGGGCGCTCCAGCGTGGGCGAGGTGCCGGCCAATCGCTGGGACAGGGAAGCGTTCTACTCGGCCGACGTGCGCGAACCGAACAAGTCCACCAGCAAGTGGGGTGGTTTCATCGACGGCGTGGAGTTCTTCGACGCCGACTTCTTTGGCGTCTCGGCGCGCGAGGCGGCGGTGATGGACCCGCAGCAGCGCATCATGCTCGAGCAGGCGTGGCATTGCCTGGAGGATGCTGGCTACGATCCGCGTGCGTTCAGCGGCACCCGTACCGGCGTGTACATCGGTGTCTTCACCTTCGACTACCGCGATCATCTAAGCCGTGCGCTCGATGCCATCGAGGCCCATGTCTCCACCGGCACGCATACCGCGCTGATCCCCAACCGCATCTCGTATTTCCTCAACCTGCACGGGCCAAGCCTGCCGATCGATACGGCGTGCTCCAGTTCGCTGGTGGCACTGCACAAGGCTGCCCACGCCATACGCCGCGGCGAATGCGAACAGGCGCTGGTGGGCGGGGTGAGCGTGCTGTGCAGCCCCACGCATTTCATCTCTTTCTCCAAGACCGGCATGCTCTCACCCGATGGCAGCTGCAAGACCTTCGACGAGCGCGCGAACGGCTACGTACGCGGCGAAGGCGCGGCCATGGTGCTGGTCAAGCCGCTGGCTAAGGCCATCGCGGACAACGACCGGATCCTGGCCGTGCTGCGTGGCACGGCCATGAACCACGGCGGCCATGCGCGTACGGTCACGTACCCGGGATCGCTCGCGCAATCGAACGTTGTCGCCCACGCCCTGCGCGAAGCCGACGTGCCGGTAAGCACGTTGAGCTACGTGGAGGCACATGGCACCGGCACGCCCAAGGGCGACCCGATCGAAATCGAGGGCCTTAAGATGGCCTTTGCCCGCGTGGCCGCCGAGCGTGGCGAGGTACTGGCTGAACACGCGTGCGGCATCGGAAGCGTCAAGACCAATGTCGGCCATCTCGAGTCGGTGGCCGGCATGGCCGGCTTGATCAAGACCATCCTGTGCATGCGGCACGGGACCTTTCCGCCGCTGGTGCACTACCAGAAGCTCAATCCGCGTATCGCGCTCGGCGATAGCCCGTTCTTCATCGTCGACAAAGCGCAGCCATGGGTGGCATCAACCGACGAGGACGGTCAACCGATTCCGCGACGGGCTGGCATCAGTTCGTTCGGCTTCGGGGGCGTGAATTCCCATGTCGTCGTCGAGGAATACCTTGGTGGCGAGGCGAAGCCCGAGCAGCCATCACCCGCGCAAGAGCCCGTGCTGATCGTGCTTTCCGCGAAGACCACGCCGGTGTTGCACGAGCGCGTGCGGCAACTGGTCGATGTGCTCGCCTCCGGTGAGATCGACAACAGCCAGTTGGCCGATCTGGCGTACACGCTGCAGGTTGGTCGATCCGCGATGGCGGTGCGCCTGGCCACCGTGGTGGACTCGATCTCCACGCTGCGCGAACGTTTGCAGGCGTGGCTCGATGGCGGCGCGGACGAGGTCGTTGCCGGTGAGCTTTCAGCCGAAGCGGCCGCCTCCGCTGGCGACGCGCCGTTGGCTTTGCCTGATCAGGATGCCATGGTGATGGCTCGGCGCTGGGTGGATGGCGAGTCATTTGACTGGACGGCGCAGTACGCGTCTGCCACGCGCCGGCGCCTTGCCTTGCCGACCTATCCCTTCGTCCGGGAAAAACACTGGGTCGAAATGAAGGCCGCAACGGGCGGCCAGGCGGCGATCCATCCGTTGATACATCGCAATACCTCGACGGTCGCGGGGCTTCGCTTCAGCAGCCGTTTCACGGGAAGGGAAGGCTTCCTGGCCGATCACGTCGTGCTGGGGCGGCGCACCCTGCCGGCGGCGGCGCAGATGGAGATGGTCCGTTGTGCGGCGGAGCTTGCGTTCGCCCAGGGTGCTGCTTGCCGCCTGGAGGATGTGGTGTGGCTGCGCCCGTTCATTGCGGACGACGAGCCCACCGAATGCCATGTGGCGCTGTTCCCCGAAGCCGATGGGCGGTTCGCTTTCGAGATCTATGACAACCGGGGCGAGGGCACCGTCTATAGCCAGGGCGTGGTGGCACAAGCGTCCAGTCCAGGTGCCATGACCCACGACCTGGCATCCTTGCGCGGGCGCTGCGACCGCTCCCGCCACGATGCCGAGGCGTGCTACGAGCTATTGGATCGTATCGGCCTGGCTTATGGGCCCGCACACCGGTCGCTGGCCGAGATCTTCGTCGGCGACTCGGAAGCCTTGGCGCGCATTGTCCTGCCTGACACGGCGAAATCATCGCAGGGCGATTTCACCCTCCATCCCAGCGTGCTCGATGCGGCGTTGCAGGCGACGATCGCCTTCCTCGCCGATGGACAATGGTCCGAAGCCACGCTCGCGTTGCCATTCGCACTGGCCTGGCTTGAAGTGAGGGCTCCATGCCATGCGGACCTCTGGGCGGTGATCCGCAGCGAACCCGGCCATGGCCCGGGCGATGCGGTCAGCCGGTTCGATATCGACCTGTGCGATGACAACGGCGCTATCTGCGCGCGCCTTGGCGGCTTCTGCCTGCGTGTCGTGGGTCAGTTCGAGGAAGAAGCGGCGCGGACGGCCCTGCTGGTGCCCGCTTGGGCTCCGCGTCCGGCCGGCGCAGACGCGGGGACCCATGCGCAACATCTGGTCTTGCTGTGCGTGCCATCGCCCGACCTGGGCGCGCGCTTGCCCGGCGTCACCTGCATCGAGGTCGCCGAGGATGCCGACACGGCCAGGCGTTATGAATCCGTGGCCACGTCGCTGCTGGAAAACATCCAGGCGATGACGCGGCCATCCGGGCGCCACCTGGTGCAGCTGGTCGTACCCCAGGGTGGCGAGGGACAACTGGTGGGTGGTCTGGGTGGCTTGCTGCGCACGGCGCAGCGCGAGAACCCGCGCATCGTAGGACAGGTGATCGAGGTGGAGGCCGGACAGGACATCGTCCAGGCCATCATCGAGAACCGTGGCAGTACCGCGTCGCGCATTCGTTATACGGAAGGCGTGCGCCATGAAGGGAACTGGTCCGAAGCCGCGCCGCCGTCCATCGCCAATCCGCCGTGGAAGGCAGGCGGCACCTACCTTATCACCGGCGGTGCGGGTGGTTTGGGCCGGATACTCGCGCGCCACATCGCCGCCACCGCGAAGGGCGCCACGCTGATTCTCACCGGTCGCTCGCCACTGACCGATGCCTTGGCAGCGAGCTTTGCCGACATCAAGGCTACAGGCGCCACCGTGCGCTACCACCAGCTCGACGTGGGCAATCGCGAAGCGGTGCTTGCCTGCATACGCGATGTGCCCGAACTCAGCGGCATCATTCATGCGGCGGGGATCCTGCGCGATAGCCTGCTGGTGCGCAAGACCCGCGACGAACTGCACGAAGTGCTGCACGCGAAAGTGGCCGGCACCCTGCATCTGGACGAAGCCACCCGCGAGCTCGATCTGGACGTCTTCCTCTGTTTTGCCTCCACCTCCGGTGCGTTGGGCAATGTGGGCCAAGCCGATTACGCGGCGGCGAACGCCTTCATGGATGCCTTCGCCCACCGTCGCGCGGAGCTCGTCACGGCAGGGTTGCGCCGTGGCCGCACGCTGTCAGTGGACTGGCCGCTGTGGGAAGAGGGTGGCATGAGCGTCGACGACGCGACCCGTACGGAACTCGCCCGTCAAGCCGGGCTGATGCCCTTGCGCACGGTCAGTGCCCTGGCAGCGCTGGACCAGGCCCTGGCGATGGACGCCCCTCAGGTGTTGGTAGCCGAAGGCGCGATAAGCCTCTTCAAGGCCTGGCTTGCCGATAAACCCGCCGTAGCCTCCCCATCAGCAAAGGAACCTGGCACAGCATCAGCCGAGCTGCACGACAAGGCCGTGAGCTATTTCGTCCGCCTGCTGGCCGGCACGCTCAAGCGGCCGGCGGAGAGCATCGATGCGCGGGCGCGCATGGAAGCCTACGGCATCGATTCGATCCTGGTGATGGAACTGACCCGTTCGCTGGAGCAGGTGTTCGGGCCATTGTCCAAGACGCTGCTTTTCGAATACCAGACCATCGCGGAGCTGACCGGGCATTTCCTCGGCGAGCACGGTGAACGCCTGACCGAACTCCTGGGCGATGCATCGCCGGAGCCGTCGGTGGCGGTCGCTCCTTCGAACGACGGCGAACTCACGCAGGCGCAGACGTCGCACCGTCCCCGGTTCGGCACGTCGCAGGCTACGAGCGGGGGTCGGAGTATTCACTCCGACCCCCAACCCAACCGAGGCCAGGCGGGCACGCCCGCCGATGCCGTCGGCGAGATCGCCATCATCGGCGTAGCCGGGCGCTACCCACAAGCCGCCGACCTGGAGGCCTTCTGGGCCAACCTCAGCCAGGGCAAGGACAGCATCACCGAGATTCCGCCCGATCGCTGGGACTATCGCGACTACTACGACCCCGACCGCGAGGCGGTGGGCAAGACCTACGGCAAGTGGGGCGGCTTCATCGACGGCGTCGACTGCTTCGACCCGCTGTTCTTCAATATCTCGCCCCGCGAAGCGGAGCGGATGGACCCGCAGGAGCGCCTGTTCCTGGAATGCGTTCACGCTACGCTGGAAGATGCGGGCTACACGCGGGAGAACGTGGCCGAGGATGGCAACGTCGGCGTCTTCGCAGGCGTCATGTACGAGGAATACCAGCTCTACGGCGCACAGGAGCAGGCCCGCGGAAACAACCTTGCGTTGCTTAACAGCCCCGCCTCGGTCGCCAATCGCGTTTCGTACTTCTGCAACTTCAACGGCCCGAGCATGGCGCTGGACACTATGTGCTCATCGTCGCTCACGGCCATCCATCTGGCTTGCCAGGCGATCCAGCGTGGCGATTGCGCCGTGGCTTTGGCCGGTGGTGTGAATGTTTCGATCCATCCCAACAAGTACCTGATGCTGGCCCAGGGCCGGTTTATCTCCGGCAAGGGTCGCTGCGAGAGTTTCGGCGAAGGTGGCGAAGGCTACGTGCCGGGTGAGGGCGTGGGCGCGGTGCTGCTCAAGCCGCTGGCCCAGGCCAAAGCGGACGGTGACCACATCTACGGCGTGATCCGCGCCACCGCGGTCAACCACGGCGGCAAGACCAACGGCTACACGGTGCCCAATCCGAACGCACAGGCAAAGGTGATCGAGCGAGCGCTGCGCCGTGGCGGTGTCGATGCCCGCGAGATCAGCTATATCGAAGCGCATGGCACCGGCACCAGCCTGGGCGACCCCATCGAGATCGCCGGATTGGCCAAGGCATTCCGGCAATGGACGCGCGACACGCGCTACTGCGCGATCGGCTCGGCCAAGTCGAATATCGGCCATTGTGAAAGCGCGGCAGGCATCGCCGGCGTCACCAAGGTGCTGCTGCAGCTGAAGCACCGGCAGCTGGCACCCAGCCTGCATTCGGACGTGCTGAACCCGAATATCGACTTCGACGCCACGCCATTCGTGGTACAGCAGGCACTGGCTCCCTGGCAGCTTCCCGTGATCGACGGTCGCGAGCGGCCACGCATCGCAGGGATCTCGTCCTTCGGTGCGGGTGGTGCGAATGCCCACGTAGTGATCGAGGAATACGTAGCCCCGGTGCCGTCGATGCAGGCTGCGGGTCCGGCCCTGGTGGTGCTCTCCGCCCGCCACGAGGAAGCCCTGCGCAAGCAGGTCGAGCGCCTTCTGGCAGCCATCGAGGCGAGCCCTCCATTGCCGTTATACGACCTGGCGTACACGCTACAGGTCGGCCGTGAAGCGATGGACGAGCGCCTGGGCATGCTGGTCCATACGCTGGACGAGCTGCGCGCGAAACTCGCCGCCCACGCCGCCGGGGAAACGGCGGTCGAAGGTCTCTATCGCGGACAGGTACGCCGTAACAAGGAAGCGCTCTCGACCTTCGCCGGTGACGATGACGTGGATGCCATCGTCCAGGCGTGGACCACGCGCGGCAAGCACGGCAAGCTGCTGGACGCATGGGTGAAGGGCCTGCCGATCGATTGGCGCCGCCTGTACGGGGATAGGTCGCTGCAACGCATCAGCCTGCCCAGCTATCCATTCGCCGGCGATCGCTACTGGATCCAGGTCAGCAAGGCTCAACCTGTCGCCAGCACGGCTGGCGTGAATCTCCACCCGCTCTTGCACCGGAACACGTCGGACCTCGAAGGGCCGCGCTTCAGTTCGAACTTCAGCGGCCAGGAATTCTTCTTCGCCGACCACGTAGTGCGCGGCGCGCGCATGCTGCCCGGTGTCGCCCAGTTGGAACTGGCGCGGCGTGCCGTGGCCGAGGTGACGGCCGACGGCTTCGAGCCGCGCCTGAAGAACGTTTCGTGGATGCGACCCATCATCGCCGGACCCGACGGCGTCGCCTTGCATGTCTCGCTGTATCCGGAAGCCGACGGTGCCATCGGTTTCGATGTCCATGACGACGAAGGCGTGGCCTACACGCAGGGTACGGCCTTTGATGGGCGCGATGCGGAGGAGGTGACCGGTCACGATCTCGCGCTTCTTCGGCAGTCGTGCACATCCACCTATACCGCGGTCGAATGCTACGCGGCGTTTGCACGCATGGGCCTGCAATACGGTCCGTCCTTCCAGGGCGTCCGCGAACTCTTCGCCGGTGCCGGGAAGGTCCTTGCGCACATTGCCGTGCCCGAAGTCGCGCCTACGGACGGCTACGAACTGCATCCGGGCCTGCTCGACGCTGCTTTCCAGGCCACGCTGGGCCTGCAATTTCCGGCCGCGGCGGCGGCCCCACTGATACCGTTCGCCCTGGGCGGTTTGCGCACCGTGCGCCCGTGCGCCGATGTTGCCTGGGCGGTGGTTCGTTACAGCGCCGGTAGCGGCGCGGACCACGCCGTACCGCGGCTCGATATCGACCTTTGCGACGAGCACGGCGCCATCTGCGTCCGTCTCACCGAGGTGGCCTTGCGGCTGCTGGAGCCGGGGATTGAAAAGCCCCGTGTCGGTGCGATGTCGGCGATGGACAGCCAAGGCACCGCGGTCGGCGCCCTGATGCTGGAACCGGCATGGGCCGTGAAAGCGCCCGAGCCCGTGGGAGGCGACCCCTTCGCCAGCCACCTGGTGATGGCGTGCGGTATCGACGCCAGCAACGCGACGCGCTCGCTGCCGGGCGCTACGCTCATGACGCCTTCCGTGGAAGGCGACCTGGCGATGCGTTTCGAAGCGGCCTCAGCCATGTTGCTCGAACGGCTCCAGGCACTATCCAGACAAAGCGGAACGCATCGCGTGCAGGTGGTGGTTCCGTCGCATGGCCAGGATCGCGCAATGGCCGGTCTCCTCGGCATGCTGAGCACGGCGCGGCTTGAGAACCCGCGTCTGGTCGGCCAATTGATTGCCCTGGAGCCTGGGCAGGACGTGGGCAAAGCTCTCCTCGACAACCGGGACGACGATGCACGCCATGTGCGCTACAGCGGCGGCGAACGCCGGGTAGCGTCCTGGACCGAACGCCAGGTTGCCGTGGCCGCGTCACCATGGAAAGACCATGGCGTCTACCTCATCACCGGCGGCGCCGGCGGTCTGGGTTCGATCTTCGCCGAGGCGATCGCCCGTGAAGTGCGCAACCCGGTGCTGGTGCTCACCGGACGCTCGGCGCCTGACGAACGCATCCTGGCAACGGTCCGCGGCCTGGAAACGCTGGGCGCGGTGGTGCGCTATCACGCCGTCGATGTCGCCGATGCGGCTGCGCTAACCGCACTGGTGCAAAGCATCCCGGAGGAATTCGAAAGCCTCGATGGAGTTATCCACTCTGCTGGCGTGCTGCGCGATGGCTACCTGGCAGGAAAAACCCGCCAACACCTGCACGATGTATTCGCCGCCAAGGTGGCAGGTGCCGTGAACCTCGACGAAGCCACCCGCGGCATGCCGCTGGATTGCTTCGTGTGCTTCTCTTCGATCGCCGGTGCCGCGGGCAACGTGGGGCAGGCCGATTACGCCGCGGCCAATGCCTTCATGGACGCCTTCGCGCACGAGCGCGCCGCTCGCGTGTCGCGGGGCGAGCGCCACGGCCGCTCGCTTTCGGTGAACTGGCCGCTGTGGGAAGACGGTGGCATGCACGCCGACGAAGCGACGCGCGCCATGCTGGCCCGGCAGTGGGGCATGCATGCGATGAGCCGGGCCAACGGCTTTGATGCCCTGCGCCGCGCACTGGCAACGGACCTCAGCCAGGTGTTGGTGATCGAAGGTGACCCTGCGCGCATCCGCGAAGTGTTCCTTGATGGACCGCGCGCCACGACACTGCCGGAATCGCGCCCCGTGACATCGCATTCCGCCCCGGCGGCATCCAGCCAGTCCGTTCAGCCCTCGCAAGGGCTGCGCGAATCACTCAAGCATGCTTTGATGGCCCTGGTCTCCTCACTCATCAAGGTGAAGCCGGAAGACCTCGACGGCGATACCTCGTTCAATGAGTATGGCTTCGACTCCATCTCGCTGACTGGCCTGGCCAATGCGCTGAACCGGCAGTACGGCCTCGACTTGATGCCGACGCTCTTCTTCGAATACCCCACGCTGGGTGGTCTTGCCGGTTACCTGGAGCGTGAGCATCGCGACCTGCTGGCACCGCGCTTCGCTCCCACTGTGCTTGGGAGTCAGCCGCTTGTTAGGGGTCAGAGTCATGACTCTGACCCCGACGTGGCGGTGCCGGAAACACCCGTCCGCGACATCGGATACGCGCGCCCACGCCGTGGCTTTGCGGCCTCGCTCGCGGCCCGCTCGCCGCCGATCAAGACGCCGGTGGCGATCATCGGCATCAGCGGCTGCTTCCCGATGGCCGAAGACATCGACGCGTTCTGGCGCAACCTTGCCGAGGGCCGCGACTGCATCGGCCCGATGCCCGCGTCCCGCGCGGACTGGACCGCATGGCACGACGAACGCGTACCGGAAGGGCATGCGGCCGATGCTGTACGCGGTGGCTTCATGGAAGGCGTGGACGAGTTCGATCCGGCCTTCTTCGGCATCTCGCCGAGGGAAGCTGAGCTCATGGATCCGCAGCAGCGGTTGATGATGATCCACGTATGGAAGGCACTGGAGGATGCCGGCTACGCGGCTTCGTCGCTGGCCGGCAGCGACCTTGGCCTCTACGTGGGCACCATGCCCAGCGGGTACGCCACGCTGGCCAGCCGCGCGGGTGCGGCGATCGAAGGGTATTCGTCCACCGGCACGGTGGCCTCGGTCGGCCCCAACAGGATGAGTTATTTCCTGGGCGTGCATGGGCCAAGCGAGCCAGTGGAAACCGCCTGTTCCAGTTCACTCGTCGCGTTGCGCCGCGCCGTGTTGGCGATCGAGCGTGGCGATTGCGCCATGGCCATCGCCGGTGGCGTGAATACGATCGTCAATCCCGAACTGCATATCAGCTTCGAGCGTGCTGGCATGCTCAGTGCCGATGCCCACTGCAAGACCTTCTCGGCCGACGCCAACGGCTATGTGCGCGGCGAAGGCGTGGCCATGCTGGTGCTCAAGAAGCTCGCCGATGCCGAGCGAGACGGCGACCATATTTATGGCCTTGTACTAGGCACCGCAGAGAATCACGGCGGACGCGCCAACTCCCTCACGGCCCCGAACCCCGCGGCGCAGGCCGCGGTGATCCGGCGTGCGCACCAGGACGCCGGCATCGATCCGCGCACGGTGAGCTATATCGAGGCACACGGTACCGGCACGCCACTGGGCGATCCGGTGGAAGTGAACGGGCTGAAGGCCGCGTTTGCCGAGCTTTACGCCGTCAACGGTGGCGGTCCCATCGCCAATGCGCACTGCGCGATCGGTTCGGTAAAGACCAATATCGGCCACCTGGAGCTCGCTGCCGGTGTGGCGGGCGTGGTGAAAGTGCTCCTGCAGATGAAGCATCGCAGGCTGGTCAAGAGCCTGCATGCCGAGGTGCTCAATCCTTATATCGACCTCACCGGAAGTCCCTTCCGCGTAGCAAGCGAGGCTGGCGAGTGGACGACGCTGTGCGATGCGCAGGGGCGCTCGGTGCCACGGCGCGCGGGTGTGAGCTCGTTCGGCTTTGGCGGCGTCAATGCACACGTCGTACTGGAGGAGTATGTCGCGCCGGTATCGCACAGGGGGGCTGCCGGTGGCCCGGTGGCCGTGCTGCTATCCGCCCGCGATAGCGAACGGCTGTTCGAGCAGGCCCAGCAGCTCGCCGCTTTTGCAGCGTTGCCGGAATCCAGGGCCAGTGTCGCACTGGCAGACCTGGGCTACACCTTGCAGGTCGGCCGCGAGCCGATGGAGGAGCGCCTCGGCCTGGTGGTCCGTTCGATGGACGAACTGCACGACAAGCTGACGCTCTTCCTTGATGGCAGCGGCACCACGCACCGCGGTCGTGCCGAGAAGGCGCAAGGGGGCATGGAAGTAACCATCCAGACGTTGGTCGCACGCGGCCAACTGGATGCGCTGGTGGAGCTCTGGGTGCAAGGCCACGCCATTGACTGGCGCGAACTGCATGCCGGCCGCGCTCCGCGCCGCATCAGCCTGCCGACGTATCCGTTCGCCAGGGAGCGCCACTGGATATCGGCGGCCATCGTGCCGTCGGCAAGCCACGCCGTGTTGCATCCCCTTGTCCAGAGCAATACCTCGACGCTGGCCGGACCTCGCTTCAGCAGCCGCTTCACCGGAAAGGAAAGGGTGCTTGCGGATCATCGCGTCAGTGGCCGTGCGGTGTTGCCGGGCGTGGCGCAGCTGGAGATGGCGCGCGCCGCCGTGGCGATGGCCCTGGAATCCGACGGCACCTTGCATTTGAAGGACATCGCATGGATGCGGCCGGTGGTCGCCGGCGACGAGGGAGTGACGCTACAGCTCTCGCTCCATCCGCAGGTCAATGGCGATGTCGCCTATGAGCTGCATACCGATGATGGCCCCATCCATGGCCAAGGCACGGTTACCTCTATATCCAGCGGCGAGGCGCCGCCTCCCTGGGACATTGCTTATTTGCGTAAGCAATGCTCGTTAAATCAATTAGATAAAAAATATTGCTACACCACTTTCGAGGCTATGGGTCTCGATTATGGCGAGGGCTTCCAGGGCTTGGTCGACGTGTTCACCGGCGACGGTATCGTGCTTGCCCGCGTGAAGCTGCCCGAGCCCTGGCGGGTCGACGGGGTTGCCTATGCGTTGCCGCCATGTCTGCTCGATGCGGCCTTGCAGGCCTCCATCGGTCTGTTTGTCGGCGCCGACGGTGCCACGCCGCCGTTGATGCTGCCGATATCGCTGGGCGCACTCGACGTGCTCGGTCCTTGCGCCGACGCGACGTGGGCCGTGGTGCGCCAGGGCGATGTGCCTGGCGTGGTGGATATCGATTTGTGCGACGAGAACGGCCAGACGTGCCTGCGCTTCCGCAAACTGAAGTTCCACCGGGCAGAGCAGGCATCCAACGAAAACATAGCGGTTACCGCACCGGCGGCGATGGCGCCGGCGGAAGTCGCGCCCGTCATGGCCATGGTCGGCGCCGATGAAGACGACGACGCCTTCACCGAACGTGCCACGCGCCACTTCGAGCGCTTCCTTTCGACGGCGCTGAAGCTGCCGCTGCACCGGATCGACCGCAAGGCCCGCATGGAGACCTACGGCATCGATTCGCTGATGGTGCTGGACCTCACGCGCGCCCTGGAAAAGACCTTCGGCTCGCTGCCCAAGACGCTGTTCTTCGAATACCAGTCGCTGGCAGCGCTGGCAGGCTACTTCGTGCGACAGCATCGCGAGGCGCTGGTGGGCTTACTGGGGGAGCGGCGAAGCGTGGCTTCGGTGGCATCCGCACCCATAGCGACCAGGTCGATTACTCCGGCACCCACGCACAGAGAAGGTTACGCCCCCCAGAAACGGGGTCAGAGTCATGACTCTGACCCCCAACCGGCGTCGGAACACGACGATGCCATTGCCATCGTCGGCGTGGCCGGACGCTACCCACAGGCCGTGGACCTGGAAGCCTTCTGGGCCAACCTGAGCCAGGGCGTGGACAGCATCACCGAGATCCCCGCCGACCGCTGGGATCACACGCTTTATTTCGACGAAGACCGCAACACTCCAGGCAAGACCTATGGCAAGTGGGGCGGCTTCATCGACGGTGTCGATCGCTTCGACCCGCTGTTCTTCAGTATCTCCCCGCGCGAAGCGGAGCTGATGGACCCGCAGGAGCGCCTCTTCCTCGAATGCGTGCACGCCACGCTGGAGGATGCCGGCTATACCCGCGATAACGTCGCCCAGCGCGGCAACGTCGGCGTCTTCGCAGGCGTCATGTACGAGGAATACCAGCTCTACGGCGCGCAGGAGCAGGTGCGTGGCAAGCCATTGGCGGTGTCGGGCCATCCGGCATCCATCGCCAACCGCGTCTCGTACTTCTGCAACTTCAACGGCCCGAGCATGGCGCTGGACACCATGTGCTCGTCTTCGTTGACCGCGATCCACCTGGCTTGCCAGGCGATCCAGCGTGGCGATTGCGCGGTGGCCCTGGCTGGCGGCGTGAATGTCTCGATCCACCCCAACAAATACCTCACGCTGGGGCAGGGCCGGTTTATCTCCGGCAAGGGTCGCTGCGAGAGTTTCGGCGAGGGTGGCGAAGGCTACGTGCCGGGTGAAGGCGTGGGCGCTGTGTTGCTCAAGCCGCTGGCTCAGGCCAAAGCGGACGGCGACCATGTCTATGGCGTGATCCGCGCCACCGCGGTCAATCATGGCGGCAAGACCCATGGCTATACGGTGCCTAATCCGAACGCGCAGGCGGAGGTCATCGAGCGCGCCCTGCGTAAGGGCGGCGTTGATGCGCGCGAAATCAGTTATATCGAAGCGCATGGCACCGGCACCAGCCTGGGCGACCCGATCGAGATCGCCGGCCTGTCGAAAGCCTTCTCGCTGTGGACGAACGACACCGGCTACTGCGCCATCGGCTCGGCCAAATCGAATATCGGCCATTGCGAAAGCGCGGCGGGCATCGCCGGTGTCACCAAGGTGCTGCTGCAGCTGAAGCATCGGCAGCTGGCACCCAGTCTGCATTCGGACGTGCTGAACCCGAACCTCGACTTCGACGCCACGCCATTCGTGGTGCAGCAGGCACTGGCTGCCTGGCAGCGTCCGGTGATCGACGGTCGCGAGCGGCCACGTATCGCAGGGATATCGTCTTTCGGTGCGGGCGGCGCGAATGCCCATGTGGTGATCGAGGAGTACGTCGAAGACGCCTTGGCCGATGCGCAGGACAAGGGACCTGCGATGGTAGTGCTGTCGGCGCGCGATGAAGAGCGCCTTCGCGAACAGGCGCAGCGTCTGCTTGCCGCGATCGACGCCGATCCGCAGCTTCCGCTACGCGACCTGGCCTATACGCTGCAGGTCGGCCGCGAGGCCATGGACGAACGCCTGGCGCTGCTGGTGCACTCGCTGGATGAGCTGCGGGCCAAGCTGGCCGCATGGCTTGCCGGCGAAAACACCATCGACGAGCTTTACCAGGGGCAGGCCAAACGCAACCGCGATGCCCTGGCCGAACTTACCGACGATGACGACATGGACGGCGCCGTACGCGGATGGCTGGCCAAGGGCAAGCACGGCAAGCTGCTCGCGCTATGGGCAAAGGGGTTCGCATTCGACTGGTGGAGTCTTCATGTCGACGGGCATCCGCGCCGCGTGAGCCTGCCAACTTATCCGTTCGCCCGCGAGCGCTACTGGCTGCCGTTGGAAGCCACGCCTTCGGCGCAAGGCCTGTCCACCGCCACGCTGCATCCGTTGTTGCACCGGAATACCTCGACGTTTGCCTTGCAGCGCTTCAGCTCGCACTTCACCGGCCGCGAGTCCTTCCTCGCCGACCATGTGGTGCGCGGCAACCGTGTGCTGCCTGGCGTCGCACAGCTTGAGATGGCGTACCAGGCTGTCCGCGAAGCGCTCGATGGCGAGGAGCGCGTAAGACTGATGGACGTCGCATGGCAGCGACCGGTGGTCGTGGAGGCGGAGGGCCTGGATGTGCAGGTTGGCCTGCTGCCGCAGGACGATGGCGTGATCGGCTTCGCGATATCCCATGGCGACGCGGTTTGCACCGTGGGAGCTGTTGCCATGGTCGCGGAAGACGGGGCGATCGCAGCCCATGACATCGATGGCTTGCGACAGGCATGCACGGCGGCCCACCTGGATGCCATGCAATGCCGCGAGGCATTCGAACGCATGGGGCTGGCCTACGGGCCTTCCTTGCAGGCCCTGGCGGAAATTTTCGTGGGAGGAAGGCAGGCCCTGGCTCGCATTGCCTTGCCGGCCGGCGTGAACCTGAAAGAGTTCGTCTTACATCCGAGCCTGCTGGATGCGGCGCTGCAAGCCACCGTCGGCCTGGCCTCGCCCGATGGCAGCACGCTGTGGTTGCCCGCGTCGCTGGCCTGTCTGGACATCCATGCCACATGTGCCGAGCGCATGTGGGCGGTGGTGACGCAGCGCGGCGATGGCGACCCGACTGGACAGACATTCGACATCGATCTGTGCGACGAGGCCGGTAGTGTCTGCATCCGCTTCGGCGAATTGGTCCTGCGGCCGGCGCCCGCGATGCAAGATGCGTCACAAGTGCTGCTTGCGACTCCAGCGTGGACCGCACGGAAAGCGGCGGCCAACTCGACAGCCGGAAGCTTCGCCAGGCACGCGGTGCTGCTCGCTGGTCTCAATCCGGTGGATGTCGCGAGCGTGCGGGCCAGCTTTGCCGACGCGACCGCCATCGACGTCGGAGATGACCTGGCGCAAGCCTACGAAGTGGCCGCAGTCGCGCTTCTGGATACGCTACGCTCCTGGGCTACGGAAGCCGCCCCGTGCCTGGTGCAGGTGGTTGTGCCGGCTCAAGGCACGTCCCAGCTGTTGGCGGGGCTGGAAGGCATGCTGCGTACGGCGCAGTTGGAGAACCCGGCCATCCGTGGCCAGGTGATCCGCATCGGGCAAGGCCAGGACGCGGCGCAAGCGCTGGCGGAGAACATGGGCGACGACGCCATGTCGATTTGCTACGTCGAAGGCATGCGCCAAACGCCCAGCTGGCTGGAAGCGCAGTCGGTGGACAATGCCGGCTCGCCCTGGAAAGCGGACGGCACATACCTCATTACCGGCGGCGCCGGGGGCCTCGGGTTGGTGTTCGCCCGCGATATCGCCCGGCAAGCCACGGGTGCGACCCTGGTGCTGACAGGCCGCTCGCCGCTGAGTGGCCAGATACAAGCCGCACTCGACGAACTTGCGGCGCTGGGTGCGACGGCGCGCTATCGCCAGCTCGACGTTGGTGACCGCGTTGCCGTTCTTGCCTGCGTAAGCGAGACCGCCGAGGCCCATGGCCTGGACGGCATCGTTCATAGCGCCGGTGTGCTGCGCGATGGCTTCATCCTGCGCAAGACAAGCCAGGACCTGGGTGACGTGTTGCGCGCGAAGGTCGCCGGCACCCTATACCTCGATGAGGCCAGCCGCGATCTCGCGCTCGACGCCTTTATCGTGTTCTCGTCCCTCGCCGGCGCCATCGGCAATATGGGCCAGGCCGACTACGCGGCGGCCAACGCGTTCATGGATGCGTTCGCCCATCAGCGCGACGCGCTAGTTGCGCAAGGACAGCGCCGGGGGCGTACCTTGGCCGTGAACTGGCCCCTGTGGGATCACGGCGGCATGCGTGTGGACGCTGCCACGCGGCAACGCCTGCTGCGGGACCGGGGCATGGTGCCGCTGGGGACCATCGAAGGTTGCGATGCGTTGACGCGCGCATGGTCGCTGGGCTCGCCACAGGTGCTGGTTGCTACGGGCGATCTGGCACGGCTGCGTAAGGACATCCTGGGCGAACCGACCGATCCTTTGGAACAGGCCGGGCATCGTGGCGTTGCGTCTGCGCCGGAACCGACCGCGCGCGCCGTGGAAACGACAGCGGACGACCTACGCGAACGCACCGTGCGCCATTTGGTGCGCATGCTTTCGACCACCCTGAAGCTACCGCCGCAGCGGATCGACGCCGAGGCTCGACTTGAGACCTATGGCATCGATTCGGTCATGACCCTGGACCTGACCGCCAGGCTCGAGCAAGCCTTCGGCCCGCTGCCGAAGACACTGTTCTTCGAATACCAGTCGATCGCCGCGCTGGCCGAGTACTTCCTGCAACATCACCGGGCGGCGCTCACCGGCCTGGTGGGCCAGCAGCAACGGGGTCAGAGTCACGACTCTGACCCCCAACCGTCTCAACCGGCGTTGGCGCCTGCCAAGCCCAGCCACCTCCGCTCGCGCTTGGTCACGCGTGCCCAGGTCCAGGAAGACGGCATCGCCATCATCGGCGTCGCCGGCCGCTATCCACAGGCGCGCAACCTCGAAGAGTTCTGGGCAAACTTAAGCCAGGGCAGGGACAGCATCACCGAGATCCCGGCCGACCGCTGGGATCACAGCCTCTACTTCGATGCCGACCGCAACGCGCCCGGCAAGACTTATGGCAAGTGGGGCGGCTTCATCGACGGCGTCGACCGCTTCGATGCGCGCTTCTTCAATATCTCGCCGCGCGAAGCGGAGCTGATGGACCCACAGGAACGCTTGTTCCTCGAATGCGTGCACGCCACGCTGGAAGACGCCGGCTACACGCGGCAGAACGTCGCCGAGGATGGCGATGTCGGCGTGTTCGCCGGCGTGATGTACGAGGAATACCAGCTTTACGGCGCGCAGGAACAGGCGCATGGCCGTTTCGTCGCGGCGCCGGGAAGCCCTGCATCGATCGCCAACCGGATCTCCTATTACTGCGACTTCCATGGGCCGAGCCTTGCGCTGGACACCATGTGCTCCTCGTCGCTCACGGCGATCCACCTGGCTTGCGAAAGCCTGGCACGCGGTGGTTGCGCCGTGGCGATCGCCGGTGGCGTCAATGTATCGATCCATCCGAACAAGTACCTCGTGCTCGCCCAGGGCAAGTTCATTTCCGCCAAGGGTCGCTGCGAAAGCTTCGGTGCGGGTGGCGAAGGCTATGTGCCGGGCGAAGGCGTGGGTGCGGCGCTGCTCAAGCCCCTGGCGCAGGCCAGGGCCGACGGTGACCATATCTATGGTGTGATCCGTGCCACCGCGGTCAATCACGGCGGCAAGACCAACGGCTACACCGTGCCGAACCCGAACGCACAGGCGAAGGTGGTCGAGCGCGCGTTGCGTTCAGGCGGTGTCGATGCCCGCCATATCAGCTATATCGAGGCCCACGGCACGGGCACGAGCCTGGGTGATCCGATCGAGATCGCCGGCCTGTCGAAAGCCTTCGGCCAATGGACCCAGGACGCCGGTTATTGCGCGATCGGATCGGCCAAATCGAATATCGGCCACTGCGAAAGCGCCGCCGGCATCGCAGGACTCACCAAGGTCTTGTTGCAGCTCAAGCACCAGAAACTGGCACCCAGCCTGCATTCGGCTGTGCTGAACCCGAACATCGATTTCTCCGCTACGCCTTTCGTGGTGCAGCAGCAGCTTGCTCCCTGGCAACGGCCCGTGATCGACGGGCGTGAACGCCCGCGTATCGCAGGTATCTCCTCGTTTGGCGCCGGTGGCGCGAATGCCCACGTGGTGGTCGAGGAATATGCCGCGCCCGCAAGGGCGCAGTCGTCGACGGGGCCGGCGATGGTGCTGCTGTCCGCCCGCGATGAAGAACGACTGCGCGAAAGGGCGCGCCAATTGCTCGCCTATCTGCCTGAGTCGGAGCCTGAGCTTGCAGACCTGGCCTACACCCTGCAGGTCGGCCGTGAATCCATGGACGAACGCCTGGGCTTGCTCGTGCATTCACTGGGCGAACTACAGGACAAGCTGGCGGCGTGGCTTGCCGGCGACACGGCCATCGAAGGCCTCTACCTGGGACAGGCACGACGGGGCGCCGGTGTTCTCGCCGCCCTGGCGGGCGACGATGACATGGATGCCACGGTGTCGAACTGGTTCGCGCGCAGCAAGCATGACCGCCTGCTGGACTTGTGGACGAAGGGCTTCAACCTCGACTGGAGCCGTCTGTACGGCGATGGCGTGCGGCCTCGCCGCGTCAGTCTGCCGACGTATCCCTTCGCCGGCGAACGCCACTGGTTCCCGACGGGTACGGCTGCAACACCGCCACGCTCCGAGCCTGCCTTGGCGACTTCCGTTGGCCCGATCCAGACGCTGATGTTCCGGCCCGCGTGGACGATCGATGCGGCCCCGGAAGGGGAAGCCAGTGATTTCACCTCACACGTGGTCATGTTGTGCGGCCTGGACGACCGGCATGTGGCAGGTATCCGGGAACGGTTCGCGCAAGTGACCTGCCTTGTCCCGCCAGCCGGCGCGTACCTTGCCGCTTCGTTCGAAACGGCCGCCACGATGTTGCTGGAAACCCTCCAGGGCCTGACTGCTCGACCCGGTCGCCACCTGATCCAGGTCGTCGTGCCGTGCGAGGGCGAGTGGCAGGCCCTCGCGGGCCTGGACGGCATGTTGCGTACCGCGCATCTGGAAAGCCCGCGCCTGGTCGGGCAGTTGATTGCCGTCGATGCGGGTCAGGACGTGGTCACCGCGCTAAGGGGCGACGGTTCAACCCCGCGTGTGCGCCACGTATGTGGCGAGCGGCAAGTGGCCGGTTGGATCGAAGAGACCTCCGCAACGCCAGGTGCATCGCCCTGGAAAGACCATGGCGTCTACCTGATCACCGGCGGTGCCGGTGGCCTTGGCCTGATCTTCGCCCGCGCCATCGCCAGCGAGGTGCGCAACCCCGTGCTGGTCCTCACGGGGCGGTCGATGCCGGACGCATCGATCCAGGGTCATATACGGGAACTGGAGGCGCTTGGCGCCGTGGTGCGCTACCACGCGATGGACGTTGCCGACGCCGAGGCCGTCGACGCGCTGGTGCGCGGCATTCCCGAGGAATTCGAAAGCCTCGACGGCATCGTGCACAGCGCGGGCGTCGTTCGCGACAGCTTCCTGGTCACTAAGACGCGCGACGAGCTACGTCAGGTATTGCGCGCCAAGGTGGCGGGCACTCTGAACCTGGATCGCGCCAGCCGCGACATCACCCTGGATGCGTTCATCTGCTTCGCATCCATCGCCGGCGCAGTGGGCAGCGTGGGCCAGGCCGACTATGCGGCGGCGAATGCCTTCATGGATGCCTTCGTGCACGAGCGCGCGGAGCGGGTGGCTCGCGGCGAGCGCCACGGGCGCACGCTGTCGATCGACTGGCCACTGTGGGCCGAAGGCGGCATGCGGGTGGATGCCGCCACGCAAACGATGATGCGCCAGCAGCTGGGCATGCATCCGCTGTCGACCGAAGAGGGCGTGCGGGTGCTGCGACAGGCGTGGGTGGCCGACGCCAGCCAATGGCTGGTGGTGGCGGGCGAGCCGGAGCGCATTCGCCAGAGCGTGCTGGGTATGGCATCCCACGCGGTCGCCGAGCGGCCCGTCGCCGTTGCCATGCACGAGGAGGTTGCCGAACCGGTCGTGTCGTCGCGTGAAGCTGTTTGGAACGCACTGGCGGACATCGTCTCCACGCTCATCAAGGTGAAGCCGGAAGACCTTGACGGCGAAAGCACGTTCAGCGAATACGGCTTCGATTCGGTGTCCCTGACCGAGTTCGGTAACGCGGTGAACCAGCGCTATCAGCTCCGCCTGACGCCGACCGTGTTCTTCGAACATCCCACGCTCGATGGCTTGGTCCATCACCTGATCCGCGAGCATGGGGTCAGAGTGAATACTCTGACCCCCAACGACCTGACCCCCAACGACGCACCTGTAGCGACATCAGCAGCGGTCAAGGTCACGACCGGGGTCAGAGTGAACACTCTGACCCCTAGCCCCGACGAGCCCATCGCCATCATCGGCATGAGCGGCCGCTTTCCCCACGCGTCGGATATCGATGCGTTCTGGCAGAACCTTAGCGAGGGCCGCGACTGCATCGACGAAATCCCGCCCGAGCGCTGGGACTGGCGCAGCTTCCACGGCGACCAGGGCCGCGAAGCGCATCGCACCCGGATCATTTGGGGCGGCTTTATCGACGGCGTGGACGAATTCGACCCCATGTTCTTCGGCATCTCGCCGAAGGAAGCCGAGCTGATGGATCCGCAGCAGCGGTTGGCGATGATCCATGCCTGGAAGGCGCTGGAAGATGCAGGCTACGCCGCGTCCGCGCTGGCAGGCAGCGATACGGCGATCTATGTTGGCACCGGCGCCACCGGCTACGGCCGGCTGGTCGACCGCGCTGGCCTGGGCGGCGAAGCGTATGCCTCGACCGGCGGCGTGCCCTCGGTTGGTCCGAACCGGATCAGCTTCTTGTTCGACTGGCATGGACCGAGCGAGCCGGTGGAAACGGCGTGCTCCAGTTCGCTGGTGGCCCTGGCGCGTGGTGTCGCCGCGATTCGTAGCGGACAGGCATCCATGGCGGTGGTCGGTGGCGTGAACACCATCGTGACCCCCGAAGCGCATATCAGCTTCAGCAAGGCAGGCATGCTCAGCCCGGACGGCCGTTGCAAGACCTTCGCTGCCGAGGCCGACGGCTATGTGCGTGGCGAAGGCGTGGCGATGCTGGTGCTCAAGAGGCTCTCCGACGCCGAGCGCGATGGCGACCCCATCCATGGCCTGGTGCGCGGCGTCGCCGAGAACCATGGCGGACATGCCAACTCGCTGACCGCACCCAATCCCGTGGCCCAGGCCCAGGTGATCGGCAAAGCGCTGCAGCAGGCAGGCATCGACCCACGCACGGTGGGCTACATCGAGGCCCATGGCACCGGCACGCGGCTTGGCGACCCGGTGGAAGTGCAGGGGCTGAAGGCGGCATTCGGCAGCCAGGCCGTGGCAGCGCCGTACTGCGGCCTGGGCTCGGTCAAGACCAACATCGGCCATCTCGAGCTTGCCGCGGGTGTCGCCGGGGTGGTGAAGGTGCTGCTGCAGATGAAGCACCGCACCCTGGTGAAGACGCTGCACAGCGAACAGCTCAATCCCTATCTCGAACTCGAGGGCAGCCCGTTCTACGTGGTGCGCCAGGCGCGGGAATGGATGGCGCTTCGCGATGCACGGGGCCACACATTGCCGCGCCGGGCAGGCGTGAGTTCGTTTGGCTTCGGCGGCGTGAATGCGCATGTCGTGCTGGAGGAGTACTTCGCGCCGGTGGCCGTGGATTCGCCCCTGGATGGCCCGGTGCCCGTGCTTCTTTCGGCACGCAACGAGGAGCAGTTGCGTGAGCAGGTGAGCCTGCTGCAGGCATTCGTTGCACGTTCGCAGGCCAGTCTGGGCGATATCGCCTACACCACGCAGGTGGGACGCGAGGCCATGGAGACGCGCCTGGCGCTGGTGGTGTCGTCCGTGGATGAGTTGAGCGCGCGACTGCGCTCGCTCGCAACCGGCCAGGAACCCGCTGGATACGTTCATCGCGGTGTCGGGGCGCGAGGACGCCGGGATGGCGTACCTGATGCCCAGGCGGTCGCAGCCTGGATCAAAACCCGTGAAGTCGGCAAGCTCGCTGAGGCTTGGGTGAAAGGCGCCGTCGTCGAATGGCGCGGCCTTTACGCAACGCATCCGCCGCGTCGCATCAACCTGCCTACCTATCCCTTCGCGCGCAGCCGTTACTGGGTGCCGGACATCGTGGCGGCCCAAGCCCCCAGCGAATCGGCCGAGCCCGTGGCCAACGGCCACGAATGGCTGCTGATGCCAACCTGGGAAGTCGTCGAACCGAAGCTTGCACCTTCCACAAGCAGCGGACGAAGCTTGATCGCCGGTGGTTCGCCGGCGCAACGGGCCGCGCTGCTCGATGCGCTGCCGGATGCTGGAATGCTCGAATGGGCGCCCGGCGCTGACGTGGCGACCATCGAGGAGCGCCTGCGCGCATCCGGCTCCTTCGACCGGCTGATCTGGCTTGTCGATGACGACACCGAAGCATCCGAAGACGAGACGCTCATCGCTGCTCAAGAGCATGGCGTCATCGCCGGCTTCCGCCTGGTCAAGGCGCTCCTCGCCCTCGGCTTCGACCGGCGATCGATCGACTGGACCGTGGTGACCGTGCAGGCACAGGCCGTGCACGGCTCCGACGCGATCGCACCCCGGCATGCCGCGATCCACGGTTTCATGGGGGCGGTGGCGAAGGAGTCCACGCTTTGGCACCTGCGCCTGCTGGATATGCCGCGAGAAGGTGCTTGGCCCATCGACACGATGTGGCGGCTTGCCCAGGACCACCGCGGCGCCACGCTGGCTTATCGAGGTGGCCAGTGGTTCAGCCAACTGCTGTCCCCCATGGACGCAGCAGCTACCGGGCAGGGCGCTTCGCCGTATCGCGAAGGCGGGGTCTACGTTGTGGTCGGTGGTGCGGGAGGGATCGGCCAGGCCTGGAGCGAGCACATGATCCGTGCGCACCGCGCGCGCATCGTGTGGATCGGACGCCGGCCGGAAGATGAAACGATCACCCAGGCACGGACGCGGCTGGGCGCGCTCGGCTCCATGCCGCTCTATATCGCCACCGATGCAGCCGACCGTACGGCGCTGGAACAAGCACGGGCCGAGGTACTCGCACGCCATGGAGCGATCCACGGCGTGGTGCACGCGGCCATCGACTTGCTCGACAAGAGCGTGGCGCAAATGGACGAGGCGCGCCTGCGTGGAGGATTGTCGGCCAAGGTGGCCGCGAGCGTGCGCATCGGCCAGGTATTCGGTGGACTGCCGCTCGACTTCATGCTGTTCCTCTCCTCGCTGGCCGGCTTCGTCCGCGCCGCAGGCCAAAGCGGTTATGCGGCGGGCTGCACTTTCAAGGACGCCTACGCACGGCATCTGGCCGCCCGCCTGTCGTACCCGGTGAAGGTGATGAACTGGGGCTACTGGGGCAGCGTCGGCGTGGTGGCTTCCGACGACTATCGCGGGCGCATGGCGCGTCAGGGCATCGGCTCGATCGAGCCGGCGGAGGGCATGCGGGCCCTCGACCGGCTGCTACGTTCGCCGATGCCTCAGCTCAGCTTCATGAAGGCGACGCGCGAGGACATGCACGGCGGCGTGTTCGACCTCGTCGGCAAGTCGCGCGTGCGCCTGCATGAAGCCCGCTTTGCCTCGCTGGCGAACATGCCCAGCGTCATGCCTGCCTTCCGGGGCGACGCCACGGCTCTTGCCGCGGAAGGCAGGGAGATCGATCGCCTGGCGCTGGCCATCGTGCAAGGCGAACTGCATGCGCTGGGGTGGAACGATCCAAGCTCCACCCCGTCGAGGTATGCGCGCTGGCTGCGGCATAGCCTGCGCATGATCGCTGGAGCCGGTCTCGTCACGGCCCCGACTGGGGTCAGAGTGAATACTCTGACCCCCAATAGCACCACAGCCCCATCACTGGAACACGCCTGGTCGCAGTGGCACCAGCGCAAGACCGCATGGCTCACCGCCGGCCACGTCCGCCAGGCCCAGGTTGCCCTGCTGGACACCATGCTGCATGCGCTGCCTGCGATCCTCCGAGGCCAGGTCGAAGCCACGGCGGTGATGTTCCCGGATTCGTCCATGCGCCTGGTCGAGGGGGTGTACCAGGGCAATGCGGTAGCCGACCACTTCAACGATGTGCTGTGCGAGGCGGTGCTCGCCTTCGTCGCCGCGCGCGTCATGCGCGATCCGGAGGCGAAGATCCGCATCGTGGAGATCGGCGCCGGCACCGGCGGCACCAGTGCACGGGTGATGGCGCGATTGGCGCCCTATGCGAAGCACATCGGTGAGTACTGCTATACCGACCTGTCGCGGGCGTTCCTGCTGCACGCGGAAGGCAAGTACGGGCCGCTGTATCCCTACCTGTCCTACCGGCTGCTCGATATCGGCAGCCCGCTGGAAGGGCAGGACATCCAGGCTGGCAGCTACGACCTGGCCATCGCCACCAACGTGCTGCACGCCACCCGTGACATTCGCGAGAGCCTGCGCAACACCAAGGCCCTGTTGGGCGCCAATGGCCTGTTGGTGCTCAATGAACTGTCCACCTGCGAGGTGTGGTCGCACTTGACCTTTGGCCTGCTCGACGGTTGGTGGCTATACCAGGACGAGGCGCTGCGCGTCCCCGGTTGCCCGAGCCTGTCGCCTGGACGCTGGGATGCCGTACTGCACGAGGAAGGCTATCGCCACGTGCGCTTCCCGGCGGAGCCCGCGCATGGCCTGGGCCAGCAGGTGATCGTGGCCGAGAGCGACGGCATCATCTTGCAGAAGGAGCCCGTGAACGGGGTCAGAGTCATGACTCTGACCCCCAACACCGTCCGGATGCAGACAGCCGGCACCGGGGTCAGAGTCGCGACTCTGACCCCCAACCCCACTGCCGACGCATCGTCGCTGCGCGACCGCTGCCGTATGCGATTGACCAGGCTGGTCGGCAAGGCGCTGAAGAAACCAGCCGCCGAGATCGACACGGCAACAGGGTTGGAACAATACGGCGTGGACTCGATCCTGGTGCTGGAACTGACCAACGCGCTGCGTGCGGCGTTCGAAGAGCTGGGCATCGAAGACCGGGTCTCCTCCACGTTGTTCTTCGAGTATCCGAGCATCGATGCACTGGCCGATCACTTCATCGCCAGCGAACCGGAGGCTATGGCGCGCTGGACTGGCGCGGAGTTACGCATCGCCCCACCAGCTCGCCGGCATCCGTTGCTGCAAACCTCCGATGTAGGAGCAGGGCGCTTCGCCAGCCGTTTCAACGGCACGGAGTTCTTCCTCGCCGACCATCGCGTGCAGGGCCGCCGTGTACTGCCGGGCGTGGCCCAGCTCGAAATGGCACGGGCCGCCGCTCAGGAAGCCATACCCGGTGCGGTGAGCATCCGCCTGGAAAACATCGCATGGGTTCGTCCCGCGGTGGCTGACGAAAGCGGCCTGCCGCTCGAACTCAAGCTTCTGGCCGAGCCGAACGGTACGTTCCGCTTCGAACTTCGTGGCGAGGGCGGGGCCCTTCATAGCCAGGGCGCCGCATCGGCCGCCGAAACGGTGGCGGAGCGGCACGACCTTGCCGGTCTACGCGCCCGCTGTACCACGACGCACATCAGCCACGGGCGTTGCTACGCGATCTTCGAAAGCAAGGGGCTGCAGTACGGTCCCGCATTTCGCGGCATCGATGAGCTGTTCGTGGGGAAGGGTGAGGTGCTGGCGAAGCTCTCGTTGCCACCCACGGTAGCGTCGTCGCTGCACGATTACCTGCTGCATCCGAGTCTCCTCGATGCCGCCCTGCAGTCCTCGCTGGGCTTACCGCTAGTGGAGCGTGGCGAGGAAGGCGTGGAGCTGGCGCTGCCATTCGCCCTCGAATCCGTGCAGGCGTTCGCGCCGTGCACGGCCAGTATGTGGGCGTTTGTACGCCAGACAGAAGCCGGGGAAAGCCGGGGTCACGAAAGCCGGGGTCAGAGTAAAAACTCTGACCCCCAAACCGTCCAAACCGCGCCCACCATCCGCCAACTCGATATCGACCTATGCGACGCGGACGGCACCGTCTGCGTCCGCCTGCGAAAGCTTAGCCTGCGCACCATCCATCCCAAGCCATCACGTGAAGCCACCAAAGAACGGATCTCCTCCGACATGAATGATTCCATGGGCATCACCGCACACCACAGCCACGCCACCGACACCCAGCCGACCGAGGCAACCTTGCGGGAGAGGAGCGTGCTGAAGTTCCGCAAACTGATCAGCCAGCGCCTGTCGCTGCCGCTGGACGCGGTTGGAGCGGGCGTGGGCTTTGACGAGTACGGCCTCGACTCGATCCTGGTCATGGATCTGACCGACGCGTTGCGCGTGATGTTCGGCGCGGAGAATATCAGCGCCACCTTGTTCTTCGAGCATCACGATATCGAAGGCCTGGTCGAGCACTTCCTGCGCACCCAGCCGACGGCACTTGCCCAGTGGGCGGGGCTTGCAGCCGCGGCGCCACCTGCTGAACCGGTCAAGGTGACCCACGCGGAAAGCGCCGCGGTGCGCGAGATACAGCCGGTCGAAGCGACGATCCCCACCGTCCCCACGCCTGTCGCTCCATTCGACGTGGCCATCGTCGGCCTGTCGGGCCGCTACCCCGGTGCGAACGATGTGCACCAGTTCTGGGACAACCTTGCCGCCGGACGCCACTGCGTGACGGAAGTGCCGCCAGAACGCTGGGAGCACGGCCGCTTCTTCGACGAGCGCAAAGGGCAGGCCGGCAAGACCTATACGCGCTGGGCGGGCCTCCTTGACGACGTGCAGGGTTTCGATCGCGTGTTCTTCAACATCGCACCAGGCGAGGCGCGCCTGATGAGCCCGCAGGAACGGCTGTTCATGCAGGAGGTGCACGCGAGCATCGAGGATGCCGGCTACACGGCCGCCAGCCTCAGTGGCAATCGCAAGGTCGGCCTGTTCGTCGGCGTCACCAACGAGCACTACGCCACGGGTGCGCGCTTCTGGTCCATCGCCAACCGCATCTCGCACCAGTGCAACTTCCAGGGGCCGAGCCTGGCCGTCGACACCGCTTGCTCGTCCTCGCTAACCGCCATCCACCTGGCGCTGGAAAGCCTGCGCAGCGGCGATAGCGAGGTGGCCATTGCCGGCGGCGTGAACCTGATCGTCGCGCCCACTCAACTGATCGACCTGGCCTCGATGACCATGCTGTCGGCTGATGACAAGTGCAAATCCTTTGCCGCCGGCGCCGACGGCTTTGTCGATGCCGAGGCGGTGGGCGCGCTGGTCCTGAAGCCCCTGCATCGCGCCGTGGCCGATGGCGACCATATCTACGGCGTGATCAAGGGCAGTGCGATCAATTCAGGTGGCAAGACCCATGCCTACCTGGTGCCGAACCCCAACATGCAGGCGCAGCTTGTCACCGACGCGCTGCGTCGTGCCGGCGTGGACGCACGCACCATAAGTTATGTGGAAGCCCAGGGCACTGGCAGCCACCTGGGCGATCCGATCGAGGTAGCTGGCCTGGCCAAGGCGTTCCGTCACGACACGCAGGACCGCCAGTTCTGCGCACTGGGCTCGGTGAAGTCGAACCTGGGCCACAGCGAGAGTGCCAGCGGCTTCGTGGCAGTGAGCAAGGTGCTGATGCAGATGAAGCACGGCATGCTCGCACCCAGCCTGCATGCGGCCACGCCGAATCCGGAGATCCGATTCGCCGATACCCCGTTCTTCGTCCAGCAGGAACTAGCGCCGTGGTCGCGTCCGCAACTGGAGATCGACGGCCGCCGCCGAGAGTTCCCGCGGCGGGCGGGCATTTCCTCGTTCGGCGCGGGCGGCGCCAACGCACATCTGGTGATCGAGGAATACATCGAGCCGGCGGCGCAAACCCATGGCCGCCTGCACGGCCCCGCCATGATCGTGCTGTCGGCGCGCGATCCCGAGCGCCTGAAGGCACGCGCCGAACGATTGCTGGCGGCGCTGGCACCCGAACGCCATGCCAACGACCTCATCCTGGCCGATATCGCCTACACCTTGCAGGTAGGCCGTGAGGCAATGGAGGAGCGGTTGGCCCTGCTGGTGGAATCGCTGGACGAACTCCGCGACAGGCTGGCGGCCTTCATTGCCGGCAGCACGAATATCGATGACCTTTACCTGGGCCACGCCAAGCGCGGCGCGTTCTCGGCGCTTGCCGACGACGAAGACATGCAGGTAGCCGTACAGTCCTGGGTGGCCAAGGGCAAGTACGGCAAGCTGCTGGATCTGTGGGTCAAGGGCTTCGCCTTCGACTGGCATGGGCTCTACGCGAGTGCATCGCGCCCCGGCCGCGTGAGCCTGCCAAGCTATCCGTTCGCACGCGAGGTGTGCTGGACGGACGTGCGCTACCCCGATGCCACCGAAGTGCTGCCAGCGAAACCCACCGTGCTGACAGGCGGCCAGGGCGACACCACCACCAGCACGATGATGCGCATCTGGCGCGAGCTGCTGGGCCGCCCGTCGATCGAGCTGGACGATGATTTCTTCGAGCTCGGCGGCCAGTCCCTGCTGGCAACGCAGCTGGCCGTTCGGATCCGTGACGAGTTCGGGGTGGACGTGCCGGTGGGCGCGATGCTCGAAGCACCCACGGTATCCGCGCTGGTGGCGTGGATCGAGTCGGCAGCGCAATCCACCAGCAAGCACGAGGCCCCGGCGAGCGTGGCGGAGGCGCCGGTGATAGCGCAGGAAGAGGGCTACCCGCTGTCCTTCGCACAACAACGGCTTTGGTTCCTCGACCAGCTCGAAGGACACAACCCCACCTACAACATCCCCGCCGCGGTGCGCCTGAAAGGCCAGCTGGATGCCGATGCACTGGAGGGCGCGCTCAACGATGTGGTGGCGCGCCACGACGCCCTGCGTGCCCGCTTCGGCGCCGTGGACGGTACGCCTGTGCAGTTCATTCCCGCCCACGTGGACTTGGTGCTCACCCTGCACGACCTGCGTAGCCTCAAGGCCAAGGACCAGGAAACGCAGACACGCAAACTGATGCTGGAAGAAGCAAGCACGCCGTTCGACCTGCAGCGCGGCCCCCTGGTACGCAGTTGCCTGGTGCGGCTGGCTGACCACGAGCATCTGTTGCTGTTGACCATGCACCACATTGTCTCGGATGGGTGGTCCATGGGCATCCTGGTGCGCGAACTGGGCACGCTGTACGCCAACCGCAGTTTCGCCGCGGGCGCGAACCTGCCCGACCTGCCGATGCGCTATGTCGATTTTGCCCGCTGGCAGCGCGAATGGTTGAGCGGCGAGGTGCTGGAACGACAGCTGGGTTATTGGAGGAAGCAATTGGCCGGCAGCCCGGCCCTGTTGACCCTGCCGACCGATCGTCCGCGTCCATCCACGCAGGGCAAGGACGGCGCGTCGCTCGCCTATGCGCTGCCGGCAGACCTCAGTGCCAAGCTGCAGGTGCTTAGCCGGAAGTCCCAGAGCACCTTGTTCATGACGCTCTGCGCTGCCTTCAACGTGCTGCTGGCACGTTATTCCCGCCAGAGCGATATCTGCATCGGCACCCCGATCGCCAACCGCAACCGCAGCGAGATCGAGGACCTGATCGGCTTCTTCGTCAACACTTTGGTGCTGCGCACCCAGGTGGACCTGCGTGCCAGCTTCACCGACCTGCTGAAGCAGGTGCGAGCCAATACGCTCGATGCCTATGCCCACCAGGACGTGCAGTTCGAGCAGCTCGTGGGCGCAGTGCAGCCGGAGCGCCATACCAGTTATTCGCCGCTGTTCCAGGTGATGCTGGTGCTGCAGAACTCACCGATGAACCTGACATTGCCCGGGCTGGAGCTGGAGCTGGTACCTCACGAGACGGTCACCGCCAAGTTCGACATCACGCTCACTTTCTTCGAAAGCCCGCAGGGCCTCCAGGGCAGCTTCGAATACAACACCGATCTATTCGATCGGGCCACGATCGAGCGCATGGGTGTTCACCTGTCCAACCTGCTGCACGCGATCGTGGCTGAACCCGAGCGGCCGGTGGGCGAGCTGTCGATGATCGACGAAGCCGAGTTCCGTCACCTGATCCATGGCCTGAACGACACCGCGAAGGTCTATCCACGGGTCACGCCCGACACGCATACACTGCAGCAGCTGTTCGAGGCGCAGGTGGCGCGCACGCCCGCCAACACCGCCGTGGTGTACGAAGACGCCTCCCTGAGCTACGCCGAACTCAACGCCCGGGCCAACCGCCTGGCGCGCCACTTGCGTCGCCTGGGAGTGGGCCCTGATGTGCTCGTGGGCCTGTGCACGGAGCGCTCGATCGAGATGATCGTGGGCCTGTATGCGATCGAGAAGGCCGGTGGCGCCTATGTGCCGCTGGACCCGACGTATCCCGCCGACCGCGTTGCCACCATCGTGGAGGACGCGGCGCCCGCTGCGATCTTGACCCAGAGCCACCTGCGCCACGCCGCCCCGGTGGTGCCCGGCTTGCCGGTGCTGTCCATCGACGGCGATGCCGCCATCTGGGCCGACGAGGATGCGGGCAACCTGGTCCATACCACCGGGCCGGATCACCTTTCCTATGTGATCTACACCTCCGGTTCCACCGGCAAGCCCAAGGGCGTGGGCGTGGAACATCGAGGCATCGTCAACCGCCTGGAATGGATGCAGGAGGCCTATCCGCTCACGGCCGCCGACCGGGTGCTCCAGAAGACACCTTTCAGCTTCGACGTATCGGTGTGGGAATTCTTCTGGCCGCTGCTGGAAGGCGCAACGCTCGTCGTGGCCAAGCCCGGCGGTCACCAGGACGTGGCGTACCTCGCCGGCCTGATCGACGCCGAGCGCATCACCACCACGCACTTCGTGCCGCCGATGCTGGAGGTGTTCCTCAACGAGGTGGAACCCGGCAGCGGACGTTCGCTGCGCCAGGTGATGTGCAGCGGGCAGGCGCTGCCGATGGACCTGCAGCAGCGCTTCTTCGCCACCTGGGACCATGTGGAGCTGCATAACCTGTACGGCCCGACGGAAGCCTCGGTGGACGTCACGTACTGGCAATGCCTGAAGGACAGTCCGCTGGGCTGCGTACCCATCGGCAAGCCTATCGCCAACATACAGATCCATATCCTGGATGACTTCCTGAACCCGGTGCCGATGGGCGTGGTGGGCCACCTGTACATCGCAGGCGTCGGCCTGGCGCGCGGCTACGTCAACCGTCCGGACCTGACCGCGGCTGCCTTCGTCCCCAATCCATTCGATGCAACACCCGGCGCGCGCATGTACCTGTCGGGCGACCTGGCGCGGTATCTCCCGGATGGGAATATCGAGTACCTGGGCCGCAGCGACCACCAGGTGAAGATCCGCGGCCTGCGCATCGAGCTGGGTGAGATCGAATCGTCCCTGGCGGCGCTGGACGCGGTACGCGACGTGGTGGTGCTGGCGCGGCCGGACGAGCGCAACATCCCGCGCCTGGTGGCTTATCTGGTACCGCACGACGGCCAGGTGCTGCCCGACCCGGCAGTGCTGCGGCGCACCCTGGGACAGACGCTGCCCGACTACATGGTGCCGGAGTACTTCGTATCCCTGGCGGTGATGCCGCTTACCTCCAACGGCAAGGTCGATCGCAAGGCGCTGCCCGCGCCGGAGGTCACCCACGACGAAACCGGCTATGTCGCGCCGTGCACGGTAACGGAAAAAGCGATCGCGGCGGTGTGGTCGGAGCTGCTGAAGGTGGAGAAGGTCGGCCTGTCCGATGACTTCTTCGAACTGGGCGGCCACTCGCTGCTGGCCACGCAGCTGGTCTCCCAGTTGCGCAAGCGCCACGTCGCGGAGATCGAGCTGCGCGACCTGTTCTCGCATGCCACGCTGGGCGCCCTGGCCGCCTTCATCGACACGCGCAAGCAAGACGGCCAGCACCCGAACCTGGTGCCGATCCGCGCGAAAGGCTCGGCCACGCCGCTGTTCCTCATCCATCCCATCGGTGGCGGCGTGCAGTACGCCTTCGATCTGGCCCACCACCTGGATGCCAACCGGCCCGTCTACGGCCTGGCAGTGGGCGAGACAGTGCACGCGAGCATCGAGGCCATGGCCACGGCATATCTCGATGCCATCCGCGAGGTACGGCCGTCTGGCCCGTACCTGCTGGCCGGCTATTCGCTGGGCGGCATGGTGGCTTACGAGATCGCGCACCGGCTGCTGGCGGCGGACGAGGACGTGCAGTTCGTCGGCATGATCGACACCAGCGCCCCCTCGCTGCGTCTCAGGCAACGAGACAGCCACCCCGTCAGGCACGATGCCTGCCGGGCGATGCTGAACTGGCTGCTGGACCTGAACCTCGCCGGCGACTGGCGCCGTCACCCCGCGTATCCCGACCTGATGGCACGTGCCCAGCGCGGCGACCTCGACGGCATGATCGAGCTGAGCCTTGGCCAGGAAGTGGTGCCGCCGGGCATGGAGAAGGACGAGGTGCGGCGCACCGTGGCCCGGTACGACGCGCTGGCCCGTGCCGCCGACGACTATCGACCGCCCGCGGCACAGCTGCCGGTGACGTTCTTCGCGGCCGACCGCCGCGAAGGCGAAGAACTCACCCTGGGCTGGCGCGACGTGCTGGGCCAGCACCTGGACGTGTCGCGGATCGGCGGCACGCATCTGTCGATCGTCAAGGCGCCCCGGGTGGAGAAGCTCGCACGCGACATCTCCGAGCGGATCGTCCATTACACGCCGAACCTCAACCTCACCGACGCCAACCCATGAACGAAACCATCGCCGCGGACACCTTGGGCCTGGCAACGGAAGCGCCAGCGGAATTGAGCTACAGCCGTCGCATCGAGGACCTGCCCAGCCCCAAGGGCCAGCCCTTCGTCGGCAATGCGCTGCAGTTGAGCGGCCGGCAGATGCACCAGAAGTTCACCGCCTGGGTGCGCGAATTCGGGCCGATGTTCCGTCTGCAGGTGTTCGGCCACACCATCGTGATCGTCTCGGACTCAGCCACCGCCCATGGCGTGATGCGAGAGCGCCCGGATGGGTTCCGGCGCAACGGCGGCCTGAAGACCATCATGAACGAGTTGAACATCGGCGGCGTGTTCACGGCCGAGGGCGCCGAGTGGCGCAAGCAGCGAAAGCTGGTGATGAGTGGCCTGAACGCCGAGGTGATCCGCAACTTCTTCCCGCGGATGGTCACCCTGACCGAACACATGATGGAACGCTGGAACAAGGCGCTGGACGAAGGCCGCGCCATCGACCTGCGCCGCGACCTCAAGGCCATGGCGCTCGACACCATCGTCGGCATCGCCATGGGCCACGACATCGACGCGGTGAACCAGGACGGCGACCCGCTGCAGCGCGACATCGACAACATGTTCCAGCGCCTGGGCCACCGCACCACGGCGTCGTTCCCGTACTGGCGCTACTTCAAGCTGCCGGTGGACCGCGCAGCCGAGCGCTCGTTCAATGACATCGACAAGCGGGTGGCGGAGTTCATCCGCAACACCCGCGCGCGCATGGAGCAGCAGCGGCATTTGCAGAAGAAGCCCGCCAACATGCTCGAAGCCATGATCGCGGCCAGCGAGGACCCGGAATCGGGGTTCACCGACGAGGAACTGGTGGCCAACGCGATCCTGAGCGTGATCGGGGGCGAGGACACCACCGCCAACTCGATCGGCTGGATGCTGTGCCTGCTGTCGCAGAACCCGGCTGCCGCCAAGGCACTTGCCGCCGAGGTGGACCAGGTGCTCCGCGACGCTTCGCTCCCGCGCGAGTGGGAGCAGATGAAGATGTTCCCTTACCTGGAAGCGGCACACAGCGAAACGCAACGGCTGAAAGCCGTGGCGCCCTACCTTGGCCTTACCGCCAACGCCGACTGCGTCGTGGCCGACACCTTCATCCCAAAGAACACGGCGATCATCGTGGCGACGGCGGGGGAGGCAGGCGACGAGGCGCATTTTCCCGCACCCGGGCAATTCAAACCCGAGCGCTGGATCGACGAGCTGCGGGAGGCAGGGCAGGAAGATCCCAGCCGCAAGCTGTTCCCGTTCGGCGGCGGTGCGCGGCTGTGCCCGGGGCGCTTCCTGGCGCTCACCGAAATCAAGGTGGTGGTGGGGATGATCATGCGCAACTTCGCACTGGAACCCGATCCCAAGGCGCCGCCGGCGAAGGAACTGCTTAACTTCTTCATGGCACCAAGTTCCGTGCCGGTGCGCCTGAAGAAGCGCGTTCCGCCAATGGGGAATTTTCGTTGAACACGATCGCACGCGCGTCGAACGCCGAGATCGCCAGGCGTGTGCTGAAGGTCTCGCTGCCGCTCATGGGTTCCATGGTCGGCAACCTGATCATGATGCTGGTGGACCGGATCTGCCTTGCCCGGTATTCCAGCGACACGCTGGCGGCCTCGGGCCCCGCCGTGTACACGGCCATGGCGATCGTCGGCTTCTTCGTGGCGGTGGTGGGCTTCTCGCGGTCGTGCGTGGCGCAGGCCTACGGGCGCTCAGGCCATGAGGACGCCGCTTGGCAAGCCGCCACAGGCATCGTGGTGGGCGTGGTCTTCGCCGTATTGCTGTGGCTGCTGGCGCCGCTCATGGCTTGGATCCCATCGTTGAGCGATCGGCCCCCGGCGCTTACCCACCTGGAATCGCAGTTCCTGTACTGGGCGGCGTACTTCGGCGCAGCGATGACGTTCAACATGGCCTTGTCGTCGTACTTCAACGGCATCGGCAAGACACGTATCACGCTGGTTGCCGGACTGGTGGGGCAGGCCGTGGGCATCGTGGCGACCATCGGCCTGGTGTTCGGCAAGTTCGGCCTGCCGGAGCTGGGCATGCGCGGTTCGGCGTTGGGCACGCTGGCTGGCACCCTGGCCATCACGGTGATCTACGTGGCGTACATGCCGAGGAATATCTGGAGCGGGGTCTGGCGTCTGGTGGCCACGCGTGGCATCCATCGCGGCGACCTGATGCCAAGGATCAAGAAAGGTTTCGCGCTGGGTGTCACGGCCGGCCTTGGCAACTTCGGCAACGCCGCCTTCATCTGGATCATTGCCGGGCTGGGGGTGATCGCGCTCGCCGCCAACAACGTGAACCTCACGGTGAGCTACATCGGCGTGATCCCACTGCTGGGCTTGGGCATAGGCTGCAGCGTGCTGTGCGGCAATGCGCTGGGGCAGGGCGAGTTCGACCAGGTGCCGAGGATCATGGTGGTCACGCTGGTGATCGAGCTGGTCTACGTGGCGATCACGGCCTTCCTGCAGATCGTCACGCCCGGCGTGCTGCTGGATCCCTTCGGCCTTGCCGACAAGCCGGAGGAAATTCGCCATGCGGCAGTGGCAACCTCGAAGGTGCTTTGGACCTATTCGCTGGCCTTTGCCTTCTCGATGACCGGCCAGGCCGTGCTGGAGGCTTTCGGTCTCACCCGGTTCCTGTTCGCCGTACGCCTGGTAATCATGTGGGTACTAAGCATCCCTACGATCTACCTGATCACCCTGGGCCATGTCGGCGACCCCGAATACCTCCCCACGGCCTGGGTGATCGGCTCATCGTTCGAGGCCTGCATCGGGTTGCTGTACTTCTGGCGGATCTGGGTGGCGGTGGCACGACGGCAGAACGACATCGTGCTGTCGAATGCGGCGGGTTAACGTGTCAGACCTTCTCTATGGCATCAGCGGCCTGGCTAAGTGCACGCTGGATGGCATCGCCTTTGCGCTCGCTATAGCGGCTGACTAAATAGTCGCTACGACCACGCACCATCAGGGTGAACTTCATGAGCTCTTCCATCACATCCACCACCCTGTCATAGAACGGAGACGGCTTCATCCGGCCGTGCTCGTCGAACTCCTGCCATGCCTTGGCCACCGATGACTGGTTTGGGATGGTGATCATGCGCATCCATCGGCCAAGCACCCGCAGCGCATTCACTACGTTGAAAGATTGAGAGCCGCCAGAGACCTGCATGACCGCCAAGGTCCGGCCCTGGGTCGGACGCACACTGCCATCTTCCAAAGGCAGCCAATCAATCTGATTCTTGAAGACGCCTGTGACGGAACCATGGCGCTCCGGGCTTACCCACACCTGACCTTCAGACCAGATAGACCACTCGCGTAATCGCTGCACCTCGGGGTGACTGGATGGCACGCTATCCAACATCGGCAACTGGTGGGGATCGAACACCCGGGTTTCGGCGCCCAGGTGCCGCAAGATGCGTTCGGCTTCCAGGGCCAGCTTCCGGGAAAACGACTGCGGACGCAGGGAGCCGTAGAGGATCAGGATGCGTGGCGGATGGCCGGCATCCTCACTGCTGCTGAGCCGGGGCGCCTCCGGGCTGGGGAGAAGGTCAGGATGAAGATGGGGCAGGTCGGGGTTCACGGGCTTGCTCGCGGCTCAATGTTTCGACTATTCTAGTTTTATGGAAACGATTGAAGCAATCGCCGCGTTGACCGCGCTGGGACACGCCAAGCGCCTGGCCGTCTTCCGTCTACTGGTGGTCGCTGGCCCTGCTGGCCGCATGGCAGGGGATATTGGGGATGAACTGAGCATGCCCGGCGCCACGCTGTCTTTCCACCTGAAAGAGCTGGTGCACGCCGGCCTGATCACCGCCGAACCCCAGGGCCGTTTCGTCTGCTACCGCGCCGCCTTCGATGCCATGAATGGCCTGATTGCCTACCTCACCCACAACTGCTGCGCCGGCAGTCCGGATGCGGAGTGCGCGCCGGGCGAAGCCTGCTGCTGAATTCCCTCTGAGAAGAAACCGTCATGACCCATCGTGTCTTGTTTGTCTGCACTGGCAACTCCGCCCGCAGCGTTCTGGCCGAAGCCACGTTGCGCGCCTGGGGCGGTGCACGGTTCGAGGCGTTCAGCGCCGGCAGCCAGCCCACCGGCCGCATCAATCCCTACGCACTCGACGCCTTGTCGGCCGATGGCATTGCCACGGCAGGTTTGCGAAGCAAATCGTGGGATGAATTTTCCGGCGATGGCACCCAGACGATTGACCTGGTGGTGACTGTCTGCGACAGCGCTGCCTCGGAACCTTGTCCGGTATTCTTCGGCGACTTTGTGCGCACCCACTGGGGCCTACCTGATCCCGCGGCGGTGCAGGGCAGTGACGAGGAGAAGCGGGCCGCGTTTGCCCACGCTCATGCAGTAATCAAGGCGCGTTTGCTAGCGTTCCTGACATTGCCGTCAGAGACATGGGCGAACCGCGAGGCATTGAAGGTGGCCCTGGACCGGATCGGCTTCATCCAGTCCGAGGACGCGGCTCATGTCTGAGGCGACGGCCGCCCGACCAGCCATCGGTTTCTTCGAGCGCTACCTGACCCTTTGGGTGGCGGCGTGCATCGTGCTGGGCACGGCGCTGGGTCATTGGTTACCCGCGCCCTTCGAGGCGCTGGGAGCCATGGAAGTGGCCAGGGTCAACCTGCCGATCGCTGTGCTGATCTGGCTGATGATCGTGCCTATGTTGTTGAGGATTGATCTGGGTGCGATGCGCCAGGTGGGCAGGCACTGGAAGGGCATGGGCGTCACGTTGTTCATCAACTGGGCCGTGAAGCCGTTTTCGATGGCATTGTTGGCCTGGCTATTTCTGCGGCATGTGTTCGTCGCGCATCTGCCGGCCGAGCAGATGGACAGTTATGTGGCGGGCTTGATCCTGCTGGCTGCGGCGCCGTGCACGGCGATGGTGTTTGTGTGGAGCAACCTATGCCAGGGCGAACCTAACTTCACCCTCAGCCAGGTGGCGATCAACGACGCCATCATGGTGGTGGCATTTGCTCCGCTGGTGGCGTTGCTCTTGGGTGTATCGGCAATCACGGTGCCCTGGGCGACGCTTGTCCTGTCCGTGGGTCTCTATATCGTGGTGCCGGTGATCGGTGCCACCTTGCTTCGGCGGGTGATCCTTGCGAGCGGTGGCGAGGTTGCCCTGGCCGGATACCTGCGCCGATTCGGTCCTGTTTCGCTGGGTGCGCTGTTGATCACACTAACGCTGCTATTCGGGTTCCAGGGAAAGCAAATCCTGGATCAACCGCTCGTCATTGCCATGCTCGCGGTGCCGATCCTGGTGCAGGTCTATTTCACCTCGGGGCTGGCCTACCTTTTGAACCGATGGCTGCGTGTCGAGCACTGCATTGCCGGTCCCTCGGCGTTGATCGGAGCCAGTAATTTCTTTGAACTGGCGGTGGCGGCCGCGGTCAGCCTGTTTGGCCTGCACTCGGGTGCGGCACTGGCCACCGTGGTGGGGGTGCTGGTCGAGGTGCCTGTCATGCTCTCCGTGGTCCGGATCGTTAACCGCTCCAGGGCGTGGTATGAGCGAAGCGGATCGGCGTGCATCCTTGACAGGACCCACGTCCGCCTGCGCTAGAATGGATCGGTCATGCGCCCCCGCTTTCGCCTTAGCCGTCGTCGTCGAGCCCTTTGCATCGGGCTGGTGATGTTTTGCCTGCTGTTCCAGCAGCTGGCCATGGCGGCCTATGCGTGTACCTTGCCGAGCCAGTCGGCCGCTACGAATATGAGCGGCCCCTGCGCGGACATGGCGATGGCGGCGCCCACGCACCACGCCACCATGCATGGGGCTGACCCTCGATGCGCGGAACACTGTGCCGATCAAACGTCCGCCACGCCCGAGGCGCGCGTGCCGATGCTGCAGCCGTTGCTTCTGCCTGCCGACTGGCCGGCCTTGACGGAGACAGCGATGGATCGTCCGGAGCGAGTTGCACTGCCGGATCCATCGTTGTTTCGTCCTGATCCACCGCCCTCATTGCGGTTCTGCTCGCTCCTGATCTAGCCCCCGATCGCATGCCCCTCTTCGGCCGTGCACGCACGGCTGTGTGTGTTTGCGATCGGAGATCACCATGCATGCGTTAAAGAAACCCAAGATGAAACAGCATATCAAGCATCACAGTATTACCGCTGCCGCCGTTCTTGGCGTTCTCGCCATCGGCACGGGCGTATTTGTGTACTCAGGCATCTACAACATCGGCGCCGACGACCACCACACCAAGCCGGTGTTCGCGGTCTTGCAAACCCTTCGCGAGCGATCCATTCATTCCCGCTCGGAAGATCTCTCGGTCCCAAACCTCAACGACCCACAGCTGATCCTGAAAGGCGCTGGGCAGTACGCGGCCATGTGCACCGAATGCCATCTCGCGCCAGGTAGCAAGGATTCCGAAATCCGGCCAGGTCTCTACCCGCAGCCGCCGAACTTGTCACAGGTGCGTGTCGATCCGAAGGAAGCATTCTGGGTCATCAAACACGGTATCAAAATGAGTGCCATGCCGGCATGGGGGTTCAGCCATGACGATCCCACCATCTGGAGCATGGTCGCGTTCCTGCAGAAGCTGCCCAATATGACGCCTGCCCAGTACAAGGAGATCGTCGCGAAGGCGCCGCCCGATGAAGACATGGACGCAGATGAAGGCCATGGCCAAAAAGGCGACGCTGCTGAAATGCCGGGCATGGACATGTCCGGTAAAGCAGGCCCCGATCACGGTACGTCTGCCGAGAAGGCACACGATCCTGGCGACGCCTCATCGGGGGCATCCCGCTAGCTTAAAGCCATCCGGATCACCGAAGCCGCAACGCACCCGGCAACCACAGCCATGGCGGACCAGCGCGCCGCTGCCAGCAAGGTGAACGCGATCAGGGCGATCACGAAATCTCCCGCGTCGTGCACGGCACTGACCCAGACCGGATCGTAGAGGGCAAAGACCAGAAGTCCGACCACCGCGGCGTTCACCCCAGCCAGCATGCGCGCAGCCGCGTCACGTGAGGCCAGGGCTCGCCAGAATGGCAAGGCACCCGACACCATCAAGAGCCCCGGAAGGAAGATCGCCAGCAAGCTCACCGCGGCGCCGAGGGCGCCGCCATGTCCGCCCTGCAGTCTTTCGCCCAAGAATGCCGACAGGGTGAACATGGGTCCTGGCACCGCTTGCGCGGCGCCATAACCGGTGAGGAACGTATCGTTGTCGACCCATCCCGGCGTCACGACAGCTTGCTTCAAGAGCGGCAGTACGACGTGCCCGCCGCCGAACACCAACGCACCTGCGCGGTAGAACGCCCCCGCGGCCTGGCCGATAGGTGGCAACCCGGGAGCCACGGTCAATGCGATCAGGAGCAACATGGCATACATGCACAACAGCACCGTCCCGGTGCGGTGGCCGTACGGCAGCGGGAATGTCTCACCCTCCCGCCCCGTGACGCCGCGGCACAACCAGGGGCCCAGCAATGCTCCACCGGCGACCACGAGCAGCTGCATCGCGGACCCCGCACTGATCGCAACCAGACCGGCAGCTCCCGCTGCCATCAGCGCACGAGGGCGATCCGGGGTCAGTGTCCGCACCATGCCAAGCACGCCTTGCGCGACGACAGCGACCGCCACCAGCTTGAGGCCGTGGATAGCGCTTTGCCCCCAAGGCCCCGCGAGGTAGCTACTCAACGTGGCGAAGACGAAGAGCAAGAGCGCAGAGGGCAACGTAAAGGCAATGAAGGCGGCAATGCCACCGAGCGCCCCCGCACGCAACAAGCCGATGGAGAAACCGAGCTGGCTGCTGGCGGGTCCCGGCAGGAACTGACATAGCGCAAGCAGCTGCGCAAAATGCTCTTCATCCACCCAGCGGCGCCGCTCGACGAATTCGCGGTGGAAATAGCCCACGTGGGCAATCGGTCCGCCGAAGGACATCAAGCCCAGCATCAGGAAGGCCGAACCCACCTCCCGGGCATTTCCCTGGCTGTTGGACGCAGGCAAGGGTGCAGAATATGACTTCATACGCAGTCGCTGGCGTTGTGCATGCGCGAACGATAGCGCTTGTCATGCCGACGATGAAACACGCTTGGAAGCGGGCAGGGGTATCCTTGCACCAAGGGCAGCACGGATAGCCAGGATGAGTAAGCGGGTCAACTTCAACTGCGTAGGCTGTGGCGCATGCTGCAGGGGTCGGTATGTTCCTTTGACGCTGAGAGAGGCCGAAGCGTGGCTTCGCCGCGGCCATCGTGTCTCCATCCTGCTGGAAGCCTTCGCTATTGACGAAGAGCAAGAAGGCCTTGCCCATTACCGACACAATGCAGGCCGTGGCACTCGCGTCAGGTCGGGAAATCTGGACATTTGCGTCATTGCCATATTTGTCGCCGATGTGATGTCCGGTTGCCCCAACCTCGGTGAAGGTAATGCTTGCCAGATCTATGACCAGAGGCCCCTGGTATGCCGAATCTATCCCATGGAGGTAAACCCTTTTGTCGCCTTCAGGACCGATCAAAAGGACTGTCCGCCTGAAGCATGGGATACATCGCAAGAAAACGAAGTCATTCAACCCGACGGGCAGTTAACTCCCTCCATCGGGCAACTGGTAGAGGCCTCTCGCCGTGCTGACCAGGCAGACGCTTTGGCGAAGGTGCTGATTTGTGAGGAGCTGGATTTAAGAGTTACCGCGTGGAAGGGCCGCGGTTATGTCCTCCATACCCCAGGCGCTGACGATCTTCTGGCGGCTATCAGTCGTGTATCAGTACAACAGCAATCGCCAGGGAAGCAGTGGTTCGTACGAGTTCACGAACAGAAACTTGCCGACGAGCTTCGCGACATGCAGGCGAATCTATCTCTGGCTGATAACGATGATCGTCACGTGTACATTCCTTTAGGAGCGGCTTGAAGCAGCGCGCGCCAGCCACTGGGCGGCTTCCTGTCGAACGGCGCGCCGATCCAGTCGTGGAGCGACCCAGGCGATGGATGTCATGACGCCGGCCGCGCGATAGCGCTTGACGATCTCGACATGCGGCTTCCACCGCACGAAGCTGCGCATGTCGCTCTCTGCACGCCATACCGAGACCGAGCCCGAGCTGCGGCTGGCGATATCAACCCATAGCCACGTGCCAATGGCACCCGGCAGCTCCTGCCAGCGGCGCTTCAAGGCGATGCCGGCGATGGCAATGCCAGGAAGGTCGAGGATGCGGGAGGCCTGGAAGCGTGTGACGCTGACGAAAACGTTGCTCGCATCGCGCGACTCCGGGCCATTCGTCCAGCGGGACCAGATCATGGGAGCTCCTATCGACCGATCTGTTTGGGGTCGTAGAAGAACTTCTCTTCCATAATCCGGCTGCCCTGCCAGGTCTGGAAGGCGATCTCCTCAAGCACCCTGTGTGTTCCGTCCTTTGCCTCAAAGTCGAAACGCCAATGGATGGCCACCTGGTCACCGTTTATCAAGGGCTGCGCCAGACGCCGGCCGGAAACGGACCTCATGCTGTCGAGGAACTGCCGCTCGCCTTGCACCAGCAAGTCACGTCCAACGCGCGGCGGCTCGTTGTTCTCTTGTATCGAGGCATCGGAGTGGTAGTAGCTCTCGATGGCGGAGACGAAATCGCCGCCTTCGACGGCATCCATGAAACTCAGGACGGTAGCCTGGTCTGGCATGTTCATGACTCCTTGCTGAGGTTAGCGGGCTAGGCGGGTTAGGGGTCAGAGTAATTACTCTGACCCCGTAAATAGCCTTGTATCGAAAATACAGACTGCGAGTCGGTAACATAACCGACCATCAGTCTGTAAGTCAACATTTGCCGACATCCGTGATAAAAAGGCGCATGGCACGACAAGCAGAAAGAAGCGAAGCCACGCGCACCGCGATCGTCGAGGCGGCGAGTCGGCTCTTTGGCGAACAGGGCTTCGGCGAGACAACAGTCGACCAGATCGCCGCTTCGGCTGAAGTCGCGAAGGGCGCGGTCTACCATCACTTCGCCAGCAAGGAAGTCATCTTCGAACTGGTATTCGAAGCCGTGTCCGCTGGCCTTGCCCGGGACGTGGCAACGGCCGGACGCCGCGCGAAGGACGCGCTCGACGGCATCGCACAGGGAACCCGGGCTTATTTCCGGCTGTGTTCAAAAGAGCCTACGCGCCGCATCATCCTTGGCGACGGCCCGGTGGTCCTGGGGTGGCAGCGCTGGCGCGAGATCGACGGCCAGCATTTCGGCGCCATGCTTCCCGCAGCCATCGAGGCAGCCATCTCGCAAGGCCTTATAGCGAACCAGCCAGCGGAGCCGCTCGCCCGTCTTCTGCTGGGCGCGGTAACGGAAGCGGCCATGGTGTGCTCTACCAGCTCGTCACCGTCGCAAGCCATGAGACAGTACGGCGATGCGCTCGAACGTATCCTTTCGGGGCTACGCGAGTGAAACAGTCGATTCCCCCTCGACTCCATGTTCTGCTGGCCCGCGACGCTTCTGCCGCAGTAGTCATCCGTCGTGGTCCTTCGCGCCACACCGCGGTCATCGGATGGGACAGGAAGACGAACAAATTCAAGGTGGGTCAATGGTTGTACGGCCGCATCTACGAGCGTCGCTGTGATCTATCTCCCGACGGAGAGCACTTGATCTACTTTGCGATGAATGGGCGTTGGGAATCCAGCGTCAAAGGCTCATGGACCGCCATTTCGAAAGCACCGTACCTGAGGGCAGTATCACTCTTTGCTAAGGGTGACTGTTGGCACGGCGGTGGACTCTTTCAGACTTCAACCAAATACTGGTTGAACGATGGCTATGGACACGAACTTCAGCTGGAGGATCGCCACCTTCGAAGAGTGGTTGAATACCCGTGGCACGAGAAATATGGCGGCGAGTGCCTCGGTGTGTACTACATCCGCCTGCAACGTGACGGCTGGAAGCTGAAGCGCTCGTCTCTCGATGAAGAGGGGTTTCAGGTCACCATCTTTGAGAAGCACGTAAAGGATCACTGGATTCTTCGTAAGCGAGCTCACGCTGGCCAAAGCCGTATTGCCGGTCGCGGCGTTTATTTCGATACACACGAACTAGTCGATTCTCGCACTGAAGAGGTCATTCCAAAAATAGATTGGGAATGGGCAGAGCTTGATGGCAAGCGATTGATATGGGCTGCCAACGGCTGCCTGTATGCCGGTCGGCTCAACGTCAAGGGTATGTACAGCGAAGAGTTGTTGCACGACTTTTCGCCAATGCAGTTCGAAAGGCTCGAAGCGCCGTACTGAGCATTAGCATTCTAATGCCTGTCGTCAACCCGGGAGCCGTCTAAGGTCCTCGGGAAAATCAGCGTCGCTGTGGCGCTCGAGTACCTGCCGGGCCGTATCGGCGTTGGTCTGGTTGACCATGTGCCCCCTGGCTACGGCCGGACGCTCCGCGATTGCAGCTGCCCAACGCTGGACATGCTCGTACTCCTGGACCTGGAGGAACTCGGCAGAAGCCCCGTAGTACTTCCCGCGGACAAATTGACCGTACCAGGGCCATGCCGCGATGTCGGCGATCGTGTATTCGGGGCCGGCAAGGAAGGGATGCTCGGCGAGTCGGCGGTCCAGCACGTCCAGTTGGCGTTTCACTTCCATGGAAAAGCGATCGATGGCATAAGCGATCTTGATCGGGGCATAGGCGTAGAAATGCCCAAAGCCGCCACCAAGGTACGGTGCGCTCCCCATCTGCCAGAAAAGCCAGGACAGGCACTCGGCACGCGCGCCACCGCGCTCTGGAAGGAACGCCGAGAACTTCTCGGCCAGATGCAGCAGGATCGCACCGGATTCGAAAACGCGCACCGGCTCGGAGCCGCTGCGGTCCATCAGTGCCGGAATCTTCGAGTTCGGGTTTACCTCGACAAAGCCCGAGCTGAACTGGTCGCCCTCGGTTATACGTATGAGCCACGCGTCATATTCCGCGCCGTCGAACCCAAGCTCCAATAATTCCTCGAGCAGGATGGTGACCTTTTGGCCATTTGGCGTCCCGAGGGAGTAGAGCTGGAACGGATGCTTCCCGACGGGAAGATCCTTTTCGTGGGTCGCACCGGCCACCGGCCGATTTATGGAGGCGAAGGGGCCACCGTTATCCTTGTTCCATGTCCAGATCTTCGGTGGTTCATACACTGGGGTGTCGGTCATGGTTCGGGTTCTCGATGTGTCCGAACACCGATATTACAAGCTTGCTCAGCCCCACAGTGTGGGTTTGGCGACCATCAACCAGAAGATGGCCAACACCGCGATAAAGGCCGGCCATCCCAGCGCGAACCAAACACGCATGCAACGATAGTAGGCAGGCGGCAGTGGCTTGTCGTCCCGCTGGGCAACGACTGCAAGATTGCGCGCATGCCATTGCAGCCATACCACGGGCAACCAGCACGCCCCGGTGAACAGATAGAGCGCCATGCTGGCCTGCAGCCACGATGCATGAAGATCGAAACCCATCAGTCGCATCAGCAAAAAGCCTGAAACGGGCTGCACGATCACCGCTGGTGTCGTGAACAGGAAGTCCGCAAGCACGGTCAACCTCGCTGCCGTGGCGATCGCGGCCACCTGACCGGTACGATGGGTGAACCACATGAAGAACGCGGTACCCAATCCGGTGCCGAACAGCAGGGTGGAACTCAGGATGTGTACCGTTTTCAGCAGCACATAGGCGTTCATCGACGTTCGTCCGTGGCCAACAGGGTCGCCAGCGCAGCGATCATCGGCAGGTTCTTCAAAAGGCCCCCTGGCGGGTCCAGCCAATGCGCGGGCCACACAATGCCGATACCCAGCGTGTAGCCGAGCAGCATCACCAGCATCAAGGTGAGGACCAGGCGTGGCCGCCAACGCATCAGGCATAGCACGCCAAGCAGCAGATCCAGCGTGCCGGTAACCCTCGCCAACACCAACAGCGACCCGGCTGACAAAGCGTCGCCAGGTGCCCACGCCGCCAGACTGGCTGGTGATGTCAGCCAGCCGACCACGCCAGAACCGATCCACAGCAGCGCTATCAACACGCGCAGCGTGGGCAGCCAAAAATAGAGCCGCGCATGCCAGCGATCCTGTACCTGGCTGGGCACTTCATCCAGTGCGCGGTGCAATGATCTCGGCGTAAGTCCAAGGCATTCGCGCAACCGCACGACGGCATGCGCTGCACCAACGTTGCCACGTTCGAGCATGCTCGTCATGGTCAGGCCAAGCGGGCCGCTGCCAAGATGTTCACCGAGTGCTGCGGTAGCGCGCACCAGCGGCGCAGGTATGGGAACCAGGAGCGCCGACCCGAAGCCCATCCAGCGTCGCCAGCTCAGCAGATAGTCGCGCAGCGTCAATACGTCGGGACCGACCAGCTCGATCACCTCGCGGGCACATGTCGGCCGCATCAGCGCGGCCACGATCGCCAAGCCAACATCCTCGGCCGCGATCGGCTGCACCGGTTGTTCGCCCCGGTCGGGCAGGGGCAGGAAACCTGGCAAAGCAGCCATCCCGCGCAAGAGCGAGCTACCTCCGTAGGAACCGCGGGCACTGTAGACCAGCGAAGGACGCAGCACCAACCAGTCCAGGTCGAGCGCCGCCAGCGCCTCATCGCCACGGTGCTTGGAAGCAACGAATTCACCATCGGCAACATGGCCCAGGGCGGAAACCTGGATCACCCGGCGTATGCCCGCCTGGCGGCACGCATGGAACAGCGCGAGAGGCGCAAGTTCGTGCACGGCGGTAAACGACTCGCCACCACGCTCGCGCAGGATCCCCGCACAATTGACCACGGCATCGACCCCGACAAGGCGAGGAAGCCAGTCCTCGGCGTGGACATCGCTTGCCATGTCACAGGCAATGGCATCCACTCCGGGAAAGCGCGAATCGACACGTGCACCCCGTACAGCGCAGACAACCTGGTGGTCGGCGGCAATCAGCGCCGCAACGACATGGGCGCCGATAAAGCCGTAGGCGCCGGTAACCAGTACGCGCATTGTCGTCCCCTGTATCGCGATTCCTTCAGCTGGCGAATGTAACAGAGCCGATACGCGTCTATATAGCGCGCTACTTTGCCTGCGAGGGGCCCGCTGACGTTGCCGCCGCTTCGATGTGAAGCTCCTGTGGCTTACCTTTTCGCAACACGGTGACGGTCAGGCCGCGGTTGCCGCCGCGGCGCATGCTTTCGCGCAGCTCGTCCAGGCCAAGCCGGCTGGCCGGCACGCCGTCGAGCGCAACGACGATGTCGCCGGCCGCCAAGCCAACGCGCCGGGCCGGCGATGAGGGTGTGACCGCCAGCACCTGGTATTGCTCATGGCTGATGCGGTTAAGCCCGAAACCCAGGCTGGGTCCGTCCTCGAACGGCTTATCCCAGCCATTGCCGCGTTGTAACTGCATGCGACGGCTCTCGTAATCCAGCGTCATCACGTAGCGCGAGAGGATGCCCTGGCCAATATTGCCGGCCAGCAGTTCCGAGGCGAACACGCCGGTCTTTGGCGCGGAGAAGGTGGCCGGCGGATCGAGCAGGGCGTGCTGGCCCAGGGCGAAGCTGGCCAGATGTCCGCTGCGATTCTCGATGACGCCGCCGACCCCGCCGCTGTGGCTGGCACTGACCTTGCCACCCAGCACGATGCGGTGGGCCTTGGCGAATGGCTCGAAGACGGTGAGTTCGCCGCTGTCGCCGGTATCCATCATGAAGACACCGTCGATGCCATTCACGCTGGCATGCACCAGTGGGGTGCGCCCGTCGAAGCTCAAGGGCAGCACGTCTGCGCCGCTGGAATTGCGCAGGCTGCCGGCAGCAGTGAACGTCAATTGTTGCCGGTCGTAGTCGATCCGGGTGGTGAAGCGGCGCAGCAATTCGTAGCCGATCAGCCCAGCGACGGCGGGACGGTCGCCGCGATCCGTCAGCAGCAGGGGCAGATCGATGATGAGAAATCGCTGCTGATCCATCTGCACCGGGCCAAGCCGGTACGAACCGACGTCGGCGACCTGCAGCGACTGGGTCTGCGTACCGACGCCCTGCACGGCCTGGTTGCCCTTGCCCTGGATACCCAATTCGCGCGCGGCGTCGGGAGTGAGCAGGTTCAGGCCGCCGCTGTCCAGGATGAAGGGCATCGGCGCATGCCCGTCGATCGACAGCTTCACCAGGATCAGGCCGCCATAGCGCTCGAACGGAACCTGGGCGCTGGCAGCGCCCCCGGCGATGCGGGCATCGCGGATGAGCGACTCCGGCTGCACGAAATCATTATCCGCAGCCTGATCCAGCACGTCGACATGGCGGGTCACCAGCGTGCTGTCGTAGGAGGCGTCACCGTTGCTGTCCCGTTCGGAGAACGGGAGGCGCAACCCGTCCACGGGACGGTAATCGGCGTAATAGGTGGTGTTGGTCTGGCCGTCGTCGCCGCGGCGCGAAAGGCGGGCGAGCAGATGGGTGTTTGCGTCGATCCATGCCTCGACGGGATCGCCGTGGTCCGGTGTGATGCGCACCCGCTGGAACCTTTGTCCATCTTCGCGGCGCTCGCCCAGGTACGCCATCGCGGCGGGGTCCTGCGACGCGGGGGAGAACCAGCCGTTGCGTGCCAGGTAGGCATCGGTGGCGGCCTGGCGGCGTGCCGAAGCGGCATCGAGGACGGTGACCAGGCCTTTTTCATCCTGCATCCAGCTTTGCCTGCCATCGAAACCCGTGCCGCCCTGGTTCACGCCCACGTCGGATCGCGTGACGTAACGGCCGCGACGGGTATCGCGGTAGCTGTGCCGGGTACCGTGAAGGCCGCCCTCGGTGAAGGTGGCCTCCACATGGATTTCGGCGACATGGCTCCAGCGCTCGCCGCCACTGGCTTCGCGCATGGCGGCAAACAGGGCGCGCGGATCGACGGGAGGGTTGGCGGAGGCAGCGGCACTGGCGAGCGCCAGCCAGGACAGCATGGCAATCAGCAGTACGCGCAGTTGGAGACGTGAGGCATGGCCGGGCATGACATGGCTTTCCGGTGGTAAAGTATTCACATATTACAGTCAAACTTTATCGTACAACAATAAGTACTAGCCCGGGGTGACTTAAGATGGGATCCGACACAGTGGTTCGCCGCGCACGTGTATTGAGGTATGTGCTGGTGCTCGCCATGCTGGTCGTGGTGGCGGCCAATGCGTGGCTGTGGTGGCGCGGCGCGGGGAGTTACGGCGCAGGCTGGATAGCCATCTACAGCGAATGGCCGGCGGACTCGCAGGGCCACGCGTGGGTGCAACTACTAACGGCCTCGCTGGCTTCAGCGCTTCTGCTGGTTGGCCTCTACCGGCTATGCCGGCTGATGCGGTTGTTCGAGGCCGGCGAGTTCTTCAGCGTGGCTACCGCACGCCACCTACGCGGGTTCGCTCTATCGTTGATCGGTGTCGTAGCGGTGAACACGCTAGTGCCACCGTTGCTTATGCTGGGACTGCGCCTGGCGGGCAGCGCGGATGTGCGGGAGATCTCGTTGCAGCTGGATGCATCGGACCTGTGGACATTGCTCGTCGGCGCACTATTCTTCTTGGTCACCTCGCTCATGGTCGAGGCGCGGCGCCTGGCCGAAGACGCTGCGCAGATCATCTGACCATGACCATCCTTGTCCATCTCGATGTCGTGCTGGCCCAGCGGAAGGTAAAGTCGCGCGAACTGGCCGCGCATATCGGCATCACCGAACAAAACCTGTCCCTGCTGAAATCAGGCAAGGTGCGCGGCATCCGCTTCGCCACGCTGGAGCGCATCTGCGAGTACTTGCAGTGCCAACCGGGTGACTTGCTGGAATTCCGTGCCGGTGGCGATCCGGAAGATAGTGAATGAAATCGCGAAAGTAGTGGGCGTCGACCCTATCGGATGCCGCCCGCCGAGTTTACAAGTCGCTTTACCAGATTGGCAGCAAAGCGCTCTGATGCGTCGGCTCTATTTCCCAGATGCAGGAAGGGCTCGATCATTTCCAGTTCCATAAGCAGAAAGCGCCCCTGGGAGATAACCCCGTCTATCCGCGCATAGGCTACGTCGGCATGCCCGATCGCCGCCGCGGCCTCCAGGATGCGCCTCGCACTAGCAAGCAGGTCTGCACCTGGATCGGCGAGCTGCGAGACGCCACCGAAGTCGCTCTGTACACGATAGTCGCCAGCCTTGGGGCGCTTGATTACCGCGTGGCTGTATTCCCCGTCGAAGAACAGCAGGGACCACTCCCCGTCGCGGGCGACTTCCGGCACGTAGGGTTGCACCAGGTAATCAAACTCCGGCGGGAGTTGCGCGACAATCAGATCAAAGGCCGGCTCCCCAGCTACGCCGCGCACCGTATGCCACGCCGTGCCACTTACCGTTGGCTTGATCACCACTTCATGGCCGGGCATGGCCGCCAAGGTACCCCGCAGCTGCGATGCCGACACAACCTGGGTAGGGATAATCGGAACCCCGTGTTTCTCCAACTCGATCAGGTAACGCTTATCGCTATTCCAGAGCAGCAGCTCCCTGTTATTGATCGTGGGCACCGGCAGCTGAGCCAGCCATTGCTTGAAGCTGGCGTAATGCTTGAAATAGTCCCAGATCGAACGAATCAGCACGGCCTCAAACGACGCCCAATCCACCGCAGGGTCGTTCCAGATACAAGCAGTGGTCTCGACGCCTAAGCTTCTCAACGACGCGGCGAGGTGCTTGTCATCCGAGTGAATTTCAGGCTCGGCCACGGACGTGGCAATCGCCAGGCGATGCGTATAGGCAACTGACATCACGGAATCGTTCCCCAGGGAAGGTCGTGCGATGGGTCCGATCTTATAAGACTTCGAGGCCATCGAAGACCTCCCCGCTGGCCGGGCCCGGAAATAACTGCTTACAAACTCCCCAACTTCAGACACCCCTGCTTAAGCGGGTGGCGATACTTTTTGCATCACGCGCAAGTGGCGCGTCTACGTCATGCAAGAGAGAGCAGCCATGTCCAGCATCTCATTCACCCGTCGAGTCATGCAGATCGCGTTAGTGCCGGGAGGAACCCGTGGTCGTGCACGATAGCCCGCGCCCGGGCAGCGCCCTGCTGGGTGCGGTGGTAGGCGGCGTGCTGGGTAACACGGTCGGCAAGGGCGATGGCCGTACCGCTGCCACCGTGGTCGGCGCCGTGGCTGGTGGTGCCATCGGTAGCGCCGCCGGACGCGGCCGAACCTACGAAACCACGGCCGCGAATTGCCATGATGTGGTGACCGTGGACCAAGCGCGGCCCATCTTGGGTTATGACATCGAGTATCGCTATCGCGGCGACGTCTACGCTTCACGGCTCAATTACGATCCGGGTGAACGCTTGCGGGTGCGGATCAATGTTTCGCCAGAGGGCTAATGCCGGCCGACTGCTTGCCACATTGCTATTGGCTGTGCCTGGAATCACCGGCTGCTCGCAGGCAAGCAGACCCGATCACGGGACATTCCTGACGGACTATTCAAAGCTTCAAAAGAGCAAGGACGCGCAAGGCCACGTGTACTTCACGCATAGCGTGGCGACACCGGTCGTGCACGACCACCCGACGTACGCGGTATCGGTGAGCTATTTCCCCGTCGATACCCGCTTCACCGGGCTGGGTTCGGAAACGCAATCGAGCATCCTTTCGTACCTGGATCATGCGATCCGGCAACGCCTGCAGGACAAGGCCGTGCTGGCCAGCAGAGCAGACGAGGCTGATGTCCAGCTACGCGTGGCGATTACTGAGGTTTCAGCGGCCGATCCGGGCATGAAACCTTGGGATTTCCTGCCGGTCCGCCTGCTGCTGAAGCCGGTGAAGGACGGAATCATGGGCGCGCCCAAAGTAGCTACGGCAACGCTGGAAGAACAAATCCTCGACGCGCGTACCAGCGCGGTATTGAACGAATCGGTGCGCAAGGACAGTGGGGGAAGCATCGGACGCCAGAAGAAAGGCGTGAGCGTCGTCACCCTCGACTCGCTGCGCCCGGTACTCGATCAGTGGGCGTCGAGCGTGGCATCCGAACTAACGCAAGAACGAGGTAAGTCATGACAGTCAACCGATCCATGCCCAACAGCGCGGTAACCCCGGTGCTTCATTACCCCGATGTACGCGCCGCCGTCGAATGGCTGTGCAGGACCTTCGGCTTTCGCGAGCGCGTGCGTATCGGCAACCACCGCTCGCAGCTGGAGACCGGCAACGCCAGCCTGGTGGTGGCGCAAGGCACGCTGTTTTATCCGGGCAGCGGCTGGCCAGGACATTCCATCATGGTTCGGGTGCCGGACGTGGATGCCCACCACAGGCACAGCGTTTACAGCGGCGCCGACGTGGTCAGCCGGCCGGTGACCCATCCCTATGGCGAGCGCCAATACAGGGTGATGGATATCGGCGGCCATTTATGGACGTTTTCGCAGACCATGGAGGATGTGGATCCGGCTTTCTGGGGCGGTGTTGAAGTGGACATGGAGTCACCCGCGGAACCCGCATGAACGTGCGTGGCGGCGCCTACTGACCTGCGCCAAGATACTGGTTAAACCACCCCACGACGCGACCGATCAGATCGGCCACGTGCTCGGGCCCGCGCAGCGAGTGGCCTTCATCGGGATAGATCACCAACTTGGTCGGAACACCCATTTCCTTCAGCGCGTACCAGTATTCCATCGACTGGGAGGAGGGGACCTCGATGTCCCGTTCGCCGACGAAGATGAAGGTGGGCGTGGCGGCCTTGGTGATATGAAGGATCGGCGAGATGCGCTCGTACGCTTCGGGATCCTCATAAACCGACTTGCCGAAGTAGGGAATCATCCATTTGTTGATCCCATTGTTGCCATACAGGCTTACCCAATCGGCCACACCGGCGCCGGCTACGAGCGCCTTGAATCGATGGGTCTGGGTATTGGTCCACATGGTCATGAAACCGCCGTAGCTGTTACCCAGCATGCCTAAGCGCGTGTCGTCGATGGGGGCGACTTTCTCGACCGCATCGATGCCCGACAGGATGTCACGCAGATCGCCGCCACCGAAATCGCGCCGGTTGGCAACCGTAAAGGTCTGACCTTGCCCCTGGCTGCCGCGGGGATTGGGCAGGAATACCGCGTAGCCGGCGTGGGTCAATGCGGCGGTAATGCCTTTCTCGGTAATGAAGTTCGGCATCCACAGGTTGGCCGGGCCACCGTGGACATTGACGATCATGGGTAGCTTGCCGCTGGTTTCGCCGCGCGGCATCAGCAGCCAACCCTGCATCGTGAAACCTTCGTTGGTCCAGGTGACGCTGCGCGCTTTCACCAACGGGGCTATGCCGTCGTTGTCATGCGTGACCTTGTTAAGTGCATGGATGGGGCCCGCGTAGATGGCGGGGGCATGCTCGAAATCCTGCAAGACTGTCGCCGCGATCTTGCCATCGGCGCTATAGGTGACGTAGTTGTCGCTCGCCGCCAAACCGGCCTGGCGCGTCCATGCCACCTTGTTGCCGCCGGTAAGGTCGAAGGCGCCGATCGACGTATCGCCGCCAGCGATCGTGATGGTTCGCAGGCCGCCCTTCGTCCAATCCAAAGCCCTGACCGTGTAATGCATCCCTTGGGTCCGGTTGGTCGGCACGCCGCCGGCATAGGGAACCGTCCACAGGTCGCCGCCGGTATCGTCGTAGTCGCTGTCCAAGCCGCCGACGAAGGCAACGGTGCTGCCGTCCGGGGAGATCTTAGGGAAGCGCATTTGCAGCGTGGGTGCCACGATTTCCCGACGGGCTCCCGTGGCGGCATCGATCGCATCGAGGGTGGCTACCCACCAGTTTTCATCACCATTGCCGGCCGCGCTGGTGGCCACGAAACCTCGGCCGTCGGGTGTCCACACGTATTCGTAGATGAAGCGACCTTCCGGCGAGATGGGCGAGACCTGCGAGCTTGAGCTGCCCGCGGAAGAGGGCGACAACGGAAATACGGCAATACGCTGTTGGTCGTCGTGGCTGCCGATTTCGCCGATCAGGCGAGCGCCCGCCTGCGTGGCACCGGTTTCCTTGGCTGCGTTCAGCGTAACCAGCGCGGCGATGCATTCACCCGTAGGCGAGAAGCGCAGCGTGGAGGCAATGCCAGGAATGGTGGCGATGGTGCGAACGCCTGCCGCCTGGGCGACGTTCAACGTGGTTTCGTTCTTGCCTGGTTCCCGCGCCAGGAACGCAAGTGCATCGTCAGGCCCCCAGGCCAGGGCTGTGTAGCGGCAGGATGCGCATGTCGTGAGCCGGCGTAGTACGCGGCCGTCGCTGACGGCACGGACAACGATCACTTCGCCCGCAGGGGAATTTCCCGCGGCGGGTGGTTTTTCCACCGCGGCCAGTTCTTTGCCAGACAAGTTCAGGATCAGTGAGCCGTAGGTGACGGGTGCGGCTGTCGCGGCGCCGCTTACACCAAGCAACGCCAAGGCTTTAAGGAACGTGCGCACTGTATTGCCCTGCGGTGGGAATTCTTGCAGATCGTGGGCGCGCAGGCGGGCTGCACGCTACGCCCAGAAGTCATAGTGGGCTTGCTGCCGAATGTCGTCGAGGCGAACCACCGCCTCGCTATACTGCAGTGGCAACCCATGGCATATCCCCAGATGTCCGACGCTAAAAGACCCAATCAACAAAGCGCCTTCGTCGTCGCCTATGACCCCACTTGGCCCCAGCTTTTCGAGCGTCTGAAGGCGCCGATCTGGGAAGCGGTTCAAGGCATCGCCGAATCCGTCGAGCACGTCGGCAGCACTTCCGTCCCGGGGCTTGCGGCTAAACCCATCATCGATATGGACATCGTCGTTGCCAAGCGCGCGGATGTCCCGTTAGTGATCGAGCGGCTGGCGCGCCTCGGCTATGTGCATGTGGGCGACCTCGGTATCGAGGATCGCGAAGCTTTCCAGAACCCACACGACTCGCCACGGCATCACCTGTATGTGTGTGTCCGAGGCGCCATGGCGCTGGAAAATCACCTGAAGGTGCGAGATTACCTCCGGAGTCACCCGGAGGAGGCCAAGCTCTATGGCGAGTTAAAAATGCGGTTGGCCGACCAATACCGCTACGACCTGGCGCGTTATGTGGTGGGCAAGACTGATTTTATCGTGGGCATTCTTGCCAAGGCTGGCTGCTCGAACACACAGTTGCACACGGTTCGACGTGCAAACAGTGATCAAAACGAATCGGGCGGATGAACGATGCGGGCCTTCTTCCCTGGAGCCCGTGGACCCCGGTCGCATGGTGGGGGAGGGAGCGACCGGTTACCCAAAAACACTTCCACGCGTTCCATGCGTCCATCCACCCGGCCTGGCCAGATGGATCCTGCCACCTCATCACTGGAAGTGAGGTGGCGGGCAAGCCAGGGTGACAATCCGCAATATGGAACGGTCGGGCATAAGCCCGCCTGGCTGCCCGCCATAAAGGCGGGTGGAACCTCCGCTACCGCAGGATTGCCCTGCGGTAGAAGACCATATGGAACGGGTTGTCACACCCGGTCACCGGTGTTCGCCGGCAACGAGGGAGATGATGGCTGACAGCGCGGTGTGGTTCCATAGTAACGGTCGTAAAAATCGAGACGAATTTCCATGGAAGGTATCGGAGAAGTTGACTACTGAATGACCGCTGCGCACTGGAGGTACCATTGCGCGCATTCGCTCGACCTCTCGGATGTAAGTAGGCGGATCGATACCCGTGTACATCTTTATCGACGAATCCGGCACGTTCGCGCCGACAAACCAGCCCGGGGCATGGTGCGTCGTCGCTGCTTATATCGTTGGATCTCGCGATCGCGTCGCCGCCGAGGATGCGCTCAACGCACTCAAGGCACGGGCTGGCCGCCCTCCGCTCGACGAAATCAAGCGCCGCGATGTAACCGAAGAGGACTATTTCCGGTTCCTGGAAGATCTCAGTAACCAGGGCGGCTTCCTCGTATCCGTAGCCACCGACGCAGGGCTAAATAACGGCGTAACGGAAAACCAGACCGGGCAGGTGCGCATCATTCGAGAGGCGATTGACAGCCTTGAGACACCGAAAGACAAATCCGAAGCCGAAGCCCTCGCCAAAGCGATGGAAGCCCTGTCACCACAGCTCTATGTGGAAATCATTTGCCGGATGTACTTGGCGTGGCTTGCCGTGCGTGTGGGTGTTGCGCACTACGTCCAAGCCGAGCCCGACATCTTATGGCGGATGGACTGGCGATTCGATGCCAAGGGAGGCGCCGGTGCCGCCTTCGAGAAGGCGCATGCACATTTGATGGCAGGGCTGGCCGGCCAGATGTCCAAGGCCCATCCCATGCCCTTCGTCACCGGAGGCGACTATTCGCACTTCGGTCGATTCATCCGAGGCGGCGCTGCCGCACTGCGGCCAACAGGTCCGGGGCAGGGACGCAGGGATGTGGCGGTTATCACGCAACGTCTTTACCGTGAGAAACAGGCATTCGTCGACTCCGCCCGAAGCCCTGGCATACAGATTGCCGATTTGCTTGTGTCCGGCATCGCCGCGCTTCTCCGCGGAAAGTTCTCCGACCAGGAACGGGCGGCGCGTTGCCTCGGCCGCCTGACGATGCGCTTGTACGGCACCGACGACGCCACTTACCTGATCGCCTTTGGCAACCCCGAAACTCCAGAACCGATCACGGATGTGGCAAAGAAGGCCGTCAAGACCATGAACCTGGCGGCAAGGGCAGTATTGAATCAACGCCCTGGATAGCGGGCCCAATAGACGGTCAGTATCAGATACTTAGGTATTGACCTAAGTATCTGATACTGACAGACTGCACCCGTCGGACCAACTCCTCCCATTAGCGACCGATATGGCCATGCCCCAATCCGCCATCGTCGACGAGGTCTTTTACGCCCTGTCCAACACAACCCGGCGGCAAGTCCTGGAGCAGCTTTTCAGCGGTCCGGCCACCGTCAGTGAGTTGGCGGCGCCGTTCGACATGAAGCTCCCTTCATTCGTGCAGCACCTGTCCCTGCTCGAGAAGAGCCATCTGGTGCGATCGAAGAAGGAAGGGCGTGTGCGGACATACGAGATCGCACCCGAGATGTTCAAGGTCGCCGAAACCTGGCTTACCGAGCGGCGTCAGCTGTGGGAGTCCCGATTCGACCGGTTCGATGAATACGTCAAAAAACTCAAGGAATCTAAGTCATGAGTAACCAGATCGCGCTTGATCCGAAGGTGGATTTCACCATCGAACGCTTCATCGATGCCCCCACGCAGCTTGTTTGGGAGGCGTTGACGAAGCCCGAGCACCTCCAGCAGTGGTACATGCCCAAGGTTTGGGGGCGCGTGATGCGAGCCGAGATGGACCTACGCCCGGGCGGCGTTTTCAGCATCGATATCGCCACCAACGATGGCAAGGAATTTCCAAATCTCGGTTGTGTCCTGGAAGCTGTTCCCCAGGAGCGCCTGGTTTGGACCTCGATGCTTTTCCCCGGTTATCGCCCGGCTGTTTTCGACGATATTCCCATCACGGCGATTTTCACGATCAAGGCCGAGGGGTCTGGCACTCGCTATGTCTTCACGGCGCTGCACAGGAATGAAGCCGATCGCCAGGCGAACAAGGAATCCGGTTGGCAAGAGGGCACCGAAATTGCCATGGAGCAATTGGTTGCGCACGTGCAGTCGATGCGGTAATTCAGGGCGAGCTGTCTTTTCAGGTAGGGGGAGGGGTGCAGGATGAAATGGTTGAAACGTGCAGGGTACGTGCTTCTGGCGCTCGTCGTCCTTAGTATCCCCGCCTATTGGTGGCTTCTTGTCGAAAGCCACGAGGTATCCCCGGGCGGCTACGCCATCGATATCGCCGAGGTAAGAAAGCTCGCCGAATCGCAAGCTGGGGAGAAGCCGCAGCTCATTCGTGTGGAAACGGTAGCGAATTTCCCCGTACCCGGAGCGATTGTCGTTGCGGGTGACGGCTGGCAAAGCCTGGATCTGCCGGTGTCGTCCTACGAACTGGTCTACCAGGATCACACAGCGATCCTCGATACCGCGATGAACATGGACACCGCCAAGTCCATGGGCGCAACGTTCGACAGCGGTGCGTATTCACGGATGAGTGGTGCGATGGGCCGCGCCGGCCTGATTCTCGTTACCCATGAGCATCCGGATCACGTTGGCGGTCTTCTGGCTCAACCGGAGCTAAAAAAGTTACTGGCCGTCACGCGTCTCACGAAAGAACAGGTTTCAGAGATCAAGGCGAACCTGACAAAGGATCCCTACGATGCGCTGCATTTGCCGGCCAATCTCTTTGATGGCTATCGGCCACTCGACTACCAGCGATACCAGGCGATCGCACCCGGGGTCGTGCTTATCAAGGCGCCGGGCCACACACCCGGCAGTCAAATGATCTACGTTCGGCGTGCCGACGGCGTGGAGTTCCTGTTTCTGGGAGACGTCGCATGGCAAATGCGCAATGTCGACGCTTTGCGAGGCAAGTCGAGACTGGCCACGTTGATCGCCAGCGAGAATCGCAACCAGGTCGGGGAGGAACTGGCCGAGCTCCATCGCCTGCATGCCGCCGAACCCGCGCTTCACATGATGCCTGGTCATGACGCTGCGGCGATCGACGCGTTTGTCAAAAACGGACTGCTGGTAAAAAGCTTCTGAATCCAAATAGGGGAGTGAAATGGCGGCAAAGCTTCTTTCTAAAGTTTGGCTGATCGGTCTCGCCCTGGTGGTGACGGCCATTGCTGGCGCGGTGCCCCAAGCATCGGCAGCCCCTAATGGAACCCAGGTCTGGCGCGAGGCTTTCCAGTCCAGTCCGGCCCATTTCAACCCACTAACACCCGAGTTCATAAAGCTGCTGGTAGATAAATTCCAGATGCCGCCGGAGGCCGTCGAGCAGATGCGGCCGCAAACCGCCAGTGGCACCCAGCGTATCCGCATCCCCGTGTCGGCGCGGGGACCGAAAATTCGCATCCGCATCTCGAACGAGGAAGGGACCGAACCTCTGGTTCTCACAGCCGCCAGCGTCGGGCTTGCCGGAGATGGCTATGTGTCCAAGCCCGGAACGCTTGTGGCCCTGACCTTTGGTGGGCTCAAAAGCATCACGATCCCCGTGGGCGCACCCATCGTGAGTGATCCCATCGCGCTTCCGGTGACACCGGGCACCGAACTCATCATCAGCACCTACGCTGCCGGGTCGTTCAAACTCGATCCTCTCGGAGGTGGCGCCATCGTGGTGGCAGCTGGCGATCAGACGCTAAAGAGCGAACTGGTCGAGGGAAAGCCCATGCAAGGGCGACCCGCGGTGACAGGCGTGGAGGTGCTGTCACCGGGTTCGCAAAAAGTCATCGCCACGCTGGGCGACTCCATTACCGACGGTAACCGTTCGACGCCCGCGGACATCCGCAGTTGGCCGGGCGAGTTGGCCAACAGGCTCGCGGCCCGCCAGCGCGGTGGCCAATACAGCGTCGTGAATGCCGGCATTGGTGGTAATCGAATTCTCGGGCCCGGCTGGGGACCTTCCGCCCTCGCGCGCCTGGATCGTGACGTTCTGCGGATCGATGGGTTATCGCACCTCATCGTCCTGGAAGGTACGAACGATATCGGCATGTCGGGTCACACGGTGTTCGGCGACAATCCCAAGGTGACTCCGGCGGAAATGATCGCGGGTTATCGCCAGATCATAGCCCGCGCTCATGCACGCGGAGTCAAGGTCATTCTTGGGACCATCATGCCGTTTGGTGGGTCCATAACCCACTTTTCTCCTGACAACGAGCGAACACGGCAAGCAGTCAACCAGTGGATCCAGACGTCGCATGAGGCAGACGGCATGATCGACTTCGACCAAATCGCCCGCGATCCAGCCCATCCAGCAAACATGCGCGCAGAATTTGGCTCGGAGGACGGCCTGCATCCGGGCAATGCAGGGTACAAGGCGATGGGGGACGCGATCGACCTTTCGCTATTTAAGTAGGAAGCCAAGTACTTTCTGGAGTTTGATGGCGGCTTGCGTTTGGTGGGTCAATCACTCTAAAGCTGCCTGTGGCAGGCCTTTAAGGCGTATTTTCCCCACAGTGTGGCCATAACAGGCAAAATACGCGGCTTATAGTGCTGCCTTGCCCGATACCGATCATGCTCTTGACCGCTACCACGCCACCTCTGGGTGACGCCGACACCGAACTCCAGCAGCGCTTACTCGCTGCGACGCAGCTGCTTGAATCCATTGCGGCCGATCGACTATTGCTGGACGGTCTGCCGGCGGAGGACCGCCAGCGCCTGTATCAGGCGGTGGCGCAGGTCTATCACCCCGACCCGGGTGAGCGTCGGATCAAGCTGAAGGCTGCCCAGAAAGCGCGGCATGCGTCGAAAATCAAGGCCGAGGACGCCGTACTCAATCAGACCGGCATCCGCGCACTGCGCCGCAAGCCGGTGTTCACCACGCCAAATGTGTTTGCTCCGGAGGGTTTCGAGGCGAACGACATCGCACCCGATGCTGACGCCGCACAACCGCGCGAATCGATCGAGCCCAAGCATTGCTATGTGTGCAAGAAGAAGTATTCGGCGATTCATTTCTTCTACGATCAGTTGTGCCCGGCATGTGCCGCCTTCAACTACGCCAAGCGCACCGAACTGGTTGATCTGAGCGGTCGCGTCGCGCTGCTCACCGGCGGACGCGTGAAAATCGGCTATCAAGCTGGCCTGAAGCTGCTTCGCGCCGGTGCGGAACTGATCGTCACCACGCGCTTCCCGCGCGACTCCGCGGCACGCTACGCCCAGGAACCGGACTTCGGCGAGTGGGGCCATCGCCTGCAGGTCTACGGGCTGGACCTGCGCCACACACCCAGCGTCGAAGCGTTCTGCCATGAACTTCTCGCCACGCGGCCGCGGCTGGACTTCATCATCAACAACGCCTGCCAAACCGTGCGCCGCCCACCAGAGTTCTACGCGCACATGATGGACGGTGAAACCGCGGCACTGCACGACATGCCCGAACACGTGCGCAACCTGGTCGGCAACTACGAAGGCCTGCGCGGCTCCAACATCTTGCCTCTGGCCGGCCGCACCTCGGACCTGCCTGGCCTGACCCGCGCTGCCGAACTATCCCAGATGCCTTTGCTGCCCGAAGAACTCCTGGCGCAGAGCCATCTGTTCCCGGAGGGCAGGCTCGACCAGGACCTGCAGCAGATCGACCTGCGCGAACGCAATTCCTGGCGGTTGCTGATGGCCGAGGTACCTTCGGTGGAGCTGCTCGAAGTGCAGCTGGTCAATGCCATTGCGCCATTCATCATCAACGCACGACTGAAGCCGCTGATGCTGCGCACACCCGAGCGCGACAAGCACATCGTCAATGTGTCTGCGATGGAAGGCCAGTTCTACCGCAACTTCAAAACCACGCGCCATCCTCACACCAACATGGCCAAGGCCGCGCTCAACATGATGACGCGCACTTCAGCCACGGATTACCACAACGACGGCATCCACATGAACAGCGTGGACACCGGCTGGGTCACCGATGAGGATCCGGCAGAGCTGGCAGCGAAGAAGGTGCTAGAAGAGCGCTTCCACCCACCGTTGGACATCGTCGACGGCGCGGCGCGTATCGTCGATCCGATCATCAGCGGCATCAACACCGGCGAGCACGTGTGGGGGCAGTTCCTTAAGGACTACCGACCGACCGACTGGTAAGTCTTACTTCTTATATCGGCCCATGTACCTTCCCTACTATCGCGGTGGCAGCAATGGATGCCGCTTGATCGGGTTCGCAGCGGCCTTAGGCCCGAGCGGACCATGCAGACAGCTAATCGGGGTTGCGGTCTGGCCGAGCTATCGCCCAGGCGGCAAACCCAGTCAATGCTCCAAAAACACCCACCAAACACAAGAGACCCCAAGGTATGCCTTGTGTCAGCGCAGTGACCATGATTCCGACGACGAGTCCGATAATAAGTCCGGTCAACGTGTAGACCCACCCTCTCGTCCATCCTTTCTTCATCAAGAAGAGGTGCGCTGGCACGCCGAGCACTGTCATCGCCGGATAAGTTGCCATTGCAGAAAGCTTGAGCACCCAAACGCCTTCGGAAATATTGTGAAATGCCGAAGTGATAACAGCCAGAAGACCCGGCGCCAATGGCGCCAATAGGAATGCCGCCACGTGCCCCCAACGGACTTTCAATTTATCGACTGCACGCATTCATCATTCCGGAGCCACAGCCCGTAGTAGTAAGCGGCGACGATTGCGTTTGATTCGCAGGCGTCTGCGTTTGCCAAACATTATTGATGTCGTTAGCGACTGGAGATCCGGGCCCTTGCAGCGACGAAGTGCCTTCGCCCCAGTTTTGAATGGACGTACTGCCATCACTGGATTGAATGGCTTCCCGGACAACAATGCCGGATGCTAACGGATGTCCCGATTCGGTGACATTCACGACGACAGGCTGTCCGTCTAGTTGATTAATGGTCGTGAACGACTTCACTGGGCTGATTGTTATCGGTAAAGAAATTCCCCCGACATATGGAGTGGCGTCGTTGGGCGTGCCTTGAGGGGTAGCAGCTTGCGGATAGCCTGGGGTTGGATGCTGAACTAAGAAGCTCTGGTCTTGCGCCTTAGTCATACCGGGTGTGGAAGCTGGAACGGTGTAGAAATGATAGTTAGGCGATGCGCTAGTGAAATCCTTAAAACCAGGCTGTGTCTCAAAGGACACTCTATAAACGGCTGTAAAACACGTCGTAGTTCTCCCGGAACTGGCGCAATCCCTACCGTCGGGGTCAACGTTGTTGATCGGATTATCGTGGACGTAGGTGTATCGACCAAAGCTGAAGGAGTCGCCGGCTTTAGGTTGCTTGGGATCGATGCTTAGGAATTGCCCTATTGAGGAATCGTAATAACGTCCTTGCATGTATACCAGATTGGTCTCCGGATCATTTACATGCCCTGTATAACCTGGCCCACTAGGTGACGTACCCATCGCTACGGTGCCATATGGCGTATAGTCAAACGTAGCTGTGATATTGCCTTGGGCATCCGTCTCCGCCAAGGGAGTTCCTTGGGAATCGGTATATATGTAGGTGACAGAACCGCTTTGCTGGGCGTGAACGAATCCGCTCACCAGAAGCGCGAACACGCAACCTGCGCTGGCAGCTACTCGACTGATAACCATCCGTTGTTCCCCTGTCCATTACCGCTCCGACATGGCGGATGCGCTCTAAAGATGAGAACAACAAAACGGGTAGGCGTCAAGCTCTCGAAAGCCGGCATGGCTGGCGACATGGATGGCTGGCGCGGATCGCAACCAGGTCCAGAGGAAATGACCGAGTTCCATCGCCTTCATGCCGCCAGTCTCGAGCTCCATATGATGCCAGGTCATGGCGCAGCAGCGATCGGCTCGTTCGAGAAAAACGGGCTATTGGTGAAAGGTTTCTGAATCTAGACATAGGCAAGCAGCCGCCCGCAACAGATAACGGCCAGCCAAAGGGCCAGCGACAGCAGTGCCTGCGCCTTGGCCAGCGGTGGCGCTGGCTGTCCCGTCTCCCATAACGCGATGGAACGGTACACGCCGACGTGAAACAGGAGCGCGTTGACGCCGGCGACCGCGATCAGGGTCAACTTCAGCAGAAACACCGGATTGGCGAGGAAGGCTTGCGGCTGGCTGGAAAACATCATTAGCCCGGCGGGCACCACCAGCACCAGGCTCGCAAGCGACCAGGGCAGCAGGTGGCGGCCCAACACCGATACAGGCAAGGCGCGGCCCCAACCGAGCACGCGCAAGTCGAACATCGCCACCGCGCCGACCAGGATACAAAAGCCGGCGATATGGACCATTTCGACGATCGGATAAAGCCACGTGTTGTCGCGCATGGCCTGCGCCAGCGGCGTCGCCGCCAGCCAGCTGACCAGGTCATCCCCCATCAGCGCAATTCCGTCGTCTTCTCGCCGATGGTGATGCGTTCGGCGCGCATCTCACTACTGTTGGTCCGGTGCGGATAGCCGTAGACCACCGCATGGTTGCCGGGCGCCAGCATGCTCTGGGTGAGCCCTCGGCTTTCCATGCGCGACGGCGGCGCCAGCACGACGTCCCAGCTACCGCTATCGGTCTTCAGACGCACGTGCCCATGAGGTTGGGTATAGCTCGAGGACTTGATCGTCCCGGCCAGGTTCAAGGGTCGGCTCGCGTCGTACTCGCTCCAGCCGTGATGGGCTAGAACAGGCGTGGCCGCAAGGGCGGCTAGCAATAACCAGCGTTTCATGACGATCCTCCGCGTTGAAGGCACCCCGATCATACGCTCGGGCATCGATAAGGGATCGTGTATTTACGTAGTTTTTTGCCCATTTATTTGCGCCGTTTCCAAATAAATGCGTGATAGCTTCATGCGGCTATCGGGGAATTCAGGTACCAGGCTTGGCCATTGGGCTTTTTGCGAGTAATCGGACGACAGTTCGATTGCCGTGGAATCCTGCGCGCTTTTTGCCGCACGGCCGCCCATGTCTTCCCATGAGTAGCGTTGGTTGAATACCTTTAGATGCATCTCACTAATAAAGGATCCAATATGCGCCTCAAAAACCATCGTCTAGGCTATTTCCTGGCATGCAGCGTGATCGCCTTGTCTTGTGGCGGTACCGCTTTGGCGGCTCCCGTCCAGGGAAAAGCATCGGCCCGATTGACCAATGTCTTTGCGACGTTGCAGACGGGTCAGCCCGACAAGAACCCGGAGCACATTGCCGCCTGCCGCAAACAGGTGTCGGCACCTGACTCCCGGTATCTTGGCGTTACTGTCACGACGCAGTACTCCATCGATGCGCAGACGATGATCATGACCGCATCATCGTCGTTGCCGTCCCCGGTGGCCACGAAGCCGCTTCAGCTCACTGTAAAGCTGGCGCCACTCGGTATCGCCGGTCAGTACGCGTTTGGCGCGTTCCGCCCGCCGGTGTTGCCTAACACCTACGTGTTGTTCTCCATCGGACTCGATTTCAAGGGCGCCAAGTCGTCTGTGCTGGTTCTTAATGAAGGCAAGGAATACAACTGCCTTGTCACCAGCGACCCAACGCCTTTCAGCGGTGGCTTGAGTGAGAAGCTTGGGGCCGAGCAGAAATAACCACACAGCCTGGGCGCTCGCCTCGACGGCGTTCTTGCTATTCTGAGTAAAGTGCGGAAGGGTACGCAGGCCCCTGCAGGGGCCTGCGAGGTCGACGCCAGGAATGACCGCATGACGAACGACATGGAAGCCTGGCTTATCGACACAGGTGACGAGGTCATCCAGAAAAAGTCGTCGATGGGGATGGATGCGTTGTCACACGTGGAGCGAGCGATTTACTGCTTGTGGGTTGTCGACTATGCCGTGCGAAATTCCGGCACGCTCCAGCCTATGGTGGAGCTGTACCCGAAAGCTCTGGTGGAGCTTCAAGCGTTCGCGGCGTCAAATGGCTTTTCAGAGCTGGGGTCGTTGGCTGACGGCGCGCTCGAAGATGCAGCGTTCTGCGCCAATTACTACAGGCATTTCGAGGCAGCTAGCCGGGATATAAGGCTGGCCATGGCTAGAATAAATTAGAGCCAAATACGCAAGAACATGCGGCTCCTCTTGATGCGCGCATCCAATTCTTTCGTGCTGGACGACCCAGGCATCGCCGTTCAAGGGTAGTATTCTGACCGGGGCGACTACGAAAGGGAGTCGTGCTCGGCTGGATAGCAGCCGTAGCGGCTCTGGAAGGGGTGCGATGGTTCAACCACCAGCTGCCTAGCCTGCGTGACGTACCTACTGCCCGACACGAGTTGGACGACAATCGTTCCGTGCATCGTTGGCGGCCTAGCTGGTGCATATCTCGCTCGTCGTCACTAAAGCGGCCCAGCCTCACGGACTGGGTGTATCAGCAACAGGGGATTAAAATGCGCATTACTTGGGGGAAGACCGTTTCCGTTTGGTGGAGCGCCGCATGGCGCGGCAGCATCTACGGGTTTATCGGTGGTTTCGTACTTGGCTTTATTGGTGGCTTCACCGCCGCTCTCTTGCACACCCCGGAGAAAGCCCCGCTTTTTGGTGTGATTGGTGGCTATATTGCCGCCATTCCAGCGTCGATGCTTGGGCTTAAGCAGGCACTATCGAAGCATTTGGCTTCGCTTGCAGCGATAGCCAACAGTGCGTCCTCCTAGTCGATAAAACCTGAAGGCATTCGTGACCTCGTTCCCGCTAAGTTACGCACTCCATCAAGGGAACCCTTGACCAAATAGCCTGTCTACAGTCATCGGCCGCAACACGCGCTGAGGTATGCGTAAGTTTTTGCGCGGGTCATTGGCTTGAATGAGGCTGTGTCATCGAACGTACGGAGCAGGGCCGGGATCACCGGGGAAGGGGTGCATCAACGAGTGAGACCAGGCGCTGGCCACAGCCGGTGCTGACGCGTCGGGCGAACGTGCTCGTGCTGGCGTTGGTATTGGCGCTGCACGTGTTGTTCGTGCTGACACTGTGGTCTCCGAAGCGGCCCGCACCCATGGATCGCGAGCAGACGGTGACCGTGCTTCTGCTCGATGACGCCAGCACGCTGCGTACCTCGCCACCGCCACCGCCACCCACGCTGCCCGACCTGGTGCCGCCACAGCGGGCGACAGTACGCGTTCGCCCCGAGTCGCACGAGAAACCACGCCGTGATGCGATGGTCGTGCAAGATCATGAGGCGGCACCCGCACCGGCGGCCTCCGTGGCCACACCGGCCGCCATCAGTTTGTTTGCCAAGAATGGCTCGATACGGCTGGCTCCCACACCGGCCAGCACTTCGGCCCCCGTCGAGGCCAAGCCGGTCAAGCCTGCGGACGATCGTCAGATCATGCAGCACGACAGCAACCACATGCACTACAAGGCCACGCGCTTCGAGAAATATTTCCCGCCGCCGGACGAGACGGCCGGTGGTGCGGTGGGTCGCCATATAGGCGATGCGATTCATGAGATCGCCAAAAGCCTGTGCGATCCCGACAAGCACAGTACGGCTTCTGACATGCTGTGCGGCGCACCTCCGCCGCCGGCCTCGCGCAAGAATGCCGACGAACGCCTCAATCTACCCTCGGCGTCGCTGGTCGGCGACCCGCCTCCGGTCACCGTGCCGCTGCCGACCTGCATCGCCGAATACAAGGACGGCAAACCACTGTCGTACGGCTGCCCGATAGACACACCTGACCTGGCCTTCAAGGCCGAAATGCGTGAATGCATCGACCTGTTCCGCGCGGGCAGGCACCTCAAGCCCTGGTGCCCGGCCGATACGCCCGAGCGCGCAGCCGCCGAGTAGTCCAACGCCAGGGCTAAGGTTGAGCACAGCTGGATCGGTGCTGCCGCCACGGCGGCATGACCAAGCGCACTTGCCGGCCTTCGCCAAGCTCCTTATGGTGTTCCCCTCTAAATAGGGGGGGAGCACACTATGGGCCATGTATCTCTTCGCAAGTTGACGGCGTTTTGCGCCCTGGCGCTCGCCGGAGCATCGCTGCAACCCGTCGCCGCGCAGAACGCTGCCGCACCCGCTCCAGCCTCGAGCACGGCTGCAACGCCAGCCGCCCGCCCGGCAGACGTGGCTTCGGAAGACGCGGTCATCAAAGCCGTCTACGACGTGATCTCCGGCCCCAAAGGGCAACCGCGCGACTGGGACCGCATGCGCTCGCTGTTCGTGCCGGGTGCACGCCTGATTTCCGCACACACGGGCGACGATGGCATCGTTACGGCTCACGTGATGACCGTCGAGGACTACATCCGATTGGGCGACCCTCTGCTGAAGAAGGACGGTTTCTTCGAGCGTGAGGCACACCGCACCGAGGACCGTTTCGGCAACATCGTCCAGGTATTCAGCACCTACGAATCGCGCCACGAGGCGGATGCCAAACCGTTCCAGCGCGGCATCAACAGCTTCCAGCTGTTGTTCGACGGTAAACGCTGGTGGGTCGTGACGATCTACTGGCAAGGCGAGAAGAGTCCCGAGCGGCTGATCCCGAAACAGTACGGCGGTTGACCGGACACCCGGCCCGCACCCTTCGCCCTAAGCGCAACCCCGTCCTAAAGAGGCCCTCCGTTGAAAACCACATCCCTTGCTTGCACCGTACTGGCGCTCGCCGCCATGCCCGCCTTCGCCGACGTGCCGCCGCCGCAAGATGTCGCGTTCAACGGCACCCTCAAGATCGCCGTGGACGCCACCGATATCGCCCATCGCGTGTTCCGCATCAACGAAACGATCCCGGCCCAGCCAGGCCCGCTGACGCTGCTTTACCCGCAGTGGCTGCCCGGCGTTCATTCGCCGGCAGGTCCGATCGACAAGCTCGCCGGGCTGGTGGTTAAGGCCAACGGCAAGGTGCTGCCGTGGACCCGCGATCCGTATAACGTCTACGCCTTCCATGTAGACGTGCCACAGGGCGCGACCGAGGTGCAGGCCTACTTCGAATACCTCTCGCCGCAGGCCACCACGCAAGGCCGGGTGGTGATGACGCCTGAGATGCTGAACCTGCAGTGGAATGCCACCACGCTGTACCCGGCCGGGTACAACGCCAACCGCATCATGTCCCAGGCCAGCGTGACCTATCCGGCCGGCTGGCAGGCTGGCACCGCGCTGGAAGTGGCATCCACCAGCGGCGACACCGTGACCTACAAACCGATCGACTTCGACGACCTGGTCGACTCGCCCATCTATGCCGGCAAGTACTTCAAGCGCGTGGACCTGGACCCGGGTGCAGCCACCCCGGTGCACATGGACTTCGTGGCCGACGATCCGAAGTACCTGGAAATGAAGCCCGAGCAGATCAAGCCGTTCCGCGACCTGGTGCAGCAGATGTACAAGCTGTACGGCGCACACCACTACGATCACTACGATTTCCTGGTCTCGCTCAGCGACAAGATGAGCGGCAATGGCCTGGAGCACCACCGCTCCAGCGAAGACGGCACCAGCGCGGATTTCTTCACCGAGTGGAACAAGAACGCGGCCGGCCGCGACCTGTTCTCGCACGAGTTCAACCACTCGTGGGACGGCAAGTACCGCCGCGGCGCGGATCTGGCCACGCCGAGCTTCAACGTGCCGATGAGCGACACGCTGCTGTGGGTGTATGAAGGCCAGACCCAGTTCTGGGGACATGTGATGGCGGCGCGTTCGGGCCTGTGGAGCGACGAGATGGCCCGCGACCAGTGGGCCTATACCGCGTCCGTCTATGACAAGGGCCGTCCGGGCCTTGCCAGCTGGCGCAATGTGCAGGACACCACCAACGATCCCATCATTGGTGGGCGTGGCGGACAGCCGTACCACAACTACCAGGGCCGTCAGGAATACTACTCAGCCGGCCAGATGATCTGGCTGGAGGTCGATGCCAAGCTGCGTGAGCTCAGCGGCAACAAGAAGACCATCGACAACTTCGGCAAGGCGTTCTTCGGCATGGAGAACGGCAAGTGGGACGTCAACACCTACACCTTCGAGGACGTGGTCAAGACGCTCAACACCATCCAGCCCTTCGACTGGGCAAGCTACCTGCGTGAGCGCCTGGACGGGCACGGCCCGCTGATCGGCGGCTTGGCCTCGCATGGCTGGACGCTGGTCTACACCGACAAGCCCAATGACGCACTCAAGGGCATGGAGTCCGAGCGCGGCGTCTCCGAACTCACCTATTCGCTGGGCGTGTTGATCGGCAAGGGCGGCGAGATCAACGACGTCTTGTGGGATGGACCTGCCTTCAAGGCTGGCCTCTCGCCGGGCATGAAGGTGATGGCGGTGAATGGCAAGGAATTCTCCGGCGATGCCATCAAGGACGCCATCACCACCTCGGCCAAGGACAAGAACCAGCCGATCGAACTGCTGGTGAAGAACTTCGACGAGTACCAGACCATCCGCGTGAACTACCACGACGGCCTGAAGTACCCGCACCTGGTCCGCGACAAGAGCAAGCCCGACACCCTCACCGATCTCATCAAGGCTCACTGATGACCCAGCCGCCGGTGCCAGCGCTGTATGAGTGGGCCGGCGGCAGCGAGGCCCGGAATTCCGTTCGGCCTTCGTCGGCTATCTGGAATGGGGCACCAGGCTGGCCGTGATCAACTCCCAGCTGGATTCGCTGCCTGATGTCGACTCCGCCATGCCCTCCTGGAACTGGGGGCCGGTGGGCGGCCCTTATCAGGGCTGATCGAAATAGCGCAAGAATCCGGAAGAATCACTCTGAAAGAGAACCGATCATTGCGGATAAGCAATGACCGAAGGGTTTACGATGTTGAAAATCTGCCTTGGAGTATGGCTGCTAGCGCTGATGGCGCCCCTGGCCGTGGCACAGGACACCGGCACGGCTCCGCCACAGCGCCAGTCTCGCGACGACGCCTGGTGGACCGGCCCCATGCTCGCCAATTCCGCTGAAACCCTGACCCCCGGCCACATGCTGGTGGAGCCGTACGTCTACGACGCCATGTCGCACAAGACGGACGCTTTCGGCTCGCGTGCCTACGTGCTTTATGGCGTCACCGATAACTTGACGGTCGGCTTTATTCCCATCGTCGGCTATAACCGCGTCAGCGGCGGCCCCAACAGCTCGGGCATCGGGCTGGGCGACCAGATCCTGCAGGCACAGTACCGCCTGACCCGCTTCCACGAAGGCAGCTGGGTGCCTACCGTATCGCTGTTGCTGCAGCAGTCGTTGCCCACTGGCCACTACGACCGCCTGGGGTCACGACCCGCCAACGGCATGGGCAGCGGCGCCTACGCCACTACCCTGGGCGTGGACGCGCAGACCTATTTCTGGATGCCCAATGGACGCATCCTGCGCATGCGCCTGAACGTCACGGGCACGGTGGCAGGCCATGCTGATGTCGACGGCGTGAGCGTGTACGGCACCGGCCCAGCCTTCCACGGCCGTGCTCGTCCGGGCGACAACTTCTACGTCGACACGTCGTTCGAATACAGCCTCACCACGCGCTGGGTGCTGGCCACGGATGTGGTCTACAGCCACAACGAAAGCACCCATGTGACCGGCGTCGACCAACCCTCCGGTCCTCTTGGGTTGTCGCTACCCGTGAGAATGAAATCCGGCTCCAGCGATACCGTGGGCTACGCCCCGGCGGTGGAATACAGCTGGACACCCAACATCGGTGTATTGCTTGGCGTTCGCGTGCTGGCCGGTGGCCACAACACGCAGCGCTCGGTGACGCCGGCGATCGCCATCAACTACGTGCACTGATTTAAAAAAAGCAATCGCGCGCGGCGACTTTCATAAGCTGAGCATGTCCTCTCGCCATGCACAATCCAGTGCTCGTGGATTGCGCATGATGGGGAGTTTTTTATGGTGGATGGTTCTCGTCGAGATGTCATCAAGTTGATGCTGGCGGGCACGGCCGCTGCGCCGTTTTCCATGGGGGCGGCCATGGCCAGCCAGCCAGCTACCCGGAAAGCTGCCAAGCGGCGAGCAGGTATAGAAGGGCAGCGAACGGCCGACTTGGGCGATGGCACCTATGTGAACCCGATCGTCGCCGGGGATCATCCCGATCCCACCATCCTCAAGGATGGCAGCAACTACTACATGACGTTTACGTCGTTCCAAGCCTGCCCGGGCCTGGTGATCTGGCACTCCACCGACCTGGTGAACTGGGCACCTGTCACCGCAGCGCTGACCAAGCCCCTGGGCACCGTATTTGCCGTTGATTTGTGCAAGCACGATGGACGTTACTTCATCTACATTCCGGCCAGCGCCGGCGACCGAGGCTGGGCGCTATACGTGATCTGGGCTGACCACATCCAGGGGCCCTGGAGCGATCCGGTCGACCTGCATATCGATGGGTGCATTGACCCCGGGCACGTGGTGGGCGAGGACGGCAAGCGCTATCTGTTCGTCAACGGCATCCGCCGCGTGCGGCTCACCGATGATGGCCTCGCCGCGGATGGCAAGCTGGAGCCGGCCTATACCCCTTGGCGCTACCCCGATGACTGGATCGTGGAGGATTTTGCCCCGGAAGGCCCCAAGCTGCTGCGGCACGGCGAATGGTTTTATCTTGTCACGGCCGTCGGTGGCACCGCGGGCCCACCGACCAGCCATATGGTGATCGCGGCACGGTCCCGCTCCATCCATGGCCCATGGGAGCATTGCCCACACAACCCGCTGGTGCGCACGACCAGCGCCGCCGAGCCATGGTGGTCACGCGGGCACGCAACGCTGGTGGAAGGGCCGGGCGGCGATTGGTGGATGGTCTATCACGGCTACGAAAACGGCTTCCGCACGCTTGGGCGCCAGACCTTGCTGGAGCCTATCGAGTGGACCGCCGATGGCTGGTTCAGGGCCACCGGCGGCGATCTATCCAGGCCACTGCCGAAGCCGAAAGGCGGCGTGAGCGGGCCGAACGGCCTTGCATTGTCGGACGACTTCAGTGGCCGCAAGTTCGGCGTGCAGTGGAGCCTGTTCGATTCCAAGCCGGAAGAGATGAGGCGGGTGAACTATGAGGCGTACGGCCTGCGCCTGGCCGCCAAAGGCAGCTCTCCGGCGGATTCGTCGCCTCTAACGTGCCTGGCGGGCGACCGCAGCTATGTGGCCGAGGTCACTGTCGATCTGGAGGGAGACGCCGAAGGCGGTCTGCTGCTGTTCTACAACCCCAAGGCCTTCGTCGGCATCGGCCTTTCGCGGCGCGATCGTGTGCTGAAGACCTACCTGTCCGCGGAGGATCAAACCTGGATGCACGTACCGATGCAGGCATCCGGTTTGCGCATACGCGTGACCAACCAGGAACACGTCGTGACGTACCACTATTCGGTCGACGACGGAAAAACCTGGCAACAACACAGCCTTCGAATGGAGGTTTCGGGCATCCACCACAACGTGTTTGGTGGATTCATGAGCCTGAGAATTGGCATTTACAGCGCGGGCGAGGGCAGTGTGGTGATACGGGATTTCACCTACCGGGCGATCGCCTGAAGGTGAGCTCGGCCCAGGAAAATGGCCGTGAATCAGGGGGTTCGGCGCCCGATGTGGCGACCGCAAACGAAGAAACGTTACCCGCGCCCATCAATTTCGTAATTGTGTGTCACCACAGCGCAATACAGCATGCGCCACCACCAAGAGCAGGACGTCACGTTGCCAGGGCCAGCCTTCCGGCCTGACGCAACCACCGGGTCGCGGGGGTCCGGTGATAAGCAGCCTGCCGTTTCGGCCGATGGCCAACGACAAGACGGGGAGAGGTTTGACCATGATTGAGACTGTCCGCAGGAAAAAAGCCTATACGGTCCAGCATTCCTTGCCACTGGCGCGCCTTTCCGCGGCCGTGGCCATAGGCATGGCGCTGCTCTATGCACCACTGAGCACCCGCGCCCAGCAGGCAGCCACACCCCAGGACCAGGCGCAAAGCCAGGCCGGGGACCAGGCCGAGCCCACCGACGCGAAGAACAAGAAAAAATCCGAAGGCTCCGGTGCCAATGATGCCAAGAACCTCGAAGGCGTCACGGTAACCGGCATCCGCGCATCAGTGGAGAGGGCGCAGGACGTCAAACGCGACGCCGCCACCTTCGTCGATTCCTTATCCGCCACGGACATCGGCGCGCTGCCGGATCGCAGCGTCACGGAAACCCTGTCGCGCATTCCCGGCGTCACCATCGACCATTTTCTCTCCCAAGGCGATCCGGAACATTTCTCTGCCGAAGGCAATGGCGTGCAGGTACGCGGACTCACGCAGGTGCGTTCCGAATTGAATGGCGGCGACAGTTTCTCCGCCAATGGCGGGCGCGCCCTCAGCTTCCAGGACGTGCCCTCGGAGCTGATGTCCGGTGTGGACGTCTACAAGAACCAGACGGCCGAGATGATCGAGGGCGGCCTGGGCGGTACGGTAAACCTGCGCACCTTCATGCCCTTCGACTTCCAGGGCCAGAAGATCGCTGTTTCAGCCAGCGAGAACTACGGCGACTTCGTCAAGAAGTACAAGCCATCCGGCTCGGCGCTCTACAGCAATCGCTGGAACACCAGCATCGGGGAAATGGGTTTCCTGGTCGACATCGCCGATTCCCAACTGTCCACGCGTACCGACGGCCTGTTCGTGCGTCCGTTCTTCAAGAACGCAGCCGGCGTCTGGGTGCCGCGTGGCGCCGACTGGCGCACCTTGCTCTACGATCGCAAGCGCGATGGTGCCTACCTGGCCTACCAGTGGCGTCCCAGCGACAAGCTTGAACTTTACGCCACCGCGTTCCAGAGCAAATACCACGAAGTCTGGAACGAGGATGCGATCTTCGTGAGCAACGACCCAACGCAGGTGGCGGTGGACGCCAGCCAGCCGAGCCAGATCAATGGCGGGGTGTTCCAGTCCGGTCGCCTCACGCAGAGCGGCGGCATGCCGATGGGCACCGACATCCGCGCATCCAACAGCCACTCCAAGACCACGGACTTCACCACCGGGATGAAGTGGCAGCTGGGTACGGGCACTGAACTCACCAGCACCGTGCAGTTCGTCAAGGCCACCACCAACAGTCTGGATTCCACGGTAGCGCTGGGTACCAACGTGCCGTACATCGACGTGGCCCTGAACGGTAAAAACCCGCCGCACATCGGCGTCGATCCCACCTTCACCGGGAATCCCGCCAATTACTACTGGGGATTCACCATGGATCACCAGGACCAGAACTACGCGAAAGAACTGGCCTGGCGCACCGATATCTCGCACAGCTTCGTCGACGGGTTCGTGCAGGGGGTGAGGGCAGGCGTGCGCCTGACCAACCGTGATGCCGACAACATCGATACCGGCTATAACTGGATGCCGGTGTTCCAGACCTGGATGCAGGGCTGGGCCATACCCGGCGGTGCCATGCCCGGCCTGAACTTGAACGGCACGGTCAATAGCAGCCTGGTGCACCTGGACACGTTCAAGAATTTCTACCGGGGCGACGCCGGCATACCAGGGGCTTTCTATGCACCGGTCGCGTCGACGGCGCTTGGCTACCCGGGCAGCTACGCGGATATCCACAACGCTGCCATTCCGTATTACATCGCCGGCAGCGGCTATGACGTCCCGTACAAGCCCACGTTGCTCGATGCCGCGCACACCAATCTCCAGCACGAAAAAACCTACGCGGCATACGCCATGCTCGACTTCGGGGTGGACGATGCCAATCTGAGCGGCAACGTTGGCGTGCGTGCGGTGAAGACCAGGAATGCCGCCGAAGGTTTCCTGACGTATCCCAACCAGGCGTTTGCGCCCTATCTGGGTGCGGGCCAGTCTGTTCCCATCAACGCCCGCAACGAGTACACCGACATCCTGCCCAGCTTGAACGTGAAGTGGGAGTTCGCTCCGAACGTGATCACGCGTTTTGCCTTTTCCAAGGCGATTGCGCGGCCGGACTTCAGCCAGATGCAGGCCTATCAGATTCTCAATGCCGCCGTGCTGTCTGGCTATACGCCGCCACCGGGCACCACCACCCTGCCGGTCGACAAGCTGACTCTGACGGGCACCGCCACCACCAGCAATCCGTATCTGACGCCGATGAAGGCTAATCAGTTCGATCTGTCGCTGGAGTGGTACTTCGATCAGGACCACGGCGGCATGGCCTGGATCAACCTGTTCCACAAGGGGATAAGCGACTATTTCCGTAACGAGTCGCAGTTCGTGGCTTATCCGGGCATCGACGGCAACAACTATCAGTATCTGATCACCCATCCCGTCAACGTCGGCAAGGCGACGATCGATGGCGCGGAATTGGGCTGGAACCAGTTCTTCGATTTCCTGCCGATCAAGGGCTTTGGCATGTCGGTGAACTACACCTACATCCGCAGCAGGACCCACGTGCCGAACGAGACCACCGCGGTGCCGGTGGATACCGATAACTCCACGTTCGGCAGCCTTCCAGCGGATGGCCTGTCGAAGAATTCACTCAATGTCGCCGGCTTCTACGAGCATGGTCCGTGGCAAATCCGGCTTGCCTACAACTGGCGCAGCCAGTATCTGCTGTCGATCGGTCCGAACGGCTACAACGGTACCGATAACAACATTCCGTGGAAGCTGCCGGTATTCGCCGATGCCTACGGACAGCTTGACGGCTCGATCTTCTACTCGTTCAACGAGCACCTGAAGCTCGGCGTGGAGATGAACAACCTCAACAACGCAGAACAGCGCACCATCATGTATCAGAATGGAGCGGGCAAGCACATCACTTCGTGGTACGTGAACGACACCCGTTATGCGCTGACGCTGCGCGCGACGTTCTGATCGTGCAGTCGTTAGGCGACGTCTTCCAGCTCAGGCACGCGCAGGGTGCACAGCCCTGCCATGAGCAGGCTGGCACCGCCCAGGCCCAGCGCCCAGATGGGCTGGTTGTGAAAGCACAGTCGCAGCAGTAGACCGAGCACACTGGCGGCAAGCAATTGCGGGATCACGATAAAGAAATTGAAGATGCCCATGTACACGCCCATCTTCGCCGTGGGCAGGTTGTCCGAAAGCAGTGCATAAGGCAGTGACAGAATCGACGCCCAGGCAAAACCGACACCCACCATCGAGGCGAGCAGCCACCGCGGATCGCGGATGTACAGGAACGACAGCAGGCCGGCCCCGCCAAGGCACAGGTTCACTACATGACTGGTGCGCAGGCCCCACCTGCGCACCATCAGCGGAATAACCACCGCGGCCAGCGCACCAAACCCGTTGTACGCAGCGAAAAGCACCCCGACCCAGTTGGCGCCGTCGTTATAGGCGGACGAACTGGTATCGGTGGTGGCGTAAATCGTCTGTGTCACGCCTGCAGTGGTGTAGATCCACATCGCGAACAGCGCGAACCAGGAGAACAGTTGCACCCCGACCAGCCGCCGCATCGAGATGGGCATGCCATAGAGATCACCCATCACGTCGCGCAGCATCCCGTGGCTACGGGTGCGGCTGAGCCATGTGAGCAGCAGGCCGGATGCGATCAATCCGCTGGCCAGCAGGTAAACCTCTTTTTCCAGCAAAAAATGCCTGATCGCGAACAACACCGCCATACCGACCAGCAGCAGTAGCACGCCCGGTCGCCACGCGAGCGACACTTCTACCGCCGGCCCATCCGCCACGTTGTCGGTGAACGATCGAAGCTGCGCGGGTGCGTATTCACGCGTGGTCAGGATCGTCCAAAGCACCGCGCCCAGTAGCACTGCGCCGCCGCCATAGAAGGCGTATTTCACCGTATCAGGAATGCCGCCGCCGGCCGCTACGTTGGCCACGCCGAACTGCGCCAGCATCCACGGCAGCATCGAGGCGATCACAGCGCCGGCGCCGATGAAAAAACTCTGCATCGCATAGCCGGTGGGTCGTTGTTGCGTGGGCAACTGATCGCCGACCAGGGCGCGGAATGGCTCCATCGACACATTGATCGACGCGTCCAGAATCCACAGAAGGCCGGCAGCCACCCACAATGCCGGCGCGTTCGGCATCCACAGCAACGCCAGCGAGGCGAACACCGCTCCGAACAGAAAGTACGGCCGGCGTCGACCCAGGCGATTCCAAGTGCGATCGGAGTAGTGGCCAACGATCGGTTGCACGATCAGCCCTGTCAGCGGCGCGGCAATCCACAGGGCAGGGATGTCGTTTACATCCGCACCCAGTGTCTGGAAGATCCGGCTGACGTTCGCGTTCTGCAGGGCGAAGCCGAAGTGGAGGCCCAGGAAGCCGAAACACATGTTCCAGATCTGCCAGAACGACAGCGTGGACTTCTGTGTCATCGGTTCCTGCCCATTCTCATAGGTTATCTCCTACCGTTATGTCATGGCATGGCGCATCCTGCATGCTGCGACCGCAGCATCGGCGCATCTTATTGCCAGACACGGCCCTGCATGGTATGCAGGCGTGCAGTTTTAATCACAGCGGAGAATCCATGCGGGTACGCCTCGAAGATGTGGCGCGCGCAGCGGGCGTGTCGCCCAAGACGGTGTCGCGCGTGCTCAATGACGAGGCCAACGTCACCGACGCCACGCGTGAGCGCGTGCGCGCGGCCATGGAGGCGATGGACTATCGTCCGCATCCCTCGGCACGCAGCCTGGCGGGCAATCGCTCGTTCCTGGTAGCCATGCTGTACGACAACAACGACAACCCGGCCTCGACCTATCTGGCCGAGATCCAGGATGGCGTGCTCGAGGCCTGCGATGCGCATCGCTATAGCATGATGGTGCGCCCCCTGCGCATGCGGGACGGTGATTTCATCCGTCGATTCGATGCGCTGATTTCCGACCACCACCCCGACGGCGTCGTGCTGACCCCGCCCATCACCGACCATGCCCCGCTGCTCAAGCGCCTGCGTGAGCGCGACGTGCCCTATGCCTGCGTGTCGCCGCTGCGACGCGGCAAGACCATAGGCGTGACGATGGACGAACAGCAGGCTGCGCGGGCGATCACGGAACATCTGCTGGAGCTGGGCCACCGGCGGATCGCCCACGTGATCGGCATCGCCGACCACGGTGCCAGTCGCTGGCGACTGGCGGGCTATCGCGAGGCGATGGCCGCCGCCGGTCTACCTGAGGACCCAGCCCTGGTAGTGCAGGGCGCTTTCACTTTCGGCTCTGGCGTGGAGGCGGCGCGGCAGCTGTTTTCACTGGCCGAGCGGCCCACGGCGGTGTTCGCCGCCAACGACGACATGGCCACCGGCGTGATGTGGGCCGCCGGGGAGTACGGCTTGAAGGTGCCGCTCGACCTGTCGGTTTGCGGCTTCGACGATACCCCGCTGTCGCGACAGCTGTGGCCGGCACTCACCACCGTCCAGCAACCCAGCCGCGAGATGGGCAAGCTCGCAGCCGAGCAGCTGCTAAGCGTGTTGCGCGGCAACCCCGGCCGGCTGGTGCAGGTGCCTTTCTCCCTGCAGATCCGCGGCTCCACTGCCATCGCCCCCTGAGGTCGTTTCCCTCGACGGAACGGCCCAGGGTTATGTTGCAATGCAAATTGACAGCGCTGTCATTCCTGCCAACATGCGCCCAGACGCGTGCCGACGGCGCGCCACCCCGGGGGCTTTACCGTGCCATTGCTGCAGCCGTTGAGCTCGTTTCTGCGAAGCGTATCCGCGGTCCTGCCATTGGCCGGCGCGCTGCTGATAACCGTTCCCGCGATCGCCAGCGACGGCACCGTCGTCCACCCCGAACAGTGGCCCAAAGGCAGCTCGCCGCTACCGGCTGACCCCGTGATCGAGTCCCGCATCCAGGCTTTGCTGGCGAAGATGTCGGTGGAAGACAAGGTCGGCCAGATGATCCAGGCCGACATCAAGTCCGTCACTCCGGACGATGTGCGCCAGTACCGCCTGGGTTCGATCCTGGCCGGCGGCAACTCAAAGCCAGAAGGCCAGCCATACCCCGTTGCAACGCAGTGGCAGGCGCTGTCCGACGCGTTTTACCGCGCGTCGATGGATACCTCCGAGGGAAGGTTGGCGATCCCGGTGCTGTTTGGCATCGACGCCGTGCATGGCCATAACAACCTCGTCGGCAGCACGCTTTTTCCGCAGAACTCCGCACTGGGCGCCACGCGCGATCCACAACTGATCCACGATATCGGCGAGGTCACGGCGCGGGAGCTGCGTGCCAGCGGCATCAGCTGGACCTTCGCGCCCACGCTCACCGTGCCGCAAGATGGGCGCTGGGGCCGTTCCTACGAAGGTTATTCGCAGAATCCAGCGCTGGTAGCGCAATACGCCGCCGCCGTGATCGGCGGGCTGGAGGGCAAGCCGGGTACTGGGCAATTCCTGGATGCCGACCATGTGATCGCTACCGCCAAGCATTTCCTCGGCGACGGCGGCACCCACGATGGCAAGGACCAAGGCGATGCCCAGATCAGCGAGGCGGTATTGCGCGACATACACGCCGCCGGCTATCCGCCCGCGATCAAGGCCGGCGTGCAGGTGGTGATGGTCTCGTTCTCCAGTTGGAACGGGGTGAAGATGGCCGGCAACAAGGCGCTGATCACCGACGTACTGAAAGGGCGCATGGGTTTCGACGGGATCGTGCTGGGCGACTGGAATGCGCACGGCCAGGTGCCTGGCTGCACCACCGAGGATTGCCCTGCGGCGTACAACGCCGGGCTGGACATGTTCGAAGCGCCCGATTCCTGGAAAGGCCTGTACAAGAACACGCTGGCCGAAGTGAAGGCTGGCGTGATCCCGATGAGCCGCGTCAACGATGCGGTGACTCGCATCCTGCGGGTGAAGATGCGCCTGGGCATGTTCGAGGCCGGGCTGCCGTCGGCCAACCCCCTGGCGGCCCGGTCGGCACAGGTGGTCGGAAGTCCCGCGCATCGTGCGCTGGCGCGTCGGGCGGTACGTGAATCGCTGGTGCTGCTGAAGAACAACCAGGGCCTGCTGCCACTCGATCCGCGCAAGCATTTTCTGGTGGCCGGTGATGGTGCCGACAACATCTCCAAGCAGAACGGTGGCTGGACGCTGACCTGGCAGGGCACGGGTCTGACCAACGCAAATTTCCCCGGAGCAACGTCCATTTGGGCCGGCCTTCAGGCGCAGGTGCAGGCGGCTGGCGGCAGCGCCGAGTTGTCGGTGGATGGCGACTACAAAAAGAAGCCCGATGTCGCCATCGTGGTGTTCGGCGAAGATCCCTACGCCGAATTCCAGGGCGACCTGCCGAACCTGGCCTACCGTCCGGGCAACGATCACGACCTTGACCTGATTCGGCGGCTACGCGGGCAGGGCGTGCCCGTGGTAGCGGTGTTCCTGACCGGACGGCCGCTTTGGATGAATCGCGAGATCAACGCCGCTGATGCCTTCGTGGTGGCCTGGCTCCCGGGTAGCGAAGGCGAGGGCATCGCCGATGTCCTGCTGCGTAACCGCGACGGCGGGATAGCGCACGACTTCCACGGCAAGCTCGCCTATGCCTGGCCGCTTAACGCAGCACAAGTACCAGTGGCCGCTATTGCACGTGGCGAGCATCCGCAGTTCCCCTACGGCTTCGGCCTGACCTATGCCGACCATGGCAACACCGCTCCCTTGTCTGAGGATGCCGGGATCGCACTAAGCTCGGCGCAATCGGGCGTCTACTTCACCCATGGCAAGCCGGCGCAGGGTTTCGTCATGCGCCTGACGGGCGCCAATGGCGCGGCGATGAATGTCCAGGCCATGCCAGCCGCCACGCCGGACGGCAGCTTGCGCATCAGCGCGCTCGACTACAAGGCGCAGGAGGACGCGCGCAGCCTTGGCTGGTCTGGGACTGGCGCCGCAGGTGTGGAGCTGCTGGCGCCAGCGCCGCTCGATGTGGAGCGCGAAACCAACGGCGACGTGTTGCTGGTGACCACGTTGCGGATCGATGAAATATCGCCGGAGAGCACGTCGATGATCGGTGTCGGCTGCGGCGTCGGTTGTGGTGGCCAGGTGCCGGTCGGGCGACAGCTCGCCGCGTTGCCTCATGGGCAATGGTTGCGTCTGGGCATTTCGCTGAAATGTTTCCGCGACGCCGGCGCCAGCATGAGCAGGCTCGACCGGCCCTTCGTATGGTCCAGCCACTCAAGCGAGCGGATCGCCATGGCTGATGTGTCACTGGGCACAGTGGCGGACCGGATGCTTACGTGCCCGACGAACGGGGGCAAGCCATGAGCCTTGCTGCCATGCGGCAAGCATTCATCGCAATGGCACTTTATTATCCATGGGTGACAGCGCTGTCATTTGGGGATTAATGCGTGTTTGTGGGGAGTTAGGAAACCTTTTGTCATGGCCGTTCGTGCGGCGGACAACATTGATCCGAACGATTTAGAGGGAGAGCCAGATGAATCTGCATCACAAGATGTTGTATGTCGCCATATCGCTCGTGCTTGCTCCTGGCGTGCTGCTTGCAGCCGATCAGGACACGACATCGCAAAACCAGTCACCCCAGAATTCGGCAGGCGCTGACAAGAAAGTAAAGAATCTCGATGCCGTCACGGTCACCGCGACCAAGCGCGAGACGCCGATCCAGAAAACACCAGTGGCAGTGACGGCGATCACGGCGGACACGCTCGACAAGGAGCGCGTGATGACCGTGCAGGACCTGACCAAGCTCGTGCCAGGCCTGCAAGGTACCTCGCAGGGCGACCATGGCGTGGTCACGCTTACCATGCGCGGTATCGGCAACGACAGCGCCAAAACCGAGTACGCCGATCCGGAAGTGGCCACCTTCGTCGATGGCATCTATGCACCTCGCGCCGAGGCGGCGTCGGGCCTGTTGCTGGACATGGATAGTGTCGAAACGCTGCGCGGCCCGCAGGGCACGCTTTGGGGCCGCAACTCCACCGCCGGCGCCATCAGCTTCCAGACCGCCAAGCCGGAAATCGGCGCGGGCTTCTACGGCAATGCGCAGATTGAAGCGGGCAACTACAACCTGATCGGCACGCGTGCCGCGGTCAACCTGCCCATCAGCGACACCTTCGCCATGCGCGTGGCCGTGGTGCACCAGCAGCACGATGGTTATGTCGATTACCAGAACCCGTCGAGCGAACTACCCACCGTGGCGCAGCAGCAGCAGGCGTATCTCGCCTCCGGCGGCACGCTGGCCAACTTCAAGCCGATCGATCCCAGCCAGTACGTACAGGGCGGCGACAAGTACAACTCGCAGGATCAGTCCGCCGCGCGCGTGAGCGCGTTGTGGCAGCCCAGCGATTCGTTCAAGTGGAACCTCTCGTACGAGTATTTCCTCGATCGCGGCACGCCCAGCCTCAGCCTGATGCAGACGCCGCGCCAGGGGCAGGATTTCTGGTCCGCCCTGATCGATACCGCGCCGTACCTGGACCGCACGTCCAAGACGGTGCGCAGCCGCATGGACTGGGACATCAACGATGGCATGCAGCTGAGCTACATCGCCGGCTACAACCGTTACTCCGGCAAGAGCGACTTCGACCAGGACGTTGGCGTCAGCGTGCCCACCAGCTTCACCACCAATGGCGTCTACCAGGACGACCGCACCAACTACTCCAACTACGAAAGCTGGAGCCAGGAAGTGAACCTGAAGTCCACCGGGCCGCAGACCGTGGACTGGATCGTCGGCGCGTACTACGCCTACGAAGACAACAACATCCGTTTCGACATCCCCATCATGAACGGTACGCGATACGGCACCGTGAGCTGGCAGGGTTCCTTCATCCAGCCGAAGGAAACGGTGGAGTCGTACGCGTTGTTCGGGCAGGCCACCTGGCATCTGAGCGATCATTGGCGCCTCACCGGTGGCGCGCGCTGGTCGCATGATGACAAGGAGAACAAGGGCGGCATCAACTGGGGTTGGGCTTACGACCCGACCGTCCCGCAGGGGCCGATCTCCCCGGGCGTGTATCCCGATCCTTCGACCGGCTTCTCCATCTCGCAGCGAAACACTGCCAAGTACAGCAAGAGCAAGCCGACCTGGCTGCTGCGCCTGGATACCGACGTTGGCGACAACGGCATGGTCTACGCCAGCGTATCCACCGGCTACAAGTCGGGCGGCACGCAGGACGCGGGCACGCTGTACAAGCCCGAGACGCTGACCAACTATGAAATCGGCAGCAAGTTCAGCTTCCTCGATGGCCACATGACATGGAACTCGGCCATCTATTACGAAGACTTCAAGAACTTCCAGCTCTCTGCGCCCATCGTCTATCCGGACGGCAACCACGGCCTGGGCTTCTCCAACGTGGGCGGCAGCACCAAGGTGTTCGGCATCGAGTCGGAGCTGGCGTATCAGCAGAAGGATGATCGCTTCAACCTGATCTTCTCGGCCATTCCGAAGAAGGAGCTCGGCAAGCTGATCTACGCCGGTTCCAACGACTACCAGGGCCTGCCGGCATGCCCGCCGCAGTCCAACCTCGCCAGTTGCATGGACGTCACCGGCAACGATCTGCCGCATGCGCCGAACGTGTCGCTCACCGCCATCTACGAGCACGACTTCCACCTTTCCAACGGTGGACGCCTCACGCCACGCGTCAGCGCGCAGTACCAGAGTACGCAGTGGCTGAGCTACTTCAATCTGGGTTCGGGTGACCAGCAGAAGTCATACACGCGTGGCGACGTGTCGCTGCGTTACTCCGAGCCGGGCGACAAGTGGTGGGTCAACGCGTACGTACAGAACGTGTCCGATGACAAGATCCGCACCAGCGCCGGCCGTTTCCAGATGGCCGACGGCTCGCTGCAATACGTGTCGCAGTACCTCGCGCCGCGGATCTATGGCGTCCAGCTCGGCGTGTGGTTCTGACGTGATGCAAAGCGGACCCCATGACACACACGCCGCCTGAAGTTTGCCGTTCTGCCCATCCTCCCCTTGAATGGCTTTTTTGCCGGGCCCGCGTGGGGCGGCCCGGCAATTCTTTCTTTTCATCGTGCGGTACCGTCGGGGACACACCATGGCGCGTCTGAAGAAAGTATTGATCGTGGGCGGCGGCACTGCCGGCTGGTTGGCCGCTTGTTACCTGGCCAAGGCGCTCAACGCGGTGGATCCCCGGAGCGTGCAGGTGCACCTGGTGGAGTCGCCGGACATCGGGTTGCTTGGCGTGGGCGAGGCCACGTTTCCCTCCATTCGCGGCACGTTGTCGGCCATCGGCCTGGACGAGCGTCGCTTTCTGGTCGGTGCGACCGCGACGTACAAGCAGGGCATCCACTACCGCCATTGGGTGCGGCCGCCAGGAACTCCCGGAGCGGATCACTTCTTTCATCCGTTCAACGTACCCAGCCAGCGTCCTGGTGGCCCCGAGTTGTTGCCGTACTGGCTGCTTGGCGCCGCACCGGAAGGCATGCCGTTCGCCGATGCCGTGTCGATGCAGAGCACGCTGGTCGATCACTCGCGCGCGCCCAAGCGCGCGAAAGATGGAGACTATCAGGGGCCGATGAATCACGCCTTCCACTTCGATGCCGCCTGCTTCGCGCGCGTGCTCGCCGAGCACGGCCAGCAGGCGCTTGGCGTGGTCCGGCATGTGGCGACGGTGGAACGCGCGGAGCTGGACGAACACGGCGCCATCGCCCGCGTGGTGACCAAGGAGGAGGGCGAGCTTACCGCCGATCTCTACGTGGACTGCACCGGGCTACGCGGCATGCTGATCGGCAACGTCATGCAGTCCCCCTTCCGCAGCCGCGCGGACGTGCTGTTCGCCGATCGCGCGGTGGCCATGCAGGTGCCGTACGAAACCCCCGATGCACCGATTCCCTCGTACACCATCTCCACCGCCCAGGAAGCCGGCTGGATCTGGGACATCGGCTTGCAGAAGCGGCGCGGCACCGGCTACGTGTATTCGTCGCGGCACACCACCGATGATCGTGCCGAAGAGGTCTTCCGGCGCTATCTGGGCCGTGCCGGCGAGGGCCTGAAGGCCATGCACATCAAGTTCGAGACAGGATACCGCCCCGAGCACTGGCGCAAGAACTGCGTGGCGGTGGGCCTGGCTGGCGGCTTCGTCGAGCCATTGGAATCCACCGGCATCGCGCTGATCGAGTTGGCAACCTACCTGCTCACGCACCTGTTGCCGGGCGACACCGACAATATGGAAAGTACAGCGCATCATTTCAATGAAATGATGGTGGCACGCTATGACCGCATCATCGACTTCATCAAGATGCACTATTGCCTGAGCCAGCGCCGCGACTCGCCGTTCTGGATCGACAACGCCGACGCCGCCACCATCCCGCAAACCCTGCAGGAAAAGCTCGCCAAGTGGAAGCAGCGCCCACCGCATCGACTGGATTTCGTTGGCGACCTTGAAATGTTCATGACCGCCAGCTGGCAATACATCCTGTACGGGATGGAGTTCCAGACCGACCTCGATGCCATGCGCAGCGCCTATCCACACATGGAAGAGGCGCGCAAGGAATTCGCGATGATCCAGCAGGTAGCCATTCGTGCACTCAACGACCTGCCAGATCATCGTGCGCTGGTTGAACAGCTGTGCCTTGAACAGTCGATGCAGGCCTCACAGGTTCACCAGGGAACGGTGCGCCCCTCACGGTCGAGGTAGCGCAGACCGGGTTTTCCTTGCTGTGAAAGAAGCACGTCTACCACGTTCGGAATGGCTTCCTCGACACTGAACGGTGCGTTCGGTCCGCCAAGGGCAGTGCGAATCCAGCCCGGGGCCATCAACACAAGGGCGCGCGCTTCGCCGGCATGACGCGCCGCGTAGCACCGCATGTACTGGTTCAGCGCGGCCTTGCTGCCCCGATAGACTTCGTGGCCGCCGTTCTCATTATTGCCAACGCTCCCTTGTCCGGACGACATGATGCCGATGAGCCCATTCGCAGGAACGAGGTCCTGCAGTCCCTCGATGACGCGCATCGGGCTCAGGGCGTTGGTGACCATGACGCGGACGAACTCCTCCGTCGACACCTTCGCTATGGTCTCGTCACCGGGGTTGGCGGTCCCGGCGTTGTGAAACAGGACGTCGAAACTGCGGCCGGCGAGACGGTGGTGCAGGGCCGTGATCTGATCAGGCTCCGTAATGTCGAGGGGCTGGACCTCGACACGACCGGGATGTTCATCCGACAGGTCGTGCAACCCGGTCCTGGTGCTGTCTTGCACCGTGCCAACGACGTTCCATCCCCTACCCAGGAATTCAACGGCCATCGCCAGGCCAAGGCCGCGTGATGCGCCGATGATCAAGATGCTGCTGGGCATGGGAATACCTTTCACTTGATGGGGTCGGCAACGAATATGATCGATCCCCTCAAGCGGCGCCAGACGCATAAGATGCACAATAGGGTTGCATCAGACGCCATGCCACCATGCGTAAGCGATATAGGGTTCCTCGATGGACAATGTGGATCTGAACCTTCTTCTGGCACTGGATGCACTGCTTACCGAAGGCAGTGTGACGGGAGCGGCCCGCCGTCTTGGCTTGAGTACATCGGCCATGAGCCGGACGCTCACACGACTTCGATCAGCCACAGGCGATCCGCTGCTCGTCCGGGCCGGGCGCGGACTTGTGCCAACGCCGCACGCCACCGCGTTGCGCGAGCGTGTGCACGGGTTGACACAGGACGCGCATGCCGTACTGCGTCCGGCCGCCGCCGGCCTGGACCTTGCTACCTTGAAGCGAAGCTTCACCATCCGTTCCAACGAGGGCTTCGTGGAAGTTTTCGCAGCACCGCTCGTGGCGGCAGTCACGGCGGTGGCACCTAATGTGCGCCTGCACTTCGCACCAAAACCCGACAAAGACGTGCGGGCACTGCGCGAAGGCATCGTCGATCTTGAGATCGGTGTGCTCGGAGAGTCGGGGCCAGAGGTACGCCTGCAGGCTCTTTTCCGCGATCAGTTCGTGGGAGCCGTACGAGAGGGTCATCCCTTGCTTAAGAAGGGCAGGGTGACCGCCGAGCGTTACGCGGCATGTGGTCATGTCGTCGCTTCGCGTCGAGGTCTTGCGAACGGCCCCGTGGACAAGGCCCTCGCGGAGCAAGGGCTCGCCCGCACGGTCGTCGCTGTCGTGCCTGGATTCCGCGCAGCCCTGGCTGTCGCAAGTGGGTCGGACCTGGTGGCGCAGGTGACAAGCTCGTTCTTCAATGCGATCCAGGCCGGCCGATTAAGAAGCTTCCCTCTGCCAATCCGAACCGATGTGATCACCATCTCACAGATGTGGCACCCGCGCCTGGACGCCGATCCCGCCCACCGCTGGTTGCGCGGCCTGGTGCTGACCATCTGCCGTGGGCAGGCACTGAACTCTTGATGCGTTAGGCCAGCAGCCCAAGTCGAATCAGGCTCTCGGCAGTCGCTACAATGGCCTCCTCGCTCGAACGCGGCGACCAACCGAGCAGGCGACTGGCCTTTTCGCTCGTGGCATTCATGTTCCTGCCGAGCAGTGTTGCGATGCCTCTCATCCCCGGGTTTCTGAGCGCCGCGAGGCGCACCAGCCAGTTGGGCAACTCCCGCAACCGCACGTTGCTGGCCGATGCACCCATGCGACGGCGTAGTACCTTCGCAACCTCGATCATCCACAGGCTCTCGCCCGCTATCGCAAGAAAGCGCTCGCCCTTGGCGGCGGGGTGGGTCATGGCCAGTACGTGCAGGTCCGCCACGTCCCGTACATCGACAAAGCCACAATTAATCTTCGGGCAACCCCGCTGACCATTGAGCATGTTCGTTATCATCCGAATGGAGTGCGAATAATCAGGGCCAAGCACGGGGCCAAGCACAGCGGTCGGGTTGATGGCAGACAGTTCCAGCTCGCCCCCCTCGCGCGCGATAAAGTCCCAAGCGGCGCGCTCGGACAAGGTCTTCGATTTCTGGTACGGCCATACATTACCCGACAGATTGCTCCAGTCCGTCTCGTTGAACGGCCGACTCAGGGGCGGTTGCCCGGCACAGATCGCACCGAATGCGGAGGTCAGTACAACGCGCCTGACCCCGGCATCGCGCGCGGAACGCAGTATCCGCAGATTGCCTTCAACAGCCGGCTTGATCCAATCCTCCTCATGAGCGTGATTGCCCGAAGGCGTTGGCGAGGCACCGTGCAATACATAGGCGCATCCGGCAGCGGCCTCCGCCCAGCCGCGGTCATCTTCAAGATCGGCGGTGACGAACGACAGGCGGTCGCCCGGCTCGGCTCCCCCCGTCTTGAGGTTGCCTCGCACTTCTGCTTCCCGTGCTGGCGAACGCAGCGTGGTTCGCACGCGATATCCCTCGCGCAGCAACGCAAGAATGCAGTGCTGCGCGATAAAGCCGGTTCCGCCAGTGACAAGCACCAGTTTTTCGTTCATGCCCTCATGTCCTAGGTGACTAGCGCATCAGAATAGGCATGATTCCTCGGACTATGAATAATTGAACGTGCGGATTACTTGCGCAATAGTACGAATATGAGCGCCGATCCTTTTTCCGACATCCTCAAGTTCACGAGCGCCCAATCGCTGGTCACCGGTGGCTTCACCGCGGGCGGCGCATGGGCAGTCCGCTTCCCGGCACCGGATAAAATCAAGTTCTTCGCCGTCGTAAAGGGAAGTTGCTGGGTCCGCATCGAAGGCGAGGCGGAGCCGATCCACTTCGAAACTGGAGACGTGGGGCTTCTGGCGGCGAAGCGGTCATTCGTGCTGGCCAGCGATCTGAATGTTGCTCCAGTGGAGGCCATGAGCATATTTTCCGATGCTGGCAAGACAACGGCCCAACTGGGGGACGGGAGCGATTTTGCCCACATCGGTGGCCATGTCCTGCTGGATCCGGCGAGCGGTCAGCTGCTCGCAGATGTCCTGCCGCCGTGGATCCACGTACCCGGGGCCTCGCCACAGGCGACCGCTTTCCGCTGGCTGCTCGATCAGCTTGTTGAAGAACAAGCGGCAGTACTTCCCGGCACGCAACTCGCGTCCGCGCAACTGGCGCAGCTCCTTTTCATCCAGATCCTTCGTGCACACCTCAAGACATCGACCCCCATGCCTGCCGGATGGCTACGCGCCATGGGTGATCCTCGTATCGCCCTCGCGCTTCGACTGATGCATGGCGATCCCGCGCGTGCCTGGCATCTGGACGATCTCGCCAGTGCATGCGCCATGTCGCGCACGACGTTCGCCTTTCATTTCAGGACGACAGCCGGCGTCGCTCCGCTGACCTATCTCACCCAATGGCGCATGCGCCTTGCCGAACGCACGCTGCGAGAAGGGAACAGCCCGATCGCGGTCATTGCCCAAACGCTCGGGTACGCGTCCGAGAGCGCCTTCAGCAATGCCTTCAAACGCGTAACCGGTCAATCACCCAAGGCATACCGGGTATCGAATGCCATGGGTGGCCGAAAGCTGACGCCACGGCAGGTTGATTAGACGGATCTGGCGGGCATGTGTACATCGTACGCATATACGTGTACGATGTACACATGAGCAAAGATCGTATCTTCGATGCCGCCAGGGCCATTCTCGACCGCGAGGGGATCGAGGGGCTTTCGGTGCGCAAAGTCGCCACACGCGCTGGCGTCTCGACCATGGCGATGTATCGGCACTTCGCCGATAAAGACGCCCTCTTAAACGCCCTGATGGATGACGGCCTGGCCGCCTGGGAGGAGATCGTCCGCGCCATCCGGGTCGAAGATCCGATGAAGTGGCTAGAGACAACGATCGAGGCGTTTCTCGATTTCGCGCTCACCCAACCGCATAGGTTCGACACCGCCTTCTTCCTTCCGGCCCCCGAGGCACGGCGCTATCCCGATGACTTCGTAGCAGGCCGCTCTCCGGTCATAGCGATGTTCATGGTCAGGATCGATCAGGCCAAAGCGGACGGCCGCCTCGGCAGTACGCCTGCGATTGACGTCGCATTGGCACTCGCAGGCATGGCGCAAGGGCTGGTCTCCATGCAGCGCGCCAACCGGTTTTCCAGCGAAAAGCAGTTCCGGACGCTCTTTCGCGCCCAGCTCCGCCATTGTCTTCAATCCTTTTCCCCTTCCGGGACAACTCAATGAATGCCATCGCAAAAATCGCGGCCGCGATGCTGGCTGCCACCTTCGCTCTAGCGGGGGAGGCCATGGCCAAGCCGCTCGCCATCGTGAATGCCGAGATCTATCCGTCGCCCAACGCTCCCCAGATACGTGACGGGGTGGTGCTCATACAGGACGGCAAGATCGTCAAAGTCGGTACCCGGACAGAGGTTTCCGTTCCCAAGGCCGCTCGCGTGATTGACGCGCACGGCGCTGTTCTTACTGCCGGCTTCTGGAACAGCCACGTTCATATCATGCCCTTGGACCTCATGGGCGCGAAGACAGCCAAGGCGGCGGCGCTCGAAGGCAGCCTCCAGGCGATGCTGACGCGCTGGGGCTTCACCACGGTCTTCGACCTGGCGTCCTCGACCGACAACACTCTGGCACTGCGTGAGCGCATCGCGTCCGGAGAGATCGCCGGACCCATGATTCTTACGTGCGGCGATCCGTTCTTTCCCGAAGGCGGTACACCAATCTATGTGCGGCAGTACCTGGCTGACCACGGCTGGGCCAACGAAGAAGTCTCGACACCCGAAGAAGCCGCCAATCGTGCGGTTCGACAGCTCGACCGCGGCGCAGACGCGGTGAAGATATTCGCCGGCGCTATCGTGGGCGGCGACATCGGCGTGCTGCCCATGCGCCTGGACATCGCCAAGGCCGTGGTGGCCGAGGCGCACAAGCGTGGCAAACCCGCTTTCGCGCATCCTTCCAACTATGCTGGTATCAACGTGGCGATCGACTCCGGCGTGGACATCCTGGCCCACACCACGGCGACGGAAGACGGCAGCCACGATCCTTACGGTTGGACGCCCGAGCTTATCAAGCGCATGCGTGCTCACAACATGGCCTTGACCCCCACCATGACGCTATTTAAGTGGGAGTCGGAGAAAATCCACCAGAAACCGGAGATCCTGGCGCAGACGATCAAAATGATCACCTCCGAAGTGAAGGATTTTTCCGCCGCCGGTGGCCAAATCCTGTTCGGCACCGATGTTGGTTATACCGACGCCTACGACACGACTGACGAATATCGCTTCATGTCGGGTGCTCTGGATTGGCGGCAGATATTGGCCTCGCTGACCACCGCGCCAGCCTCTCGCTTTGGCTACGCCGCGCATAAAGGGCGCATCGCTCCGGGCATGGATGCTGATCTGGTGCTTCTGGACGGCGATCCGGCTAAGGATCCAACCGCCTTCGCTCGGGTGCGCGACACCATACGCGGCGGAGCGGTGATCTGGGGGACAGATCGGTAAAGGGGTTCGGCAGGGGAACCGGACTACCGCAGGATTGCCCTGCGGTAGCCGACCAAAACAAACGGGCTTCTCACACCCGGATGCATCAATTCCCGGTCGCCTGGGCGTCAATGCGCTGATTAACTATTTGCAGAGCCTTGCTCTTCCATTCCGCCTGCGCACTGGAAGCCACTATATTTGTAATACCACGGCGCGCCTGTAGCAGATCATGGCTATAGCCATTTTCAAACATCCACACCACCCAGTCGAATCGCCCTACGGAGAGGGGCGCTATAATGCTGGAAACAACGCCATCGTGAAAATTGATGTCGGCACCGCGCTTGACCAGCAACTCCGCACAATCAAAGTGTGATTGCATCATTGCGATCATCATGGCGCTTCTTTCGTGAGCCGGTGAGTTGGGGTCACCGTGATAGTCCAAAAGCATATTCAACAATGGCAAATTGCCGCCAGAAGCGGCCATATAAACGGGATCTTCTCCCTGTTGCCACGGCTTGTTGGGGTTTGCTCCCAGCTCCAGCAATAGGTGGATAGCCTTATTGTTGTGTTGGCCGATCATCCAAATTAACGGCGTCAGCCCTGCTTCCCCAGCCGCATTGATGTCAACGCCTTCGGCCAGAATCGCCTTGGCTCTCTTCACGTCGTTGTCGGCGGCTGCATCAATGAGGCTTACAATCCGAGAGTCGTGGAACACATCCTCTGTCGACTTCCCGGCCAGCTCCATTGCGTCGCGCCCCTGGCAAAGCATGGATAGCGCCATTAAAACCACACATAACCCAATCTTGCGAGCCGATTTAACAAAGGATGGCATTTCAGTTCCTCTACCCGGACATAGGACGTGTGGAATAAAGACTGGAGATCACGGAGCTGATAGCGTTCATCGCGTGGCGCATCTTCTGGATCGTCTTAGGCCTGATCGCGCGAGGCAGTCTATTCTTCCGCTGCCGCCTCGCGACCCTGCTGCCGGATCAGCGCTTCCTCACGCGCGTCATTGATCGACTGACGGATGCTGTCGAGATCTACCTCGGATTCGTCTGGCTCGAATTCGCCGGTCAATTCCGAATCGGGTCGCAGCTCGCCAGCTTCGAACAACGCCCACATCTCTTCGCCGTACCAGGTTTCAAACAGATCGGGTGCCCAGCGTCCAAGGTGTGCAGTGAGGTTGTTGACGTCACGCAACAGCATCGCGCGCGCCGCATTGTTGCCTGCGGCACTGACCACTTGGGGAAAGTCGATTATTACCGGCCCATCCGGACCGACCAACACGTTGTACGCGGACAGATCGCCATGAATCAGCCCGGTACACAGCATCCGCACCACCTGCTGCACCAGTACACAGTGGTATTCGCGCGCCGTCTGCGCACTGAGTTCAACCTCACCCAGGCGTGGTGCGGAGGAGCCTTCGGCGTCGGTGACCAGTTCCATCACTAGTACACCGTGGAAGTAGCCAAACGGCTCGGGCACGCGCATGCCAGCGTCGCGCAATTGGTAGAGTGCATCCACCTCGGCGTTCTTCCAGGCTACTTCCTGCTGCTTGCGCCCGTACTTGCTGGCCTTGCCGATTGCGCGCGCCTCGCGACTGCCTCGTACCTTGCGACCTTCCTGATACTGCACACGTTGCTGGAAGCTGCGTTGCGCCAGGTCTTTGTAGACCTTCGCACACCTTATTTCGTCGCCGCTGCGGACAATATATACCGCCGCTTCCTTGCCGCTCTTGAGTGGTCGCAGTACTTCATCAATGACGCCGTCGTCGATCAGCGCCTGCAAGCCTTGGGGGGTCTTCACTGTATCTCTGGGGGCGGTTGGTGCAGATAGGCGGACATTAACCACCAATAGTCGCATTTTTGAGGGCGTTTGGCCATTGTGGGATGGCTCGAAACCGGATGGTCATGGGGACAGGCACCCGATCCGGGCCGGTCGAATTGCAGAATACGTGCAACGTCCAGGCGCCGTGGCTGGCGTGCGGCGTGACCGATGGCAGTGCCGCGCCACCGCAGGCTGGGCGAGGATGCGCTCCAGAAAATTTTCTCTCGCACCCTGGGGGCATCCATCATGTCGTGCACTTTCCACTCGCGCCATCCGCGCCTGTCGTTACGCCTTGCCGCCGCGGCCTGCGCCCTGACGCTCGGCATGCAGCCCGCCCTCGCCGCACAGGCTGACGGGCCGCCGACGGCACGTACGGTTGACGTTGTGGACCATCTCTTCGGCGCCACTGTGCACGATCCCTATCGCTGGATGGAGGGTGAGCACAACGCCGAATTCCAGCAATGGCTCGCCGCCCAAGGCGACGACACGCGCGCCAAGCTCGACGCGCTGCCCACGCTCAAGGCCTGGCAGCAGGCTCTGCAAGAGACCAACGGCACCACTGTGATCTACCGTGCCCAGCGCTACGCCGGCGGACGGTTGTTTTTCATCCGCCAGGCGGCGGAGGGCAGCGGCACCCTGATGGTGCGCGAAGCGGACGGCTCCGAGCGCGTCCTGCTCGATCCAGCAACACTGAACAGCGACGGCGGCCACGCGTCGATCACCCTGTTCACGCCCTCGCCGGACGGCAGCAAGGTGGCGGTGAACGTCGATCACGGTGGCAACGAGATCACCCGCCTGGAAGTGCTCGACGTGAGAAGCGGCAAGCCCACCGGCGACGCGGTCGAACCCGTGTGGGGCGAGTTCGGCGCCGACTGGCTGCCTGACAGCAGCGGATTCGCCTATACCCAGATGGCGCCGCCCGAGGAGCGCACCGGGGGCGATCCGTTGCAGGACACGCGCCTGCGCCTGCACCGGCTGGGTACGCCGTCGGCGCAGGATCCGATGCTGCTGCGGGCCGGTACGGGGCAAGGCGCCAGTCCATCGTTTGCGATTGCCGTCAACCGCTTTCCGGAAATCGAATTCCCCAGCGGCTCGCGCTGGGCATTAGCCAAAGCATCCGGTGCTCAGGCCGAACAGCGCTACTGTGTGGCGGCGCAGTCCGACGCCGTAAAACCCGGTACGACCTGGCGCTGCATCGCCGATCTGGACGACAAGGTACAGTCGGCTTCCATCCACGGAGACACGCTCTATCTGGTCTCGAGCCGCGAGCGATCCAACGGCCAGCTCCTCGCGCTAGATCTTTCGCATCCGGAGGCGTCGATCAAGGACGCGCATTCCATCCTGCCGCTGCAGGATGACGAAATGATCGTTGGCGCCAGTATCAACGACACACAGCAATTCGCGGCGGCGCACGATGCCCTGTACGTGAAAGTGTCGAAGAATGGCATCGATGGTATCCGCCGCATCGACTACCGCACCGGCAAGGTTGAAGCGGTGCCGATGCCACTGGTGGGCGCAGCCTCGATGTTCCATGCCGACAGCAACCAGGACGGGTTCCTGCTTGAACTACGAGGCTGGACCACGCCGCCGAAGTCATGGCGCTATAACCCGGCGGACCACGCCTTGCGCAGCCTCGGCCAGGACTTCGCCAGCCCCGCCGATTACAGCATGATCGAGGCCACCGAGACCGAGCTGGTCAGCAAGGACGGCACGCGCGTGCCGCTCACGATCCTGCATCGCAAGGACGCCGCGCTGGATGGCAGCCACCGCGCCATTCTGTTCGGCTACGGCAGCTACGGGATATCCGTCGTGCCGTCGTTCAAGCCCGTGCGGCTGGAGTGGGTGAAGCAAGGCAACATTTTCGCCTATGCGCACGTCCGCGGTGGCGGCGAGAAGGGCGAGGCGTGGCATCAGGCCGGCATGGGACCGAACAAGCACAAAGGCGTGGAGGATTTCGTCGCTGGCGTGGCGCGGTTGAGCGAACTGGGCTACAGCCGCCCGGAACGCACCGGGCTGGTCTCCGGTAGCGCCGGCGGCTTACTGATCGGAAACGCCGTCGTGGGCTACCCCAAGGAATTCGGCGCCGCGGTGTTCCTGGTCAGCATTCTCAATCCGGTGCGCCTGCTGCAAGCTGCCAATGGCGCCAACCAGCTCGGTGAAATGGGCGATCCGCGCAAGGCCTCGGATTTTCCCTGGATCCTGGCGACGGACCCCTACCAACAGATCCGTCCGCACACCGCGTATCCGGCGGTGATGCTGGACGTGGGCCTCAACGACAGCCGTGTGTCTCCCTGGGAAACCGGCAAGTTCGCCGCGCGGCTGCGCGCTTCCAACACCAGCGGACGGCCCGTCTGGATTCGCACAAACGCCGATGGAGGCCATGGTATCCAGGCCTCACTCGGGGCCGAGGCAACCGAATACGCCGACATCTATGCCTTTATGGATGCGCAACTGCCAGCGCCCTAGCAGGGACGTGGCCCGTGGCGTCACCGCGGCACATGTCTTGCCCGTAGTGTCCGGTTGTCCGGCCGCCTCTGTCCGCGGACGGGCAGGGCGCCGCACAAGAGAAGCGAATTAGACCGTGGTCCAGTTTTTGCTGCTCCGCTTTGACTGGCAAAGGGGAGTAGATCGGTGGCGCCGAAAAAGTTCCTTATCTGCTTCACGATCAGCGCGCTTGTCTCTATCCCATGGGCTGCATTCTCGGCTCCTTTAAGCGCAGCCCCTCGAGAGGCTGCCATCAGCTATGGCAAGTGGGGTTTCGACCTTTCCGGGATGGACCGCTCCGTCCGGCCTGGAGAAAACTTCGCCGAATACGCGACGGGGAACGCTACCAAACGAATAGTCATTCCCGGAGACCGGGGTGGCTACGGCAGTTTCGACAAACTGTCCGAACTTTCGGAGCGAAGGATCCGCGCCATCGTTGAAGATCGGTCGAGCGCTTTTTCCCAGTCAGCCGACGGAGAGCGCATAAGGAGTCTCTACGAGAGCTTCATGGACTTGCGCGCTCGGAACGCACTCGATATCAGGCCGTTGTTGCCAAAACTGGCCAGAATCCAATCGATCAAAGATCGAAGCGAATTAGCGAGGTATATGGGTGAGACCTCATTCGGTTTCGGTGCCTCGATCTTTGCCTTGTCGGTCACAGACGACGCCAAGGCACCTGAGCGCTACGTTCTACAGCTTGGGCAAGCAGGGCTCTCCCTTCCTGACCGCGACTATTACCTGACCCCGGCATTCAGCAGTCAGCTGGAAGCCTACCGCGCCTATGTCACCCAGCTGTTTCGAATGACGGGCTACCCGCATCCGGAGGAAAGCGCCGGCAAGGTTGTCGATTTTGAAATCCGCATTGCAAAGGCAAGTTGGACATCCACCGAACAACGGGACCGCATCAAGTCATACAATCCAATGAACCTGGCGGCGCTTCCGTCTTTCGCCCCCGGATTCGATTGGCCGGCGTTCTTCTCCGGTTCGGCGACCGACAAGGCCGCAAAGGTAGTGGTGGTAGAGAATACCGCGGTCGCCAGAATCGCCGATATTTACCGGCAAGAACCGCTGGAAACGTTGAAGGCGTGGGAGGTCTTCCAGACCGTCGATCAGGCCGCCATCTATCTTTCGTCGCGTTTCAACGACGCCTACTTCAACTTCCACCAGAAGCTGTTGATGGGCCTGCAGGCGGACAGTCCGCCATGGTCGAAAGCCGTCGGTGTCGTCCACCGCCAGCTGGGCGACGCGCTTGGCCGCGCCTACGTGTCCTCTTACGTCCCAGCCAGTACTAAACCCCAGGTCGAAGCGATCGTCGCTGACTTGCTTGCAGCGATGAAGGCACGGATCACCAACGTGACGTGGATGACGGACCAGACGAAGGCCGAAGCACTGGCGAAGCTGGCGCGATTTCGGGTGAAGGTCGCCTTTCCTGATCATTGGCAGGACTATTCAGGACTGTATGTAAGCCCTTCAGACCTTTTCGGGAATCTGGAGAGAACCAACGCCTTGGAGTGGAAGCGACAGGTTTCGCGCATCGACGGGCAGATCGCGCCGGACGATTGGCTCACGAAACCTTACCTCGTCAACGCTTTCTTCTCCGCGACGCGCAACGAGATCATTTTCCCGGCCGCGATCCTTCAGCCTCCTTTTTTTGACCCGAACGCCGATGCGGCCGTGAACTATGGCGCGATCGGAAGTGTTATCGGCCACGAGATCACGCACGCATTTGACGACCAGGGCCGTCACTATGATCGGAACGGGATCTTGCGGGAGTGGTGGACGCCAGCCGACGCGAAGGAATTCGATAGGCGAGCTGAAAACCTTGTCCTTCAATACGATCGCCTGTCGCTTTCGCCAGGCGTCACCGTCAACGGCAAGCTCACCCTCGGCGAGAATATCGCTGACCTCGGGGGCGTATTGGTCGCCCTCGACGCCTATCACCTGCACCTCAAGCATCAGGACGCACCGGTCCTGGATGGGCTAAGTGGCGATCAGCGCTTTTTCCTCGCCTGGGCGCAAGTTTGGGAAAGCAAGTACACCCCGGAGCTGGAAAAGCGGCTGGCGACCACGGATCTTCATTCGCCAGACCGCTTCCGCGCTTCACAGACAGTCAGGAATGTCGACGGCTGGTACGAGGCCTTCGGCATTACCAAGGATGACAAAGCGTTCATTGCCCCCACCGACCGCACGCGAATCTGGTAATCCATAAGGAAACTGCTTTGAATCGAATGATAGTGATGTGCCTGCTCGCGATAAGCTTACCCGCTTATGCCATTGTGACTCGCCACGATGTTGATGACTCCAAGTATCGCGTAGCTGCTACCGAATTCCCGGCACTGGCCGATCTTCCTGGCGAGGGGCACGGCGTTTTAATTGCCCCGCAATGGGTAATCACCGCTGCCCACGCGGTTAGCTGGCAAACCGAGATCAAGCAGATTGTGCTCAATGGAAAGGCGAGGGATGTCGAAAAAGTAATCGTCCACTCCGGATACAAGAAACTTCCGAAGGATTTGATAGATCAAGCAGTAAAAACCGGCGATGCGACACGCATCGTGGACTTTCTTGCGTCGCAAGATGATATTGCCTTGATCAAGCTGGCTGCGCCGGTGTCCGATGTGATCCCATCCAAGCTATTTTCTGGAAATGATGAGCTTGGAAAGACCGTTGAGCTTCTTGGGAAAGGCGCAACGGGAACCGGGCTCACCGGACAGGAAGTGAACGCCTCTCATCGCGCCGATCTACGCCGCGCCTACAACAAAATTGTCGATGTTAAGGATCGCTGGATTTGCTACGTCTTCGATAAGCCGCCATCAGGGCTCGCGATCGAAGGCATATCAGGAGATGGCGATAGTGGCGGTCCGGTCCTGATAAAAGTTGATGGGCAATGGCAATTGGCCGGCCTGGCTTCCTGGAAGAAGCATGGACAGGACAATGCCCTGATCCTCCATGCCGGCTTTTACGGACAGAAAAACTACAACGTGCGGATTAGCCACTACACGGGATGGATTGAAGACCAAATGCACAACGGGTGATTTCGCGTGCGGGCCCACGGGCGGTCAGCGGCTGTCGCATCCCGCCGCGGCGTTCCATTGAACGATGACGCTTTAGACCGTAGCGTTCTCGATCGCCTGCGCCATGCCCTCGATGTCGGTCAGAAATGGCAGGTGACCGGTTTGAAGTGAAACGACCTTTCGCACCGGAGTACGCGAGATCATCTGGGCCTGGAAGGCGGGACTAATGACCTGATCCAACTCAGTGGACACATAGATCTTATCGACCTGGCCAAACCGTTCGGCAGTCACGCGGACCGGGGTGACCAGGGGTGCTGCCGGTTCGTCGAGAATGATATCCGGGAGTTTTGCCTTCAGCGGGGTGGGGCCGTCGTTGGCAAAGAGTTCCGCGCGCGCTGCGTATTCCACGACAGCCATACCGCGCCCCTCATCAATCGTCAGATACTGGCCGATCTTGGCGTCGTGGTCCTGTTGGGCCAGCGACAGCAGGGAATCACCGTCCTGCGGCAGATAGGCCGCGGTGAACACCAGGGTCTTGATCTTCTCCGGCACCTGTTCGGCTGCGGCGGCGATAACGATGCCAGCAAAGCTGTGGCCCACCAGAACCGCCGGACCTGCAACATGGTTCAAGGCTTGGACGACCGTATCGCGATACAGGTCGAGGCTGACCTGGTCGGCGGCCATGGGCGAGCCCGAACGGCCGGGCAGGTCGACGGTTACGACGCGGCGGCCTGCGGCGCGAAGCTTTCCGGCAACGTAGCCCCAGACCTGACCATCGGAGAAGGCGCCGTGTACCAGGACGACTGCCGGCTTTTCTGCAATGTTACCGCTGTTGTTCGTTTCACCTGAATTTGCGTGATTCATGACGATTATCCTCTCGTTGGCGTAAGTATTTGGCGGGATGCCGTGGAGAAAATAGTAGTCAGAGCGCCGAGGATGAGATATATCGTGGGCTCCGGTTTACATGATGGATCGTCCGAGTGACTGCAGATTTCGGAATGTCGGCAGCCCGTATCGACGTGCTGTCGCAGGTGCTTACCCTGATAAGGCTGCGCGGGGAACTCGTCTACACGACGCGTCTGAGCCAGCCATGGGGATTGCGCTTTCCGCCGGGGCCCGCGCATTTCTGTTTCGTCGAGGTTGGCGGAGCTTGGGTGACGCCTACGGGGCACCAGCCCCTGTGGATCAATGCTGGCGACCTGGTGCTTTTGCCACTCGGGAAAGGCCACACCATCACGGATGCGGCGGACTCGCCGATCGATAACGTCGACGTCATTGCGACCGATCACTTCGATCGCGACAAGCTCATCCTCCACCATGGCGGGGAGGGGCCGACAAGCCAGTTGGTTTGTGGTTTCTTCAGTTTCGAAGGCAGCCCGCTGCCTGCGGTGATGTCTGCGCTTCCTGCCTTGATCCACATTCCGAAGGGAGATGCAGGCGCGCCCGCATGGCTTGCGGCTATCTCGCACTTTCTCGTGGATGAAGCGCAGCGCCCTGATCCCGGGTCGTCGCTGATGATCTCCCGGCTGATCGACCTGCTCGTTATCCGGACGCTACGCAGTTGGGCGGCCAGCGAAGCGAACCGCGTAGGATGGCTCGGGGGGCTGGCTGAGGAACGGATCGGGCGCGCACTGGCTGCGATGCACGCCGATCCGTTCAAACGATGGACAGTCGAGACGCTTGCCGCCGTGGCGTCGATGTCGCGTTCGATCTTTGCCGAACGCTTTACCGCCGCCGTCGGTGAGCCGCCGCTGCGCTACCTATCACGGTGGCGCCTCACCATCGCCGCGGACATGCTTCGTAGTGGCGGGCTCAAGGTGACAGAGGCTGCGTACAAAACGGGCTACGCCTCCGATGCCGCCTTCAGTCGAGCGTTCAAGAGCCACTTCGGATACGCACCCAGCGAGGCAAAGATTCAGCAGACGGCGGTTTGATCATGCATCAACGCTTCCGGATCACGGGGTAGCGGCAGCTTCGATATCCGCGGCCAGCTCGTCGGGTGCCGTCAGGAACGGCGTGTGGCCGGTCTGCACGGTGAATTCGCGACGCACCGGCGTACTGGCGACCATCTGCGCCTGGAAGGACGGGCTGATCACCTGGTCATTGGCGGTGTGGATATAAACCTTGTCGATCTTGCCGAACTTGCCGGCCGTGACGTGCACGGGCGTCGCCAACGGAGCGAGCGGTTCGTCAAGGATCAAGTCGGGGATCGCTTTGCGAAGGCCTTCAGGAGCGCCATTGGCGAACAGGTCAGCGCGAGCCGAGTACTCGATCGAGGCGATGCCCAGTTCCTTCTTGATCTGCAGGTGGGGACCGATCTTGGCATCGGCGTCTTTATTCGCCATCGACACCAGCGAGTCGCCATCGTGGGGCAGGTAGGCCGCCGTGAACACGAGCGTCTTGACCTTGGCCGGTGCCTTTTCAGCCGCGTCAGCGATAACGATGCCGCCGAAGCTGTGGCCCACGACCACGGCCGGACGATTGAGCTTCGTCAGCGCCCCAACCACCGTGTCGCCATAGAGGCTCAGGCTGACCTTGTCGGGTGTGGCGGGATTGCCAGGACGGCCCGGCAGATTGACCTCCACCACCTTATAGCCATCGGCTTGAAGCTTGGCGGTCACGTGGCCCCAGACCGAGGCATTTTCGAACGCGCCGTGGACCAGCAGGATCGGGGGCTTTTCTGCGGCCATGGCGTTGGTGCCGAAGGCGAGAGCGGAGGAGATGAGAGCGGCGAGAACGGGTTTCATGTGGGAGATTCCTGTATCGAAATTTGAGGTGGTCGGGTCGGTGTGTTGCTGTGGACATAGGTTAGGGATTTAAAGAAACCGAGCCATACCGGAATCTCCGGAATACATGATGGGTCGTCCGGTGCATGCCATCCCGGCCGCCGAGCGCACGCGAATCGGGTGATGAGCCATTGACTGCGCCCGTGGGGAGGGCTTACAGTGAACCATATGGTTCACTATCAAGCCCGCCTCGATTCAACGTTCGCTGCGCTCTCCGATGTCACCCGACGCGGCGTGCTGGAGCAGCTCGGGGGTTCAGACGCCTCCATTACCGACCTGGCCCAAAGGTTTCACATGACCCTTACGGGCATGAAGAAACACGTCAGCGTCCTGGAGCAGGCAGGGCTGGTGATCACGGAGAAGGTCGGGCGCGTGCGGACCTGCAGGCTCGGACAGCGCCGGCTGGAAGAAGAGGCCGAGTGGATCGAGCAGCACCGCCAACTCTGGAGCGCACGCTTCGATGCGCTGGACGAGATTGTTGAGCACTTGAAATCCAAGGAGAAGGCAGATGCCCAAAGAAAACGAAGGTAGTTCCGCCGTCATGAAACGCACCATCGTGAAACGCAAGTCCGATCGCGAACTCGTCGTGACGCGAACGTTCGATGCCCCCGTACACCTCGTCTTCGAAGCGTGGAGCACGCCTGACTTGTTCAAGCTTTGGTGGGTTCCGAAGTCGGTGGGCATGTCACTGGTCTCGTGCGATATGGATATTCGCACCGGTGGCAAGTATCGCCTCGTGTTCAGCCATCCGGACTTCGATCAACCGATGGCGTTCTTCGGCACCTACAACGAAGTAACGCCGCAAAAACGCATGGTATGGACAAACGAAGATAGCGATCAGGGCGCCGTGACCACGGTGACGTTCGAAGAAAATGCCGGCAAGACACTGGTCACCCTGCACGAAATCTACCCGACGAACGAAGCCCTTGAAGAGGCCCTCGCCGGTTCGGCCGAAGGCCTGCCCGAACAGTTCGCGCAGTTGGAAGCGTTGCTCGCAGCCAGATCGTAACCACATACGAGGACGATATGATCAGACGCGATTTCCTGAAGACCGCCATGGCGACCGCCGTGCTGACTGCGGCGCTTCCCATTCAAGCCAAGAAGACGCTTGCCGGATCGAACGAGCATTTTGCCGACGTCAATGGCCAGCATATCTTTTACAGCGTGCATGGCGCCGGCAAGCCGCTCATTCTTCTTCACGGGGGCATCGACCCAGGCAGCTTCGGCGACAACCTGGCCAAACTGGCCAAGGGCCGGCAGGTGATCGCCGTCCATCTCCAGGCGCATGGGCGCACGCCAGACACCGACAGGCCACTGCGCGCTGAAACGCTGGGCGACGACATTGCCGCCCTGATCGGCCATCTGAACCTCGGCAAGGCCGATGTCATGGGCTACTCGCTAGGCGGAAGCGTCGCGCTGCAGACCGTCATCCGCCATCCGGACGTGGTCGACCGGCTCGTGATCGTGTCCGCGACGATGAAGCAGGACGGCTTTTATCCGGAAGGGGTGGAGGCCTTCAAACAGTTGGAAGCCAGCGCTGCCACGATCGGCCCTGGCGTCAAGGCATCCCCGTTGGGGCAGGCCTATCCCGATGTCGATTGGACGAACCTCTTCCGCAAGGTCGGTGACATGACAAAACGCCCCTTTGACTGGAGCGCCGATGTCGCCAAGATCAAGGCACGCACTCTGCTGGTCTTTGCCGACGCCGACGCCATCCGGCCAGAACACATCGTCGAGTTCTGGAAGGCGTTGGGAGGCGGCCAGCGCGATGCCGGGCTCGATGGTTCACTGCGGCCCGCAAACCAACTCGCCATCGTGCCGAACGCCACCCACTACAACCTCGCCACCGATCCGATGTTGCCGGAGATCGTCGACCGCCTCCTCGCACCTGCATCGAAGGCAGGCTGACTTGCGGAATTACTTCGGCGTGAGGCGGTACAAGCCACCCGGCTCAGCATCTTCCAGTAGCCAAAGCGAACCATCCGGCGCCTCTTCGACATCGCGGATACGTTTGCCGAGGTTCCATCGCTGCACCGCGGTGGCGCCGCCCTTGTTGTCGACGGTGACGCGAATGAGTCCCTCGCTGACAAGGCCGCTGAGCAAGGCGCTGCCTTTCCACTTCGGGAACATGCTGCCCTTGTAGAACATCAGGTTGCCTGGCGCCATCACCGGCACCCAATAGATCACGGGCTTGGCCAGGTCCGGGCGCGTATCGGGGGAGGGGATGGGCACACCGTTGTAGTTGCGGCCATACGAAACCAGCGGCCAGCCGTAGTTCTTGCCACGCTGGATCAGGTTCAGTTCGTCGCCGCCTTTGGGGCCGTGCTCGAGTTCCCACAGTCGGCCATCCGGTGCGAAGGCGAGGCCATAAGGCGTGCGATGGCCTGTGGTCCAGGTTTCGGCCGGCGTAAGGTTCGGTCCGGGGAAGGTATAGGTGCTGACCACCGGCGCCGTTTTGGCGGCCTCGGTATCGGTGGCCGGATCGATCAGCGGAATGGTCTTGGCGCCGACCTTTCCCGCCCATGGATTGCCCGGCGCGGGTTTGCCGTCCAGCGTCAGCCGCAGGATCTTGCCTTCCGGTTGATCAGCATCCTGCGCGGGTGTGAAGCGCTGGCGGTCGCCCACGGTAAGGAAGAGGTATTTTCCGTCCGGCGAGAAGGCGATCTGCGCGCCGGCCTGGCCGCCCTTGCCCGAGGGCATCTGTTGCCACAGTACCTGGAAGTTATCCAGGCGAGCCTGGTCGCCCTCCAGTACGAGTTGACCCCGACCCATGGCCAGGCCGCCGCCATAGTCACCGGGTGCGACATAAGTAAGGTACACATTGTGGTCACGGGCGTAATGGGGCGAAAGGAAGACGCCCAGCATGCCGTTCTGACCTTCGAAAGCGCTGGCCGGGACGCCCTTGATCTCGGTCTTGGCACCCTGCGGGGTCACCAGTTGCAGCCGGCCGACCTTCTCGGTTACCAGCATGCGGCCGTCGGGCAGGAATGCGATGCGCCAGGGCAGATCGAGGCTGGCCACCTTCGTGATGTTGAAGGGGAGGTCGGGATCGGGTTTCTGGTCGCCTGCATTGGTTTGTGCATGGGCAGCCGTTGTTAGCAGTGCGGTAAGCAGGAATCCGATGGCCAGCTTCTTCATTTGAACGTTTCCCAGCGTTACAGAGACGCAGAAGATATTAGCGTTTTGAAAGCCGCTTGGGTGTGACGGTTCCCTTCAAATTGGGGACACGTTCGGCCTTCCTATCCAGCCCGTCGCAACGGTCGCCATCGACGCGTCCTTCGCGCAGCAAGTCGTGGGTGGTTCGAAGGAACATGCGGCTCGGGTTAGTTTGAACGGGGCGTACTGAAAAGTTCTACCTAGCCCTTTGCTCTTCCAGTCGTGCGAGACGATAAAACGGCGCTTTCCAGCACGGCGGCCGCTGCATCCTTTGCCAATAAGAAGGGAGAGGTATTCCCCGCGGCGTGCGAAAGCGCCAGCGCGCCCTGAAGGATCAAGTTGAGTTGCTTCGCAACATGCTGGGGCTTGGCAAAGCCTGCACGCTTGCAAAGTTCGAGGAACTTCACTTCACCGCGCGAGCTTGCCTGTATTCCCAGTTCCACAATGCCCTCATGCTTACCTGAAAACTCCTGTGCCGCCTTCATCCCCAGGCAGCCTCGCGTAAGCATCCGGCCAGTGATCTTACGCACGTCGAAGAACGAGATGATCTGCTCGCGTGGATCTTGAATATCCGCGACAGGGTGGAAGAGTTCATGCACCACGCCTTCGCTGTAGAGCTGCAGCACGGCCTCGATCAGGTCTTCCTTGGACGGGAAATATTTGTAAAGCGTCCGCTTGGATATGCCGCTTCCGGCCAGGGCGGCGTCCATCCTTGTCGCATGAAAACCGCCTTCGTAGAACCTATCAAAAGCATATTTCACGATTTCAAGTTTCTTGCCTTCGATCGGCGTGCCCGGACCCATCGCACCTTCCTCATTAAGTTCCACGCTTCATTCTAACGAATTTTCGTTGACAGGGTAAACAACTTCGTTTACAACTATCCGAAGTAAACACTATTGTTTACCTGCGCAGGGTCGGCGTGAAAATCCACGCCTGCCATGGCCTGCTATTGCCAACATTTCGAGAGTCCACCAAGCAATGAACGACCTTCTGGAGAAAGTGCTGGCCGCACATGGCGGCCTGGATAACTGGCGCCGCGTGAACACGATTGACTTCCGTTTGACGCTCCGCGGCCGCGCACTTGAGGTCAAGAAGCAGCCAAATGGCCTGCGGAATGCCCTGGTCAAGATTGATGCGCGGCGCCCTCGAACCCTGATCACTCCATTCCCGGTATCGGGCCTTCGAGGCGTGTTTGACGATGGCCACGTGAAGATAGAAACCAGCGCAGGGGCGCAGATATCAGGGTTGGATGAGCCTCGAAAATCGTTCGCCGGCTTTCAGCCCCAAACGCCCTGGAGCGAAGAACAGCTTCTCTACTTCTTCGGTTACGCACTACATAACTACATGACGATGCCATTTCTGCTGGCGAAGGACGGCGTTCGTTGCGAGGAAGTTGCTCCCCATGACGAGCATGGTGGGCGTTGGCAGGTTCTCAAGGTCATTTTCCCGCCTGGCATGCATGTTCACTGCCCAGAGCAGAAGTTCTATTTCAACGATGCCGGGCATCTCGTTCGGAATGATTACGCCCCTGAGGTCTCTCAGGGTTCCGCTGCGCACTACACCTTTGATCACGCCACTTTCGACGGTTTTGTCTTCCCGACTCATCGGCGAGTGGTGTTCCGCGAAGCGAGCGGACGGACGCTTCTTGCTGGACCTTCGATATTCAGGCTCGACATCGAATCGATTGTCATTTCTTGAAGAGCGGCCGCTGGCTGGTCAGTTAATCGTTTAAAAACTTAGGAGAAGATCATGACCCTTTCAAATAGCGTGGCCTTGGTGACCGGGGCCAACCGTGGTATCGGCGCAGCCATCGTGCGTGAAATGCTAACGGCGGGTGTGGCGAAGATATACGCTGCTGCTCGCGACCTCGACAAGCTGCCGTCATTTTCGGACGGACGGGTCGTTCCGCTGCAGCTCGACATCACGAACGACAGATCCGTAAGCGCCGCCGCTGCAAAAGCCGCGGACGTGGACGTGCTCGTCAACAACGCTGGCACGCTGGCCTTTGGAAATTTCCTCGAGAGCAACTGGGAAAGCTTCGAAGATGATATGCGGACCAATTACTTCGGCACCCTTCGAGTCGTACGCGCTTTCGCGCCGCAGTTTGTTGCTCGACGATCCGGCACGATTGCAAACGTAAGCAGCGTCGTCGGCCTGTCAGCCGTGCCATTGATGGCAGGTTACTCCGCTTCCAAGGCCGCTTTGCACTCCATGACCCAGTCTCTTCGCGGGACATTGGAGAAGCACAACGTCACTGTGCTCGGCATTTATCCAGGGCCGGTGGAAACGGATCTGGCAAAAGCCGTGCCCTATCCGGATAAAGCGTCACCCGAACATGCTGCGGCTCATATCGTCAAAGGCATTGCTGCAGGTCAAGCCTATATCTTTCCCGACCCGATGGCGCAGCAGGTCGAGCAACTGTGGTCAACCGACAACCGCAAGCTGGAATACCGTTCGCTGCATCTTGGCGACTGAGATTCGGCTGGCAGCGATACACCCCCACCCCAACTGAAGGAGAATCAAATGCAGCTTCACAAGCGTTTTCTGTTACTGCCAGCCATGCTCGCAGCGATCGTAGTCACGTCGAGCGCTTACGCCCAGCATGGGCATCCTCAGGGAGATATGCCGAGTCGGGATGACCAGTGCCGGGCAGGAACATATAACCCTATCGTCGGTGTGTGGACTGGCAATCTGGACTTCACCACATTGGGGAAAGCTACCGTGCTGGTTGCCATTAACCAGGGCGGGACGTTCACCGAGACAGACTCTGTCGACCTGAACGGAGCGGTGGGGGAGGTGAGCCCAGGTTATGCGGCATGGAAGGCAAAAGATTGCAAGCATTACGCGCTCACGATCAATAAGACGATCTACAACCCCAGCGCGAAGCAGTTTTTTAGTGTTGTGCTCCCAGGGACCATCGTGCTGAGCGACGATGGCCAGTCTTGGACAGTGAATTTGAAACAGGAAGTCTTCGACGCCAGTGGCAAGCAAATCCAGACTGGCAGCGTTACTGGATCAGCCAAACGAGTCAAAGCTGACTCGGACGAATAGGGCCCGTTCCTGCGGAACTAAGTAGATATTTTTCATGATCACTTCCGGAGTGACCCTACGTGAGTTTGGTCACTCCTTCTGAAGGATCCTTCCCGTGTATCGGCCCCTGAAGACCTGACAGGTTAAAGATCAACCTGCGCGGTTTTGTCCTTGTAGTCTTCTTTAGGGTCCACGCCCAGCAGAAGCTTGAAACCGGCGATCAGCGAGTGCTCGTTGAGCCAGATTTCAGCCTGCTCGGTATCCAGGCGAAGCAGCGTCAGCTTCGGGTCGTCCTTGCCGCCTTCGAACCAGGCGGCTACGAAACGATTCCACAACCGATCGATGGCCGCTGGATCGTTGTCGACGGACAGCCGACCGCGGATGCTGGCGAACAGTTCGTGGTCCTTGGAGACAAACGCCGCAATAGCCGACGCACCCTGATCCAGCTGCTGCACCAGTGCGTTGTCCTTGGTGGTAAAAAACCACATCGGCCCCCGGCCGTTTTCAATTTGCGCAGTCATGGGTCGCGTGTGGCCTGCGTCCACGCCGTCCAGGCCCAACATCAGGGTCCTGTCCGATTCGATGGCTTTCCAGAACTTTTCTTCCAGCTTGTCGGGCGTGGTCATGGGGAATCTCCAGTCGGTGGCGCCGCGAGCGCCAGGAAGGTACGCGGGGGTACGACAAAAGTGTCGGATTCAATCGGGGTGTCTACCGCAAGCTCAGGATCGCTGCTGAAGACCACCTTCCAGCCACCCGGTGGCAGATTGAATTCGACACCGCCGTCGAAAGCGTTGATCAGCAGAAGCATGGTTTCGTCTACGGCGTGCTGGCGCACGCCCGAGGCCTGGCTGCGGCCATCCAGCAAGATACCCACGGACCTCGCACGAGGATCGTCCCAGTGCTCCTGGGCCATCTCCCCGCCGCCGGGGTTCAGCCAGACGATGTCGCGGACGCCGGAGTCCTCGTCGTATTGCCCGTTGAGGAAACGACCGCGACGCAGGATGGGGTAGCGATCACGCAGTGCCAGAAGATCGCGGACGGTTTGCGTCAGCTCGCCTGAGCCTGCGGCCCAGTCGATCCAGCTAAGCTCGTTGTCCTGGCCATAGACGTTGTTATTGCCTTCCTGCGTGTTTCCCCGCTCATCGCCCGACAACAGCATCGGCGTGCCCTGGGCAAGCAGTAGCGTGGCCAGCAGGTTGCGCGATTGACGCTGGCGTACCGCAAGGATGCCCTGATCCGTGGTGCGGCCTTCCACGCCATGGTTGAACGAGTGGTTGTTGTCCGAGCCGTCGCGATTCTCCTCGCCATTGGCATCGTTGTGCTTGCCATTGAAGCTCACCAGGTCGTTCAGGGTAAAACCATCGTGCGCCGTGATGAAGTTGAGCGACGCGTAAGGGCGGCGTCCGCGTTTATCGAACAGATCGGCCGAGCCGGTGAAGCGCCTGGCGAACTCGGACAGCTTGCCTTCCTCGCCCATCCAGAATGCCCGCACCGTGTCGCGGAACTTGTCGTTCCACTCGACCCAACCCGGCGGGAATTCACCCACCTGGTAGCCGCCGGGGCCGCAATCCCATGGCTCGGCGATCAGCTTGGTCTGGTTCAACACCGGATCCTGCGTGCAGGCGTCGAGGAAACCGCCGTTCTCGTCGAAGCCGTAGGGCTCGCGGCCAAGGATCGTGGCAAGGTCGAAGCGGAAGCCGTCCACGTTCATCTCCGTGGCCCAGTAACGCAGCGAATCGGTCACCAGCTGCAGCACCCGCGCGTGGCTGAGGTTCACCGTGTTACCGGTGCCCGTGTCGTTGATGTAGTAGCGCTTGTCTTCGGCCAGGCGGTAGTAGCTTGCGTTGTCGATACCCTTGAACGAGATCGTCGGCCCCATCTCGTTGCCTTCGGCCGTGTGGTTGTAAACCACGTCCAGGATCACCTCCAGGCCGGCGCGATGGTAAGCCGCCACCATGTCCTTGAACTCCCGGGGGTCGTCGCTGGACATGTAGCGCGTCTTCAAGGCGAAGAAGCCGATGGTGTTGTAGCCCCAGTAATTGCGCAGGCCTTGTTCGAGCAGGTGCTGATCGTCCAGATAGGCATGGACGGGCAGCAATTCGACCGAGGTGACGCCCAGGCCGCGCACATAGTCGATCACTTGCTCGGTGGCCAGGCCGGCGAAGGTGCCACGCAGTTTCTCCGGTACCGCCGCATGTCGCATGGTGTAGCCGCGCACGTGGGTTTCCTGGATCACGGTGCGCGCCCAGGGAATGAACGGCTTGCCGTGCTCGAGCCACTGGTATGACGGATCGACCACCATCGCCTTGGGCATGAATGGCGCGCTGTCGCGCTCGTCGAAGCTCAGATCTCCCTCGGGATGCCCGACGGTATAACCGTAGAGCTCATCCGCCCATTTCAGCTCGCCAACGATATGTTTGGCATAGGGATCCAACAGCAGCTTGTTCGGGTTGAAGCGATGGCCTTCCTTAGGCTCGTACGGGCCGTGCACCCGGTACCCATAAAGCTGGCCCGGACCCACGCCGGCCACATAGCCGTGCCAGACCTCATCGGTATATTCGGGCAGGTCCACCCGACCGGTCTCCCGCCCGGACTCGTCATAGAAGCAAAGCTCCACCCGTGTGCCGTGGGCGGTGAACAGGCTGAAGTTGGTGCCTTTGCCGTCCCACGTGGCCCCACGGGGAAAACGTGAGCCCTCGCTGACGGGAGAGGCGGCATGGTAACGGTGGTCGGACATAGCGGGCTTCCTTGAGAGCGCGCTATGGTGCTGACCGGTCTGCAAGGGAACCGTGAGGGGGCCGTCAAAAACGAATCGGGTGGATGAACGATGCGGGCCTTTTCACTGGATCCCGTGGACGCGGTCGCGCGATGGGGGGAGGGGACGACCGTTGTTGTCCAAGAACACTTCCACGCGTTCCATGCGTTCATCCACCCGGCCTGGCCAGATGGATCCTGCCACCTCATCACTGGAAGTGAGGTGGCGGGCAAGCCAGGGTGAGAAGACCGTAGTAAGGGACGGCTTGGCTTACGCCTGCCTGGCTGCCCGCCATAAGAGCGGGGAACCGGACTACCGCAGGATTGCCCTGCGGTAGCCGACCTTACTAAACGGGCTTCTCACACCCGGTCACCGGTGTTCGCCGGCAACGAGGGAGATGATGGCTGACAGTGTGGCGTGGTTCCATAGTAACGGTCGTAAAAGTGGGGACGGATTTCTATGGAAGGTATCGGAGTGTTTGATGCACGCGACCTTCAGGTCTCCGGGCAGAGATGACATCATCGTCGATACCACGCGGGGGCATTCCGGGCGCCTGGTAGGCAGGCTCCGACGTCGGAAGTCCCGCAAGGACGGGCTTGTCGGCAGCCGCTAGGTGGTAGTGAACCGCCCGTGACAGCCTTACAATGACCCCATTGGAAGGTAACCGTCAGTTTTAAACGTGCGGGGTTCTACGGGCAATGGCCAAGAACGAGAAGACAATCAGGGAAACGACGTCGAGAGTTCTGCGAGGTTCCTCATCAACCAAGTCGGCAAAATCAACGTCGGGGTCCGCGCTGACACAAACACTCGGGCGCAGCCGTTCGAGCTTTCCAGTCAAAGATTTTCCTATCTATGGAAGCAGCCTGACTAAGGCTGAGCGTAGTGCCGCTGTGCGCACCGTTGCCGTGGCTACGCTTCGTCACACTTCGCAAAAGAAGAAATAAGGCCCGTGGCAAGGCACACGGAAGTCGACCACGACTCAGTCTTCGTCAACTGTCCATTCTCGCTAGACTATCGCCCCCTTCTTGAATGCATGGTCTTCACCATCCTCGCTTGTGGCTTTCGGCCCCGGTCAGCATTGGAGGCCAGCGACGGCGGCGATGTACGCCTCGACAAGATCCTCCGACTCATTAAAGAGTCGGCATACAGCATCCACGATATTTCCGTCGTTGAGCTGGATGCCATCAATAAATTGCCGCGGTTCAACATGCCATTTGAGCTTGGCCTAGTGATCGGTTGCAAGAAGCTGGCGGGACGCAAGTACGCCTCTCGCTCGCTCCTGGTGCTTGAACGAACAAGCTTCACTTCCCAGAAGTATCTGTCGGATATCGCGGGGCAGGATACGCGTGCACATGGCGATTCGCCACGTGTGCTCGCGAGGCTTGTTCGAGCGTGGCTCTCGCAAGAATCGAAGCGGAAAGGGATTCCGGGCGATCGGAGGATATTCGCCGCCTATGAGTCGTTCTCGTTAGAGCTACCGGCTTTGTGCGATGCCGCCGGCTTGGACTACGACGAACTCAGCTACTCTGACCTTCTTGGGTTGGCCCAACAGTGGTTACAAGAGCGGAGCAACTACTGATCGAAGTTTGGCGTTCCGACGGCGCTGATGTGATGTCCGCTTATGAGCCCAAGCGGACCAGTCCACGGCCCCCGAACAACCGCATGTAGACTACGCCGTGCTACGCAAAGCCAAGATATGCCGAATTCGCGCATGAAGACTTATAAGCTTTCTGGGAGTCTGGTCTATGAGGAGATCATCTCTTCAATTAATGATGATTGCAGCGAGTGCTTTCGTTTCCTCAGCAGCGTGCGGTAGCACCCTGCTAGGGAAGTGGGCGCTGTCCGTGGAGAATCCCGAGCACCGTGCAATTGCCACGCTCAAGGTGGAGTTTACAGACGAGACCGCCAGATCTTGTTTGGGAGGAGACTGGAAGGTTGTAAAGGTAGAGTCCGCGTCAACCCTCGATGAGAATTTCTTTCCGGTGTCTGACCCGCTCGCTTATCGAATAGAGAACCAGCAACTCACTATCGGTCGCAACGAAGAGTGCGATGCATATCTTTTGCTGGAGGGAGCATTGAACGGTCCCACAGTTATAGGTAAGTACCGCACCTTGGGGCAATTAGGAAGCAGTCAGCTTGGCTACTTCAGTCTGAGGCAGACTTTTTGACGCCGGTGCCATAGCGGATATTAGGGCCAGCACTATGCGTCATTCGTCAAACGCAGGCGGCCCGAAGCAGATGGCATGTTGGCATGGTGGCATGTATGGCCACTCAGCCACCATGCATAACAAGTTCAACGTTCATCAGATTTGCGTGCCAGGGGAATAAAAATAATGAAACCCGGGTCCATCTATTGGATCGCTGCCAATATTGTTGGCATTGTTTTGTTCCTCTACTTCTCTTCTAGGTTATGGGCACCGCCCGGTCAGGAAGGACTTCTCCCGGCAGGAGGAGATCCGATCGTCTGGGGCATGACAGTCTTGCCGGTTATGGTCATTTTCTTGATCGTCGAGATCGTTTGGCTTAGCAAATCGATTGTCTCGATCCGCAAGTTAGGTTGGAAAGCTATGACGCCTTGGCTTGTTGTATTTGTCGTTTGGGTTGCAGTAGTCGCTTACGATAACCATAGGTCATACACAGGATCTGATGTCTATTCCAGTAACACTAGCCCATGACGAATAAGCCTGATCACTTCGCTTGGTACATCGTCTGGATTGTCGTGGGCCTGCTATTGGTTTGGAGCGTGATATGGGGAGTAGGTAGCCTAGCTAGGCTCGATGGCGGATAGCTTTTTGGACGGCCCCGTCGACCCAATTTGGACCTCGATCGGGCGTAGGGAGCGATTTCGATAAGTGGGCAATCCACAGGATATGTCGATGCGAAATAACTTCAGCAAGATCGCTGTGCCTGTATCTGTCATCGGCGCAATTGTTATTGCGCTTATTTTCCTGGTAGGTACAAGGACTTATGGCGCACGTAGCGAAGCATCTAAGTACCTCTCGAACTATGTCTCCAGGTCACCATTGGTTGAACAAAAAATCGGGAAGGTCGAGGCGGTGAATTTCGACTATTTTGGAACCTACCGGGAGAAGTTCGCAGGGTCGGACCAAGAGGTTGACATGCCGCTCAAAGTGCGCGGGACGAAGGGTGACGCGAAGATTGAGATCGAAGCGGAGCGAACGGATGGTCTTTGGAAAGTGAGGTCGCTTCGAGTTGATGGCGAAGTGGTGAATGTCCCTGCCGACACTAAGGCGTCCAATCCTTGATATTCGTCGGCTGCTGCGCCCGAACTTGCCAGAAAATCCTAAGCAATGAGGAAGCCGACCACTATCGGGCACTCTCGCCAGGTCACCTATCGGTAATGTCGTCCTTCACCAAAGGCACAAACGCACTCCGCGCATAGACCCGACCGCGCTTAACGGTCATCAGCACGGACGTGAGATTCTTCAAGTCCGCAAGCGGGTTACGGGTAAGCACCACCATGTTCGCGAGTTTGCCAGGCTCGATGCTGCCCATATCGCGTTGCTGGCTTGTCGCGCGGGCACTGATGAGCGTGGCCGATTTCAGGATCGCATCGTTAGGCATGCCGGCTTTGGTCGCCATCGTGGCGAGTTCGTGAAACAGATCCGGCCATGGATCGGTCCAGTCAGCGTTAAAGTCGGTTCCCGCATCGATCGATACGCCGGCGCGGTAAGCCTGGCCGGTGATCGCACCGCCCACCGTGTCGTCGCAGCTTCCCGGGGGCAGGGGAGGCATGGTGGTTGAACCGGACGTATCTGTACTGTAGGCCCAAAGCGTGGCATCGAGGATCGTGCCTCGCCGTACCATTTCCTTGAAAAGACGAGCCAACGCCGGATTGTCGCCATGACGAAATCGCTTCAGGTCGACCGGCGGATGCGGCTCGTTCCAACCGGGGACGTGCGCGTCGGGCTCGCGGATGAGCAAACAGGCATGCGAGATCGCGTCGACTCCCGCTGCCACCATGTCCGAGGGTTTGGCGGGATAGGGCGTTGCGTGGGCCCAGACCAGTAGCCCCTGTCGATGGGCTTCGGCCGTGATCCGTGCGGCGAGATCGGCAGGGAGGTCGGCGTAGAGCTTGATCGCCGTCGCCCAGGTCCCTTGCGCTCGCGCGACCGCCAGAGGCAGATCGGTGTCTTTGGTGATGGCCTGCATCCAGGGCACGTGGCCCGGTGTGCCACCCACGGAAACCTGGCCGGTGCGCTCGTCCGTGAAGAAGTCGGGACCGGCCATCAGCGCGGCATAGTAGATGTCAGGAGCGGGGATCTCGCCGACCAGGCTGGCACGCGTGAGCTCTGCCACCGGGCGAAGGTCGTCGGCCATGTCGCGAACCGCCGTCACGCCTCCGTACAGATCGCGCCGCAAGATCGCTTCGGCCTGCCGCCTATTCGGCGGGGTGGCCAGATGGACATGTGCATCGATCATTCCTGGCATCAGGAATTGTCCATGCAGATCGATGGCTTTTGCTTTGGTGCGGAGCGCTGGCTCCAGTTCGGAGTCCAGCACGACGCGGAGGATGCGTTCGCCTTCGACGAGGACGTCCATGTTGGAACGCGGGGGAGCGCCCGTGCCATCGATAAGGGTTGCGCCTTGAAACAGGGTAAGGCTGGGCTGCGGTGCCTTGTCGGTGGCGGGCTCGGCCGCGTGCGCGAGAGCGCAGCAGAGGAGCAGGGCCAAGGTCATGGCTGGCCGGATCGATGCGGACATCGAGCGGGTCGTTATCGGTGTGGTTGATTCGATGCCGGCCTTTTCGTCGTCCATCCTGGTCCCCCTGTCACAGCGAACCGTCAGTGGATCACAAGAGAGGCTGTGCTGTCTGCCGGTCAACGAGTGAGCTCGTGGCTAACGAATCGGGCGGATAAACGATGCGGGCCTTTTCACTGGATCCCGTGGACCCGGTCGTGCGATGGGGGAGGGGCGACCGGTAGTCCAAGAACACTTCCACGCGTTCCATGCGTTCATCCACCCGGCCTGGCCAGATGGATCCCACCACCTCATCACTGGAAGTGAGGTGGCGGGCAAGCCAGGGTCAGAAGACCGCAATACGGAACGGCTGGGCACTAGCCCGCCTGGCTGCCCGCCAAAAATCGGCGGGGGAACCGGACTACCGCAGGATTACCCTGCGGTAGCCGACCGCATTAAAGCAACAGGCTTCTGACACCCGGTCATCGGTGTTCGCCGGCAACGAGGGAGATGATGACTGACAGCGCGGTGTGGTTCCATAGTAAGCGTCGTAAAGTTGGGGACGGATTTCTATGGAAGGGATCGGAGTCTGGCTTCGCCCCTCTTCTGGTAGAGACAACAGCAACAGATCCACATACTTCTTGTCTTGTAGCGAATAGCTACAGATCATTGACGAGACTCACACGGATGCATCGGAGGGGAATCGATGTCAGCACTGCTTACCTGGCTGGGGACGGCCAAGACCGACATACTTCCGACGGCGATTGTGTCGCTTTTGGTGTCCGCACTGGTTACGTGGGTAACAAAGCGCTGGGAGACCCGCAACACCGCCGAGGTCGCCTATCGTTATGAGCAGCGAAAAAAACAACACGAGGTCATTGGCCGACACCATGGCCGACTAATCGCAGCAGCGAGCTCGTTGAGCTATCGAATGTGGAATCTCTACTCAAATAGCGAGCACGGCTGGCTTGTCATGAAGCGTGAAGGTGACCTTGATGGTTACTACTTCAAGAGCATGACTTACCGCCTCATGCACTTCTTTGCGCTCGTGCGAGGCACAGAAAAAGAGGCCATTCTTCTCGACGGTCGCGTGGCAAGACCTAAAGAGTACTTGTTCCTTAACTATATAGAAGCCTTCCATTGGGTCATGACAGACACAGCGTTGTTTGCCAGCATGCCATACAACCACACGAATCAAGGCGATCATTTTTTTGCCGACGAGTTCCGGCGTTACTGTGAACTTTGCAGCCCTGATGAAGGGCAGCTTACATTTGATAGCTTTGAGAAGGGACCTTACGTAAACCCAAGCTTATTGCCAGTATTGAGGTTCCTAGACGGTCTTACCCCCAAAGAGCCACGCCTTCGTTGGGACAGGCTGGTCGCCCTTCATTTGTTAATTCAAGCCTTTCTCAATGACTTCGGGTATCAACGCCAATACGCAGACAGGCGAAGTTTTCGAGAGATTGCCAATCAAATCCAAAACAAGGCAATTCTAATCAATCTACACCGCTGGCTACCGCGTCATGAGCTAGGAAAAAAAGGAGGCACCAAGCAGGTAGTACTAGCAATTGAACGCTTGAAGCTCCAAAACGAATCGGACGAATGAACGATGCGGGCGTTCCCTGGGGCCCGTGGACCATGGTCGCGAGCGGGGGGAGGGGAGCGACCGTTGTCGGCACGTCTCCATTGCACAATTTCGGCATGACGCAGCCACCTGCTGGCGATTGTGCCTTCGCTGGCCTTTTTGCCAAACTCGTCCAGATAGCGCCGCATGCGCGAGGCGGCTTCATAGGCTGGCGGCGCATCGCCTTAGCGCAAGACTTAGGCGGCCTGTCGAGCCACTATGAACAGTACGTTCCTGTATTTGACGTTGGTGTTCTCTTCGTGCAGCCACGCGCGGACACCTCCAAGGCCAAAAACGAACCATGCGGCGCGTTGCGATGACAAGAGAGAAGCTACTACTGTGCCGTCCAATCTGATCGACGACTGGGCAGCCCTCGAGTCGCACGGAGATCATGCCGATCAGGCCTGGAGACGTGGTAAGGGGATAGGCAGGCTGGTCAGTGGACCCTGGACCCTGGACCATGGGTGGGGGAGGGTATCGGCGAGGATTGCACAATCCCCGTCTATTGGATTCGTTATGAGTGCGGTGTCAAGGCACGATATTATTTGCAGTAGCACAATGACTGGATGTCAAAAAACGAATTGCGCAGGCAAACGATATGAGCCCCTGTCGGGCCCCTGCTATTATCGATCAGTCCTACTAGGGGGAAACGTAGGTGATTGAAAAAAACACTACAGGCACTTCGGTGCATTTAGGTCACGTCCCAATTACTCCCAAGATCAGGGGAGTTGTGGCCCGCGCAAAATCGCGAAGCTTTGGAGTCAGCGATGCAGAGAGGGCATCAACTTTTCGCCAATCTCTTCATTACGCCTTGATTCGTGGTAGGTCACCAGAGGCGGTGGCACAACCCGTCAGATTTTTTTCTTCTGTCAAAGAAGCTACCGCAGTCGAGCGGGCGCGCTTTAGCAGACTGCCCATCCATGATGACTATCTACGTATTCTCGCCGAACCGCGGGAGTTGCCGATCGAAGACGAAATTGTCTGGTGCGCAGCTCGACTAAGCTGTGAATCAGATAACCTCTCCAATCACGCAGAAAGTTGGCGAGCAATCAACGAGCATGTGCTCGGTATGCGCTGGGATGAAGCGTTTGAGGCGCTCGACGCTCATGAGGCACTGCACGGAATCTCGCTTTGGTCTGTCGGCTTGCGCATCCCAGTAATTCAAGAGCGCGATGGCACCGCCGCGCAAAAAGCGTACACGAAAGAGCGTCGCAATCTTGCTCGCCGAACCATCCTACCTTTCTACGCAACGCTTATCAGTCAGCGAGCAGAGCCAAAGACATCTATCGGCTGGTTTCTGGATGACACCGCAAGACGTTTGGAACGCATGATATCTAGCGACATTCGAGAGTATCTTCGATTCAAGCTTCTATCAATATGGCCAAATGATGTTCGCAATGCTGGATATATTTTGCGAATTGAGCAGTGCCACAATCTGGTTGATCAGTATGAGACGCTTGTGCGGTTTCTTCAACGGGCGGTCAGCGTGCTTGGTGACGATCGGTTGAGGACCGCGATTCTGCGAGCGATCGAGTTACTTTCTAGTATTAAAGATGTGCGCATTAGTAAACTTCGCCGATCTGCCGGGCTTCCTCACGATGCCAAAATCATTCCTACAAATGTCCAGATGACAGACTTGGCACTTGGCCCAATAGCTTCGGGCCAAGCCACACGCGCATATCGAGCCGCCATACGTGGCCCTCTGTCATTCAATACACTGGTCGGCGCAGCCATGCTCTGCGCGGATCGACCTGCGCTTGTGCGCTCTGCGGGAAGCGAGTCATCGCGAAATGCTCACCACCTCCGTCTTGTGAGAGGCCTAGCGCTAGCGCTGGCTCGCCAGAGCGACTCCCCGAACCGCACCTCCCATTTGGACTATCTGAAGAAGTACGGATATGTCTTCGACGGCACGTCTAGTGCTCTTGCCATCAGGCGCCTTCTTCTTGCCATATATACCTCAGATGTCCATTCAGCCCAAGCCGAACTCCACGCAGCGGCGCTCAGTTCCGACGAGGACGGACTCTTTGACTTGATCACTTCGAGCGCGACGATGGTGGAATCGGCCTTATATTCCCTCCCTGAGAATTCGCCAACGTCTTCCTTTGCTCGAGCCCTGCGCGGCAACCCAAAGTCAGAGAGCCGGCCTTTTCTCTCGAGCGAAGCAGCTTGGTATGCCAGCCTCACAGCTTGCTATTTTTTGAAGGACTTTGACGCCACGCTCCGTATCTTTGCAAATATAGATCAACGGCACACAAGCATAGGTGTTAACCAAGGGGCCCTTATTGCCCTCTCTGTTCTAGCTGGCCAAGGTGATGCAATTGCAGCGGCGTCGCTTATTGCCAGCCAGCATATAGATAGGCATGTCGATGCCGCAGCCCTTCCCGTTGTAAACCTGTTTCAGGACGCAGTTTGGCGCGACCTTTCTGACAGCGCGCGCCAGATAGAATTATCTAACGCCTTAGCCTTGCTCCCGGCGAAACAAATCAATGATCGCCTACGGTCCTACCGACGATTCGCGCTTGAAAGTTACTTGGAAGGATTGAGCATCGATCGACCATCACATCTCATCAGCTATGCAAAGGACATTCCAAAAGAGCAGCTAGTGTTCTTCCTAGATAGTGTTTGCACATCGCAGATGCTTGATATGTTGCCTTCGATAAAGAACTCACGTGAAGTTCTCCTTGAGCGGCGCGAAATCTGCGGCCTTCTTGTCACTCTTGAGCGAGAGAATGGCACGCCATGGGAGGAAGAGATTATTGTAATTTCTCGCGAGCTTTCAATTCAAGCTGGACTTGAAACAATTGACGGAAGTCGTGTCCATGTTGACCTCGAAGCTATTTATCAAATGCTCAAGCAAGAGCTCGCCGAGACCTATCAGCGCTACGTTTCTCTCAATCGGGAAGATTCTAAGCCATCAGATAACTTCGAAATTGCCTATCGCGAACTTCTACGACGCGACATCAATGCGAAGGCGATGTTGGCAATCAAAGTTAGTGAAGGCGATGAGCTTCTGTACTCCATGATTCTTCGAGCACGCGAGCTGTTCTTGCTCAACGTACCGCATGGTCTAGATAGCTATCTAAGCAAACGAATTCGTCATGGTTCGATTGTAGGCTTTATTCGCTCACCAGCTGAAAGAGATGGAATCATTGCGCAGCGCGCTGACGATGGGACTTATTCCCGGCATGGAACTTGGGCAGATCAACTCGTCGATTTTGCACAGAGAGCAAAACTCACCGATGCCATTGTGGCCTTCAGCAAAGCGATTGACGACCGACTTATACGTCTTCGCGACGTTCTTCTACATGTGCGAAGTGATGAAAAGCCACTTGGAATGCTCGATGTACGGCCTAGCAACCAAGATTTCGCTCTTATTAAAAGGATAGCTGATCAAGACTACGGCTTGGAGGCCTTTGTCGATGTTCTTGTCGCCGCCATGCGCGGTCTGCTGCGACCATCCCTGCTGAACGTTCGCGACTTCGTCAATAACGATGAACTGAATTTCATTTCCAGCCAATTAGAGACATTGCGATCTCGAGCGCACGAGATTCTGACGAGTCAGAACGATGCGTTCCATTTTGACAGCGCTCTTGGTAGAGCATCGACCGCTATGCAGGCAGCGGTCGTTTCTGCTGCTCACTGGTTCGATCCGCTCGATTTGAAGCCAAGGGATTATTCATTAGATGATGTCGTCAATATTGCCGTGGCTTCTGTCCGGGTCGTTACCAAGGATTTTTCTCCAACTATCGATTTTGAGGGTGATACGACTGCAAGAGTCTCAGAACAGACGTTCCCTCATCTTATCGACATCCTGTATGTGGCTTTCGGTAATATCGCTGAGCATGCCAAATTATCTCATCCATTAGTGCATATATCTGCAGCCCACGATGATGTCGAAGAGAAGATTAAGCTACGTATTGAAAATACGTTCGCATCGACTAAGCCATTGGCAATCGCTGAGCGAGATTTGAGTGAGAGGCGCGCAGAGCTCACATCTGGTCAACCAGCGAGCCGAGCGCGAATGGACAAAAATTCAGGGCTACACAAGATAGCCAGCATTGTTCGGTTGAGCAGTAAAGGTAACCTTGATTTCGGCATTGTTGAAGACAGATTTTACGTTGAGTTTTGCCTTCCGTTTCCTCCTGTCAAGGCGCCCGAATGAACCCGCTTCACGTAATGGTTGCGGATGACGAGAGCCCAAAACTCAACAGCGTCGTTGAGTTCCTTGAAGGAGAACTCATCGGAATCTCGATAACAAAGACGCGTTCAGTACGCACAACTATCGATGTCCTGAAGCGTGTCCGACCAGACATTCTAGTCTTGGACATGTCACTACCGACTTTTGACGTGGGACCAGGTGAGAAGGGTGGCCGACCACAGAATTTAGGTGGCGAGGAGGTACTTCGTTATATGGAATTCTATGACCTATCTTGCCCAGTGATCATTATCACCCAGTACGATCATTTCTCCGACAATGGCAGGCACATCCCACTGGCTAAAGTTGCCGAGCGCTTGCGCCTTGAGCATCCGAATAACTTTATGGAAATGATTCACTACGGTGGCTCAACTAGTACCGCATGGCGGACTGAACTAATTGCGGCAATGGAACGTCTAAAACATGAAAATACTAATAGTTGACGACAACGAGTCACGACTCCCGAAAATCATTAAGTTTCTTGTGGACGAAGCAGGCTTTCCTCGCGACAGCCTGTTAACTGCGACCACTGGAGAAGGCGCACGAGATCTGCTACGTGACAAGGTGTTTGATCTACTCGTCCTGGATGTCATGTTGAAGCACCGACCAGAGTCGAGTCCTTCGTGCGATACATCCATTGATCTTCTTACGGAGATCACTGAAACGAGCCATCTTAAGAGGCCTGGATTGATTGTTGGCCTTACCGCCTATCAGGAAGCGGAAGAGCAAGCATTGGCACAGTTCCACCGACACTCTTGGACGATAATTCGCAGCAGCGATACGAATAGCGAATGGCTCAAGGTACTGGCGAGTTCTGTACGGTACCTTGTCGAACAAGAGCGACAGTTGTCCCAGGTTGAGAACGGTGTAGATCTCGTTGTCGTTACCGCCTTAGCTTCTGAAATGGATGCCTTTCAGCGTGGATGGTCGTGGGAAAGTGAAGAGCCCCTAGACGACTCCACATTCATTCGCCGCGGTAGATTTGAGAGCAAAGGGCAAATATTTTCGGTGGTAGCGGCGACCAGTCCGAGAATGGGTATGGTTCCGGCAGCAACCTTGGTGACAAAGCTAATTCAACGATTCCGACCCCGCGTGGTCACAATGCCTGGTATCTGCGCGGGTGTCGAAGGAAAGATTGAACTTGGCGATGTCGTTATGGCGGATACAGCTTGGGATTACCAAAGTGGAAAGCACATAACTAACAGTGAGAACCTACCCGATTTCCTTATCGACCCGCACTTCATTGGAGCGGACACTATGCTTGGCGTTAAATGGGACCAACTTGCGCAGGACGATGGGCTCGCCTTAGAAATCGCTAGGCTTTGGCAGGCCGAGAAACGAAAGGCACCCACATTACACCGGGCCCCCGTTGGTACAGGTTCCGCAGTACTCGCCGACCCACATCTTGTCAAAGGAGTTATTAGGCAACAGCGAAAAACGCTGGGCATCGAGATGGAAATTTATGGTGTCTACTATGCCGTCGAAGTAGCTTCGCGACCTCGTCCGCTAGTTTGTGCGTTTAAAGGCGTCTGCGATTTTGCAGATGCTCATAAGGAAGATTCGGCGCAGCCTTTCGCTGCATATGCAAGCGCATCTTTCACGAGGGCTTTTTTTGAAAAGTATATGGCCGAGCTGTGCTGAAGTAGAACATCGCCGTATGATTTCTGCCTCACGAAACATTCTTGGACAAACTTGCCGCGTAGCGTAGGGCGGTCGTCGCGGGCAAGACCACACGAGTGCACCTTGACCTCGCAAGGGTTCGCCGAAACTGTTATCAACTCAACTGTGCTAAAAAACTGGACAGCTTTGTATGGACATGAAACTTCCCCTTCCGAAGGACTGGCAAGTTTTTGAGCGAATTTGTCATCGCCTCTGGCGAGACATTTGGTCAGATCCGAGCGCGCAGCTCCACGGTCGATCCGGGCAAGCCCAGCACGGCGTCGATGTGTTCGGGATTGACTTCTACGATCAGAAAAATTGTGGAGTTCAGTGTAAAGACAAGGATGGCCGCCTCGGTAGCGAACTCACTAGCGCCGAGTTTCTGGAGGAGTGCATCAAAGCACGCTCATTCAGGCCCGAGCTCGCGTCATTTGTCATGGCGACAACCGGACCCCGAGACGCCAAACTCCAGCAGACGGCGAACGATTTTAATAACGATAGCTTTAGTCCTTTTAATGTCGGAGTGTGGTCATGGAACGACATTGAAGAAGAAATCATGTGGCGCCCGGACATGATGAAAGCCTACTACTCAGAAATTAAAGAGGTGGTGGATGAGTGTCGCCCGCAGTTAGCGTTGAGTCGAACCTCTCCTAGAGATCAAATTGCGGCGTTTTTCACGAGACCCACGGTGAAGCAAGTCTTCACTAAGGGAGTGCAGCAGAGATTCATTCAAGTCATTCACGAACTCAGTGACAATGCGTTTCTCCATGGCGCTTCCAAAACTTTCCGCGTATCGCTTGCAGACGATGTCGTCTGTTTCGAGTATGACGGCGTAAAGTTCGATCCAACCACACAGCTCGACCCAACAAAGGCAAATACCAAGAGCCATCTCGGTTCTGCGGTTTTCGCGCGCTTTCGTCAGTCGTACGAAGAGTATTTTGAGATCTCTTACAACTACGCGAGCGAAAATGGCGCTCCGACGAATCTTCTTCAATTCAAGTTTAGAAGCGATCCCAGTTTGATCAGCACCCCCGAAAACCTGGAATTCAACATCGACTATAGCCAAGTTGGATACGGCCGACGAGGAGCCGTACGGTATGCGGAGAAACTTGTAGTGCCATCAGATGCAAAGCTTGTGGTTCTCGTCTTTCCGCGACTGCCGTACTTTAGTGGCTCGACCCAAGTAATCTTTGAGGTAATCAAAAGACTTCCGCCCAAGTGCCGCCTCACGGTCTCCCTATCGAAAGACGACTACGATGCATTCAGTGAGATGGAACTGAGTTTTGATGATGCCCGAGTTGCTGTTGTTCCTCGGTGTTGATCCCGCGAGCGATGCGAGTCAGGCGGACCCGAGAACAACATTTCACGATGCTCTACGCCGGCAAAGACCTATGATAGGTTTGCAACAGCCTCCATATTGAACTCCGCGCGAGATAGCTGACGGGCTAAACAAGCTTGATCGCATTTTTTAATGCTATTGGTCTTGCGCAGGCCACGCAGGTAGCCGCGGCGATCTCACTACGTCGACGCCCGGCGCTGGGGAAGCCAAAGTAGAGTAGGGCGCGGTCCCGCAGGCCTTCGAGCGAGTCGTCGCAGATGGCCAGCACGGCCTCGAGGTCCAGACGCGTGATGGCCCGTGATGGCCGTTCTCTTCGTCGAGCGCTCACCCCGGTTGATGGCAACGCGGCGGCCGCGGCTTAGCAGTGTCCGCACGCTGGCCAGTTCTCCGAAACCCGGGGGGTCTATGGCGCAATGATCAAATTCCGAGACGTAATGTAGACAGCCAATCGGGCGATCAAAGGCAGATTTATCGGAAATTTCAATGCGTCGATCAACACCGGATGCGTGAGAGGAGGTTTAGGAAGCTACGTACATTATTTGACATAATATACATTATGCGAAGTTACGGATGTTTCTGCGAGGCCCGCGACATCCGGCCAAACCACGTCTGCTACGTCTCTCCTGCTGTTTCCAGGGGTTCCGGCGAGCAGCTTTCCATAGGCTAATAGTCATTCAGTTGCGCTAGTCGTGCCGGCCTAACCATGCGTGGTGCCCAACGTCTCATCCTTCGCGGCAGCTACGACCTCACCAGGTAATACAGCCAATACCTCTTGCGGAAGTCTGCCGCCCAAGAAGCCGTTAACCGACGCGAACCAGTACGCCAATCCCCAACCATCTTTTCGGGCGGCCAGAATCGTGATGACCTCGGCCAGTTCCTTAATTGGGCGAAAGCCATTCGGGGCGTCAAAGCCGTACGCTGGGAACAACTCAGCACTGCCCGCGGGCTTGATCGAAAAAATCCGCGCTTCTTGCTTCCACCGGCTTAGTTGCTCAATGGGCCCAACCGTACTGAAGTTGGCCAGCGCCATCACTTGAACGGCAGTAAGCCATCTGGTGCTCTCGAGTACTTCGATTTGAGCCCGGATAATCATTTCAGCCTCAGAAGCCACGCTAACCGGTTTCCTCATAAGTTGTCACATATCATATAGATACCAAACAGACCTGAAGTCAGATCGATCAGTCATTTACGATTTCCCTTATAGTACATTTTGGCCAAAAAGGGTATATTTCACCCATCTACCGTGATGGAAAGATGCCATGTCCCTCCAGCCTTACGCGATCGAAGACCTGCCCCACACATCAGCGTCCGACGTAAAGAAGCTCGGCTGGCGCGGTGTCATGAAGACCATTGGGCGCTCAGGCAAAGTCGTGGTGACCAATCACAATGAGGCCGAGGCAGTCATCCTCTCGATCGAGGAGTACAGCGCAATCATGCAGGCTTTGCGCGACACAGGATCGAAGAAGGAAGCGGCACTCGTCACGCTTCGCCGTCGTTTCGATGAGCGCCTGGCATCGCTACAGGCCGCCGACGCTGGAGATCGTCTGCGTTCGTTGATGCGAGGGCCAGTCAAGCTCGGCGGAAAGGTCAAAGCCGGAGAGAGTCATTGACGGCACGACCCATTCTTTATGTCCTCGCGGGTGTCAACGGCGCGGGCAAGAGTTCGATCGGCGGATATCATCTGGAACAGTTGGGATTAAACTGGTTTAACCCCGACACATTTGCACGTGAACTGATCGCCGACATAGGTTGCGACCAGGGCGAAGCCAATGCTGCCGCATGGCAGGAAGGTATGCGACGCCTGGATGATGCCGTCCTCCATGGCACCCATTACGCCTTCGAGACAACGTTGGGCGGTCGTACCGTCCCGGCCAAGATTATGGCCGCAACGAAAACGCATGCCGTGTTTATGTTGTTCTGTGGCCTTTCATCGCCTGAACAACATATCGCTCGCGTCAAGGCTCGTGTAGCTGCAGGTGGCCACGACATTCCTGAAGCCAAGATACGAGAGCGTTGTTCCACGGCACTGGAAAATCTTATCTCGTTGATGCCGCACCTTAGCTATCTGCAGATATATGACAACAGCGTTGAAGTCGAAATACATGAAGCCATTCCCGATCCGACGCTGGTAGCCGTGATGGAAGCCGGAAGACTTACCTCTCCCCTGCCCGATGACATGGCCGCTCTCGAGCGCACGCCAGACTGGGCGAAGCCGTTGCTTGAAGCCGCACTTATTGATCAGCTTCCATAGTTCAACTGCGTGATCTTGGAGGCCGCTTCATACTCAAAAGCTCCGTCACATCACGCCTATCATCCGCAGATGAAACCGCCATGGTCAGCCACTTCCCATCAGGGTACGCCGGCGCTTCATCGTAGAGCTTGACCAACTGCGGCCGCCAGCCATAACGCCGCTCCTCAAACTTCTCCCGCTCTGCCCCGCCCAGCACCACCAGGACCGAAAGCTGCCTGTATTCCGGCAGCAGCGTACAGAACGCCTTGGTCTTCCTGTAGCGAAGCGACCAGCCGCGCCTCTTGCCTCCATAGAGCCAATCCGGCGAGAACACGCCGGGATAGAACGCATCTATCCAGTTCCGTAGCTCGGCCCAATGCGCAAACGCCTTCGGCCCGATCCAGCTACGAACAGCGCCATCGTCGGGTGGCGCTGACTTATCGCTCATCCTGTCGCCGATCTGGAGGGAGGGTTCCATGGAGGTTACTTTTCCGGAGTGGTCAGTGCCGCGTCATTGCTGTCAACGACGAACACGGCGAGCAGTTTCGCCGGCTCACTCTTACTCGCATTACGGCTGATGCGATGAACGGCACCAGGCTCCTCGTGGAACGATTGCCCGGCCGTATAGACGTGCGCGGGCTCGCCATCCACCTGGCTTTCGATCGCGCCCGAAACGACATAGGCATAGATGAATGCTGACTTCGCGTGGGTGTGCGGCAACGATGCCCCTCCCGGCGGGTACAGCACTTCCACGGCCACGAGGGATTTGCCAGGAATATTGGTGATCGTGTGGGAGAAATTCGGCACGACTGACTCACTAGTCGTATGCGCGGGGGCCGTCGTTGCCACGAGCAAGATCGCGGCACCCAGCAAGCCCGAATAAAAGGTCTTATGACTCATGGAAGGCTCCTGATTTTAGAGCCCATATTCCGCCGGCACGGATGCGTAAAAAAGAACCAAGAACGTCGATTTCGGCTGTACCAGCGCTATGCGGATGCGCGGATCAGCACATCGAGCTTTTCGCAGGCTGCTGGAATCTGGTCCTCGCTGACCGTGGCAAGGCCGAGCAACAATCCCGATTCGGAGTTTGTGCCTGGAACGAACCAGGGCGACAGTGGCGACGGCGCCATGCCCAGTTCAAGCGCCTTTCGGCACACCATGGTGTCGGACACGCCACTGGGCAGGCGCATGACGATGGCCAGGCCGCCGATGTGCACGCGGTATCCCATCTTCCCCAGGGTGGCTCTGAGCATCTCGCCTCTCGCCGCACACATCCGCTTCAACCTGCCCAGATGCCTCATGTAGTGCCCGTCCTGCATGAACCTTGCGGTGGCCAGCTGCACGGCCGGGCCTGGCGCCGATCCAAAGTACAGGGCGGCTTCGGTGAACCGGTCGACCAATGCCGGAGGGGCCACGATGAATCCAAGCCTTAGCGCGGGGCTGATGGTCTTGCTGAAGGATCCGATATGGATCACCCGGCCGCCGCGATCCAATGATGCCAATGCCGGAGCGGCCCGCCGGGTGAGCTGGAGCTCACCGAGGTAGTCATCCTCGATGATCCATGCTCCCGTCGCCGTGGCCCATGCAAGCAACTCGTGTCGCCGGTTGAGCGATAGCGTTGCGCCGAGAGGAGCCTGTTGACCTGCCGTCACCAGCGCCAAGGCTGCGTCAGGCGATCGCTCCATGCCGCGCAGAACATCCATGCCTTCGTCGTCTACCGGGATGCCGACAGGAACGAGGCCTGCGAACTCGAGCGCCTGGCGACTCTGGAAGAAACCGGGGTCTTCAACCCACGCCTCACGGCCCTTCGCATCGAGCACGTGCAGGGTCATGCCCAGGGCGCCGGCGAAACCTGCGGTGATGAAGATCTGCGACGCGTTGCACTCAAGACCACGCGCAAGCGCAACGTGCGCGGCGATGGCGCGCCGGAGCATGGCTTCGCCGCGCGGATCCGGATAAACCGCCGGAGCATCCACTTCCATTCGTGCGGCTTGTGCGCGCAAGCGTGCCAGGACGCTCTCGGGAAGCCCGTCCTGGGGCGGTACCCCCATTCGAAAAATGCCGGGGCTGCCAAGCAAGTGGCGATACAACGTGGGCGGCATGTCCATTTTTTCCGAGGACATCGCCTGGGCGGCGACAGCGGGACGCCTGGCAACCCGGGTGCCTCCCGAGCGCGACGAGACCACAATTTGCTCGTCGATCAATCGCTCGTAGGCGGCTTTGACGGTACCCCTGGCCACGCCCAACTGCCCGGCAAGGGTGATCCACGAAGGCAGCCTTGCTCCCGGGCCAAGGACGCCACTTCTGATCGATGCGATGACGCCGCGGCAGATCTGCTCTGCCAGGGTGATTTTGGCGGAACGGTCGATCTTGATGTGCAGCTCGTATCCCATGCTTCATGGTACATCGAAAAATCGTCTTTTTGGTTCTTTTCAGTGCACCTGAGGTGGCGCAGCATGTTCTCAACTTGAGGAGGTGGCTCCTATGAAAGCAATCGTCGTAACGGACCAGGCGGCAGGCACTGCCGGGATGAAGTTGGTGGAGCGGCCACAGCCGCAGGCAGCGATCAATGACGTCGTCGTGCAGGTTTATGCGTCGGGATTCACCGGGGATGAGCTGACATGGCCCCCGACCTGGACCGACCGTCTCGGCCGTGACCGAACACCATCCATTCCCGGCCACGAACTGGCCGGCGTGGTCATTGCCCTGGGTTACGGCACGACGGGACTGTCGGTAGGGCAGCGGGTGTTCGGTCTGACGGATTGGACTCGGGACGGAACGCTGGCGGAGTACATCGCTGTCGAAGCGCGCAACCTTGCACCGCTACCCGGGGACGTCGACTTCACGGTGGGCGCCGCGCTTGTGATGCCAGGCCTTACCGCATGGCAGGGACTGTTCGATCACGGCCGTCTTGGTTCGGGGCAAACCGTCCTCGTGCACGGCGCGGCCGGCGTAGTCGGCTCGATGGCGACCCAGCTCGCCCGCGAGGCCGGAGCGTATGTCATCGGCACCGGGCGCGCCGCAAATCGCCAAACGGCGCTCGAATTCGGCGCACAGGAATTCGTCGATCTCGATAACGACGCGCTGGAAGATGTCGGCCGGGTCGATCTGGTTTTCGATGTTCTCGGCGGCGACATCGCCAGGCGATCCCTGAATCTGATTCGGGCCGGAGGAACGCTGGTGACCATCACTGGCCCGATCGAAGCTCGGCCCCCTGAAGGCCGGACGATTGATTTCGTTGTCGAGTCGGATCGTGCCCAGTTGAATCAGCTGGTACAGCGAGTACGTGACGGACGGTTGCGCACGAACATCGGCAGCATCGCGAGCCTCGACGATGCAGTCGCCGCCTTCAACCTGCCCGAACGCCCCAAGGGAAAGACGATCATCCGTGTTCGTCCGTGAGCCCTCCCCTCTCCTTCTTCAAAGCATAGGCACCACCATGAGCAACGCCGTCATCGAATGCATCCTCAGCCGCAGTTCCTCGAAGTACTACGATCCCTCCGCCACGTTGAGCGACGACCAGATCCGCGACCTGGTGCGGATCGGTACCAGCGCGCCAACATCCTTTCACCTGCAGAACTGGCGCTTCATCGCCGTGCGCACGCCGGAAGCCAAGGCCAAGCTAAGCCCGATTGCCTGGCACCAGCCGGCGGTCAGCGAAGCTGCCGTCACCTTCATTGTTTGCGGCCAGTTGGCCGATTCCAGCGTCATACCCGATCGCCTGGCGCCGCTGGTGGCAGCGGGTGTGATGCCGGAAAAGATGGTGCCGGAATGGGAAATTCCCGCGCGCGACCTGTACATGGCGTACCCGCAGCGCCAACGGGACGAAGCTGTGCGTACCGGCACCTTCGGCGCAGCGGCCATGATCTATGCAGCTCGTTCGCTGGGCCTGGGTTCGACACCGATGATCGGCTTCGATGCCGACGCCGTGCACCAGCAATTCGAGCTGGGCAGTAACGAAGTGCCGATCATGCTGTTGTCCGTTGGGCCGGAACGCCCGGGAAACTGGGCGCAGAAGCCGCGCCGTCCAGTGGACGATGTGCTGAATTTTGTCTGAGATCACTCAGATCAACACTTACGAGGATTGTGATGACAAGAACGGCATTGCCGACGCCAGACCAGGTGCCGGCCGATTCGAAGCCGACGCTCGATGCCTTCACCAGGAACATCGGGTTTACTCCAAACATGATGGCGGCCTTCGCGCAGAGCCCCATTGCATTCAACGCATGGGCCGCCCTGCTCGGGGCGTTGACCAAGTCGCTTGACGTGAAGACGCGCGACAGCATTGGCCTTGCCGTGTCCGAAGTGAATGGCTGCAACTACTGCCTGACGGTTCACAGCTTTACGGCCGTGCACATGGCCAAGCTTCCCGCCGAGGAAATCATTCTCGCGCGGAAGGGCCAGGCCACCGATCCGAAGCGGGACGCCGCCGTCAAGTTTGCACGCAAGGTCATCGGGACCCGCGGCCATGTCAGCGACGCCGACCTGAAAGCGGTACGCGACGCCGGCTACACGGAAGCGAATGTCATCGAGATCGTTGCGCTGGTGGCCATGTATACCCTGACGAATTTCTTCAACAACGTGTTCGACCCGGAAAAAGACTTTCCCGCCGTTCAACCGGCTGGCTCGATCTAGCTCCGAAGCATGAACATCCTCCATATCGATTGCAGTCCGCGTCCCGAATCGCAAAGCCGCCAGCTTTCGGCGGCGATCGTCAAGAAGATCCTTGAGATGGCACCCGAAGCGAGGATCTGTCGGCGAGACTTTGCGGCCTCTCCCCTGCCGCACGCTTCGCCCGACTACGCGATGACCTTGTCGTCGCCGGCGACGCTGGCGGCACCGCTGGAAGGCGCGCTTGACCTTTCCGAGGCACTTATCCAGGAAGTCGAGGCGGCCGATGTGATTGTCATCGGGACGCCCATGAACAACCTGACCGTCCCGTCGGTGTTCAAGGCATGGATCGACCAGGTCCTTCGTGCCGGTCGTACGTTCAAGTCAACGCCGGCCGGGAAGGTTGGCATGCTCCGGGATCGTCCCGTGTTTATCGGCATCGCTTCCGGCGGCGTGTTTACTGGTGACCGGGCCAACCAGCCCGACTTCCTCACGCCCTATCTGTCGGTCGTGTTGGGGAGCATTGGGCTGAAAACCCTGCAATTCCTATCCGTGCAGGCCACGGCTTTTCTCGACAGGGAGCAGGCGACCCTTGCCAGGAACAAGGCACTGGCGACGGTCGACCTCAGAAGCATGGGGGAGCTTGTGTGAGTTGCGCGCAAGCAAGACCGAGCTATATATTGATAAATATCATGTAGTTATAAACTATATATCATGTAGAATTTACTATCAGGCGCCACGCATGCCCTATCCTTGCGACTCACTGAGTCTTCGCATTTCTGGGTAAGCGTTGATGAGTAGTCTCCGAATGCACTATCGCCTTGCCGGCTTGCTGGTTACTTGCGTCCTGGCTTTCGCCGCTAAGGCAGATAGCGCCAGCCCACCCTACCCCGACACATGGCGTGTCGAACAAGTGATCATGCTCTTCCGCCACGGTGTGCGAGCGCCACTTGTGGGCGAGATTGGCGCCATGGAACTTGCGCGGCAGCCATGGCCGACATGGAGTACACCGGCAAGCGTCCTGACTCCACACGGGCGCGAAGGCATGCGTCTGCTCGGGATCTACGACCGTGAGCGATACAGCGCGCTCGGGCTATTGCCCAGTACCGGCTGTCCGGCAGACGGCAGTGTTTCGATCTGGACCAACACCGAACAACGCACTATTGCCAGTGGCCAGGCACTGGCAGAAGGCTTGGCGCCGAACTGTCACCTGGTAGTGGGCCATCAGCCCATGGGCAGCGAGGACCCGCTGTTCCATCCGATAGAGGCTCACGCTGTGCCTTTCGACGCAAAGGAAGCGGTGCGCGAGGTGATCGCGCAGACCGGAGGTCCGGCGAAGCTGACGGAGCCTTATCGTGACGCGATCCGGTCCATGGAATCGATTCTGGATTGCCGCGCCGCGGGCTGCGATATCGCCGCAACGCCGTCATCGCTAACCCCTAGCGGCGACGGCAGGGGCATGAATCTTAAAGGGCCCATCGCCATCACCTCCGGCACCGCGCAAGTGTTTCTTCTGCAGTACGCCGAAGGCATGCCCCTGGACCAGGTCGGCTGGGGGCGGGCCACGCGCGAACGGATTGCCGAGATCTCCCGACTGCATGCGCTGCTGTTTGATATCCATGCCCGTCCGGATTACATGGCTCGCCGTATTGCCGGTCCGATGGGGCAGCACGTGCTGGCCATGCTCGCCCGTACCGATGGCCCTCGCCTGAACGTGATGGTCGCCAGCGATAACAACATAGCCGCGCTCACCAGCTTGCTCGGCGTGCACTTCCATATCGACGGTTATGGCTATGACGATCCACCGCCCGGCGGCGCTTTCGGGCTGGAGGTGCTGCGTGATCCGACGACCGGCGAGCGCTATGTTCGCTCGTTCTACCAGGCACAGACGTTGGAGCAGCTTCGCCAGTTGACCCCCTTGTCGCGTACGCATCCACCCGTCATGCAGAGGCTGGTGATCGATGCGTGCAAGATGCAGGGATCGGATGTCTGTCGCCTCAGTGACTTCGTAGCCTTGCTGCATCGCCGCACGCGTCCGGAGCAGATGTAGCCACTTAAGGCTCTATCATCTGTCTCATGTAATGGGTGGGTGTAAAACCCAGCACGCGATGAAACATGCTGCTGAATGCACTACAACTTGCGTAGCCGGCGTCACGCGCCACTGATTTGATGGCACGCCCCTGGCTTATCTGGCTCAGCGCCCTTGCCAGCCGTACCTGCTGACGCCAATGCACGAATGACATCTGCAACTCGCTCTCGAATAGCCGCGCCAAGGTGCGGCTGCTTGCACCTGCACGTGCTGCCAACTGCTCCAGAGTGTCCGTCCCTGACATTCCGGAAAGCAGACGCTGACATAAGTTTTTGAGCCGCGGGTCTGACGGCACCGGTATGTGCAAGGCCTCCTCGTTCGCTCCTTGCAATTCATGCAACATCAAAGGCGCAAGAACAGCGATTCGCTCCCTGCGCTTTTCCGCATGCGCCTTCACTGCGGCCAGGATCAATTCCCGCAATAACGCAGATACCGACAACACCTTGCAATGCGAACCGAACAATGCGCTGCTGGCGTGATCCAGATATAGCATGCGCACAGCTACCCGCCCTTCCATTCGAATCTCGTGTTCCATGCCCAACGGTATCCATAACGCACGTTGTGGCGGAACGATCCAGATGCCCTCGCGCGTAGTCACATGCATCACGCCCAATTTGGCGTAAATCAACTGGCCGCGACGATGCCGATGCTTCGATACATGCCATCCGCGGGGGTAGTCCTTCGCCAGCGCCGTAATCGGCCACGCTTTTGCACTCGTCGGCTGCTGTCTGAAACGCGACATAAGATGGCAACCTTTCTAAAGTCGGACGACCTAGGCTACGCCTAAATCCGCGGCACGGGCAACAACGCAGAGCTCGCCGAGCGCGATCGGTGATCGCTCGAGCCGCCAACCGAATGAGGCAGGCACGCATGTACATACCCGCCATGACACGACGCGGTTTCCTCAAGGCTGGCGTCGCCTTGACTGGCACACTGGCTCTCGGCAACCGAGGTCCGCTAGCCAGGCCTGCGAGCCGAGCTGAGCGCCCTACCCTGGTGGTTTGGTGGCTCAATGGCGGACCGGCCGGCCTGTTCAACAGTGCAGACGCATTCCTTGCCAACGGCGCATTTGGCGTCACACAAAACAACATACGCAGCTTGGGCAACGGACTTTATGTCGATGCGGGCTCACTGGGAGCGCTACCTACCACGGCACTCCGCCATATGGCGTCAGTGCATTTCCGACATGGACTTTATTCGCACAACGATTCTCGAATGGCAGTACTGCAATCGGGTCCGCGCAGCCAGCTGTTGCGCATGGCGGCTGCCATGCCGCGCAGCTCAGTTTCATGCGCCATCGTCAACAACTTGGGTTTGCCGGTGGGTGTCGCTGATACCCCGCCTTCTGAGCAAGGCATTGGTTTCGAGCGCGAGGAAAAGCTTGACGATACGCGCCGGACAATATCCCTCGCTCAGTTCAATGGCATCCGGGAAGCCTATGGAGCATTCGGTACCAACCCGGCAATCGATAGTCAGCGAGCGACCTTTGCCGCCGTGGAGACACTGGTCCACGAAGGCGCCAGTGTGATCTACGCGCAACCGGCGTATACCGGCCGACACGATCGGCAGTTCGACACCCATCATGACGACATCGGAAAAGTGGCGCGCGAAATCATGACGCCCATTACCCCGATGCTGTCGACGTTTCTCAGTCGCGTCATGGCCATGCCGGACCGCAATGTAGTAACGCTTCTGGTGGGTGAATTCAGCCGCACGTTGCCGGGCGCGGATCACGCCAAAGGCGGCACCGCCACGGTCATCGGCAAATACGTCAAAACGGGCGCTCCAGGACGTCAGCAACCCGATGGATCGCCGCCGGCGGACGCTCCCCCACCCGAGGCGCTCTGGGCTTTCGTCGCTTCAGCTTTGCGGCTGGGTGAATCCGCACCGTTTGGGATCAACCCGCATCCGGACTTACTGGAACACAGCGCCATCCTCGCCAAACGAGGACTTTCCATGGCTTGACTCAATGGTAAGCGTAGGCTAACGTAAGTCATGACTTACCAATCAGTACTAGCAGCCCTATCCGATCCCATGCGGCGAACGATTCTGGAGCGAATCGTTGAGGAGCCACGCTCCGTGGGTGAGATCGCCGATCGCTTGCCGATTAGCCGACCGGCCGTTTCACAACACTTGAAGGTGCTGAAGGCGGCGGAGCTCGTGCGTGAAGAACGCGTGGGCACCCGCCGTATCTATCACGCCGATAGCGCGGCTTTGGGAGAACTCAGGGCCTATGTCGATGACATGTGGCGGGCGGCGCTTGCCTCCTTTTCCAAGGCCGCCAACAAGGAGGGCAATGAACCATGAGCGACAACGTCATATCCCTTCCCATACCGCCGATCGTGAAAATCGCCACCGTCCGTTGCGAACCCGCAAAAGCCTTCCTGGTGTTCACCGTCGACATCGGCCAGTGGTATCCGCTCGCGATGGCTTCGCTGAACCACGCCATCGATTGTCGCCTCGAGCCACATGTCGGCGGCAGGCTCTACGAGATCGGCGTGGACGGCCAGGAAACCTCCTGGGGCCATGTACTTGAGTGGAATCCGCCGCATTCGCTTGCACTCTCCTGGAAAGTTCACTGCAGTGACGAGGAAGCCCAGCGAATCGACATTTCCTTTCGCGCGGTTCCAGAAGGCACCGAAGTGAAGCTTGTTCATTCCGGTTGGGAAAAACTCAAGGTCAACGCGTCCGGAATGCGCGAGCAATACAACCAGGGCTGGGCCGAAATATTCGAACGGCGCTTCAGGACATTTGCCGATCAAGTCGCTTGATGGCGCAGGCTAGATTTCACGAAGGAAGGATGATGAGCGAATTGAAGAACAAGATCGCAGTTGTCTACGGAGCCGGAGGTGCTATCGGCAGCGCGGTCGCGCGTGCATTCGCGCGCGAAGGAGCCAGGCTTTTCCTTACCGGACACCGCCTGGCGCCCGTGCAAGCGGTCGCCGAAGACATCGTGTCTGCTGGCGGCGTTGCCGAGGTGGACGAGGTTGATGCCCTTGATGAGCAGGCTATCGATAGGCATCTGCAGTCTGTCATGACTAAGGCGGGTCGTATCGATATTTCGTTGAATGCGGTAGGAAACGCCCCAGCCAAGTATCTGGGAGCATCGCTGGTCGACATGGATCTTCAAAAGTTCTTGATGCCGATCACGAGCTACACCACGTCATACTTTCTGACTGCGCGGTTAGCGGCAAGACGCATGATCCCAAGCAAATCCGGGGTCATCATGACCGTCACCGCACCACCTGCAAGAATAGCCACGCCCAACGGAGGTTATGGCACTTCGCAGGCTGCAAAGGAGGCGCTCACGCGATACCTCTCGAAAGAACTCGCTCCCCAGGGCATTCGCGTGATCGGTCTGCAGCCGCACGCCATGCCGGAGACAGACACGATAAAAGAAATATTTAAAAGCAGGGCCGATACAGCCGGCATAACCTGGGAGCAGTTCGGAAGTTATCTTGCAGGCATGAACCATCCTCAACGCTTCCTTACCCTTGCGGAGACGGCGAATGTAGCGGTCTTTATGGCATCTGATAAGGCAAGCGGAATGATGGGTACGACCGTCAACGTGACCATGGGGGGCTTGGACGACTAGCAGACCGTTGAGATTCACGGCTCTCAATATCGAGTGATGGCAAATCACATGTCCGAAAATAACGCCAGTTTCCCCCATTTCGCGAAACTCAGCATTTCGCCAGTTTTGTTGATCCGCTTCTGCTCAATCTTGTTTTTTGGATTGATGATCGGCCACATGTTCGGGTATCCGTGGGCATCGTCCCATCTACCGCAGGAAGCCCAATTGGTCGGCTTGATGAAAACGACGGATTTTGTATTTGCAGGGGAGCACCAGACGTACTGGGGCCTTTACTACGGCTGGGGCGTACTGGTCGGTGTCCTGCTTTTCATGACAGCGATCATCATCTGGTTCGTGTCGGATCTTGTTCGGTTTGCACCTCGCCGGGTGGCGATGATCACCGGAGTCGTATCGCTGGTATCGCTGATCGGCTGCTGCATTTCTTTTCGCTTCTTCTATATTCCCCCCGCCGCCTGCTTTGCTGTTTTGTGCGTTGTTTTGCTCGCAGCAACTGTGCAGCTTTTAAGAACAGAAAAATGATGCAGGAGTGACCATCCATGCTTAGCGTGTTCCGGCAGCTTGCCGAATACAACTCCTGGGCTAATGCCCGCCTATACGACGCAGCGCTCGCATTGCCGGAAGAGCTTTATCGAGCCGACACTGGTGTCTTCTTTCGCAGCTTGCATGGGACGCTAAACCACCTCCTCTTGACAGACCGGCTGTGGCTGACCCGCCTCACTCGCGTCGGTGAGCAACCAAAGCGTCTCGACGACATCCTGTATGAGGACCGGATTGAGCTTGCGCGCGCACGACTCGCCGAAGATGCGCGACTTATTGCGCTGGTGAGCGGTTACGACGACGTTATGCTGTCGAGGCCCCACGCTTATCAAACGACATCTGGAATGCCGCAGGAACAGCCGCTGTCCGACATCTTGCTGCATCTCTTCAATCATCAGACGCATCACCGCGGGCAAGCGCACGCATGTTTGTCGATCACGACAAAACAGGAACCGCCCCTACTTGATCTGTTGGCTTTTCAGCGGGGGCTACCGCCACCCAATCTGGCCGAGCGTCTGGCTGCGTCCGGTCGCGGTTAAGCTTTCAAGCGCTTGTTGCAGCCGATCCGGTATCAGATGCATCGCTTTCGGAAAACGGAAGCGAGTGTGCTCTTTCATGGTTAAAGATCACAGATGTTTCTACGCGAAGCACGACAGCGTGTCGGTTGAAGTGCTGTGAAATGACATCCTTTAAGTGCTCCATGTCACGAATGGCCAGATGAACAATCAGATCGAACCGGCCTGAAACCAGAAACAAGCCTCGAACTTCAGGGACGGTAGCCGTCGAGCGCAAAAACGCGTCGACAACTTTGCCTTCGAGCTTGCCTAGTTGCGCGAACAAGACCGCCCCCAGAGTGAAACCCATTGCCTGAAGGTCCACTTCCGCGTGCGCGCCCTTGAGGATGCCGCGCAACCTGAGTGATTTGATCCGCTCATGGCAGCTGGAGGGTGCGAGGCCCACCGCGGCTGCGATCTCTTTGTTGGATAGCCACGCATCCTTCGTCAAAAGCCGAAGAATGGCGAAGTCTGTTCGGTCTAAATCCAGCTTGGTGGCCATATATCCGAAATACATTCGATTGACGATGGTGTAGTCCAATTATTATTCTATATTTATGACTAATAAGCGAATATTTCAAAAAAGCGGAACCCGCTTGCGTGCGCGACGGGTTCTCTACTTCATCGCCTCCATGGCCTTTGCATCAGCGCTCAACGCAGTGGTTCCAGAGGCTGGTTATGCAACGCAGCAAAGCCAGGCTCGACCTCCAGCCACATCGGGGAATGATGTGGTTGGGCAAAGCCTGATCGCTAAAGAAAAATTGAGCTGGGAGCTAGCCATCAAGCGTGATGGGGCCTCCTATAGAGCTCTTCACGCGCCGGACTACTTCACGGTCTCGGGGACAGGATATTCAGATAGAGCACTCAGTGAGTCCTCTGCCATGGATGCCAATGTCCAGTTCGATCAATGCAATTTTTTGGAGTTTCGCATTCATTTCGTCTCGGAGAACACGGTTCTTTTAACTTACCGGGCCAAAGCATCCGGGCTCGACCACGGCAAGCCATTCCAACTGGACAGTTACGCTTCGTCGTTATGGAGAAAGCGGGAAGGAAAATGGTTGAATGTGTTTTATCAGGCGACTCCCGCCACCTGAGGCGCCTACGGTGGCTGGGATGGGCATCGCCTACTCCGGTGCAGGGTAGTCAATAGGGTAGCGTGGCGCGCGGCAGACCCATGCGCCATCAGTTGGGTGTCGCCGCCCGCATCGCCCGGCTATGTTTGCCCTAACCCATGGGGACGCCCTGCCCGATGCAACTTACCCGACGCCAGTTCCTCGCCATGGCCGCCGCCTTCGGCGCTGCCGCCATCTGGGGCAAGCCGCTGCATGCCCTGTCGCGCATTGCCTGGCGTGAACGCCGGGATCTGTACCCCGAAGGGGTCGCCTCGGGCGATCCCACCGCCGATGGCGTGATGCTGTGGACGCGCTACCCGCTGAAGGATCCTGGCAAGGTCGCCGCGCTCAATGTCGAAGTGGCGGAGGATCCCGGCTTCCAGCGCGTGGTCGCCCATGGCGTGGCCCGGGTTTCCAATGCCGCGGATTGGACCTGCCGGGCACTGATCGGCGGCCTGAAGCCGGCACACGAGTACTGGTATCGATTCACCGATGCCGAAGGCAATGGCAGCCGCGTTGGCCGCACGCTTACCGCGCCGGCGCAAGGCGACGACCGCCCTGTCCGCTTTGCCTTCGTTTCTTGCCAGAACGCCAACTTCGGTGCGCAGAACGCCTACCGACGGATGATCTTCGAAGACGAGCGAGCTGCGCCAGAAGATCGCCTTGGGTTCGTGCTACATCTGGGTGACTTCATCTACGAGCTCGTCTGGTATCCCGAGGATCGGCCCAAGGGCATGTACGACCGGAGCATCCGCGATATCGTGCGTTATGCCAACGGCGAGAAGATCGCCGATTTCCATATTCCCACGACGGTGGACGATTATCGCGCCGTCTACCACGCCTACCTGCACGATCCGGATATCCAGGACGCCCGGGCCCGTTTCCCGTTCGTCGCCATGTGGGACAACCACGAATTCAGCTGGCAGGGATGGCAGAGCCAGCAGCGCTTCGACGGCAAGAACCACCCTCGCCAGACACGCAAGGTGGCGGCCAACCAGGCCTGGTTCGAAGTACATCCGGCACGGATCAAGACACCGAGCGGCTCGCACGACCAGTTCAACCCGCCGCACGTGGTGGATACGCCGATCGACCATTTCGACGACGCCGGGATGGGCCAGGAACCCAACAACCTGGCCGCCCTGGCCAGTCTTACCGGTTACCGCACCCTGCGCTGGGGCGCGAATGTCGACCTGATCATCACCGACCAGCGCAGCTACCGCTCGGAAGATCCGCTCGACCTTGCCGAGGCGGACGCTTTCACCGCCAAGGAATTTCCCCAGCTCGTGCCGCAGGAGGCACAGGAGATCCTCGACGCCGGGCGCAGCTACAACCAGGGCAAGCCGCCGGCGACGATCCGCTGGGGCGACCAGGACATTGCCAATTTCACGCGCGACAAGCCGCGCAAGGTGATCCTTGGCGCCACCCAGCAGGCCTGGTTCCTGCAGCAGCTGAAAACATCGAAGGCCACTTGGAAGATATGGGGCAACACCACGGCCACGCTGGACATGCGTGCCGATCCGCAGAACCTGCCGGCCGGCCTTACGAAGCCCTGGCCAGGCGCCGGGTACGCCGGTTTCGGCGGCGGCGACCATAGCAGCGCTTACGTGGAGCGGGCCGAGATCTATGACTTCGTCGAACGCGAAGGCATCACGGGTTTCGCCACGGTGGCCGGCGACCGGCACAGCTTCTGGGCTGGCCTGGCCGCCAAGGCCCTACCGCCCAAGAAATTCGAGCCGGTCGGCGTGGCCTTCGTGGTCGGGTCGATCTCGGCGCCGGGGATGGTCGAGGCGCTGGAGCACAACTTTGCCAAGGACCATCCCTTGCGCCCGTTGTTCCTTGCCGACAATGCCGGCACGGCCAAGCCCGGCCCTGCCGTAAACATGTTGTTGCACCACGGCGTCCGCAGTTGCCTTGAGTATGCCAAGAGCGCCGATATGGCCAAGGCGCGGGCGGCATCGAACCCGGACAACGCACCTCATCTCTCCTTCGTCGACATGGGTGGCCATGGCTACGCCGTGGTGAAGGCGAGCCGGGAAGCGCTTGAAACGGAGTTCGTTTGCATCCAGCGGCCCATCGAACGCACCAGTGGTAATGATGGCGGTCCGCTCCGCTATCGCGTGGCGCACCGCACGCCGGCCTGGAAGAAGGGCGAGCGACCAACGATGGAACAGAAGATGCTGGAGGGCGATGCTCCGTTTTCGGTGTGAGCCATGTGGGCGTTCAAGCAACCCAAATAAGCAGAGAAGCAAAACGTGCAAATTTCAGGCTTTCCATTCGGCACTACTGACTGGTCAAAGATCGAGCGAACGGAGCACACAGGCGAGCGCGGCTGCGCCTATTGGCGCACGCAAAACTTTGGAGGCATCCGTGTGCGCATGGTCGAGTACACGCCAGGCTATTTCGCCGACCATTGGTGCGTGAAAGGCCATATCCTTTTCTGCATCGAAGGCGAACTTCATACCGAGCTTGAGGACGGCCGGACATTCGTCCTCAAACCGGGCATGAGCTATCAGGTAGCGGACAACGCCGAACCCCACCGCTCCCGCACCGAGCTTGGCGCAAAACTCTTTATTGTCGATTGAGGAACACGTTCAACCATGAGTGACGTAAAGACCATGATGCGCTACAAGGCCTGGGCCGACGAACTCTTCCTGGCGAAGGTGGCGCAACTTTCCGAAGCACAGCTTGTTGCGCCGCAGCCCATCATCTTCGGCAATATGCTCCGCACGCTCCATCACTCCTATGCCATGGATCGGGTGTGGCAGGCGCATCTGCTGGGCGAGGCGCATAGATATACAACACGCAATCCTGATAACCCGCCATCATTTGCCGTGTTGCACGAGATGCAACTGGCCATGGATGCCTGGTATGTGACCTATGCCGATGCACTGGATACGGAAGCACTGGGCGAGATCGTGGAGTTCGAGTTCATTGGTGGCGGTCATGGCGCGATGTCACGCGGCGACATCTTGCTGCATGTGGCAAATCACACAACCTATCACCGCGGCCACGTAGCGGACATGCTCTACCATTGCGCCGTCTTTCCGCCTACGACCGATCTTCCGGTGTTTCTTCGAGAGAGACGTGCTCACGAGGTGAGTTCACTCGTACGATAGGCTTCGGTTTAATCGCGCCCACTTCATCGAAGATGGCGACGCCGCCAATCTGCTCTCCGCCGCTTCCGAACAAGGGTTGCGCGTCCACTGAAATGATTGAGGTGGTCCCGTCACACCGGCGAACCTCCATGCGCACCTCAGAAACGGTTTCACGATCAAGGACGGCGCGGGCTAGCGGAAGATCCGGCGCGGGGTATGGCCGCCCATCTTCGGTGAAGATCCCATGCATGCAGCTGTAGTCGTCCACTCCGGCGCCGATACGCACCTTGCCAAGAAGGGTTTGCGCACGCGCGTTGGCGAAGACAATCGCGCCACCGTTATCTGCGACCACGACGGCATTAGTACCGCGCGCGCTCTCGCGCCGGGAAATTTCATCGGCGCGTCGCAGCAATAGCTGCACATCTTTCGTCGCTGTCACCGTGGCCCCCCAGGTGCCCTCGCGTGCAATCGGAGGGTACCGACGGGGTAGCGGAGTCGCAAGATCGACTTCGCGTCCCGATGGCTGCGGATTCTTTTCATGCCGAATTTGCGTAAAGGCAGCTGAGCCAGGTCATTTAAACCCGGGCTCTTCAATGTCGTTGAAGCCGCGCTTTGGGTGGCATGGCGCCAGTCTGAGGCGGAGCGGTAGATCAGTGCGGCGAACCGCCGCCCGGTGCCGGACTTATGTCGAATGGATCCACGCCAGCAGCGCCTGCGTCGGCGGCGAGAACGCGACGGGTCCTGTCACCATCATGCTTGCCATGATGACGCCAACGCCCCACAGATAGGCCGGATGCACACGGCGGCGGGTAAAAAGGTCATACACGGGCCCCGCCAGGCCAAACAGCATGATCACCCCGAACATCACCAGCGGCGCGGCGCGCCCGAACGAGTCCATCGGTAGCAACCGGCCAATGCCAGGCCCGAGGATCGATACCGTGGCGCATATCATCAGCCGGCGATGCCAGTCCGACTTGCGGCGAAGCTTCACGCCGGCGGTTACCAAGGCGCCGAATACGATGATGCCGATGGTGTTCATCGCCAGGAAGATGGCCGGCGGAAAAAATGACGGCACCAGGTTGTCGTGGATGGAAAGATAGGTTGCGGTCAGGGCCATGACCACCATGGCCGCGGCAAGGACCGCGCCCGCGACGCCCAGGCGTCGATGAAGCCGGATCGATCCGCGAAAGACCAGCGTCGGCTGCACCACCAGCAGCACGACCCACAATGAAAAGACCACGCCGTGGATGAAAAGAAGCACGGGCAGGCTGGGTGATGCACGGAAGTCATCCGGAACGGTGCGGGAGAATCCCCCGATGATCACGGCGGCCATCACCAGCGACAGGACCAGATAGAACGCCGGTCGCGTCCTGCTGGCCGCGCGAGCGGTCGCGTCAATGCTGGTCATGACCCTTCCCCGATGTAGTAGCACCCCTGCAGGATCGTAACCGAGACGATTGTCTCCGGTCGCGGAAAACATGGGAACCAAACGCCCTATGTCGAAAGTAGACACCGACATGGGGCCTGCTGTTGCTACTGTTGGCGATGTCATCGGCCAGACATGCAGCATCCCCTGGCCTCAACCACTACCAGGTATACGAACGATGCGACTGAACATCTGCCTTGCAGTCCTTGCTCTTGCGAACCTGGTGGTTGTGCCCTGCATGGCGCAGCAGGCGGGCGGCGATGCCCCGCAGCACGAGCACCGTACCGTGGTGCCGAACGGCTGCCAGCCGCTTGGCACGCACCGGGTGGGCGACATCGGTTGCTACATCGTCGCGCAGGAAGCGATGGCTGCCCTGCCAGCCGGCCGCCTCTACTGGCACCTTGATACGTTCGCCGACTCCGCCACGGCCCAAGCCGCCCGCGGCGCGAACGGCAGCGTGGTGGAGGCTTATGGCCGCACCTGGCTACTGACCGTCGCGGACGAACACTGGCGTCCCAAGGGCGGACAACACGTCGCCTCGATCGGCCCGTTCATGCCGCTGACCCACGGCCCGCAAACGGCCAGCTTCATGGTGGCGACGACGGATGCGAACATGGATTCCGCACCGCATAGCCATGCCGGCCCCGAGGTCTTCTATGTAGTCGATGGCGCCCAGTGCCTGGAGACGCCAAACGGCAAGCAGACATTGAAAGCCGGCGAAGGCCAGGCCGTGGCCGGCGGCGTTCCGATGAAACTCTACGGCGCAGGCGACACGACCCGGCGAGCTTTGGTTCTGGTGCTGCATGACGCCACCCAGCCGGTCGTCATCCGCAATCCGGACTGGCAACCGAAGGGCCTTTGCCTGGAGTGATCCGCAATATCCGCGCCGTCATGGCCGGATCAGTGGTGAGATTGAAGCGCATCCACGTGCTTGGCCGTTGCAACGGTGAAAACAGGCTGCCGGGTGCGATCAGCCACCCTTGCTCCCTGCAACTGGCAGCTAGCTCGTTGGTATCGGTTTGCATGTCCACCCACGCGAACAGTCCGTCGACGGGATCGCCAAGGATATCGATGCCGGCGTGCCGAAGCATGCGTATCGTCTTCTCGCGGCTGATGCCAAGACGTTCACGCAAGCTGCGCACCTGACGGTCGTACCGGCCCTCTACCAGCAACTTGTGCACAAGCCTCTCATTGACTTCCGGCGTGGTGAAGCCGCTGAGGATCTTGGCATCGACGATGGACTCGGCGATTTCCGGCGAGCATGCGATGTATCCCACCCGGATGTTGGCGGCGATGGTCTTTGAGAAACTGGAGGCATAGATGACGCGGCGCAGTTCATCGGCTGCCGCCAATCGCGTCACCGGCGCGCGGCACAAGTCGACATAGACATCGTCTTCGAAGATCAGGAAATCGGCGCGCCCGGCGATATCCAGGATGCTTCGCAAGGTGGCAGGCGACAACGACACGCCGGTGGGGTTCTGCGCCGCGGGGTTCAAGATGACAAGCCGGGGGCGATGCTCGAGGGCAAGCCGTTCCAACGCAACCAGATCGGGACCTGCGGCGGTACATGGCACGCCGATCGTTGCAATGCCGCGTGCCGCGAGCATCCCCAAGGCACCGAACCAGCTGGGATCCAGCACCAGCACACAATCGCCAGGCGCCAGTTGTGAGCGAAGCACCAGGTCCAGCGAGTGCGTAATGCCCGTCGTCAAGACGATCTGGTCCGCATGCGCCGGGATGTCCAGCGCCGCCAGTCGCTGCTGAAGCAGAAACCGCAAGGGTTCAAACCCGCGTGGCTGGCCGCTTTCCAGCCACCGCCCGACCCCCTCACGCCCCAAGGCGCGGACGGTGGAGGCCAGCTGCCCGGCGTCGAGCCAGGCGGTGGGCAATGTGCCAAGGCCGGGACCACGCGCGCCGGCTTCGGTCAGCATGTTGCGCATGAGCCAACGCAGGTCGATGTTCGGGTTGCCTATGGAACCCAGCCGGGGACTGGCCGTGGGGTGGGCACGTACGTAGAAGCCGGAGCCCTTGCGGGCCTCAAGATGGCCCAGGGCCACCAGTCGCGCATACGCATCAACGACCGTGTAGGGCGATACGCCCCGCATCTTCGCCAGGGCACGAATGGAAGGAAGGCGCACGCCAGGTCGATAAACCTGCGCGTGAATGCGGTCGACCGTCCACTGGACACATTCATCGACCAGCGTTTGCGTCGTCCGGACTGTCCCAATGGCCATGCGACCTGCCTCAAGTGTGCTGCTCAATTCGTGAAGAATTGTATCGGTACTGTATCGGTGCAGCTGGGTACCATCAACCGGCGACATGCGTCATGCGCTACCTGGAGAGCCATCCTTGAGCACCTTGAACAGAGCCCCATCACAGGCGCCCCCACCCGTGGACGCACGGCATGGCCGTTGGCTACGGGTTGCCACCCAGACCATGCTCGGCGCCCTCCTCCTTATGTTCGCCAGTTGGGCTGCCGCGCAGGCACGCGACCGCACCAGTGATTGCCATATCGGCATCTACCAACTGCGCGACGGCATGGACGTGGATATCGGCGCCGCCGATGGCGACCACTTGCGTTGGCGACGCAAGGACGGCACCACGGGGGAACTTACGCCAACATCTGACGGTAGCTGGAGCAGCACGCTTGGCTGGACCGGGCGAACCGATGGCAAGCACGTGTCTTTTTCTGACTGCAGCGCAGGCCGCATCACCTTTGACGGTGTGCCAGGGCAGCGGATCGCGCTTGATGTCATCGACACCACCTTCCAGGGTGCCGGCACCCACTTGGCGGGCCGGTTGGTGATGCCCAAGGGCAACGGGCGAGTGCCGATCGTGGTGCTGGTGCACGGATCGGAGCATGAATCGGCGCGCGACTTCTATGCGCTGCAGCGGCAGTTGCCCACCGAGGGCATCGGTGTGTTCGTGTACGACAAGCGAGGCACGGGAGCATCAGGCGGCCTTTATAGCCAGAACTATCTGCTGCTCGCCGACGACGCAATCTTCGCGATGCGCGAAGCAAGACGCCTTGCCGGCGAGCGCGCCGGTAGGATGGGTTATCAGGCGGGTAGCCAGGGCGGTTGGGTCGCCCCTTTGGCCGCAAAGATCGAACCGGTCGATTTTGTGGTCGTCGGCTTCGGGCTCGCCGTTTCGCCGATCGAAGAGGATCGCGAAGCCATCGCACTGGACATGACACGCCAGGGCTACGGCCCTGAGGTGATGGCCAAGGCCATGAAGGTTGCCGACGCCACCGCCGCCATCATCCGCAGCGGCTTCCTCGATGGTTATGAGCAACTGGCCTCGGTGCGCGCCTCCTATGCCAGCGAACCGTGGTTCAAGCACGTGCGCGGCGATATCAGCTTGTTTATCCTGGACACGCCCGAAGCGGAACTGCGCCAGAAGGGGCCTCCCCTGCTGGCCGGCGTACCGGCGGATTACGACCCGATGCCGGTGCTGGGCAACCTCGATACCCAGCAACTATGGATTCTTGGCGAAGACGACAGCGATGCTCCGAGCGCGGTGACGGCGCAGCGTTTGCGCGGGCTCATCGGGCACGGCCGGCCGATCACGCTGGCGGTATTTCCCCACGCCGGCCACGGCATCTACGAATATGAGACCGCAGCCGATGGCGAGCGCGTCTCCACCCGCAATCCGGAGGGCTATTTCAAGATGATGCGCGATTTCATCCGCGACGGACGAATCGAAGGAAGCTACGGCCACAGTGTGGTCTGGAGACACCCATGAACATTCCCGGTTTGGAGATTCGCCGGCTCGACAACGCCCACGACTACCGCAGCATCCGTCTGGAGGCGTTGCTGGACTCACCAGAGGCATTCGGTTCCATGCACGCCGTGGAGGTGGACCGGCCCCTGGCCCATTTCGCCGAAAGGCTCACTTCGTCGGTGATCTTTGCAGCCTACGACGGGGCGCAGATCGTCGCGATGATCGGCCTGAAGCAGGAGGAAGGACCGAAGGATTCCCACAAGGCTTTCGTCTGGGGTTTCTATGTGCGGTCCGACTACCGAAAGCATGGTGTGGGCAAGGCTTTGATCGCTGCGCTCATGGACGCCGCCCACGACATCGTCGAGCAGCTCACGTTGACCGTGGTGCGCCAAAACACCAGTGCGATCGCACTGTACGAAGCTTGTGGTTTCGTCACCTACGGCATCGAACCCCGCTCACTCAAAGAGGCAGCGGGGTATTCCGACGAAGTGCTGATGGTGCGATTCCTGCAGCAGGCTTGAGTGCGCTCATGACCGAAGCAAGCAGCTAGCGACGATATAAATACATATATCATCTCCAAGAGCGGGCGCCCGATCTGGTTGCTGATGTGGGCGTCCCCGACAGCCGAAATCGTGAGGCTCCCTCCCCTTGTTCCTTCGGGAGAACATCAGGCACAGATGATCTTAAGACGGACCCGCCATGGTTTGGATCACATGACCCAACCATAGCGGCTCTGCTTTACTGATTTGTAGCCGTACTGATGGTATGAGTGGGGTAGCACTGTCCACTTTCACAGTCGATAGCGACTGCGTGATCTGTGCATTGTGCAGCAAATGTGGTCTCTCCTATCGACCGGATGTTCCCGCAGCCCATTTGGTCCGCCACCTTTTTCGCACGAAACATAAGTTCGGAACCGCCTCCGACCGCAGGCGCTTCACTTGAATTGGCATTCGTTGCGTCCGGCACGTTGGTTGTCGTGCTTTTGGCAGAAGCCATGAAGCGCCCAGCTTGTCCGGTAAGAGCAGAAACGAAGGCCTTGTCGGCCTTCTTGATGGCAGCGTCCAGTTGCGCCCTTTCGGCAGGTTTCTTCGGCTTGGGACTCGTAGCGACGGTGGGCGAATAAACGGAATGCACTTTGAACGGCTTGCCATCCACCGTCGCCTCGAGTTCGACGATGATCGGGGCGAAGCTCGTGGTGACTTCGCTACCGGCAAACCATCCGCCGTGCATTTTGTTCTGGGCACACGACTCACCGCCGGTCGGGGTCTTGGTGACCGCATTCGCAATGAGGCCGCCGAGCAAACCTCCAACGCCAGCAAACACCGCCCTGCTCTTAAGGGCTTTTTTGTTGTTCAAGTAGGCGGCGTAGTGCGTCACGACCACTTGATGACCGCTCCACGGATCACCTGGCACTGCGGCAAGCTCATCATGCAACGATGCCATGTAAGTCTCGGCAGCACTATCCTCGGGAATGGTGAAAACGCCGTAATCGCAGCTGCTGACCCACAAAGAGTGGATCTCCGCCTCACGATCTGACATGGGTCGTTTGTCGACCACGTTGGGGCCCGCCGATTCGGATCGAGCCGGGGCCGAAGTCGATGTCGCAGCAGACGCATCGTTCTTTGCTGGTGCCTGTTCTTGCGTGCTCTTGGATTTCGGGCTCGACGCGCACCCGACGAGCAAGCCAGCGGCAAATAAAGTCACGACGATAAGATGCCGGACATTCGAGAATGTCGGAGCTGACTGATTCATTGTGTCCCCCTGAAACTCCCTGATCGGAGCACTTCAATCCTATATGAAACGGTGTTTGTGGCGTCCTTACCAGGGTTCCAACGACATCCAGCGCATATTGATGTGTGGACGATGGTTGCGCTGGTAGTGCGCCCCCTCGTGTCCACGAAGGCTTCTATGGAGGTTGCGCCTTGCTCCCTGGCATTGACTGCCGAAGCGGGATATTGGACAGGCATGCCAACCGCGAAGGGGTGGGTCACCTCTTCGGAGGCCCGGGCGTGACCCGGACGCGCAGCCCCCCAGCAGCATGAATGCTGCTATGCACCAACGAAACATCATTTATCCCCCTTCCTGGTCCAGTCATTGAAACCTTATGACTACGTTCCCGGCAATCGCTTGCTGGTTGGTCCACCAGAACTGTGACGCGTTCATCGTCGAACAGCCTTGACACTGGTAAACGCCGAGGCGTACTTTCCAATTGTCATATTATATGACGTCCCCACGACGCTAATGCGTTTTCGCTGAGCGTCCATTTCCGCGCGTTGATCACCGCTCAAGGGGTAAAAACTCTATGGATGCCAATATCAGGTCCCTGCTGCCGCGCTGTGCGCTGGCCTGTGGACTTCTCGCCGTAGCTTCGGTGGCCGGCGCTCAAGTCAACGGCGTAGCGCAAAAGCCTTATCTGGGCTGGAGCACTTTCAGCCAACAAACGATCGACAACGACTTCTTCACCCAGGCCAACGTCATCAAGCAGTCCGACGCCATGGTCTCGTCGGGCCTGGGCGCCCACGGCTACAACTACATCAACATGGATTCCGGCTGGCAGGGCAGTTTCGATGCCAACGGTCGGCCCATCCCGGACACGGTCAAGTTCCCCGACATCAAGGCCTTGATCGACCACATCCACCACAACGGCCAGAAAGCGGGCATCTACTGGATTCCCGGTGTCGAGGAACCGGCGGTACTGGCGAATTCGCCGATCCTGGGCACGCCGTATCACATCCAGGACATCCTGGCCGTGCCCTATACCGCCGGCAATGCCTTCGGCACGCCCAATTCAACATCGCCGTATCACTACAAGATCGACTTCTCCAAACCCGGCGCCCAGGAATACATGGATTCGGTGGTGGCCCTGTACGCATCCTGGGGCGTGGATTTCATCAAGCTCGATGGTGTGTCGCCCGGCTCCTATACCGATGACCTGAGCATCAACAACCTGGCCGACGTGCAGGCCTGGTCCAAGGCGATCGCCAAGAGCGGGCGTCCGATCTGGCTGACGATTTCATGGGCGCTGGACCAGGACTACCTCGGCACCTGGCAGCAATTCTCCAACGCGCGTCGTATCGACGACGACGTCGAGTGCGAGGGTCGTTGCGCCACGCTCACCGACTGGCCGCGCATCTACAAGCGCTTCCGGGACCTGCCCGCATGGCAGGACGCTGCCGGGCCCACGCTGGGCTGGAACGACCTCGATTCACTGGATATCGGCGATGGTGCGCTGGACGGCCTGACCAACGACGAGAAGCGTTCGGCCATGACGCTGTGGTCGATCGCCAATGCCCCGATCTACCTCGGTGGCGACCTTACCAAGCTCGATGCCTTCGGCAAGCAACTGGCGACCAACGACGAAGTACTTGCCGTGAATCAATCCGGCAAGCCGGCGAAGCAGATCGTCGGTGGCGATCAGCAAGTATGGGTTTCCGACCAGGGCGACGGCAGTTATGTCGTGGCGTTGTTCAACATGAATGCAACGCCGACCATCGCCACCTTGCCGTGGCGCCAGATCGGGCTTCTAGGTGCAAGACAGGTGCGCGACCTGTGGACTCACCGGGAATTGGGTCGCTCGGTGGGCGAGTACAGCACGCGCCTGGAAGGCCATGGCGTGCAGCTGCTGAAGGTGTGGCCCACCGTGGGCCATGCCCCGCCGGTACCCTCGGCCAGTTATGAAGCCGAAGCCGCCACACTGGCAGGTTCCGCCGCCGTCTACGGTTGCCCTGGCTGCTCGGGCGGCAACAAGGTCGGTGGCCTGGGGCTGGGCGCCGGCAACACCGTGACCTTCAACAATGTCTACGTGCGCCGTACCGGCGTGTACCAGATGCAGATCGACTCGATGGTGCTGGGCTTGCGTTCCTACCTGTACAAGGTGGGTGACGGCCGGTTCCAGACCTTCAATTCCGGTGGCGCCAGCTTCCAGTTGCCTTCGGCAAGCACGGTGCCGGTATGCCTGAAGGCGGGCTTCAATGCCATCCAGTTCGGCAACCCCACCAGCTATCCGCCGGATCTGGACCGCATCGTCGTCAGCGGCAATGGCGATACACCGTTGCCGCCCACCACCACGTACGAGGCCGAAGCCGCCACGCTGGGTGGCACGGTCACCGCGGGCTTCAGCAACTACGCTTCGGGGCTTTCCAAGGCCGGCAATATCGGCGGCGGCGCAGCGAACACGGTAACCTTCAGCAATGTCACGGTGCCGACGGCAGGCGTGTACCAGCTGGAAATCGACTACTTCACCAGCGGCGTGCGCACCTTGGTGATGACCGTCAACAACCAGTCGCCGCGCTCGCTGGACTTGAACGGAAGCACCTTCGATGATCCGGTGCCCAAGGTGATCCAGGTGGCCCTGAAAGCCGGAGTGAACACCATCGAGTTCGGTAATGCTACCGGCTATGCGCCGGACCTTGATCGCATCGTCGTCGCGCCGCTGGTCGACTCGCCATGGTCGTTCGACAATGCAACCCAGACGTGTGGGAGACCGTGAGTCAACGACACCCCGATAACGCCCGTCGCCGGTTCCTGAAAGGGGCCGGCGCCCTTTCGGCCATGTTGCCGCTCATGGGTTTGCCGGTATTTGCCGCGCCCGGGCCGGTGCGGCGACCGGGGGGCTCACCTGCCCCCGGTCTCATCGGCAAGACCAGCCTCTGGTACGACTCGCCTGCCGTCGAGGCGAACGTGCTGCGCGAAGGCCTGCCCATCGGCAATGGCCGACTGGGTGCCCTGGCAGGCGGCGATCCCGAGCGCGATTTCCTCTACCTTACCGATGGCTCGATGTGGCTGGGCGGGCTCAACGACAAGCTGGATGCCGAGGGTCAGTTCGGCTACACCACCGCGGATTTCGGCAGCCTGGTGATGCTGGCGAAGCTGTACGTCGAAGTGGAAGGCCACGAGTTTGCGAACATCACGGACTACCGGCGGGAGCTGGATCTGGCCCAGGGCTACATCCGTATTTCCTACCGCAAGGGAAACATCCGGTATCTGCGCGAGATTTTCGCCAGTCATCCTGATGATGTGATCGTGATGCATCTGTCGCAGAGCGGCGGCGGCAAGCACGGCGGCAGCATCGAGCTTGACGGCGCACACGCGGAGGCCACGCAAAGCGATGGCGCCTATCTGCATTTCGACGGCACCCTCGACAATGGCCTGAAGTACGCGGCGCAGGTGGCTGCCGTTGCCTCGTCGGGAGCGGTGAAGGTCCATGGCTCGACACTGCGTTTCGACGCCTGCGAAAGCCTGACCGTGATCTTCTGCGGAGGGACCAACTACGCGCCAAGCCTGGCCACCGGCTATCGGGACAAGGCACTGGATCCAGCGATCCGCTCGCGGGAAAAAATCGAGGCCGCCGCCAAGGTCTCGGCATCCACGCTGTTGCATACCCACGTGGCGGATCACCGGGCATTGTTCGACACGATGAGCGTGGATCTTGGCGCATCAAGCGATGGGCAGCGCGCCATGGATACATGGAAGCGTTTGCAGGCGCGCGCGCAACCCAATGCACAGCCCGATCCGGAACTTGAAGCCAGCTACCTGCAGTTCGGCCGCTACCTCACCATTGCAGGCTCCCGCGACAAACTACCCACGGGCCTGCAGGGCTTGTGGCTGGGCGACAATGCGCCGCCGTGGATGGGCGACTACCACAGTGACATCAACATACAGATGAACTACTGGCTCCCTGACCGGGCCGGCCTGTCGTCATGCTTCGATGCGCTGACAAATTACTGCCTGGATCAGCTCGCCTCGTGGACCGCGATTACCCGGCGCTTTTTCAACGACCCCAGCAACGGTTTTCGGAATAGCTCGGGAAAGCTCGCCGGCTGGACGGTGGCATTTTCCACCAATATCTATGGCGGCAACGGCTGGTGGTGGCATCCGGCGAGCAACGCCTGGCTGTGCAACAGTTTGTGGCAGCACTATCAATATGTCATGGACCGGGGGTACCTGGCCCGCATCTACCCGCTGCTCAAGGGCGCCTGCGAATTCTGGGAAGCCCGGTTGGTCACCATCAGCGTGACCGACCCCTCCACCGGATTGAAGCAGGACGTATGGGTTGACGACGCCGACTGGTCGCCGGAGCAAGGCCCGAAGAACACCCAGGGCAATACCTATGCGCAGGAACTGGTCTGGGATCTGTTCGAGAATTATCGACAGGCAAGCACCCTGCTCGGCCGCGACGCCGACTATGCGGCGAAGATCGCGAAGATGCAGGCGCGGCTTTATCTGCCGCGGGTGAGCGAAAAGAGCGGATGGCTGGAAGAATGGATGTCGCCAGACAACCTGGGCGAGACCACGCACCGCCATCTTTCGCCCTTGATCGGCTTCTTCCCCGGTGACCGGATTCGCCGCGACACCAGTCCGCCGGCCTTGATCGACGGCGTGACCAAACTATTGCAAGCGCGTGGCATGACCGGTTATGGCTGGGGCTGTGCCTGGCGGTCCATCTGCTGGGCGCGTCTGAAGAACGCCGACAATGCCTACCGGCTGTTGCTGACGAATCTCACTCCGGCGCGGAACCACAGCAACGGTACCACGCAGAATTTCTTCGATTTCTACCAGCTGACAGCGGATACCGATGCGTTCCAGATTGATGCCAACTACGGCACGCCGACGGCGATGCTGGAAATGCTGCTGTATTCACGTCCTGGAATGATCGAGTTGCTGCCTGCCCTGCCTGCGGCGTGGGCGGCTGCCGGGCGTGTCACGGGGATCGGTGCACGTGGTGGTTTCCGGGTCGACCTGACCTGGCGCGATGGGCATGTCAGCACTGCATCCGTGCACAGCGTCGGCGGCACGAAAACCACGTTGAAGCATGGCGGGTGGTCAAAGGCGATCACACTGCGGGCGGGCGAGTCGATCACGGTCACGCCGGGGTCTTCATGATTCCCCGGCGCTGGCTGCCAGGTTTGTTATTGCTGGCCAGCATCATGCCAGCAACGGCCCAGGTCACCGCTGATCATTACGTGGCCGCCTGGTCGCCGAGCATGAGTGCGGGCGGGCCGAGCTTCCATGACCAGACCCTGCGCATGGTGGTGCATGCCAGCGTTGGCGGCACGTCGCTGCGCCTGCATCTGTCCAACCTGCGCAGCAGTACGCCTTTGCTCGTAGGCAAGGTGAGCCTGGCAACGCAGGACCATGGAGCGGTTGAGGTGGCCGATTCGCGGCATGCGGTTACCGTGGCCCAGACTGCCACTTTTACCATTCCCGCCGGCGCGGAGGTGGTAAGCGATCCCATTCCAATAAACGTCAGGGCAGGCCAGAACTTGCTGGTTTCTCTCTATTTGCCACGGGCAACCGAAGCTTCGACCTGGCATTCGGACGCCTTCGATACCACTTACCTGGCTGAGTCCGATCACGCGGACGATGCGGACGACGGCGCTTATGGCAAGTCGACCACGTCGTGGTACTACATGTCAGGCCTCGACGTGCGTACCGACGCCCGCGGTGCCGCGGTGGCCTTCGGCGACTCGATCACCGACGGCTATGACACACCTCACGGCGCCTACGCGCGCTGGCCCGACGACCTGGCCCGCAGGCTCGCCGAAAACCAGCAGCCGATGGGGGTGGTCGATGCCGGCATCGGCGGCAACCGCGTGCTGAGCGATGTGCCGAACCTCTTCCAGGGTGTCAGTGCCATCAAGCGATTCCGCCATGACGCACTGGACCAGGCCGGCGCACGCACCGTGATCCTGATGGAGGGAATCAACGACATCGGCAACGACGCCGGGCCCGACAACACCCCCTTGACCGCGCAAGCTCTGATCGATGGTTACCGGCAATTGATCGCAAAAGCGCACGGCGCGGGGCTCCGCATCCTCGGCGGCACGATGTTGCCATTCAGGGGAGCCGGCTATTACTCCCCCGCTAGGGAAGCGATCCGCCAGGCCTGCAATCAATGGATACGACACAGTGGCGCGTTCGACGGCGTGGTCGACTTCGACAAGGCGGTTCGCGATCCATCCGATCACCAGGCACTACGCCCGGCATACGACTCGGGCGACCACCTGCATCCCAATGCGGCCGGGATGCAGGCGATGGCGAGTGCGGTCGACTTGCGGTTACTGCACTAGGTTACCAACGCATACGGAAACCCAGCGTGCCGTTCACCGCATGCGAATCACCGTAATGCGACAACCCTGTCTGCGCCTGCACTTCCCCGTAGATCGAATACCGCCCGCCTGCCCAGTCAAGCGCGCCACCCACGCCTACCCCGCCCCACCAGCGCTCGTTGCGCGTGGTGAAGTCGGTGCCGGCGACGTTCACCGTCGCCCCGTCCTTGAAATGGTCGTAGACGTTGGCGATGGCGTACACGTGCGTGACGACCGGGCCGGACGCACCTTGGTGGGTGCTTCGATAATCGAGGGTGGTACCTGCACGGGCGGTAGCGGCTGTTCCGGCCTGCTGGGACACGTGCGCTCCGAAAGCATCGTTGAAGCTATCGAACGACGTATTGCCCCAGGTCACCTGGGCCTGCGGCACGATGGACCACGCGTCTCCCAGCCAGACGCGCTGACCCACTTCCACGCCCGCGGCGTAGCCGTTGGCCTTGTTGTCGTCACCAAGGATTTGCCCAAGTGTGGTGGAATGCAGGTCGGACTTCAGGCGCAACCAGCGCGCCTGGCCGTCGGCGTAGAAGCCGTTGTCGGCATACCAGGTCAGCGCCACATCCACCCCGTAGCTATGGGTATTGATGCGACCGTCGCCATAGGCTGAATGCACATCGGAGCTGTAATGGCCCACCTGCAGCGAGGCGCTGCCGACCATCTTGCCGCCACCCGCGTCGGCAAGCGTCGAGTCGATGCCCACCTGCGAAGTCCCACTGGAAATGTCGTAATGGGTGCCGCTGGTCGTGGTCTCGGGCTTCACGGTCTGGTTGCCGCCCTGCACGCGCACCCAGACGCCCTCGCCCGGCTTCATGCCGTCGGAAGTCTGCGCACCGGCCCACTGGCGATCGCCCGTGCGCTGGAACAGCGTATCGAGCGTGTTCGCCTGCTGCAGGATGCCCGCATAGGCCTCGTACAGCGGCACGCCCGGCTGGTAAAGCGGCGGCGGATTGTTGCTGCCGGTACCCGGATCACTCGGATTGCCCGGCGGATTGGTCAGGGCCGAGCGCAGGTACCAGTCGCCGTCGCTCGGATTCGCGTCTGTGCCTTTGTAGAGGCGATAGGCATACGCACCGGCAACGACCGCCTGGTCGCCCTGGAACACATAGTCGCCCTTCAGCGCGAAGACACCGTTGGATGCACCCTGCACGTCGATCAGCTTGATGCCCTGCGTGGTCGCTGCTCCAGCGCCTCCGACATTGGCAACCTGCACCGTAGCGGTACCCGACGTGCCACCGGTGACGACCAGCTGATCCGTGGCCGATGAATCGCCACCCAGTGCGCTGTTGAAGTTCAGCGTGCCGCCCTGGCCGGTGTAGTCGCCCTGCACGGTCAGCGTGGTGCCTGGCGCCGTGCCGAAATGGATGCTGCCTGCGTTGGTGAGCGCGCCTGTGTGCTGCGAGAAGCCCGCCAGGTCCAGCGTGCCGTTGCCCTGTACGGTGAGCGCGGACGAGGCATTGAACGCATTCGCCGCCGCGGCACCCAGCGTGCCCGCCGCGACGGTCGTGGCGCCGCCGTAGTTCGAGGTGCCGCTCAGGATGAGCGTGCCGGTGCCGGTCTTGGTGAGGCTGCCGCTGCCCCCTATGCCGTTGCTCAAATTCAGCGTGGTGCCGTCGTCGGTGTCGATGGTCGCCGCGCCGCCCAGGCCCACCGTGCGTGCACTCATGAAGCTTCCCGTGGTGTGCAGCGTTGCATCGTCGATCGACAGACTGCCCGTGGATAGACCGAGGTTGCCGTCGTTGGCTACCTGCAGCGTACCGGCATGCACCGTGGTTCCGCCGCCATAGGTGTTGGCGCCGGTGAGCACGAGGGTACCCAGGTCATCCTTCACCAGCATGCTGCCGCCGGTGAGGGCGGAGTCGATGGTGGCGGTCATGCCCGCGCCCGCGGCGGTGCCATCGCCCACGCGGATGGTGGAAGCGCCGCCCATCAGTTGAACGGCGCCACCGGTGAGGTGATAGCCGTCGGTCTCGAACTGCATGCCCGAGGCACTGACCTGCCCGTTCGCGTTGTCCACCGTCACGGTGCCACTGGTTCCCCCGAACACGGCGAAGCTGCCGTTCGTATAGGGGGCATTGAGCGAGCCGGTGATGTCGGTCCAGTAGTCGTTGTCGGCAAGACGCCAGGCGCCGGTTCCGCCCGTGACGGCGCCATCGTTCGCATGACCCGGGCCGTCCCAGAAGCTGAGCGTCAGGCCCTGGGTGTTGACCAGGTTCACCTGATTGGCCAGCGATGTCTGCACGAAGGCGTCCGTGCTCGGTAGCGTGCCGAGGGCCAGGCCGTTGTCGGTCAGGCTGCCGTCGTAGCTGAAGAGGCGATACACGCCCGCGCCGAACGTGCCACCCGGCGTGGTCGACACGTTGAGCGTGCCGTCCAGGGTGAGGTTGCCATGCACCACGGTGAGGTCGTTGAGCGCACCGCCTGCCGTGCCCGCCTGGCCCAGTTGGTAGTCGAGTATCGCGTTGGCGCCCAGGGTGAGGTTGCCATTGACGGTGAGCGTGCCCGCCGACGCACCAGGGCTGAGCGTGCCGCCATCAGCTACCGTGACGTTGCCGCCGATGGTGCCCGTGCCTCCCAGCGTACCGCCGCTCAATACGTTGGTGGCGCCGGTGGCTGCGGACTGGTCGCCGTTGACGAGCAGCGTGCCGCCCTGCACCGTCGTGACGCCGGTGTAGCTGTTGCTTCCGGTGAGCGTCGTCGTGCCGCTGCCAAGCTGCGTCACGCCGCCCGAGCCGGAGACCTGCCCGGCGAACGTAGGGTCATCGGAGTGGTTGAAGGCCAGCGTGCCGTTGTTGACCACGTCACCCAGGATCGAGCCGGTCGTGCCACCCTCGCCCAGCTGCAGCGTGCCATCGGTGATGGTCGTCCCGCCGGTGTAGATGTTGTCGCCAGCCAGCACAAGCGTGCCAAGGTCCGACTTGGTCATGCCGCTGTTGCCGGTGAGCACGGAAGCGATGGTCGCCGTCATGCCAGTGCCGGCCGTGGTGCCGTCGCCGACGCGAATGACCGGCGCGGAACCCGTCAGCGCTATCGAATCCCCCTGGACTCGATAGCCATCGCTGGCGAACTGCATGCCGGAGCTATTGATGGCGCCCAGGCTCGCATCGGTCGTCACCGTGCCCGCCGCCCCGGCGAAGATGGAGAAGATGCTGTCCTGGTACGGCGCATTGACCGAGCCGTCGAGTATCGTCCAGTTGTCGTTGCCTGTTGCGTTCTGCCAGACGCCATCGCCGCCCTGCACCTGCCCGTCGCCACGCGCGCCGTTGCCGTCCCAGAAGTTCACCGGCAGGCCGTTCGTGTTGACCAGGTTCACCTGCTGGGCAATCGAGGTCTGCAGGAAGTAGTTCGGCGATGGCACCGAGCCGATGTTCAGGCCGTTGTCGGTGAGCGCGCCGGTATAACCGATGATGCGATAGATGCCCGGATCGAACGTGCCGCCGGAGGGCACCGAAACGTTCAGCGTGCCATCGAGCGTGAGGTCACCGTTCGTCTGCACCAGGTCGTTGAGCGGACCGCCGACCACATTGGCTTGCCCCAGGTTGACGTTGAGGTTGGAGGTGTCGCTCATCGCCAGGCTGCCCTTGATGGACAGCGTGCCCGGCGCTGCACCCACGTCGCCCGGGCTGAGCGTGCCGCCATCGGCAATGCTGACGTCGCCGCCGATGGTGCCCTTGCCTCCGAGCGTGCCGCCGCCATCGACCGAGGTCGAACCCGTCGCCGCCGTCTGGTCGCCGTTGATGATCAGGCTGCCGGCACGCACCGCGGTGGGACCGGTGTAGGTGTTGGCAGCGCTGAGCACCGTGGTGCCGCTACCCTGCTGTTCCACCGAGCCGGTTCCGGAAATCAGGCCGGCGAAAGCCACACTGTCGGACCGATCGAAGACCAGCGCGCCGTTGTTCTGCACGGCCCCCTGGATCGAGCCGCTGGTGCCACCGTTGCCAAGTTGCAGCGTGCCTGTCTGGATCAGGGTGCCGCCGGTGTAGCTGTCGTCGGCGGCGAGCACCAACGCTCCGCCGCCTTCCTTCGTCAGCGAACCTGCACCGCCAATGCTACCGGTGAGGGTAAGGTCGGCATCCGTCAGGAACTGGCCTCCCGGACTGTTCAACGTCACCGTGCGCCCGGAGGTGAAGGCCGCGGTGTTCTCCAGCGTGCCGTTGTTGAACGTCAATGCGCCGCTCGCGTTACCCAGGTTGGCGTCACTGCTCACGGCGATGCGGCCGGCATTGATGGTGGTACCGCCGGCATACGTGTTGGTGCCTGCCAGCGTAAAGGTGCCCGCGCCGATCTTGGTAAGCGCGCCGGCGCCGGAGATGACGCGATTGGAAGTCAGATCAGCCTGTGTATCGAACGTTCCGCCGCCCTGGTTGATCGTGGTGGTGCGAGCGAGAGTAAACGCTGCTGTGTTCCGCAGCGTGCCGCCATCGAAACTTAGAGTGGCCGCGGCACCGCCAAGGAAGGAATTGTTTGTAACCTGAACCACGCCGCCATTGATCGCAGTGCTACCTGTGAAAGCGTTGCTGTTGGTAAGCACTAGCGTGCCAAGATCTTCCTTTACCAACGCGACGTTGGTGCCGGTCATCGACGAATCGATGGTCGCCGTCATGCCCGCCCCCGCGGCGGTACCGTCGCCCACCCGGATAATCACCTGCCCGGTGGTCAGTGCGATGTTGCCGCCTGCTACGTGGTAGCCATCCACGGCGAACTGCATGCCAGAACTGGTCACCACGCCCTGGCTGTTGTCCACGGTGACCGTGCCTGGCGTGCCCATGAAGATGGCGAACTGGCCGTTGGCGTACGGCGCGTTGAACTGGCCGGTCTGGTCGGCCCAGTTATCGTTGCCACCCGTGCCCTGCCAAACGCCGGTACCACCATTGATGGTGTTGTTTGCGTGGCCCGTGGGGCCGTCCCAGAAGTTAAGCGCCAACCCGTTGCTGTTGAGCAGGTTCACCTGGTTCGCCACGGAGGTCTGCACCTGGTACGTGCCGGACGGTGTCGTACCCAAGCCCAGGCCAGGGCCGCTAAGCGTGCCGTCGTAGCTGATGATGCGATACAGGCCCGGGCCAAAGCTGCCGCCCGGCGTGGCCGACACATTGATCGTGCCGTCCAGGCTAAGGTTGCCGTGTACCACCGTCAGGTCATTGAGCGGGCCTCCAACCACATTGGCCTGCCCGAACTGGTAGTTCATCGCCGAACCGGTAGCCAACGACAGGTTGCCATTGACGGTGAGCGTGCCGGCCGCGCCGTCGGAAGCGCCTGGATTGAGCGTGCCACCCTGCGCGACTGCCACGTTGCCACCGAGGATGCCGTTACCTCCCAGCACGGCGCCATTCTGCACGGTGGTATCGCCGGTAGCAGCGGTCTGGTCCGCATTGACCAGCAACGTGCCCTGGGCGACGGTGGTTGCACCCTTGTAAGTATTGGCAGCGGTGAGCACCGTCGTACCGCTACCGTCCTGCGTCAGGCCGCCGGTACCGGAGACCAGGCCGCCGAACGTGTAGATGTCCGAACGATTAAAGGCGAGCGTACCGTTGTCCGTCACGTTGCCGACGATGCTGCCGTTGGCACCACCGTTGCCCAGCTGCAACGTGCCGGCATTGATCGTCGTGCCGCCGGTGTAGGTCTCGGTGGCGGTCAGCACCGTCGTGCCGGTCCCGGACTGCGCCACATTGCCCCCGCCGGAGATGGTGCCGTTCAGCGTCATCGTATCGGAGCGGTTGAAGCCAAGCGTGCCGGCCGTATCGACGATGATGCTGGGGCTGGCAATCGATCCGGAAGTGCCGCCATTGCCCAATTGCAGCAGGCCGTTGTTGATGACGGTGTTGCCGGTATAGGTATTGTTGCCGGTCAGCAGCCAGGTACCCGCATCATTCTTGCCCACGGTGGTGATGCCACCGGGGCCGTCGATGATGGAGCCGCCCATGGTGTTGCTACCGGTATTGGTGCCGCCGAGGCCCAGCGTACGGTTGCCGCTGCCGGAATAGGCCGCTGAACCGGTGTTGCTGAAGACGATCGCGCCCGTGCCGGATGATTCGATCACGCTGGTGCCGGCCGACAATGTAAACAGGCGGTCGGTCGTATCGCCCGCGCCGGTATAGCGCAAGGTAGCGCCGTTGCCGATCACCAGGTTGGCCGCGGCGTTCGACGAGGATCCGATACTGCTTGCCTGGCCGCCATTGTTGAGATGGTCCACGCCAAGCACGCCACCGGTGATCGTGGTGATGCCGGTATACGTGCTGGCAGCGTTGCGCAGGATCCAGGTGCCGGTGCCGGTCTTGCTGAGCGACGTCTTGCCGGTACCGTTGTCGGTGACCTGCAAGGCAAGGCTGTTGTTGGCGGTGCTGGTGCCGGTGAGCGTGACGGCCTGCGCCGAGTTGGCGGCGCCGCTGAACGCAATCGCTCCGGTATTGGTGAACTGCACAGCGCCGGTGCCGGACGCATCCAGCGCGCTGGCGGGCCCCAGTGTGAACAGACGATCGGTGCTATTGCCTGCCCCCAGGTACTGCAGCGTGCCGTTGTTGAGCACGAGATTGCTGGCCACGTTGCTCGATGAACCGATGGAACTGGCAACGCCACCATCGGCAAGCACGTTCACCGCGAGCGTGCCGCCGGTAGCCGCGAGGCTGCCGATGGTCGTGGTGCCGGTGTAGGTACTGGCACCGCCGCTGAGATACTCGATATTCCCGCCGTTCTTGACGAAGCTGCCCGTTCCGGTGATGGCACCGGCATAGGTTGCCTGAGCTGCCAAGCCGCTTCCGCTGGTGACCGTCAGCGTGCCGCTGCCGAGATTGATATTGCCGCCCGCGGTACCGCCGCCAGCCAGATAGCTCGCATTGGTGTTGAAGCCGTTGAGGTCGACCGACAGGCCGGCAAGGTTGTCTGTCACCAGGTAGCCGCTGCCGAACGCGTTGGTGGTGCCAGCGCGCAAGATGCCGCCGCGGACATAGGTGCCAACGATATTGGCGTTGCTGCCGCTCAGCACGAGCGTACCCGGCCCCTGCTTCTGGATCTGTCCATTGGCCAGGATCGGGCCGCTTATACCCAACGTGGTGCCGGCATTGCTGACGTTGATAGCGGAATTGGCGATAAGTTGAAAGCCACGGTCGATGGCAACGCTGGCGCCGGTGTAGATGAGCGTGCCGCCCAGCAGGAGGTTGGCGGGTGCGCTGCTGGAAGCGCCGATACCGCTGGCCTGGCCGCCGTTGGCCAGGCAATCGGTGGTGAGTGTGCTGGACGAGATCGTGGTGGGACCGGTATAGCTGTTGCCGCAGCCGGTCATGGTCTGGGAGCGTCCGCTGGCGAGCGTTACACCACCCGCGCCGCTGATGGCGCCCGTCCATACGCCGTTGCCGTTGATGGTCAACCCGCTGCCCGCGCCAAGGGTGACATTGCCCGCGCCGTTCAACGCGCCGATGTTGACCGGGAAGGTGGCCGCATCCAGTGTGGCGCCGGCGTTGACCGTCATCGGACCATTGGCGCCGAAGGCCGTAGCGGAACCGGCGCGCAAGGTGCCCGCCGTGATTGTCGTGCCACCGGTATAGGTGTTGGCACCGGACAATACCAACGTGCCGGGGCCGTCCTTATACAGATTGCCGGCGCCAACCACGACGCCGCTATCGGTCAGCGTGGTGGCCGCCTGGTCGACCTGGACATGGCCCTGACCCGCGGCGAGCGTGAAGCCGCGGTCGGTCGAGGTGGTGGCGCCGGAGTATTCCAGGCCGCCGCCGGTCTGCAGCACCAGGTTGGCCGAGGCATTGCTGCCTGCGCCGATGCCGCTTGCCAGGCCTCCGTTGGCCAGCGTGCCGGTCGACAGCAGGCCGGCGCTCACCGTTACCGGGCCGACGAAATCATTGGCCGCATTCGACAGCGTCAACGTGCCGGCGCCCGTCTTGGTGAAGCCGGCATCGTCGGGGCTGGTGACCACGCCGCTGAATGTCAGGTTGGTGGTGCCATCTACCTGGATCGTCCGCGAAGGGCCGTTGTTCACCAGGGTGAAGCCGCGATCCGTGCTGCTGGTCGCGCCGGTGTAGTGCAGCGTGCCGTTCTCCAACACAAGGTTGGAGGAAGCATTGGACGAAGCGCCGATCGCGCTCGCCGCGCCGCCATTGGCGACGCTGTTGAAGGCCAGCGTAGCGCCGCTCACCGTGGTCGAGCCGGTATACGTATTGGCGCCGAAGAGCGTCACCGCGCCTGTACCCAGGCCATTCAAGGAGAAGCTGGTGGGCCCACCGTTGTCGACGATGGTCGAGCTGATATTGAAGTTGCCGGAACTATTCTGCAGTACGCCCAATGGGCTCCCGCCGGCGCCGCCGGTCAGCGAACCGCCCTGGATCGTTTCCGTGGCACTGGCTGCCGTCGGCGACACGATGATGCTGCCGTCGACGCTCAGCGTATTGCCGGTGCCGACTTTCACGATCGATGTTGCCGCCGCGGCGACCTTCATGCCGCCCAATGCGACATTGCCATTGACCGTACCGAAGTACGGGGTATTGGCGTTGCCGCCTTCGTCGCTGACGATGTCGCCGTTCACCCAGGTGCTAGCGTCATCCTTGTCCGCGTAGTTGGTGAAGGCGGTAATGACACCACCAGTCACCTGGGCATAGTCAGACTGGTTGACCGTGGCCCAACCACCGAGTGCACCGTCCGCATTCGTGGTGCCGATCGTCGTGCCGGTAATGAACGCAAAATCGACGAGGCCGGCGCTGCGGTTGATCGCACCCAGCGAGACCGCCAGCGAACCACCCGAGCCGGCAGTGGCGCTGATGCGGTTATTGCCGCCTGTAATGTTGAGACCATTGAAGGTCTGCGTATTCGCCGCAGCCGCGCCCTTGATGGAAAGCGTGCCGCCGTCCAGGTTGAGCGTCGAACTGCTGCTGATGATGCTGCTGGCCGGCGCACCTGCGACGGAGTAGTCCAGCGCCAGCGTGCCGCCGTTGATCGTGGTAGCGCCGCTGTACGTGTTGGCGCCAGTCAGCGTCTGCGTACCCGCACCAAGCTTGGTCAGCCCACCGGTGCCGCCGATGCTGCCCGCGTAAGACGTGCTGCCCGAAGTCGCGTTGAGCGTGAGCGACCCGCTGCCCAGATTCACGGCGCCGCCCGTGCCGGCCAGCGAAGGCGCGGTAATGGCCAGGTTGTTGAGATCCAGCAGGCCACCGTTGACGATCAGGCCCTTCGAGGCGCCGAAGGCATTGACGTTGCCGGCGGTGAGCGTGCCGGTCGTCACGGTGGTGGTGCCCGCATAGGTATTGGCACCGCTCAGCACCCAATTGCCGCTGGTGTTGATCAATACGCTGCCGGTGCCGCCAATGGCACCGGAATACGTATTGGTACCCGCGTAGCTGCCGCCCAGGGTAATCGTATCGGTGCCGCCCGCGAGGAAATTGCCCGCGCCGGTGAGCGTGAGTGCACCGCCGGCAACGTTGTTATTGGCGATGGTGCTGGCAGCGTCGAACTGGAACACGCGGTTCGACGACGTCGCTCCGCCCGTGTAGCTCAGCGTGCCGGACTGCAAGTTGATGCCGCCGGCGGTACCCGTGCCGAAGGAACTGCTCGTGCCGATATCGGTCAGCACGGGCGCAATCACAGTGATGTTACCGATGCCACTGAAGCCGGTGTAGGTATTGGCGGCACCCAGCGTGATGGTCCGGCCCGCTGAACCGTTGTAGATGATCGAGCGCGTCGACGTTGGACTGCTGATCACGCCCAACAATTTCATGTCGGCGGTCTGGGCAGCGAAGGTCTGGGCCGGCGGGTTGGAACCGGACATCAGAATGTTGCCGTCCAGCTCCAGGGTGCCTGTACCCTGGTTCGTGAGCGCCGTACCGGTGGTAAACGTATTGCCGAATGCAAAGTTGCGATTGGTGGTGCTGCCACTGCCGGTGTAGTTCAAGGTTGTGTAACTGCCGCTGCCTGCCACGACGTTCACCACGCCGTTGGCGGCCGTCGTCGGGGCGCCGAGCGCGCTCGCCTGCCCCAGGTTGCCGATGGAGGAAAAACTAAAGCTGCCACCGCCGCCAAAGGTCGTCACGCCGGTGTAATCATTGGCGTTGTTGGTCATCGTGACGCCAGAGCTCGCCACCACACCACCGGTTCCCGTGAAGCGGGCCGATCCGACGCCGGCGCCCACAATGTTGACGTTGCCGTTCAGAGTGATCACACGGCTGGCGGCCAGGGGGGCCAGGGCATTGGCGTTGAGCTGAGTGCCATCTGCCATGATGACACCGTTGCTGGCGGCACCCAGGGCGGCATCGCTGGCTAGCGTTAGCTGCCCCTGGTTCACGGTGACGCCGCCGCTGAAGGTGTTAGCCCCATTCAGGATCAAGATGCCGGCCGCGTTTTTAACAAGCCCCGCGTTGCCGGCCATGACGGAGTTGATCGTAGCGTTGCCCGAAATGCTGGGCGTCGTACCGGCCAGCGTGAGCGTGCTACCGCTGAGAATGTAGCCGTTCACTGCGAAAGTGAGCGCGTTGACCGTGATCGGCGTCGACAGCGTCACGGTACCGGGCGTGCCGGCGAATATGGCGTTGTCCAGACCCGCGTTGTTCCAGGCGCCGAAGGGGCCGGCCACGCCGTCGTTGGCCGCGTTCCAGTACACGGACATGGTGTCCCAGGTACCGGTACCGCCGCTGCCTGCCGATCCGCCATTGACGTCCCAGTAGCGATCGGTGGACAACGCCGGCGCGGCATACAGCGAAGCCAATCCCATGAGCACGCCGAAGCGAAGCATCCTCGTGCCGTGCGATGTTCGGGCCGATGAAGATCGTTCGTCGACCGCCCGCGCCGCTGCGCGTCCGCGTCCCTTGCCATGCTTCCCGGTGAGCTCGGAAGCCACCATCCATGTGTTCAAAGCGCTGGACCAGACGATGCGAAATACGCGGTTCATCAATTTCCCCTGTCAAGGACCGGAGGGGGTTCTCCGGCCAAATGACCGCTGGCAGGCACAGGTCGGTGCCTTGTGCCCGCCCGCGGCGTCCTACAAGAAAGACAGGCGAAAGGGTATGCAACCAACGGCCGGGGGAATCGGCGTGACGTCTCCTTTCGTTCGGCATGGCGTCTCTTTCGAACGCCGCGCTATGTCAGGGTAATGTCGCCTCGCCTGACAGGCGCGCGATCCAGGCCTGCAGGTCCGCAGCTACCTGCGCAAGATCGGGCGTTCTTACGCCATGCGTCCTGGCTTCGCTCGGCGTCACGCCGAAGCGGGCGCGGAAGCTTCGCAACAATTGATTGCTGCTGGAAAAGCCCAGGGTGTATGCCAGCTCCGTGATCGAGCGTGGTGCATGGTCTGTTTGCGTCAGTTCGTTGTACACGGCGTCCAGGCGCATATCCCGCAACACCTTCGCCACGCCTCCGTCCTCCGCGAAGGCGCGGTACAGATGCGCGCGCGACACGTTGAAGCGGCGACAGAGAAAATCCGGCGACAGATCCAAAAGGTAGATATTGCGCGCCATGAACTCCACGATGCGCTGATGCAGGCCCGCGCCCATCGGGGAAGCACGAGCTATTTCGGTGGACCCATGGTCTTTCAGCGCCGCCGAGAGCAGCGTGAGCACGGCTTCCTGCGCCGCGACGGCCTGCGCGTCCCGCAAGGGCGCGTCGAGCAGGCACAACTCACGCACATAGGAGGCAATCAACCGCGTCATCGGCCATTGCGCTTTCAGCACGGCGCCGTGCAGGTTTCGCTTACCGGCGATGGCCTCAAGCGCCTGCCGTGGCAAGGCCACCGACATCGTCGACCCTGCCTGGATCTGCTGTTTGGCGACCTGCGCAAGATCGAGGATGCAGATGTCGCCCACGCCCGCAAGAAGTTCCGCGCCATTGAAGTTGCCCTGGAGCGCGCCGGAGGTCACAAGGTGGAGGCGATAATGATCAAGATCGCCTTGCACGGCGAGCGACGCAATGGCCCGCGCTCGTTTCGAGCCACGGCGCGCCACCTCGGAGTGGACCTCGCTGGGCTCCTCGGCCTCAGCGATATCCGCGGACATAAAACCATCATCAGCCACCACGAATCGCCCCCTGTCGGCTATCGATGGCATTAACGTTCCGGCTTCGCGCAAAGCGCGAAACCAATTCACTTTGCAAATGCTAACAGGGCAATCATCGTCATCCTTGAACGCAGATCACAGATCGATCTAGCCCGAAAGTCACGATTCGATACGTGGCTAAAACTTCGCGCCGAATATGTGCATTCTTCGCTGATCACCACACTGCAGCGTATGGCTTTATCACCGTGCTTCGATCACGTTGACAACGACCTTGCCTACGTTCTTCGCAAAGCCGACATGTTGGTGTGCATCCCCAACGGTGGCCAGGCTGAATGTCGCGGCATCGACACGCGCTACCAGCTTGCCGGTATCAACCAGGCGCGCGGCCTCGCGAAGGATATGCCCGTGATGCGCCCTGCCCTCGCCGGTGAGCAGCGGCAACAGGGTGAACACGCCGGAATAAGTGCCGCCTCGGAATGAAAGTGGCGCCAACGCATGCGTACCCCAGCCCAGCGCACTCACGACGTGACCGAAGCGGGCGATGGCCTTGAATGATGCATCGAGCACTTCCCCACCCACGGTATCCACCACCAGGTCGAATCCCTTTCCTTCCGTGTGGGTGTCCACATAGGCTTCCACCGATTCCTTGCGGCGGTCGATCGGCGTGGCGCCGCGATCCCTTATCAAGTCGGCATCAGCAGCCGATACCGTGCTGTACACCTGTGCACCCATGGCGCGGGCAATCTGGATGGACATGTATCCCACGCCGCCGGCGCCCCCGTGCACAAGCACTCGCATGTCCTTCGCCACGTGCGCTCGATCCACCAGCCCTTCCCAGGCCGTGATGAACGCCAGCGGTATCGACGCCGCTTCACGCATGTCCAGTGCCGCGGGCTTGCGTGCCAGGAGCGACGCATCCACGGCCGCGTACTGTGCCAGGGAGCCTTGGATGCCGCCGACACCACCGGTCATCCCGAAGACTTCGTCGCCCTCGACAAAACCGGAAACATCGGTACCCACCGCTTCCACCACGCCGGCCAGGTCGATACCCAGCACGGCGGGCAACGGGTGCCTTGCGTGATCGGCCTTGCCCGCTCGGATCTTCAGGTCCAGCGGGTTGATGCCGCTGGCGTGCACCCTCACCAGCACCTCGCCTTTGCCTGGTACCGGGCGTGGTATCTCTTTCAACACAAATGGTCCGTCGACAGTCTCGACGATGGCAGCCTGCATGGTGGAGTGGTGGTTGCTCATGGTGGGTACCTGATGGGAATGTCTCACGCTCCGTTGGCGTGGGCGTTCATGGCGTCCATGACGCGAGCGGAGTAAACCATCGCCGCGCCAGCGTTCAGGGCCACGGCCACGCCGAGAGCTTCGGCCACTTCCTCGCGCGTTGCCCCGTGTTTCAAGGCTTCGCCAGTATGCACGGTGATACAGCCATCGCAGCGCGTGGTTACCGAGACGGCCAGCGCGATCAGCTCCCGCGTTTTCGCATCGAGATGGCCCTTCTTCGAACCCGCTTTGGAAAGCGTCTGGTACCCAGTCAGCGTGTCCGGGGTCAGCTTGCCCAGCTCGCCGATGCGTGTGCCCAGTTCCTTTCGGTATTGCAGCCAATCCAACATGGGAATGTCCTTCGATCAGGATTTTGCCGAGCCAGCGCCCGCTGGACCGTCTAGGCAGTGTTGCGTAAGGTCCTGAGTCGATGAATACTTGTAAGTCTCGATATTTAGCGAGATCGTCTCATGGATGCGCTTAGCCGCGTGCTTGAACTGTCCGATGTGAAGGGCGCGCCGGACCTGCGCTGCCTGCTCTCTGGTCAATTCGCCATCCCTCACGATCCGGTTCCGGCAGGCGAAGCGCCGTACCACCTGGTGCTGTCGGGGCGCGCGCAGGTGCAGGTGCCGGATGGCGCCATCGTGCAGCTGCAGGAAGGCGACCTGCTCCTGTTGCCTCGTGGCAGCGCCCACGTCATGCGCAACGCGCAAGGCGCCCGGAAAGGGACCAGCGCCATGACCTTGGATGCTTCCAACGCTCTGCCGGTCCGCAGCAACACGGACAGCGACATTGAACTTGATCTGCTCTGTGGGCGGTTCACCTATGCCCCGGGCGCTACCGACATGGTGATGGCGGCCCTCCCCGACGTACTGCATGTGTCCCTGGCCGACCATGGCGGCATGGACATCCTGCGTAGCGTGGTGGCGATGCTGCGCACGGAGGTTGCCGAGATGGCACCAGGCTCGGCAGCGGTGGTGACTGCGCTCAGCCAGGCTTTGTTCGTCCTGGCCGTGCGCGCCTACACCAAGCGAGCCGACGTGCCGGCATCCCTGTTGCTGTTGCTGGCCGACGCACGCCTGGGCGCCGCGGTGCAGGCGATGCTGCGCCATCCCGAGCAGGCCTGGACGGTGGAATCACTGGCCGAACACGCGGCCATGTCGCGGGCAAGCTTTGCACGCCATTTCGCCGCGAAGGGGAATTGCTCTCCCTGGGAACTGCTCACCCTCCTGCGCATGCGCATGGCCAGCGACCTGCTGCTCCGCGGTAAGTTGCCGATTGGCGAGGTGGCGGAGCGCGTCGGATACCGGTCGGAAGCGGCTTTCGGCAAGGCATTCACCAGGCAGATGGGGCAAACGCCAGCCGCTTACCGCCGCGTATACGGGCCTTAGCGGATCTCCAGCACCACGACCGATTTGGCAGGCATGTCAGCCGCGATGACATCGTCTTTCAGCACCGCGTGTTCGAACGGTACCGGTTTGACCTCATGGGGGCGGCTGAATGTGTTGACTGAAGTCATGTCCGGTGCGGTGAGCAATTTTCCTTGCAGGTTGGCGCCGTGGGGGCCGGCCAGGCGGACGTGGACCGTCGTAGCGTGATGCGGATCGAGGTTCACCAATGCCACGTGCAGTACGCCCGAGGCATCCCGACCGGCCGCGGCGTGGATGCCTGGCACCTTGGTGTTGCCATAGCTATATGCCGGGGCCCGCATTTCAATCGGCAAATTCGTCGCGCCCTGGAATACCTTGTACATATCAAATACGTAGTACGTGGGCGTCAGCACCATCCTGGCATTGTCGGTAAGGATCATCGCCTGCAGCACGTTTACCATCTGCGCGATATTGGCCATGCGCACGCGGTCCGCATGAGCCTGGAAGATATCCAGGGTGATGGCCGCCGAGAGCGCATCGCGGAGGCTGTTCTGCTGGTATAGCACCGCATCGCCCGCGTCGGGATCCTGGTCCGTCCAGTTGCCCCACTCGTCCACGGCCAGGGCCACGCGTTTCTTCGGATCGTATTTGTCCATCACCTGGCTATGCCGGGTGATGAGATCGTCCATGCGGAGCGCACCCTGTATGATGGATATCCACTGGTCCTCGCCGAATTGCGTGGCCGAACCTTTGTGTTTCCAGTCGCCGGTGGGGATGCTGTAGTTGTGCAGGCTTATGGCATCGATCTGGCTGCCTGCCGCTGCCATCAGGGTATCGGTCCACTGCACGTCGTCGGCGTTCGCGCCACTGGCGATGCGCGTGATCGGCGCATTCGGCGATGCATGCACGAACGTGGCGTATTGACGATAGACATCCGCATAGAACTGTGGACGCATCGAACCGCCGCAGCCCCACATTTCGTTGCCGATGCCCACATAGTCTAGCTTCCATGGCTTGTCGCGTCCGTTCGCACGGCGCTCCTGTACCAGGCTGGAGTGGCCATCCGCCGTGATGTACTCGATCCACTGGCTCATGTCGCGCGGCGAGCCCGTGCCAACGTTGATGCTGACATAAGCCTTGGCGCCGAGCAGCTCAGCGAAATCCATGAACTCGTGCGTGCCGAACTGGTTGTCGTCTTCGCCACCCCAGGAGCTGTTCATGCGCACGGGGCGTTTGTTGCGGGGACCTATGCCGTCGCGCCAGTCGTATTGATCGGCAAAACAGCCTCCGGGCCAGCGGATGACAGGCACCTTGATTGCCTTCAGTGCCTCGACGACGTCCTTGCGGTATCCCTTGATATTGGGAATGGGTGAGTTCTCCCCGACCCAGATCCCGCCATAAATGCCGTGCCCGAGCTGCTCGGCGAACTGGCCATAGATCTCCGGATGGATCAGCGCCCCAGGACGGTCGGCATGAACCGTGATGTCGACTGTTGGACTGGCATGTACGCCAGTTGCCGAGGCAGCCATCAGCAACGCGATGGCTGTTGCGATCCGCGCCCGAAAGCTCGATTCCATGAAACCCCCTCGCATGCTTGTTTCCCGTAGCCTACAAGTATGCAGGAGAAGGCGCATGCGGGGACGCTCAGCCCGTGGGCATCTTTTCGAACTTCACGATCGCCGGATCCAGATGATCCCAGGCGTATCCACGCATCGCATACGTCACTGCCTGCGGCTGGTAGCGGCCCGGATCGTCCAGGCTCGCGGCGTGTATGGTGAACACATCGGGCATGGCGGCGAAGGTCATGTAGACTGGCGAGCCGCAGGTGGGGCAGAAGGCGCGCGTCTTGACGTTGCCACTGTCGCCGATGATGTCCCAATGCGTCGCGTTGCCTTCGAGTTTCACGCCGTCGCGCGGAAAGGTCAGGTACGACCCGTGACCGGTGCCGCTTTTGCGCTGGCAGTCACGGCACTGGCAGTGGTTCATGAAGATCGGCTCGCCGTTGATTTCGTAACGGATGGCGCCGCAGGCGCAGCCGCCGGTATACGCCTGGCTCATGCCTTGTCCCCCTGTTCGCCCGCAACGTCGTCCAGGTTGCGGACCACCTTCTTCCAGCCTTCGCTCATGTTGCGGTAGGCGGTGTCGTTCTTCGGCAGAACGAATCCTGCATGCGTCAGGCGCACACGCGTACCGTTGTCCACCCGCGTCAATGTCCACGTCACCACGGTATCCAGCGGCGCGCCGTAGCCATGGTTGCTCTGGTGACCACCCTGCCAGCCGTAGACGAAGCGTTCGCCAGGCACTACTTCCAATACCTGGCAATGGATGACGCCATCCCACTCCCCTGCCGGTGTCGTCTGGAAAGTGAAGCGGTTACCCACCATGGGCTCGAATCCCTTAGGCGCCATCAACCAGCGGCCGATCAAGTCACCGGTGGTCAGCGCCTTCCAGATGGTTTCCAGCGCATGCGGAAACACTTCGTCGACGACGATGGCCTGGGTGTCGGGCTGCAGCGCGAGGTTGTTCATGGATCGATGTCCTTCAGAAGCGTGCGGAGGTTGGCGAAGCGCTCGCGCCAGAAGACGCCGTAGTGGCTCATCCAGTCGACCAGCGGCGTGAGGCCATCTGGCTGCGCCCGGTAATAGACGTTGCGTCCCTCGGGACGCTCAACCACCAGCCCCGCTTGCTTGAGCGATTTCAGGTGCTGGGAAATCGCACCCTGCGTCACTCCGCTTCCGCGGGTGAGTTCGGCAACGCTGATTTCGTCGGCCCCGACGACCCGCTCGAATACGGCACGCCGGGTCGGGTCGGCCAGGGCGCGCATGACGGTGGTGATGGCGGCGGCTTGGGTCATGGGCAAACATATTAGTTAGTGCTTATTGATTAGTCAATACTAATCTTTAGAACCGACTCAACCCGCCGCCTGCTTCACCAGCGCGCCGATCCGGGCCTGCTCCGCCGTGCCCAACTTCCTGAGCGCGAAGGCGGTCGGCCACATCTGGCCATCATCGAGGTTCGCCTTGTCGCTGAAGCCAAGCGTCGAGTACCTCGACTTGAACTTCTGCGCGCTTTGGAAAAAGCACAGGACATGGCCGTCCTTCTCATACGCAGGCATGCCGTACCAGGTTCTCGGCGAGAGGTGCGGCGCGTTGGCTTTGATGATGGCGTGGATCCGCTCGGCCATGACCCGATCCGCTTCTGGCATCTGGGCGATCTTCGCGAGTACGTCCTGCTCGCCGTCTGCCTTGCTTGTGCGTGAGCCACGGCGCGCAGCGGTCTTCAGTTCGTCGGCGCGTTCCGCCATCGCGGCTCGCTCTTCTTCGGTAAATCCCTTGGATTTCTTTTCATGGGCAGGCTTCATGATGAATCCGCAAGAGTTCAAAGGATCACTGATGCTATCTCAAGTTTTTTCATGGCTCCATTTCAGCTTCCTGCCAGCTCCTTGCGACGCACGATGATGCGCGATACCAGGCCATAGGCGACCGCTTCCTCGGCCGACATCCACAGGTCTCGCTCGATGTCCCCGAGCACGCGCTCGATCGGCTGGCCGGTTTCGCGCGCGATGACCTGGGCGATGCGCTGGCGTGCCTTGATGATCTCCTTCGCCTGGATGGCGATGTCGCTGGCAGGCCCGCCTGCGCCACCGCTGGGCTGGTGAATCAGGAAGCGCGTCTGCGGCAGGCAGAAGCGGCGCTCGCGCGGTGCACCGAGGTAGAGATGGGTGGCGGCGCTGCCCACCCAGCCGGTGCCGATCATGTTGACCGGCGCCGATATGAAACGCAGCACGTCGTGGATCGCATCGCCGGATTCCAGGTGCCCGCCGGGGGAGGAAACGATCACGTCGATCGGCGCGTCGGAGTCAGCATCCAGCGCCAGCAAGCGGCGCACCGTTTCGGACGCCACGACATCCGTGACGGTACCGAACACCAGCACCGTCCGGGCTCGGAACGCCTTTTCTTCCAGAAAAGCGCTGTTCTGCAGCGCGGCAGGCAGGGCGGTGGTGTCCGGATCGCTGGCAGGCATCATGAAATTTCCTTTGTGATAAGTTCATTGGATAAACGAACCAGTGGCCATCCCCGTGACATTCCTGCCCGATCTGCATCCCCTGGCCGACGACAAGGCACTTCGCCAACGGCTGATTTCGCTGGCGCGATACTGGCTGCGCGACCGTGGCGAAGCCGAAGACCTGGTACAGGACGCTTACCTGCGCATGGCAGATGGAGGGTTACAGCAGAACACCGCCATCCAGGAAGCCTGGCTGGTGACTGTGCTACGCAACCTGTGTATCGATACCTGGCGCCGGCATGGCCGCTACCAGACAGTCCTGGGCCAGGTGGCCGAAGACTGGATGCCAGATGTCGACGACAACCAGCCCGAGCGCTTGGCCGACCAGGCGCAGGGTGTCGAACAGGCACTTCGCCACCTGGTCCACACCCTGCCGGCCAGCGATGCGGCGGCCGTGTTGCTGTACGAGGTGTTTGGTTGGAGCCATGCCGAACTCGGCGAGCTGGCGGGACGCACTGAGGAGGCATCGCGCCAGCAGCTGCGCCGCATGCTTCAGCGCCTGCGCCAGACTCGTCCGGCGGAGGCCCTCGTGAACGAGGATCAGTCCTGCCTGTTCGCGCTGTGCCAATTGGCGCTGGCGCAACGCAACCCGGCAGGGTTGGTCGCGGTGATTCGCGTCGCCAGGCCACAAGCGATGAAGGCATCCGCGCAGGCCATGCTGCACACCAGCCCTGCCGGTACCGCCCAACCACCCCGGACGCAGTGGGTCCAGATCGACAATCAGCTGGCCCTGATGATCCAGATTGGCGACGGGCCGGTTGCACGGCTACCCCTGGGCGAAGCCTTCACCGAGCTTGCGTGACGACGTAAAAGCATCCCTAGTGGAGCTGCCGTACGCTTCGCTCCAGCCACAGGAACGAGGCCAGCGCCGTGGCGGGTGCGGATGCCCGTGTGGTGGCTACCGTTTCAAGCAACGCCAATACGGCGGGCTGGTCGACCAGACCGAGGTCGGCCAGCGCGCAATCGCGCAGCTGCCCGGCGATCGACGACGCGTGCCGGGATATCGACTGGGCCATCACCCCGGTAAACGTCTCCTTGGTGTAGTCGCGCTGGAAAACGTCATTACCCAGGTGCGTGTGCAGGTATTGCCGGATGAGCTCCCGGCCTTGTCGATGTTCGCGCGGAAGCCGGTGACAGAAGGCCGCGAGACTGGGGTCGCTCAGCGGATTGACCGGCCACAATCCATGCCGGACCAGGTCGGGGGCGCGGCAAGCAACGGCCAGCAACGCCGTCGATGGCACGGGGCTTGTCGGAGCATCGAAGTTTCGCAGGCTCTGGGCTGCGCTGTGTGCGTGGGGAGTGAGCAGTTGCTCGGCGTAATGCCTGACCTCGTGCGCCCTCCCCGGCTCATCCGCTTCTAGCGCCTGCACTTCATCTACATAGCTCGGGAAGAGCTCATCACCGCCGATGCCGGTAAAGAGCATGTCGTGTCCCTGCGCTCGCGCCTTGCGCCAAAGGGCCGAGCACGCTTCCAGGTAATATTCCCGGGACAGGCTTTTTGGCTGCGCGGGCTGCCCGATGTCCAGATCCGGCGGGAAGGCGGACATCTCCACCGTCTCGTCGACGAGGCCAAGCCGGCTCGTGATCTGGTTCCGACGTTCGATTTGCGGGCGACGGACGTCGCCATCGAGCAGGATACCCTTGCTGGCAATCGTCCCCAATCGCCTGGCCAGGGCGCAAGCAACGCTGCCTGAGTCCATGCCGCCGCTCAGTTCGAGCGACAGGCGTTCCGTCGCCATCGGTCGGGCCGACACGGCACGCTCGAGGAGTTCAGCGAACATCGCCAATGCATCGCGCCCTTCAGGCAAAGGCGTGGGGGCGGTTTCACCGGCCGCTGCGGGATACCGGTAGCTGGCGACGCCCGGCCGGACATCAAGCGACGCGCGCTCGGTCAGCAAACCGATGCCCACGCACAGCTGGCGAGCGGAATAGACCGGGTTCATCACGAGGCGGTGGCTGGCGACTTCCGCATCGATCGCCAGCGGCCCGGTCGCCAGGTCAGTGACGTCCCAGGACATCCTGATCCTGTCTTCGGTGGCGCGGTAGTAGACAGGTACGGAGCCCAATACACCGGCACGGACTTTAAGCCGGCATCCCGCCTGCGCGCCCTCGATCATGAGGTAGTCCAGATGCCAAAGCAGGCACTGCCGATAAAGCCTTGCGAATTCCTCGCTGTCGACGTCACGCGTCGCAGCGACCGCATCCGCCGATGCCGCGGCGGCGCGCTCCCTCACCATAACGAACCACTGGCCATTCGTCCTTACCAGCAGTGTCTCGAGGCTGGGGTGCGCATGCGGGGAGATTCGGCTATCTCCCAGTACGATCGAACCCTCCCTCCACTGCGCCTGATGAGTGAGATCCCGCAGAGCGATATCGGCCTTCAGCATGAGGGATGCTTATCCATGAAGAAGCCGCCTCCCTTTCAAGGGAAGCGGCTTCGTATTATCAAAGACGAGATTAATTTGCCGAATTTGCGCTTAACCGCCGCCGTGAATGGTGCCCACCCTGCCGATATCGCCATCGGCATTGATTTTGGGTGCGAGCTTGCCCGCCCCTGCATGGAATTGCAGCGGCCCTTCCATTTGAACAGCAAAGGGATTGATTTCGTTCTGAATTTCTTCGTGCATCACAACGTTAAGCTGATCCATGAAAGCACTCCGAATGAGATGAATAGGCCGCCCCTATGACGGCTTCTGGAAGCTAGCATGATTCATCATTATTAAATGCACTTTAATATAGCAATTATATTTAATATGAAATGGCGCACATTCCGCCTGGCGGCCCTTCTTGTTTCCCTGCCGTAATATCTTGCGCCGGACGTGTTCAAGCCTTCCAGGCACATAAGCCGCCGTAGCTAGCCCCTCAGATACCCGGTCACCAGGCGCGCGGCCTCGTCGATGAGCGTTTCCATCGTTTCGCGCGAAAGCATCTTGGGATGGTGCAGCACTGCGTTGTGCGTCAAGGCCTCGATCGTGGTCACGCATACGAAGGATGCAAGTTCCAGGTCATCAACACCGAGTTCGCTCCGGCGGCTCTCAAGATACGTCCGGAACAAGGTGAAGTTCTCGCGGCTGAATGTTTCCAGGTCCTCGAGCTTGCCCACGCGCGGAATCTGCTCCGCCAGAACGCGGTGCAGCTTTGGATCGACGCGGTGCGCTTCAACGGCCAGGGCGACGAGCCTGCGCACACCTTTCTCCAAAGGCTGTGTCAAAACCGCTGCCAGCTCCCCACGCACCGTTTGCGTGATCTGAAGCTGGTGGCGCTCGATGACCGCGGCTACAAGCGCCTCCTTGCCGGGAAAATACTGGTAGAGCGAGCCCACGCTCACCCCCGCCAGTTCCGCGATGCGGTTGGTGCTGGCCTTGTCGAAACCTTCCTTGACAAGAATGCGAGCGGTCGCTTCGACCAGGGCGTCGACGGTCGCGCGCGACCGATCCTGGGCGGCGGTTTTCCTGGGTTTGATGAGGGGTCTGCGCGCCATTTTCCCATGCCGCCAATGCGAGTACAAAACGCGAATGATCGCTCGTATTCTGCCTACACGGTAAATGGCAAAGCAATACTTCACGACTTCGGAGACCATGACATGCAAGACACCATGCAACGCCTGTTCCGCTACAAGGCCTGGGCCAACGACGAACTGCTGACCAGGCTGGCAGCAGTCGGCAACGGCTCTTCCATTACCGGATTGGCTGTCAAGGCCCTTAGCCACACTTACGTCGTTGACCGGATCTTTGCCGCGCACTTAAGGCGAGAGGCCCATGCGTACGCATCGGCCAATCTGGACGAGATGCCAACACTGGAAGCATTGTCCGACGACATCAGGAAAAGCGATCGGGATTTTATCGAATACGTTTCAACGCTCAACCACGACCAACTATCGGAACGTATCGATTTCGTGTTCACCGATGGCGCCCCAGGCCAGATGTCCCGAGAGGAAATGCTCATGCACGTGATCACCCATGGGATCGGCCACCGCGGGCAGGTCAGCGCAGTCATGCTGCTCAACGCGGTTCCGGCAGCGAAGGATGGCTTCACTGCATATCTGCATGAGGCGGAAGCCTCGGCGAGAGGCCGGTCCGCCACGCCCAGTTGAAAATCGCCCTGCCTGGGCGTTGCGAGCGCGTTATAATAAGCACTAGCCGTGCTGATCGGCACCAAGGCAAGGTTTCCGCCATGCACGCCACCATCTATCACAACCCTCAATGCGGCACGTCGCGCAACACGCTGGCGATCCTTCGCCATGCCGGCATCGAGCCAACGGTGATCGAGTATTTGAAGACGCCACCGGACCGCGCAACCCTTTTGCGTCTCCTGGTCGATGCGAGCGTAACGCCGCGGCAGGCGGTGCGGGAGAAAGGCACGCCGTTCGAGGAACTTGGCCTGGATGATCCGTCCGTCAACGACGAAGCGATTATCGAGGCCATGCTGCGGCACCCGATCCTCATCCAGCGTCCGTTTGTCGTTACCGAGCGTGGAACACGCCTGTGCCGGCCATCGGAGGTGGTGCTGCAGGTCATTCCCCCGCTCGCCACGCCTTTCACCAAGGAGGATGGTGAGATCGTCGGCGCGGGAATATCCAGGTAACGCTAAACGGCGCTGCTGACAGCTCGCTTCAGCGCCTCAAGCACTCGATCAACACCGATCATCGCCATGTCGACATCTGGCAAGTGCCTGGCACTGCTATACCTCTCTCCTTGCGGATAGAGCTCCTTGTGCATGTCGATGCAGAACGATTTGTCCCTGTACAGCCCGTAGGTCACCGTCGAGGTGGCGCCATAAAGCCCAACCGCGGGCAAGCCCAATGCATCGGCCAGATGTACCGGGCCGCTATCGGGCGCCACCAGGCACGTTGCACGAGTGAGCAAGCGCGCCAGGCCAACCACCGACACATCCAGGAACTCGGCCCCGTGGGGAGCGCGAATTCGCTCCCTGGCCGGCTGACTGGCAATCACCACCTCCAGCCCCTGGCCCAGGCACTCTTCGATCACTGGTGACCACGACGCCTCGGGCCACTCCTTGTAACCGATCGCACTGTTTGGACAAACCACCACATACTTCCCGTCACGAATCAGACCTGGCAACGGCTTCAGCTTCGCGCCCAGCTTTTCGCGCACCGCTTCAGCGGCCCGGGCCATGGTGTCGCGCACGTGGCGCCCGTGTTCCGGGCCCGGCCAATGACCGCCCGGACGGGCGACCCATCGCGACCCCGTTGCGTTGGCGACCACCGGCAGCCCCTGGTTCTCGAAGATGGGGGCGAAGGGGACGAAGGCTTCGAACGGCAACACGACGGGGGCGGGAATCGCCTGCATGACGGCCCAGGCGTGGATCGAATCCCCCAGGCGCTTGCTGCGCTTACCCAGCAGCGGTGTCGGCCTGGATCGGGTAATCGCTGTATTTAGATTCGGCCTCATTACGCCCGAAACTCGCGTGTCCATTCCCAGAAGTTGTATCGGGCAGCCTGGGTGACGACTTCCACGACCACCCGGCCCTCGTCCCAGTGAACCCTCCCCTGCATGGTGACGCCCGAATAACCGGAGTCGAGTGCCAAACGGGCAAAAATTGCCTCGAGGGAGAAATTGTAGCGGTGGGCTGCACCACGCAGGATCAACCGCGCCTCGCCCTTGGCCAAGCCTTCCTCGCCAACGCCATCTCCTACCCGCACGACTTTTTCTTCCACAGGGTGGGGTGCAAGCGAACACGTACGAAGTTCGATGACCTGTCCGGACCGTGCAGCCAGATCGCGCACCACAGGTATCAATGCAGACGCCACTACGGCGTCCACGGCGTCCTCGATCGGAGGCAATGCGCTTAGTGAGCTCAGGCTGTCCATTACGGGCCTGGAAAACGGCGGACACGGCTAACCGATACCGCGAAAGCGGCATCGACACGAGAATTAGGATTCACTCACTCCCCCAGGCGTCCGACCCTGGACGCGCTCCGGACTTAACTCCGCGCCCTCGCACGGATCACGAGTCACTCTAGCGAGAGAATTTGGAAAGTTGCAAGTAAAATTTCTTAATTCAGCGCTATTCCATTCGCAATAATTTGCGATGCCACACACACACACCAGCGACGACCAAGTTAAGTCGCCGCTGGCGTAAAGCCCGATTACTGCTCGGCCCTGACTTCCACGCGTCGGTTGGGGGCGAGGCACGCCACCAACGGGACGCGGGGACCGTCCGGGCACTCCTTCACCGGGTCGCGTTCGCTCTGCCCATCGGCAACTATCTTCGTCGATGGCAGCCCCTCTTCTACCAAGGCAGCTTTCACGGCGTTTGCCCTGCGCTCGGACAGGCGCTGGTTATAGGCGACGCTGCCGAGGCGGTCGGTATATCCGACCACATGGATGCGCCGCACCTGATCGATATGCTTGCTCAGTTCCGCCGCCATATTCGCCAGCGCCCTCCTTCCTTCAGGCTTGATATCCGCCAGATCGCCCTTGTCGAATGGGAACAGTGCATCGGCGGAAAGCGTGAAGCTCCTCGGTGCTTCGTCCCTGGTTTGGACAACGGGGGCAGGCTTCGGCTCTTCAATCAATGCCCCGCAGGACTCGGGCTTCCAGTAAAAACTCTCCGCCAGTTTGCCGTCGTCGAACAGCACTTTGTATTGGCACACGGTGATCTCATCGCTACCCGGTCGCCGGAAGTTGAACACGTAATTCCATTCGTGCACGCCCCATACGCCTTCGCTGAAATGCGGATAGCCGATCAGGTCGGACACTTGCTGCTTGTTGAGCCCCGCCCGCATCTGCCGCAGGTTGGCCAGGTTCGGAAAAGTACCGCCCTTGTGCATGGGTGTAACGGTATCGGGCGAGGGCCATAGCAGTTCACCGGCCGAGCGGCCGTCTTTCGCAATGCCATGGCTAACGTTGCCGCACGCGGCAAGTACAAGCGTGGTCACAGACGCCACGATGAAAGATTTCCATGAATTTCGCATATCTAAAGACTCCTTGATGCATTCGTCAGGACAGACCGGCACTACCGCGCCGGTCGGCGCCAATTACCAGACCACGCCCGCACCAATGCCCGCGCCGGCATCGCCGCGCGAATTGGTGGTGGCATTAAGCTTGAACACGTAACGGCCGCTCTCGGTGATGGTCGATACGCCGATGGCAACGCCTGTCTCGCCGTGGAACGAGCCCACGGCGGCGCCCGCCGAACTCTGGTTCGGCTGGTAGGCCTGCGGCAGGCTCGCCATCGCCATGGCCGAGGCGATGCCGGCATTGGCTCGGTTTCCGATACGGTTAAGGTCGTTGTCCACGCTCTGGAACTTTTGATCGACGTAATCCTTCGACCAGTTCTTCGCTTCGTCGATGGCCTCGCCGAGCTGGCCGACGTTCACCGCGTCCGTGGGATTCACGCCATTGGCAACGTTGGTGACGGTGCGCTCGTGTCCTGCCGAACCTACCGATACGGTGTTGTTGTTGTTGGCCACGGAACCTGCCCCGATGGCAACGCTGTTGTCGCCACTCGCGGTCGATCCGGCACCGACCGCGGTGCTGTTGTTGCCCGACGCCGTGGATCCCGCACCGGCCGCGGTGGAGTTGTTACCCGTGGCGGAAGCAGACGACGTATTGTTCGTGCTGGTCTGGTAGGTGTTGTTGGTAGTTCCGCCGCCACCCGTCGGGAAGTTGTTGACGACGTTGGACAGGTTGATGATCTCGGTTCCGAGTTGCGCCAGCGTTTGGTTGGTGGCATACAGCTCCGAGCCGTTGATCGCATCGGTGCTGGTGGCGCTGATCCGACCCGCCGCCACGTTGGTCAGGGTGCGCTCCGCACCCACCGCGCCCACGCTCACCGTCGATCCCGGCGTGGTGCCGGCGAAGTTATACGCCGTGCCGTTGAGGGTGGCGCCGGTCGTGGCGACCGGTGCATCCGTCACCGAGCCTGCGCCCAGGGCCACGCTGCCGGCAAACGCCGCCTGCGTGCCCGCGCCAAGCGCGAGCGCCTGGATGCCATTTGAGGTGGCGTTGGTACCCAGCGCCACGCCATCGGCAAGGTTCACCGTAGCGTTCTGCCCGATCGCCGTTCCACCGGGCGCCGTCTGCTGCACGATCGCGCCGTTGCCCACGCCGATGCCGTTGTCGCCATTGACCGTGGTCTCCGGTCCAATGGCCACGGACTCCGCACCCGCCGCCAGGGAATCGGCCGCGGTGGAGTTGGCATGGAAGTACTTGATCGGCGTGACGGAGAACGAACTCATCGCGCCCTTCAACTGACGCAGCGTCACCGCATCCTGGTCCAGCGTACCGTCCGCGACATTGGTGATCTGGCGGAAATCCGTGGCATTGCCCACCGATACAGCGCCGAGCAGGTTGCGATCGGTGGTGTTGTACGGGATCACGTTGGTGCCGACGAGAATCGAGCCGGACGTGGGAGCAATTGCCCGATCGGAGACCGCACCCGAACCCAACGCCACGCCACCGAGCACGGTAGCCTGGGTGTTCTGGCCGAGGGATGTGCTGCTGTCCGCTTGCGCGGATGCGCCAACACCCGCGGCCAATGCATTGACGCCGGAAGCACCATTATTGGCGTAGTTACCTCCCTGCGTACCACCGTCGTTGACGCTGTAGTAATGCGTCGCGTTGGCAGTGACGGTGTTGTTGAGCGTCTCCAGCGCCTGGTCGGTGGCAAACAGCTGCGAGCCATTGATCGCATCGGTGCTGTTGGCATTCACCTGCCCCGCTGCCACGTTGGTGATCGTGCGTTGGTCGGTCGTGGTACCTACGCTTACCGTACTGGTTGGCGTGGTGCCTGCGTAGGCGTAGTTGTTGCCTGCAATGGTCGTACCGGCGGTGGCAACTACCGCTCCCGTCGTCGAGCCTGCACCCAAGGCCACATCACCCACATTGGTTCCAGCCGTGGCGCCATTGCCGATCGACACCGAGTTGTCCGTGCCCGCCGTGGAGACCGGCCCGATCGCTACGCTGTTCAGGCCGGTTGCCACCGAATCGGCCAGGTTGGAGTTGGCATGGAAGTACTTGATGCCGCCGGTGTCGATCTGGTTGAAGATCTGCTGCAGCGAACTGTAGGTATTGCCACCATAAGTAATGCTGGTATTGATCGCTCCAGTGGTCGGGTCGTAGGTCGTGGTACCGCCATAGCTGGTGGCAATGGAGTTGCCCAGGTTGGTCACGGTGTTACCCAGGTTGGTCACGCTCGTCCCCACCGTGCCGATCGCCTGGTTGGCGGCGAACAGCTGCGAGCCGTTGATCGCATCGGTACTGCCTCCATCGACGCGGCCCGCTGCCACGTTGGTGATCGTGCGTTCCGCACCAACGGCTCCCACGCTCACCGTCGACCCTGGCGTGGTGCCGGCGAAGTTGTATGTGGTGCCATTGATGGTTGTGTTGGCCGTGCCAGTCGCGGCGTCCGTTACCGAGCCCGCGCCCAAGGCCACGCTGCCGGCAAATGCGGCTTGCGTGCCCGCGCCAAGGGCCATGGCCTGAATGCCGTTGGAGGTGGCGTTGGTGCCCAGCGCCACGCCATCGGCGAGATTCACCGTGGCGGTCTGGCCGATCGCCGTTCCACCGGGCGCCGTCTGCTGCACGATCGCACCGTTGCCCATGCCGATGCCGTTATCGCCATTGACCGTGGTCTGCGGGCCGATAGCCACCGATTCGGCGCCCACCGCTGCTGAATCAGTAGCAGTGGAGTTGGCATGGAAGTACTTGATCGGCGTGACGGAGAAGGAGCTCATCGCACCCTTCAACTGACGCAGCGTTACCGCATCCTGGTCTTCCGTGCCATCGGCCACATTGGTGACCTGGCGGAAGTCGGTGGCGTTGCCCACCGATACCGCACCCAGGAGGTTGCGGTCGGTGGTGTTGAATGGGATCACATTGGTACCGACGAGAATCGAACCGGACGTTGGGGCAATCGCTCGATTGGACACAGCGCCCGAGCCCAGCGCCACACCACCCAGTACGGTGGTTTGCGTGTTCTGGCCCAAGGATGTGCCGCTATCGGCCTGCGCGGTCGCGCCCACGCCCGCAGCCAGCGAATTAAGGCCCGCCGCACCATCGTTGGCGAAATTGCCGCCCGCGGTGCCGCCGTCATTGACGCTGAAATAGTGTGTCGCGCTGGAACCGATCTGGTTGAAGATCTGCTGCAGCGAACTGTAGGTGGTACCACCGTAGGTAATACCGGTGTTGATCGTGCCGGTGGTCGGATCGTAGGTCGTAGTGCCACCGTAACTGTTGGCCACCGAATTTCCCAGGTTGGTAACCGTATTGCCCAGGTTGGTGACGCTCGTTCCCACCGTGCCCAACGCCTGGTTGGTGGCAAAGAGCTGCGAGCCGTTTATCGCGTCAGTGCTGCTTCCACTGATGCGTCCGGCTGCAACGTTGGTAATGGTGCGCTCCGTCCCTGCCGCGCCTACACTCACGGTGCTGGTGGGCGTGGTGCCGACGAAGTTGTAGGTCGTGCCGTTGATCGTGGTGTTGGCCGTGCCTACGGCGGCGCTGGTAGTGGAACCAGAGCCCAGCGCTACGTCGTTGGCGTTATTGGCGACCGCGCCGTTGCCGAATGCCGCCGCGCCCGCCGCCAAAGCACTGCTACCGTCACCCAGAGCAACCGAACCGACCCCCTGCGCATTGTTGGTATTGCCGATCGCCACCGCGCCATCGCCGTTGGCTGTGTTATTCGCGCCCATGCCCACGGCACCGTTGCCGCTGACATTGTTCGGATCGCCGATTGCCACCGCACCGTTGCCGTTGGCAACCTGGCCTTCACCCAATGCGACGGCACCCGTACCCCCGACCACTTGCGAGTTATGACCGCCGGCAATCGAACCCGTACCTGCTGCAGCGGCAACCGTGCTGGTGTCGCCGAACGCGACGGTAGAAGCCGCTTGCGCCTTCGACGAAGAACCCATCGCCGTGGCATTGACAGCCGACGCAACATTCCCACTGCCCACCGCCAAAGCATTCGCGGCCGTCGCGTTACTGCCGCCTATCGCAGTGCTGTTCAGACCCGACGAAATCGTAAAGTTACCTAGTGCGACGGATCCCACCCCGCTGGCGGTAACATCGATACCGACACCGATTGCATTGTTCGCCGTGGCGCCGCTGCCTGCGATGTTGCTGGCGCGCGCTCCCAGGTACATGGAGTTCAAGCCGGTGGCCAAGGCCTGCCGGCCGATGGCGATAGCATCGGCCTGGCTCGCGTTCGCCTGCAGGCCCATGCCAATGGAATAGGTGCCAGATGAACTCACATCCGTACCGATGGCGATGGCCGACTCGGCCGATGCGCCGGTCCCGGCAGTGCGGGCACCCAGGTAGATCGCATTGAGGGCTGTTGCATAGGCTTGCCAGCCAACGGCGGTTGCATGGCTAGTGGTGCTTTGCGATGACAGGCCGACTGCTGTCGCACCATCGCCGTCTGCAATGGTAAAGCCACCCAATGCGGTTGCTTGCCCGTTGTTCACCTGAGCGGATGTTCCGAGCGCGACGGCATTCTGCGCAACGACCGCCTTGGACGAACTACCGATGACCACGCTGTTGGCGGAATTGGCATCCGCTGAGGCGGTAGCTCCCATGGCGACCGTGTTGGCGCCGGCGTTATGTACCTGTGTGCCGATAGCAAGCCCGCTCACACCCGAAGCGAAGCTCTGCACGCCGATACCGACTGCAGCGCTACCGCTTGCGGTCACGTCGGTACCGATGGCGATCGCCGACTCGGCGAGTGCCCCGGTGCCGGGGGCGGTTCGGGCGCCCATGTAGATGGAGTTGATCCCAAGCGCGTAGGCTTGATAGCCGACACTGGTGGCGTTCAAGGCTGCACTGTGGGCTGCGAACCCGAGTGCTGTCGCACCGCCGGCATCGGCCGCGGATGACAAGCCAGCGCAAGTGTACGAGCCAGAGTAGACGTAGTATGGCGGGCTTGCGCAGCTAACCTGTGCCTGTGCCAACGTCGTCCACCCAAGGCCCCCGGTAGCCGCAAGCAAGGTCACTATCTTCGGGACCAGGCGTTGCAGAGGCGAGTGCCCTACCGCTCGCTGCCCCTGGCCGCCAACGCGCGGGCAGGAAGCCAACTCTGACACCACCACGAGCTGGTTCAGCGCGCGGCTCCAGATTTTCCGATGGACCTTATTCATGCCTGACTCCCTTATGGCTGATTCGATGCCAGGGACGTAAGTCAGGGCGAAGTGCGGGGCGCACGAATACCACCGCGCATGCGCCGGCCTTGTGCGCGGGACGAAAAAGTCCTGCGCTCACGCTATGGCATGAACGTTTGCCTTGGGAAAATCGTGGAACGAATCGATGTGCCCTGCTACTAGGAACCCCTGCCTACGCAACCCCTGTTTTGTGTAAAGGACTCAAACGAAACGGCAAGACTGGGGATAGAAGCCTTGATTAATTTCGCTTTACTTTGATGTGCGGCACTCGGCTAATGCGCAAAGGTCGCGATCAGGATCATCTCACCGCCGGAGAGAACGCGGCAGTAGTGGGAGTCGCTTTAAATGAGATTCGCATCACATTTAGCACGATTCATTTTTATGTTTTTCAGTAACGTCTTTACGTAACTTTTATGTCATGCAGGATGCAGCATTTCCTTGCTTGTTTATTGCTAGATAATTTTGCCGATTATGTTTATGGTTTTGTGCCAGCGGCCACGGCAGTATTTTTCGAAGCTTATGCGCGGCTTATGACGGCCTTGGCACTGTCCGCGGCTTCGTCAGGGTGCAAGTCAGTCACTGGAGCGCAACCGTCGGTTCAATGGATCCCCGTACCATCGGGCGACCACCCAGGCGACGCATGCCGATGCCAGGAAGAACACCACCAGCATCGGCAACTTTCGCCCGGCACTCATGTCGGCCCTCGGTATGACTTCCTGCATCAACCCAAGCACCACGATATGGAACAGGTACATCTCATAGCTATGTGAGCCCAGCCACGCCAGTGGCGCACCGGCGCGCCTGGCCAGGGTACCTGCCGGGAGCCTGGACACCATGACCAGGAAGACAGCGGCGGCGATACCCAGCTCAGTGGCTCCAAACGCCTCGTTGCCGTCGATGCCCCGCATGTACACCCACCCCATGGCGATAAGCGACAGCCATGCCAGCAACCGGCGAAAGCCATTGCCCAATTCAACCGAGCCTGCCGCCACCGCGGCCGCGCAGCCATAGACAAGCATGTCCACGCAGGCCAGGTTTCCGTACATGAAGAACAACTCGTCGCTGCGATAGATCCACCTGTATGCCGGCCCTACGACCAGTCCAAGGCAGCCGAGCACAATGAGCTGCCAGCGGCGCCGTGCAATCACCAGGATCAATGGGTAGAGCAGGTAGAAAACTTCCTCGACCGATAGCGACCAGTAGATGTTCATCGCGTAGTTGAAATAGCCCACGCCCTCCATCAGGAGGTTGTGCCAGAAGGTCAGCACCGAAAGGTCGGCGACCAGGAAGAACCCATCGCCCAGGTTCTTCCCATCGGCAATGTTTGAAAATTTCGGCAGTCCGGCCAAGCCAAGCGCCGTGATAACCACCAGCGCAAGCACGACCGAGGGGTAAAGGCGAAACAACCTCAGCTTGTAGAAATGAATGACGTCCGTGCCGGCAAGCGACCCGTAACGCCGCAGGATATTCCTCGTGATGAGGAACCCGGAGATCACGAAGAACACCGAGACGCCGTAATTGCCGTTGAAGAAGATCGTGCGCAGCGTCTGCAGGTCGATCCACTCGTTCAGCGGACTCAGGTGCAGCCGGTAGGCAAGCGAATAGTGCAGGAGCATCACCAGAACGATCGATATCCCGCGCAGGATGTCGATGTGCAGGTTTCGTTTGTCGATCATGCCCACCCCTTCCCTGGTGCCACGTGGGCACGCTCCATCCACGGATTCTTGCCCAGCCGGCGGTCAACGTAAACCTGTGCCATGCCGTAATTCCGACACGACCACTAGATGCTGCGTCGCGGTAGAGGATGGGCAGAAGATCTCCAAGTCATTGAGTCAACGGCGATACATGCCTTGTTTCTCGGCATCGCATCGCAGCACGAAGCCGGCGGAACATGAACGCCTTGTTATCACTTTGTATACGAATGCTTCGATATTCCTCACGATTAAATCGCACTTTTGCCTTGAGACGGCCACATACACATCGTTAACTTGATGCAGGTCGCAAAAATCGACCTCATCGCTTTAAGGCGCCCGATGCGCCGTCTATGCTGAAACCCTCCATCGATCTTTTGTCCCCCAGGTCGATGTGGCGAAGGACATCGTGTATTCCACGAATGGCGTCCGCGCGGTCATTGTCATTGCCCGTCGCAAAAAAAGGCGTCCGCCTCATGTGACTTAAAAAACGCATCTGCGCGATGCGGCATGTGCCTGCGTGTCGTGCAGGCGCAAGGATTCGGCTGCGTGAAGGACATGGAACATCCATGAATATGCCGGCTCCATGCTTTCCAACCCATTCATCATCGGTACGATATAAACGTCTAGACGTCCATTCATATCCAGGAAACATGCTGCCGCATGACGACGAAGATTGATCAGGCCCATGATGAAGACACCATCGATCTCAATGCGTTGCTCGGCACACTGCTCGATCACAAGTGGCTGATCGTCGCCATCACCGGGACGTTCTTCGTGGCGGGCCTGCTGTACACGTTGCTTGCCACGCCGATCTACCAGGCCACGGCGGTGGTGCAAGTCGAGCAAAAAACGCCGAGCCTGCCGGGACTCACCGACCTCACCCAGTCGTTGGGAACCACGGCATCGCAAGCGGTTACCGAGATCGCGCTGATCACCTCGCGCCTGGTGATCGGCCAGGCGGTGGGCGACCTTCGCCTGAACATCCAGACACAGCCCTGGCGCCTGCCCGTGGTAGGCGACTACCTGTCGCGGGGCCACGACCCGGGCGACCTGGGAGCGTCGCGTTTTGGCCTTAGCCGTTATGGCTGGGGCGGTGAGGTGCTGGACATCTTCAAGCTCGACCTGCCCGAAACCATGCTCGGCAAGAAGTTGGAACTGCGCACGGGAGAGCACGGACAGTTCAGCCTGTACGACGACCAGGGCAAGCGAATCCTCGAGGGCGCGGTCGGGGAACTGGTTCATGGCCGGGGCGTGACGATGCAGGTCAAGCGGCTCACGGCGAATCCGGGTACGCGTTTTGACGTGGTCGAACAAACGCCGCTGACCACTATCGGCCATCTGCAGACAGACGTCGTGGCGCTGGAGCAAGGCACGGACTCCGGCATCATCGGGCTCACCTACAACAACGCCGACCCCGTGCTTGCGCAGCAAGTGCTGGCGCACATCACCACGGCCTATGTTCGCCAGAACGTCGAACGCAACTCCGCCGAGGCTGCCAGCCAGCTGCAGTTCGTCAGGGACCAGTTGCCCAAGGTGCGCCAGGACCTGGACAAGGCGCAGGACGCGATGAACAAGTTCCAGACCCAGACCCACTCGGTCGACCTCAGCATGCAGACCAAGGGCCTGCTTGATCAGATCGTGGCGGTGGAGACCAACCTGCAACAGCTGCACCTGCAGGAAGCGGACATCGATCGGCGCTTTACCCACGATCATCCGGCCTACAAGGCACTGCAGCAGCAGATGGGCCAGCTGCAGGCGCAAAAGGACCAGATGCAGAAGCAGGTGGGCAGCCTGCCCGACACCCAGCAGCAATTGCTCAAGATCAACCGCGACGTACAGGTCACCAGCAATACCTACACGAGCCTGCTCAACCAGGCACAACAGCTGGATATCGCCCGCGCCGGCACCGTCGGCAATGTCCGCATCGTCGACACGTCCGCTGTGGACAACACCCAGCCGGTGCAGCCGCGCAAGATCCTGATCATCGTCATCGCCACCTTCCTGGGCGGCTTCGTGGCGCTGGCCTTCGTCTTCCTCAAGCAGATCCTCAACCGCGGCATCGAGGACCCCTCGATCATCGAGGACCTGGACCTTCCGGTCTACGCCTCGGTTCCCTTGAGTACCAGCCAACATTCGCGCTCGTTCAACGGGCACCGCCACGGCCGCGGTCTGCTTGCGATCACCGATCCCGCCGACCTCGCGGTGGAAGCCATTCGCAGCCTGCGCACCAGCCTGCATTTCGCCCGGCTGGAGGCAAAGAACAACATCCTGATGATCACCGGCTCCAGCCCCAACGCCGGCAAGACCTTCATCTCGGCGAACCTTGCCGCGGTGACCGCACAGGCCGGGCAGCGCGTGTTGCTGGTCGATGGCGACATGCGCCGCGGCACCCTGCATCACCTCTTGGGCATCAAGCCTCCCAAAGGTCTCTCCGACGTGCTGGTTGGCGGGGCGGAGATTGCGGAAGTGTTGCAACAGGGTCCGCTTCCGAATGTCGATTTCATCGGCCGCGGACGGGTGCCACCCAATCCGTCGGAACTCCTGATGCATGAGAATTTCACCCGCTTCATCGCGAACGTGGTGGCGGCCTACGACCTCATCATCATCGATACCCCGCCGATCCTCGCGGTCACCGACGCCGCCGTGATCGGCCACCACGCCGGAACCAGCCTGCTGGTTGCCCGTTTTGGCATGAACAAGGCGCGTGAGCTGGCCCTGGCGAAACAACGCTTCGAGCACAACGGGGTGGAACTGAAGGGGGCGATCTTCAACGCGGTGGAACGTCGCTCGTCGGGCTATTCCACTTATGCCTACTACAAGTACAAGGCCGATCCGGCCTGAACCGCCTCCTTGGGCAAGGGGCACTGCATGAATCGAACACCATGGCGCGCATCCTGATCGTCGGCAACCATACCTGCGGCAACCGCGGCGACTGCGCCATCCTGCGCGGCCTGCTGCAGTGCCTGGAAGACGTGTTGCCGGAAAGCCGGATCGACGTCACCAGCCGCTTTCCCACCAGCTCGCAATACCTGCTGGGCCGCGCGCTGCTGCCCGATGCGCTGAACGGCTACTACCAGGAGGCGGGCAAACAGCACCTTGGCGCGGTGCGTTCGCTGCTGCTCAGGAGGCTGGTGCCGCGATTGCTTCACGGCCACCTGCGAAGACGCTGGTGGACCCGCTGGCTGAAACTGCCCCGGCATCACCGCCAATACATCGACTCGCTCAAGGCATACGACCTGGTGATCCAGGTGGGCGGCTCTTTCTTCGTCGATCTCTACGGTGCCACCCAGTACGACCAGGTCAGCTGCGCCCTGCTGGCGGCACGGCCTACCTACCTGATCGGCCACAGCGTTGGTCCGTTCAACCACGCGTTCTTCCGCAAGGTGTCGCAGGACGTGATGCAGCGGGTGAACGCGCTCGCCCTGCGTGAAGAGGTAAGCGCCCACCACATGACCGATGGCGCCATCCCGCAGGACAAGGTGCGCTGGACATCCGACACGGCGTGGCTGGTGCATCCAGGAACGCCCATCACGGTCGATACCGCGCGGCCGACGGTGGCGGTGACGTTCCGCGAACTGGCGCCGTTCGACAAGCGCCTTGGCGTGACCCAGGGCCAATACGAAACCGCCTTCGCCGAACTCCTCGATGCGGTGATCGAAGCCGGCTACCGGGTCACTGCCTTTTCCACCTGCACGGCGATCGACGGTTATCCCAAGGACGATCGCATGATCGCGCTCAAGGTCGGGGCACGGTTGCGTCATCCGGAAGCCTTCCATGTCGAAATGAACGAGCTCAACGACATCGAACTCGGGCAACGGCTGGGGGCTTGCGTCCTGACCATCGGTACCCGATTGCACAGCGCGATCATCTCGATGAACTTCGGTACGCCTTCGGTGGCCCTCAACTACGAGCACAAGTCCGAGGGCATCATGAAAAGGCTCGGCGTGGACGACCTGGCCGTACCGGTACCCTCGTTGCTGGACGGCAGCTTGCGTCGCAAAGTCCTGGCCCTTCTTCAGGACGATACGCTTCGCCCAAGGGTGGCCGCGGCAGTGGCGCGCGAGAAGGCCTTCGCCCGCGAATCCCTGCTCGCCACGCTTGGTGTCGGGCCATGACCATGCCGATCCTGTTCGTCCTTCCCGAATTTCCCCGGTACTCCGAGACGTTCGTCATCGACCAGATCGTGGGCCTGCTCGACCGCGGCTTCGACGTGCGCATCCTGGCGATCAGCCGAGGTCCTGCGCCCAAGGCCGGCGACATCGTGGCCACCCGTGGATTGATGGAACGCGCCACCTTCATCTTCGATCATTCGGCAAGTGGTGCGGCAAGCTGGCAGATCCTGCTGCGGCGCTTGCGACAGGTACTGCCCGGCCTGCCCCAGGCACGTGTGCGAAGGGCGCTGTCCGTTCGGCGTTACGGCCACACCGCGAAAACCCTGGTGTTGGCCGGCGCCGTTCAGAGGTTGAGCCTGCCGCTCAAGGCGCGGGCGATCATCGCGCATTTCGGGCCCACGGGAGTATTCGCCGCGAACCTGCGCGCGCTGGGCCTGCTCGACGGTCCGCTCTATACGGTGTTCCATGGTTACGACCTTTCCCGGCATAGCGTGCTGGCGCGGCATGGCGGCGACTACCAGCGATTGTTCGCCAGCGGCGAACGCATGCTCCCCATCAGTGCGCTCTGGGGAAGCAAGCTCCAGGCATTGGGATGCGAGCCTCGGAAGATCCAGGTGCACCGGATGGGCGTGGACCTGGACAGTTTCAGCTTCCATCCGCCGAAAGACACCGCCCTCTCCGATGGCCGCCCGTTGAGGGTGGTCTGCGTGGCGCGCCTGGTCGAGAAGAAAGGCGTGATCTACCTGTGCCAGGCCGTGGGCCTGCTGTCGCAACGGCAGATCCCGGTGGAGCTTGAGGTCATCGGCGACGGACCGTTGCAACAGGAACTGGAACGGTTCGTTGCAGCGAAGGATCTCGGCCAGAAGATTGCCATCCGCGGACGGCGCGACAAGGCATACGTGCAGGCGGCGCTCGGTCGTGCCGATGTCTTTGCCCTGCCCAGCGTCACGGCAGCCGATGGCGACCAGGAAGGCATTCCCGTATCACTGATGGAGGCCATGGCGAGCGGCGTACCTTGCCTGTCCACCCTGCACAGCGGCATTCCCGAGTTGATCGAGGACGGACGATCCGGTTGGCTGGTACCCGAGCGCGACGTCCCCGCCCTGGCCGACAAGCTAGCCCGCATCCAGCGCGGCGACTTCGACCTGCCGGCGATTGCGCGAAGCGCGCGCGCCACGGTGGAGACACATTTCAACCAGAGCCGGTTGCACGACCAGCTCGCCGCCCAGCTCACCTAGGACGACACCGCCATGATCTCCGCAAGACGCGATGCCTTCTGGACTGCCGGGTCGGCCGTGGTGAGCGCAGCCAGCCAGTTGCTGCAGATCTCGGTGCTTGCCCGTCATGTCGACGCCCATCTGCTCGGTGCGCTGGCGATCGTCAATGTGGTCAACGCGATCGCCATGCTGCTGCAGGACATGGGCCTGAGCAGCTACCTGGTCCATCGACAGAACATCAGCCGCCCGGAGCGCACGTCGCTGTTCATGATCAGCGCGGGGCTTGGCCTCACCTCGGCGCTGGTGTTGTTCGGGATCTCCTACGGCGTGGGCTACTTCTATGGCTCGGATGTGCTTGGCCAATTGCTTCGGCTATCCACGGTCAACTTCGTGCTGCTTGGGCTGGCCGCACAGTACCAGGCCAGCCTGATCAAGTCGTTCCAGCTACCCAGGCTCGCGCGCATCGAGATGATCGGCCGACTATCGGGTCTGGTCACGTTGCTGGTGCTGGTGTTCGCCTACGGCGCTTCGATCGAGGCGGCGGTGTACGCGATGATCGTCAACAGCCTGGTGCGCCTTATCTGCTTCATCGCCGTCGCCGAGCGCGACTGGCACCCTGGCCGCGCTTTCGACCGCAGCATCATCCGCCAGGCGCTCAGTTACGGCGCTTACCAGCTTGGATCGCAGGTGATCAACCAACTGCGCAGCCAGGCCGACCAGATCATCCTGGGCAAATTCCTCGGCCTGGCCTCGCTCGGTGTCTATTCCCTGGCCAAGGAACTGGTGCTCCAGCCGACCAAGCTGATCATGCCGGTGGTGCAGCGCCTTGCCCTGCCCAGGCTCGCCATGCGGCAGCACGACCAGGAAGCGATGCGCCATATCTATTTGACCGGCCTTCGCGCGGTGTCGATCTTCAGCGCCAGCGTGTTCATCATGCTGGGCGTGTTCGCGCCGCCGGCCGTGACGATCCTCTACGGCCATCACTACACCGGCGTGTCGGAACTGATCCCGTTGATGCTGCTGTTCGGCATGCTGCGCCCGCTCGGCTCGCTGATCGGTGCGCTCAGCCAAAGCCTTGGCCGCTCGGATATCGAGTTCGGCTGGAACGTACGGATCTGCGGCATCACCTTGCTGGTGAGCGTGGCCGGCGCATGGTCGCGATCGCTTGAGATCATGGCGGTGGCGCTGGCAGCCAGCCAGGTGCTGGCTACGGTACTGTCGTATTACTTCTTCTCCTCCAAGATCATCAGCCTTACCGCGCGCGAGTTCTTCAGCGCCTGGACGGTGGAAAGCTTCGCGCCCTATGCCTTCCTGATGCTGGCCGTGGCGCTTTATCCGGGCGACGACTGGAAAGCGAGCGTGGTGCGCCTGGTCCTGGTGACGCCGCCGCTGCTTTGGGTGATCTGGCGCGGTCGGCACGTGTTCTTCAAACAGCAAGCGCAGCCGGTGGCGGCCTGACATGAACGCCCCATCGAACCCGCTGGTGAGCGTCTATATCCCCACCCGCAACCGGTCGGCGCTGCTGCGGCGGGCGGTCGACTCGGTGCTGGCGCAGGACTACCCCGAGATCGAGGTACTGATCTGCGACGAGGCATCGACCGACGATACCGCGCAGGTCGTGGCAGGCTATATCAGCCGCCATCCCGGCAAGTTCACCTACCTGCGCAACGAAACGCCCCAGGGCGCGTGCCGGGCCCGCAATCGCTGTATCGAGCAGGCCGTGGGCACCTACGTCACCGGCCTCGACGATGACGACCTGTTCCATCCACAGCGGATCAGCTGCCTGGTGGATATATACCGGCGCCACTCGCCTTCGTTTGCGTGCAGCCGCTTCAAATACTTCCAGGCACCAGCCCAGATTGCATCGTTGCTGGGGCGCAAATACAGCAAAGAAGAGCTTGGCAGGATCGACACCCTCACCCTGCCAGCATTGTTGTACGCGAACCATGCCGGCAACCAGGTGCTGACCGAACTGTCGCGGATGCGCGAGCTTGGCGGCTTCGATGAGTCGATGCCGTCGTGGCAGGACTACGACATGTGGGTGCGCCTGGTGCATCGCTACGGAACGGCCGTGCGTACCCGCCCGATGCTTTCCTTCGTCGACGACGACCGTTCGCGCGCACGGATCCGGAACTCGAGCAAGCGCGCCGAGGGAAGCGACCGCTTCATCGCCAAGCATGCAGGGCTGATGAGCCCCGACCAGCAGCGCAACCACCGGAACATCCAGTACGTCATGAACCGGCAAAGGCCGCCGTTGGGCGAGATTGCCCGCAACATATCGTTCGGCGGATATAAGTCCACCGTGAAAGTGCTGTTGCACAAGTTCTTCGGCGTGGCGATCGGCTGATGGTGACCTCATGCTGATCAACAGGACACGCGCCGCCGCCATCACGCTGATGGCCATGCTCTTCGTGCAGATACCGCTGACGCACAGCACCGCCAGCAAGTCGCACATCAACGTCTATCATATCCTGCTGCTGTTGATGCCGATGCTCTATCTCCCGGCATTGCGCTACCTTAGGTTCAACCCGGCGACCGCGTTCCTTGGCGTGATGGTGGCGACATCGCTGGCGGCTGCCGCCACCTATGGCGGGGGCCTTCGCTCCACCCTCATCGTATTTGCAGCGACGTCGTATTTCCTGGGCGTGGTGTTCGGGCGAAAGCTGCACGACGTGGAGCTGCGCAAGATCTTCATCTGGATGCTCGGCTGTTGCATCGCCTTCCTGATCGTGCGCGACATCCTCTACGCAGGTCAGCTCGGCGCGGTATATGCGCGCAGCGAGACCGCATCGAGCGTGCTTTACATGTCCACGGGCGGACGCAACATCGAGGCGAGCCTGCTGGCGTTGCTCTCGATCCTCTTGCTCGGCACCCGCGCCTATCCGATCGCCGCCTTCATCGCCCTGATGACCAGCGCCACGATGCTTTCCCGCGCGGGCCTGGTGGGTGTCGCGATCTCGGTCGGCATCGCCGCTTATCGCACGCGCAAGACGCGCTACTACTACCTGTATATGTTCGTGGCGATGGCCATGGTGGTTCTGGTGGCGGGCATGGTGTTGTCGTCGGTGATCGACATTCCGGTGCTGGACCGCTTCAACCTGCAGGCCGAGACCAACCTGGAACACAAGAATGTCGGCCGGCTCGCCTTGTGGACCAGTGCCGGTACCGCCTTGAAACAGAACGTGCTGGGCTATGGCGTGGGCAACGGCGTGCCGCTGATGGAACAGATCTCCGGCATCACCTTCGTCGAGAACAACGTCCACGACATCTACCTGCAATTCCTCCTCGAGGGCGGCATCCAGTCGCTGCTGCTGTTCCTGGTGGTGGCCGCGCACATCGTGCTCAGCCCGGCCGAGGGCCAGCAACGCAACATCAAGGCCTTCCTGGTGTGCTACCTCATGCTGGCCTTCATCGAGTTCAGCGGCTATGAAGCGTATTTCTGGTTCTTCGTCGGGATGTTCTATGCGCGCAACGACATGCGCGTGACCCAGCTGAAGCTCGATGCGGCCGCGAGGGACAGGATAAGACGGAACAAATGGCGAAAGCCGCCGGCCCCTGCACCCAGCCAGGAGCCCGCCCATGCTTGACGACTTCCGCGCCGATGTCCGCCGCCTCAAGTCCCTCCCAGGCTTTCGCGGCATGGTCTGGTGGATGCTGGACCAGTCGTTCTGGGTGATCTTCAGCTATCGCTTGATCGCCTCCAGCCGCGGCACCTGGCTGCACGCGCCGCTGCGCGTGCTGGAGAAAATTGCCGAGTTCGTCTTCAAGTGCTACCTGCCCACCACGGCCACGATCGGCCCGGGGCTGGTGATCTACCACGCCTTCGGCGTGATCGTGAATGGCAAGACCACGATCGGCGCCAATTGCACGCTTTACGCCCGCGTCTGCATCGGCAATCGCTGGCCTGGCGATGGCACGCCGGTGATCGGTGACAACGTCACCATCGGCACCGGTGCCTGCATTTTCGGCCCGGTGGTGATCCCCGACAACACCGTGGTGAAGGCCAATGAAGTTATTACCCCTTCCTCGCTGCAGGGCAGCGCCCCACCCCCTGGAGACCCAGCATGAGCGCGGCAGACGTGAGGTTGTCGATCATCATCATTACCTGGAACGAGCGGGAGAACCTCGAGCGCTGCCTGCTTTCGCTGATGGACAAGGTCGATTTCGCTCAAGACGAGGTGATCGTGGTCGACAACGGCTCGCACGACGGCAGCGCTGAATTCGTCGCCACCCTGCCGCAAATCCGCTATTTCCCCCTGGAACGTAATTTCGGCGTAGGTCCTGCGCGCAACCGCGGCCTGTTCCTGTCGCGCGGCAGGTACTGCATGACGCTGGACAACGACACCATCTTCCTCACCCAAGACCCGGGCACGATCGTCGATAGCTTCTTCAAGGCCCACCCCGACGCCGGGGTGGTCGGCTTCCAGCTACTCAACGTCGATCGCAGCCGGCAGGATTCGACCCGGCGTTTCCCGCGCTTCTACCAACCGATCGCCGCACGCATTCCCGTGAGCCGCAAGCTGGGCTTCGTAAAACGGGAGCTGGAACGACACCTGATGCTCGACACGCCGTTCGACGACGGCAACGATCCGCTCGAGGTGGACTACGTTCTGGGTGCCAACCAGACCTTCACCAAGGATGTCGCTGCCCGGCTCATGGGTTACGACGAGCGCATATTCTTTGGCCCCGAAGACGCCGAGTTCTGCGTGCGCACGCACAAGCTTGGATTGCGCAACTACTACTGCCAGAAAATTTCCATCGTGCACGATTACAAGCGGCGCACGCGCAAGTTCTCGAAGCTGGCCATCAAACACCTCGCCGGATTCGCCTACATGCTGAAGAAGCATGGGGGCGTCTATCGCTACTCGTTGAGCGAACGGCGTTGAAGACGGAGAACCACCATGCATCGCCGAACCTTTATCGTCCAATCCATGTGGAGCCTTGGCGTCCTGGCGGCGCTGCCCCTGCGTTACGTGCAGGCTGCCACCAGCGGCAAGCATTATTACCTGGACAGTACCGCCGGTAACGATGCCCACGACGGAAGCAGCCAGGCGCAAGCCTGGCGAAGCCTCGACAGGCTCAACAAGGCCACGTTCGGGCCCGGTGACCAGATTCTCTTCAAACGCGGCGGTGATTATCCGGGCATGTTCCAGCCGAAGGGATCAGGCGCCGCGGGTGCGCCGGTCGTGGTCGACGCCTATGGCAGTGGCGCCCTACCCCACCTGCATGCCGATGGCCGCGGCCCATCCACGGTACGCCTGCAGAACCTGGAGTACTGGACGCTACGCAACCTTGAGATCTCCAACCAGGGGCCGCAGCCCGCCCCGAGGCGCACTGGCGTCCATCTGTTCCACCAGGATTTTGGCATTGCCCATGGCATCGTGCTGCAAGGCCTGCACATCCACGACGTCAACGGCGTGCCGATCAAGCAGCAGGGCGGCGGCAGTGCGATCCTGGTGGAGGCCTCGGGCAAGAACCGGCCCACGCGCTACCAGGGCCTGACCATCGCCGACAATACGATCGAGCGCAGCCAGCGCGATGGCATCCTGTTCCTGGGCGCAGGCAACCGCACCGGCGGCCTCGCCACGGGTGTCGTCGTGCGCGGCAATCGCATCAGCGAGGTTCCCGGCGACTGCATCCTGGTCAAGGGCTGCGACGGGGCGCAGATCGAGCACAATACGGTGAGCCGCTGCGGGGCCTTGCCGCGGGGCGAAGCCGCCGCCGGCATCTGGCCGTTCGATTGCGACAACACCATGGTGCAATACAACGAAGTAAGCGACCACAAGGCCTTTGCCGACGGCCAGGGATACGATTCGGACTTCCGCTGCCGGAATACGGTGATCCAGTACAACTACAGCCACGACAACATCGGAGGCATGGCGCTGGTCTGCAACGATGGCCGCAGTGGCGGCGATATCGGCAACACCGGCACCATCGTTCGCTTCAACGTGAGCATCAACGACGCCCTGCGCAAGACCGACAGCGCCTCGCTGCGCATCTCAGGCCCCGTGGACGGCAGCCAGATCTACAACAACATCATCATCATTCCCGAAAAGCCCCTGGCCGGCGCCCAGGTCACCGTATTCAAGGCCACCAGCTGGAAAGGGGTTCCCAACAGCACAGCCATCCACGACAACATCGTGGTATCCCCCCAATCCCCCGGCGTCGACATGCAGCTTGCCACGCGCACCCAGATGGGCGAAAACCGCATCTACGCCAGCAACGACCGCGCACCCACCGCACGCGCGGACGCACAAATGCTCAACCGCTTCAAACAACACCGCCCCTCACTCGCACAGGTAAACGCCCTGGTAAAGGCCTGCTTCACCGACGGCAAGCCCGTGCCCAACGCTCTCGAACTCATCGCCAAAGTCACGTAGCCGGCGCGTGGGGAGGAAGGGGTTGGGTGTCTTTTTCTTCGCTAAGTCCTCGTCGGGCTTTGCCCTCCTGCGGAAGCGCTCTGAAAAAGACACCCAACCCCTTCCTCCCGATGTGGCGGTGGGTTGTGGGGAAAGCGGGGTGTGTAGCTCACTGCGAATGACGGGCGGCCGTTTTCAGCTGATGCTGTACACAGCACGAGCAGCAAAACCAAGCGACAACGCGCCATGCTCTGCTCTCATCCACCTCATGGGGTCGGAGGGAGCCGTCGGGCCTCACCCTGGGAACGCTTCCGCAGGAGGGCGAAGCCCGACGAGGACTTAGTGACTGGGGGTGACGCCCGACGGCTCCCTCCCCGAAACGACAATGCCTGGATCAGGCGTTTGCCTAGGGCTTGCCCTGGTACTTCTACCAGGCGATAGGTCGCGCTCGATACCAGTACCGTGCCCGCCAGGGCGAGCACCACCGTGGCCACAAAGTACAGGTCGGGGTTCAGGTGATCGCCTGCGTGGACCTTCGCCAGGACCTTGCGTGCCACCTGCAGCATGAAGAAGTGCGTGAGGTAGCCGCTGAAGCTGATCTTGCCGATGTGTTGCAGCGGGCGGTTGACCAGCCAGCGATAGGGCTGCCGGTACAGGCACAACGCCAACAAGGCGAATGCGCCGCCATACAGGAACACTGCGCGTGGATCGTCCAGCCATTGCGGCGCCGCCAGCAACACTGCCATCGCCAGCATGAACAGGCACGCATTCAGCCGTGGCCCTGCTCGCTTGAAGAACATGGCCAGCCGCCCTTCCGGGCCGAACATCACGAAGTAGGCGCAGATGCCGAACAGGAAGATCGGCAGCTGGTTGGGCAACCAGACGAAGACGAAGCGTTTCCACAGGTCCGCGTCGTCGATCGGTGGGTGCTGCAGTAGCAGGGGCCATCCCCCGACGGCCAGCACCAGGCACAACGCCAGCGCCGTGAGCGCACGCGGGAAATCCCTGAGCGCCAGGAATACCAGCGGAAAGACGATGTAGAAGGACATCTCCACGCCGATCGACCAGCCGCCAGGTACCACGTCGTTGGCCCCGAGCAACCAGGAGGGGTTCCAGCCATTGGTGAAGGTCAGCGTGCCGAGCACCGTGCCGAGCGGCGGGAACACTTGGCCCTTGAACAGGGCCGGTGCCACGCAGTAGATGCCAAAGGCCAGGTAGAACATCGGTGCGATGCGGAAAAACCGGCGCAGGTAGAAATTCAGCCATTCGTTGCGCTCGCTGCTTCGCTTGCCGGCCGAAAGGAACAAGGTCAGGGCGCTGACCACGAAGAAAAGCTGCACCCCGCGGGCGCCCTGGACCGCGTAACGGCTAAGCCATGGCGACATCTGAGCCTGGTGGCCCATGGCCTGGTAGATCTCCACGTTCCGCTGCGCATGGCTTATCAGAACACCGATGATCGCGATGCCGCGCAATGCGTCGATGAAGTCGAGCTGGACCTTGGGCCGGGCCTGCATGATCAACGCCAGTTAGGCTCCAGGTGCCACTGCCACGCACTGGCCAGAATCTCATCCAGGCTTGCCATGCACGGCCTCCAGCCAAGGCGCTGGCGCGCCTGCAGGCTCGACGCCACCAGTGTTGCCGGATCGCCGGGACGGCGCGGAGCAATGGCATGCGGTACCGGGCGGCCCGTTACCCGTTCAGCGGCGGCGATCACTTCGCGCACGCTGAAGCCCTCGCCATTGCCCAGGTTGAAAGTAAACGCGCCTTCGTTCCCGGCGAGGTACTCGATGGCCAGCAGGTGCGCCGAGGCGAGATCGTTCACGTGAATGTAGTCGCGCACGCATGTCCCGTCGCGGGTGTCGTAGTCGTCGCCGAACACCTTCAATGCCGAACCTTGCCCCAGCACTGCCTTGAGCACATTCGGAATCAGGTGCGTTTCTGGTTCATGTGCCTCGCCGATCGAGGCCGATGGATCGGCACCCGCGGCATTGAAGTAGCGCAACGCCACCGAACGCAGGCCATAGGCCAGGAAGGCATCGGCGAGCACCCGCTCGATCATCAACTTGCTTTGTCCGTACGGATTGATCGGCTCGGTGGGATGGGTCTCATCGATGGCGTCCGCCTGCGGATGCCCGAACACGGCGGCGGTGGAGGAGAACACGAGGCGGTCCACGCCGGCGTCGCGCATCGCGCCCAGCAGCACCAACGTGTTGGCCACGTTGTTGTGGTAGTAGAGGTAGGGCTCGATGACTGACTCGCCGACCAGCGAGCGGGCACAGAAATGAATGACCGCATCGAAGCGGTGCACGGCAAACAGTCGGGACAGCCGAGCCGCATCACCGATATCCCCATGCACAAAGGGCACTTCCGGCGACACCGCCTCCCGATGTCCGGTGGAAAGGTTGTCGTAGACGACCACCTCATGGCCGCTTGCCACCAGGTACCGCACCATGTGCGAACCAACGTACCCTGCCCCGCCACAAATCAGAACCTTCAAGCGATACCCCAGTTCACGGTAATAAGTTCGATTGCAATGAACCAGAGCTTCCCTATCTTGGTTCCTCGACCACGGGTTCAGCCGTGGCAAGCGGCGGCTCGGGCACTTGCAACACAGGCGCCGCCGTCCCTTCGCTGTGCACGAATCCCTTGAAGATCGTCAGGAAGATGATGCGAAGGTCGAAACCGATCGACCAATGGTTGATGTAGTAGATGTCGTACTCGATACGCTTGACCAAGTCCGTATCGCCGCGCCAGCCGTTGATCTGCGCCCAACCTGTAATACCTGCTTTGACCAGGTGCTTATGCATGTAGCCGTTGATCTGGCTCTTGAACTTCTCCACGAACATGGGGCGCTCAGGGCGCGGACCCACGATGGACATGTCGCCGCGCAGCACGTTGATGAACTGGGGCAGCTCATCAAGGCTGGTCTGCCGGATGAAGCGCCCGAAGCGCGTGGTGGTCTTGGTTTGCGCGCTGCCCCACTGCACCGTCTTGCCCTTCTCCATGTCCACGGGCATCGAGCGGAACTTGAGCATCTCGAATTCCTTGCCATCGAGCCCTACGCGGTGCTGGCGATAGAGCACCGGCCCGGGGCTGGATAGCTTTACACCCAGTGCCAGCAACAACATCACCGGGCTGATCATGATCAGGATCAAACCCGCGACCACGCGATCCTCGACGGCTTTCAGGATCCAGGCGTGGCCAAGCAGGGGGCTCTCGCGAAGGGTGACGACAGGTACGCCGCCGCAGTCTTCCATGCGATGGTTGATCAGCTTCCGTCCCAGCATGTCGGGAACGAATTTCACCGTCATCACGTGTTCGTCCATGCGGTCGAGCACGTAGCTGATCGCGCGGTTTGCACCAACGGGAAGTGCCAGCAGTACCTGATCCCATTGGCCGCGGCCGAGGATTTCCTCGATGTGCTTGAGGGAACCGGCACTGGGGACGCCCGCGGGAACACCATGGTCGTAAGGTGTTTTGACGTAGGCGGTGATCTTCATGCCAAGCCCGAGGTTAGCCTCGGCTTCGCGGGCCATGTGGATGCCTGCATCGGTGGCGCCGATCAGAAGGCAACGTTGCATGCCGATGCCGCGACGACGAAGGTCCTGCAATGCCACCACGGCAAGCTGCCGAACCAAGGCCAGGAACGCAAGTCCGAGGCAGAACGTAAGCGAGACCCAGCCACGTGAGTACAACTCGCTTGCCTTGAGCAGGTAGGCAAGCGCGATCATGATCGCGAAGGCCATCGACCACGCTGCTGCAACGCAGCAGTACTGGCTTACCGGGCGCTCGCCAAGGGGCTGGTCGTAGACCCTCAGGACGACCGAAGCCGCCATGGTCGTGATCACCAGGAAGAGCAGCGCAACGCCGTAGACACCGTTCATACGCATAGTGTCGAAGCGGATGAAATAAGCCAGGTAGCCCGCTGCCAACACGCAAAGTGGATCGCTCACACGGAGCTCTAGGTCCAGTAACGCGTTGAATTTTGTCAATTGCATGACAGGTGCCTCGTGCCAGCGTGCCAACACCGGCGATGCCGGCGTGTCCAGGTACGTGCCCCCCGTAGAGCCGGTGCATCCCATCCGAGGGGCACAACCGAAGCTCAACACGTTTCGACCGAAACCAACTCAAACCGGCTTCGACCTGCAATGTGTTCGCGTTTTCTACTTGCGATGATGCATGTTGCGCCGCGACGAAAAAAGCATCAATCCGTTAACCAAGAATTTGCGGGGCGTATCACAAAAACAGTGCTAAATCGCCTTCGTTCAGCTGCTTTGCTTGACCGTCGACGATCGTTGGCAGTGAATAGAACATGCGCTGCGTGTAACTGAACGCATTCATGCGCGTGTTGTTCATCGAACCGCTCAATGCCAGGAGAGACCACCAGTGAAACGCATATTCCTTGCAAGCATAGTTCTTGCAGCAGCAACCACGGCGGCTGTGTCGTGGGCGCAGGATCAATCATCCGCCGCTGCACCCGCTCGCACGCAAAACAGCCAAAACACACCGCGTGTAGCCAATCCCAACCAGGCACGACAGGCTTCAAAAGGCTCGCTTTCACCTGCCCGCGTGGGCCCCGGCACCGCAGCCATGGCGGCGGTCTCAGGCGCCACTGCGAACGACACGGCCGGCACGGGTAACGATGGGACAGGAGGCACGGGCGGTACGGGTGGCACCGGAGGAACGGGAGGAACCGGCGGCACGGGAGGCACTCATTGATCGACATTTTGGAAATTTAGACGTCTAAATGTCCAATCACGTTCCCTCGCCGTTAATGTTCGATCGGTTTTAGTGTGTGTCGATGGATCGCCGTCCCCGCGGCGCCTCGACAACAAGGATCCAGCCTACGATGAAGTTCCTGCCAACTCTCGGTCTGGCCGGGTGCTGCGTGCTTTTGCATGCCTGCGTCCTGGCACCCGGCCAGCACATGAAAACCGGCGAGTTGAACGACAAGCAAAGCGCCACCGGCAGTCGCTACCAGCTGATACCCATCACGCCAAAGCTGATCGCGATGGATCGGGCCAGCGCTACCGCACCCGGAATCGATCCGAGCCTCACTGCCTACCGCCCCGACTCCTATCGCATTGGCCCCGGGGATTCGCTGTACATCACAGTCTGGGAGCATCCCGAACTTACCTCGCCCGCCGGCTCGCAACAGCAGACCGCGGCCAACGGCCGCCTGGTGCGCCCTGACGGCACCCTGTTCTATCCCTACGTGGGCCTGCTGCATGCATCAGGCCTGACGGTGGAAGAATTGCGCGTGGCGATCACCGATCGCCTCACCAAGTATGTTGAGAAGCCGCAGGTCGACATCAGCATCGTCAGTTATGCCAGCCAGCGGGTGACGCTCGGCGGTGCCTTCGTCAAGACGGACCCGCAGGACATCACGATCACTCCGCTCACCCTTGCACAAGCCGTGGGCACCGCCGGCGTCAACGCGCAGCTGGCGGATCTTTCCAACGTGGTGCTGCGCCGTGACGGGCAGGAATATCATCTTGACCTGGATGCCCTCTCGCACGCACCTCAGGGCGCGCAGGACATCTATCTCAAGGGCGGCGACAGCATCTACCTGCCGTACAACGATCGCCACGAAGCCTATGTGCTGGGCGAAGTGCTGCGTCCCCAGGCAATTTCCTTCAAGACCAGCGATCTCAGCCTCACCCAGGCGCTGGGACGCTCCGGCGGCCTGAACCAGGTCAGCTCCAGCGGGAAATCCGTCTACGTGATCCGTGGCGTCGAGAACATGGAGAAGGCGCCCGCGTCGATCTACCAGCTCGACAATACCTCGCCCTCGGCCTACGCCGTGGCCGCGCAATTCTCGGTCAAGCCGGGCGATGTGATCTTCGTCGGGCCTGCCGGCATCACTCGCTGGAATCGCTTTCTCAGCCAGTTGTTGCCGCTTTCGGGCCTGATCAGCAACGCGGCCAACACCCAGTACGACCTGGACCGCGATAGCCAGCTCTAGCGGCTATTGCGTGATCTTTTCCAGGTTCTTGTCGAACAGGTCGCTGTCCTGATCGTTGGTCAGCGTGTAAAGGGTGTAGCGCTTGTTCAGGCGCGCGCCGCCGTCGCGCAGCAGCGGCTCCCATAGCAAGGTGGCCCGGCTGCGCGAAGAATGCGGCAGCAGCATGTCGAACGGGATCGACACATAGATACCCTTGTCGAAGCTGCCTTCGCCGTAGCCCGCGGCGCCGGATTTCGTGGTGACGGTGGCGTAGGCGCCCATGCGCGCGCCATTGGAGAATTCCCGGGAGACATCGATGGTGGTGCCCCAATCACCGGCCAGGTAACGGCCGACGCTGACCGCCAGGGTCACGTGGTGGTAGCCGGTGTCGAGATAGCCGGTGGCCTGGCCCGTGATCACGTGGTACTTGCGCAGCGACAGATCCTGGTCGAATCCGCGCGCCTTGACCCAATTGACGTCCGCACCTAACGCCCAGCTATCGCCGAAGGGCCGGTACAGCACCTCACCGCCCGCGCCGCCATACATGCTTTCCAGCATGCCAGCGTACGCGAGCCCGTAGAGATCCTCGCCCAGCTTACGCGTGCCGGTGAGCTGGAGGTTCGGCATGGTGACGTCTGAACTGGTCAGGTACTGGCGGATGTTGGTGCGCACACGCGGAAGGTTGCTGGGTGCGTCGTACTTGAATTTGTCGTAGTTGTTGGCGAGGTTCACCGCCAGCACGCCGTCGAGCCACAGGTTGCGGCTGAAGTTGAATGTGCCTGAGGCAGCGCCGTATACCTGGTACAGCACGAAGGCGTCCGGCCCGCCCAGGTTCTGCTGGTACCCCAGCGAAATACCGCCCGTGAAGCGCTTGAGTGGCGCGCGGTAGAGCACTTCTTCATCCCGCGTGGTGACCGGATCCTGCTCCACGCTGCGGCGGAACGTCTCAAGGTCGATCTGATGATCGAGAAGCTCCAGGAAAAGCGGCCGGTGGACGCTGGTTTCCACCGTCTTCATGCCATTGCGTTCGCTGGCCACGGTGAGCCAGTCGATGCTCTGGTCAACACGGTTGTCGATGATACGGGTGGCGCGCCCTACCCCTTCGTCAGGATAGAAAAAGCGCTGCTGCTCGCCATGAATCACAAGTTCCGAACCGCGGCGCCCAATGCTGCTGACATTGATGCCGGCGTTGTCGTGCAAGGCCTTGGACACCTCGGCCCAGTCCACGTGGTCGGGCGACTGGCGCGGCGCAGCGCTGCTGGCAGGCGCCGGATTGGCTGCTGCCACGCCTGCTTGCGCGGGGTCCACCCGGGTCGTTTCGAAGGCCACGGGTTCCGGCTTCGGATCGTAGGTCTTGGGCGGATCCACGTGATTGGCAAGATTGCTGTGCAGGTTCAGTGCCGCCGTGGCCACCTCGCCGCGCTCGTACCCAAGGGTAAGATCGACATTTCCGTTCAAGCGGAATACGGCGCCCAGGTTCACGGGCGTGCGTTGCGGCTGATTGTTGTTCTGCGGCTGGTGCTTGTAGTCGTTGCCGTCGACTTCGGCCTTCAGCAGCAGCCATCGAAGCGGCGACTGGTACTGCACCCCGCCGAAGAAGCCAGGCCGCCCGCGGAAAAACTTGTTGGTGCTGAACGCGCCGGTGCCCGTGCCGCCGGTGGGACGCGTGCTGAACCGGTCGCTGATGAAATCGAATGGATTGGCGATGTCGCCGCGTGCGCCCATGTACCCCCAGGCAAGGCCCAGGCTGAAGTCGAGCGGCCCTGCCCGCTTGCTGGCGACAAAAAATTCGCTGGAGAACAAGCCGGTGCCGCCGATGTCGCGCGCACCGACCGCGACGGCCGGCAACCAGCGACTTTCTTCCCACAGCCTGATCTTGGCGTCGATCGACTTGTCCTTGTAGGTCTGGCTTCCGCTTAGCGATTTCGGCCCATACGGCCGGTTGCTGACGTTGGTGTAGCGGAAGGAACCTTCCAGCCAAGGCAATGGCTGCATCGATACGTTGTAGTTGGTGTAAGGCGTGGTACGGCTGAGCACGAAGCTGAATTCGCCTTCCTGGGCCATGCGCGCCGTGGGTGTCTGCAACAGTCCAACGCCGCCGAAGTCACTCTGAGTGGTGGCTTGCTGCGCGTACACCGACGGCACGCTACCGGCCAGCAAGGCCAGGCCGGCACAACACCAGCCCCGGCGCGCATGCCGCTTGGTCCGCACTATGGCCACCCTTCTTCACCCAGGGTCTGGGTGGCGAGGAAATCAGCGACATCATGGTTGAACCCGTCGTCGGCCGCGCCGGCAATGGCACGCCGGCTGAAGGGCACGTAGATCCATGCACCAGGAGCCAATGGGAGCGGCGCTGCGCGATTCCACAAGGCAATGCCCTGCTCGAACACGGTGCCATCGGGCTGCACGACATAGATAAGGTCAGGGTCGGCGGCACGCGATGGTGGGCATGAAGCCAGGTAGCGCCGGGCATCCTGCATCGGCACGTGGGGCAAACGACAGGCCTTGCCCACCGCTCCCACCACCCGGATGTCCGCCGGGCGCCGCGGATAAAAGAGCGTATCGCCCTCGTGCACCGGCCAATCGTCGGAGGGCGTCACTTCCAGCCGGGCGGGATCGAGCGCGGCGCCGGCACGACGGCCGGTAATCGGGCGGCCAGACAGCCACGCCTGGAATGCAGCGCTGCCTTCGGCCAGCGGCGCGTTATCGGCGGCCATGGCCTGCCGGCGAATGGCTCCCAGTTCGTAGACAAGGCCAGCACGCAATCGCAGCTGCTCGTTCTGCAGGCCCGGCTGCAACCACGCGGCGCCCATGGCATACGCCCCAGGATCGACTTTGGCTGCTCCTGCCACCGCGGACAAACGGGTTCCGGACGGATAGACGGCCGGACCGGGCTGGCCTACCTCGCCCTGGACATCCACCTTTATCATTGCCTGTGCTTGCGCCACTGGGGCTAACGCGTGAAGGCCCAGTACCAGGCACAGTGTCCATGTGCAGCGCTTCACGAAGCGGCTTCCCTATAGGGTTGCAGTTGGATCAGCTCAAGCGGAAATCCAGGCGCCACGTACTGCCGGCTCTTCCAGATGAACCCGTCAGCGGGATCGACCCAGTAGCGATTGCTCATATGCATTCCGGGTGCCGAGAGCTCTTCGTCGATGCGACGCAGCCGGCGCACAGTACCGAGGATCTCGATATCCTCCAGCGAGCCGGGTTCCAGATGGGCTTGCATGACCACGCCGTAGCGATAGCCAGGTGAGAAATCCATGCGCCGCGTGTAGTCGACCGGCCCCTTCAGCCGCTGCAGTCCTGCCTGGAAGGGATTACCTGCTGGAAACGCCGAACCATCCAGGTTCTGCGCCAAACCGACGGTCTTCACCACCAGACCGTCGCGCGTGAAGACGATATCGTGGCCGCTGCCGTACCAGCCCAGCTGCCCCTGTTTCACGCTGGCAAGAATAAGGATCGCCTCTCCAGGGGGCGCGTTCACCTGCAGCTGGAAATACGGCGTGGCGGCCACCGATGCCGCCGTGGGGTGCACCTTCTCTCCTTGCACGGCAAGCCGGACGCTCTCAAGGCTGCCGCGCGAGACCGACGAGCAGCCGGCGAGCCATGCCAGCACCAGCGCAAGCCCACCAAGGGAGAAATACCGTAGCGCGATGCACGCGCGTTTTTTCACAGGCCAGGCCAAGGTCGGTCAGGGGTCCGGTCGGGGATGATGTCGGGCGAAACAGGCGGCGTTGCCGCCAGACCAGACAAAGACAGCACTTCACTGGCGAGCCGGTTCCAATGCGGGGCACCAGCACGTCCTTGAACACTACATCACCGAACCAAACTGAAAACTGACTGAGGTCGCGAAACGCGCCTACAGATATCGCATCCAGCTACTCACGCCCTGGTCTATCAAGGCGAACACGTGTTCGAATGCGATGCGCTCCTGGCGATAAGGGTCCGGCACGTCGTTGCCGCCGCTCCATCGACTGAGCATGAACACCTTGCCGCTGGCTTCGGGCGCCATCCGGCCGATTTCGGCGACATGGCTTTTCTCCATAGCAAGAATAAGGCTCGACTGGCGCAGCAGGACGGTATTCAGCTGTCGCGCGCGGTGTCGAGTGCCGTCAACGTCATGCTCCTGCAACACTTGTAGCGCCGTGGCATCCATGGGGTAACCGGTCATGGCGCTCAGGCCCGCACTGCTGACATCACTGGCGTGACCGTCGCCCAGGCGCTGCCGCAAAAGGTATTCCGCGGTGGGGCTGCGGCAGATGTTCCCCACGCAGACGATCAGTATCCGTTCGAACATAGGTACTGCAATACTCCTGTTTCGACGAAATCATAGACGATAGGCGCAATGAGCATGCCGGCGATACCTGATGATATGGTTGCACGAGTAACCATTTGCCCAGGCACCTTGACGCAATGCGCTTGACCCAGCCGGACTCCGGCACATGAAGATCTGGCACGCCATCACCTGCCTTGGCGACAGCGCGCTGCTGTTGCCGCTGATCGCCTGGATGGCGATCTGGCTGTTCCTTCCACCGACCGCATGGCGCGATGGGCGTCGCTGGTTGCCGGCCGTTGCCGTGTGCGGTGGCGTCGTGGTGCTATCCAAGTTGCTATTCATGGCGTGGGGCATCGGGCCGCCAGGCCTCAACTACACTGGCCTGAGCGGGCATACCGCGATGGCGATCCTTGTCTGGCCTGCCTATGCAGCCGTGCTTGCGCGCCATGGATCCGTGTGGGTGCGGACGATGGCGATCACGCTGGGCGCACTGATCGGCGCCGGCGTGGCGATATCGCGACTGGCGCTAAAGGTGCACAGTCCATCGGAAGTATGGATGGGTGCAGCGCTTGGCGTGGCCGTTACCATCTGGTTCCTTCGTGGCGTGGCGACTTCGGACGCGCAGGCGGCGCCACGGCATACGTGGCACCGCCTGCTGCTGGCCGGTGGTGCGCTGGTGATCGGATTGACCTGTTACGGCCGCGTATTTCCTTCGCAGTACGTGCTGCAGGACATCGCGGTATGGCTGAGCGGGCACCCGAATGTCTTCACCCGGCGGATGCGGTTAGGCTAGAGCCTTGATGCCATCGATCAGCCTACGCAGCGATTGCATGTAGAAAGCGCGAAACTGCGCTTCGTCGTAACTGAATCGACCGCCACGATAGAGCGCAATCAGGCCGTGCTGCTGGGCCCAGATCGCCATCGCCACGTCGTGCGGATCGTCCTGTTTGAGCACCCCCTTCTCCATGCCATCGACAACGGTCTGCACCAGCACATTGAAGGTGGGCGAATGTCCGGCACGGAAGTCTTCCGGATAGCGTCGCGCGTCGTCCCGGCGGGACGAAAAGGCGTGGTCGAAGAAATGCGGGTGTGCCAGCGCGTATTCGAGGTAGGGCAGGCCCAGGCTCAGCAGCCGCTTGATCACATCGGGGCTGCGGGCGCGCTCGGTCCAGTCCTTGGCAACGGCATTGAAACTGTCGTCGGAGAGCCGTTTGAGCAACGCCTCCCGGTTGGGAAAATGCCGGTAGATGGCCATAGGCGTGATACCCACCGCATCAGCCACCCGGCGCATGGTCAGCGCCTCGTCGCCTTCGCGATCGAACAGCTTGTGCGCGGCACGGAGTATTTTCTCGGCGGTCGTGAGGCGGGTCATGTATACATCGTATACTTCCAACGGCCGTAGCCGCAATGGTATTCGCCTGGCCCTCCAACGATATCAGCGCACCCCCAGCCGCTTCACGCATGATCACCACCGCACCCACGGTCACCATGGCCGCTCCGATGACCCGCGCGGCGCGGTGACCGGCGGGAGCCAGCCGCTCAGCCGTAATGGCAGCCGTCACCACTGCCATCACGCGAAGATCCATGACGCCAAGGACAAGGAGCGTTGCCGTCTGCCCCGCGCAGCACTGGATACAGCCAATCCCAAGCCGCAAGCCATGTCGCCATGCCGAAACGGTAGTGGCCCGCGACGAGTGATGGCTGCACGGTGCATCGGCAACAGGCCAGCCGACGGGCTTTCCATGCCGTGAATTGAAGCGCGCCCGCGGCCATCACGATCACGCCACCGGCGACCGGAAGGGCCTGTACGATCGCCGGCAACCGGGTTTGCATCACCGCCATCGCCGCGCACACTGCAAACACAACCACGCCCAGAACAACCCATGCGGAGAAATAGCCGGCACCCACCACCGAGGTAAGCCAGTCGATCCGCGCCTGGCAAGCCGTGCCCGTGGCCTTGCGATAACCCATCAGCATCGGCATCAGAGATGGCAGCATCATTGACACCATCATCACCGTCCACATGCAGATGAACGACGCGGCAAGACCAGGCCAGGTCTGTCCGCACATGGGTAGCCAGCCCATCGACATGTCCCAGCCACCGGGCATCGGCATCCGGGCCATTCCTGACATGGACAGGCTTCCCTGGATGGTGGCCGCTGCGCAGGCGACGAATACCAGCGTGCAGGTAGCAAGGAACGCCCTGTTCGAAGCCATATTCCAGTTTCCTCGCCATGATGGGGTGCCGGGCGAGGATAGGATGGAGGCAGCGCAACGGGAGAGTGACAAGCGTGGCGGGATTCCCTCGGCTATGATGAAGGCTTGGGGGTCAGAGTAATTACTCTGACCCCGCCCAGCGGCCAGTCCCCATGACCATCGACTGCATGCACCTGAACACCATCAAGGATGTCACTCCCAGCGCCCGCGGATGCGAGGAGTGCCTGAAATCCGGCGGCGAGTGGGTTCACCTGCGCATCTGCCGCACTTGCGGCCATGTCGGTTGTTGCGATGATTCGCCCAACCGTCACGCGGCGAAACACTTCCACCAGACCAGGCACCCGATCATCGAAGGCTACGATCCGCCGGAGGGCTGGGGATGGTGCTACATCGACGAAGTGATGTTCGACCTGCGCGACCGCATGACGCCGCAGCTGGGACCTATCCCGCGTTTCTACTGAAGTCCGCCGCTCCAGCCGCCGCCCATGGCGCGGAACGCCGCCACGGCCGATCGCGCATCGTCCGCCTGGACCTGTGCCAGCAGGTCGCGCGCCGCCAATAGCTGGCGATCTTCATCCAATACTTCCAGCAAGCTCACCGCGCCGCCGCGATACGCCTCCTGGGCGGCATCCCGTGCCTGGCCATGCGCCTGGACTTCCGCCTCGAGCAAGGCCTGCTGGCGTGCCAGTTCATTCAGCGCGACGATGGCGTTCTCGACGTCCTCGGTGGCGCGCAGCATCGACGAGCGGTAGTCGAGCAAGGCCTCGCGATTGGCGCCCTTGGCCTGTTTGACCTCCGCGTCCACGCGTCCAAAGTCGAACAGGCGCCAGTGCAAACCCAGCGCCGCTGCCGGCTGGAAGGCATCGCCGGTGAACAGCTTGCCGCTTTCCAGGGAACTGAAGCCCAGCACCGAAGACAACGAGAATGAAGGGTAGTACTCGGCGATCGCGGCGCCGACCATGGCGTTGCTGGCCGCGACCTTGCGCTCGGCGGCGATCACGTCCGGGCGGCGGCGAAGCAGTTGCGCCGGGCCGCCGGTGGTGTCGACGGCCGGCAGCCTGAAGGCGCCCGGTGCGGCAACGATCTCGGCGGCGTATGTTCCCGGCGCTGCGCCCATCAACACGTCCAACCGGTTCAGTTGGGCGGCAAGCGTGCGCTGTAGCGGCGGCAGCGATGCCTGTGCCTGCAGCAGCAACGCCTGGGCCTGCGATGATTCGCGCAAGGTCGCCACGCCACCCGCCCTGCGCACATTCACTAGTTCAACCAGGCCCGATTCATTGCAGATCTGGTCCTGCGCAATGGCGATCCGCGCCTGGGCACCACGCACCTGGAAATAGGCGTCGGCAGCTTCCGCTACCAGGGAAATACGCACGCCCGCATGCGCGGCTTCAGCGGCCTGGTACTCCGCGTCTGCCGCTTCCGAGCGGCGGCGCAGGGAGCCTGCGATGTCCAGCTCCCAACTGGCGCCGGCGCCGACTTCCGATAGCGTCTGCTTGCGTTCGTAACCGGGGAGAGCGCTGGCGATCTTGCCTAGCGGACTCAAGGTTGACTGCCGTTCCCGCGAGATGTCGCCATCAAGGCTCCCTTGGGGAAGACGTGAGGCACCGGCGAACTGGGCCGCCGCCCTCGCCTGCTCCACACGCGCCGCGGAGGCTTCAAGGTCGAGGTTCTGCGCAAGCACCCGTTCGACGATCGCCACCAGTTCCGGATCGTCGAAGCCCTGCCACCATGCGTCGAGCGTGGGCGCAGGCGATTCAGGCGAAGCTGGCTTGTCCGCCACGGCGTGGTAGTGATCGGCGGCGGCAACCTCCGGCCGGACATAATCCGGACCCACGGTACATCCAGCCAACATGAGAACCAGGACGGCGGTAATGATTTTAGTGCGCATCGGCGGAGGGTCCTTTCGGTGGCATCACCTTGCGCATCAGCGGCACCATCACCGTGGCGATGATGAAGCACACCATGATGGCGAGGAACGCATCGCCATAGGTCAGCGTCTGCGCTTCGCGGAAGGTCAATGACCACAGCAATTTCAGTGAGGTGGCTTGTGCGGCCGGGTCGCCTTCGGCCCAGCCGCTGCGGGCAAGGAACCCGTTCATCGCTTCGTTGGTGGGATTCAGGTGCTCGGCCAGGCGGAAGAAATGCAGGTTCGTGCGGTCTGTAAGGATCGTCGCGCAGCCGGCGATACCCATCGCTCCGCCAAGGTTGCGCATCAGGTTGAACAGGCCGGACGCCTGCTTAAGCCGCGATGGCGCCAGCGATCCCAGGGTGAGCGTGACCACGGGCGGCACCGCCAGCTGCTGGCCGATACCGCGCAGTGCCTGCGGGAACAGCAACTCGCGAGCGCTCCAGTCGTGCGTGATCGGCGAGAACTCGAACATCGACACCGCGAAGAAAGCCAACCCCACCATCAGGATCCAGCGCAGGTCCACCCGGTTGGCAAGCATCGCGTACACGGGAATGGTGAGGATCTGGAACACGCCGGTGGAAAACACCGCTTGGCCGATTTGCAGCGCGCTGTAACCTTCCACCCTTCCCAGGAACAAGGGTGTCAGATAGATAGTGGCGAACAGCCCGATGCCGGTAATGAACGAGAAGAAGCAGCCGAGGGCGAAATTCCTGTCCTTGAGCGCGCGAAGGTCCACCACTGGATGCTCGGCGGTGAGGCCCCGCCAGACGAACAGCACGCCGGAAATCAATGTGATCCATGCCGTGGTAAGGATTGTGCTGTCTTCCAGCCAGTTCCAGCGAGGACCTTCCTCGAGCGTGTACTCAAGACAGCCCAGGAAAACCGCAATAAGCGCAATGCCAAGGTAATCACCCACCTTCAGCAACGACAGCTCCGGCTTGTCGATCTTCACCAGCATCGGCACGGCGATGGTGACGAAGATACCGGGCACCAGGTTGATGAAGAACAACCAATGCCAGGAATAATGGTCGGTGATCCAGCCGCCGAGCGTGGGCCCGAGCGTCGGTGCAAGCGAAGCCAGCGCGCCGATGGTGGCAGCGGCCACCACGCGTTGCTTGCCTTCGAAGAAGATGAAGGCGGTAGTGAACACCGTCGGGATCATCGAGCCGCCAAGGAACCCCTGCAACGCGCGGAACACGATCATGCTCTGGATGTCCCAGGCAATGCCGCAAAGGAGGCTGGTAAGGGTAAAGCCCGCCGCGGAAGCGGCGAACAGCCAGCGCGTGGAAAAGACGCGGCTCAACCAGCCCGACAGCGGGATCACCACGATCTCCGCGATCAGGTAACTGGTTTGCACCCACGCGGTGTCGTCTGCGCCAGCCGAAAGACCGCCGCCGATGTCACGCAGCGAGGCCGAGACGATCTGGATGTCCAGCAACGCGATGAACATGCCCAGGCACATGCTGGCGAAGGCAAATATCTTCTGCCCCTGGGTCAGGCTCGCAACCGACGCGTTCATGGCGCGCGGGTATCGATCGATGCCGTGACGGAAAGACCCGGCCGCAGCACGTCCAGGTCACCGTCCTTGCCTTCCAGCTGCACGCGCACCGGTACGCGTTGCACGATCTTGGTGAAATTCCCCGTCGCGTTCTCCGGCGGCAAGATGCTGAACTGCGCCCCGGTGGCCGGAGCGAGGCTGGCGATGTGGCCCTTGAACGGATGCCCAGGCAAAACGTCCGCATGCACGTCCACGGGCTGTCCCACATGCATGCGTGCCAGCTGGTCTTCCTTGAAATTGGCATCCACCCACAGGCCGTGTGCAGGCACGACCACCAGCATCTGGCTGCCTGCGGAAGCATAAGCACCCACCTGCGCACGGCGGTTGCCGATCACGCCATCGATCGGGGCACGCAGTTCCGTGTAGGAAAGATTCAGTTGCGCCGTATCGCGTTCGGCTTTGGCCTGGGCCAGCGCCGCCTCCACCTGGCGCCGCTGGCTGGCGATCACGGTGAGCTGGCGTTCTGCCGCTTGCACCGCAGCCTGGGCGCGCGCAGTTCCAGCTTGCGCGGTTTGGTAGTCCGCGCGCGCGCGCTGCGCGCTTTCGATGGATACGGCGGACTTCTGCGAAAGATCCGCGTAACGCGCATCGTCAAGATGCGAGCGCGTGGCTTCCGCCGTAGCCGCCGCCACACCCGCTCGTGCCTGGGCAATCACGCTTTCCTGCAGTTGCGCCGTGGCGTCGAGATTGCCCAGCGAAGCCTCCTGGGCGGCGACCGCCGCATCGGCTCTTTCCAGTGCGGCCCGGTAATCGCGATCGTCGATCTTCACCAGCAGGTCGCCCTTGGCCACGCGCTGGTTGTCGACCACGGCCAGGGTCTGGATGTAGCCCGGCACCTTCGAACCGATCACCGTGACATCGCCGCCGACATAAGCATCGTCGGTGTCCTGGATGAACCGGCTGGTGGTCCACCAGTTGATGCCGTATGCCACGGCGATGACGCCCAGGACAAACGCCGCGGCGCGCTTCCTTCCCTTGCGTCGGGGAGGTTTCAGGGGGGCGGTTTCGATTTCGGCGGCAGACATGGGTCACCCGGGCGCAGTGGAGAGGACCCGCTTAACATTATGGTCATCATATAAATAATCAAGAGGCCTGGTAGCGAGGAGCCGACCGCCCTACTTCCCCCCCATACCGGGACGCACGACCGCCCTGTGCGTGGCATTATGTGGTGTGATTAAATCACACAATTCCCCACACGAGGATCATCATGACCAGGGCCGTCGTCGGAAGATTTTCGCTTTTAATCATGATGTTGCTAGTCACGGGCGTCCAGGCTGCGGACTGGACGCCGGGCAAGCCGCCCCTCTCCACGCCCTGGACGGACAAGGTTCCCGTGGACCACCCCCTTCCCGAATATCCGCGCCCACAGCTCACCCGGCCCGACTGGCAGAACCTCAACGGCTTGTGGGATCTGGCCATCACTTCGCGATCGGCCACGGAACCCGCCCAATGGTCGATGCAAATTCGCGTGCCCTTCCCCGTCGAATCCGCGCTCTCAGGTGTGCAGCGCCCAGTCGGCAGCGACCAGGCCGTGTGGTACCGGCGCACTATCGAGGTCCCCGCCGGCTGGGCGGGCCGTCGCGTAAGGCTCAACTTCGGTGCCGTGGACCAGCAGACCACCGTCTGGGTGAATGGCAAGCAGGCCGGCGAAACCCACGTGGGCGGCTACGACAGCTTCGGCTACGACATCACAGACGCGCTCAACAGTGGCGGCAACACCATCGTGGTTCGTGTCTACGATCCCACCGACGACGGCCAGGGTGCACTGGGCAAGCAGCGGCTGAAGCCCGACGGCATCTGGTACACCCCCACCACCGGCATCTGGCAGACGGTCTGGTTGGAACCGGTGTCGCCGGTGCACATCGAACGCCTGGACATGACGGCCGACCTCGACCACGCAAGGCTCGAGGTGGTGCCGCACGTGAACGGCGGATCGGACACGAAAGTACATGTGACGGTGAGCTCGAAAGGCACCAAGGTTGGCGAAGCGACCGGTGCCGCCAACGGCAGCATCGACGTGCCGGTACCGCATGCCCATCCCTGGACGCCGGACGATCCCTTTCTTTACGACGTGAAGGCCGAGGTGCTCGACAGCGGCAAGACCGTGGACAGCGTGGGTTCGTACATCGGCATGCGCACCATGAAGCTGGCGAAGGTGGGCAAATTCCTCCGCCCGGTACTCAACGGCAAGTTCGTATTCCAGATGGGCGCACTCGACCAAGGCTTCTGGCCCGACGGCATCTACACCGCGCCCACCGACGAAGCCCTGCGTTCGGATATCGAGAAGGCCAAGGCCATGGGCCTCAACCTGTTGCGCAAGCACATCAAGATCGAGCCGCAGCGCTGGTACTACTGGGCCGATCACCTGGGTATCCTGGTGTGGCAGGACATGCCCGCCACGCGCGACCACCACGTGCCCGATAGCGAGGGCAAGAAGCAGTTCGAACACGAACTGCACACGATCATCGACCAGTTGCGCAACACCACCTCGATCGTCACCTGGGTACCGATGAACGAAGGATGGGGCGAATACGACCCTGCCCGCCTGGCCGACGAGGTGAAGAAGCAGGATCCCACCCGCCTGGTAAGCAACAACTCCGGATCCAACTGTTGCGGCTTCGACGGCGGCAACGGCGACTTCAAGGACGACCACATCTATGTGGGCCCGGGCGAAACCGTGCCCACCGCCACGCGTGCCGCTTCCCTCGGGGAGTTCGGCGGCCTGGGCCTGATAGTGAAGGGGCACCTTTGGCCGGCAAAGAAAAAATTCGACTACGAGCAGCAGGCCGATGCGCAGGCCATGGCCACGCGTTATGAAGGCCTGCTGGCGAAAGTGGCCGAACGCGTACCCTACGGCTTGTCCGCGGCGATCTACACACAGGTCACGGACGTGGAAACCGAGCTCAACGGCTTCCTTACCTACGACCGCGAAGTGATGAAGATGCCCGTCGAGCGTGTGAGGAAAGCCAACCAGGCGGCCATCGATGCCGCCAAAGAGCAAGATCGGTAGCGCTTAGCGGATCACCGCTTTCGCGGCGATCTCGATCTGGAGGTCGTCGCGAAACAGGTGCTTCACCTCCACCAGGGTACTGGCCGGCGGATGCTTGGTGTCGATGTACTTGTCGCGGACGGTGCGAAACGCCGGCACCTTGGTGGCATCGGTGACATAGACGTTGAGTTCCACCACGTCGGCGAACGTGGCGTGCGCTGCTTTGAGAGCCGTATCGATGTTGGCGAACACCTGTTCGGCCTGGGCGGCGAAGTCGTCCTTGCCGACCAGCTTGCCATCCTTGTCCAGCGCCACCTGCCCCGAAAGGTAGATGGTCTGGCCTCCCGCGGGCACCACCACGACGTGCGTGTAGCCCTTCGGCTGGGAAAGGCCCGGAGGGTTGATGAACTGCGGGTCCTGCGCGGCAGCGGCAAGCGGCAGGACAAGAAGAGCGGCGAACAGGGTCTTCGAATGCATGCGTTCTACTCTGTGGCAGGCGTGCCTGTGTTGAACAACTTGAACTCGCGGATTTCGGCGGCACCGACGCTGGACTGGATGTTCAGGCGGACTCGCGTCGCCGTGACGGCCGGAAACCTGTCGAGCTTGAGATGGCCGATGGCCTGACCCTCAGTTACGGTGACCCAGGTGTTTCCGCGCATGACGTCGATCGAATAGTGGCGTACATGCTGGCCTGCATCAAGACGCTCCATGGCAATGGCGCTGTCGAAGGTGACAGGCTTGGGGAAGCTGACGTTGAGTTCCGCATGCGAACTGCCTTCAGGCGCCGACCAGGAGGTCGATGGATCGTTGTCCAGGGCACGCTTGGCCTCTGCGTTATCCGCACTGCCGCCCGCGGCGAGATTCGATGCATTGCCATACCGGCGTTCCAGCGCCGCGCCGAACTCCGCCAACCGCTTCACGTCGGCGTCGGGCAGAAGCCCGTGGGTATTAGGTGCGATGCCAAGCATCAACTGTGCGCCCCGTCCCACACTCGTTTCCCAGTTATTAACCAGTTCATCCACGGTTTTAAGGCTGGCGGCGAAATCCGGCTTGGAGCTGAAGAACCAATGATCCTTGTGCAGTGGCGTATCGACTTCCACCGGCCGCCAACGGAGCTCACCGTGGCGGTCGATCACGTTCCAGGTCTCACCTTCCGTGGCGCCGTGTTCGTTACCGGCCCAGCGAATATCGCCGTAACTGAAAAGCGCGACATCGGCGAACACCATGGTGTTCGGCTGGTAGGTGCGAAGTTCCTCGATGTAGTGATCGAAGTCATACACATGGCCGGCACTGCCGGCGCCATCGAGCCACCATTCCACCAGCGGACCGTAGCCGGTTGCCAATTCATCCAGTTGCGCGGCGTAGTACTTATCGTAGGCCGCCTTGTCCGCGTACTTCGGTTCATGGCGATCCCATGGCGACAGGTACACCCCGAAACCCAAACCCTCCTTGCGCGCCGCTTCGGACGTCAGCTTCACCAGGTCGCCCTTGCCATGGAGCCATGGGCTGGACTTCACCGAGTAATCGCTTTGTTCGGTGGGCCACAAGCTGAAACCATCGTGATGCTTGGCCACCAGCACCATGTAGCGCGCCCCGGCCGCCCGCACTGCCCGGGCCCACTGGCCCGGATCGACATGGTCGGGATTGAACACCGACGCCGGCGCCGTGCCATCGCCCCATTCCCGATCCAGGAAGGTATTGGTGCCGAAGTGCACGATCACGCCGAACTGAAGGTCCTGCCACGCCACCTGCTGCGGCGAGGGCAAGGTGTTGGTGAAGTTTTGGCCGTCCGCCATGGCCGCCAGGGGCAATGCCAACGTCAGCAACAAGGACAATGCGCGCGTTCGGACGGTTGGCAGGGGCATGCGGCGACTCCATTTTCGGTCCAAGGGGAACCTAGTTTGTAGTACATTTTTCCGATGGTATCGAGACGTCATTTCATCAAGGCTGCCTCCGTGACCGCCCTGGCCCTGCGCGGCGCCCCGCTCACCGTGGCGTTCGCAAGCGGGGTCAGAGTAAATACTCTGACCCCCAATGCCAGCACCGCTACGGGCACGCTTCGCTGCATCAACGTGGTGAATTTCATCCGCCTGGTCGAGTCCCGCTTCCCGATGGACATGCTGCAACCGGTGCGCGAGCAGATGGCGCTGGTGCGTGGCCATGGCCTGCCTGCCACCTGGCTGCTGCAGTTCGATGCCCTGGTGGACGGCCCCTTCGTCGGCTTCCTGAAGCAAAACATGGCCGACAACCACGAGGTGGGATTCTGGTTCGAAATGAACCAGAAGCTCTGCGCGGCGGCGGGTCTGCCATGGCGGGGGCGGCCCGACTACGAATGGGACCCCGACCCCACCGTGGCCTTCACCATCGGGTACACGCCCGACGAACGTATCAAGCTGGCAGATGCTGCGATGAAAGCCTTCCACGCGACATGGGGACGCTATCCCCGTTCGGTGGCGAGCTGGAACCTCGATGCGCTGGTGGTGCAGCACCTGGCCGATCGCTACGGCGTGGATGCCTTCGCCGTGTGCCGCGACCAGATCGCCACCGATGGCTTCACCATCTGGGGTGCGCCGATCGCCGGCTACTATCCCAGCAAGACCAATGCCTGGAGCCCGGCGCTCCATGCCGCCGACCAGATTGATGCACCGGTTTTCCGCATGCTGGGGCAGGATCCGGTCTACTACTACACCAAGCAGTGGCGCCTTCCCGACGGCACGCAGCTGCAGCAACCGGACACCGTCGAACCCGTATGGGTATCGGGCCGATCCACCACCTTCGTCGACGCCTTCCTGGCCATGCTGGCCAAGGGGCCTTCGCTCGGCTTCGCCTACGCGCAGCTGGGCCAGGAAAACACCTTCCCCTGGGACCAGCAGGCCCAGGCCTATCCCATGCAGATGGCCAAGTTGGCGAAGTTGCGCGACCAAGGTGCGGTGCACGTGGAAACGATGGAAGCTTCCGGCCGGCGCTTCAAGCAGGCGTTCAGGCAGACACCGGCGCAGGCGCAAGTGCAATTGATCGATCCCTTCGGCAACACCGATCCAGTGCAGCGGAGCATCTGGTACCAAAGCCGGTTCTACCGAGCCAACCTGCACCTGCGCGGCAATATTCCCTTCCTCAGGGACATCACCGTCTACAGCGATCGCTTTGCCCAGCCTTTCCTGCGCGAGCCCACGCGGCAGAAAACCGTGGAGCAGAAGATGCTGGCCGTGATGGATGGCTATCACTGGAGCCACCGTCCGGGTACCGTCGACAACGATGCCGCCGGCGGGTATTTCCTCGCCGATGGCGAGCGGTTGGTTCTGGCAGGCATGCCTGTGGTCACCGAGGCAGGCCAAAGCCTGGTGGTAACCATGGCAGTGGGTAACGGCCGCCTGCTGACCTTGCGCTTCGACGAGCAGGCAATCACCTGCGACCTTGCCCCGCACGACGGGAGCCAGCTGGAGATTTCCTTCCAGTGGGATGTGGCAAAGGCGGCGCTCAGGAACGTCACCGCGGATTCGGCCATGTATCAGTGGCAGGCTTTTGATTACCGCATTGCGGTGCGCCAGGGACGGCCAACGAAGACGCCGACAGGCTGGAAAGTCTCCGGCGGCCGAACTCCCATCGTGCTGGGACTGGCCCAGCACGCCTAGCGGCCCGGCGCCGGCCCGCCCGGCCTTCCATCCCGTTGGTCACGCAAGGCCAGCCGCTCGTCACACGGTTGAAGACACCTTGCGTTTTGTCGTGCAGTCTTCGATCCCTTCCCGGGTCGGTGTCGACGGATGTCGCGCCGCGTGGGCCACGCCGAACGAGAGGGGGTTGCATGCTGCGTCCGAATGGTTCCGTGCTGCTGCTGGGCCTGATGGCCCTTCCTTTGGTGTCATGGGGCAGCGGCGACAAACCCCTGCCGGCAGCCTCGGTGTTCGCACCCGGCGAGATCACCGCACCGATCGATGACGGCGCCGCGGCATTTACGCCCGACGGGAATACCGTGGTGTTCATGCGCGGCACCGACACCTTTACCCTGATGGAGTCGCATCGCGAGCACGGCCATTGGTCCAAGCCGCAAGTGGCAGCTTTCTCCGGACAATGGCGTGACTTCGACCCAGCCATGGCGCCGGATGGTTCCTATCTGTTGTTCGTCTCCAACCGACCGACGGAACCTGGCGGCAAGCCGATCGATGCGGTGCATAACGGGACCACGCGCATCGGCCTTGGCATGGCGATCTGGCGCGTCGACCACCATGGCACGGGCTGGGGCACGCCTGTCCGGCTTTCCGATGCGGTCAATAGCTGCTCGATGACCTTTGCGCCAAGCGTGGCTGCGGATGGCACCGTGTACTACATGGGTTGCATCGGCGGCGGCGACTTCAAGCCCATGCGTTCGACGCCGAAGGGTGGGAGCTTCGCTCCCGCCGAAACGCTCGCGCTTGGCGATGCACAGGCGGTCATCCGCGACCCGGCGATCGCGCCGGATCAGTCTTTCGTGGTCTACAGCATCAAGCACTCGCCCAAGGAGCCATATCGCCTGGCCCTGTCGTGGCGGACCGGCGACGGCTGGACCACTCCTTGCGATTTGGGCGACACGGTGAACGGCGGAAAGCACAGTATGGGCGCCCAGTTGGGTGCAGGACATCGCACCCTCTTTTTTTATAGCGACCGCAAGCTGCCCGCATCGGATCCCCATGCCGGGGCCGATTGGGACAACGGCGACGACCATATCTGGCAGGTTTCGCTGGCGCCCTGGCTCGACGCACCCAACCACGCCTGCCGCTGACCCAGCAAGGAGCACGACATGATCCTGAAGAAACTCGCCCTCGCCACCCTGGTCGCCTTCGGCGCGTGTGCAACGCCGCTCATGGCCGGGGAACTGGTGGGTCCCGGCGTGATTTCCACCGGCCTGCAGGAGACTTCGGTGGCGATCACCGCCGATGGCAATACCTTGTTCTTCATGCGTTCGGACTTGGGCGAGACCGATGACACGATCATGGTTTCGCACAAGCGCGGCACGACATGGGGCACGCCCGAGGTGGCTGCTTTCTCCGGACAATGGCACGATTCCGAACCTGCGCTGTCACCCGACGGCAAGCGGCTGTATTTCGTCTCCAACCGGCCAATCCATCCAGGCGGCGCGCCCGTCACCGCCAGCATGGCCGGCCACGAATTTCCCGGAAAGAACCTGTGGTACGTCCAGGCCAGGGCGGGGGGCGGCTGGGATGCACCGGTACATGTGGACGGCGCCATGAACGATGGCGCGATGATCTACAACCCGTCCGTTGCCGCCAACGGGAACATCTATTTCTCGGCTCACCGCCCGGATTCGGGCAAGGCGTACCAGATCTATGTGGCGCGTCGCACGGGCGATAGCTATGCCACCCCGGAACTGGTGCCGCTGGGCGACGTGGCCAACAATCGCATGGACCCGGCGATCGATCCTGCCGAGCGATTCATCGTGTTCGCCGGCAATGAAGGTGATTCGCTAGGCCGCGCGGACCTCTATATCGCCTTCCACCAGGCCGACGGAAGCTGGGGCAAGCCCGAGCATCTGGGTGGCGACATCAACAGCAAGGCGTTGGAGAACGCACCTTCACTGGGGCACAACTTCGGCGAACTCTATCTTTCCAGCGACCGTGGCACCGAGGTCAGCTTCCCGAAGAAGCAGGACACGGCCGCATTGCTGCAAGCGCGCCTGTCGGGTCCCATGAACGGGTCACGCAACCTATGGCGTTTTGACATCGCCGATGTCTTGCGCGCCCACGGCATCGATCACTGACCAGGGCGCGCCACCGTCGCCTCCCTCAGCCGGCAAGAAAGCCCACGGCATCGATGATGAAGTGGGCCAGGATGTTCACCCACAGATTGCCGCGCCAAAGATAAAGCAGTGTCAGCAGGCCACCGGCCAGGCCGGCCACCACCAGGTGGTGCCAGCCCCAATACCCCAGGTGGTCGATGGTGAATACGCCCCAGGTGAAGAGGCTCGCCACGGCCCGGCTGCCGGTCAGTTCCCTGGTTCGTTCCAGCGCGTAGCCGCGGAAGAGGATTTCCTCGCTGACCGCCGCCCGGACAACCGTTACAAGGCGCAACCAGAACGGCACGGCCATCAAGGGCTGGAACTGCTGCGTCTCGTCCCAGCCAAGCCTCGGGAACACCACCAGGTAGAGCACGCCAAGCATGGCTACGATCACCAGCCCGGCCGCCATGGCAATGGCGAGGTCCGTAAAGCGTGGTCGAATGAATCCTATCGAGGCCAGTGGACGCCGTTCAATACGAGTGACATAAAGCAATATCGCAGCGACCAGCGCCCAAAAGACGAACTCGTTCGCCACCATGTTCGCCTGGCTTGCCAGTGAATGATCCCATGTGCCGAAAGGCAGGCTGATGACGCCAAGCGCCAGCACCAGTCCACCCAGGGCAAGCATGCGTTGCCTACCGGCGGCTCGCGTCGCCGTTGTCGCTACTGAAGACATGATCATTTTTTCCTTCTGGAAGGACCGTTGGCCGCGGGCACCGGGTCGCGATTCGCCCGCACGATGCGCGCGTCGTCCACCAGGGCAATGAAATGGTCGATCGCCTGGCCGCCGCATTCCCTGTCGCCGGTACTGATCAGTTCGAGGAACAGTCCGTCGAAGACGGCGCCCACCAGCGTGCTCATGGCGGTCGTTCGCTCATCCTCGGGAAGCGCCTGAGCAATCAAGTCGGTCCAGTGGACGGTGTTGCGCTGCAGGTAGTGCCCATAGGTGGCGGGACTGCGCGCGGCGAGCATCTGCAGCTCGTAAAGAAGTTTCATGTACGGGAAGTTCTTCTTGTCCACCACCCAGTTCCAGAACAGACGTAGCGGCCGCTCGTTCGTCTCCATGGGGGTTTGCATCAACTCGGCAAAGGACTGCCGAAGGCGGGTCTGCATGATGTCCAGGACTTCGCCCAGCAGGGCTTCTTTCGACTTGTAGTGATAGATGAGCAAACGCGCGCTCGTTCCGATCGCGTCGGCCAACGGCCGCAGCGAAAGATCGGCAAGGCCATGCCGCACCACGTGGTCGATGATTTCCCCGGTCAGGATGTCTCTGCGAGTCTGCATGAAACGAACGTTACATGTAACGTTCGTTTCATGTCAAGCACCCCTGGCCTCCCTGAAATCTGCAAATTCTTGTCAATTCTCTGGCCCTGGCGCTCGCCGCGCCCCATGTCCACGCTCAGGTCAAGGCACGAATGGCTGCGATGCCGCAACACCCAGCACTTCGTGGGCCACGCTCTTACCACCGGTACCCGCCGGCCAGAAGAAGGCTACCGAACTGGAAAAGGTTGTAGTGACCGGCTCACGCATTTCCCGCACGGAGATCGAAGGCCCGGCACCGCTGAATTCCGTCACTGCAGATACGATCCGCAAGCAGGCTTAGTAGTATTCAACGAATATATCCAGGCCTTGCCGCAAGCAGGCGTGTCCGAGACTGCGTCGCTCTGGGGCGCCTCGAGCGTCAGCGCCCGACCATTGAATCTGCGCAACCTTGGATCGAACCACAGTCTTCGCCTTGGCCTGCAGGTGATCAACATCTTTAACCATGTTGGCGAAATTTCTTACGACGTTAGCGGCTTCGAGTAGATATCGAACCTGCAGGGGGTCACCTATAACGATCGAGAGACATTCGCTAAGTTGAACTACAAAATCGACTGAGACGAAGTCCAAAGCGCGTATTGCTTGCAAATTAAATACGAATACGCCTGTCTCGACATTAAAAATCGCAAGAAATTATAGTTTGTCTCAGTAAATATTTGCTGCCGAAATTACACTTGGATTGCCAACACGAAAGGGGCTTTGGGCGAATAGCTTATGCTAGCGTGCGATTGCATCCAATTTATAAGTTAAGGAAAAGAAATAATAACGGATGCATAGCCTAGCTACGGAGTTATTACATGAAAGAACTAAAAAAACTGGCAATATCTATTTCTTTTGTGTCATCCCTTTGCGCCGCCCAGGCCTTTGCCGCACATTTCACGGTCGGCGGGAGCACTAACGGAACTTTCCAAATTACAGGTTCTTTGCAATTCGGGCACGAAACAGGACCTGGCAGCCCAGTCACTTTCTTCCCAGCTAATGAGACTGACGTTGACACACCTCAGGACAACGGAACTCCAGTCACGATTTTACCGGATGATGTCAGTTTGAATACCATGTATACCTGTCCGGTTACCCTATCTGGAAATGTTACGAATGGCGTGGCAAATATTACTTCGGTACACGTTGACCCATCCAGCATAGTTTGTTCTCGCATAAGTCAGAATATTTCCAACCTACCATGGAAATTTCATGCCTTATCAACTACTAATGATGCCATGCTAAGCAGCATCACATTTTACTCCCCAGCGACATTCAGTTGTCCAAACACTATTACTTTGGTCACACTTACTTCCGGCACGGCTAATTTTCGACCTGCCGGCGAGGGTGGTTGCTATGTAGCGAACTACGATTGGCTTCCCCTTACCGTTACACCAGCTTTAGAGATAGCTTATCCATAGTCTCCGCCGACGACTGGACTGATCGCTTTTGCGAAAAGTCCAGTTTGTCACTCAGTCCACCTGAGTTTGGCTGTCATCGCAAAATTCCGATAGCTACGCGGCGGACGTCCTAATAGAGCAGTCAAACGCTCAACATCACGTTCCGACGCGATTGCGCCATCCTGCTGATACCGATGCATCATCAGGCGCATGTCATACGCCAGCCAGCCCGGGGCGAACTGTCCGATCTTACCCTCGAAGACCTCCAGGTCATTACCGCCATACTTCACCTCGCGACCGAGCGCTTCGGTCCAGATGCGGGCCACGGCATCGCCGGTAAGGGCGTCAGGCCCGACCAGTTCGTACACTTCGGATGGCAATGGCGTGGCGCTCTTCTCGCGGCGAAGCAGTTCGCGCGCGGCGGCTTCGGCGATGTCATCGGTGTCCACCATCGATACGCCCTTGTCACCAATGGGCGATGCGTATATGCCTGCGCCGAGCATCAGGTCCTTCTGCCCGATGTCGTTCTGGATGAAGTACGACGCGCGCAGCGCCGTGGCTCCGATGCCTCGCTGCGCCATCATCCGCTCCACCGCATGCTTGGAGGCGAAGTGCGGTACATCGGCGAAGACATCGCTGCGCGTCACCGACAGATATACGATGCCGCGCACGCCGGCCTCGTGCGCCAGGCCCACAGTATTCATGGCCTGGGTAATTTCATCGGGCGCGTTTGGCACCAGCAGGAACAGCGTGCTGACGCCCTTCAGGGCCTTGCGCACGCTGGCGGTATCGAGCAAATCGCCCTTGACCGCCTCGACACCCGCGGGGAATGAAGCCTTTTCGGGGGATCGGGTCATGGCGCGAACCTGGACGCCCTTGCCCGCGAGCTTGGAAACGACCAGCGAGCCGATCTTGCCGGTACTGCCAGTAATGAGGATGCTCATGGAATGACTCCTTTTTGGCTAGGGATGACTCAGCATATGTGTTCCGAAAGTGGTGCATAAGTACTAATATCGAGATACCTTGTCCCGAATACGGAACGCCACCATGGACCTCTCGGCGCTTTCGTTCTTCAACCTGGTAGCCCTTCACGGCGGTTTTGGACGTGCCAGCCGAGCCACCGGCCAACCCAAGGCGACGCTGTCACGCCGGGTCCGCGAACTGGAGGAAAGCCTGGGCGTGCGCCTGATCGAGCGCGGATCGCAAACGCTGCGGCTCACCGATGAAGGCGCGATGCTGCATGCACGCACCGAGGGCCTGCTTGGCGAGATCGCCGAGGCCGGTAACGACGTGGCGGCCGGCATGGGCAGGGCACGGGGCCGATTGCGGGTGAACGTGCCATTGTTCTTTGCCCACTCGGCCTTGGGCCGCATCGCTGCAGGCTTTGCCCGCGCCTATCCGGACGTCCAACTGGAAGTAACGGCCGACGACCGCTTCGTGGATCTGGCCGAGGATGGCTATGACGTGGTGGTGCGCGTGAACCCTGCCCCGGATGAAACCCTGGTGGGCCGCTGCTTCCTGCGTGCCGGTATCGTGCTGGTGGCACCGCCTTCGTTGCCGCGACCCCAGCAGGCCGGCCGCGGGAAACCTGCACCGCCGGTGCCAGCCGTGTTGCGTGCCGGGAACGATCCGTCATCGTGGACAGTCGTCGACGGCAAGCGCGAGATGACCTACCGGCCGCATGGCGTCATGTGGTTCTCTACGCCGCTGCTGATACGCGAAGCCGTGCGCGAAGGCGCCGGCGTCGCCATGCTCGCGCGCTCGATCGTGGAGGACGACCTGGCAAGCGGACGCCTGGTGGTGTGGGGCGAGGCACGCGAGGGCCAGGTGGAAGCCTGGGTGCTACATGCCTCACGCCGACTGGTGAGCCCGAAGGTATCGGCGTTCGTGAACTACCTTTGCGACACCTACGCCACGCCGCAGGCACCCGTCACCCCGCAGCGCAAACGCCGTCACTGAAGCGGATTGGCCTTCACACCTTCGTTGGTGATCTTTACCGGCAGGATGCGGCCATCCTTGTCGAAGTACATGCGGTCGATGCAGGTCACGCGGTCGTTACCGACGGTATCGCCCAACGGATGTCGGTGATAGACGATGTACCAGCTGTCGTCCCTGGCCACGTGGAACAGGGAGTTGTGCCCTGCCCCCGTGGCGACCTTTGGATCCTGCTGAAGAATCTTGCCGATACGCTTGAAGGGTCCGGTGACCTTGTCCGCAATGGCGTAGGCCACGGAATAGTCCGGACCGGTCCAGCCGCCCTCGGACCACATCAGGTAGTACTTGCCGTTGCGCTTGAACATCATCGGGCCCTCGACGTATTCCGGTCCCGGGGTAATTTCACGGAACACGGTGCCGTCGGCCATGGGTTCGACGCCGGTGAAGTCCGCTTTCAGCTTCACGATGTTGGCGTGCTTCCAGCCGCCGTAGATCATGTAATACGTGCCATCGTCGTCCTTGAAGACGAACTGGTCGATCGGCTGCGCGCCGTTGTGGAAGGCGCCGATCAATGGCTTGCCCAGCAGGTCCTTGAAGGGCCCCTCGGGCTTGTCGCTGACCGCGACACCGATGCCGCCGATTTCCTTGTCGCTCTGGATATCGTTGGCGCCGAAGAAGAAATAGTACTTGCCACCCTTTTCGATCATCGCCGGGGCCCACAGCGCCTTCTTCGCCCACGGGATGTCCTTGATGTCCAGGACATCGGCGTGCTTGGTCCAGTGCACGAGGTCTGGCGAGGAAAAAGCATCGAAACCCACCTGCTCGCTGTATTTGAGCGACGTGGTGGGGTAGATCCAGAACTGGTGGTCGAAGATGGCCGCTTCAGGGTCCGCATACCAGCCAGGGAACACGGGATTACCCGAGTACCCGGCCGGCGGCGTGGCCGCCCATGCAGGCGCGGCGACCGCCGCGGCGAACACCATACCCATGAAAGCCTTGCCAAAGTGCATGTTGCATCTCCGAGCCGACATCAGTGCCGGATCGTAGCAATGTTCGCCATTTAGATCGAGGTAACAATCAGAGATAGCTCGTGATGGCGGGCGACTCCATCCAGTTGTCGTGGCGGCCGTCGGCCACCCTGACGGGGATGGCAGCCAGGGCTTCAGGGGACATGTCATCCAGGCTCGCCAGGTTTACCGAGTAGAACTCCCCGCCGAGCTCGGCGAGGTTTCCCTTGCCGAAGGCGTGCACGCCGCAAACCCTGCAAAACAGCCAATGCATGCTGCGCGTGCCGAACTGGTAGTCGGACAACGCATCTTCGCCACTGAGCAGCTTGAACTGCTCGGGCTTCACGATCACGCCCCACAGCCGGACCTTGCTGCAGATCGAACAATTGCATTTGCCACTGCCCGATTCGAAGTCGAGTTCGGCCTGGTAGCGGACGGCTCCGCAGTGGCAGCTGCCGGTATGGGTAGAGGTAGCCATCGGGGTGCTCCGGTGCGTGAGAAGGTGTCACCAAAGATAAGACCCCTTCGCGGACAGAAACGGTCCGCGAAGATACACTTCGACCATGTTGCCGACCTCTGCCCGCCTGCTCCGCCTGCTTTCGCTGCTTCAGCAGCGACGGGAATGGGCCGGTGCCGAGCTCGCCAAACGGCTTGAGATAGACCCGCGCACGCTCAGGCGCGATGTGGACAAGCTGCGCGCGCTTGGCTATGCCGTGCATGCCAGTGCCGGGCATGGCGGCGGCTACGCGTTGGGTAGCGGGCCCTCGATGCCGCCGGTACTGCTTGACGACGACGAGGCCGTGACCTTGTCGGTGGCGCTGCACGCCGCCGGCGGCCTGGTGGGCAACCTCGAGCCGGCGGCGCGATCGTTGCTGCAGAAGCTCGGCCAGATGTTGCCGGCACGCCTGCGCGATCGCGCGACGGCCATCCAGGCAGTGACGGTAAGCCTGCACGGCATGCCACCCCTGGCCGATGCCGCTGCGCTTACCCTTCTGGCCGCCGCCTGCCGCGACCACCGGCGCCTGCGCTTCGAGTACGCCAGCCACGAAGGCGCCATCACCAGCCGCGTGGTGGAGCCCTGCTCGCTGGCGCGGCTCGGCCACCGCTGGTACCTGGTGGCGTGGGATGTCGAGCGAGCGGACTGGCGCAGTTTCCGTGTCGACCGGGTCCGTTCGCCCGAAGCCACCGGATCCATCTTCGAGCCATCCGAGCCACCGGGCGGCATCGCTGCCTACATGCAACAGGCCATCGCCATCGCGCCCTTCGAACATCGCATCCGGCTGCGCCTGCAAGGTTCGTTTACCGAGCTCTCAAGCCACATTCCAGCCTGGTGCGGAGTACTCGAGGCGGAAACCGAGACGACGTGCATCCTTACCACAGGCGCGGATTCCACCCTTGGCGTGGCAAGCCTGGCGATCATGACGGGCGTGGAAGCCGAACTCCTGGATGACCCCCCCGATTGCCGCGGAGCTGGCCGGGATCGCCGCGCGCTTCGCACGGGCGATGGGGGTCAAGGCCCGGTGATATTCATTTCCCCAGGAATGACTTGCCTTGCTTGAGCACGGTGTCGCATACCTTGGTGGTGAGCTTGGACTTCAGGTCGCTGTTGCCGCCGCCTAGGCTGTTCAGGTCGACCGAATTGCCGTTGCTGCCCTGCAGGATGCCCTTCGCACCACTGAGGTAAGACGGATCACTGGTGGCGCTGCCGCTGCCCTGGCTGGCCGCGTTCGAGCCGCCGGTAAGCTTGGACAGCATGTTGCCCTTGCTGGCGGAGGTATCGCCGCCGGCCATGGGCGTGGACGAGGAGCCGCCCATCTTGCCCAGCAATTTGTCCTTGATTCCCGCGGCGCCGGAATTCCCGCCCAGGTAGTTGTTCTGCACGCAATACTGCAGGAGGCCCGTGACATTGCCCATGCTGCCGGATTTCATCGAGGAGCCGCCGCCGAGCATCCCGCCAAGCTTGCTCAAGTCCTGCGCTGCCGCGCTGCCAGCCATCGCGAGCCACGTGCCTGCACAGGCCAGGGCGATCACACCGATACGCGTCTTCATGAGCGTGCCTCCATGTAAAGGTCCACGCATTCAACACCCGCCGACGTTACGAGTTCGTAACGCCGGCGGCATTGGTCAAAGCTTGTAGTTGACCCCGAACATCACGGTGCGGCCCCAGGAATTGAAATCCAGCGGACGCATTACCTGCACGCCGTTGGGAAGCGAGTAAATCTTCACGGTCTTGTACGGGGAATTGGTGGCATTAACCACCTGCAGCAGGATCGACAAACCGCTCCAGCGGCCCTGGTCGAACGCATAGCCGAGCTGGACGTCGGTCTGCTTGTCAGCCAGCACCTGTTGATAGCCCAGCTGGTCGAACAGTGCCACCGCCTCGCCGGTGAATGCCGAACGATAGCGCTCGGCCACGCGGACGGAGAATCCGTACTTCTCGTAGTAAAGGGCAAGGTTGGCCACCTTGCGCGACAACCCAGGCAGGGTCGCGGGGCCACCCGGGATAGACGACACGGAACTGACCGGGATGGAACTGTTGGTCAGCGAGAAATTTCCCTGGACGCCGAAGCCATCCAGCGCCTGTGCCGCGAGCGCGCCTTCGAGGTTCCACGAAAGTTCCACGCCGTCCATCTTGCCACCGGTACCGTTTTCCGGAAGCGTGTACGAGCCGATGTTCGACGTCGGCACCAGGGTTGGCGTGTCGTTGATGTTGTTGGAGAAATCGTGGTCGAGAACTGTCTTGTTATAGATATAGTTCAAGAGGTTCTTGTGGAACACCGCAGCACCCAGGAAGCTCGCCTTACCGAAGTATTTCTCCCACGAAAGATCCGTACCTACAGCCACGTAGGGCCTCAATTTCGGATTGCCGCCGCTACCCGTCCAGGCCACCTGCCCCGCTTGTGGGCCGTCCAGGACCTGGTAGACATAAGCGGAACTGGCGACTTTTTCATCGTCGATGCGCCCGCGCGTCATGGTCTTGGCAAAGCCGAAGCGCAGGTATTGCCGCTCGCCGATTTCCGCCTTGAGGTTCAGGCTGGGCAGGAACTTGTTGTACTTGTCGCCACCGCTGATATGACCGACGAGGTCACCGCTGTTATTGGTCTGCAATGCATCGGACGACTGGTCGGTATGAACCGCCTGCAGGCCAACATTGCCGGTCAGCGGAATATCGCCCAGCGTCGTGTCGATGTTGAAACGGGCGTAGGCCAGGGGGACCTTTTCCTCGATCGTATAGTTGCGCGAGTAGTCGCCGGCGCCATTTTTCGGAACGAGGTAGAACTGGCTGCGCAGGGCATCGAGGACATCGTAATTGATGATGCCCGGGACGCCGCCATAGCCGATATAGCTTGGGTTGTAGAGGAGCGACGGATTGATCGCGGCGAAGAAGTCGTGATCGTAGGCACTGTCTACACCATTGCCATTGCCATTGAGGAAGACGAAATTCACATCGGCCGTCTTGGTCTTCTTGCGGTCAGAGTAGTCGACGCCGAAGTCGACGCTGGAGAAGATCCAGCCCAGCGGATGGCTCATTTCCAGGCGAATCGCCTTGATGGTGTCCTTCTGCTTGTCGAATTCCTCACGGCCGTTGTATCCGTAGTTATCAGGATCGGTAAAGGCGAGGTTTGCTGGGTTCGTGAAGTCCGTACCCGGCGTGAAATACGGGTAGCCGTTGTCAGCATGCGTTGAGAATGCCGACGTGGTGGTAGCACCGCCCGGAAGCCCGGTGAACAGGTACGCGTCGTGTAGGTTGACCTTCGCCGACGAATACGAGAAGTCCGCGGTGCCCAGCCAGTCGTTGCCGAAGTCGTACTGGTTGTTCCAGCCCGCCGAGAAAAGCTTGTCGTGTTCCTTGTTGTACCAGTTCTGCATGATCGGCTTCAGACCGCTGATCACGCCGGAGGTGACGATCGGATAGGGCAGCTTGGGCGTAATGCCCACGTCGGAATACGACACGTTGTCGTAGGGGCTGCTCGACCATTGCAGGCCATTGGTGATCTGGCGCTGGTTGAACGTGGAGTAATACACGTCCAGCGTCGAGTGATAGTGGTCGCCGGGCGCCCACTCGATCACGGTCATCAGGCCATTGCGCAACTGCCGCTCGCTGCGCGCGCGCAGTTGCATGCCTTCCTGCGAGATCACGCCATTGGGCAGGCCCGGGGTATGCGGTGCGCCCCATTGACCTTCGGCACCATCCGGACCGTTGTTGTTCGCCCACCACCATGCCTGGTACTGGCGCTCCTGGATCGGCGAATCAAGCTGGGCCACGCCCACGGCCACGCCCAAGGTGTGATCGAAGAACTGGTCGATGTACGAGAAGCTCGCGCGATGGCCCCACGTGTTGACGCCACTGGAAGGATTGAGCTCGCCATTGGTGGTGTGCTCGCCCCGAACGTTCAGGGCGATCGTCTGCTTGGGCAGGTCCAGCGGCTTGATGGTGTGCAGGTCGACCGTGCCGGAAAGACCCTGGCCGATCAGCGTGGCATCGGGCGTCTTGTACACCGCTGCGCCACTGATGAGTTCGGATGGATACTGGTCGAACTCCACGCCGCGGTTCTCGCCGATCGTTGCCTGCTCGCGGCCATTGAGGGTAGTGCCGGCGAAATCAGGCGACGTGCCGCGGATGGAAATCATGTCCGCACGGCCCGCCACGCGTTGCGTGGCCAGGCCCGGCAATCGGGACAGACTTTCGGCAATGGAGGAATCGGGCAGCTTGCCGATGTCCTCGGCCGAGATCGCCTCGATGATGCTGTTGGAATTTTCCTTGGCGCGTTGGGAACTCTGGATACTGGCCTGGATGCCCGTCACGATGACCGCGTCGAGCTGGCTGACCGAGTCCTCGGATTTCTTCTGGTTCTTCTTGTCGGCCTTGGCCGGCGTTTGGCCGGCGGGCGTGGTTGCCTGTGTGCTGCTGTCGTTGGCCGGCGGCGGCTGGGTAGTGTCCTGGGCCAGGGCGCCTGGGGCGATGGACGAGAGCAGGAGGGCCGTGGCACAGGCGGCGGCAAGCGGCCTTGGGTGCAGACGGAAGGAGCGCACGTTAAGCACGTGCGACAAGCAACGATGGTCCATCAATTCTCCCCGAAGCGGATGAAAGCGCCCCCCTCGGCGCTGCTCATGCAGCATGCGCGAAGGAATTTGCCGCTGTCATCATGCATCGCAACATCATGTTGCGGAGAATTCGTGAAGTTGTGGATTAGCTGCGCGCAAAGTCCACGCGGCGCCGCATCGACGGGCCTTGCAGGGCCACAGCGGCTCGCCCCGGCCGGCAAGCCGCAATTTCTTGCGACAAGGAATCAGCCGCCATTATGCCCGTAGGTTTCCATCCGACCGATGCATCGACTCACGGATGGCTCGAACCGTTGACCGACACTTCAACCACGTGGACGGGCTGCTTGCCCGCCTTGCCGTCCACCACCAGACGCAGGTACTGCGCACTCTTGCTTCCCGCGGTCGCGGTAATGGTGTCCACATCACTGGCACCAGGGGATGGCGTGGCTCCCACAGGCCACCATGCCTGGCCATCGCCCGAAGCATCCACCGTGTAATGGAATTTCTCGCCGGCGCCGCGCGTCACCTGCACGCTGGTGATCACCGCGGGCTTGCCCAGGGCGATGGTCAGCGTGCCCTTCCCGCCCACCGGCATCCAGCTGGTGGCGATCGAACCATCCACCGCGGCCACCGGCGGATTGGCGGCGATTGCCGAGGTGGCCGAGGTTGCCTGGCAGCGGGCCAGGTTGTCGGTAGGTTGCAGGTCAGGCTTGCGGGTATCGAGCACCAGCGGCGTGCCGGGCTCGAGCATGCGCTTGCCGGCGCGGGTGCTCACTGGGATCGCCTTACCCGAGGCGAGCGTCACCGTGGTCTTGTCGCGGGTGATGCGCATGGCGAACACGCGGCCCTGCCACTGCAGGCCGTTCAAGGTCAGCCCCTGCAACTGCGGCGGCAGGCTGGGATCCAGTTCGATCGCATCCACGCCAAATCGCAGCCCGCTGAAGCCGTAGAGGAACTGCTGCAGCACACCACCGGTACCGGTGAGGAAATTCAGCGGTCCGCCTTCGATGGTTTCACTGGTCTGGAAGAACGGTTCGTGAAACTGCGGAAGGTAGCTGCGGATCATGAAGGTATAGGCCGCGCATCCGGGCAGGTCCAGCGCGGACGTTGCGATCGAATGGATCGCATCGGTCATGGCCGGGCCGTTGGCACGGGTGCGTGGCACATAATAATTGATGTCGTTCAACGCTACCTGGGCCGGCATCGGGTAGTGCAGCGGATAGGTCATCAACACCACGTCGGCCTGCTTGACCGTGGATCCGTCGTAGCCATCGTATTCGAGGTGGCGCTGGTTCACCGCGTCGAACGGAATGGTCTTGACCAGCCCATCGGCCACTTCCTGCCAGCGAGGCTGCACGGGTTTGCCCAACAGGGCCGCCGCGGCAATGGCGTGCCTGATCGACTGGGACGCCGCGGCGTTGGTATAGGCGGAGTTGTTCACGCCGAAATGATCTTCATCCGGTGGCTGCACATTGTTCACCGCGAAGCCGCCGTTGGCGACAGGCGTCGCCACGCTGGTCCAGAAATCGGCGACCGCCGCGAGCACCGGAAAACCCTTCGATGCCAGCCACGCACGATCGCCGGTGGCCGCGAAGTAGTTCCACTGCGCCATGGCAACGTCCGCCTGCAGGTGGAATTCCTGGCTGCAGCTGTAGTTCGGGTCGGCCAGGATCTTGTCGTTCCCGTCCGCCCGGGTGCCGTAGCAGTCTTCGTGGATGGAGCCATCGTCGGCCGCCGTCCACGGATAGAACGAGCCCAGGCGGCCATTGGCGCTGGCGTTCTTCTTGGCAGCGGCCAGGGTATCGAAGCGGTAATCGACCATCGGCCGGGCGATATCCGGGTGCGCGGCCAGCAGCGCGGGCATCATCCAGGTGTCTGAATCCCAGAAGGCCATGCCGGCGTAGCTGTCGCTGCTCAGGCCCGACGGACCGAGCATGCCTGGCGCATCGTCGCGGATGCTGGCGTAGAGGTTGTAGATCCCCGAGCGCACCACGTTCTGCAGTTGAGGCGCGCCATCGATCACGATGTCACCCTGCCAGACCTTGTCCCAGGCGGCGCGGCTTTCGGCAAGTACGGTCTCGATGCCGGTATCAGCGGCGGCCTGTGCTTCCTTCATGGCAATCCCGGCCGGATCGGGTGAGTCCTTCGATGTGGCAACAGCAACATACTTGGTGAAGGTATAGGTCTGGCCGGCCTGTACCGCCACGGTAACCCTTTCACCGCCACTGAAGGCCTTGCCGGCCGCCGCGGCCTCGCCAGTCATGGTGGCACCGCCCTGCAGCTGCAGGATCGATGTCATGGCAAGTCCCACCCTGGTACCCGCGGTACTGGCCGTGAGCGTCGTGCGGTGCGCGGCAGTATCCACTTTCGCCGCGCCTGGAACCAGGCGCGCTGCACCGGCGCCATCGAACCACCCGGTAACCTTCAGCGTTCCGTTCCAGTTCGGCGTCAGGCGAAGCTCGACGATGCCCACGTGCTTGCGGGCGCGGCTGGTGAACACCCGGTACTGGAATGCGGTGGTTTCGCCACCGGGCGCCTTCCAGGTACCGGAGGTGGTGATCTGGCCGGTACGCAGGTCCTGCACCTGGCGGTAACCGTCGATGTCGGCGAGCTTCGCCGTAGCCGCGGTGTACTGTCCCGATGCAGATGCAAAGTCCATCGAGCTCCACGTGGGCAGCAGTGCCGGCACGCGTTTGGTTTCGTCGCGATAGATGTTGGAGAACTTGCCCGATGCGTAAAAGCCGGCCAGGAGCGACTGCACGCCGCGGGGGGCATCGATGGGCCAGTTGGTGCGGCCGACGTTGGCAAGGTAACCGGCACCGGCGGGCGGAATTCTCTGACTGAAGTAGCCATTGCCAACGTAGGGCATGCCGGTTTCGCTGGGCGCGAAGGTCGTGGAGACGAATAGCCAGGGACTCGACGGCGCGGCGGCCTGTGGCGTCGGATCGGCGAACGCGCATGGCGTGAGGGAAAGGCAGGCCGCAAAGGCGCCCATGATCAACTTTGAACGTATCACGTTGGCGATCTCCCTCACCTGCCCTGCCCCACCTGTACCGAGTCGTCGTCGGACTTTGAAATCTTCCGGCTCCGCTCAGTGCAATAGCATGATCGGCGAGCACGCTGCAAGCCTCGCGATATACAACCAAGTCACGGGCGACCGGCCATTGCGCTCAATTCCAAGCTACCCATAGGCCCGATCAGGGGAGTGAGGGAATGGCACGTGAACTACGTCAATTTCCGACAGGAGAGATTCAAAACTCCTAAGCGGAATCAAGCAAGCGCCGATATTCCTGGCCATGCGCAAGTCCGACATTGGAGTCTCCCACCACGCCAAGGGAGCCTTCCCATGAACCGCCGAAATGCCTGTCAACTCACCCATCTTGCGCTGGCGTGCCTGCTCGTGCAGTCCGCCAACGCCTCCGATGTCCATCCAGCGGAATCAACCTTGGGTCCGGCATTCCGAATGATCGACGCGATCGACGCTGCTGAAATCGTGGGGCCTGTCCTGCGCCAGGAAGTACGTTTTGATGAGTTGCCGGTGACGCCCACCCGGCCTGTGTCAGCAATAAATGGAGAAAACACAGTTGCCTGGGTACAAGCCACGGCACTCGCCGACGACGACGTTCGGACGGAGTTACATAATATCTATCGGTCCGGGATGCCCGTTCTGATTACCCATCCGGACAACGACCTCCCGAACGAACATGCAGCGTTCATCTCCGCCACCCTTGGCGCAGCTTCCATGGACGCCGCAGCCTACTACCGACGCGAGGATGACGGTGCGCTTGGCATATTTTCAGCACACGCTTCACCCGACGATCCGGAAAATTTCAAAAAGGCGCTGGCATATGCCCAAGCAGCGCTCGCATCACCATCCAGGCGTGCCACCGAACTGCAAGCGAACACGCCGCACGCCGAGCTTCCCCGCTTCAATGTGCGCAATAGCGTCTCGAGCCCCACCGGCAGCGCCATCTCTCATGACACGACGGTTTTGCGCGATACCTCTGACAACGTCGACAGGAAAGTGGTCGTGTCCAGCGCGTCGCATATCATCATCCCCGAGCTCAATGGATTATTCCCCGATTTGCTCGTAAAGAAGTTGGTAGTCCCCAACAAATACAACCTCCACCAGGCGCTTGACACAGGCCCTGGTTTTACGGCCACCCTCGATGACCGAGCACCCGAATCCAATGGCAGCACCGATTTCGTCGTCAATGAACGCAAGTCACGGAAAGTCAGCTTCAGCGCCAGTGTAAAGCCCGAACTATCCGGAGCACTGGGAACGCAGGGCGTCAATCCAACCGGAAAGATCGCTGGTGCATTGACGATTGGAACCGATTTCGAGCACGAAAGCACCGTCAATTTCAGCGTCAAGGACTATCGTATCGGAACGTCAAGTTCAACACCGGGACAGGCAACCTGGCAGCTATCGCTAGCAGATGTCATAAGCAGTGATGGTGGCTATTTTGGACGCCCGCCCAGCTTGAAGAAAGTGACGCCGATGATGCATCAGGCCTCGGCCCAGACTTACGTTTCCTGGAGCGGCAGCGGCACTTACGAGGGCAACATGGTGCTCGCGACCTCAGCCAGTATCGTTAACGCGACATATAGGCTATTGGGCCTTCCAGCACTTTCCGAGGACCCTGGCAGGCAGTCCCCTTCGCAATTAATGATTGACGCAAGCATTCCCTACCTTGAACGGTGGCCCGTAGTGCTTATCCAGTCGAACAAGAGTAACGGTGGCTGCATGGTCGACTTCGACGGCTTGCTCCAGATGCGCGAATGTCGCAGCGATCCATCCTTTCGTGCCGAGCAGTGGGTATTCGACGCCGAAGGGCGCTATCGTAACCGTGGCACTGGGCGCTGCCTGACAGCACATATCGAAACCGGCAAGGCCGTGACCGAAACATGTCGGTTAAGCAATGACCAGCGTTGGGCGTGGCAGGCCAATCGAATCCATTCCGCCCTTGATGCTAGTGCGCCGGGATGGAGGCTGCACGTGGAAGGAGACGACCTGATGGCCCGAACGAACCCCGCCATCCACGATAGCTATCCCATCAACCCAAGCCATGCCTTACTGAATCCGTGGACGGACTACCCAGACGCGCCTACAGCCAGGAGCTTCATACCCACGTTGATCGGATGGCCGGCACCGGTTCCGGAGTCGTGGTATTCGTTGCGTGCGCCGACGACTGAGGAACAATGGACAGTCACGCACGTACGCCAGGGAATCTGACTGCTACAAACTTCGCGTGGCCACCACCGGCGGCACCGCTGCCGCGCGCATGGCCGGCCATAGGACGGCGGCCTGGCCCACGATCCACAGCAGGATGGCGCCTGCCACGGGGTATGCACCGGGAAGGCGAGGCAATTCGTAGTGCTGCATCAGCAACCCGTTCACGCCATAGGCCAGCGCGGCACCTGCGGCGATGCCCACGGTGGTCAGGATGAAATTCTCGGTCTGGAAATAGTGCAGGATGTTCGCGCGCGTGGCACCCAGCGCGCGTCGCACGCCGATCTGCCTGCGCCGTTGCGCCACCCAGAAGCTTCCCAGGCCCACGATGCCCAGGGCGGTGACCACCAACAAGGCCACGCAAACGCCCACCAGCAGGCCGATCATGGCGCGGTCGTCCTGGAAATACTCACGCCGCACCTCGTTGAAAGTACGTTTCTTCAGGATCAGGCGATTGGGGTTGATCACCTTGAGCGCGGCAACGGCTTGCTGGAGCACGCGCTCACGATCCGCCGGCGCGGTACGGATGATGTAGTTGGTGCCGGGTGTCGCACCGATGCGCATGGGAATGACGATGCTGTAGTCGGCGGTATTCCAGTCCCAGATGGAAGGCCGCACCAGATGCCTAAGCACGCCTACCACCGTCATCGGCTTGTCGCCCAGGTAAATCGACTTGCCGACCGCGTTCTGGCCCGGCCAAAGCTTTTCCGCCATGCCGCTGGAGATCACCACCACCTTCGGGATGATCGTCAGCTTCGAGGCGACGACCACCGAGAAATCGACATTGTCTTCGTGGGTAAGATCGCGACCGGCGATCACCTGCGCGCCCAACGCCTGGACGACGTCCTGGCCCTGGTACATGGTGGCGTTGAGCGATCCGGTTTTCTGCTCGGGGTCGAGCTTGACCGTGCTGTTGTTGGACGAACGCCCGAAGGGCACCTGGTTACTTAGCGCCACTGCCTTGACACCGGCAATCTTCCGGATCGCCGCAAGGTCCTCCTCGGCGCGCGCCATGGTATCGGCGCGACGCCCGATGTCGGCCGTCTGCACCTGGATCACTTCATCTTCGGCGATTCCGCTGGCTATGTTCATGCGGTCGATGCGCTGGGAAATCAGGAACACCGAATTGCAGACGATGGCGCAGGTAAGGGCGATCTCCAGGACCACCAGCAGCGCTGTGATCTTGTGGTGCCGCAGCGAGGCAAGAATCGGCATGATATCCATCATCTTTCCCCTAGTTGCTCTTCAGCTGAAGGGCGGGCACCACTTGGCAGGCACGCCAGGCAGGCAGAAGACCGGCGATGAGAGTGGCCGATACCGCAAGCACGAAGGTCGCCAGCAGCATCGGCAGGTCCAGGTGGGCCAGCGAGGCATAGTCGGAAGGTTGCATGCGCACCAGCCACAAACCCACGAGCGACAGCAGCAGGCCGCCTAAGCCACCCACCAGTCCCACCATGCCCGCTTCCACCAGCAATTGAGCGAAGATCACCCGGCGCGACGCGCCCAAGGCTCGGCGCACGCCGAGCTCCGAAGCCCGGCGCAGGAACTTGGCCAGCATCAATCCCACCGTATTGACCAGGCACACCACGAGAAACCCCAAGGCCAGCCACACCTGCAGGCGAACATCCCCGGGCACCACCTTGTTGATGTCCAGCCATTCCATCAGGTTGGGCAGGGCCACGTTCGGCGGCCGCTGGAACCGGCCCAGGGCCTTCTGCTCCTGGCTGTAGTGGATGAGGAATTCCTTGTAATCGGCCGCCTTGGCCGGCGAGTCCAGCTGCACCCAGAACTGCAGCCACACGCAGTCGGATGTTTCCATGTGATCGCCGTCGTTGCCTTTGTTGCCCCAGCAATCAGACGACCCGTTGCGCTCGAGCAACAGGTCGCGGGCGGTAAACAAGGGCACGAACACGTTCTCCTTCTCCGAGAACGTGCTCATGTTGAGGTCGTAGAAATGCGGGTTCGGGCGCCAGTTGTCGATCACGCCGACGATGCGCAAGTCATGCCCATTCACGCGCAGCGATTGCCCAGTACTGTCCTTGCCGTTGAAGATCTTGTCGTTGAGTTCGCGGGTGATCACCACCACGCGTGCCTTGGCCTCATCTTCGGTCGAAGCCCACGCATGGCCGAAGATGAAGGGCACGTTGAACATGGGGAAGAAATCGGCCGTGGTGTAGCGCGCATCCTCGATGAACGGCTCGATGCCCGACTGGGCAGGCTGGATCGGTACCGCGCCACCGGTCATCAGCGCCTGGTGGGTGCCCCGAGCGGCCTTGAGCAGGTTCATGCCATCAGGGTAGGCAAGCTGCTCCGGTGGCTTGCTGGCGGGCGTGTAGCCATCCATGTCCTGCGGGTCCACCTGCGGGTAGTAAAGCTGGGCACTGCTACCCGGCATGGGGTCACCGGAAAGCACGTGCAACACCGTGAGCGTGGTCATGCTTGCCCCGATACCCAGCGCGATCGCCAGCACCATCAGCAGCGTCAGCGCGCGGTTCCGCTTCAGGCTGCGCAGCGCCATCTCCAGGTTATAAGCGAACATGTCCGTCCCTCTAGCGCACCCCTGCGCTCAGGTTTTGGACTGCAACTGCCGTGCCATGGCCGATGTACGTGAATCCCGGGGAAAACCACCGCCCGCATCCGCGGAACAGTGTCCGCGGACAGATTCGCATGCCCGGCGGACACTAGCCTTGGCAGGCCAGGCCCAGGTTATTGAGCGAGTGTGATCGACCGCCTATGCTACGGACGGAGCAAAGGTCGTCATTGGATTGATGCGCAACCGGTAGTGCCAACCCACCCTCGCACTATGAAGGGCAAATCATGCTCCGTTCCGTGTTCTTGCTGGCCGCCGTTCTCGGTCTCCCAACCGCGGCCCTGGCCGACGCCGATGCCGGTATCTCGAAGCTGAAACATGACCTTCCTCATTGGATGCAGCAAGGCGGGATTCCCGGACTGTCCATCGCTGTACTGCGCAACGGCAAGACAGTATGGATCGGCAGCTATGGCGTTGCTAACAAGGCGACGCGGCAACCCGTTACGGCCAAGACTCTCTTCAACGCCGCTTCATTGAGCAAAACCGTCTTCGCTTATACGGTCCTGCGCATGGTCGACCAAGGCAAGATTGACCTCGACACCCCCCTTACCCGCTACGTAAGCGATCGCCCCAGCCACGATCCGCGCCTTGACAAAGTAACCGCCCGCTTTGTTCTCAGCCATCGCACTGGCTTTCCCAACTGGCGCAACGATGCCAAGGACGAGCTAAAAATCTACTTCGACCCGGGCTCCCGCTTTAGCTACTCTGGCGAAGGGATGGTTTATCTGCAGCGTGCCGTTGAGGCCGTTACCGGAAAGCCGCTCAATCAGGTCGTGACCGAGCAGGTCTTCCAGCCGCTGGGCATGAATGAAAGCAGTTACACCGCGCGGCCCGATCTGGCCGCCTATTTCGCCACGGGATACTCATTCGACGGCCAGGGCACCGTTCTTTTTCAGAATACTCAAGCCAATGCCGCGGCAAGCCTCAATACAAACGCACACGACTACGCGCTTTTCGTGGAGGCCATACTCAATGGTCGCGGGCTTAAGGCATCTACGCTCGCACAGATGGAGACGCCACAAATCGCCGTGGATCCAACTTGCACCAACTGTCTTGACGCTCCTCCCAAAACGCTGTCGACGGATCTTTTTTGGGGCCTTGGATGGGGCATCGAAAAGAATGCATCGGGCACCTACCTGTGGCACTGGGGCGACAATGGCATCTTCAAAGCCTACGTTGTCGCCGATCTTAAGCGCCGCTCGGCCGTCATTCTCTTCGACAACAGTATCAGCGGGCTCTCCGTAGCCCAGGCCGCTACAGAAACTGCATTGGGAGGTGATCATCCTTCCTTCCGCTGGTTGAACTACGACACCTTCGACTCATCCAACCTGCGCTTTGCACGAGACCTCCAAGCACATGGCGTGCAGCGAGCCCTGAGGGATTTTTCCGGCGAGATAGCAGCCGGCAAAGTCTCCGAACGCTCTGTCAACGACACCGGCTACCGGATGCTTCGCGAAAAACGATACGCGGACGCTATCGCCATATTCCAACGGAACGTCGCTGCCCACCCATCATCTTCCAATGCATACGACAGCCTCGGCGAGGCGTACATGGACAACGGTCAAACGGAATTGGCTATCGAGAGTTATAAAAAGACACTCGAGCTTAATCCAGGTAGTACCAACGCCAAAGCCATGCTCCAAAAATTGCATGCGCCCGCCAGCTGATCCCAGCACCCTCGAGCTCAGCGGGACTTCCGTATCGCCTTCGTAGACTTGGCCGCTTTGCCGGCGGCCGTTGTCTTGGTCGCCTTGGTGGCTTTCGTTGCTTTTACTGCCGCCTTCGCGGTCTTTGTCGGTACTGCAGGCGCCAGTGGGCTGGATGGCGCGGGCGCGACCGTCCCGGGCGTGGTCTTCTTCGCCGCACCCGCGGCGCGAAGTTGATCGCACAGCGAAACGATGCGGCAGCAGCACTCGGTGTAATTGGCACGAAGCGTGGAAACGCCCAGGGCCGCGCGATGGTGCATGCCGCGGGATTTCACCGCATCCGGCGTACCATTCGTGGTGGGCCAGTCCAGGCTTCCGTTCCCCGCCACGCGCGCGGGAACCTGCCAGTAGTCACCCGTCGCATACGAGCCGCCGGGCTCGAACCAGACCTGCAACCCATCCTCGAGGGTAATCCAGCCGCCTTCGGCCATGGGCAGCACGCCATCGGTGGAGACGCCATCCTGCTGGTCCCAGCGGCGAATCAAGGCATGTTTGGCAGGATCCAGCGATGGCAAGGCGATCGTGTCGCCCTTCAGGCCCTGCAGGGTGACGGTGCGGCTGGCGGCATCGATGGCCACCACCTGCAGCAAAGGCGATGCAAGTTGCGAAAGCGTTGCATTGTCGTCCAGCACTTCCACCCATTCGTTGGCGGCGAGGCCGAGCCGCTGGTCGCGGCCAAGGTTGCCAAGCGTCACCACCAGTTGCGGCGAGCCATCCTGCGCGGAACCGCCGGCGGCTCCCGTTACCGGGAATATCACCGAGCCGTTCTCGCGCGACCACTTGAACGTCGCCCCCACGGCCACGCCGTTGGGCCCGATGGAGGCGCCATCGTGGATCTCCACGCGATAAAGCTGGTTTTCAAGCCCGCGGTAACGGGCATCGGCGGCAATCACGCAAGGATCGTCGTCGCTATCGGCAGGGCCCGCCTGCGCGCGCAGGCGCGGCCAGGCATACGTGGCACGGGCGTTGAGCACGGCGCGCAGGATGGTGCAGGGATCGCCCTGACCGCTGTCCAGGCTTCGGCGCAAGGCTGCAAGCTCGTTGATCTGCTGCTGCAGCGCAGCCTTTTCGGTGTCGGAAAGGTCACCGCCGGCACGCAGCTTCAATGCCAAGGCCAGGGCATCCAGTTGCGGGCCAAGCGCGGCCGAATCGGTGAGCCGCAGCTGCCACACCACCTGCGCGCGCGTGGCGGTATCCACGCCCTCAAGCGCCGAATCCAGGATCGATGGCGCCTCGATCGCCGAAAGGTGCCGCTCCCACACATCCAGCCACACGACGAACCCCGGCGGCGGATCGGCAAGGTCGAAGCCGTTGCCCGGCGTGGGTGCGTAGGGCTGCGTGGCCACGGTGCATGCTGCATTGTTCTGGCACAGGATGCCGTCGACATAGAAATGTCCCGGCGACAGCTGCCAGTTCGCCAGAAGGTTCTGCCGCGTGATCGAGAAACCGGTGCCGGCCGCCCAGCATGGGCCGACCAGGTCCGTCACCATGGTGCGCAGCAGGTACAGCCCGATGGCACCCTGCTCGTTCCAGTCCGATTCCAGCTGCACCCTTCCCTGCTGCTGGAAGACCTGGCTGAAGTGCCGCGAGGGGTCGAAGGTGACCCTGGCGAAGTCGCCTTTCATGGTGGCTCTCCTAACTGGCGAAGATGATCCCGGCGTCCGTCCCTGCAGGCACGGATTCACCAAGGCGCACGGCAAGGTTGGCCTGCCGCTGCGGTTCGAAAAGGTCATGCCACGCCCCCATCGACGCGGCATCCGAGGCTCCAACGGTGATTTCCCGGCAACAGGCATCGTCCAGGCGCATATAGTGCGGCGAGCCATAACGCACGCTTTTGAATTCGGGAAGCACGCGCAGCAACGTCGCCGCTTTCGCCGCGGGCGCCGCCGCGGCAACGGCAAGGTCCGGCTGGCAATGGAAGCGTGGCGGCGTGCGCGATCCCGGGGGCACGAAGCAAAAGCGCACGCATCCCACCTGCCGGCGCAAGACGCGTACGGTACTTGCGAAGATGCTGTCTTCGGCCAGGGTCAGCGCGTGCACCTGCATCTGCCCGATCACCGTGCACTTGCGGAAAACCGCGCTTGCGTGCGCCACGGCCTCGTCAGGCGCGCCCAGCGCGACGCGCGCGGGGCCGGTGGCATCCAGGATGCTGTTGCAGAAACTGATATCCACAGGCTCCGTGCGCCTGGCTGGCGAAACCACGGACACCGGCCCAAGGATGCTGTTCTCCACGCGCAGCGAGGCCGTGGTGCCATCGAGCGTGACGCTGGGCTCGCCAGGACGCTTCGGGTCGCAGTCGCAATGCAGCGACCATCCCGGCACCAGCGTGCAGTGGCGGATCACCAGCTCGCACAGGTCACCGGCCGCGGCATTCGGATCATCATCCTGCGGCCCATGCACCTCCACGCCGCGGCCCATCACCAGCAGGCCATCGAGGATGAAGCGGCTGCCGGCGGCGCCGCCAACGCTCAAGGCATCAGGCCGGCTGGCATGTACGTCCAACAGGCGCAATACCGGCCGCGTACGTTCCGCGGCACGGATCTGGATCGCCTCGCCCGCGTCAAGCTGGATATCCAGGCCGCCGTCATAGAGCCCGCTCTCGGCCAGTTCAATTACCAGCGCGTGCAGCGATGGCGTGGCCGCCTTGGCCGTGTCCCATGCCGCCAGCGCATCCTTGATGGAAGCGAAGTGGTTTTCCGGGAGGGGGGCGGCCAGCGGCGACAGTGGCGTCGCGGAATGCACCACGTACACCGTGGCGCCATCGAGAGAAACCAGCGGGCGGGCGTATTCGCCACTACCGATGTCACCGGCAAAACCGTACTGGTAGCTGACCCATACGCCGCGCTTCGGTCTCTGGTTGGCGGGGAACTGCAATCGCCCGGTGTGCGGATCCAGCGCAAGGTGGTTGCGTGGCACCTGGTATTTCCAGTCTTCCAGGTTCGCGGCAATCAGGGCATCGATCGGCACCGGCATGCCCTGCCCCTTGGCGGGCCAGTCCGGGGCGAACACCTCGACGCTCTTGCCCTCGCCGTAGAGCTCCGGCGACACGCGCGAATAGTCCGCCGCATCGCCGCGAAGCGCGAAACGATAGCGGCGCAAGGGCACCGGCAGGTTCGATTCGTGCGCGATATGGGTAGGCGACGGCTCGGCGACGGGCAACTGGAACAACACCGTGTCATGGCCCAGCACGCTGAAGGTGTAGCACTGCGGGCCGCTCTCTTCCACGCAGTAGGCCGGTGTCGTGGTGACCGGGTAGGTCCGCAGGCGGAAGGCGAAGATCCCGACATCGGGAATATTGAAGCGCCCCCGGCGCCGCCGGCTGCCCAGCCGCCTGACGTCCACCCGATGCGCCCATGGGTCGAACGCGCCATGGGCAAACCGCAGCAACTGCAGCGGGCCGGGACGCCGCACGTCGATGGTGGCCCCGCGGTTGGCATGCTGGTGGTCCAGGTGCTGCGTGCAGCCCAGCCGGGTACGAAACTCCACGGCGCGTCCAGGCCATCGTGCAGCATCCCGGGAGAGATCCTCCAGTAGCGACAAGGTGCCCTTGCGGCGGCGCGCATCAATGGTGTGGGCTACATCACTCCGGGGACTCAAGGCACGGCCGAGCGCCGGCTCCGTGCCGTCCAGGGTGGCCGCTTCCGGCAGCGGCGAGTAACCCAGCAAGTCGGCCAGGTAGGGCACCACCCAGTCATCGCAGGTTTCGATGAACCAGTTTTCATAGAGGCGCCCGATGTCTTCTTCCACCACGTTGGCCTGGGCGGCCAGCACGCTGAGGAAATCGCACAGCGGAAAACCTTCCTCTTCGTCGCGGGCTCGATAGATGGCCGGCAGCAGGTCGTAGAGACGATCAGGACTCAAGCTCATGGCGTGGCCTCCTGCAGCAGCAAGGTGTCGGGGACATTGGGCAGGAAGTACGCCAGCTGGGCGGGAAGCGGCTGGCCCTGGGCGTCCAGCCGAGCCGGCTGTACCAGCACGCGCTGTACCACGCCTGGAACATCCGGCAGGTCGCTGGCGTCGCCATCGGCAAGGCTGGCAAGCACGGTCGACTCATCAAGGGTGTCGAAGGCGTCCACGTCCACCCAGGCCACGCCCTGCACGCCCTGGATGCAGGCAATCACCTGGCTCAGGTATACGTTTCGCGCCAGCGCCGAGCGCTCGAAGCCGAAGGCATCGAGCAAGGCAGCGCGGATGACCGGCTCGACCAGTTCCCAGGCGTAGTCCGCCGCCAGCCCGACCTTCGCGCTAAGCGACAGTGCCAGCAGTTCACGGACATCCAGCGCTACGGGCAGTGATGGATCCCCATAGATCTGAAGGGAAGACAACAAGTTACGATACACATCGGAGGTGGTATCGATGCGGATATCGCCGACTCCCGCGATGGTCACGCGCACGCCTCCGGCCAGCGCCACCGCCGCCGCCTTGCCCACGCCACCGAAGGTCCGCGAGAAATTCGCGTAGTCGGGAATCGAGACCAGCCGGTCCAGCGCCATCACGGCCAGTGGAACGTTCACCCGTGCCTGGTCACGCGTCTCCGGATCCGCGCCGCCCGATGCCGGCAACGGATTGATGACATCCTTCACGCCCAACGGTCGGCTGGCCAGCAAGCTCACCTGGCCCGCCGCGACGTTGCCCGGGCTGCCGATGCCATTGCGGTACCGGGCCACCACGTTCGCGGCGCCTGTGGAAAGACGCCGGCCGTGCACGCCATCGCCAAAGGTTACCGTGGTCTTGCCATCGTCCCCGGTGCGGGTGACGAAACTGCGGTCCTTCGCCGCGGCGAAGGCCATGTTGCGCACCTCGTGCCATGCAAGGCCGTCCACGCGAACCAGCAGGGAACTGGCAACGCCGTCGGGATTCGAGGCTGAGGTAAAGGTGAGCGGTGGCTGCTTCAGCACGAAGGCCTGCATTGCCTGGGCGCCATCGCCATTACCCAGCACCTCGTTGCGCGTTTGCCCATGCGTGGCGCGGACCACGTTGGCAAGGACCTTCACCGTGTCGCGACGGTAGCTGTAGGCAAGGCCGTCATTGGCAAGCACCAGCGTGCTGTGCAGCGAGTCGCCCGGCAACGCGGGGTCGATGCCCTGCTCCACGGCCTCCACCATGACAAGCTCCGACGAAACCACCTGCGCATTGCCGGGCAGGTCGCTTCGCACGCCCTGCACGATGAGCCATCGCCCGCCTTCCAGCCCATCCACCACCTGGTCCAGGACCAGGCGCGTGGCATTGGCTGGCGACTCACCACCGTCGGTGTCGCCGACGTTGGCGGAGATGGGTACGTCGGCCAGCGTCAGCAGCTCACCCTTCACCGCCAGCTGCTGGACACGGATGCTGGCGGCGATGGTCGGTGCTGCAGCCAGGATACGGGGCTGTGCAACCGCGGGGCTTTCCAACGGTTCAAGCGCTATCTCCGTGGTCTTGCCCGGGATGCCATAAGCCGTGCGCGGATGCACCGACACCGCTGTGATACGGCGCACGACCGGTTGTTCCGTGCCCGGGCCGGTCTGCACCACATAGGTGCCCGGCTGGATACCGTCGTAGGCATTGTCCAGGAAAACCGTATCGGCATCCTCGGTTTTATCCAACGGCCAATCGACGCCCGTGGGCGAGGTGGTAACGGTTCCGTCCGATGCCGTGTTGATCTTCATCGGCACGGCGGCGTTGTAGCCGAACCTTGGCGCGGATACACGTTGCACGTAGATGCGTTGCACCTGGGCGCTGCCGCGCGGCGAGGCCAGGCCACCCCACGCGCTATAGAACGTACCCACCAGGCGCGGCTGGAACAGTTGAAGCAGCTGCGGCCGGGCATCGCTGGCCTTGCCCAGCGCTCCCTGGATGCTCCGGGACAGGCGCAATGCATTGGCAGGCTGCAGGGTTGGCGGCCGCGTCAATGACTCGACCAGGCTCTCCAGGGGCGACTCGCCGCGCTCGGCGGCCTTGACGCTCATGGTCGCCGCGCCCGCGACGGCCTCGAAGCCGACGATCGTGCGCTTGCCTGCATTGTCGACGGTGACCGATGCGATCTTGCGCACGCCGGGCATCTGCCCATCGTCGAAATCGAACACCAGCCACTGGCCTTGCTTCAGGTCGTTGGCGTCGCCGGCGAAGTACATCGAATCGAGCGTATCGAGGTTGTCCCGCGACACCTGCTGAGGCTGCGTCATGCGCGGCAGCAACGCGTTCCACGCGGGCCTGGCATCAAGCGCCTCGACCGTCTCGAACGTCTGCATCTGCTCGCCCGGACCCGGTACCGATTGCGCGGGCGATCCGGCGGCGATGGTGACATCACCGGCGTTATCGTCCACCGTAAAGGCCAGGTACACGCTGGCCGCCACGCCAGGCCGTGGCCGATAGTCCACCAGGCGGGCCAGTTCCAGCACCGAGCGCCGCTCGGTCGCCGTACGCAGGTAGCCTTCGTTGGCGATGCGCTCGCCGTAGAACGTAAGCACGTCCGCGCCTGCGGACCACGCATCGATCAAGGCCATCGCCGGATCGTCCGCCTCACGCGTGCGAAGACCTGCAAGCGCCGGGTAAGCCGAGCTTGAAAGATCCGCCTGCATGGTGGCGTGGAAATCGCCATAGGTACCCACGCGCCAGGCGATCGCATCGAGCCCCGGGCGGTTGTACGCGGCAAGCGGAGTACGTGCCGGCGCGCCGCACCCGCAGGCACAGGCGTGGGCGCCACAAGCGCTGCAGCAGCTCATCGGCCACCTCCGAACGTGAAGGCGACGCGCCCGTGGTCCGGATGGTCGGGATCGTCGTCGGCCTGCGCCACTTCGTCAGGCGCCAGGTGAAGTATCCCGTCGGCGGGAATATCCCCGGACTTGCCGGTTTCCTGCCGCGCCAACGTGCGCAATTCAACATGGGCAACGCCCGTGACCGACTGGGCCTCCGCGATGATCGCGCTGGCCAGCACCGGCACGCCCAAAAGCAGCAGATCCGGATGGAAGAATCCCAGGGTGCCGTCGCCATGGCGATGATTGTCGAACCGCTCGACCAGGGCGGCCTTCACGTGGGCCACGATGAAGTCGGGCAGCACGCAGACGAACACCTCCACCAGCAGCGGCACATAACGCGCCGGCACCACGGCAACATCGTGGCCGATGCGGCGGTAGCGCCAAAGGTCCCCTCGTACCGCCGGTGGCAAGGTCTTCGGCATGGCTTCAGCCCCCCATGGATCGATCGATACCCGTGCCTCATAACCGCTGCCCGTCCATGCCATGGCGCAGCTGGCCCCCTGCACGCCCGCCACCTGGCCTGCGAACGCGGCATAGTCAGCCGGCACGATGGCGCGCAATGGCGTGGCCCGGAAGGCGCCTGGTGCGTATGCCTTCACTTCGTCCAATGTTTCGGCGGCGGTGCCGCCGCTGGCGGCGATCGGATTGCGTGGACGCAGGTCAAGCCCAAGCGTTCCCGTCTTCGAGGCGATCCAGATGATGCTGTCCGCGCCGACATTGCCAGCCGGGCCGTTGCCAAGGCGCGGCGTGGCAGTGAACGCATCGCCCGCCTGGGGTTGGCGGCCGTTCGTGCCATCGCCGAAACGCAGGTGCGTGCGGGCTTCATCGTCGATCTCGACCACGAAGTGCCGGTCGTCCGGTGCGCTGGAAAGCAGGTCGCCCTGCGCGGCCCACGCCACGCCAATGGACGTCACCGCGATGCCGGGCCGGGCCTGCCGAGGGTCGCGCTGCAGCAAGCGGCATACCGGAGCACCGGCAGGCAACGGTTCGGCGAAGGTGAGTGGCATGCCTGGAACCACATGATCGTCACGCGGCGCCGCATAGGTCACGTCCACCACCGCACCCTCGCAGCGGCAGCAGCCAGCTGTGGGCTCGCCAGGCACCGTCCAGGTGTCGGTATTGCCATCGTCACCGTGATCGACCAGCACCACGTTGCCGCGGACGACGCTTACCTCGGCCACCAGCGAGCAATCGGGCGACGCGCGCCGGATCGACAGGCAGAGGTCGAAGGCAAGCGCGTCGCAGGCATCCCACGTCACTTCCACCAGCGGCGTGCCATCGAGTGGATCTTGCGAAAGTTCCACCGACGTCAACCTCACTACCTGGCGATGGGCAGGATTGGCGTCAGCCGGGTTGCCGGTGACCGTTCCCAGCACTTCCTCGAACACCAGGAAGTCGCCGACGGCAAGCTTCAGCGCACGGCCGCCGCCACCGTCGGGGTTGGGCGCGCTACCGTCCACCAGCATGGCGCTGGTGGTCCCCTTGTGCAGGCAACACAACGCATCGCCCCATGTGTAGATCTGGATCGTGGAGTGCGCGGCAACGATCGTGCACGTGGCCTTGCCGTCAAGCAGCATGGGCGCATAAACGGTGGCACCGCCCGTGCGTGCGGCAGCAAGCGCGGCGGCGTCGATCACGCCTTGCTTCGCATCTCCGGCGCCCGCAGGCGGCGCCAGCAACAGCGTATCGCCGAGCGCCAGGTCGAAGTCATCGCCGTCGTGGGCAATCGTGACGAAGGCGCGGGCATTGCACCCCTCGTGCATGGCGTAGTCCACAAGGCGCGCATGGCGGCGCACGGAGATCCGCCGGCGCGAGGTATCCAGGTAAGCCTCGGTCGCCACGGCGTCCTGGTAGTACGCCAGGTAATCCGCGGTATAGGCCAGCACTTCCACCAGGGCGATCCCGATATCGGGAATATGCCGCTCCTTCCACGACGGCATCGATACCGCCAGCCGGTCCAGGAACATCTGGCGGAAGCCCTCGAAGTCGCGGGCCAGGTAGTCGATGGCAGGTCCGGGTGCCGGCTCGGGAATGCATGGCGCGGCGGGTGCGCAGTCCAGGTCCCGTCCGCAGTCCAGGCGGAATCGCAAGGTGGTGCAGGCGTGGCGAGGATCGAAGCCGGCCAGCGGCTGCCATGTCGCCGGATCGTTGCCGGAACCGGCGTCGACCAGGCACAGGCAGTACGCCGTGTGGTCGCCCTGCCGGTCAAGCACGATGCGCAGGCACGGATCGTCATGCAGGTCCGGCTCGGTTTCCGGCGTGACACTGACCGCCTTCAGCCCCGTAATGCGGTCACCACCCTCGATGCGCACATTGGCCACGCCCAGGCCTTGAGGGATGGCGCCGAACAGGTGCACGCAGAGGCTGGTGCCGTCTTCCCCCACCTCGACGTAGTCGATGCCGTTGAGCGATTGGCCACCCATCAGCTTCTGCCGCCGCAGCGGCAACGCGCAGGCAGGCGAGGCCATGCAACGGTCCAGCGCGGCATTCATGATGCGCTCCTGGACAACGTATCGTTGCGCACTTCGCCAGTGGCGAGGATGGTGTACGACAGGGCCACGTCGAGCGTCGCGTCCCGCACGTCCACGCTCAAGGCATTCACGGTGATGACGTCGCCCAGCCAACGCTGCAGTGACGCCTGCATGGTGAACTGCAGCGCCGCCGCCAGTTCCATGCTGTTCGGAGCGAATACAAGCTGTTGCAGCCCGCTGCCGAAGTCTGGACGGTTCACCCGCTCGCCCGGGCCGGTGAACAACAGCTGTTCGATCATGTCGCGTACATGGTCGTCACGGGGTGTTTCAGCCACCCGGCCGCGGCGATCGAAGGCAAAGGGATAGTCGATGTTCATCGCGTCCTCACTGCGCTATCGCACGCATCTGGCTGGCCAGGATCAACAGCGGCGTGGCCGTGGGCGCGCACATCGCCTGGCTGTCGAACAACAGCAGCGGCTGCCCGTTGGAAGTGACCCTGGTGGCGGCGGTGGTGAATTGCGCCGTGACGCAGGGACCGTTGCCGGCGCTCGGCGGCGGCATGATGCAACCAGCCACGGTCCAGGGCGGCGCCATGGTGACCGTCGCCTGCCCACTGACCGTGACTCGCGGATTGGGTGTCGTCGGCTGCGCCTGTCCCGCATGCATGCACATCACGGTGGCGCCGACATGGATGAGGGGTCCGGGCATCGTCATTCCCCTTCAGGTAACCACCAGGGCGCCGTTGTTGACGGTGACCGACGGCCCCGTCATCACGATGCTCGCGCCCTGCCCGTTGGAGATGGTGATGCCGATCTCGTTGACCAGGATCATGGCGCCGCTGATGGCCTTGATCATGATGCCGCCGGTGGGGCCGGGAACGTCGCTGATGCTGATCGAATTCAGCAGCCCCGATGCCAGGATCACGCTCGGGCTGACCGGGTTTCCCACCACCGCAAGCGTGGGTACTTCGGCCGCCGAGCCCCAGAAGCCACCAGTCCAGATGGGGAAATCCGGATCGCCCTGCTCGAATTCGATCCATACGCCGGCGCCCACCTGTGGCACCACGTAGACACCGCTCTGCTTGCCCGCGAAGGGCACACACGGCAAGGCCCAGCTGCCGGGAATGAGCCCGGCGACATCCGGCACCGTGGCCATGATGCGTCCGCGCTGTTCGGGATCGACGTTGTTGATCACGATACCGCGGTACTTGCCATAGTACTTGGCGTTCATGCCGGCACCGCCGGCACGGTGGAAAGAAGTCCCTTGCGGGACAGTGTGAAGGACTGCTTGTATTCGCCGCGGCGGATGGTGTGACGCACCTCGCTGACGTAATGCAGGCCATCGAATGCAGGCCCCGCGCCACGCACACCCACCAGCTGCCGCGACTTCAGCACCCGGCCATAGCGTGTGACGTCCAGGCTGCCGCGCCCGGTGACGGTGTCGGCGGATTTCGCTGCCTCCGCCATGCCCAGCAGCATGGCCCGCACCGGGGAATACTTCGCTGTCTCGGGCAAGAACCTGAGCGTCTGCGGGGGCGGATCTATCAAGCCAAGCGGCGGGTTCAGCGGCCCGATGTCGGGAATCGGAATCGGCAGCGGCACCTTGGTCTGTTCATTCTGGATGTACACCACCGGGAGGCTGCGTGCATTGCCCTGGTAGCTGAAGCTCAGCGAGTCGACGTTGCTGGCCGCGTCCATGTCCACGTTCAGCGCCGGCTGCGGCACGCCCACCTTTATCTTCGGCCCCCAGTAAGCCAAGCTCATGCCCGGTGCCGGACCCGGATCGATATAGAAGACATAGCCCACGCGCTCGGCCAGCAGTCGGATGTATTCCAGGTCGTTGCCCTGTTGGCTGGGAATGCGGTTGGTGGGGATGGGAACGTCCAGCGCGATGCTCGGCAGCACCAGCGGCACCACGCCGAGGAAGGCGTACTTGGCCAGGATCAGGGCCACCACGGCCTCTGCCGGCATCGCCGGATACGGCGTTCCCGGGATGCCGGAGAACAGCAGTTGCTGCATCACGGCGGTGAGGTCGTCGCCGGTGACCTGAAGGCTGGTATGCCGCGCGTCGGAACCGGGGAGGACTTCCGTGCGCGTCACCACGCCATCGATCAGCACATTGGGCGACCCGTTCACCGTGGCCACCAGGATCACCCGCAGCAACGGGATCGCCGCGCCACCGCTGAGCAGGAACAAGGTATGCAGCGGCGACTGCACGCTCATCGAGAATTTCAGGGTGAAGGCGCCGGCGGCCTCGTCGGGCGCCACCACTTCCACGTCCGTCAGGGCGTCGAGTACCACCTGCGGCACCGGGATCGGCACCACGGGACCCACCATCAGGGTCAGGTGCACGCCCTTAAGCATCGCCTACTCCCGGCACGCCCTCAGGCAAGGTGATGCGGAGCCGGGCGCCAACCTCGTCGGTGAGGTCTTCGGGCCGGACGGCGCGATTGGCATCGCAGAGGCGCCAGAACAATTCCGCGTCGCCGAAGGCGGCCCAGGCGATCTGGTCCAGGCGCTCGCCCTGCGTCACCACGTGCCACTGCATGGTGGCGAATTTCTCAGGCTTGGGAACGAAGCGCCGCGTGAAGTAGACCACCGGCGTGCCATCGGCCAGCGTATAGGTGGCCGTCGGCGTGGTGAGGTAGCGGCTATTGGCGGCAATCGTGGCCATCTAGGGGACTCCCGTCACGCCCAGCGCGGAAAGCGGCGCGGCAGTAAAACTGCCGGCGAGCTTTTCCTTTTGCTGGAGATAGTTCATGAACAGCCCCGCGGCCTTGTGGCCGGTGGGCACGTCCGTCACGGACAACACGCGGAACCCGAGTGAAACGCGGGCACGTATCGGGTTGAGCGCCGGGTCGAAGGCTTCCTCGGTGACGCTGAATTCGGTGATGCGTACCGGCACGATGCGCGATGTACTCCAGACGAACAGCGCGAGCGGCGTTTCCATCGGCACGATCTCAAGCGTGCCCGCCGCAGCGAGCGTGTCGTTGGCGCGCAATTGCGCGGATGTCGGGTAGAGCATGGTTTCCAGTGCCGCCAGCTGGGCGAAGATGCCCGACTGCACGGCTCCGGGAAATTGATCGGGTGTTTCCAGCTGGTCGGTAGCGTCGATCTCCGCCTCAAGTTTGAAGGTTTCCGTCGGCGGTCCCTTCAGGCGCAACACCTCGGCGCGGTCACCACCCTCGGCAGCCATCGATTGCACGCTCAGCGTGCGCGTAAGCGTGTCGGGGTTGTATTGCAGCGACACCACGCGCTTGACCGCCGAAGTATCCGGATCGATCAGCACGATGCCGCCCTTCAGGATGCGCGGGGAGCCGGGGAACGCGCTCATAGCCGCATGCTCGTGCCGGATGGCCGCGAGCCGGGCCCGGGCCTGCGGGGTCCGCCACCCCTTCGCCGCGGACCACCGGGCGCGGGGCATGTGCCGCGCGGCAGGGTCTGCTTGGGAAGGCCGGCGCGGATGTCGGCTTCCCAACTGGCCTGCTTGCTGGCGATGCACCCGTGGTCGGTCTGCGTGTCATACAGGGCGGTAAGTTCATTGAGCTTGTTCTGCCCGGTGCGCTCGAAAGCGCAAGGCGGCGCACCGGCCGCTATGGATGCGTTGATCGTCCTGGCCAGTGCACAGGCGATGTCGATATGGCCTTGTTCATGCCGAAGAAGGCGCGCCTGCTCGAGTTCCTGGCGCGCGTGGCAATCCTTGGAAAGTGTCGTGCACTCCTCGAACGATTTCGCTTGCAGGCCCACCGCTGTGTGCGAGGCAGCACAACGCGGCCCGCGACCCCTGCGGACATTGAAGGGCGTGGTCGGCGTGCCTCCGGCAAAAAAGTCCTGGCATTGCGACCACAGTGTCCCGCAACCGTTCTGGGTGTCGTCGAGCAGAGCCAAGGTGCGCCTGCGCGCCTGCGCCGCACCGAGCACAGCCTGGTAGACATGCGTGCGGCCTTCCGACCAGCCGAGGATGCGCTCCACGCAGGAGGCGGCCACCGGATCCATGACCTTCGGCTTCAGCAACGGCAGAACCTGCGCGGGAAATCCGATCGAATCGTCGGCCTTGAAATCCGACCAGTTGAGTGGGCGTTGCGGGCAGGCGTCGGGGATGCCATCTGTTCCTTTCAGGCACCGCCAGAGCTCGGTTTCCTTGCGGCCGGTGAGATCGGCGCCCGGCCCCGCTTCATCAAGTCCCTCGATGGCCGGCGCACGCCGAGGTGGCGTGTGCGGAAGGCTACGCCGCGTCGGCCCTGGAGCGCGTTGCAACAGTTGCGGTACGGACGAAAGCATCTCTGCCGCACCCCCGCTGGTAACGTGATCCGCAGCCGCATCGGCTTCTTTTTCAGCGGCGTCGTCCGTGCTGCCGATGGCCAGCTCGGATTTCGCCTTGCGCTGCAGGGTGTCTCCCCGCTGCTGTACGACGTGGGCCAGTTCGTGGGCAATCAGATGACGGCCACCTGGAGAGCCGGGGGAGAACTGGCCCGCTCCGAACACCACGTGCGAACCCACCGTATAAGCCAGGGCGTCGACATCCGCCGCCGAGCTAGCCGCGGCACTGTCGTCATGAACACGGACCTGGCTGAAATCATGGCCAAAGCCGCGTTCGAAGGTAGTGCGGATACTTGGTGGAAGCACTCTGCCAGGGGATCCAAGCACCTGATGCACGCTGGCGGGCGCTGATGCATGAGATGGGCTGCTTACTGATTTACGCTGAAGCTTGTCCTTCTTGCACCCCTCGCACTCGCCTCCGGCAACTGTGTGAGTGCCGCAGGCGCATTTGCGACGAAGCACGTGACCAGAGTCGGCGGTTCGAATCATCGCGACGGTTTGAAAACTTGAATTACCCACGATGAGTCCCCCCGGTAAGGCCCAATGCTCCAGCGAGACTTGCACCCACGCCCGAGGCCAATGGCTTATCCACGTGAACCGTGGTCATTGAAGGCAATGCATGCACATTGCCCAACGCCTTCAGGCTTTCATACGCATGGGACCCGGCCAGATGCGTGGCCAGCTCGAACTCGAGCGCCTGCTGGAATTTCTGGGGCGTCGTTCCCATGAGAAGGTCGGAATCCACGACTAGGCGTTCGATATGCAGGTGGATACTCATGGCGGTACTCCGCTGCCCTGCACATGGAAATCGGCTTCGTTCACCGGCTTGTCGAGCTTGCGGAATTCCTCGCGCGCGGCCTGCAGCAGCAAGGGCATGCCCACCTGCACGCCGGCGCGGGCAGCCATGAAGGCGGCATTCAAGGCAATGCCCTGGATGCTGCCGCCGCTAAGCGCGAGCCTGGCGAGCCTTGCCACATCCAGCGCGCCGGTGGCAGCCTGCTGCGGGAATACCGACGACCATATCGCCTGGCGTTCGGCTACACCGGGGAACGGGAAATTCACCACGAAGCGGATGCGGCGCAGGAAGGCGCCATCGAGCGCTCCCTTCATGTTGGTGGCCAGGATGGCCAGGCCCTTGAACGACTCCAGCCGCTGCAGGAGGTAGTTCACTTCGATGTTGGCGTAGCGGTCGTGGCTATCCTTCACTTCGCTGCGCCGGCCAAACAGCGCATCGGCTTCGTCGAAGAAGAGGATCGCCCCGCCCTGCTCGGCCGCGTCGAACAGGCGAGCCAGATTCTTTTCCGTCTCGCCGATGTATTTGCTGACCACGGCGGACAGGTCGATGCGATAGAGCGGAAGCTTCAGGTGATTGGCCAGCACTTCCGCCGCCATGGTCTTGCCCGTGCCGCTTTCGCCGGCAAACAGTGTCGTGATGGCGAGTCCGCGGTTCATTCGCTCGCGGAAGCCCCAGTCTTCATAGACCGTGCCGCGATGCGCTACCTGGTCGGCGATCTGCTGCAACAGGTTTTTTTCCGTATCGGGGAGTTTCAGGTCTTCCCAGCCGGCTTTCGGATCGATGCGCTGGGCGAGGCCTTCCAGCGCCGGCCGCGTGCGGTCGATGGCGCCTTGCCAGAGCGCGGCGACAAGATCCGGGGCATTGGCTTTGCCGCCCGTCCCGGAGTCAGGCGCGGCAGTCGATGCCGGCGATACGTTGGCCACCGCACCGAGCGCCGCCTGGGCAATGCGCTGGATGCTGCCGGTGTCGAAATCGAAGTGGCCGGCCAGTTGCCGTGCATGATCGTCGCTGCCGTCGCCGAGCACGCCCTTCCACGCCGCGCGCTGCTCGGTGGCGGTGGGCTTGTCCACGTCCACCGCGATGGTGTCCACGCCCAGCGACGCCAGGGGCTCGCGCACGTCGACCAGGGTAAGGCCACCAGCGCGTGCGAGGAACCGGCGAAGGCGCGGCGTGCCCTGGCCATCCGGGGTGTCGCTGGCCACCACCAGCAAGGCGAGCGACAGCAGTTGGTTCTCGCGCTGCCACAGGCGCTGCAATTCTTCCTGCTCGGCGATACCGGTGGGAATCAGGTCGGATGCCAGTTCCAGCGCCTGCGCCTGCATCAGGTCGGCCACGGCACGCGCGACGGCGCGTTTGCTGGCGCTATCGGACCCAAGCAACTGCACCACCGGCAACGGTTGTCCGTGCGGCACCTGGCCAAGCGTGGCGGCAAGGGACCGGGCCACCTCCTGTTGCGACGCTGGCAACGCCGCCGCCGGCAACACCGTGACCAGCGGTGCGATGCGCGGATCGAGATAATTCATGCCCTTGGCGAAATTGACGATGCGCTCGTCGGCCATCAGCCCCGCGCCGATCATCGGCTGCGTGCCGGGTTGGTGGATGTCCAGCAGCTGCCAATAGCGCAAGGGCCGCTGGGGTGACATCGCGTCCCAGCTCGGGTCTTCAAGGGTAGCGAACGCCAGGCCGAAGGTGGGGAACGGCTTGGCCGGATCATGCTGCGCGTCGGCGCACAGCGATGGCCAGCGCGTATCCATTTCCATGCCGATACACAGCAGCAGGATGTCGCGCTCGAAGGGCGTGAGCTCGAGGCGTTCGGCGAGAAGCTCCAGGGCGGGAACCTGCGCGTCGCTGGCGGCGGTGTCGTCCAGGGAAATCGCCAGTTGCGTTCCTTCGGCGGGTTCCTCGACTTCGATCACACCCGGTGGCGACGATTGAACGGGCTGGGGGCGAGAGACAGCGGTGGAAAGCACAGTACGCAGGCGTGCCAGGCCATCGGCGAGATAGCGGTCGTTCGCTTCAAGCCAGTCGCTGCGCGCGCTCATGACACCACCACCTGCTGGTTGGCAGCGAAGGCCGGCGTGGCGCCGGTGAAGTCGACCGGGACGCTGTCCACGCCATCCACGCGCAGGCGCACCGTATAGGTGCCGGCAGCCACGGCCGGCACGGTAAAGGTGAGCACGGTCGGTTTGCTCGTATCCGACGGATTGCTGATCGTTCCCAGGGGCACGGGTTGCTCGCCGAACAGCAGGCTCACCCGCTGGCCGTCGCGCACGCGTGGCGAGCAGGCTATCGAAAGCGCGATGTCACCCGGCGCCGCGGTCAACGGGGTGATCGCAATGGTCGGTGCAATGGCCAATGGCAGCACGTTGCTCGCCGTGGCGGGCAAGCCTGATGGCTGCGACAGCGCGGCGATGGCGAACACGCCCGGCGCCCAGGTCGCCATGGCCGTCGGGTCATCGGCGAGCGCGGGGATCTTCAGCACAAGCCCGTCATCGGCAGCCGTACCAGTTACGGTGAAGGGAACCAGCAACGGGCCACCGTCGATACGCAGGATGCCTCCGGCAAGATTGCGCCCGGCAAGATCGATACTGTCGCCCAGGCGTGCGGCGCCCTGGCCGCGCGGATAGGTGATGGCATCGAGGATTGGCGTACCGGACGCCACGGCGAACACGCCCTGGTCCTGCGCCCCGCGTTTGAGCACCGGCAGCGGTGAGCGGCGCGCTGCGTTGCTGTCGATCAACACCACGGCGGCCTCGTAGGCCACGGAGAGCCGGTAGCCGGAACCGATCGCCGTCCAGAGCTTGGAGAGTTCCTCCACGCTTTGTGGCAGCGGGGTCAGCCGCACCCGCTCGATCTGGCTTGCCAGGTCGTTTCCAGACAACGCGCCACTGATGTCGGACGGGTCAAGCAGCGGACGGTCGTGCAGGCAGCTCATTGCCGCGGCCAGCACGCGGTGGGCAATGGCGTCGTTGTCGACATCGCCCCGGCCCCAGGCCGTGAAGAGGTAGTGCAGGTTCAACGCCAGCGCCGGCGGCGCGGTTTCCCCGGGGCGCACCTGGCCAGGCATGTCCATGTTGCGCCATGCCGCATTGGTGACGACCTGGAACAGGAATACATTCAGCTGCGCCTTGGTGACGTTCTTGCGCGCGTCCTCGGGCGACTGCAGCGTCACTTCAAGGTCTGCCAGCTCAGGATCAAGCTCGGGCATGCGCGTTAGCAGCACATTGCGTAGGGTGCGGCTGGCCGCTGCGATGGCGAGCGAGTTGCTCATGGCCGCGCCCGGTCGCCGCGCTGGCGCAGGTAGTCGTCGAGCGACGTGCCCGGGGGTGATTGATGGTGACGGATCGGTTTCGAGGGCGTCTGCGCGCGCAACTCGACCCTGCCGATGCTTACGTGCACCACAGGCTCGGTCGAGGCATGGGACTGACCGGACGTGCCAGCCACGCGAGGCGCGGATGCATTATTCGGTCGCGCGGGATACAACGGCGCACGGACAGCCAGTGTGCCGGGGCGAAGCGTCCCATCACCCTCCGCAAGACGGCGTGCATTAACTTCGGTCTCCACTACGGCCGATGTTTGCGGGAATATCCGCGGATGATCATCCGCCGCCGGGGCTGCTCTCGGTGTCGGAGCCGGTGGCACGACTGGCGACACGGCGTCCGGCGGTTCGCCCGTCGATAGCCGTCCCCGGCGTGAACGCCGATCAGGCACTCGTTCTGCTTCCCCGATGGGCGGCCTGGAGTTGAACTTGCGCGCCGCGATCGCCGCCGTTGGTGCATCGCCGATGGGCGCCGCTGCCACGGCACCCGCCCGTCTGCCATCGGCAACGTCATTGACGCTGTCAGCGAAGCGCGCAGCCTCGAACATCGACGGCTGCCGGGGCCCGAGCATCGGCGCTGGGCCAACGATACGTGCAGCCAGCCTGCCCAGGAAGCCGGTCATGATGCACACAACTCCAGGTAGGCCTGGCGCCGTGTGGGTGTCAGCGCCAGGATGTCTTCCTCGCGCCAGTGGTAGGTGCGGGCAATAAGGTCCACTTCACGCAGGAAACGCAAGGCCCAGGCGTGCACTTCGGACCACAGGTAGCGCGCGATGTCGAAGCCGGGGGCCCATGCGCTGGAACATTCCGGGCAACGGCAGGCAAGCTCGATGTCGGCCAGGGGATCGGCAGCGGCCATGGCCGCTTCCAGCCGCGTAGCTTGGTCATCGGTCCATGCCAGGCTTCCCGTGCAGCGCTGCAGAAGCATGTCGCGCGCTTCGGCCGATGTTTCGCAGGCTTCGATGGCCAAGAGGTCCACGGTGGCGGGAAGTTGCGCGGCCACCGTTTTCCCGTCCAACGGAATATCGATGGCGAAGGGAACCTCGCCGTCGCCGCTGTCCATGGCGAGCAGTTCACCGCACGAAAGCGACAACTCCACGCGCGCGGCGCAGGCCGGGCACGCGACCACCGCTTCCATCGCATCGCCGAACAGGCGCTGGCGCAGGCGCAACAACAACGCGTCGCGTCGCCCGATGGCCAGGCGCGCCAGCCCATCGCGGCCCAGCCCGGTATCGGCGGTATCGAGCAACAACAGCCCGCACATCGCCGGGCTGCCCTCGCCACCGCGTTCCCAGGCATCCAGCAAGGTGGCTGGCGTGGGCGCGCGCATGGCCTTAGCCCACGGCAGGGTTGGTGAAGGTGGGCTCGGCAGGCTCCGGCACGCTCTGGTCGCGTTCGAAGCCCTCGTTCTCGAGCTTCAAGTGCTGGATCGCCACCGCGTTGGCGTTGGCGTCGAGGTCAGGCATGGCCTGGTACTCGGACACCCAGCAACGGTAGATCTTGTACGACAGCGCCACCTGCCCCGCCTCGTTGTAGACCTCCAGGATCAGGTCCTTGCGGAAGTCCTTCAGCGACACCTCGGCGCCAAGGCCGGAACCGTAGTTCCACACCTTGTTCGCCCACTTCTCGAATTCCACGTCGTGGGTGACGCCACGCTCGATGGTGATGGCGTCGTATTCGGTGCGGCCAGGCGACTTGCGGCTGCTGCTGGGATCGCCGCCTTCGCGATGCTTGACCACTTCGGTACTGCGCTTGAGTCCCGACACCTTGCTGACGCCCGCCACGTAGCGGCCGTCCCACTTGATGCGGAATTTGAAATTCTTGTACGGATCGAAACGCTGGGCGTTGACACTGAACTGGGCCATGGCGGTTCCTTCAGGTCTGGATCTGGCCGGCCATCTGCTGCAGCTGGATGACGACGAATTCGGCGGGCTTGAGCGGCGCGAAGCCGACCAGGATGTTGACGATGCCGTTGTTGATGTCGCTTTGCGTCGTCGTTTCCTTGTCGCACTTGACGAAGTAGGCATCCTGCGGCGTAGTGCCCTGGAAGGCTCCCTGGCGGAACAGGTCGTGCATGAACGCACCCACGTTCAGGCGGATCTGCGACCACAGCGGCTCGTCGTTGGGTTCGAACACCACCCATTGCGTGCCGCGGAAAAGGCTCTCCTCGATGAACAGCGCCGTGCGGCGCACCGGGATGTACTTCCAGTCATCGGGCGTGGCATCGGCGCCGCGCAACGTGCGGGCTCCCCATACCACGGTGCCGTAGCCGGGCCGGTTGCGCAGGCAGTTCACCGCCATCGGGTTCAGCACACCGTTCTCGCCATCGGTAAGCACGGTGACAAGGCCAAGGGCGCCGGTGATGGACGCATCCACGCCCGCCGGCGCCTTCCATACACCTCGGGTGGCGTCGGTGCGCGCGTAGATGCCGGCCATGGCGCCGCTGGGCGGAAACGGCGTGGGCCGGTTCATCTGCAACGGATCGGGCACAAGCAGCCATGGAAAATAGAACGCCGCGTTGGTGGCAGCGTCACTGGCCAGGCCTGCAGGCAAGCCGTCCTTGAGCGTATCGAAGGTAAGCCCCGCGTCCGCGTCGGCAATCAGGAAGGCCCGGCGTGCCTTGCAGAAGGCTTCCAGCGCGCCAAGCGCGGTGCCATCGGACAAGCCAGGTACCACCAGCAGGTTGAAGAGGTCCACGCGGTCAAGCAGGTACACGCCACCGGCCTGGTCAGCCGGTTGCATCGCGGTGATGAAGGCCGGGTCGGTCTCGGCAAGGATGGCGCCGTCCGCGCCACCGGCGAGCTTGGCCGTGTCCGGCGGCGTGCCATCGGACTTCAGCACGGTGTCGGCGGGCGGCGCGGTCGGGGTGCCCACCAACTCGGCGTTGACGAAGGCCGATTGGTGGTTCAGCACGTTGACCACGAAGCGGGGATCGGTCGCGGTCATCGACAACGCGTCGAACACCTCGCTGGCGCCGGTCTTCATGTTCAGCGCCGTTACGCGGAACGTCTTTCCGTCGCTGGATGCCTTGGTCAGCACGGCGTAATCGCCGGCCCATCCACCCACGCTCTTGGCGGTGAGCTTGATCTTGCCGTCCAGGGTCACGGTGGCGGCTTTGGCGTCGCCTGCAGCCAGTCTTACGATGTAAGCCTGGCTGCCGCCGTTCTGGAAGAACTGGTTTACCGCGTTGCCCAGCTTGCTGCGGGCATCGATGCCGCCGTAGCTGCGCACGAAGTCGGTGAAACTCAGTACCAGGCCTGCCTTGTCGGTCGGGCCGGTAGGCGCCCAGCCGACAAATGCGGCGATGGAGGTAGCCACGCCGGTAATGGTGTGGACGCCGCTGGGAATTTCCTCGACGTATACGCCTGGATAACTCAGGGTCACTGGCATGCTCGTCTCCCCGATGGCACAAGGGCGGCCGACACCGCGGGCCGCCGTGCAGGCCCGTTCGGTTACGTTCAATGCCGATGTGCGAAAGCCGCCGCTGCGGGCGTCCGGTCACGAAGGTGTGCCGTGGCCGGTGGAATAAGGGCCGCATATCTCCGATGCAGCCGTTCAAGACAGGATAGGGGCGCCCCTCAGCCGCCCGATCCGCGTTGAAGTAGACCTTCACCCACAATGCGAGGCAATTCAACGTAGTGCATAGGCCATGCGAAGTAAGCTAAGAAATCGTGATGGCCGTCGCGTATGGATGCGGGCAGTGCGAGTACACACCACGCCCGTTCATGCCTGCGGGGCATGAGGCTTGTTCCCTGGCGTGCTTTGCCTCCGGCGCCCTCCCGGGCGACAATGAGCGGCTTGCCCGGCCCCGTCCTGCGGTGGTCCGGTGACCCTTAACTGGCGCCATGCCGTACCGAGAGGTCCATCCCTACATGTCCCACTCCCCGACGATCATCTACACGCTGACCGACGAAGCGCCGTTCCTGGCTACGCAATCGCTGCTCCCCATCATCGACGCTTTCACCGGCACCGCCGGCGTGAAGGTGGAAACCCGCGACATCTCGCTCGCCGGGCGCATCCTTTCGCAATTCCCCGACGTGTTGAAAGACAACCAGCGCGTGGCCGACGACCTGGCCGAGCTTGGCCAGCTGGCCACCACGCCCGACGCCAACATCATCAAGCTGCCCAACATCAGCGCCTCGGTGCCCCAGTTGAAGGCCGCGATCAAGGAACTGCAGTCCCAGGGCTATGCCCTGCCCGACTACCCCGATGTAGCAAGCGACGATGCCTCGAAGGATATCCAGGCGCGCTACGGACGTGTGATGGGCAGCGCGGTGAACCCGGTGCTTCGCGAAGGCAACTCCGATCGCCGCGCACCGCTTTCGGTCAAGAACTATGCCCGCAAGCATCCGCACCGCATGGGCAAGTGGGCCAGCGATTCGAAGACGCACGTGGCGCACATGGATGGCGGCGACTTCTACGGCAGCGAGACCTCCGCCACCATGGGCAAGGCCGGCGCCTTGCGCATCGAGTTCGTGGCGAAGGACGGCGCCGTCTCGGTGCTGAAGGACAAGATCAAGGTCGAGGCGGCCGAAGTGGTGGACGCGGCGGTCATGAGCCGCAAGGCACTGGCAAGCTTCATCGATGCGCAGATCGCCGACGCGAAGTCTTCGAACGTGCTGTTCTCGCTGCACCTGAAAGCCACCATGATGAAGGTGTCCGACCCGATCATGTTCGGCGTGGTGGTGGGCGAGTTCTACAAGGGCGTGCTGGACAAGCACGCCGCGGCGCTGAAGTCGGCGGGATTCAATCCCAACAACGGCATCGGCGACCTCTACACCCGCATTGCAGGCCTTCCCGCCGACCAGAAATCCGCCATCGAGGCGGATATCACGGCGCTTTACGCCGATCGTCCGAAGCTTGCCATGGTGAACTCCGACAAGGGCATCACCAACCTGCACGTGCCCAGCGACGTGATCATCGATGCCTCGATGCCGGCGATGATCCGCGACTCCGGCGGCATGTGGAACGCCGAGGGCAAGCTCCAGGATACCAAGGCGGTCATTCCGGACCGTTCGTATGCCGGCGTGTACCAGGCCGTGATCGAGGACTGCAAAGCCCACGGCGCATTCGATCCCGCCACCATGGGCAGCGTGCCCAATGTCGGCCTGATGGCGCAGAAGGCCGAGGAATACGGCTCGCACGACAAGACCTTCCAGCTGCCGGGCGCGGGCCAGGTGCGCGTGGTGGACGACGCCGGCAACACAGTGCTTCAACAGGCCGTGGAAGAAGGTGACATCTTCCGCATGTGCCAGACCAAGGATGCTCCCATCCAGGACTGGGTGAAGCTGGCTGTCAGCCGCGCGCGCCTCTCGGCCACGCCGGCTGTGTTCTGGCTCGACGCCAAGCGCGGCCACGATGCGCAGATGATCACCAAGGTCGAGCGCTACCTGAAGGATCACGACACCGCAGGGCTGGACATCCGCATCATGAATCCGGTGGATGCCACGAAGCACTCGCTCGAGCGCATCCGCAAGGGACAGGACACGATCTCGGTCACCGGCAACGTACTGCGCGACTACCTCACCGATCTCTTCCCGATCATGGAGCTGGGCACCAGCGCCAAGATGCTGTCGGTGGTGCCGCTGATGGCTGGTGGCGGCTTGTTCGAGACCGGCGCCGGCGGTTCGGCACCCAAGCACGTGCAGCAGTTCGTCGAGGAAAATTACCTGCGCTGGGATTCGCTGGGTGAATTCCTGGCCCTGGCCGCCTCGCTCGAGCACCTGGGCGAGCACTTCCACAACGCCCGTGCCTCGTTGCTCTCGCGCACGCTCGACCAGGCCAACGGCAAGTTCCTGGACAGCAACAAGTCGCCGGCGCGCAAGGTGGGCGAACTGGACAACCGCGGCAGCCACTTTTACCTCGCCATGTACTGGGCGCAGGCACTGGCCGCGCAGGATGAAGACAAGCCCCTGCAAGCGCTGTTCACCGAGATCGCCAAGACCCTCACCGACAACGAAGACAAGATCGTTGGCGAGCTCAACGGCGTGCAGGGCCAGCCCGTTGATATCCGTGGCTATTACCACCCGGACCTGGATCTCCTGGCCAAGGCCATGCGCCCCAGCCCGACCTTCAACGCCGCCCTGGCAAGGCTCGTGGCCAGCCGCTGACGGATACATCAGGGAGCCGGTTCGCCGGCTCCCTTTTTTCCCACGCCATGCATATCCGCCCGTACGATCTTCCTGACCTCGAGCCGCTGATGGCGCTCTGGGAGCGCAGCGTGCGGGCCACGCACGACTTCCTGGGCGAAGAGGTCATCGGGCAATTGGTGCCCATCGTGCGGCGCCATGTGTTCCCGGTGATCGAGACCTGGGTATTGGTGGACCACGGCGACATCCTGGGCTTCGTCAGCCTCAACGGACGTAAGGTGGAAGCGCTGTTCGTGGACCCTGCCCATATGGGCAGGGGCGCCGGCGGCCGGTTGATGCGGCACGCGCGCACGCTCAAGGGCTCGCCGCTCACCTTGGACGTGAACGAGCAAAATCCATCGGCGCTCGCGTTCTACCGAAAGCAGGGTTTCACCGTCACCGGGCGTTCGCCGGTGGACGGGATGGGCCTACCCTTTCCCCTGCTTCACCTCGCCGAGCCCGGCTAGCTCGATCGCGTGCACATGCGTGCCGGCACCGGTTGTCGTTGTCGGGCGGGGTGAAAGTTAGCAGCGCCAGCCGATGCCCCAGCGCAATGTGGCGAACGCAAATGAAGAAACGTTAACCAGCTCCCCTGATTTCGTAATTGTGTGCGTGACCTCCACGCTGACAGGATGCGCCCAGCCTGCCGGCAAGCACAGCTGCTGCTTGCGGCAGTCCGGCACGATTAGTCACGATGTGGGGAGGGTTAGTGATGAATGAAGTGAAGCCCGGGAACGGGAAGCACCGGCCCATGCGTCGGAATCTGACCGGCACGAAACGGCGTACGATCTTTGGCTTGGACACCCACCCGCGCGATGTCCAGATCAACGATCGCATGTATTCGTCGAGGTTGATGTACAGTTTCCGATGAGCCTACTGCCAAGCTCCACCGGTGGCGCGCCTGAAAACGCGCTGCCGGTGTTCTCCGCAGCCCTCCTGATGCTGCTCTCCGTCGCCGTCCACGCCACGGATATTCCCTATGAATGGACCAATGTGCGCATCGGTGGCGGAGGATTCGTCTCCGGGCTTGTCTTCGACCCCACCACCGAAGGCGTGGCCTATGCCCGCACCGACGTTGGTGGCGCCTATCGCTGGAACGCATCATCGTCCCGCTGGATTGCGCTTACCGACTGGGTAGATGCCGACCACGCCAACCTGATGGGCATCGACGCGGTGGCGCTCGATCCATCCGATACCCGTCGCCTGTATCTGGTTGCCGGCACCTACACGCGGCCTGGGGTCGGAAACGCCGCCGTGCTTCGTTCCGCCGACCGGGGCGATCATTTCGACATCGTGCCCTTGCCCTTCCCCATGGGTGGCAACGAGCTGGGCCGCGGCAACGGCGAGCGCCTGGCCGTGGATCCGCACGATGGCGCCGTATTGTTGTTGGGGTCGCGCAACGCCGGCTTGTGGCGCAGCGCCGACCATGGCGAGCATTGGGCGGAAGTGGCGGCATTCCCGGCGCAGGCAAAAACGGCCACCGCCACCAGCGGAGCACGCACGCAACCGGTGGGCATAGCCTTCGTCACCTTTGATCCGTCTTCGCGAGCGGTATACGCGGGCATTTCCACCCGGGATACATCGGTGTTCCGGTCCGACGACGGCGGGCGTACATGGGCGGCCGTGCCCGGCCAGCCAACGGGGCTACGCCCCACCCACATGCATCCGATGGGCAAGCGCTTCGTGCTGACCTACGGCGACGAGCCCGGTCCGGACCAGATGCACGATGGCGCGGTGATCGCCTTCGATCCGGCCACCTCGCGCTGGACCGACATCACGCCCTTGGCGAGAACGCAAAGCCCATCGGGCCACGGATGGGGCGATGTGGCGGTGGATCAGGCCCATCCCGACGTACTGGTGGCCAGCACGTTCGCCCACTACACGCCGCGGGATCTGCTCTTCCGCAGCACCGATGGCGGCGCGCATTGGACAGAGGTATTCGCCCATTCGGCCTTCGATCACCAGGACGCCCGCTGGACGGTGGATCACACACCGCACTGGATGGCGTCGGTGGCCGTCGATCCGTTTGATCCGGACCATGTGCTCTTTGTCACCGGCTACGGCATCTGGGCGTCGCGCGACATGCGTGCGCTGGACCGCGGCCTTGGCGTCCATTGGTGGTTCCAGGACCATGGGCTGGAAGAAACCGTGCCGCTGGGGCTGGTGAGCCCAGCCGACGGCGCGCACCTGGTGAGCGCGGTGGGCGACCTGGACGGATTCCGGCATGACGACCTCGATACGGCGCCACCGCAGCTGGCCGGCCCGCCCCGGTACCAGAACGCCGAAGACATCGACGTGGCAGGACAGCTGCAGACCGTGATGGTTCGCAGCGGTCGAATCCGGGGCAAGGCAAACGTCGCGCGCGCGGCAGTCTCGCGCGATGGCGGCGTCACCTGGAGGGCATTGGTCAACGAGCCTGGCGAAGGTGAAGGCGCAGGCAGCGTGGCGATGAGTGCGGATGGCAAGCGCATCGCCTGGCTGCCGTTGCATGCCCGGCATGTATTCGTCACCGACGACGAAGGAAAGCACTGGCAGCATGGCGATGAGTTACCGGGGGCATCACATGTGCTGGCCAACCGGATATCGGCCAATGTGTTCTATGCCGACGGTCCGGGCCATGCATGGGTCAGCACCGATGGAGGGCTCACCTTTGCCCCGGTTGGCGGCAGTTTCGGCGCGCGCATCGCCGCCGACCAGCATCCCCGCGCCCACCTGGCCGTCGCGCCGGACCGCAGCGACGAGTTGTGGTGGGTAAGCCCCGCCAAAGGCCTGGCGGTAGGCGATGCCACCGGGCAGCGGCTGGACGTGCCCGCAGACATCACCGCTGCCGATTCGATGGGTTTTGGCCGGGCGGCACCGGGCGCCGAACGCGCCACCATGTACCTGGCAGGCAAGCGGGGCAGCGTGCGCGGCCTGTTCCGCAGCACCGACCATGGGGCGCACTGGCAACGTATCAACGACGACGCGCACCAGTTCGGCGCGGTGGGCCATGTCACGGGCGACCCGCGGATATTCGGGCGTGTTTACTTCGCCACTGGCGGACGCGGCATCTTCTACGGCGAACCGAAACCCATCACGGACCGATCACCATGAACGCCAAACGCGCCCTGGGCATCATCGCCTTGCTGGTATCCACGCACTCCATTGCATCGCAGGTGAATCTGGAGGTCCCGGCCATGTTCGGCGACCATGCGGTGCTGCAGCGGGACATGCCGATGCGGTTGTGGGGATGGGGAACGCCCGGCGGCAAGGTGACCGTAATGTTCGACGCGCACGAAGCCCAGGCCGACGTGGCAACGGACGGTCGCTGGCAGGTAACCCTTCCCTCCCATGTCGCTGGCGGCCCGTACGCATGGCAAGTAAGCGATGGCACGCAAACGATCACCAGCCATGACGTGCTGGTGGGTGACGTGTACCTGGTCTCCGGCCAGTCGAACATGGAATTCGAGCTGGCCAAGGCCCGCAATGGCGCCGCGGAAATTGCCAGCGCCACCGACGGCTCGATCCGTGAGTTGAAAGTCCCTAACGCCTGGTCGGTGAAACCTTCCGCGCGGCTACCTGGCAGCGCCTGGGTGCCGGCCTCCCCCGCCACCGCGGGGAAGTTCTCCGCGGTGGCGTATTTTTTCGCGAGGGATATCCATGCCGACCAGCATGTCCCCATCGGCATCATCAACAGTTCCTGGGGCGGCAGCCGCATTGAGCCGTGGATGGACGCGGCCACGGCGAAAGTGCTTCCGTCGGCCGTGGCGGCACGCATAGCACGCGAAGATGCCGCCGAAGCGAAACTGATGGCGTTGACCAGGCAAAGGCTCAAGCGTTGGCCCGGCGTGCTGGACGCCGCGAGCGACGGCGACTATTCCCGCGCCGATGCTGACGAGCACGACTTCATTTCCATCCATGTGCCCGACTTCTGGGAGTCGCAAGGCTACGTCGGCATGGACGGCGTGGCCTGGTATCGCACCCACGTCACGCTCAGCCGCGACGATGCCGCAGGCGGGGTCACGCTGGGCCTGGGCATGATCGACGACTCCGACACCACATACGTCAACGGCATCATGGTGGGACAGACCGTCAATGCCTGGAACGGCGTCCGCGCCTATCGCGTGCCGCCGGCCGCCCTGCACGAGGGCGACAACGTGGTGGCGGTGAAGGTGACGGACCTGGGCGCCGATGGTGGCATCCATGGCCAACCCGACCAGCTGTTCGTGCAGGATGCGACAGGTAAACACCTTCCGCTAAATGGCCCATGGCTGTTCCGCCCTACCCGCGTGGCACTGGTACCTGCACAGACTAAGAACCAGATACCCACGCTGCTTTACAACGCAATGATCCACCCCTTGCTGCCCGCGACTCTTCGCGGGGTGCTGTGGTACCAGGGCGAACAGAACGCCACCGACGACCTCGCCTTTGGCTACCGCAAGCAGTTTGCAGCTCTCATCAACCAGTGGCGCGGACAATTCCAGCAACCGGTGTTGCCTTTCCTGTTCGTGCAACTGGCCAACTTCCAGCATGGCGCCGACACGGCGCTAGGCAGTCCATGGGCCATGTTGCGCGAGTCGCAGGCATCGGCGCTGAAGCTGCCGGCAACCGCCCAGGCGGTGACCATCGACGTGGGCAATCCAGACGACATCCATCCCACGGACAAGCAGACCGTGGGACACCGCCTTGCGTTGGCCGCCCGGCATGTCGTGTACGGTGAGTCCCTGGTGTATCGCGGGCCTGTCTATGTTTCGTCTACCTTCGAAGGAAGTCTTGCGCGCCTGACATTCGACGACGGCGGCTCGGCACTGGCCGTTCGCGGCAACGTAGCCCTGGGCGGTTTCACTCTATCCGGGCCAGACCATCGCTTCCACCCGGCCAGGGCGCGCATCGAGGGCAGCACCGTGGTCGTGCAGGCGCAAGGCGTAACGGCGCCCACGGCGGTGCGCTACGGCTGGGCCGAGAATCCCGTCGATGCCAATCTCATCAACGCCGCGGGCCTGCCCGCGTCGCCCTTCCGCACGGACAGCTGGTGAACCGCGTGATCAAGCCTCTATCGATAGCCCTTACCGTTGCCTTCGCCAGCGGTGGAGCCCTGGCCTCGCCATTGCCGAGCATCGCCACGCAAAAAGGGAACCATGCACTGATGGTGGATGGAAAGCCCTACTTGCTGCTTGGTGCCCAGGTAAACAACTCAAGTGCATGGCCTGCCATGCTCGGCGAGGTATGGCCGGCCATTGAGCAGGTTCACGCCAACACCGTGCTGGTGCCGATGGCGTGGGAGCAAGTGGAACCGCGCGAGGGAAGCTTCGATTTCAGCTTCATGGACACCCTCGTCAATCAGGCACGCCAGCACCATGTGCACCTGGTGCTCCTGTGGTTTGCCACCTGGAAGAATAACAGCCCGAACTACGCACCTTCCTGGGTGAAGCTGGACAACAACCGTTTTCCCCGCGTGGTCACCGCCCAGGGCAAGCTGCTCAACTCACTGTCGCCGCATGCCACCGCCACGCGCGAGGCCGACACCCGGGCCTTCGTGGCAATGATGACCCACCTGAAGAAGATCGACGGCGACCAGCACACCGTGATCATGGTGCAGGTAGAGAACGAGTCCGGAACATACGGCACCGACCGCGATCATTCGCCTGCGGCGGACAAACTCTTTGCCGGCTCGGTGCCAGCGGCGCTGCTGCAGAAGACCGGCAAGCCAGCAGGTTCATGGCGCAAGGTATTCGGCAGCGAAGCGGACGAAATGTTCCACGCCTGGTCGGTTGCCAGCTTCATCGGCGAGGTGGCCAGAGCCGGCAAGACGGTGTACGCGCTGCCCATGTATGCGAACGTGGCCCTGCGAGATCCCTTCAAGCCCGGACCTGCCGGCAGCTACGCCTCGGGCGGTCCCACCGATAACGTGCTGGACGTGTGGAAGGCGGCCGCGCCAGCGCTCGATATCCTGGCGCCGGACATCTACATGCCCGAGTCGGCGAAAGTAAACGCGGTGCTCGATCGCTACCGCCGCGACGACAACCCGCTGTACGTGGCCGAAATAGGTAACGCCACGCTCTATGCCCGCTATGCCTTCGCCACCTTCGGCCGCGGAGGCATCGGCTTCGCGCCCTTCGGCATGGATTTCACCGGCTACTCGAATTACCCCCTGGGCGCCCGCAAGGTCGACGACGAGACGCTCGGCGCCTTCGGGGCGGTGAATGCGCTGCTGGGGTCGTTCGGCGAGCAGCTGGCGGGGCATGCCCTGCAAGGAAAAACCTGGGGCGCTGCCGAGCCTGATGATAGTCACGAGAGCGAGCTGGACCTGGGTGCCTGGCGTGTGCACGTCGGTTACGGACAAGCGCAGTTCGGGGTGAAGCCGCCTGAGGGCAATCCCACGCCATCCGGTGGCGTGGTCATTGCGCAGCTGGCCAAGGACGAATACCTCGTCACCGGATTCCGTGCCCGCGTGAATTTCTATCCGGGCAAGGACGATCCGCACCGCCGCTTCCTGCTCGATCGCGTAGAGGAAGGGCATTATGAAAACGGCCAGTGGGTATTCCGCCGCCTGTGGAATGGCGACCAAACCGACTATGGCCTCACCTTCACCAGTGCGCCGCAGTTACTGCGCATCAAGCTCGCCACGTACTGAACGACGGTTGCGCCAGGCGCGGCAGCTCTACCGGAAGCGTAGGGGCGATTGAATCGCGCTAATATCTAGGTACCGCCGACCGATACAGGTCAAGGGGGCACCATGAAACGGACCGTTTTCGGAAACCCGCCGCCACTTTCGCCGTCGTTACCGCGATGGCGCATGCGTTGGACAGGTGGCCTTGCCTTGGCGGCGCTCACAACGACCTTTGCAACGCAGGCGGCCCCGCCTACGGTGGACGCTCCCGAACGCAATGGCATCAACGTTTGCGCCTTTGGCATCGAGCAGATCCTGCCCGGCGACTACTACGCGTGCCGTTCCATCTATGCGATGCAGCACCATGACTACCGCAAAGCGATCCAATTGCTGGAAGTATCCGCCAGCTGGGCCAACAAGAACTCGCAGCGCGTGCTTGGACTGGTGTATTTCAACGGCGACAGCACGGGGATCCGGCCCAACCACGCCCTAGGCCTGGCATGGCTCAAGCTAGCGGCCGAACGTCACGACCCGGCCATCCAGAAAGATTTCGACGGTGCGCTCGCACGCGCGAGCCAGGACGAGCAGGCAGAGTCTGACCGGCTTTTTGAGTCCATGAAGGACAAATACGGCGACGAGGCAGCCGGCAAGCGTGCGGTGCAGCGATACAACGAATACGTGATACCAATCAAGCAGGCTTCGCTGCAGCGCAACTACGTCATCCTCTACGGCTTCGGGCCGTACGGCCAGCGGGCGGACGTGGTCGTGGCGCAGTTGCAGACCCAGGCACAGCAGGACTTCAACGGCCTGGTCGGCAACGTCGTGGTGGGAGCCGTCGAGTCCGATTCACCTGGCGCGGGTAAACCGGCGCCACCACAGTAAAGAAACCGCATGACCGAACCCCGGCGACTTCTGTTCATATGCAGCCAGAATCGGTTGCGAAGCCCAACGGCTGAACACGTGTTCGCCACACATCCTGGCGTGGAAACGCTCTCTGCTGGCTTGAACGCGGGCGCGGACGTCCCGCTTTCCGACGAACTTCTGCGCTGGGCGGACGTGGTCTTCGTCATGGAAAAACGCCACCGCGAGAAGCTCTCGCGCGAATTCAGGAAAGCCCTGGGCGGTGCCCGGGTGATCTGCCTGGATATTCCGGATATCTATGAATACATGGATCCGGAGCTGGTGGCGTTGTTGGAGAAGCGCGTAACACCCTACCTCTAGCTACAGGGGGAGCGCGTAGGTCTGCTTCACCACCTGGCTGGGCAGATCCGTCTTGACGTTCTGGATACCGTTGGCACGCGTGAGATGCGTGGACTGGAAATGCCGATAAGCATCGAGGTCCGCCACCACCACCCGGAGCAACGCGTCGCTTTCGCCCAGCATGATGTAGCACTCCATCACCTGCGGCAGACGCTTCATCGCCTCGATGAAATGCTCGATGGTCTCGGCGTCCTGGGCGATCAACCAGACTCGTGCGAACAGGGTAAGCCCGGCGCCGACCATCGCCGGATTCAGCACCGTGACGTACCGATCGATGACGCCCGCCTCTTCAAGCAGGCGAACCCGGCGCAGGCAAGGCGACGGGGACAGGCCGACCTCGCGGGCAAGGTCGGTGTTTTGCAGGCGGGCATTCTCCTGCAGCGCGCGGAGGATGCGCTTGTCGATCTTGTCGAGATTGATCGGCATATCATTTCACCAGCCACATTAATATTGGCATAATATGCCAATATTTTCATGATTAGTAGAATGTTTGATACCCGATAGCGCGCTGCAACCCCTACATTGCTCCCATGAGCACGCACACGCTGATCTTGTTCGCCCTGACCGTCCTGCCCCTCATCTGCACCCCCGGGCCCGACATGCTTTTCATCGCCTCGCAAGCCATCGCCGGCTCCGCCGCGACAGGGCTACGAGCCACGGCCGGCGTTTGTACCGGCTACCTGGTTCATTCCCTGCTGGTGGCCGCGGGGCTCGCCGCGATGATCACCGCATCACCCATCGTATTCGCGATGCTGCGGTGGGCAGGCGTGGCGTACCTGGCGTTCCTCGCCCTGCAATTGCTGCGCTCGGCCTTCAGGCCTGGACAATCGCAAATCACCAGGCAACACGAACCCTCGCCCTTCCGGCGAGGGTTCCTGACCGCTGCACTCAACCCGAAAGGCATGCTGATCTACTTCGCCATCCTTCCGCAGTTCATGCATCACGATGGATCGATCGCACTGCAAGCCGTCGTGCTCTCGGCCATCTTCATCGGACTGTGCGGCTTTGTTTACGCGATCCTTTCCTTTGTCTTGGCGGCGACCGGAAGCCGGGGTTCGATCAGCGACCGGCGGCGGCGCTGGGTGGAAGGCATCTCCGGCGGCATGCTCGCCGTGGCCGCCACCCGCCTGGCCGGCGGCTAGGCCACCTGCCTGGTTTCAGGTTGTGTTTCAGGCCAGGGATTCGCCCAGGCCGGAATGTCCAATAAGCCGTCCAGCCAACGCACGATATTGGGGTATTCACCCAGCGGCATTTCCGCTTCCCGCCATTCCGTTGCCATGGCCGCCAGCTGGAAGTCGGCGATCGTGAGGCGATCGCAGGCAACGTAATCGCGGCCGGCCAGATGCTCGTCGAGGATCTTCGCAAGCGTATGCAACCCGGGAATTTCGTCCTTCAGGGCCTCGCGATCGGGCGCTCCCAGGTGGAATCGCGTCTTGACGATGTGCTCGAAATAGAAGCTCCCCACCGAGCGCATCCAGTGCGTATCGTTCCAGCTTATCCAGCGCATCACTTCCACCTGTTCGGCCCGGTTCGTCGCCGGCCACATGTCCGACCCCACCTTGTTGCAAAGGTAGATCATGATCGCGGGCGACTCCCACAGGACGAAGTCCCCGTCCACCATGGTGGGAGCCTTGCGGTTGGGATTGAGCGCGGTATACGCAGGCGTCTTCATGCCGCCTGCCAGGAGATCAACGTGCTCGAACTCCGCGTCGATGCCAAGGTGCCGTGCCAGGGCCAGCACCTTGCGCGGGGCCTGGGCCTTGATCCAGTAGATCTTCATGCGATTCTCCGTTGACGGGTGCAAACCACCCTTGGAGCGCGAGAATACGCAGCGGCAAAATATGTTAAAGAACATATTTTGAAGGGTGGTATACCTGCATCACGGAGGTTTGCAACCATGCCCTACAGTCGTGAGCACAAGGCGCGTACGCGCGAGCGCATCGTGGAATCGGCGCGGCGTCTATTCAACCATTTCGGCTTCGAGCAGGTCACACTCGACCAGATCATGTCCGGGGCCGGGCTGACGCGTGGCGCCTTCTACAACCACTTCGACAGCAAGGACGAGCTCTACGCCGCGGCCGTGGCAAGCTTCGTCACCTGCAACCCCTTCGCGGTGAAAACCGCCGAGGCCGCGAACGCCATCAAGGATCCACGGCGCATGGCCCGCATGCTGGTGGATCTATATCTCAGCGATGAAGCGCTGGATAACATCGACATGCACTGTCCGCTCTACGCCCTGCCCGCCGATGTCGCCCGCGCCGGCCTTGAGCCGCAACAGGCCTACACAGACTTGATCCGCGGCATGAGCCACATCTATCGATCGGCCCTCAAGGGTGTTCGCGACGCTGAACGGCGAGCCCAGGCCATGGTGTCGCTATGCGTGGGCGGCATGGTGCTGGCCCGCACCACCAACGACCCTGACCTGCGCCGGTCGCTGAGGAAATCCGCCAGGATCCAGGCTCTCGCCTTGCTGGACGTCCCCGAAAATTCGTCCGTCCCCACGCTTCAGGCAGCGATTCGATCACAGGCGTAGACCCCATGTCTTGGAGCGCGCTTCAGCCCTACCCGCCCCGCGCAAGCTCGACGAACTGCCGAGGAGTGCAATCGTACTCGCGGCGGAAGACGGCATACATGTACTGCAACGAGGTAAACCCGCAGCGCACGGCGACGTCGGCGAGCGGGATGGATGCGTCCGAGAGCATGCCGCGGGCCATGGCCAGCTTATGGTCCAGGATGGTCTGATGGACGGTCTGCTTCAACTCGCGCTTGAAGTGTTCTTCGAGCAATGTCCGCGATATGCCGACATAGTCGGCGACCTGTTCGGTCTTGATGCCGAGGCAGGCGTACTGGCGGATGTAGTGGCGCGCGCGCATCACGTGGGCGCTCTTCATCGGCTGGTGCTGGCTGGACGCCTGCACGTTGATGCCCACTGGCGGCACCAGCACGCGCGTGGTGCTGCAGTCGCCGCCGTGGAGCATCTGGTGCAATACCTGCGCTGCCGTGCGGCCCATTTCCTCCGCACCCTGGATCACCGAGGTGAGCGAAATGCGGCTGAGCAACTGGGCCATCGGATCGTTGTCGATGCCCACCACCGCCACTTCACCCGGCACGGCGACATCGGCCACCACGCAGGCCTGCAGCAGCTGGCGGGCGCGCGCATCGGTGACGGCGATGATGCCGACAGGCCGCGGCAGCGAGGTTACCCATTCGACCAGGTCTTCCTGCGCGCGGCCCCAGCCGCCGGCACTGGTAGGCGAACCGCGGTACACGGTGCCCGACAGGCCGTCTGATGACACCATGCTGGCGAAGGCAGCTTCGCGCTCCTGCGCCCAGCGGTTGCCGGGCACGGGAGGAAGTCCGTAGAAGGCGAAGCGCTGCAGTCCCTGTTCGATCAAATGATCGTAGGCCACGCGCACCAGGCGGGCATTGTCCGTGGCCACATAGGGGACGTTCGCCGGGTACTGGCTGTCATCGACATAGGAGCCGCCGACGGCCACGACGGGCACCGACAGGCTTGCCAGGGTTTCGGCCACGACCGGGTCGTCGAAGTCGGCGATGATGCCGTCGCCCGCCCAGCGATGGATGCCCAGCGTGCGGCAGCGGAAGTCCTCTTCCATGAAGAGGTCCCACTGCACGCGCGTGGATTTGAGGTATTCGCCAATGCCGGCGATCACCTGGCGGTCGTAGACCTTGTTGGCGTTGAACAGCAGCGCGATCCGGTGCGGATTCATGACGCGTTTCCCCGATGGCTGCTGCAAGCTAACAAAACCCCCGCGGAAACACATGACGCGGCGCGACAGCAAAAATGTTTAACTGGTTGGTGGATTTCGCAATTGCGCGCCATCCTCGCTGGTCGGCAGCATCCTCGGCCATCGCTTGAGAGGATGTCCGATGACCTATTTCCAGACGATCGCGCCCGTTCGTTACGAAGGCCCCGGGGCCAGCACGCCCCTGGCTTTCCGCCATTACGAGGCCGGTCGGAAATTGCTTGGCAAGACCATGGCCGAACACCTGCGCATGGCGGCCTGCTATTGGCACAGCTTCGTCTGGCCCGGCACCGACATGTTCGGCGCTGGCACCTTCGCCCGCCCCTGGCAGCCGCCGGGTGATGCCATGGCCCAGGCACGGCTGAAGGCCGATGCTGCCTTCGATTTCTTCTCCCGGCTGGGCGTGCCCTTCTATACCTTCCATGACACCGACATCGCGCCGGAAGGGGCAAACCTGGCCGACTACCACGCGCATGTCGGCGCCATGGTGGACGTGCTGGGCCAGAAGCAGGAAGAAACCGGCGTCAGGCTGTTGTGGGGCACGGCCAATCTTTTCAGCCATCCCCGCTATGCCGCTGGCGCCGCCAGCAGCCCGCAGCCGGAGGTGTTCGCCTATGCCGCAAGCCAGGTGCGCATGGCGATGGACGCCACGCGCAAGCTTGGCGGCGCCAACTACGTGCTGTGGGGCGGCCGCGAGGGCTACGACACCCTGCTCAATACCGACCTCAAGCGTGAACGCGCGCAGTTGGGCCGATTCTTCCAGATGGTGGTGGAACACAAGCACCGCACGGGTTTCAGCGGGGCGTTGCTGATCGAGCCGAAGCCGCAGGAACCGACCAAGCACCAGTACGACTACGACACCGCCACGGTGTACGGTTTCCTCAAGGACTTTGGCCTGGAAAAGGAAGTCCGGGTGAACCTTGAAGCCAACCATGCGACCCTCGCCGGACACTCCTTCCATCACGAGGTGGCCACGGCGATTTCGTTGGGAATCTTCGGTAGCATCGACGCCAACCGCGGCGATCCACAGAACGGCTGGGACACCGACCAGTTCCCCAACTCGGTGGAGGAGCTGACCCTGGTGATGTATGAAATCCTGCGCGCCGGCGGCTTCACCAGCGGCGGCTTCAACTTCGACACCAAGGTGCGCCGCCAGAGCAGTACGCCGGAAGATCTGTTCCACGGCCATATCGGCGCGATGGACGCCCTGGCCATGGCGCTGGAGCGAGCCGCGGCGATGGTGCAGGACGACGCGCTGGCGGCCTTCAAGGCCGGCCGCTACGCCGGCTGGGATGGCCCGTTGGGACGCCGCATCCTGGGCGGGGAATTTACCCTCGAATCCCTGGCCGACGAAGCCAGCCGCGCCGACTTCCGCCCCGAGCACGTCTCGGGCCAGCAGGAATGGCTGGAGAACCTCGTCAATCGCTACGTGTACCGATGAAGCGGGCGTTGTACCTGGGCATTGACCTGGGCACGTCCTCGGTGAAGGTCGTGCTGATGGCGGCCGGCGGCGATGTGGTCGCCACGGCCAGCAAGCCACTGACGGTGAGTCATCCGGCGCCGCGATGGTCGGAGCAGGATCCCGAAGACTGGTGGCAGGCCACGCTGTCAGCGGTGGACGAAGTACTCTCGGTAGCCGACCGCGCCTTCCATTCCCCGCAGCGTGTGCATGCCATCGGGCTTTCCGGACAGATGCACGGCGCGGTGCTGCTCGACCGCAATGGCCAGGTGATCCGCCCGGCCATCCTCTGGAACGATGGCCGCAGCGACGCGGAATGCGTGGAACTGGAACATGTGGAGGGCTTTCGCCGGATCACCGGCAATCTGGCCATGCCTGGCTTCACCGCGCCCAAGCTGCTGTGGATACGGCAACACGAACCGGCCAGCTTTGCCCGCATCCACAAGGTGTTGCTGCCGAAAGACTACCTGCGCCTCCGCCTCACGGGCGAATTCGCCACTGATGTTTCCGACGCCGCGGGCACCCTGTGGCTGGACGTGGCCACGCGCCAGTGGAGCTCGGCCATGCTGGCAGCCACGGGCCTGGATACGTGCCACATGCCCACGGTTCACGAAGGCACGGATATCACCGGCTCGCTCAAGCCGGAACTGGCCGAGCGGTGGGGCATGGACCGCGTTCCCGTCGCCGCCGGGGGCGGCGACAACGCCGCCGGTGCCGTGGGTGCCGGCATCGTCACGCCGGGCCAGGCCATGTTGTCGCTGGGCACGTCGGGGGTCTATTTCGCAGTCGCCGATGGCTTCCATGCGCGGCCCGCGCAAGCCGTGCACAGTTTCTGCCATGCCCTCCCCGGCACCTGGCACCTGATGTCCGTCATGCTTAACGCAGCCAGCTGCCTGGACTTCACCGCAAGGATCACCGGCCAAGCGAATGTCTCGGCGCTGTTGGCGGAGGCCGAGAGCGCCATGCCGTGCATCGACGGGCCATTCTTCCTGCCCTATCTTTCCGGCGAACGCACGCCGCACAACGACGTCCATGCCCGGGGCGCGTTCACGGGGCTTGCCACGGACACTACGCGCCAGGACCTTGCCCATGCCACGCTCGAGGGCGTTGGCCTAGGGCTGGCCGACGGTGTCGAGGCAGTGGAAGCGGCGGGCATCGTCGCCTCCGAGATCGTTGCCATCGGCGGTGGCTCGCGAAGCGGTTTCTGGATCCAGATGATCGCTGACATCCTTGGACGACCGGTGAGCTTGCGCGCGGGCGGCGAGGTCGGCCCGGCCCTGGGCGCGGCGCGGCTGGCGCAACTGGCCAGCGAAAGCGGTGCCACGCTGGCCAATGTCTGCCCGCTGCCGCCGCTGCTTGCCATCGCCGAGCCGCGCGCGGCCCGTCACAGTTATTACGTTGACCAGCGGCGGCCGGTGTTCCGGGCGCTCTATCGTCAGCTCAAACCCGTATATTCGGATGCCCGCTCCGTCAGGGATGAGGGCGCAGCGCCATACCCGGTTAAAGGAGCCAATACAGCATGAAGAATGGTTTGGTTCGCTCACTGTGCGCTCTGGGCGTAGTCGTCAGCGTCGCCCTGACACCGCAAGCCCACGCTAGCAAGGACAAACCCGTCATCGGTTTTTCCATCGACGACCTTCGCCTGGAGCGCTGGTCGCGTGACCGCGACTACTTCGTCGCCGCTGCCGAAAAGCTTGGTGCCAAGGTCTACGTGCAATCCGCCGACGCCAGCGAGGAACGCCAGGTCGCGCAGATCGAAAACCTTATCGCGCGGGGCGTGGATGTGTTGGTGATCGTGCCGATGAACTCCAAGGTGCTGGGCAACGTCGTGGCCGAGGCACACCGCAATGGTATCAAGGTGCTTTCCTATGACCGCCTGATCCTGGGCGCCGATGTCGATGCCTACATCTCGTTCGACAACGAGAAGGTCGGTGAAATGCAGGCGCAGGGCGTGCTCGACAAGGCTCCGAAGGGCAATTACTTCCTGCTCGGTGGCGCACCCACCGACAACAACGCCCACATGTACCGCGACGGCCAGATGAAGGCCCTCAAGGCCGCCATCGACCGCGGCGACGTGAAGATCGTCGGCCAGCAATGGACACCCGAATGGGATCCCTCGCGCGCCTTGCGCATCGTCGAAGACGCCCTCACCGCGAACAAGAACGACATCCAGGGCATCGTCGCTTCCAACGATGCCATCGCCGGGGGCGCCATCCAAGCCCTGAACGCGCAGAAGCTCGCAGGCAAGGTGGCCGTGTCGGGACAGGATGCCGACCTTGCCGCCGTCAAGCGCGTGATCGAGGGCACGCAGTCGATGACGGTGTACAAGCCGATCCGCCAGATCGCCTCGCAGGCCGCGTCGACGTCAGTGGACATGGCCAGGGGCACGGCGGTGAACTTCACCAGCAAGCTCAACAACGGCAAGAAAGACGTCGACACGGTGTTGTTGAAACCTATCCTGCTTACGAAGCAGAACGTCGACACCGTGGTGCAGGACGGCTTCTATACCCATGCCCAGCTCTACGGCAAATAAGCAGGCCGCCGTGCAACCGATGTTCTCGATGCAGGGCATCGCCAAGTCGTTCGGCGGCGTGCGTGCACTCGACGGCGTAAACCTGACCGTGCGCCCGGGCGAATGCCTAGGCCTGTGCGGTGAGAACGGTGCGGGCAAGTCTACCTTGATGAAGGTGCTTTCAGGCGTGTACCCGCACGGCACCTGGGAGGGCGAGATCGTCTTCGACGGCAAGCCACTGCGCGCGCATGGCGTGCGCGACAGCGAGGCCGCGGGCATTGTCATCATCCACCAGGAATTGATGATGGTGCCGGCCATGTCGGTGGCCGAGAACATCTTGCTGGGCAACGAGCCCCGCCGCTTCGGCGGCCTGGTGGATGTCCAGGCGATGCACCGTCGGGCCGGCGGGCTGCTGGCGGAGCTCGGGCTTGTCGACGTCAACGTGGAACTTCCCGTGGCGCACTTCGGCGGCGGCCACCAGCAGCTGTTCGAGATCGCCCGTGCCCTGGCCAAGCAGGCCCGCCTGATCATCTTCGATGAGCCCACATCGTCGCTCAGCGGCCACGAGGTGGAGGTATTGCTTGGCATCATCGAGGGCTTGAAGAGCCGCGGCGTGGCATGTATCTACATCTCGCACAAGCTCGACGAAGTGGCGCGTGTCTGCGACACCGTCAGCGTGTTGCGCGACGGCCGGCATGTGGGGACCGCCCCGATGGCATCGATGAATACCGACGACATCATCGAGAAGATGGTCGGGCGCAAGATGCAAAGCCTGTTCCCGCGCACGCCGCATGCGATCGGCGAGGTCGTCTTCGAGGCACAGGGCGTCACCGCGTTCGATCCGGTCGACGTCAGCCGCAAGCGCGTGGATGGCGTGTCGTTCCAGGTGCGGCGGGGCGAGATCCTGGGCATTGCCGGCCTGGTCGGCGCCGGCCGGACGGAACTGCTTGCGTCGATCTTCGGCACCTGGAAAGGGATCCACCGCGGCCAGGTACGGCTCGACGGAAAAATGCTACGCATCCGTTCGCCGCGCGATGCCATCCGCGCCGGGCTTTGCCTGCTGCCTGAAGACCGCAAGCGGCACGGCATCGTGCCGCTGATGGCGGTGGCCGACAACATCACCCTGGCCACGCTCGGCGCCTTCGCCCATGCCGGCCGCATCGACGCCGATGCCGAACTCACCGCCGCCCAGGCGTCCATCGATCGCCTGCGCATCAAGACTGCCAGCCCGGCGCTGCCGATCGTGAGCCTCTCCGGCGGCAACCAGCAGAAGGCCGTGCTGGCCCGCTTGTTGATGGCCAAACCGCGCGTATTGTTCCTTGACGAACCCACGCGCGGCGTGGATGTCGGGGCGCGCGTGGATATCTACGAACTCATCAACGAGCTGGCCGCGCAAGGCGTGGCCATCGTGATGGTGTCATCGGAGTTGAACGAGGTGCTGGGCGTGAGCGACCGGGTGCTGGTGATGGGCGAAGGGCGCCTGCGCGGCGACTTTCCCATCGACGGCCTCACCTCCGAACGCGTACTGGCCGCGGCCCTGGGGCCGGCCATGTCCGACCACTGAATGGAATTCCCGATGTCCTTCCAGCTTTTCCAGCGCCTGTTCTCCCGCTACAAGTTGCTCGCCCTGGCATTGTCGGTGGTGGCGATATGGCTGTTCTTCCAGCACTTCACCGACGGCGCCTTCATCTCGGCCAGGAATCTCTCCAACCTGCTGCGCCAGATGTCGATTACCGGCATGCTGGCCTGCGGCATGGTGCTGGTGATCATCTCGGGCGAGATCGATCTCTCCGTAGGGTCGTTGCTTGGCCTCCTCGGCGGCGCGGTGGCGGTATTGACGGTGAACATGGGATGGCACACGTGGCCGGCCATCCTTGCGGTGATGGCGGCGGGCGTGGCGATCGGCATGGTCAACGGCACGCTGGTCACCACCTTGCGGATTCCCTCCTTCATCGTGGGCCTTGGCGGCATGCTGGCGTTCCGCGGCATGCTTCAGGGCATCACCCATAGCACCACCATCAGCGACGTCCCCGACGACCTGGTGTTCCTGGGCCAGGGTTACGTGCCGCCGGGGCTGTCCACCGCCGTGGGCGTGGCGATCGTGGTGTTGCTGGCGGTGCTGGCAGTGCTCCGCCGGCGGCGGCGCACGCGACTGGCTTTGCCGCTTCCTTCGCCCGTCGCCGAATCGTTGAAGGTGCTGGTGATCGCCGGTGTCATCGCCGGCTTCCTGTATACGCTCAACGGCTATGGCGGCGTGCCGTTGCCGGTGATGATCCTGCTCGCGTTGCTGGCGATATTCACCTTCCTGGGAACGCAAACGGTGTTCGGCCGGCATATCTATGCCGTGGGCGGCAATGCCGAGGCGACGCGCCTGGCCGGCGTGAACGTGACCGCGGTAAAGCTGGCGGTGTTCGGCCTGATGGGCCTGATGTGTGCCTTCGCCGGCATCATCAATACCGCGCGCCTGGCCGCCGGCTCGCCCTCGGCGGGCGTGAACGGCGAACTCGATGCCATCGCCGCGTGCTTTATCGGTGGCGCTTCGATGCGCGGCGGTTCGGGCACCGTGCACGGCGCACTGCTGGGTGCGCTGGTCATGGCAAGCCTGGACAACGGCATGTCGATGATGGACGTGGAAAGCTACTGGCAGTCCATCGTCAAGGGGGCGATCCTGGTGATCGCCGTAGGCATCGACGTTTGGAGCGGCTCCTCCCGCGACTGAATCCCCATCCCCGCCGCCCGGCCAGGGCGGTCCCCGGGGCATTTGAAGGCAGCCGGCGTGCCGCAGGCGCGCACTGGGGTGGTTCGGCCTATAATTTGTAGTCTTGTACTCATGCACGGCCAAACGCCCCGATGCTCAGAAGCGACCAAGTCCTTGTAACTGTTGGCACGGCCTCCACGATGTCAGCGGTCGGCTCTACCGAAACCTATCAGGCACGGGTGGTCAAATCCCCCGATTTCATCGCCATGGCGGCTTTCGACGCGGGCCTGGTGTCCTTCGACGACCCGGTCAAGGGCGTAGCCGGCGGACTTACCTGGACCTCGGGCGAACAGGCCGGCCAGCCGGCGACGCTCCAGGCCATCGAGGCCACCCACGGGGCCAGCTTGCGCGCCAATATGGGCATCCGGCATATCGCGGGTGTTCGCGAGCTGGCGCCCCGCGCCGTGACCGACATTGCCGCCGCCCTGCCCCATGATCTTGAAACAGTCGGACTGCGCCGCTTGTCGGGCACGCATTACGACGATATCCGAGGCTCAGGCTTGCGGGATATGTACGGCCTGTTCCAGGACGATCCGCTGCTGGCACCTTCGCTGCAGTCGCAGTTGTTCATCTATGGCGCACTGGGCGCACTGGCTGGCCTGCCGGCACCGCTGTCATCGCTGCTGGAGAATCCGTTCTCCTTCCGCGTGGCCTCGGCCACCGCCTTTGGCGGCATGGACTCGCTCGGCCAATGGCTGCGCCCTGATGCGCCCCTGCCTGAAGGCGGCTTCCCCAAGGACACTTTCGCCGTGCGCCTGGCGCAGTCACTGGGCTCGCACGGTCCGGCGCTGGTCTCCACCATGCTGGCGCCGGCGTACAGCATCAGCCGCACGCTCAAGCACCCGGAACTGCGCGAATCCCTGCACTCGAAGGATGTCGGCTACATGCGCGTGCCCCAGTCGCCGATGACGGCTGTGGGCGCCTGCGCGTCGAGCCTGATCGCCCTCTGCGACGTGGCACCGCAGTTGCTGTTCGATTACCCCGGTTTCCAGAAGCCGAAGATGGCCCTGCTGACGGCGGCCGACGCTGCCCTGCAGCCACGCTTCGGCATCCTGGAAGCCTTCGGCGGCGGCGCACTGATGACCGGCGAGAAACTCGCCGCTAAGAATGCCACGCACGCCGACGGCAACGATCGCACCGTGCACGACAGCTTGGCGCCCTTCGACATCGATGCCGACGGCACGGTGGTCGGCCACGGTGGTTCGGGTCTGTTGGTGACCACGCTGGACTTCGCCCTGCGCAACCAGCTGGACATCACCTCGATCATCGTCGGTTGGGGGCAAAGCGGCGAAGCTGGCGGCAAGGCGCATTTTGCCGGTGTCGGTTTCGGTGGTGAAAACGCCCTGGTACAGGCGCTGGACATGGCTCACCTGGGCCATGGCTACGGCGTGGACCAGTTCGGTTACCTCGCCGCGCACGCTACCGGCACGCGAACCAATTCCAAGACCGACCTCGCCACCGCGCATGCGGGCCTGGCTGGCGCGGCGCAGCGGCAGAAATACAACGGCCAATTGCCCAAGGTGGTCGTCGGCACGCCCAAGGCCGTCGGCGACGGCCACACCATGGGCGAGACGGGACTGAAGGCGTTGTCGCAGGCCGTACAGTATGTGCTGGGCCGCGCAGCGCCTGGCATACCCACCTTGCGCCGGCTGGATCCGGATCTCGAATCCATCGCCACGCACTTCACCCTGCAAGTCGAAGCGTCGCCCGGCAATGCCGACGGCGGCGCCCTATGCGTCACCCAGGGTTTCGGTGGCTACAACGGCGCCGTCGCACTTCGCTCGGCCCATGCCGACGCCTTCAGGCGCTACGACTGCGATCCGGCCGTGCTTGCGGCCTATCTTGAACGCTGGCCGCAGATCCGGCGCGAACGCGAAGACCGCGAACGCGCCGCACGCCTGGGACCGAAGCTGGCGCTGGCGATGGCCGAGCGCCATCGCTGGGCGGGCGCGGAATAAAACAGGGAGCGGGGTTAGAGTGTTCACTCTGACCCCCCATCAGGGCGTAAGCAGGTCGAAGACAGTTTTTACTGCCATTGCGCCATCAGAACCTTGAACGGTTTTTCCAGACGCACGCCGTCTGCGGTGTAGTCCGTCACCGTTTTACCGTCCACCGTGACCTTGGCCGGCTTCATTCGTCCTGGCCAGAAAACACGCAGGTGGCTATCTTTCCGAATGCCCTCGCCCAGCGTGATGGTCAGCGTGGAATTCTCCCGGCGCGCGGTCATCGTCAGCAAGCCGTATTCCGTAGGGAGCTTTTGCACGGCCAGGCCTTCGCCTGCCACCCACGACGTATCCACACCAGGCAACAGGTACAGGCCGTCGTCGGCTTCGCGCATCAGCATGCCGAAGATGGCGCGGGCGTATTCCGATCCGATCCAGGTATGCGGCATGTCGCCGAGATAGCCCGGATGGCGCAGGCGTGAATGCACCACTTCAGCGAACACGTTCCAGCCCAGCGGACGGCGGTCGTGGACGAAGTCTTCCAGCAATTCATTGGCCACGTCCGGGCGGTCCAGCCGCACGTAGGTGAGCACGTTGCGTATCTCGTACGGCGTGTAAGCGTAGAGCGAGCCCGGCGCCCGGCGTGCGCGCACGTCGGCGAGATAGCGGTCGAAGGTGTTCTTCAGCGCTTCGGGCGGCATGATGTCCTGCTGGCCGGCAGGATCAAGGCCAATGGACACGCTGGTCGGATCGTTGCCGCCCAGGTCCGCATCCGACGGCATCGAGTCCGAACCCTTCCAGGCCATGGTGCTGCGGATGGATGCCGCCACCGACTCACGCAGCGCCTGGTACTGCTTGCGCGCATAGTCGGCCAGCGCCGTATCGCCCCAACGCTCGGCAAGCCACAGGCCATCGTGCCACCCCTTCAGCGCCCAGTAGTCGTCCCAATAACTATGCGTGGGAGTGGAATAGCCTTCATGGCTGATCGATGGCGCGATGATGCCGTGGAAGCGCTCCGGCGCCGGCTGGTTGGCCAGGTAACCCGGCACCATGGTGCGCTCGCGCAACACCTGCAAGAATTTCAGCGCCGCTTCGACCTTGGGCTTGAGCTCGCGCACGGAACCCGCACCACCGTCCAGGCGCGCCACGTCCGCTACCAGCGTGATGAACTCGCCCTGGCTATCGTACTCGATGTCCGAGCCGAAGCCGCGGTTGACGCTGCCGTCCTGGTTCAGAATCGGGGAAACAAGGCCGTTCTCATGGACGGCGTGGCTGGCATACCAGGTGAGGTAATCCCGGGCCACGCGGGCCTGGCCCATGCGCAGCAGGATCGACGATGTCGCCGCGCCGTCGCGGATGAACGAGCGATCGTAGTTGCGTGGTCCCGCCTGCATCGCATGGCCGGTCTGGTTGATCAGCATGTAGGCCGCCTGCGAACGCAGGACATCCACCAGGCTCTCGTCGGGCAACTGGATCCCGACATTACCCAGCCGCTTGCGCCAGTCGTCCGCTACCTTATCCGCGCGTGCGTCGAACCCGTCAGCCGGCGACACCACGGCGCGGCCCAGCAACGGGAACGCCACGACCACATCGCGGTGTTCGCCCGGCGCCAGGTGCACCGAGTAGGAAAGCGCGCCCGAAGCCAGGCCGCTGTCATCGTGCACTTGCTTGCCATCGGGCAGTTTGCCGGCCGCAACGAAAGCCGTGATTTCACCTTCACCGTGCGCGCCGAACGCTGACACCGCCGCCTGCGTCGGCGTGGTCGACGCCTGCATCAGCAGCTTGCCGTTGACGTTCACCTTGCCTTCGTCGATGGCAAGGTCGTGGATGGCCGAAACGCCGCCGTTCTGCCACGGCGGGTTCATCTGCATCGGCCGCACGATCAGCGACAGGCTACCGTCGATGGGCGTCGTGCCGGTGTTCTGAAGGCGATGACGCACTTCCGTGACCGGCTGGCCGTCGACGTCGCGGGTGAATGCCTCGCTACGCAAGGTCAATCCCTGTTGCACCGTCCATTCCACGGCCGGCATCGGCATCCAGCGGTCGCGCAGTGTCTGCGTGAGCTTCGCCTGGGCGGCGGACACCGCATGGCCCGAGGCGTCACGCCATACCGGTTGCACCAGCGGCATGCCGCGGGCGGCTTCGATGTTGCCGTATTCATCGAAGATGGATTTCTGCGGCCCGGCGGGGATGCCCACCACCGTCCAGTACACCTGCATCTGGTGCAGCGACGACGGGAACAGATCCGCATGGGCGCGCGAGGCGACGATCTCGTAACGCTTCATTGGCGTCATCACGCGCGCCGGACCCAGCAACGAGAGGCGACTGATCTCAGGCGCCTTGCCATCGATGCCCTGCACCACCAGGCGAACCGACTTGGGACTGAAGGCTTCGCTGGCAGCGAGGTAGGATGTCTCACCCTCGGGGCCCGGATCGTCCGACACCGCCGCCCAGTGTCCCGATGCATCAAGCTGCTCCAGGCGCGCATCGCCACGGGGGCCGGCCCAGGTCACTTCTACGCCGGCAGTGGGAAGTGCCCGCGGGAACTGGATCACCATCGAACGCGAGGCCTTTGCCGAAGCATCCGCAGCCTTGCCTTCGATCGCGCGCGAAGTCGAGGGAGCCCAGATACTGGCCGGCTCGTTCCCCGCCAGGCCCTGGATCCGCGGCGAGTCTTCAGCCGACAGCGGCTCGAACTCGAACACCGAGACACCCCAGTCCGCTGTCCGCGGCGCGCTGGCAAGGCGCAGGTAACGCGCTTCTACCTGGGGGAAGAAGATGTAGTCGGTGCCGCCTTTCGAGTCGGTGGTGGCGTAGGCCTGCTTCCAGGTCTTACCGTCGAGCGAAGTCTGGATGCTGTACGACTGCGCGAAGCCGCTGTCCCAATGGATCCTGACCCCGCCGACAGCGGCGGCCTTACCCATATCCACCTGCAGCCAGTTATCGGCACTGAAGGAACCCCCCCAGCGGGTGGTCTCGTCGCTGTCGATGGCGTTGGCCGGCGCCAGCGCCGGGACCGCATCGGATGACGCCGTGGCGTGCCATTGGGTACGAGGCGGCAACGCCGCATGGGCGATACCGGCCAGGAACAGGGCGCAAAGCCCGGTGGCGAGGGAAACACGTTTTCGCATCGGTTGAGGAACCTTCAAGGCAGCCTTCCTGGCTTCTAGGGAATGCCCCGGATGCTAATATGAAAACGTTTACATGACAGCCTGCGTCGCAACAATGCTCAGCACTACAAGGGCTTACATCGCAGCCGGCCGCCACCCCGCGGCCCAACGGGAAGGCGCAGGCCCCATCACGAACTGAAGCTCCCCGCCAGCCTGGATCTGCGCCCAAGTGATCACGGGCTCTTCCAGCGATTTGCCGTTGAGCGTGGCTGACTGGATATAGATGTTGGCCGCCGAAGCATTGGCGGACTTGACCGAGAACACCTTGCCATTAGGCAGGTTCAAGGTCACCCCGCCGTAGAGCGGGCTGCCGATCATGTACTGCCCCGACACCGGGTTGACCGGATAGAAGCCCATCGCGGTGAAGACGTACCACGCCGACATCTGGCCGCAATCCTCGTTGCCGAGCATGCCGCCGGGTGTGTTCGAATACGCATCGCGCGCAAGCTGGCGCACGCGTTCCTGGGTTTTCCACGGCTGGCCGAAATAGTCGTAGAGGTAACCGTAGTGATGGCTGGGCTCGTTGTCATGCCGGTTATGGCCGCCATGGAAATGCTCGTCGAGCTTGGCGGCCGCCTGGGACGACCCGCCCATCAGGTTCATCACGCCGGGAATATCGTGCAGCGCCGCGAACAGGTACACCCACTGGTCGCCCTCGGTCCAGCCGCGGTCGGGCGCGGCCCAGGAGCCATCGAGGTTGCGCGCCTGCATGAAGCCGCGCTTGGCATTCCACAGGTTCTTGTAAGCCAGTGAGCGCTTGCGGAAGAAGGCGGCATCGTCGCTGCGGCCCAGCGCTCGCGCCACTTCCGACACCGCGTAGTCGTCGAAGGATTCTTCCTGCGTGCTGGAGGCGCTTTCGGCAATCTTGTCGTCCGGGATGTAGCCGATCTTCGAGCTCCAGGTCAGCCCTGCGCGGGCTTCGTAAGGCGTGTGCGGCTCGCGATCGAACCAGCGCCGCGTGGTGTCGCCATCGGGCGGCACGGTGGCGTCCTTGTGCACAGCCTGCCAGGCCAGGTTCCAATCGAAGCCCTTGAAGCCCTTGTTCACCGCCTCGGCCACCAGCGCATCGGCGTGGGTGCCGATCATGATGTTGGTGTAGCTGGGGTTGGGCCATTTGGGCATCCAGCCGCCTTCCTGGTAGTTCTGCAGGAGCGCCTTGATCATGCCGTCGACGCGCTCGGGCGCGAACAGGGTGATCAGGCTGTTCTCGGCGCGGAATGTGTCCCAGATCGAATAGGCCGTATACGACTCGCCCTCATGCACCTTGTCGTCGAAGGCGCTGTAGTAGCGGCCGTGCTCGGAAAACAACTTTGGGTACAGCAAGGCATGGTAGAGCGCGCTGTAGAACACATGGCGCTCGTCGTCGCTGGCGCCTTCGAGCGTGGCGATGCCAAGCTTGGCGTTCCAGGTGGCTTTCAGCGCATCGCGCCTGGCTTCGAAATTCCAGTCGGGCATTTCTGCGTCGAGGTTGGCACGGGCCTGCTCGATGCTGATGAACGAAGTGCCCACTTGCGCTTCCACCACCCCGCTTGCCGACGTATCGAAGGAAACGAAAGCACCGACGTTATCCCCGGCGACGGTGTCCGTGCCGGGCACCATCAGCACGCCCTGGTACACCGTGCGCGCCGAGAACGGTTGGCGGAAACGCACCACGAAATAGCCCTTGAAATTTGGCAACGCCAGCGGACCCAGGTGCGCGTCCATGCGATCGGGGTTGTAGCCGCTGATCTCATGCCGCGCCGGATCGATGCTCACTTCGCCATTGACGTGCGGCCGCGTGCCTTCGATCAGCACGCTGGCCTTGGACTTCAACGGAAAGGTAAATCGCAGATGGCTGGCGTGGTCGGTGGCCGTCATCTCCGTCTTGATGCGGTGGTCGTCGCCCTTGCCCATGGTCACCGCGTAGTAATACGGCGTGCTGGTTTCATCCTCATGGGAAAACGGCTGCTGCCGCGACTCGGGCGCGTAGCTGATGCCGCCGATCTCCGGCATCAGGGTGACGTAGCCGTAGTCGCCCATCCAGATCGCCGCCTGGTGCGTGCCGATGAAGCCCTGGATCTGGTTATCTTCATAGGCGTAGCTGGTGACGCTGATGCGGTTCTGGCGGGTTTGCGCCGTCCAGTTGGTCATGCCGAAGGGCGTGGTCACCACCGGCATGCTGCCGCCGTAGTCCACGCCGCCGCCACCGGTACCGATATAGGTATTGACCCAATCCACCGGCGAGGACGCCGGGGCAGCCTCAAGGCCCGTTGCCCATGCCAGGCACACCGCTGTGACAACGACCCGCGTGAACGACGCCATGGACCACCCTAAGTAAACGACAAGAGGCCTTTATAGCGCCGGGCGTCCGATGCGCCTAGCCCGGCGTGCATGGCCTGCTAGCATGCGCACCATGCCCGCCCCCATCGAAGAGCGCATCGCCCAGGCCCACGCCTTGCGTCGGGACGACTTCGTCGGCCGTTCCACGCCGCTGGTGCTGCGCGGACTGGGGCGCGACTGGACGGTCGTCCATAAGGGTCGTGAATCGGCGACGGCCTTCGCCGCGCACCTGGCCCTGCTGGACAGCGGCGGGGTGGTCGATACCCTGCTGATGGATCCTGCCGCGGGCGGCGTGGTGGGTTACGACGCCGACATGACCGGCTTCAACTATGCCCACCACCGCGTGACCGTCACCCAGGGGCTCAAGCGCTTGGCCGCCTTCAGCCGCCAGGAAGGCGTGACACCGGGATTGGCCATCCAGAGCGCGCCGGTGGACAACGTGCTGCCTGGTTTGCTTCCCGATGATGCACTGCCGTTCCTCGACCGCACCGTACGGCCGAGGATATGGATCGGCAATCACGTCACCACGCCTGCGCACTTCGACGAGTTCCACAACATCGCGGTGGTGGCCTGCGGTCGCCGCCGCTTTACCCTGCTGCCGCCCTCCCAGGTTGGCAATCTCTACGTGGGGCCGCTCGATTTCGCGCCCACGGGAGCGGCGATCAGCATGGCGCCCCTGGACCCGGCCGATGTACGTTTTCCGCGGCTGGAACAAGCCATGGAGCACGCCCTGGTGGCCGAGCTCGAACCCGGCGACGCGATCTTCATTCCACCGGTGTGGTGGCACCATGTGGCATCGCTCGAGCCACTCAACGCGTTGGTGAACTGGTGGTGGAAGCCGGCCTCCGCCGGCGGCGTGGTGCCGGCTACCGCACTGGGCGCCCTAATGAACGCCATCCTGGCCTTCCGGTCGTTGCCGGTGGCCGAGCGCAAGGCCTGGCGCGAACTGCTGGACTGGTATGTGTTCGGCGAGGAAGATCCCTCCGCGCATATTCCCGCTCACAGGAAAGGCGTGCTCGGCGAACTCACCCCCGACCTCGCCGCGCGCCTTCGCGACGCGGTCCGGCATTACCTCTAGGAACGGCTGGCATGAACCACGCTTGGCACTCGCCGCCTGGCCATCCGGCCGTCGACGGCGCGCCGGATGGCCAGGCCGCCGTCGCTCATCCGGCGATGGTGCTGGCCGCCACCATCCTTGCCTCGAGCCTTTCCTTCATCGACGGATCCATCGTCAACGTGGGACTGCCGGCGATCGGCCACGGGCTTGGCGCCGACGGTGCGCAGCTGTCCTGGGTGGTGAATGGCTACCTGTTGCCGCTGAGCGCCCTGTTGCTGACCGGTGGTGCCGCGGGCGATCTGTTCGGCCGTCGGCGGCTGTTGGTGTCGGGCCTGGTGCTGTTCTCGGTGGCATCACTGCTGTGCACCTTCGCGCCGACCTTCCCGTGGCTGCTGGCCGGTCGCGTATTGCAGGGCACGGGCGCGGCGATGCTGATGCCCAACAGCCTGGCAATCTTAGCCGCCACGTTCGACGGAGCGCGCCGCGGCAAGGCCATCGGTATCTGGGCCGCGGCCGGCGCGGTGGGTGCAGCGGGTGCGCCTTTGCTAGGCGGCTGGCTGATCGACGCCGTCGGCTGGCGCTGGATGTTCCTGATGAACCTGCCCATCGCCCTGGTGGCGATCGTGATGGCGATGCGCTACGTGCCGGCCGGTGGCGGCGATGCAAGGCCGAAGCTGGATGTCCCTGGCGCTGTGCTGGCGTCGGCCGCACTGGCACTGTTGACCTGGGCGCTCACCATCGTTTCCGAGGCGCGCATGCTGCCCACGCGTGCCGCCGTCGCCTTAGTGATCGGCATCGCCCTGGGCATTGCCTTCGTGGTGGCCGAGCATCGCCGTGGCGACCGGGCGATGTTGCCGCTGGCCCTGTTCCATTCGCGCGGGTTCGTCGGGCTCACCATCCTTACCTTCCTGCTGTATGGCGCCTTGGGCGGCGTACTGGTGCTTATCCCGTACGTGCTGATCCGCCTGGCGCACTACCCGGCGATGGTAGCGGGCGCGGCGCTCCTGCCATTGCCGCTCGTGTTGTCGGTGGCCTCGCCATGGATGGGGCGGATGGCCGGCAAGCTTGGGGCGCGCCTGCCGTTGTCGATCGGCCCGGTGATCGTCGGCGGTGGATTGCTGCTGGCCACCCGGATACCTAGCGACGGGAACTACTGGACGGGAACCTTCCCCGCGATGGTCATCATCGCGCTGGGCATGGCCGGCGCGGTGGCGCCGCTCACCACGGCGGTGTTCGCCTCGGTACAGAACCGCCACGCCGGCGTGGCCTCGGGCTTCAACAGCGCCGTGGCGCGCACGGGAGGCCTGGTCGCCACCGCCCTGCTCGGCGGCGTGCTTGCCGCCAGCGGCGTGCAGCTTGCCGCGGGCTACGACATGGCGCTGATGGTGGGCGCGGCCTGTGCGGCAGCGGCCGGCGTGGTGGCTTTCATCACCATCGAAGGCAGGCGGGACTTATAATCAGCTTCATGAATGCCCAAGCCGATGATGTCCTGCTGCCCTTGTTGCGCGAGCAACTTCGGCATGATGGTTTTGCCTTTGCCAAAGCCGATGCGATGGCAAGCCTACTGGGCCCGCTGCCCGACTTCGACGATTTCGCGGCGAGTTGGGAACGCCTGGCGCCCGATACCTACCTTGCCGCGCGCGGACGCCAACGCCGCCGCCGGCACGCCACCTTCCGCGTGGACGAAACCGGCGCCATCACCCAGGCCCCGCACCAGGCGCACTACCAGAGCCTGGCGTACAACACCTTGCAAGGCGACATCGAGCGCTGGTTCGAACCGGTGGAGCCTGGCATCGCTTCCAGCGCGACCCTCGCGGCCATCCTTCGCTTAAGCCACGAATTGTTCGGCTCCCTCGCTTCGGCGGTGCCGCGCTGGCACGTGGAGCTTCACCAGTTCCGCATCGAGGCGGCGGCAGGCGCCGCGGGCGAACCCACGCCGGAAGGCTCCCACCGCGATGGCGTGGACTACGTCCTGGTGCTGATGATCGACCGGCGCAACATCGCCCGCGGGACCACCACCATCCATGCCCCCGACGGCACCGCGCTGGGCGACTTCACCCTCGCCGCGCCGCTGGATGCGGCGTTGGTGGACGATCACCGTGTATTCCACGGCGTCACTCCGGTGGAGTCGCTGGACGACTCCCAGCCTGCCCATCGCGACGTGCTGGTGGTGACTTTCCGTGCTATGACAGGCTGAAGATCGAGACCGATTCGCGCAGCAACAGCGCCTGGCTTTCCATCACCTTCGCCACCGCGGCAGCTTCTTCCACCAAGGCTGCGTTTTCCTGGGTCACCTGGTCGATCTGCGCGATGGCCAGGTTCACCTGATCGACGCCGGCCGACTGCTCACGGCTGGCCGCGGACACTTCCCCGACAATGTCGGTGAGCTTGCGCACGCTTTGCACGATCACACCCAGGGCATCGGCCGATTGCTGTACCAGGCCACGGCCCACGCCCACGCGCTCGGCGCTCTCGCCAATCAGCGCCTTGATCTCCTTCGACGCCGAGGCACTGGAGTGGGCCAGCCGCCGCACTTCGGAAGCCACCACGGCGAAACCGCGACCGTGTTCGCCCGCGCGCGCCGCTTCCACGCCGGCGTTGAGCGCCAACAGGTTGGTCTGGAAGGCGATGCCGTCGATCAGGTTGACGATGTCTTCGATCCGCTTGCTGGATTCGGCGATGGCCACCATCGCATCGATCGCCTCGCCGGTAATGCGGCCGCCGTCCTCGGCGCGTGCCCGTGCCTCGCGTGAAATCCGGTCGGCCTCGCCCGCCGCTTCCGCATTCTGTTTCACCGCGGCGGTCATCTCCTCCATGGAAGCGGCCGATTCCTCCAGGCTCGATGCCTGCGATTGCGTGCGTGAGGAAAGATTTTCGTTGCTTTCGTTCAATTGCACGGCCGCATGTGAAACGGCATGCGCGCTGCCCTGCACGCCTGACACGATGGATGCCAGCTGCGCGCGCATGCGTTCAAGGCCGCCGAGCAGACTGTCCGGCGCATAACGGGAGATGTCATCCGGACGAAGGTCGCCGCCGGCGATGCGCGAGGCCATGGCCACGGCCTCGTGGGGCTCGCCACCGAGGGTACGGCCGATGCTCCGCAGTGACAGCCACACCATCAGCACCACGACCACGCCGATCATGGCGGCGCTGGAAAGGCTGGCAATCAACTGCTGGCGGAACGCCAAGTCGATGTCCTGGAAATAAGCACCGGTGACGATGTGCAGATCCCAGGGCTTGTACCAGCGCGACACGCCGATCTTGTCACGGGCTTCCCCAGTCTTGGGGATGAGCTGCGTGTAGCGCACTTCAGCCGTACCTTGCTTCTGGTCGCCCTCAAGCAACGCACCGTAGTGATGGAAGCCGTGCACGTCAGTATCGTCGGCGATGCTCTTGCCCACCTGATCGCCGCGCAGCGGATGCTCGCGCAGCACCAGGTTCGAATCGAAGGCATACAGATAACCGGTGCCGCCATCCCAGCGCATCGCCTGGACCTCGGCAAGCGCAAGCCGGCGCGCTGTCGTCTCGTCGAATTCCCCCTTGGCCGAGCGCTCGCGGTACGCGTCCATGATGGATATCGCGCTGTCCACCTGGCGCGACAGGCTGCGGGAAAGGCTCTTCATCTGCTGCGCGCGGCTGTCCACCGCCGACAACGCGCAAAGCGCCGCCAGGCCCAGCACCACCACTGTCATGATCAACCACACGCGCGTGGCCAGTGCCATGCGCGAAAACCAAGCCGCCATCTTCTGTTTGCCCCTTGTTGACCCGCGGGCGCCGCCGTCGCGCCGCCCATAGCTGCTAACGGCTCGGCGATCAGGAACTTGATGGTTACAGCCGCGGAAAACAGCGTCATTCGCAATATTTTGCGCTTTGCAAATGATTAGGACCCGGTAATAATGACAACGATTCGCATTTGTATTTCCGTTCCCACGAGGCTTTCCCGACCATGTCCCGACGCAACGCGCTCACCGCGGCCCTTCTTGCTGCCCTAGCCATGCCCGCCGTCTCCCTCGCCCAGTCAGCCGATCAGGCAGGCCCCAGCGACCAGCAAGGATCGGCCAAGACGCTCGGCGCCGTGCATGTCACCGGCAGCATCCTGGGCCAGGACTACGACACCGATACCTCGCATGTGGCCAAGGTGCCGACCGCGGTCCGCGATATCCCCCAGACCGTGGTGGTGGTGAACCGCAACCTGCTCGAAGCCCAGGGCGCCACCAGCTTCCAGGATGCGCTGCGTAACGTACCGGGCATCACCATCACCGCTGCCGAGGGCGGCACCATCGGCGACAACGTCAACCTGCGTGGGTTCTCCGCGCGCACGGACATCTACCTCGACGGCTTCCGCGACCGCGGCCAGTACTATCGCGACACCTTCGACCTGGACGCCATCGAAGTGCTCAAAGGGCCTTCCTCGATGCTGTTCGGCCGCGGCTCCACCGGTGGCGTGATCAACCAGGTGAGCAAGCTGCCCCAGCTGCGCAGCTTCGGCCAGCTCAGCACCACCGTCGGCACCGACGACCGCTACCGCATCAGCGGCGACTACAATACGCCGCTGTCGGCCACTTCCGCGCTGCGCGTGAACGCCTATGCACAGGATGTCCATTCCACCCGTGACGTGGTGAGCAACCGTGACGGCGGCCTGGCGCCTTCGGTGCGCTTCGGCATCGGCACGCCGACGGAAATCACCCTGTCGGCCCTGCTCGAACGCAACAACGACAAGCCCGATTATGGCCTGCCGCCGGTCAATGGCGCGCCAGCCAAGGTGAACCACGACAACTATTATGGCTTTACCGACGACCGTACCATCCAGACCGTGGGCGTCTTCAGCGGCCGCCTGGAGCACACGTTCAACGACGACCTGAAGCTGCGCAGCCAGGTGCAATACAGCCACTACACCACCGATGCACGCGAGACCGCGCCGAACGCGGTGCTGACCAACACCGGCGTGGCGCTGGACAAAACGAAGGGCAACCCGACCAACCTGCCGCTGGACGACCTGATGGTGCAGCTGGCAAGCCATGATCGGGTGATCCACGACCGTTCGCTCGATACGCAGAACGACCTGACCGGCAGCTTCGATACCGGCTCGATCCGCCACGACTACATCGCCGGCATCGAGCTTGGCCACGACAACTACGACAACCAGGCCTATAGCCGCACGGGCCTGCCGATCGTGTCGCTGCTGGACCCGCCGCGCGAAGCGCAGTCGGCCAACGTGAAGCAGGTACTGGGCAACCATGCCCAGGGCAGCGCCGACACGTTTGCCTACTACGCCAACGACACAATGCATTTCAACGACATGTGGCAGGCCGTGCTGGGACTGCGTCGCGATCGTTTCTCCGCGCAGCTGGACAACTCCATCTCCGCGCCGGCCAGTGCCAAGCAGACGGTGTACTTCACCTCCGTGCGCAGTGGCCTGATTTTCCAGCCCTCGGCCGAGCAGTCGTACTACGTGTCCTACGGCACGTCGTTCGACCCCTCGCTGGAAACGCTCACCGTCACCAGCGGCACGCAGTCGCTGAAGCCTGAAAAGAACAAGTCGATCGAAGGCGGAGCGAAGTGGACGCTGGCCGATGACCGCCTGGCGATCAACGCAGCCCTGTTCCAGGTGACCAAGACCAACGCACGCACCCAGGTAGACACCGGGGTTTACGCCCTGGACGGCAATGTCCGGGTGCGCGGCGGCGAGATCGGCATTACCGGCCGCATCACCGACCACTGGCAGATCTTCTCCGGCTACACCCGCCTGAACTCCGAGATCGTCAAGGCTGCCGACGGCACCCAGGGCAATGTGCTGGGCAACACGCCCAGGAACAACGCCACCGCCTGGACCACCTACACCGTCGGCCACGACTGGGAGTTCGGCGGCGGCGCCACCTACGTGTCGCAGCGCTATGCGGACAACAAGGAACTGGTGAGCGTAGGCGGCTACGTGCGGTGGGACAGCACGATCGCCTATCATCAGCGCAAGTACGACCTGCGCCTGAACATCCTGAACCTCACCGACAAGAAGTACATCAGTGGCGTGATCCAGTCCGACGGCGGCCGCTCCCTCCCCGGTGCCGGCCGCACCGAAATGCTCACGGTGAATTACCGCATCTAAACAAGGAAGCCCCTGCCATGCTCGTGCACATCCCCGGCGTTCTGGAACCAGGGCAGCTGAGCTCGTTCATGGACAGGCTTCATTCGGCGGATGCCCCCTGGGTGGACGGCCGCGCCACGGCCGGCCACCAGGGCGCCCAGGTGAAGCGTAACGAGCAGATCGCCGAAGGCGCGCCGCTGGCCGTGGAACTCGGCGGCGTGGTGGAAGCCTCGCTCCGGCGCAATCCCCTGTTCGTGAGCGCAGCCCTGCCCGACCGCCTGTACCCACCGATGTTCAACCGCTACGAAGGCGGCATGCATTTCGGCAGCCATGTGGATGGCTCGATCCGCTACCTGCCTGGCAGCGGCACCAAGATCCGTACCGACCTTTCCGCCACCCTGTTCCTGGCCGATCCCTCAAGCTACGACGGCGGCGAACTGGTGGTGGAAGACACCTACGGCACGCATGCGGTGAAGCTTGCCGCCGGCGACATGATCCTCTACCCCGCGAGCTCGGTGCACCGCGTGGAGCCCGTCACCCGCGGCATGCGCACCGCCTGCTTCTTCTGGGTGCAAAGCCTGGTGCGCGACGACGGACAACGCGCGCTGCTGTTCGAACTGGACACGGCCATCCAGCGATTGACCGCGACCGACGCCGACCAGGCAGCGCGCGTGCAGCTCACCGGCTGCTATCACAACCTCTTGCGCATGTGGTCCATCGCTACCTGATCAACGCTATTAATAGCCGTGGTAATACGGGTGATAGTAGTACGGGTGGTGGTAATAACCACCACGTGCCGGCACGACGATGCAGCCGGTGGCCATGGCAGCGAACGCACACAAACCGGCAATCATCAGTAACTTCTTCATGGCGCCTCGCCTCTCGTTGGACACGGGACATAAAACGGGTGTCAGCATTCGCAAGTTGACGGTAGGCGACGCAGGTTTTTGCCTACGGTTCATGATTTGCACAGCGCCGGTACAGCTTCGATGCGTGACTTCCGTATCACCCACCTGTGACATTTGGCCGGTACACTCCCCGACAGGGTTGGGCCACTAGCCGTGCCAGGCAAAGGAATAACCATGCTGCGTTTGAGTCTTGAACGGGTCGTCCGGCCGTGCCTCGTGCGCCGGGCTTGGGTCCTGGTTGCCTTTGCCGCGCTCGCGGCGCCGCTACCGGCGCTGGCGCAAAACGGCTTCGACGGCGCCCCCGCTTCGGCCGCCAAGACGGCCAACCCCTTAGCCGGGCAACCGGCCGCCATCAAGCAGGGCGCCGCGCTCTACGCCACCAACTGCGCGAACTGCCACGGCGCCATGGGCCAAGGCAATGGCAACATACCTGGCCTTGCCACCGACAAGGTGCGGCAGGCGAAGGATGGCGAGCTTTTCTGGTTCATCACCCACGGCAGCGTCAACAACGGCATGCCCGCCTGGGACAAGCTCACAGAGGCTGAGCGCTGGCAACTGGTGAGCCTTCTGAAATCGGGCGAGGTGGTCAAGGCAAGCGCCACCGCCGATGCCCAGGCACCCATCGCCAACACCAACTGGCCGCCGCCGAAGGCGCCCTTTACCGATTTCCGCTATGAAGCGCCCGGTAAGACACGCAAGGTCACCGTGGCCGACCTCCCCCAGCCGTACGCCACGCCCTCGGCGGGCAATGCGCCGAAGGTGGTGCCGCGCCCGGCGGACGTGTGGCCGAAGACCGTGCCCGGCTTCAAGGTGGATATCTACGCACAGGACTTGAAGCGCCCGCGCCTGATGCGCACCGCGCCCAACGGCGATATCTTCGTTTCCGAGACCCACGCCGACCAGATCACCGTGTTCCACGGCATGACCGCCGATGGCAAGCCGGCCAGCCAGCAGGTGTTCGCCACGGGGCTCAATGAGCCCTTCGGCATCGCCTTCTATCCGGTCGGGCCGAACCCGCAATACATCTATGTGGGCAATACCGATGAAGTGGTCCGCTTCAAGTACACCAACGGCGACCTGAAGGTCCAAGGCAAGCCCGAGCACATCATTGACCTGCCCCACGGCGGTGGCCACACCACGCGCGATGTCGTGTTCTCGCCCGACGGCAATCGGCTGTATGTGTCGGTGGGTTCGGCATCGAACGTGGACGACGTGGACACCACCCCCGCCGAACACAACCGCGCCAATATCCTGGTGATGAACCCGGATGGTTCGGACATGAAGGTGTACGCCTCGGGTATCCGCAATCCGGTGGGCCTGGCGGTGGACCAGAAATCAGGCGAAGTGTGGACGTCGGTGAACGAGCGCGACGGCCTGGGCGACAACCTGGTGCCCGACTACATCACGCATGTGCAGGAAGGCGGTTTCTACGGCTGGCCGTGGTGGTACATGGGCAACCACCAGGATCCGCGCCACGCCGGCAAGCATCCGGAACTGGGGCCCAAGGCGATCGTGCCCGACGTGCTGCTGAACCCGCACAACGCATCGCTGCAGCTGACCTTCTACGACGGCAAGCAATTCCCCGTGGAATACCAAGGCGACATCTTCGCCGCCGAACACGGTTCGTGGAATCGTTCGGCGCGCGTTGGCTATGAAGTGATCCGCGTGCCGCGCCACGGCAGCACGCGCGCCAGTGGCGACTACGAGGATTTCCTCACCGGTTTCGTCCTGCCCACGGGCCAGGCCTGGGGACGCCCTGTCGGCGTCACGGTAGCGCCGGATGGTTCGCTGCTGGTGAGCGATGACGGTTCGAACACCATCTGGCGCGTGAGCCACCTTGGCGCAGGGGCAGCCGCGGGCAATTAAGTGTGGCGGGGTCAGAGCATGGCTCTGACCCCGCTAACCCCGGCATCGCATCGCTGTGCGCGTGATGGAGCTAGCCGGCCTTCTTCGGCAACTGCGCATCGTCGATCTCGCGTGCCCGCTGGGCCGCGGGCCGCGCCTGCAGCCGCTGTGCGTACTCGACGAACGCAGGGCGCTTGTCGATGCTGCCGAACATCAGTCCCCAGCCAACATGTGCGCCTACGTACACATCGGCCGCGGTGAACTGCGAGCCACAGATGTATTCGTTTTGCTTCACCGCGTATTCCAGGGCATCCATGGTCGCTTCGAAATTCCCATAGCCGGCCATGGCCTCGCGATCGGCGGGCACCTGGAAACCCAGGGCCTTGTTGGTGACCGCGGACTCAAGGGGGCCTGCGGCGAAGAACATCCATCGATAGTAAGGTCCGCGGCGCGGGTCGGCCGCTGGCGGCGCCAGGTTGGCCTGCGGGAAGGCATCGGCAAGATACGCACAAATCGCCGCGCATTCGGTGACCACCGTGCCGCGATGGACGATGGCCGGCACCTTGCCCATCGGGTTGATCGACCGGTACTGCGGCGATTTCATGCTGTCGTACTGCACGATCTCCGTACGGTAGGGCTGCCCAACTTCTTCCAGCATCCAGCGTGCGATACGGCCGCGCGACATCGGATTGGTATAGAAAACCAGATCATCGGCCATGGCAGTACCCTCGATGGAATCGGTCAGCCAACGGTGTCACGGCTCCCTGCAAGGGTCAATGGCCTGGGCAGGCACGACGCCTAGGGTGCATCCAGGTAGGGCCGAAGCACTTCTTCGATCCAGTCCATGAACACTTTCACCCGGCGCGGCAAATGGCGGCGATGGGCGTAGACCAGCGAAACCGGCATGGGTTCGGCGGGAAAACTTTTAAGGATCTCAACCATCGTCCCGGCCTCGACCTGCGCGCGCATGGCACCCGCAGGTACCTGCACGATGCCCAGGCCCGCGGCGCACGCGGCCTGGTACGACTCGATGCTGTTGACCGTGATCACGCCCGCCATCGGCAGGTTGCGATATTCCCCATCCACCGGATATTCGAAACCTTCAGGCCGCGTGCCGAGGTTCGTCACGTAGTACACCAGGCGGTGGTGGGCGAGGTCGTCGAGCGTCTTCGGTTCGCCGTACCGGTCCAGGTATTCCCTGCTGGCACAGTTCATCATGCGCATGGCGCCCAGCCGCCGCGCCACCAGGCTCGATTCGGCCACGTGCCCCACGCGCACCACGCAATCGAAGCCCTCGCGGACCACGTCCACCCGTCGATCACTGCTGCTCACTTCGATTTCAAGCGCCGGGTGTCGCGCAAGCCATTCCCCCAAGCGCGGGACCACCATCGACCGGGCCATCGAGCTTGGCATGTCCACGCGCAGGCGCCCACGCAAGGCTTCATTGCCGTCGCGGAACATCGACTGCATTTCGTCGACATCGGCCAGGAGATCGCGAACCCTCTCGTAAAAAGCCTGGCCGTCTTGCGTCGGCTGCACGCGGCGGGTCGTACGGTGCAGCAGCCGGGTACCCAGCAGCGCTTCGAGCTCCTGCACCGCCGTGGAGGCGCTTGCCTTCGGCATCCCCAGCGAATCCGCCGCCCGGGTGAAGCTGGACAGTTCCGCGACTCGGGCGAACACCTGCATGGCCTGGAGCTGGTCCATTGGTAGAAATTCCCGAACAGAGCAATTGGCTCCAGCTAGTTTATCACCGCGCTACCGACCAATAGGCTAGCCAACTATTCCAACCCGGAGCATCCGCATGACCAACACGATCGCACTCGTTACCGGTGGCAGCCGCGGCCTGGGCCGCAACACCGCCATCGCCCTTGCCCGCCAGGGCACCGATGTCGTCCTCACCTATCACAGCAACAAGGAGCAGGCCGATTCAGCCGTGGCCGAAATCCAGGAGCTCGGCCGCAAGGCCGTGGCATTGCAGCTGGATACGGGCGATACAGCCGCCTTCGATTCCTTTGTGGGGCAATTCAAAAAGGCATTGAAAACAACCTGGAACACGGACAAGTTCGATCAATTGGTGAACAACGCCGGCACGGGGCTGCATGCGGCATTCGCCGATACCACCGAGGCCCAGTTCGACAGCCTGATGAATGTCCACGTCAAGGGACCGTACTTCCTCACCCAGAAGCTACTGCCGCTGATGAACGACGGTGGCCGCATCGTCATGCTGTCCAGCGGACTGGCCCGGTTCTCGATGGCAGGCGTGTCGGCCTATGCGTCGATGAAGGGCGCGGTTGAAGTGCTGGCCAGATGCCTGGCCAAGGAACTGGGCCCGCGCGGCATCGCCGTGAACTCGTTCGCCCCGGGCGCCATCGCCACCGACTTCGGTGGCGGCAGCGTGCGCGACAACCCGGACGTGAACAAGATGGTGGCCGCCAATACCGCCCTGGGCCGTGCGGGCGAAGCGGACGACATCGGCCCGGCCATTGCCTCGCTGCTCTCGCCAGCCAACCGCTGGATCAACGGCCAGCGTATCGAGGCCTCGGGCGGCATGTTCGTCTAATCAGCGGAGGGCGAACTCGTCCGCGTCCATCCACGCCGGGAACCGCTCGCGATGGGCAAGCAACGGCGCAGGGTCGATCCTCACCGTCACCACTTGTTCAAGGGAACCAAGTTCAACCAGCGGCTCGCCGACCGGATCGATCACTGCGCTGTCGCCGGCGTAGGGCAACTGGTTGCCATCCACGCCCACGCGGTTCACGCCGATCACGTAGCTCAGGTTCTCGATCGCGCGGGCGCGCAACAGGGTGCGCCACGGCTGCCGGCGCGGTGCCGGCCAGTTGGCCACGAAGATGGCCAGATCGTAATCCATGCCGCCTTCGGCTTCTTCGCGACGGGCATTGCGCAGCCACACCGGGAAACGCAGGTCGTAGCAGACCTGCGGGAGGATCCTCCAGCCCTTCAGTTCCACCACCAGGCGCTTGTCGCCACCACCGTAGCGATGGTGTTCGTTGGCCATGCGGAACAGATGGCGCTTGTCGTAATACGACAACGAGCCATCGGGTGACACCCACAGCATGCGGTTGAAGTTGGTCTCGCCTTCCCGGATCACCACGCTACCGGTGATGGTGGCGTTGACTTCCTGGGCCAGTGCACGCGCCCAGGCCACGCCCGGGCCGTCCATCGATTCGGCGTTGCCGAGGGTCTCGTTGGTAAAGCCTGAGAGGAACGTCTCGGGCAGCACGAAGAGGTCACTCGCCGGCGCAGCACGGACGAGGTCGCCGTAGTAGGCCCGGTTGGCCTCGGGATCGTGCCAGCGCGTGGCGCCTTGCACCAGGGAAACGGTCAGAGTTTGCATAGGCGCTCCGCGGCGGCTTCCATGGTGCTGTCCACCTTGGCGAAACAAAAACGGATCAGGCGAGTATCGGGCGGTGTGGCATAGAAAGGCGTGAGCGGGATGGCGGCCACCCCGCCTTCGCGCACCAGCCACTCGGCGAAGTTGATGTCGTCGATGTCGCGGATCTGACTGTAGTCGGCCAGCTGGAAGTAGCCACCGGGGACATCAAGCAGTCCGAATCGCGAGCCCTTCATCAGGTCGCGGAAGCGATCGCGCTTGGTCTGATAGAAAGCCGGCAGTTCCAGGTAGTGTTCGGGCGTGCTGGCCAGGAATTCGGCGAACGCCCACTGCGCCGGGTTGAAGGTGCAGAAGGTAAGGTACTGGTGCACCTTGCGGAATTCGGCGGTGAGCGCCTTGGGCGCCACGCAGTAACCCACCTTCCAGCCCGTGCAGTGATAGGTCTTGCCGAACGAGGACACCACGAAGCTGCGCGCGGCAAGCTCCGCATGGCCAAGCACGCTCTGGTGCACGGCGCCATCGAACACGATGTGCTCGTACACCTCGTCGGACAGCACAATGATCCCCGTGTCGCGCACGATATCGGCGAGGGTGTCCAAGTCTTCCTTGGCCAGCACCGCGCCGGACGGGTTGTGCGGCGAATTGATCATGATCATCCGCGTGCGCGGCGTGATCGCATCGCGCACGCGCTGCCACGGGATGGAGAAGCCGGGCAACGACAGCGGAATGTGCACCGCAACCGCGCCCTGCAGGTCGATCGCCGGTTCATAGCTGTCATAGGCCGGATCGAACACGATCACTTCGTCGCCTGCACGCACCACGGCGGCTATGGCGGCGAAGATCGCCTCGGTAGCGCCGGAGGTCACGGTGATCTCGGTGTCGGGACTCACATGACGGCCGTAGAGACGCTCGGTCTTGATGGCGATCTGCTCGCGCAGCGCCCCAAGGCCGATACCCGGCGCGTACTGGTTATGGCCCTCGGCCATGGCGCGGGTCAAGGCTTCGCGCAGGGGCTGGGGTGTTTCGAAATCGGGGAAACCCTGTCCCAGGTTCACCGCCTTGTGCTCCACCGCCAGCTGGCTCATCACGCTGAAGATGGTGGTGCCGACCTTCGGCAGTTTGGTCTCGATCTGCATGCTCACCTACACTTAGGTTTGGACGGCTAAACACGAAGCATCGTAGCACGCCCCGCTTCCTTGCACTTTTCAAGTCGCGCCGCACGCGCCGGCGGCAGGCGTTCGGCCAGGAAGTCGACGAAGGCGCGGACGGCGGGAAGCAGGCCGCGACGGCTTGGATAAAGAAAATGCAGGATGCCCTCGGCAGTGGACCAGTCCTGCAGCACCCATTCCAGCTGGCCGCTGGCAATGCCCACGGCGCCGAACTCCTCCGGCAGCAGGGCGATGCCGGTGCCCTGCAAGGCGGCATCGAGCAATGCGTTGAAATCGCCGGTGACCAGGCGAGGCTGCACTTCCACCGACTCGCGCCTGCCGGTGGCATCGACCAGGTCCCACACCTGCACGCCATCGTGCTCGGACATCGACAGGGCGGCAAAATTTGCCAGGTCCGCCGGTTTCGATGGCCGGCCGGCCCGGGCCAGGAAATCTGGCGAAGCCACCAGCAGCGCACGCGACCCACCGAAGCTGCGCAGCACCATCGTGGCGTCGGTATCGAGCTTGTCGCGCACGCGGATCGCCACGTCGAAGCCCTCGCCGATGATGTCCACGCGCCGATTGCTGGACAGCAGGCGCACCTGCACCTTCGGATACATGGCCAGGAAATCCGGCAGCATCGGCCCAAGCAGCGACTGCACCAGGGATACCGGGCAACTCACCCGCACCGTGCCCCGAGGTTCGGTGCGCAGTTCATCCACGGCGTCCTGCGCGGCCTGGGCTTCTTCGAGCACCGCGCGGCAATGGCCATAGAACCGCTCGCCCACTTCCGTCACCACGAACCGGCGGGTGGTGCGCTGGAGCAGCCGCACGCCAAGGCGCTCTTCAAGCTGGGCGATGCGCTTGGACAGGCGTGACTTGGGCACGCCCAGGGCGCGGCCGGCGGCCGAAAAGCCGCCCTGTTCGACCACGGCGGCAAAAAAATACAGATCGTTGAGGTCCTGGAGCGCACCACCCATGGAGACCATGTCGTTTCCCAGCGTGAACGATTAGTCCCGATTCTGCCAGCTTATCGCCTGATTGTCGCGGACTTACCCTTGTTTCCAGTCGCGGCGCTTCCGCCGCAATCCGAACGAGGATCACGCCATGAAACTGCTCCATATCGACGCCAGCGCCCTGGGCGCATACTCGGTCTCCCGTGAACTGACCCAGTCGGTGGTGGGCCGGTTCCGCGATGCTTATTCCAATCTGGATGTCACGTACCACGATCTCACCACCCTGGGCCTGGACCATTGGAGTCCCGTCGCCGACCCGGGCCATCCGGAAGCCTTGAAGAACAAGGCGCTGGTGGAAGAATTCCTTGCCGCCGACATCGTGGTGATCGGCGCTCCCATGTACAACTTCTCCATCCCCAGCCAGCTCAAGGCATGGATCGACCGCATCACCGTGGCGGGCGTGAGCTTCCGCTACACCGCCAATGGCCCCGAGGGCCTGGCCGGCGGCAAGCGCGTAATCGTGGTGTCCTCGCGCGGCGGCGCCTACGGTGCGGACGCCCCGGCGGCGGCGATGGATTTCCAGGAACCGTACCTGCGTGCACTGTTCGGCTTCCTTGGCGTGGAAGAAGTGGAGTTCGTCCGCGCCGAAGGCCTGTCGATGGGCGACGACAGCCACAAGAAGGCCACCGTCGAACGCGCCCGCGCCGTGGTGCAGGCCTTGCCGCTGCAAGTCGCGGCCTAACAGGCACACGGGCAAGCGCTCAGCGCTTGCCCGGTTTGTCCTTCGGCATGTTCTGGTGCTCCTGGGGACTACCCGTCCCCGGCACCTTGCTGCCGTCGGCGGGACGTGGCCTGGGATTGGTTTCCGGGTAGCCGGAATTGCGTTTGGGTTTTTCGCGTTCAGCCATGGTGTACTCCTGCAAGCGTGGCATCGTGCCGCCGCCAGCGTGAAGGCCATGTTCCGCGCTCCAGCCATGGGCGGTTACCAGCAAGCCCGCCAAGCTCAGCAGGTCCTGCCGGTTGTGCTCGGCCACACGCTTGAGATTGGTCGATGCGCCACCGCGCAGATAGGACAACCATGCGCGGGGTGCCTCCGCGCCTGGCAGGTCGTCTTCGCGCAACACATCCAACAGCTTGCGTTCGGCCGTGGCCAGGCGGCAGTTCTCCCACACCTGCCGGTAGCGCCGGCGCATCGGGTGCAGCAGGTCCACATGCAGCAGGCCCGACAGCGGGTTGGCCATCCGTGCCAGACGGTAACGCGTGGCCAGCAACGGCGCATCGTAGGACTTACCGTTGTAGCTCAACAACACCGTGCGTGGTTCGATCCATTCGGCGAACGTCCGCAGCATCGCCGCCTCCCCCGACATCGCGGTGATGTACAGCTGCCGCACGCACAATTCATCGCCCTGCCAATGGGCCGCGCCGATCATGAACGCACGGGTGCCCGTGCCGCCGGCCAGTCCCGTGGTTTCGGTGTCGAAGGCAAGCACGTCGTCGCGCCGCGCACCACCCATGCGTGCGAATCGCAGGTCGAAATCCTCAGGCACCGCCGACACCGCGTGGCGCCGCTCCAGGTAACGCAGGCCCGGGGCGATCTCGTCGCCCGGCACATCGCGCGAGCCTCGCTCGATCCTTCCAATGGCGCGATCGCGCAGGCCGGTGAGGCGCCGCAGGCTCTCGCGCAAGGCATGGTCTACGGGAACGTCACCCCTCGAGGAAGGCTTTGCCTGCGACAGGCCCGCCTGGCCGCGAAGCCGCGCCAGGCGCGATGCCAGTTCGCTCATGCCTGGGCAACCAGCAAGCCCAGCACGCGCAGGGCGAGCATCTTCGGCGTCTCCTCGCGCTTCTCCTCCGCCGCCAGCACAGGCCCCACGCAGGCGGGGCAACCCGCCTTGCATGGGCAACGCTCCACGTTCTGCAAAGCCAAGCGCAGCAGTTCGGCCGAGCGTCCGAACAAGGGTTCGGACAGTCCCACGCCACCGGGGAAATTGTCGTAGAGGTACACCGTAGGCACGAAGCGGTCGAACGCGTCGGGTACGGCCAGGCTGCCATCATCCCCACGCAACTGCCCTCGACCTGAGTTGTCCACCTGCGCCGACCATCCGCCGTCGCCACCGCCCACGGCACGCTGCAGGTCGCGGCCTTCGGCCATGACCGCCACGATGGCCGAGGTGTGCAGGGCGTAGCCGGCACCCAGGAAACCGTCCAGGGCGGACTGTCGTGAGTTGAAGGCAAGGTCGAGCACAGGCTGGGGCAACTGCCACCACACCGCGGTGGTATGCAATTCCTGATCGGGCAAGGTGACCGGCCCATAGCCGATGTTCTCGTGCGTGTAGTAGCGGATCTTCTTGTAGCCGGCCACGCGACGCACCACGTGCACCTCGCCATGATGGCAGGTGCCCTGCCCTGCGTTCGTACCATCGAAGCGCTCCAGTTCCTTGAGCTTGGTGTAGTCGATGGCGTCGGTGTAGTAATCCACGTGCGTGCGGGTGCAATAGGCCTTGCGTCCGTCCCAGTCCAGCCGTTCCACCTGGTAGGGCACCGACTGCACCATATGGATGGCGCCTTCATAAAGAGTAAGCGCAGCGGCGGAATAATCCACTTCCGCGATGATCACCTGGCGTCCGTCGGTGCGATCCACCACCACGAAGTTGCCGTCGGCCACCGAGCGAAGGCTCACCGCATTGGCGGGATAGCTGTCCGCGATCCACTCCCAGCGGTCACCTTCCTGGTGCACCACTTCGCTTTCGGCCAGCACCTCGAGATAGGGCTCGGCGTCGATCGGGCCAAAGCGCTCGCCGCCGATGAAGGGAAGCTCGAAGGCGGCACAACGGATATGGTCAAGCAGGATCAACGGCTGGTCGGGATGGATGCGCGCCTGTTCGGGCGTTGCCTCGATGAAGAATTCTGGATGGCGCATCAGGTACTGGTCGATCGGCGTCGAGCTCGCCACCAGCACGCCGATCGACGGACGCTGCCGTCGCCCGGCCCGCCCGAATCGTTGCCAGGTCGCGGCGATGGATCCGGGATAACCGTTCAGGATCACCGCATCGAGGCTGCCGATATCCACGCCCAGTTCCAGCGCGGAGGTAGAAACGATGCCGTCGACGGTACCGGCACGCATCTGCTTTTCCACCTCGCGCCGCTCGGTGGGCAGGTAGCCACCACGATAGGCTCGGATGCGTGGCGCCTTGCGCGTGTCATGGTCGAAAACGTCCTTCAGGTACTTGGTGAGCACCTCCACCATCAATCGCGACTGCGCGAACACCAGCGTCTTCAACCGTGCCTTGATGGCGATGCGGGCGATCAGGTTCGATTGCGACCGCGCCGAGGCTCGCAAGCCAAGGTCCGGGTTGATCACCGGCGGGTTCCACAGCAATACGTGCCGGTCGCCCGTGGGAGCACCGCTTTCGTTCACTGCGAACACGTCTTCCTCGATCAGCGCCCGGGCATGATCGGCGGCGTTGCCGATGGTCGCCGAGCACAGGATGAATTGCGGCCGCACGCCGTAGAACGCGCAGATGCGCTTAAGGCGCCGGATCACGTTGGCCAGGTGCGAGCCGAACACGCCGCGGTAGCTGTGGATCTCGTCGATCACCACGTAGCGCAGGTTCTCGAAAAACTGCGCCCACTTGGTGTGATGCGGCAGGATGCCCTGGTGCACCATGTCCGGGTTGCTGACCACGATATCTCCGTGCAGGCGGATCGCCTGCCGTGCATCTCCCGGCGTATCGCCATCGAAGGTGAACGCTTTCACGCCCAGTTCCCCCGCGCGGTTGATCTCCAGCAATTCCGATACCTGGTCCTGCGCCAGCGCCTTGGTGGGGAACAGGTACAGCGCCTTCTTTCCGACGGCAAGGGCCGCGGCCAGCACCGGCGCGGTGTAGCAAAGCGTCTTGCCCGACGCCGTGGGCGTGGCGATCACCACGTGCTTTCCTTCCTGCGTGGCCCGCCAGGCGTCGGCCTGATGGCGGTACATCCGCGTCATGCCGCGTGCGCGCAAGGCGTTGGCCACGGCTTCGGGCAAGTCTTCGGGAAAGGGGACGTAGTCGCCGGGCTGGCCTTGTACCAGCAGGCTGCCGGTGACTCGGTCACGATATTTATCGCGCAAGCGACTGGCCAAAAGCTGACCGTCAGCCTGCCGGAGCGAGACGTCACTGTCGGCGCGCACCGCGGCTGTACTTAAGAAATTCGACATGCAGCCCGGCCCGTTGGATGACAGCGCATGTGTAAGGCAGCGCTGTCTCACAAACTGCGACTGAAACCCCAAGGGCATAAAAATGCCGTCGTCGCACGGGGGGCGACGACGGCTAAGGGGGTAAGGCTAGATGCCCCGGACATCCGTCCGTTGCTCAGACGGACCGATGACCTGGACGCTTATAGGAGAACATTGATTGCTCGTTCTGTATGTAGGCGCGTACCTACACTTTTTCGGCGTCAGTGAGGGTCGGCGGGCGCGGAGTCTACCGTCGCCCACACACCGCTTTCGTCTTCCACGCGCAGTTCCACGTCGACCCCTTTCTGGTTGCGGATCGCACCGGCCATCTGCAAGGCCTGGCGCATGGCATCGGCACGCGTGGCATAGGCCCCCACCAGGGTCGATCCGCGGCGGAGCGTCCATTGGCCATGTGCCGACGCGTTATAGGGAACGTACAAGACGGTGCGCTGTGAATTCATGAGACTCCGGCGCGGCAGAAATAGGAGGCCGCACCGCGACGCTAGGCGGCGCGCTGTCGCGAGGGCGTTACGAGAGGGTCGCGCGGTGGCTCACACGCGCTTTTAACCGCCACACAACGCCATTCAAGTTCGTGACGAAAGTGCAGGCGACATTGTCCCTTAAATTCACCCGAGCCTGAGCGCCAACGGCCTAGCTTGTTGATCAAGCCTGCCCCGCCGCGCAGGTACGGAGGAACAGCATGGATAAGAATCGCGTTGAAGGTACGAAGCACGAGGTCAAGGGCGCCATCAAGGAAGGCGTCGGCAAGGTCACCGGCAATGTAGGGAAGCAGGCCGCCGGCAACATCGAGAAGAATGCCGGCAAGATCCAGAAGGAAGTAGGCAAGCAGAACGACGCCGTCCGGGATGCCGATAGGCGCTAATCGTCAACTCCCCGCCGCTCCGCTGGAGCCGCGGCGCGACAAGGAAGGCCGCCCCTCGGGCGGCCTTCCGTTATCCAAGCTGGTTCAGGCAGCGTGCTGGTCGGAACCGTCGCGGGCCGTCTTGCGATTGAACGCACAAAGGCGGGCTTCGGCTACCGCCTGCAGCAGTTGGTCGCGATCGAAAGGCTTGGCCAGTCGAATGCACGAATCTGGCAATTCCATCTCGCCATTGTCGTGGGTGCACAAGGCAACGACGGCCAGATCGGGGCGCTGGGCAACGGCCCACTGCAGGAAGCCACCCTCGTCGTCGTCTTCGAGGTGGTCGCAATGGGCGACCAGGACGGCGAGCTGGGGCATTGCGTTGAACAACATGCGGGCCTGGCCGCTCCGCTGGACCGTGACCACGCGGTAGCCTTCGCCTTCCAGCGCGAGGCTCGCGCCCTCGGCGACACGGCTGTCGGGCTCAACGATCAGCAGCGGCAAGCTCGATATCATCGTAAGTTCCTGCATGTGCCTGTGCATCCTAGCAAAGCGGCCTGGCGAGCGTCGAGGCCGCCCTCACGATGCCATGGCATTCCTTTCACCTACATGACCGGAAAAACCCCGGGTCTAACCCGGATATTGGAGGTTGCCATGCACCGCGAACCGGATATTCCCATCGAGCCTGACCAGGGGCCTCCGCATCCCCATCGGGGCACCTCGCCCGATCCGGTCGAACACGAACCCGACCGCGATCCGTCCGATCCCACCGGATAGCTCTCTGACTCCCGGGGTCAGAGTTATAACTCTGACCCCCAACCACTAAAGAATTCCGCAAATCTCCCGACATAGTGGACGAGGGGCGCGATCGACGCCCTCCGTACCGCCAGGGAGTCCACGCCCATGATGACCGAAAAGACCAGTCCGGCACCCCGCCCCACGTCCTTCCGCGTCTACAAGCCCCTCGCCACCGCCCGTTCGCGCCGGTTCGTCTCGCGCGGTCGCCGCCGCGCCGCTCCCCGGAACTGATACACCCCTGCCCACTGGCCACGCCAGTGGCATGGCCTCGGCGTGACGAACTGGCTATTGCCGGTTCCACCGAACAGCTCAATCATCGGCCTCCCATCCATTCCGGAGCGCCCCGTGGCCGATACCCCCATTGCAAGCGGCATCAAGGTGCGCCCCGTGGAGCGTGTCGACCAGGCACGCTGGCGCCCGCTGTGGGATGGCTATAACGCGTTCTATGGGCGAAGCGGTGCTGCGGCGCTGCCCGACGCCATCACCGACGCAACCTGGAGTCGTTTCTTCGACGACAGTGAGCCGGTGTTCGCGCTGGTGGCCGAAGCCGAAGGAAGCCTTGTCGGGCTCACTCACTACCTCTTCCATCGCAGCACCACGCGCCTGGCGATGGTGTGCTATCTGCAGGACCTCTTCACCGTGCCGTCGGCACGCGGCAGGGGCGTGGCCCGTGCGTTGATCCGGGGCGTGTACCAGCGCGCCGCCGATGCAGGTACGTCGCGCGTCTACTGGCAGACGCAAGAGAACAACACCGATGCCCGGCACCTTTACGACAAGGTCGCCAAATTCCACGGCTTCGTCGTCTACAGCCACGACCTGGCCTGAAGAGCCGATCCGCTCCATCGTGTCGTTGCATGCCATGGCATCGATGCCCATGCGACACTCCCCCTTGGTAGACGCCCGGCCAACCGGCAGGCGCACTGGAAAAAGGGGGATGCATGTCGTGCAAATGGACGGCGAAAGCCGCGTACCTGGTTATCTTGTTGAGCCCGGCGTGCTTCGCCACGGGTGCCGCGAAACCCGCCCCCGCCGTGCAGGCACCCGTGGAGGCGCGCGTGCCTTTCAGCCCCACACTGGTAACGGGCACCGATGGCCTGCAGCACCTGGCCTATGAAATCCACATCACCAACTTCTATGGCGATACCGGCCCGCTGACCGCACTGGATCTGGACGTCAAGGCCGACGGCTCGGATGTGCCCCTCGCCCACTGGTCGGGGAAGGACATCGCCGGCATGGCACGGCCTGAGCCGAAGGAAGGCCAGCCGCTGCGGATCGAACCGGGCAAACAGGCGACGATCTATGTGTTCCTCAGTCCGCGCGCCGGCGTACAGCCCCGCGTACTGCGCCATACGATGCATTTCGACATGGGTGGCAAAGCCGCCCTGCTCGATGGAGTGAAGGTGGATGTGTCCTCGACGCCGGCGATGCGCCTTGGGCCGCCATTGAAGGGCGGACGTTGGGTTGCCCACGAGGGGCCCGGCAATGCCCACTCCCATCATTGGGGAAGCATCGTAGTGGCCAACGGCGACATGACGATCCCCCAGCGATACGCGCTGGACCTGGTCGGCGTGGATGCACATGGCCACGCCATGCGTGACAACGTGAAGGACTTCTCGCATACCACGCATGCCGATTGGCTGGGCTACGGCACCGAAGTACTGGCGGTCGCCGATGGCGTGGTCACCGCCAGCCGCAACTCCGAACCCGACAATGCTCCCTTGCAAGCCCAGCCGGAGCCTTCCTCGTTGACGCTCGACGGCCTGTTCGGCAACTACGTGGTGCTGCAGGTGGCGCCCGGGACGTGGGCTGGTTACGCGCATCTGAAACCCGGCAGCGTGCTGGTGAAGCCGGGCGACCACGTCAAGCGCGGCCAGGTGATCGGCCGACTGGGCCAGTCCGGAAATTCCGCGGCCCCACACCTGCATTTCCAGCTTGCCAACCGCCCCACCTTCGAAGGCTCCGAAGGCATGCCCTTCGTGTTCGACGCGTTCCGCTACGAAGGCACCGAAACCGAGGGCCAGATGTTCGGCCAGGGCGATCCGTGGAAGCCGACGGACGGATCGCTGCGCCACGACCAGATGCCGCTGAGCGACACCGTGATCAATTTCTCGCCCTAGCGTTGGGCCACCTCAAGCGCGTGCCTAAGGTGACACGCGCTTGAGGTCAAGGTCCTGGTAATCGTAGGCCGCCGCGGTGCGGGCGGACGCGCGCTTGAGCGCCAATCCAACGACATGGTGCGATGAGTCCAGCTTGAATGTGGCCAGCGCATCGGCATGGAGCTGGCGGTCGTCGAGCCTGAGCAGGAAAGTGTCGCCATGCCATGGGCCCAAGCTTGCCGTCATGCGCGATGAGCGCGTGAAGTTGGCATGCAAGGTACCGTTTTCGAGGGTGATGGACACATCGCCATACCACGCGTCGCGATAGGTGCCTGCGTAGTCGCCCAGCGGAAGCGCAGGCTTCACTGAAGTGTCGCGGGTGGCTTCGATGGCCTGGTCCTTCTTGCGTAAAGCCGCCTCGTGCAGGGAAACACGCTGCGCATAGGCAGCCACCCAATCCGTGGGTGTCACGCCAAGGTCGTCGTCGATCACGTGTTCGGTGATGGCATTGAAGGCGTCTTCGGATTCCTGGTTGGTCAGCACCACGATTGCCAGGTGACGATCGGGTACCAGGGTGACTTCCGAGACCTGTCCCGGGAAGCCTCCCGTGTGCCAGACGAGCCTGTGGCCACGGAAATCCGACACGAACCACCCTTCGGCATAACCGAAAGCATTCGGCTGGGCCGCTTCCAGCGCGGGTACCGGAGCCGCATCGATATCGATCGGCGTGACCACGTTGAACATCTGCTGCTGGGCCTGGGCACTGAACAGGCGGGAAGGCTTGGACCCGGCAGGCAAGCGCCCTTCGGCGAGCTGCATCCGGGCCCATAGGGCCATGTCGTGGACGCTGGAATAGATGCCAGCCGCACCGGGGTTGTTCTTCCACGCCAGGGGCGCCACGGGCATCAACGAGCCGTCGGCCTCCGGGAAGTTTCCCATGACCACATTGTCGCCAGGCTTCAGCTCGGTCGCGTCCATCCGGGATTCGGTCATGCCCAGTGGCTTGAAAATTCTTTCCCGGATGAAATCGCCATACGACTGGCCCGAGGCCTGCTCCACGATCAACGTGGCCACGGCATACATGATGTTCTCGTAGGCGAAGCTGTCGCGGAAGCCGGTGGACAACGGCAGGTAGCGCAAATGCTCCACCACTTCGCGCGTGTCGTACGAGGTGGCCGGAAGGAACAGCAGGTCGCCCGCATGCGAGCCCAGGCCACTGCGGTGGGCCAGGGTGTCGCGCAAGCGGATCTCCCGCGTGGCATAGGGCTCGGCCATGGCGAACCACGGAAGGTGATCCACCACGCGATCGTCCATGCTCAGCTTGCCTTCGTCGGCCAGCATCGCCATGGCGGTGGCGGTGACCGACTTGGTATTCGAGGCGATGCAGAACATCGTATGGGCGTCGACCTTGCGCGTGTCGTTGACAGCGCGCTGGCCGAAGCCCTGCTCGAAGACGACCTTGCCGTCCTTGATCACGGCCACCGCTATGCCTGGTACGTTGAAGGTGGCCCGCGCCTTCTCCACCACGGCAGCCAGGTCGCTCGGCACGGCCGACGCGGAGCCCGTTGCCGCCAACAACATCGCCGCCAGGATGATCCGATGCTTGGTTGGCTGGGTCGCCATGGGTCACGCTCATAGGAAAAAAGGCATGGTGGGGCGCGCAGGCCGTGGGGACATGTGCCAGAAGCCAGCATCGCTATAGGGCCAATGCATGGAGATATTCCCAAAGATGCCCCGATAACAGCCCCGGTCGTTCCGCAAATCGCCATTTCTTGCAAGCATCCTTGCCCCCGTTATCGCAATACTGCGACGTTCCCCACGCCCGCCTCATGGAGCTTCACCGCATGTCCCTTCACCCCAGGTTGCTCGCCCTTGCCATCGCCGCGATCGTTGTCGGCGCAACCGGCCTTCCGTCCGCGGCCCATGCCGCTCCCGCTGCATCCCGCCCGGCGCATGTCGATTTGCAGCAGGCGCTCGACGGATTGGCTGCGAAGGCCCAGCCTGGCCTGATCGGTATCGCCGTGGTTGACGTCAACAGCGGCAAGCATTGGAACGTGCGTGGCAGCGAACCGTTCGCCATGATGAGTTCGTTCAAGGCACCCGTAGCCATGGCGGTGCTCGACCTCGTCGACCAGGGCAAGCTGACGCTGGACCAGGAGGTCACGTTAGCCAAAAGCGACGCCCAGGATGGATCGGCCGTGCCATCCGTAGGTGCCGCCCTGAAGAGCGGCAGAACCCGCTTCACCGTGCGAGACCTGCTGGTGGGCGCAGTCACCCAAAGCGACAATACCGCGGTGAATGCCTTGATCAAGCTCATCGGTGGTCCCGCCATCGTCACTTCGAAACTGAAGTCGGCCGGTATCGAAGGCATGCGCGTGGATATGGATGAGGCTGGCATTGAAGAAATCTTCGAACAGCTACCCGCCGGAACGCCGCCTCCCAAAGGCGAAACCGATGCCCAGGAAGATGCGCGCTTTGCGAAGGGCTACGCCGCTTTCCTCGCCGACCCTCGCAACCGCACCACGCCCGAAGCCGCGGTGGATTTCCTCGGCAAGCTCGCCGCCGGCAAGCTGCTGACACCCTCTTCCACCAAGCTGCTGCTGAAACTGATGGGCGACCAGGTGATTCCCAACCGCCTGCGCGCGGGCCTGCCCAAGGGCACCGACTTCGCCGACAAGACGGGTACGTCCGGATCCATCAATGGGCGCACTGGCGCTTACAACGACATGGGCATCATCACCCTTCCCGATGGACGCCGCGTGCTGATAGGCGCGTTCCTGCGCGACTCGCCGGCCAACGATGCGCAGCGCAGTGCCTTGTTCGCGGATATCGGAAAAACCGTTTACCAGGCCTTGAAGACAGCACCCTGATCACGGTTGCAAAAAATTTTACGATATTTGTACTCGCCAGCCGCGTCGTTGAGTGAGAGCGTATGCCCCGCCCCCTCGGGGCATCCTCTATCCCTTGGAGTCGCTCGAAAGATGTTGCAGCAGGCCTTGACCCCGGACATCCTCGCCCATCCCTCCACCTGGTTGCTGCAAGACCCGCCCGGCACGGGCGAAGCGCCGCGCAGCAGCGTCGACCAGGCCATCGCCCGCGCCGCCGGCCGCACCAAGTCGCTCTTCAGTGCGCACTGGGTGCACATCGAAACGCCGGTGAACCTTCCCCACGTGGCGGTTGAAGCATCGCAGTTGGACGACGCCCTTGCCGCCATGCTCGAGCGTGCGTGCCAGCACGCACTGGTGGGTTCGCGCATAGACATCGAGGCGTGGTGCGATCCTTCGTGGGTGTTCATCGCGGTGATGGCGGGAGCGGCTGGGGACTCAGCCGACCGCGATACCGATGGCCGCTCGTCGATTCGATCCGTCGGCGAACCTGGCCCTCGCCCTGGCGATGGCTGCATCGACACGCAGCTGGTGGACGGCTCGCACCTGTCACTTCGCGCCTTCCCCGCCGCCACGCGCTAATCAGTCGCTACCCCGCTGGAAGCGCTCGAAGGGACCCAGGGCCTCCTCGACGGTTGCCTTCAGGCCCGCACGCCGCTTCACCAGCCACGTCCATTTCTGCACGCGAAGCTTGCTGGCCTTGCGATCCATTTTCAGATCAAGCGCCGCCACCATCTCATCGCCCACCAGCACCGGCAGGGCGAAATAGCCATACACCCGCTTGGTCGCCGGCACGTAGGCTTCGAAGCGATGCTCGTAGCCGAAGAACAGCGCCAGGCGCTTGCGCTGGATCACCAGCGGGTCGAACGGCGAGAGGATATTCACGCGTGATGGCTCATGGGCCACAAGAGCCTCAAGCGCCTCGGGCTCCACCCAGTGCCGCGTTTTCGTGGCATCGCCCACGTGAACTTCCACCAGCTTCTTCCGCCGGGCCGCCTTGTCGATCAATTCCCCAACCAGGGGTTTGAAACCGAGATTGCCGTAGCACGTGGAATCAAGGCTCACCAGCCCCTGCGAACGCAGCGCGCGATCGAGAAGGTATTGGGCGAACTGGACTGGCCTGGAACCTGCCGGACGGCGCGACCAGCCAAAGTGGCGTTTGGCCAACTCGTAGGTCTTGACGATGCCTTCGCGCCGGCTGATGGCGAGGTCGCCGTTGAAGAACCCGAAGGTAAGCGCCCGTTTCGAAGGCTTGCGACTGCCCCATGGATGGGTCTTGTCCACCAGTACATCGTCGTCGATGTCGCGGATCGACAACGGTCCGTCGCGTCGGATGCGCCTTAACAGCGCGCGATAGTCTTCATCGCTCACCGCACCGAAGTAGGACGTGGGGTTTTCCCGGTAGGCATCCATCGCCGGGACGAAATGCCGGTAGTCATCCATGGGCAGGTAGGCCAGCGCGTGCGCCCAGTATTCGAAGACCGATTTGTCCACCGACTGGGCGTGTGCCAGGTCGGCCACCCGGTAACCGGGAATCCTGCTATGGAGAATATGGTGGTGGCTGCGCTCGATCACGTTGATGGTGTCGATCTGCACGTAGCCCAGGTGGCTAACCGCCGCCTCGACCGCCTGGGCGCCCTCGCCGAAAGCAGGAGGCCCCAGCAGATGCTGGGCACGCATCCAGATGCCCCGCGCATGGGAAGGGTCCAGCCGAACCGACGCCACCGCCATGCATGATTCTCCTTCGAGGCGAATATCCGCATAAAGATACAACGCGACGCCCGGCAAACAACGGGCGTATCCTTCCAGTGACTTCCCGCAATGGGCGAGACCCATGTCCCGAAGCAAGCGCAATGCATGGCCCGACCTGTCGTCGCTGGACTTAGGTCCCACGCTCGCGACCCTTCACCTGTGGTCGCAGGTGGCTGGCAAGATCCGCCTGGCGCTCACCCCGTGGATCAACCAGAGTTGGCAGGTCACCCTTTACCTCTCCGCGCGAGGCCTCACCACCGGACTCATCCCTTTAGGCGATCGCGCATTCGAATTCGAGTTCGACCTGCTCGATGACCGCGCGGTGATCCGCGACACCGACGGCAGCGTAGAAACCATCGAGCTCAAGCCGCGAAGCGTGGCCTCGTTCTACGCTGAAGTGCTGGCCGCGCTCAAACGCCTGGGCATCGAAGTACGCATCGACGCCATGCCATGCGAAATCGACGGCGCCGTGCCGTTCCACAAGGATCGGGCCGAACGCGCCTACGATGGCGATGTGGCACGCACCTATTGGCGCGCCCTTCTGCAGGCGCAGCGAGTGATGCAGGTGTTCCGCACCCGTTTCCGCGGCAAGTGCAGCCCGGTCCATCTGTTCTGGGGCGCCTTCGACCTTGCCGTTACCCGCTTCTCGGGAAGATCCGCGCCGCCGCATCCCGGGGGTGCGATCAACATGCCCGACGAAGTGGCCCGTGAAGCGTACTGCCAGGAAGTCTCCAGCGCCGGCTTCTGGCCCGGTGGCGGCCCGGTAACGGGACCTGCGTTCTACAGCTATGCCTATGCGGCGCCTAAAGGATTCAGCCAATACAAGGTGAGCCCTCAGGCCGCGTACTACGACACCACGCTCGGGGAATTCCTGCTGCCGTATGACGCGGTACAGGCAGCGGACGACCCCGATGACACGCTGCTGTCTTTCCTGCAAACCACCTACGAAGCCGCGGCGAACCTCGCCCAGTGGGATCGCGGGCAGCTTGAAGGGCCCACCGGGCCGATCGGACATCCGCCGTAAGTGTCCGGCTTTAAGCAAACCCTAGGAAATGGCGGTTTATTCTTGGCCAAAGGAACCGATGGGGCAGTGCTGTTGACGATCAAGCTAGCGCGCAAGGCACGCCTGTCGACGGCGGCGATCTTGTCACCAGGCCAAGTCCCGTACCTCATCGCCATCGTATTGCTGGCCGCGGCCACCCCGGCCCACGCCGGGCCGCCCTATACCACCGACGATCCCGAACCCACGGACCACGGTCATTGGGAAAACTACCTATTCGCCACCGGGACACATGCCAATCGCGAACGCAGCGGCGATGCAGGACTGGAGTTAAATTACGGCGCTGCGGAAAACTTGCAGCTGAGCACCGACCTGCCCGTGCAGTATGAGAACGGCAACGGTCACCGAGTGGGACAAGGCGACCTGGAGTTCGGCGCCAAGTACCGATTCCTGCACCAGTCCGAAGGCAGCCTGTCACCCGATGCCGCGTTCTATCCGTCGATCAGCCTGCCCACCGCCAGCCGCAAGTTCGGCGCAAGGCATGTCGGCCTGTTCCTGCCGGTTTGGATGGAATGGGACACGGGCGATTGGTCGACCTTCGGCGGCGGTGGCTACCAGATCAATCCTGGCCAGGGCAATCGGAACTACCAGCTGGTCGGCTGGGCTGTCACGCGCAAGATGAGTGAAAAGCTGTCCCTTGGTGCCGAGATCTACCACCAGACGGCCGATACGGTGGGGGGCTCGGCGTCCACCAACCTGGGGCTGGGCGTGACTTATGCGATCACCGAGCATCTGGCGCTGATGGCGTCGGGCGGCCCTGGCATCCATCGTTCACGCGACGCTGACCGCTCGGCGTTCTACGCCAGCATCCAGTTCACCCGATAGCGTCAACGGTCAGAATTCGCCAACCTGCAGCTGCGACAGCGATGCCCGGAAGATGGCCTGGAGGCCATCGGACAGGTAATCCACGGTGGTTCCGCCACTGCCCATCATGCCCATCTTGATCAATGATGAGCCAAAGCTTCGGCGCGTGGGTGCCACCACCGGCGGCCCTCCCTGTTCGCTCCAGTGCATGGTCACCAGTGCATCGTCGGTCCCCTCGTCCACGCTCCAGGCGATATCGACCGATCCAAGGGGCACGGACAGCGCGCCATGTTTCAACGCGTTGGTGGCAAGCTCATGCACCAGCATCGACAACGTCAGCGCCGGCTTGGGCCCCAGGTCGACATCCGGCCCGGAAACGCGCACCCGGCTATCCACGCCCAGCTTACCCAGCGTGGTGGCGATGATGGTCTGGGCCTTCGCCCCCTTCCACTGCCGTTCCAGCAGGTTATCGTGCGCACCGCTGAGCGATTGCAGCCGCTGCTCGAACACGCTGATGCGGACCGGGTCCAGTCCACGCAGCGTGCTGGTGGCGATCGCCTGCACCATGGCCATGGAGTTCTTCAGGCGATGGCCGATCTCATGGTTAACCAGGTGCTGGTTGATTTCCGCGCGGCGCCTTTCGGTGACATCCTCGAAGAAGCCAACGAATCGCGAGCTGTCGAGCTTCCGCACGCGGATCAGGAACCAGCGTCCACCCAGTACCTCGGACTTGTGATGCACCACTTCGTCCTGGCCGGTGAGCAACACGCGCTCGTACACCGGCAGCATGGGCACCAGTGACGTGGGCATCACCGTCGACCACGGTCTTCCCACCACCGTGGCGCCGGGAAGACCGGTAAGGCGAGTGAACGCTGGATTGACTTCCTCGAAGAGGAAATCCACCACATGGCCGTCGCTGGACCAGATCGCCTCGCCGGCATAGAACCCTTCGTTCATGTCCTCGATCAGCGTGCGGTACTTCAGTTCCGACACGCCAAGGCCAATCGCCTTGTCCACCACCCGTGCCAGCGAAGTAAGGAATCGAAGGTCCTTGTCGGTCCATTTGCGCGGCCGGGTGTCGACGGCGGCCAGGGCACCAACCAGTTCGCCCGTAGGCAGATAGATCGGTACGCCCAGGTAGGCGATCACGCCCAGGTCCACGATGGCAAGGTTCTCCCTCACCAGCCCATGCAGGTTCGCATTCGATACCACCAGCGGCTCGGCCGCCTCCACCACGTGCTGGCAGAACGAATGCGTTATCGGCGTCTCCCCGATCGACGCCCAGGGCTCGGGCAGGCCGCTATGGCCGGCAAACACCTGTCGGTGCTCATCGACAATGGAGATGATGGCCACCGGCACGTCCAGCGCCACCCGCACATGCTCGGTCAGATGGCCAAACTGCTCCTCGCCGCGGCGATCGAGCAGGCCGCTGTTGCGAATCGCCTGCAGGCGAGACGCCGGGGACGGTCGCGGTGCTTGTGAGTCGGCCATGGATCGGGCAGCGATCGAAGGAAGTTGCTGCCTATAGTACGGCCTGGCACTTTCCCCGTGCCCTGGGCGGTGGCAGGATCGTGACGGAGGGCCCGTTTTCACCATGCACTTCGCCGACCTCACGCCCTATCGCTATCAGTGGGCTCCGATACGTTCGGAGATCCTCAATGTCGGCTGGCTTTCGAACGAGCACTATTTTTGCCATGGCCCGGTGGACGAACGCCTGAGGGCCATCCTGGAAGAACTCGTTGCCCACCCGGTCAACCTCTTCCGCGGGTACCACGTGTGTGAGTTTTGCCCGCAACCTGTGGTTCGATACGACGCGCACGGGCATCCGGTCACGAGTTTCCTGTCGGGCACGCAGGGCAACGGCGAGATACGGGTCAAGGGTCTGCATGGCCTGACCTACGTGGCGCCGGTGATGGTGCATCACTACGTGACCGTCCACGGCTATTGCCCGCCGCAGGAATTCCTCGACGCCATCACCCGCGCCGCCACGGCGGCATCGCCCGCGGACGTGCCGGAGGCGATGCGTCCTTCGCTCACGGTGGTGTCGTCGCGGAAAACTCCCTGATAAAGCTCAATTCAGAAGATTTGCCCATCTTCATGTCAGTGGTGACGGTGAGCCATTTCCGGTCCGACGTCACCGAATAGCGCTGGGTAACGTCCGGTTTGCCGGCGGTATGCAGCACCACCACGAACGTGTCGCCGTCCCAACCCGCCTGCGTGCCCACCGGGCTGCTGGACGAGGCGACATCCACCGACACGCTATGCGGATGGCCATCGGGCGACAGCAGGATCACGCCGGGCTTCTGCACGATATCCAGCTTGTCGGGAATAAGCCCGCGCCGCTGCAGCGACTCCACCAGGCCGCTGCCGGCGCCTTGCCCGGCAGTGGATGACGGCGTGGATCCGGAGCTGTCCGTATTGCCGCCACCACCGTGGCCGCCATGACCACCGCCCATGCCACCCATTCCGCCCATGCCACCGCCTCCCCCGCCATGCCCGCCGCCGTGGTGGCCACCACCGCCGCCCTGCCCCTGACGCTCGGACGCCAGCAACGCGATCTTGGCGTCCGGATCTTCGCTTCGGGAGGGGTCGACGACCCAGTGCCCGCCAAGGTCCTGGGGGTGCTGGGGCCTGATGGCGAGTTTGGGCGCGCCTTGCGTAGCACAGCCGGCAACGGCAGCCGCGCAGGCCAATGCCAGGCCAAGCGGCCTGGGGGAACGAAGTCTCAGAAGCATGGATCCGGTCCCTTGGGATGATGGCAGTGGGTACTGCAGCCAAGAACGGGCGGCCGGCGATATGGTTTACCACCTGGCGCAAGGAATTCCCGGTCCGCTGTTCTAGACTTTCCATTCACCCGGAGACACCCATGTCCGATAGCCGCCCCCCGCTCCCACCATTTGACCGCGACAGTGCCACCGTGAAAGTGCGTGCGGCCGAAGATGGCTGGAACAGCCGCGATCCCGAGCGCGTCTCCAAGGCGTATACGGAAGACAGCCGTTGGCGAAACCGCGCCGAATTCATCACCGGTCGGGCCGAGATCGTGGCGTTCCTCACCCGCAAATGGCGCCGCGAGCTCGAATACCGCTTGATCAAGGAGCTGTGGGCCTGGCAGGACAATCGCATCGCCGTGCGCTTCAGCTACGAGTACCGCGACGATTCGGGCAACTGGTTCCGTGCCTATGGCAATGAGAACTGGGAATTCGATGCTTCGGGCCTGATGCGCGCACGACACGCGTCGATCAACGACCTTCCCATTCTTGCGGCCGATCGGAAGTTCTTCTGGGATCTGTCCGCTCCCCGGCCAGCCGATCATCCGGGCCTCGCCGAGCTCGGCCTCTAGACCCAGGCAGCACCCGAATTCAACCGCAAGGGAACGAGTTTCAAGGTGGGCGCCGGTCGCTACGCTACGCGACATGGAGGACACCCGACCCCTTGTCCGGAGAACACCCATGCTGTCATTGACGCTTGCCAATTACACCGCTCCGTTCGGCGACATCCTGCTGGTGATCGACGACGCCGGCCGCTTGCGCGCGCTGGACTACCCCGACCACCGCACGCGCATGCACCGCCTTCTTCGTGAACACTGCGGCGAGCACGTGCTTTCGCCTGGCCCGCTGCCACCTGACCTGGCCGACAAACTCGACCGTTATTTCCGGGGCGAACTGACCGCCCTGGAAAACGTGGAGGTGATCACGGCGGGCACCGATCTGCAGGAAAAGGTATGGGCCGCGCTACGCGCCATTCCGGCGGGGGAAACCCGTAGCTACGGGCAGTTGGCCAAGGAGCTGGGGATGAACGACCCACTCGCGGCACGCGAGGTGGGCGAGGTCAACAACGCCAACCCCATCGCCATCGTCACGCCCTGCCATCGCGTGATCGCCAAGAATGGTGAATTGAAGGGCTACGCCGGCGGCGTGCACCGGAAGAAGTGGCTGCTCGAACACGAACACGCACTGCCGATGCCACCGGCCAAGGCCGAATTGCCCATGGCCCAGCTACCCGGCTTTTGAAACCGGACGTCGCGCCAGCTTGACCACGCCAGCTCGGAACGTGAGGTTAAGGCGCGTGTCCCCGGTGAGCGAATGGATGCCTGCTTCAAGTGGAAGCACTCCGTGGTAATTCATCCGCGAGGGCCCACCCCAGACCACGACATCCCCGTTTACCAGGGGAATTGACCGGGGCGGCTCGCCGTTGCCCTGGCCGCCGAAACGAAAGGTGGCCGGCAGTCCCAATGACACCGACACCACGGGCATGTCCTTGAGGAATCCGTTGCGGTCCTTGTGCATGTGAAGCGAGGAGCCGACGGCATAACGGTTGATCAGGCAAACATCGGGTGTGTAGCCGGTAAACCCAGCTTCCGCCGCGGCCCGCGTGGCCAGATGGGTGAATATGGCCGGCATCGGCGGCCACGGGTTACCTGTCAATGGATCGACCGCTGCATAACCGTACCCGTTGCGTATGTTGACCCAGCCAACCTCGCCGCAGTTGGTCATGGCGATGCGCATCGGTGCACCCGAAGGCGTGGAAAGATGCCGGAACGGCGCGGACACAGCGATGTCGGCTATCACACGGACCACTTCAGCCGGGTCGTGGACAAATCCCCGCAGCACACATGCGCCGGGTCCGATTACTTCCTTATCCACGCTACCGCGCAGCCTTCTTGGGCTGGCGCCTGTTGAGATAGCGCGCCAGCACCACGGCGTGGTTTATTCCAGGATCCTTCGCTGCATAGAGCAGCGTGGTGTGCCGGCCACGCACGTCGGCAAGGAAAGTGTCGACTGCCGGGTTGCCCCGGAGCTCATCGAGATAGTGCGCGGAGAATTGCTTGAAGCGCGCCGGATCATGGTCGAACCATTGCCGAAGCTCGACCGAAGGGGCAAGGTCCTTCCGCCATTCATCCAGCGCTGCACGGTCCTTTGACACGCCGCGCGGCCACAGCCTGTCAACGAGAACGCGACGCCCGTCGGACGGCTCCGGCGTTTCATGGATTCGCTTGATGGCAAATACCGGCATGCGCCAATGATACCGCGTCCCGGCCGCGGCGCCGACTAACGGCTGACCTGCCTTTCGTCGGCTTTTCCGGAATAGGTGACCGTGGAGTCGGCGTTTACGGATGATGTCACGCGCAGTCCGCTGCCCTGGCAAACGTCGACGTTGGCGAGCGTGGCGCGGCGACCGCCCTGGAAATCAACGAGGACATCCCGGAGGCACGGCCCGGATGAGATGCGAATGGCTGTCGAGGTCAGGCCACCTTGCAACGGGCCACCAAGCGGCACGGCGACAAATTCCCCACTGCTTGCAGGCGCCAGGGCCACGGCGAGCATGCTGTCCGAGGTGGCATTGACCAGCGTGAAAATCCTGGCGCGCGAAAGAGCCTGCGAAGGCTCCGCGGCATGGGCGGACATGCCGCCAAAGGACACCATGGCGGCAACGACGGCGGAAGCGACGGTGGCGAAGCGGACGGCAGACATGGCGATACTCCAGGCGGGGGTGTCGTCGACATCAGGCCGGAGAGGCCGCAACCAGCGCCACACATTCGGGACGAATCGTCGTAGCGAAGGGGCCAATCGTAGGATTTCCCCCCGATTTTGGATGCTGCAATAACTGCGTCTAAGATGGGGTCAACCCCAATTGGTCACTCGCCATGAAAGTTCGCCTGGGCTCGATCGAAGTCGGACTGGCACGCTACCTCCAACTCTGGACAGCCGTCGTCCTGGTGTTTGCGGTGCAGAAATATCTGCAAGATGCCATGGACGACCGCAGCTGGTCCGCCATCACCTACCTGCGATGGTCGATGATCCAGTGGTACATCTGGGCCGCCCTGGCGCCGCTGGTGTTCGATCTTGCCTTGCGGTTTCCCCTGGAGGTTCCGGTGAATTACCGGAACCTGGGAATGCAGCTTGTTGCAAGCTTCGCCATCACGTCCCTGGCGCTGGTGATCGGTGCGGCGATTTCCACGCCCTTTGAGCCAAGTTCATTCGGCGAGCAACTGGTCCAGTTCAGCCATCACATCTATAGCGGTCTGCTGACGTACTGGGCCCTGTTCGCGATTCAGCAGACTGCCCAGCTTTATGCCGAGAAAGCCCGGCGCAACGCCGAAGCAAGCCGCCTGGCGGCCGAGCTGGCCCAATCGCGGCTCCAGGCATTGAGGTCGCAAATGCAACCTCATTTCCTGTTCAACACGCTGCACGCCATCGCCACCTTGCTCAAGGAAGATGCCCTTACCGCCGAGGACATGCTGCTGCGCCTGAGCGACCTGCTGCGCGCCTTCCTCGACGACCAGGAAGGCCAGGAGATCAGCCTCCGGCGCGAATTGGTGCTGCTTGATCTCTACATGGGCATCCAGCAGATGCGCTTCAAAGACCGGTTGACCACGCGCGTCTATATTCAGCCCGATACGCTTGATTGCGCCGTACCCAGCCTGATCCTGCAGCCCATCGTCGAGAACGCCATCCGCCATGGGATCAGCCAGCGGTTGGGGGCCGATTGCGTGGAAATCGAAGCCAGGCGCGAGGGAGGCACCCTGCGCATCGAGGTGCGCAACCGGAACAGCACGCTTGAGCCTGGGCAAGCTTCCGTCGATGCAGCACCCGGGCATGGCATCGGCCTGAAGAACACCGAACTGCGGCTACGGGAACTGTATGGTGATGCCGCGACCGTCCGCCTGGACATGATCTGGCCTGAAGGCGTGGTCTGCCGCATCGACCTGCCCTACCGCGAACTGGAGGAACTGGACGACGCGCCGGAGGTGGTAACGGCATGACCATCAGTGCACTGGTCGTGGACGACGAGCCGGTGGCGCGCCGTGCCATCGTCCGACTGCTCCGCGACGATCCTGACATGGCGGTGCTGGGAGAATGCGGGGACGGGGCGTCGGCTGTCCGTGCCATCCGTGAGCAATCGCCGGACCTGGTCTTCCTGGATATCCAGATGCCCGCCATGAACGGCATCGACGTCGTGGCGACCATCGGCGCGCAACGCATGCCGACCACGGTCTTCGTGACCGCCTTCGAGCAATATGCCGTGCGCGCCTTCGAGGCCAACGCGGTCGACTACCTGGTCAAGCCTTTCAGCCGTGAACGCTTCGCCGAGGCACTGCGCCGAGTCAAGGCCCGCGTCGCCACGCGGGGCGACGACTCCGGCATCCAGCAAGTGCTGGACGCCTTAAGACGTCGCACCGATTACCTCGAGCGCGTACCTGTGCGAAACGACGACCACATCATCTTCGTCGACGTAGCGGATATCGTGTGGATCAAGGCCACCCGGAATACAGTACAGGTGAATCTGGTCGATCGAGCCTACGACATGCGCGAAACCCTGACCGGCCTCGCCGAGCGGCTCGATCCGCGCCATTTCGCCCGCATCCATCGCTCGGCCATCATCAACGTTCGCCGCGTGCAGACCATCCAGCCGTGGTTCAATGGCCATCATGTGGTCACCATGGATACCGGCCAGAAGCTGCGCATGAGCCGCTACCAGCACGAAGCATTTCTCCGGCTGGTATCGGCCCGCGTCGAGCGTTGATCTATTCCCCTTACGCGGTATACCGACGCGCCGGCGCGGTATGCGACAGGTTCGGGAACAGGTTCCGCCGGGCATCCTCAAGGCGGATCACATCCGCCGCATCCGGCACCGCGGGTATGGTCAACAGTTCGCCAAGCTCCAGGCCGCGAAGCGATGCGTCCACCATGTCTTCGGCCGTCATGACGATTTCGCTGGGAAGGTGTTCGATCGGCACGCCGGCGGTATCCCAGAACGGCGTTGCCGTTGCGCCAGGCAGTACGGCCTGGAACCGCAGGCCGGAGTTGCCCAGTTCGTGCTGGAGCGACTGTGTCAGCGCAACCACGTATGCCTTCGTCCCGGCGTAGACGCCGTTCAAAAGCTCCGGCGAAATCGCAACGATCGAGCTGATGTTGATGATGGTGCCGGCCCCGCGCTTGACCATGGCCGGCACCGCCGCATACGTCAGCCGGGTGAGCGCGACGACGTTGATGGAGATCATCTTCTCCATGTCGCCGATATCCGATTCCAGGAGCTTCGACGCCGCGCCGAACCCCGCATTGTTGACCAGCATGGAGATCGCCGAATCGTCGCGCAGTCGTGCCTCAACCACCTTGCTCGATGCTGCATCGGTGAGGTCCGCGGTGATGGTCTCGACGTGGCGGCCGGTCTGGGCCGATATGCGCGAAGCCACCTGCGCGAGCTTGTCGGCACTGCGGGCGACCAGGATAAGGTCATAGCCCTGCCGCGCAAGGCGGTCTGCATATACCGCACCGATGCCGGTGGATGCGCCCGTGACGAGGGCCTTGCCTTTGGTGGAAGACGTGGAGGTAATCATAAGAGGACCTTGCCAGGGTTACTGGCGGATGGGGGAAAGGGGGAAATGAGGAACTAGCTTCCGGCGAGAATCTGTTCGCGCACCGCTGTCAGGATGTCTTTGGCGACGGCCGGGTCTTTCATGGCCCGGGCCAGGTTCACCGCGCCCACCACCGACGCCACCACTGCCCTGGCCCGGCGCCTTGCCGCCACGCCACTGCCGATGAAAGGCAGCAGTTGCTCCACGCTGCGTTCAAATTGTTCCGAGATGGCCTGGCGTACCGCTGGGCCGCCGAAGCGCGCTTCGCCGACGAGGAAACAAACCCCGCAACCGGTCTCCGCGCTGCGAACGTGCTCATCGCTGAAATAGATATCGACGATGGTCTTGAGTGAAGGTTTCTTCACCTTTGCGAGCAATGCCTCGATCTGCGCATGGCCGGCCAGCATCATCCGGGTGACGGCCGTGGCGATCAGGTCGTCACGCGATGAAAAATGGCTATAGAAGGTGCCTGCGGTGAGACCGGCATCCTTCATCACCTCGGACACGCCAAGGCTGTCCATGCCTCCACGGGCAATCTGGGCGGTAGCCGCCGAGAGAATGCGTTCCCTGCTCTGTGCCTTGTCTGCCTGCGAATAGCCCATGATTGTGCCGTATGGTTGTACTACTGAGAATCAATAGTACGCTCATACGGCACATTGTCAACAGACGGCCTTAGACGATGTCCACCGCCGTAAGCCTGAGGACCGTACGAAGCTCGAACCCCAGCTTCTCGTAAAGCCGGGTCGCGCCATCGTTGCCGGCAGACACATGCAGGAATGAAACAAGCCCCGCCGCCCGGTGGCGATGGATCAGGGCGCGCATCACAGTGCCCGCCAGTCCCCTGCCCACATGATCAGGATGCGTACAGACGGCGCTTATCTCCACCGCGCCGGGCAATGCCATCCGTTCGCCGGCCATGGCGACAAGCTCGCCGTCCTTCATCACGCCCATATAGGCGCCAAGCTCCGGCGTTCGACGACGGAAGAACTCCGGATACACCTTCGCCGTCAGTGACGACATTGCACTCCAGGCGTCGGGCCCAAGTACGCTCACGCCTTCTACCGGTTCGAAATCAGGACAAGTCAACGAGCGGACGAACTGCAAGGTGTCAGGCGTTGCGTGGTATTTGGTCGTCTCGAGCCGAATCCAGTTGTCCGGAAGGATTGTTGGAGCGACACCCACGAAATAGCGACGCCCCCTCAAGGCAGCATCGTCGACCACTTTGGCGTTTATGTCGTCGACGGCGACGAAGGGCGCGTGGTCGTGGTCATACCAAAGTGCATCGCCTGCCCGCCGCGCAAGGCCGGCGTGCCTGCCCGAAAGCGACGCCCAGGCGGGATTGTCCATGGGGTTGGTAAGCATGCTCTCGCCCAGCCACAGTCACGGGGTTACCATACAACGGTACCTGGAGTACGCCATGGCTTCAGTGATATCGGTCAATGTCGGACTGCCCCAGGATATCCCGTGGCAGGGCAAGGTGGTCCGCACCGCGGTGTTCAAGCGGCCCGTGACGGGACGTGTCATGGTGCGCACCCTCAATATCGATGGCGATGGGCAAGCCGACAAAGCGGGCCACGGCGGCCCGAACCGGGCGGTGATGGTCTATCAGCTTGAGTCCTATCGATATTGGGAGGCGTTGCTCGAACGGCCGCCCCTGGAGCTTGGGCAATTCGGCGAGAACCTCACCATCGATGGCCTTCCGGACTCGGAGGTATTCATCGGTGACCGCTACCGCATCGGCAACGCCGTGTTCGAAGTCAGCCAGCCGCGTGTAACGTGCTACCGCGTTGGCCTGCGGATGAACAACCCACAGATGCCGGCGCTTCTGGTGTCCCACCACCGGCCGGGGTTTTATTTCCGCGTCATCAAGGAAGGCGACATCGGCGCGGGTGACCTGATTGAAAAAGTCAGCGAAGGCCCGGAGCGGTTTTCAGTGGCCGACATCGACGCGCTTTTGTATTTGCCTGGCCACGATGTTCCGGGCCTGGAACGAGCATTGCGCATCCCGGCATTGAGCTCCGGCTGGCAGTCGTCGTTCGACGACATGCTTGCCGCCTCTCGAGAGCCCGATGCACCTGCCCGCCTTCCGCTAGCCTGGGTTGGTTTTCGCCGCATGCGCGTACGAATTGTTACGCCCGAGAGCCGCCAGGTCCGTTCTTTCGTCTTCGAGGCGGTTGACGGCTCGCCCTTGCCCGCTCCCCTCGCCGGCCAGTTCGTGGTGGTGCGCATGGCGCGCGAAGGTGGCTTGCCGCCTCTGCTCCGAAACTATTCCATCTCCGCATATCTGGATGACAAGGCCTACCGCATCAGCGTCAAACGAGATTCCGGCGAAGGCAGCCAGTACCTGCACGACCATATCGGTGCCGGTTCGGTTGTCGAGCTAAGCGCCCCGCGCGGGGTGTTCACCCTGGGTGACGATGCGCTTCCGGCAGTTTTTCTCAGTGCCGGCATCGGCATCACACCGGTGCTTGCCATGCTCCGTAGCCTTGCAGCCACATCCAGCAAGCGTGCGGTCTGGTGGGCGCATGGGGCGCGCGATGGCGACGACCAGGCATTCGGGGATGAAGTCCATGCCCTCCTCGCGTGCCTGCCACAAAGCCGGAGCCTGGTGTTCTACAGCCGGCCTGCGGAAAACGATGAGTTGGGTTTGCAGTACGACCAACGCGGGCGGCTGACGATCACCGCGGTGCAGGCGATGGGCGCGCCGAAAGACGCGCACTTTTATCTCTGCGGGCCGGCGTCGTTCATGGATCAGCTGCAAGCCGACCTCAAGGCATGGGGGGTTATCGATGCCCATATCCACACCGAGGCTTTTGGCAGTGGGCCGGCGTTGACGCCAGGCCTCTCCCTGCCTGCCCGGCCCGTGCACCAGCCGGAGGGCGAAGCAGGGACCGGTCCGGTGGTCACATTCTCCCGAAGTGGACTGACGGTGCCCTGGCACGCACGCTTCGGCTCACTGCTTGAGCTGGCCGAAGCATGCGATGTACCCGTCCGCTGGTCCTGCCGCTCCGGGGTCTGCCATAACTGCCAGTGCGCACTGCTCGACGGCACCCTTCGCTACGAGCCCGACCCCCTCGATCCACCCGAGGTGGGTGACGCGCTCATTTGCTGCTCGGTGCCCGAGAACGCCGTGTCACTTGACCTATGAGGTGACGCCCCTCGCAATTCAGCTACGTAGAGTCTCGAACAGGAACCACGCGCGCTTCTCGGACTGGTCGATCCAGTTCTCAAGCAGGCTCGTGGTGGCCACATCGTTCTCTTCCGCACACACTTCATGCGTGGCGCGCATTTCGGCAATCAGCTGGACATTGTCCTGGCGCAACTCCGCAAGCATACCTTCGGGCGTAACGAAGTCCGCATCGTTGTCCTTGATGCGCTGCAGGCGGGAGATCTGGCCGATCGAGCGTACGGTGGTGCCCCCGATCTTGCGCACCCGTTCTGCAATGTCGTCGGTCATGGCCAGCAGTTCGCCAGAATGGCCATCGAGTAGTTCATGCCATTCCCGGAAATGCGGGCCGGACATGTGCCAGTGGAAATTCTTGGTTTTCAGGTAGACGGCGAATACGTCGGCAAGCAGCGCATTGAGGGCACCGGAGATGTCCCGGGTAGCCGTGGCGCTGAGGTCGGTCGGGGTGTTGAGAGGTGCCTTGCGGCGCTTGATGGCCTCGGCCTTGTCCTTGGCTTTCAGACCCTTGTCTTTGGCTTTTGCTTTCATGCGGCGAACTCCGGGCGGGTGACTCCATCAAGCATACGCCAGCCTTATGCACATGACATGACTCACTTGCGAAGCAGGCCGAAAGGAATCCATGCTTCAGAATATGCCTCTACCAAAGAATTCAGTCGCTCGACCGACGACAGGCGTGCACGTATTGCAACTGCCCTTCAGGCCGCCCTACGATTTTGAAGCCGTGCTTGGGTTCCTTGCCCCGCGTGCCTTTGCCGGCCTCGAGCACGTCGATGAGACGGGCTATGAACGTACCTTCGGCACATCGGCAGAGCCGGGCTGGCTTCGGGTAACCAGGGACCCGATCACGCCCAACACGCTTCGCGCCGAACTGCATGGCTTGTCCAGCGCAGGCATGGCCGACGCGGAGAGACGCCTTCGAACCATGTTCGACCTCGACGCCGATCCACGCGTGATCGGCCGCGACCTTGCCCGCGACCCGTTGCTGGCCCCGCTGGTCAAGCAGCGCCCGGACACGCGCGTGCCCGGATCGTGGAATGGATTTGAAGTAGCTGTGCGCACGGTGCTTGGGCAACAAGTGAGCGTAAAAGCTGCGCGCACTTTTGCCGCCCGCCTGATCGAAGCCCATGGCGTACCTCTTGCCACGCCGCATCCGTCGGGCCTAAACCGCTTTTTCCCTTCTCCAGAGACACTGGCCACGGCACCCTTGCGCGCCATCGGCCTTACCGGTGCACGCGCGGCCAGCCTCAACAGCATGGCCCAGGCAGTGGCGGACGGGTGTGTGTCGTTCGATCCCGGCCAAAGCCTGGAAGTATTCCTCGCCTCGTGGATTGCGCTGCCAGGCATCGGCGACTGGACAGCGCAGTACCTGGCCATGCGAGCCCTGCACCACCCCGACGCCTTTCCTGCCGGCGACCTGGTGCTAAGGAAGGCAGCGTCAAACGGCATGGACACGCTCCTGACCATTCCCGCGCTCCGTGCGCGAGCAAAGGATTGGAGCCCCTGGCGAAGTTACGCCGTGATCCATCTTTGGCAGACGGCTGCAGTGCAGGCTGTTTGAATCAACACTCGCTAAGCGAATCAAAAGCCTTAAGCTAACCAAAAGGCTCGAGCGCTAGCGTGACTCCAACGACGGCAGCACGCCGCCGTGGGAGGTGCGTCATGCGCTCGTTCCTGTCCGGGCTGTTCGCACTGGCCGTCGCCGGCACGGCATGCGCCGGCGAAGGGCCGCTGGGTATCGATCATCGCCTTCACTACGACAACAGCGGTATCTGGAAGCGAAGTAACCAGCAAGTCCTCATGTACGGCACCATTCTTACGGTTGGTGCCGGGGCGCTGGCGTTGGGCGACCATGATGAACTTGGCGACACGTTCTGGCGCACGGTCGACGCCATGGTCATCACGGGCGTCAGCACCCAGGCACTGAAATACACCTTCCGGCGCGAACGACCCTCGCAGACAGACAGCCCCAATCGTTTCTTCACCAGCCACGGCAAGGGATTTCCCAGCGGCGAAGTCGCGGCGATGTCGGCGGCAGTGACACCGTTCATCGTCAACTACGGCGAAGACCATCCGGCCGTCTACGCCCTGGCCCTGCTGCCCGCATACGACGCCGTGGCGCGCATGAAAGTGCACGCGCATTGGCAAAGCGATGTACTGGTGGGTGCCGTGATCGGCACCGGCGTAGGCATCTGGGCCACGCGTCGCGAGTCACCCTTGATCGTGGGTTGGCTTCCCGGGGGCTTCAGCGTGGGCTATGTGCATCATTTCAAGCCTTAGCTGATCAGAGATTCACGCCACCGTCCTGTCCATCGCCTGGGCGTGGGCGTCGACCGGGTCGGCCTCTGCGGGCGGCGCACCAAAACGCGTCTGGACCCGTGCACCCGAGGTCAGGGTGAGGTCCACCGGGCAGCGGTCGGCTATTTCCATCACGCGTGCCCGTTGCTCGTCGGTGATCTTGCCCTCGAAGCAGATGGTTCGGGAAAAGAGATCCGGCCTTGGCTGGGTGTTGTCCTTGGCGTGTCCTACCGCGGTTCGGATGTTAGTGATGGGCAAACCCTTCTTCTTTGCATAAAGCCTGAGGGTCATCGTGGTGCACGCGGCCAGGCCCGCGCAAACCAGGTCATACGGCGTCGGACCCGAGCCAAGGCCGCCGGCACTGACCGGCTCGTCGGCGAAAAACGGATGCCGCCTGCGCGCATGGCCACCTGGAAAATGCCTGCCCCTGTTTCTTCGGCCAGCACGTCGCCTCCTTGCCCCAGCGCACGTGTTTCCGCCACCGGTTCAAGGTAACGCGATGCCCAGGCGGTGAGCACCGTGGCGACATAGGTGGTCTGGGCGTGGCCCTTCAGGTAATGGTCGGCGCCATCAAGCGCAACGAAGCTCTTCGGGTACCGGGCTGCGGCAAATATTTCTTCGCCCTGGGAAATAGCTACATAGGGATCGTCGGGCGCGTGCATCACTAGCAGAGGACACCCAAGGCTCCGCACCCCCTCGTGGAAAGGTGCATTGATGGAAGCAACGGCACGCACCGATCCGATGGCGGCCGCCGCGGCGAGCACGGCCGCGCCCCCCTGGCTATGGCCGACCAGCAAGGTGGGCGCGATGCCAGCCTTGGTCATCGCATCTGCCGCGCAGACCGCGTCCTGGATGTCGCCTTCCACACCGCCCGGGAAAAGCGCGCCTTCGCTGGCGCCAACACCTGCAAAGTCGAACCGCAACGTTCCGATGCCCGCGCGGGCAAGGGCCCGGGCGATGTACACCGCCGCTAGGCTGTCCTTGCCACAGGCAAAGCAGTGCGCGAACAGAGCCCAGCCGCGCACGGGCTCGTCGGGGCTTTCAAGCTTTCCCGCCAGACGGTCGCCCTTGAGGTTGGTAAAGGGAAAATCCTGGGTGGACATAGACGGCCCCTCGCCAGTGGGTTGGGCATTATCGTCTCCCATCGCCCTCCGACAGTAAGGACCGGGTTCGACGATCGTCAGAATATTTCCGAATGCGTACCCGTCCTGATGAAATCCACCGAATCGTCGTCTGGAAGCCGATAGACCAGGAGCCAGTCATTGCAAACGTGGCATTCTCGACAATCCGCGTGACCTCCTCGTTGATCGGGATAGCGACCTACGAGAGGATGATCCAAGTGCTGACTTCCTTGTCGCGTTCATCCATTTGCTCGATCAGTCGTCCAGAGAACTAAACAACTCGTCCACGGAGTCCGCCTTATGTACCCGGCCTGCGTAGGAGTCGGAAATCGCCGCCAACGTGGCACGATTCGGCGCCGGCAGAGAAACCTCAAACGGTATTCCGCCCTTCAGGACCACCTGACTAAGGAACATGCGGAAAGCGGAGGTCATATCCAGGCCAAGTGCCTTCAGAGTCTCCTCCGCCTGCATCTTGAGGGCGGTATCAACCTGGGCCTTGACTGTCGAAGTTGTCGCGGAAAGCATGTCGGTTTCCTGTGCTAGGAAAGGCCTGTAATGGGCCCTATATGGGCCCTATATGGGCCAATAATGCACCTTTTCTGTCCTCTTGTCGACCTTTCAAGGCCCAACTACCAAGCTCCGGGCGACGGAACGCCCCGACGCGTCACGCCACCCGATCCGGAAAGAGCCCCTTCAAGTGCGCCTGGAACATATCGGCAAACTTGTCAAAGCCATCGGATGATGGATGAAGCTCGTTGTGCCACGAGCTCGTCTTGGGCGCCAAGGTGCCCTGTGTCTCGATATAGGTCACCGCCTTCGCGATGGTCATCGATTTCACCATCGCAGCGAATTGCCTGAGCATCTCGGTTACGACCTCCTGCGCCTTCGCCCTGTCGGGGAAGTTGTGCAGGTCGAACGTGGGCTTCATCCAGGGACCCAAACCACATACGCCACGCCCATCGGGGATGGCAAAGTCATAGCCATGCAGAACGATATGGGTGTCCGGACTATGTTTGTTTCGCAGTGCGATCAGATCCTCGTAGCCGGCCCGCACGATCGCCAGGGCCGCGGCAAAGCGCGTGGAATCCAAATGATGCTTGGCGTCGATGGTGGGATCCCAATCGCGCACCCATAGCGCCATCGGGTTATCGACGATGTCGTTGCCGCCACCGGAGAACAACAGGACATCCCAAGGCCCGCCCGCCGGACACCCGTCAACGAGTGTCTTTACCAGCCGTATACGTTCTTCGACACCCAGCATCAAGCGGACCTCGTCACCGGCCGAGGCCATGTTGAGAATGGGTACGCCCAGGCGATCCTGCAGCCGCGGAATGATGCCGCCGTGGAAAAGAAAAGGAGGGTAATCGAACCATGAATCACCCTCGGCAAACACCTGCAGAGGCTTGAACGAACCACCGGCGCGAACAGCGGCACTACCCTTGCGCACCTTCGCCAGCGCCTTGCCTTCCGCAGCACGCGCACCGCGCTGCTTCATGATCGTCATCGTGTCGGTGTATTCGCGCAGTCGCCGCTCACGCTCGGCATCCTGCTGTTGCTTCAGGTGCTCTCGCTCCTCGGCCACAGCATCCGGCGAAGGCCCCGCCGCGGGAGTCGCCGCACCGCCGGCACCTACCCGACGCATGGCCTTGCTCGTCGGACCGGCGCCGGCGAGCGCGCGCGCTTCGGCAAGCGTAACCGGCCCACCCTCGCCCGCCGGTATTACGGATGCAGCCTGACGCTTTGGCGTCTTCACCGCAGTCTTCCGGGCCTTGGGTGAGGTCGCCTTCTTCGATTTCTTCGCCATGCGAATAGCTCCGGTGGATATCCAGGTCGCGACATCAAGAACTTGCGACTTCACCATAGATCCATGGCGCTTCACATATAGCCAGAAGGCGTAAGGACATCACCGGGATTTGGAGGGAGCTGGATGAGCCTTGGCGACTACGCGACAGGTTTACTCGCACGCACGCGGTGAGCGTGCACATGCTCATGGGCATCCGGCCGGAATTCCCTCGACCATTCCCATCTGTCGTGGCGGTTGGACTGCCCAAAGACGTCTACCACGGGCTGCCCTTCCGTCCAGTCGATTTTCCCGCGGATGGTCACGCCGGAAAGTCCACAATCGAGCGCAAGCCTGGCAAAAATGGCTTCCAGGGAAAATATGTAGCGGTAGGCTGCTCCCCACAGGATGATGCGCGCCTCGCCCTTGGCGACCACGCTGCCCGCCGCGCCCTCGCCTATCAGGTAGCGCTTTTCAGAAGTTGCGTGCGGAGGGAGTGTTGTAGCGCTTAGCTCGATGGTTTGCCTGGCGCGCGTGGACAGCTCAAGCATCACCGGCACCAATGCCCGGCTGACAATGGCGTCAGCCGTGTTCTCTTTGCTCGGAACAGCAATGGTCTCCATTCTTCTCCTTTGAATGGTCCGCTTACAGTTCTGGCGTTGGTAATGGCGAGACCAGGGGCATCCTGAAAAGGATGGCCCATGGCCCCACCGGACTCCCCCGCGTCGTCCAGCAAGACAATCTTCCTGCCGGACTTTTGCGTCAAGCGCAAATTCGGCAAATAATTACGCTTGTTCGATCAACGCCAGCCTGGACTCGCTCGCCCACACACCCTGGCGCCTGCCCTTGGCGACGTAACGCCCCTGGGCGTAGTCGCGCACCTGGTAGTTGGCATCGGCTGGCAATTCGGAAAACTCGAAGAGGCTACGGTCGAGCAGGTTCGTCCGTCCCGATGGTGCGTCGTAGCGACCCACCTGGAAGATCGGCTCGGGAAGCCGGCTGCCCAGGTGCGACATGCCGTCCGTCAACATCACCAGCGCGCCATCTCTAACGGCGACGGCCTGGTCGACGATCGACATGCCGCACGACGTCACCAGTTGCAGATCGAGTACGCCGGCGTCCGACCCGAGTGTCTGGTTGACCAGGTTCACCGCGTTACTCACCACCTGCATGCTGTGGTCGAGGCAAACCTCAAGGCCGACCTTCATGCCGTCCCAATAGATGAGGTTGTCCAGGTGCTGGTCGGGATTCAGGCGGAAACTGTAGGTGGTGGTCGGATCGCGATTCGCGTGCGAGCGTGCATCCGGGCCATCGATGTTGGAGATGTAGTGCTTCTCCATGAGGATATACGGCACGCTATCGTCCATGACCGGTCGCTGCCCACGGAGCATGATCGCGGTATTGAGCAGGTTCATCCGCCCCGTCGGACCAATTGGCAGTGCCGAGCAGATACTGCCGGCAACGATCGTCCAGTGCTTGAACAAGGGCGAGGTGAATACCGCTTGGTAAAGCGCCTCCGCCAGCTGGTAGCGCGCTTCTTCCGGATAGGAACCAAAACTCGTGCTGGGCAGGAAGCCGCCGGCGCGGGCTTCTTCCGCCGTGGCTTTGCGGAAATAGAATTCCGGACAAATGAAGACCTTCAGTGTCTGCGGATCGGTCATCCCATCCTGGTTCTTGTACTGCTCGGCCGTCCAGTACAGCACGTTGACCAGGCGTTGCGTGCGCGCCTGCAAGTCCGGATCGGCCAGCGTAATCAAAGGCGCACCTCCCTGGGGCTGCACATTGCCGGGTAAGGTCGGATAGAAGGTCGGCACCATGTAGCTCAATGGGAGCATCGAGGTATACGTCGTCATGAGTCATGCACTCCGTGGAAATATCGATTCGGGAAGATCACCCTGCCGCGCGGAGTGGGCCTAGAGCTCCGCTGGGTTCTTCCGGTTAGGCCGATGCTCGGCCGCTAGCCCACTTCTTTGAGCAACCAGTAGATTTCCTTGACGGTCTGCAAGGCGATGGTCTGGTCCTCCGCCGCGATGTTCGCCAGGGGCAAGCCCTGCGATACGGCAACACCTGGGATCACCACGATGGGCACCCCATTGGTATTGGTGGAAAGCGGCTTGGGTTCGGGCACGCCAACGAAGGCATGTCGAAGCGCCGATACGACGAAACCCAGGGCCACGATGGCGAGCACCGCCACGATCGTGACCAGCAGCTTGATCGGCGGGATGGGGATCTTCTGAATCTGTTGGGCAATGAAGCAGATTGCGATCAGGCAATCGATGTTGAGCGGGCTATTGAGTGTTCTTACCAGCTCCGTCTGTACCAGCTCGCCTGGTTGCTGGAGAAAATCCACCGTATAGCGCTTGCCCTTCACCTCCACGGGGACTGGGAGGCGACGCGTGGCAAGCGTATTGTCGGTGGCGCTGTAATCGACCTGGCTCATCCCTCTGCCAAGGGAAGTCGCAGGCTCGAGTGTCAGCCAATCGAATGAGCGGCTGGGCAAGACCACATCCTTGCTATCGGCCAGCACGATGAAAAAATCGCTTCTCGGCGGTAATCCCTTCCCCGGCCAGGGGTCCTGGCCATAGGCCGTTGGAAACGCCACCACCACGACCTGCTTAGGCACCGGGCGAGGATCGGGCATGCGGCCAGCCATGGGGCTACGCCGACTTCCCGGCAGCCAATGACGTCGCCTCGTACATCGCCAACCCTTCAGTGATGGCGGCGGCGCTCAGTGCCAGCGAACCGAAGATGAGTGGCGTGGCGTTGTTCCCCAGGATCTCCATCATGAACATGTAGCCGGCTTCCGCGCTGGGAATCGCGACCGCATTCAATGCCGCCGCGGCAGCAAGGGGAACATCGACGATGGAACCGGTGGCGGCCATGCTAGCCACCCGGCGCGGGCGGAAGGTTGTACAGCGTCCGGATGCGGTTGAGCACCTTGTTGTTCTCTTCGGTGATGATCTTCATCTGCTCGTCGGCATTGCCCTCGATGCCGAGCAAGGCGATATTCGTGGCCACCTTCGTCATCGATTCGGCGATGTCTTCGGCGACCTGGGTCAACTGCGCGATGGTTTCTTTCCCGCTCATGATTCGTGCCCTCCGAAGAGCTCGCCGTCGTCCGAATCCACGCCGATTTCCTCGGGCTTGTCCGGTTTCCGGAGCGGCTCGGTGACGAGATAGGCATTGACGTACTGGATGCAGGTTGCAAAGGACGCCGGGCCGGAAACGACCTCATGCCCTTCTCCCGCTGCCGCGGCCGACGGCACGACGGACAGCACGTTGGCAACCTTGCTCTGGATCACGCTGAACTCGCCGCCTTGAAGGCTGGCTTCGAAGCCGCGCTTGAGCTGGTCGTTGATCTGGCCGATGAGCAGGCGGTTGTAATCCTCCATCGGAGAATCCGACGCCTGGTTGTCCGCGGCAGCGCGCGTCACGGCGACGACCCGAAAGCCGCGATGGCTGCCTTGAGATCGGCGATCTCCTGGGCCAGGGCATTAGACGTCAACGTAGCGACGGCCGATCGGGCGGTGACCGGACCAGGAGCCTGCACACTGGCAACAGCCCGGGAAAGGATGCCCTGGTGCAGCCGGTTCATGGCGTCCTGGTTGGCTACCTGCGAGCGTGCAGCCATGCCGGTGCTGCTCACCTGGTTGCTATAGGCAAGGTCACTCACGGCCGACGCCTGTTGCGCTCCGGCCAGACCCGTCAGGGCCACCGCTTCGATAACCGGATTCGTCTTCGGGCTACCGTCTTCGATGACGATATCGATGGTCTCAATGGTTTCCATGGTCCTCGCCCTTGGTGAAGGCTAAGGCGGCGATGAAGCCGCCCGCCCTTCTTCGTTGCCTGGAACTACCTGGTTTTCCTCACCCTGACGGTGACGCCAGTGCTGCTGTCGGCGCTTACCCGGACTTGTTCCGAGGTAAAGCTCCCGGGAATGAAGATGTCCAGCGACGTGCGATCACCGAGCACAACCACCAATTGCCCCCGGTCATCGATACGCAGCTGAAGATCCGCAAGCCGCAGGATCCCGCCACCACCACTACCCCCTGCGAACGCCTGGACCGCGGACTTGAGGTCCGCAATGGTCTGAGCCAGTTCGTCATTGGTGAGCACATCCACCGCCGAGCGACTGGCCATGGGACCAAGGTTGGCGATGGTGTTCGTCGCCTTGGCCACCAAGGGCACAGCGAGCTGGTTACCGGCCTGCTGGTTCGACACCGCGTTCTGCTGCCCAAGATTGTTCGTGGACAGCACGTTCGAGTACGCGAGGTTCGAGAGCATCGCCGGCTGTTCGGAGATCGCCTTCAGGTTGCCTGTTGCCACCGCAGTGACTACTTGTTCGTCAAGCATGTTCCGTCCTCCGGATTGACGACCGATTTACCCGCCTTACTTGCTGGGGAAGGCTTTCAGCGTGGCCTTCAGGTCGGCAATCGTCTGCGCCAGCTCGTTGTTGGTCAGGATGTCAACGGCCGAACGCGCTTCCAGCGGCCCCAGGTTGCTGATGGTGTTGGAGGCCTTCGCCACGATGGAAATGCCCAGTTCGTTCATGGCCTGCTGGTTGGCCACCGCGTTCTGCTGCGAGAGGTTGGTGCTGGCGACGGTGTTGGAGTAAGCCAGGTTCGACAGCATTGCCGGCTGTTCGGAAATGGCCTTCAGGTTGCCGATGGCAACGGCGCTAACGACTTCTTCGGGAAGTGCAGCCATGGAAATTCTCCTAGATAAAGATGGTTGTGAATGGAATCACTTGCCTTGCTAAGACCCCCTGCCGAGGGTATCCAGCGCGTCCATCGGCGATGGACGCGCTTGAATGGAATGGGCCGTTACCGCGCGTCGTGGGAAGACTTGTCGTCGCCACCGGTCTTGATGATGCGCTCGACCTCCTTGAGCAACTTCTCCAGGTCCTTGCCCATCTGGTCGATGGTTCCCTGGTTCTTGCAGCCGGCGCTTTCGATCATCGCCACGCACTTGGCAGTAGCCGCCATCTGCACCTGGTTCATCGCCTGCTGCTGACTCAGGCTTACCTGCTGCTGCATGTTCTGGTTGAAGATCTGCTGCGCCAGGGCAAGGTTCGCCAGGATCGCCGGCTGTTCGCCGATCGATTTCGCGTTGGATATCGCAATCGCCTGGACGATGTCGTCCGGAAGTTGACCGGCCATGTGTCCCCCTAGGAATGGGCGGGCACCCTACTTGCGGCCCGCTTCGATGGACTCATCCTAGGCGTGCGAAAGCCGGATACAAGTATCGTTACGGTAACTTTCGGCGTCTTGTTACGGTAAAAAACGGCTCCTTCCAGTGGATAATCTCCCGGCGCACGAATGGCGCTCGGTCATCCGTCGCGAGGTTTCGAAAAGTCGGGGGGACGGGGCGGCTCCAGGCGGAGATCGAACTGGCAGGGGGAAGCGGTGAAAACGGAAAGCGAGATAGTTGAGGGAATCGACGAAGACGAGATTCGTTTGGCTTATGAGGCGATCCTGGCGAGTGATGCCTTTCAGAAGGCCCACCGCATGCGACGCCTTTTTCGGTATCTGATGGGACAGGTTCTTGCTGTCGACAAAGGCACCATCAGCGAATACACCATCGGCATCGAGGTGTTCGACCGCAACCCCGAGGACTACATCTCGGAGGACCCTGCCATCCGCGTGCAGGTGGGCCGACTACGCCATCGCCTTGCCGCCTACTACACCGATCACGCCGTCTCGGGCGACGTGGAAATAACCATTCCCGTGGGCACGTTCACGCCCATGTTTCGCCGCATCATCCGTCCGGAAAAAAGGCTTCCGCCAGCGCAGGGCGGCTCCCTTATGGTCCAGCCGATCAGGTACATCGCCGAACGCATCGAAGGACAGGTGTTCGCAAGCGGGCTCTACGAGGAGCTGCTAAACCAGCTATTTTCCTCGTTCGGGAATGTCTTCATGTGGGCGGATCCGCCTTTCGCCCAAACAGGCAAGCGCGCCAACCCAACGGGCGAAGATATCTACGTGGCACCGCATCGGTTGATCGAGGGCAGCCTCCGGGTCGACTCCGAGCGCATTCGAACTTCCATACGCATGATCGATTCCTTGAGCCGCATCACCTGGGCAAGGCACTTCGACCGATCGGTGCAGTTCGGCATCCGCGAACAGGAAGAGCTGGCAGCATCGATCTGCCATGCGTTGAAGGAAGTGGTCTCGGTTTGACTACCTGCTATGCCTCAATCGAAGGGTAACGCCACGGCCACTGTCGAAGGTGACCTCAACATCTTCCCTGGAAAATTTCCCGGGGACGAAGATATCCGGAGGCCTGGAGCTCGTGGGCGCGACGACCAGGCGTCCTTGCCCATCGATATGAAGCTCCACATCCCCAAACCGCACGTGCTCATCGCCGACAGACGAAGACGCTTCCAGCGGCTGCTCGGAAAGCGATTTCGCATTGGATATCGCGATTGACTGGACGATGTCGTCCGGAAGTTGACCTGCCATGCGTGTATCCCCCTTTGAGTGGCGGATATCGTACATGGGTCCGCTTCGGATGCTTTTCCGTATCTGACAGAGCGGGTTCTTGCTGCCGAAATCAGTAGCTAGGCGTATGTCGATTCGGCAAATATGCTCGGCTCAGGTCCGCAATTTCGTGCGATTTTGACCCGCCATTTTCAACACTTGCTTGATGGCCTTGATCACCGCATCCGGGTGGTCGAGTTGAATGTAATGGTTTGAGCCGGGGACCACGATATTCCGGCCACGGGTCGAGCGGGAGGCAAGCTCATCGTGCCCGCTCTTCCAGAGCGCGCTCATGATTGGAATCTGCTTTACAGGGAAGCCCGCGTAGTGTTTGTCGCTACTGGTCAAGACGATCAAGGGGAGGTCACCCCAATCGCGGCGGGCAGCATCCAGTTCGGCGCCGTCGGCATCTCCTCCGCGGGAAAACAGCTTTCCGGACTCGTCTTCGGATTTCAACGTGTTCCAGTGATCCACGCTCATGTCCCACTGGTCCTTGACGGCTCTTGCGGTCGCATCGTCGTGCGGATCCCGGTCAAGGCAATCCTCTATCCGCCTGGCATCGGTGGGCAGCTGTCCTGACTTCGCTACGGCGATGCATTCGGCGTAGTCAGGCGCTGAAGCTGCGAATTTCTCCTTGACACCTGGTATCGCGTTGAACTTTTCATCCTGATGCGCCACCGCCGGGTCAACCAGAACCATACCCGCGAGCTGCTCCAGATACCTGTCGGCAAACAGCGCGCCGTTCAGTCCCGCCAAGGAATGCCCGACAAACACATATGGTGGCTTCAAGTGCGCCGCCTCCAGTAATTGGTGAAGGTCAGTTACCAGAGCGGATGTATCGCGCGGCAAAGGGCCCGCGTCCGAAAAACCGTAGCCAGCCCGGTCATAAGTGCAGGCAGTTGTCAGACGGCCGATCGCGGGTTGAATGTGTTCCCACGCGGTGGGTGGCCCTCCCCAACCGTAGTCGAAGATGACCACCGGGCTACCGGATCCAACACAGTACAGATTGAGCTTGCGGCCGCCAGGAATTTCCACCAGACGGTGTGCGTGGTAGTAAGGCGCCGCGGCCGCGTCGGCGGCGTGGACCTGCCTTTCAATAGCTGCACCGGATAGAAATGAAACGCATAGCAAGCCAAGCGAGCGACGTAGTTGCAATTTCATGAACAAGCCCGCGGTATTCGTTTCATCTGCTGCACTTCGTCAGCGTGTTCGACCATCCAAAGCCTCAAGGTTTCAAGCGCACCATAGAGGGATCGGCCAAGTGGCGTGGCCTCATATTCAACGTGAAGCGCTGCAGCCGGATGGACTTTGCGCATCGCCAATCCCTGCTCCTCGAACAGCCTAAGCTGCTTCGTAAGCTCCTTCTGCGTGACTGGCGGCACCAAGCGTCGTATTTCGGTGAAGCGTAGAGGCTTCCCTGCGAGCAGCAAGTGCCAAAGGATTGGCACCGCCCACTTTCCGGCGACCAGGTTGATCGCCATAACCATGGGGCAATTGTTACCCGATGGGTCTTTTCCTAGTGCTCTTAATGTCGCCATGGCATGTCGGTATGAAAAAAGTGCCTACTTCACAGTCTACCTATCGCGATGTAAAAAATAACCCATCCAATGTCCTAGAGAATTTTATGGGAAACGTAATAAAGGTGAAGGCATCCGATGGCTTTACATTCGATGCATACAAGGCCGTGCCAACCGGACCGGTTCGCGGCGCGATCGTGGTGCTTCAGGAGATCTTCGGCGTCAACGCGCATATCCGCCGGGTGACGGAAAGTTTCGCGGAGATTGGCTACATAGCCGTGGCGCCCGCGCTGTTCGACCGGGTGCGGAGGGCGACCGAACTTACGTATTCCGATAGCGATTTCGATGCTGCCATGGCTTTATGGAAGACCACATCGCAAGAGGATGCACTCAAGGACGTAGCAGCATCCATCGACGCCGTGAGCGAAGAAAGCCAGGGTAACGTTGGGGTCGTCGGCTACTGCTGGGGCGGAGCACTTTCGTTTATCGCCTCCGGAGACCTGCCAGGCATCAAGGCGACGGTAAGCTATTACGGAAATGTGCCGGCGCACCTTGATGTAAAACCCAAGGTGCCCCTCATGATGCATTTTTCAGAACACGACAAGCACGTTTCCATCGATGCCGTTCCTGCGATCCGGGAGCTCTACCCGCAGGCGCAGGTATACACCTATGATGCGGACCACGGATTCAATACCCTTCCGAGAAAGACGTATCAAAAAGAAAGCGCGGACCTGGCCCTGGAGCGTACGCTAGGTTTTCTGTCCATGCATGTGGGATAGGTAGGGCCGCCAGTCCCGCCGGCGGCCCGAGAATTACCCCTTGGGCACCCGCGACGAAAACGCAATCGACGCAATCCGCCACCCCTTCTCGTCCTTCACCAGCTGCCACGTCTCGTTCCCAGCGTTCGTCGCCTTGCCACCCATATTGAACACGAAGTCAAAGTACACCGTGGCAACCACCCCATCGGACGTCACCCGTACGTTGGAGTGAACCGGGTCGAGCGACTGCATCGAGGACGAAACGAACTCAGCGAACTCGTGAGCGGAATTCACCCGCACCTTGCCGGCATCGGGTGACTTCGCTTTCGCCGTCGCAAAACGGCCATCGTCCAGCACGTTAAAGAGATTCGCCTTGGGCAGGAACAAGGCCTCAAGCCTGCCGCCATCGCGGCTGGTCACGGCTTCATGGAATGCCTGCATCACGTGGTCGACATCGCGCGTGTCGTCGGCAACGCTGGGGGCCGCCCAGCTTTGGCCCGCGATGACCAGGCCAACCGTGGCAAAGGCGGTGTGGAAAAGAACGTTCATCTACAACCCCGGGGAGTGGACAGGAAGGCCATTAAGGTCGATGTGGCACGGCGAACACCAGAGCCCATGGCCGAGCCTGCGCCCAACGGTGCATGGGATGCGCCAGGCCGGTTGGCGTTACCTCAACCTGCCCACTGGGAGCCCCGGATCACGCTGCAGAAATTCACCGGCCTGAAGGCTTTCTCCTTGTCGGCGATGACATCCGCATTGACGTTGCCGAACGTGGTGTCCGGCCGGTGCTTGTTGCCGTCGTAGAAGGCCTGGATGATCTCTTCCTTGAACGAACTTCCGCGCGGATGGGCCTGGACGATCAGGTCGCGCGACGCGCTGGAGTATTCGTTGTAGGCCAGTCCGAGCACATCCATTTCCACGCCCGCCGTCACCAGGGTGACCACTGGGTGCATATGCTGGGGGATGCCAGGCGTGGTATGCAGCGCGATGGCCGTCCACACGGTATCAACGTCCTGCTGGGCCACGCCATGGCTGCGCAGGAAGTCCCGCGCGGTGTTGGCGCTGTCCACCTCGAAGCGTTCGTTCACGGTGCCGTGCTTCGCCGTCAGCCCCATGTCGTGGAACATGCATCCGCAGTACAAAAGGTCGGGATCGAACGTCAGTCCACGACGCTTGCCAGCCAGCGCCGCGAAGTAATAGACCCGGCTGGAATGATGAAACAACAGCGGCGATTCCGTATCGCGAACGAGTTCGGTGACCTGGCGCGAAAGGGTGCTGTCGGGAATGCTGACGCCGTCGATGGTCGGATTCATGGCAAAAACTCCAATGGCAGAGAAATACAAGCTATCCTCCACCGCTCTTGGCAACAATTGGCGCAATACGTCAAATGCCGCCATTTCACGTGAAAGTAGGCCGTCCGCCGCCCGGAAGCACCTCATGGTCAAAACCATCGCCATCCTCGCCCTTCCCGGGGTCCAGTTGCTCGACGTATCAGGGCCCCTGGATGTGTTCGCCCAGGCCAACGTCGAAGCCGGACGCAAGGTCTATGAACTGCGCGTGGTCGCATCCGAGGCCGGCCCCATCCACAGTTCGTCTGGCGTGCGCCTGCTGCCGGATGACGTGATCGGCAACGAGGAGCAGCGTTTCGACACCTTGCTCGTAGCGGGCGCGCCGGCAGCCGAGCGGAGCCGGATCAACGCAAAGACGCGGGACTGGATTCGCTCCTGTGCGAAAAGAAGCCGGCGCTTCGGATCCGTCTGCACCGGGGCGTTCGTGCTGGCCGCCACCGGGCTTCTTGATGGCCGCCGCATCACGACGCACTGGGCCGCATCCGATCGCCTCGCCCAGGCATACCCGAAGGTGACCGTGGAAGACGATGCCTTGTACGTGCGCGATGGAAAGCTGCGCACCGCTGCCGGCGTCACCGCCGGGCTCGACCTTGCCTTGACACTGGTGGAGGAAGACCTGGGCCGCGAAATTGCGATGCGGGTTGCTTCGCAGCTGGTGATGTTCTTCAAGCGACCCGGCGGCCAACTCCAATTCAGCCGCAAGGGAGCGGCGCAGCCGTCAGGTCGTTCGGCGCTGCAGGAAGTGCAGCGCTGGGTGGCGGCCAACCCTGCCCTGCCCTTGACGGTGAAGTCGCTCGCTGCCCATACCGGCCAGAGTCCACGGCATTTTGCCCGGTTGTTCCATGCCGAAGTGGGAATTACCCCGGCAGCGTGGGTCGAGGCCACACGGATCGAAGCCGCGCGGCGATTGCTTGAAGACGGTAACGACGCGCCCAAGCAGGTCGCCGCCAAGTGCGGTTTCGCCAACGCCGATACGCTGCGACGGGCATTCGTCAAGCACGTCGGTGTCACGCCGGCCGAATTCCGCAGGCGCCACGGCCACAGCATGATCGAGGAATGATTCAGTCTCTTCCGAACCGGAACAAGGCGTCCTTCAGGGCCTGGGTATAGGTCCGGCTTACCCGTAGCGTCGTGCCATCGACAAGGCGAAGCGTGGCGTCGCGGTTGGTGAGCGCCTGCACCTCGGCCACTTGCGAAACCCGCACGATGGTCGAGCGATGGATGCGCACGAACTGGGTTGGGTTCAACTGGTCCACGAGCTTCCGAAGCGGCTCGCGTAGCAGGTACTCCCGCGCTCCCGCATGCAAGGTCGCGTAGTCCCCGTCCGCTTCGATCCAGTCGATATCGTCGGCATTCACCACCTCTTCCCGTGAACCTACCCGAATGGGGAAGCGTGTCAGCGGCGGCCGTTCCGAGCTAGGCGAAGTGGAATGCGAGGCGGCCGCCCTGGCACGGGCCACGGACTCGGCAAAGCGGTCACCATCGATGGGCTTGAGCAGGTAATCCAGCGCCCGCACCTCGAACGCCCGCACGGCAAACTGGTCATGGGCGCTAACGAACACCACAAGCGGCCGGCGCTCCATCGGCAACGCCGCCACCGCCGACATCCCGTCAAGTCCGGGCATGGCGATGTCGATGAAGATCAGGTCAGGCTGAAGCCGCTCGATGGCAGCCAGGCCGCTGGCACCGTCGGCTGCCTCGCCTACAACCTCCACATCGGGCTCCCGTTTGAGCCTGGCGATCACACCCCGCCGGGACAGCGGCTCGTCGTCGATCACGACCACGCGCATCATGGCGCGGATACCGCCGCTGACGTGGCGAACGGAATACGCAGCACCACGGTCACCTGGTCAACTCCGCGATCGATGTCCAGCCGCCCTGCCTCCCCATAGAGCCGAGCCAGCCGGGCCTGTATGTTTGCAAGGCCGATCGAACGCTCGCCGTCCGAATCTGCCGTAGGCTCCTGCCAGCCACCCTGGCTTTGCACGGCGACGCATAAATCGCTGCCCTGCCGGGATGCTGCAACAGAAACCTGTCCACCTTCCGGCCGCAGCGCCACGCCATGCCTGATGGCATTCTCCAGCAGCGGCTGCAACATCAGCCACGGCACACGGCAGGCCATCACGCCATCCTCCGCGCGAATGCTCACGGCGAGGCGATCGCCCAGCCGGGTGCGCTCGATATCCAGGTAACTGGCCAGGGCACCAAGCTCCTCGGCGAGAGTCACCTCGTGGCGCCCATCACCGGCAAGGGTGAGGCGAAGGAAGTCGCCCAGCCTCGCGATCACCCGTGTCGCCTGGTCCGCGTGCCCTTCCACCACCAGGGTCGAAATGGCATTGAGCGCGTTGAAGAGGAAATGCGGCTGCAACTGGTAACGCAGTGCCGTGAGCTCGGCGTCGCGCGCCAGCGCCATGGCTTCCTGCATCCGGGCCTGCCGCTGCCGGGCGAGCGCGCCATAACCAAGCCCGAAGTACACCGCCGCGAACATCAGCAGAAGGAACCAGCAGCCCTGCATGCGGATCAATAGCGCGGGCCACATGGGGCCTGGCTTTATCAGGCCGAGTTCGGCCGCAATGTGGTACTGCGGCACTGTAACCAGCACGGCCAGGAGGAAAGCCGCGGAAGCCAGAATGATGATCCCAACAGGAAGCCGGAACCGCGCACGCCAGGAAAATCCCAGCAGCCAGGCGAAGGGAATCGCCGCGGCGCTGTAGGCCAGCCACAGGAGCAGGTCGAAAAGCATCTGCCTTGGGTTGTCGCCCAATACCGACAGCGCACCGATGCAGCAGGCCAGCGTGCACGGGCCCCATCCCATCAGGATGACGGATCTTAGCGACGGGGCGTCAGCGACCGACGAGGTATGGTCCGGGAGAGTGAGCGACATGGAACGGGATCTTAGCCCACGCCGCTGACGTCCGTTGCTTGGCTTACCCGACTACGGCGTATCACCCACGGCCTCACCTGGTGGAATGCGCATGCGCCTACCCAGAAAGCGCTTCGCGAGCCAGACGCGAACGGGCTCGTCGTAGAGCTTGAGGCAGGCGTAGGCCAAAGTAATTGCAGCGATAAGCAGCAAAATGCCGTATCCCACACCTTGCGCAACCGTCGGATGATGCGAACGGGCCCATTGGGTAAAGATAAAGATAAGTGGGTAGTGGGTGATGTAGAGCGGGTAGGACAAATTGCCAAAGAAGCGTGCAAGGCGGCTGGAAAAGCCTCCCTGTTCGCCGGCGCCCGCGCCAATGGCAACAATCATCGGGAACACCACAATGATGCATGCAGCTTCAAAGACGCCGTTCATCCACAGGTGCGCTGCCCCGCCAATACGCGGCACGCAAAAGACGCCGATCAACAACGCGCTGCATACGGCAAAAGCACCCGGAATGCGGACGGTCTTGCCCAGGCGCATCAGCAGCATCCCCGCCATGAAGGGAAAGAGCATGCGCCCAAAGCCAATGTGCAGCTGGGTCGCATTGATGGACCAGCCACCAATGACGTCACCTCCCTTGCCAAACACAGCCACCTCGACGAGCAGGCATGCGGCAAGGAACACCAGGAGGGAGAGCGCGCGAATGGAGAGCCGGCGCAGAACCAATGCGTAGAGGATATTGGCGATGTACTCGAAAAACAGTGACCAGGCCGGCCCGTCGAGCGGGTGCATCTCATTCCAGCCCCGGATATCCATCGACGGAAGAATAGGCAGCAATGTGTAGCCGATCAGCATCACGCCGATGACCTTGATCACACTGGTCTTCTCAATCAGCGGAAAGGCATCACCCGCCTGCAGGTAAAACAGCAACGCGCCCACAGTCATGCCCATGATGACCATCGGCTGCAGGCGAATCAGGCGGCGCTTATAGAAATCCCAGACCGATAACTGTCCCCATCGGTCGTCATAGGCGTAGGCAATGACAAAGCCGGAGAGCAGGAAGAAGAAGTCGACGGCAAGATAGCCGTGGTTTACCCGCTGCGTCAGCGGATGGTCGGGGGAGTACGCTTCGAAGACGTGGAAGATAACCACCATGAGTGCAGCAACACCGCGAAGGCCGTCGAGCAGTTGGTAGTGGCTTTTGGGTGCGGATGCGGCAGCAAGGTGGCTGGTCATGAAGGTCCAAAAGGGTGGGCAGTGTCGCCGGAAAGCCGGATAGATGCTACCAGCCAAGCGCTTTCAACAGGCCAGCATCCCTTGAAGCAACGAGCATGGGCGACTGACCATACCGGTCCTGGTGATAGCGATCGGCGCCCGCCTCGGCGAGCAGCCGCGCGATCTCCAGGCGGCTCTCTTCATCGCGATCGAAGTAGGCGCGCCGTGCCGCCTCCCAGAGCGGACCATCCCCGTCATTGTCCAGCGCATTCACGTCCGCGCCAGAGTCAACCAGGAACCGCACAGCCTCGACATGCCCGCCCAGGACGGCCGCATGAAGCGGCGACAAACCAGCGTCGTCTGACAAGACAAGAAGCTCCGGGCGGGCCTGGGCCATTGCAAGCGCCGTCTCCACCCTGCCGTTGTGAGCCGCATACCAGAACTCCGATCGACCCAGCGCATCGACACCAGGCCGCTCTTCCGGCCAACTGGCAACGGTTGCAAAGCCTTCTCGCCAGGCCAAGTGATTGAGCTCAATTTCATCAATCAGGAATTCATCCGGGAACTGCCGGAACCCTGGCTCCATCCGTAGTAGCTCAACAGCCTGCTGCGCGCCAGACAGAGAATCAAAAATGCCGACCTGCTTGGCGTCATCGGTGCCGTCGTCGCACTCGCGAATGTGATGAACCTGCCATATTTTCACTTACTCAGCCTCTTCAGAACTTTATGCGAGTGTGGCCGCGAACGAACTCAATAGGTGTCATCCAGGCTGCACGACATTGGGCTATCGTTCTCGATAGCATCGATGGCTGCCTTCCTGACACTTTCAACAGGAGGGGCAGCTCCTATTTCAACATTGCCAAACATGCGACCTGGATCAACCGTCGTGCGAATACCGCTTTTCAGCGTAGGCAATGCCGGCGCGGCCCGGCCACCCATAGCGCCAAGCGTACGAATGTAGAAGAAGGCGGCCAGGTCATTGGTATGACTCGCAACGTCGGTGATACGCCGCACCGTCTCATCCGATACCCCACGTCTTTCCACTGGAGTGGAAGCACAATAGGTTTCGAATACAGTCCGCGCCGCACTCGTGCGCTCTTTCTGGGAAGGCGTTGTCTGCGCGCGCGTTAGCGATTGGCGAAGAACGCTGTCAAGATGAGGATTGTGGACCTGATCCACTGCGATCGCCGCCAAGCTCACCGTAAAAAGCAGGCCAAGTAAGGCCGCTCGCAAGAAACGATGAGTTTTCATCCGCACTCAATTGCCCCTGTGACGTCACCCTAGCGTCGCTGGCTGCCTCATCAACACTCGCGTGCCGAAGCTGGCGAGATAATACGTCCGGACGAATCATTCTTGTCAAGACGAATTTTGCTGGTCGTCCGAATCCATTCTGACCGCGAAGGCCGTCGAGCTGAGTGTCTAGACTTCAATCAGGACTATGCCAGCGCCTTTGTTTATAGCCGCACCTTTTCATGCCGATGTCCGTGAGTTTCCACGCCATTTTGGCGGCGATCAGGCGAGCGCACTACGAGCACCAGCGATGGTCGCTCCTGACCCAATAAGTGCATACCACATCACATTGGCGACTGATCGTTCATGGTCTCTTTGGCAGAGCCAAACGTTAGCCGTGTGTTCCGTAAGTCTAGAGCCCAATTCCTCCCAGCTTCCTCGAACATGTCAGGCAAGGCCTCAACTTCTTGGAAGAATCGAATCGCCATCTCCAATGGATATTTCTAATGACGAACGACAACGACAAGCCGCTCGACCATGGTTCAATCACGCGCAGCACGGACAGCAAAAAATTGAATCCCACCCTCGCCTCAGATCCATTCCCAGGCACATATGACCTGGAAGGAAATCGCCTAATCAACTCCGGTGAAGCGGTCGACCCGACCGATGTACCGAACTTCATACAAGTTCAAGGTCTAATCCAAGACCTCTCTGAGGACACGGGCGCCTCCCTGATTGGATACAAGCAATCCAAGACAGGCGCCACGACACGAACGGTACAAGACAAACTAGATGACATAGTAAGTGTCTTCGACTTTATGACAGCAGCCCAGGTAGCTGATGTCCGTGCGGGAGGTTTGTCCTTGGACGTGGCGCCCCCCATCCAGGCCGCGCTGGATGCTTGCCCAAGCAAGACGGTCTACTTCCCCGCGGGAGCATATCTCCTTAACAGCGGCCTGAATGTCCGCGTATCCACTCGCCTAGTGGGCGCCGGACCTAAAGAAACATTCCTCTACTTCGCATTAACGTCGGGCTCCAGTAACAACCTCATCTCCATCAACGCTTCGTCCGGCGGCGTAATTTGGTACGGGGGCGGCATCAATGAGATAAGCATCGTCGACCTGACCGCGTCCAGCAACACAACCGGCGTTTACGTCGAAAATGTTGTGGACGGCATTTACCAGAACGTTAACCTCACCGGCATGCACGTGGGCTGGTCTTTTTCCAATGGGCTAAACCGGATCTGGAACACGCAGATTTCAACGCTGGGTGGCGTGGCTTCTACTGCAATCGGCGTGCTGGCGGATGGCGCATCCTGCGGAGTGAGTATCTTCGACTCTCTCATTCAGAGTAACACCGCCCCGGCCAACCAAATAGGCGTTGGCTATCTATTCCGCAACGGCGCTTCACCGACGATGCGTGCTGCCAATACCTACGGCTGCAGCAAAGGCTGCCAGTTGACGGCGGTCGGCGCAACGATGTATTGGCCGGAACTGGTGGACTGTCAATTCGACACAGCTTCTGATACTGGACTACTCATAAATACGGGTGCCGGCGGCGCAATATTCGGCATGTCGATAGTGAACCTGTGGTGCGGAACGTTCGCCGGCTACGGCGTCCACATAACTCAGGGCGTTGGCACCATTAACGGCCTAAACTTCGTTGGCGGGCGAATTTTTTCCAATACACATGCTGGGTTCTTCATTGAGAGCGGATCAAATATCTCAATTTCCAACATGATTATTTCCGGGAATGGCAGTGGCTCGAATCCTGGCATCGCGGTATTAGGTCCCGTAGCGGGTCTGTTACTGACGGGGAATCGGATAGGCGCAAGTTCCCAGTTTGGCGCCACTCAAAACTACGGCATCCAGCTTGGCGCATTCGCCATCTCCAATTGCGTAATTGTCGCAAACAACCTTACTGGCAACATTGCCGCCGGCATCATTAATAGCTCGACCAGCCCTGTTGTAATCACCGGTAACGCTGGCGGTTAGCGTGCGATTCCACACTGTTAGTCCTGGACCGTACAATTAGCCCTATGGGAACCAGGGGAACAACAGATGATCAAGACCATTCTCGCCGCGTCATGGGCGATCGGCAGCCTTGTGCTGACCGCACCAGCATCGGCATTCGCAGGCCAGCCATCCACCAAGCCCCTCATCACCGACCCGGTCTACACCAAGCCCTACCGACTCGTCGACGTCGGCGGGGGCCGGCGCATCAACCTCTACTGCCGCGGCACCGGGTCACCTGCCGTCATCTTTTCCGCCGGCGGTTACGACTCGAGCGTCGCGTGGGCGCTGGTGCAGCCGGCGATCAGCAAGACGAACACAACCTGCTCGTACGACCGTGCCGGGATGGGCTTCAGCGACGCCGCCACCCGGCCGGGCACATCGGCCAATGATGTGGATGACATCCACAAGGCGCTGCAGGCCGCCCATATCAAGCCGCCTTATCTACTGGTGGGCCACTCGATGGGGGGCATGGCGGTTCGCGTCTTCGCCGATCGATATCGTGACGAGGTGGTCGGCATGGTCATCGTCGACGGCGCGCATGAAGATCAATCAACGCGGCTAAAGACGATTGCGACGCCTGAGGCCCTGGCGCATTGGGATGACGAGGGAACTGACACGTCCTGCATGGATGCCCTCAAAGACGGTGAAATTCCGAAGGAATCGCCCCTCTATAAAAAGTGCGTCGGCGAGCCCGATCCCCGCTTCAGCAAGGCGATCAACGACGTGATGCTGGAATACACCGCCAAGGCGAAATACCAAGCAGCCACCACTTCGGAAATGCATAACTTCTGGGGCGGCGCAAGCGCCGACGAGACCCGCGCCACCCGTCGGGATTTCGGCGACATGCCCATCATCGTGCTTACCCATGCCCCGCATGCGCCCGCCAAGGGAATAACCCAACAGTTACAGGACCAACGCACCGTGATGTGGGAACAGTTTCAAAACGAAGTCGCCGCCATGTCTACCCGTGGCGTCAACGAGATCGTGCCCCGGTCAACCCATCTCATCAACTACGACCGGCCCGAGATCGTCATTGATGCAATCCACCAGGCGTTGGCTATCGCGGCCGAGCAGAGGGATCAGCGGGTGGCGACAAAGCATGCCGCTCACCCGTCCGAGGCCCTGCCCTGACAAGCCCGGCAAGCCCATTCCGGATGCGATTGCCGTTTTTACATATCGCCGAACACCAATTCGCCCTTCTTCCCCAACGGTTTCCCCCGTAACTTTCAGGGATGGGAACCCGCCGGATACCGAAAGTCGTCATCTACGAAGGCATGTACATCGTCGTCGACTCCTTTCCGTTCAACCGCGGGAAGTGGTCTGCCATTTCGAAGGTCTCCACGTCCCGTATGTCTTTGCCCCTTCGCGAGCTGACGAGCCGCACCAACGGCCACCCGAGCGCTTCGGAAGCAGAGGCGACGGCCCTGGAGCTGGCAAAGTCGGCCATTCGTGTCTACCTGGACGTGCGCCTGCACATGGAGTGATGCGCGAGGGCGCAAGGCTCCGCTCCACTTGTCCCATTTGCCCCACGATTCATCCCCGAATCGGCGTTTTCCGCCCCTTTGCGGAAGACAGCCAAGTCAGACCCCCGCAGCATGGTCGGCATCTCACGGAGAACACCCATGGATCGTCGCACCCTGCTCAAAACCGCCCTTGCCCTGCCCCTCTTGCCGCTCGCCGCCAAAGTGGACGCATTCGTCACCGGCGGCGGCCGCTGGCTGAAACGCGGCGCTGCCGGCTGGCCCACCGATGCCGACTGGGAGTCCTTGAACCGCCAGGTCGGTGGCCGCCTGTCGATCCCGAAGAACCCGTTGCTGGATCCGGCCACCCGGGAAGAAGCGCTGGCCCACATCGGCAACCAGTTCTACGTGGGCGACCAGCCTGGTCTTACCCAGACCGGCGCCTACTACCAGGCATGGACGTCCACCCCCAGCGCGCGGGTGCTCGCGGCCGAGAGCGCCCAAGATATCGCCACCGCGGTGACGTGGGCACGCCGGCACCGGGTACGGTTGGTGATCCGCGGGGGCGGCCATAGCTACCTGGGTGCTTCCAACGCCGCGGACTCGTTGCTGCTGTGGACCCGGCGCATGAATTCGGTCGATCTGGTCGACGCGTTTGTCCCCAAGGGCGCCGCGCCAGGCACAAATGCGCTGCCAGCCGTACATGTCGGTGCCGGCGCCATGTGGATCGATGCCTACCATGCCGTGACGACCGTTGGCGGCCGTTACGTGCAGGGCGGAGGCTGCACGACAGTGGGGTGTGCGGGGTTCACCAACGGTGGCGGATTTGGCAGCCTGTCGAAGGCCTTTGGTACGGGTGCGTCGAACCTGCTGGAAGCCGAGGTGGTCACGGCCGAAGGAAAGATACGGGTGGTCAACGCCTTCCAGGATCCCGAGCTGTTTTGGGCCCTGAAGGGTGGCGGTGGCGGGAGCTTCGGTGTCATCACGCGGCTGACCTTCCGCACCCACGACCTGCCCGCGTCCATCGGTGCCGCGAGAGGTCGCCTTGAGGCGAACAGCGACAACGCCTACTCCGCACTCGTCGCCCAGATATTGCGCCACTTCCGCGACAAACTATGCAACCCGCACTGGGGCGAGATCATGGAATTCCATGGCGACCGCCACATCGACATTTCGATGGTGTTCCAGGGCCTTGGCGAAGATGAGGCAAAGGCAGTGTGGCAGCCCTTCCTGGATTGGGTAGCCGCGCGGCCGGAGTACACATGGGTGAAGCCGTTCTGGGTGAAAGGCCTCCCGGCGCGCTACACCTGGGATCTGGGCTTCTACCAAAAGCACGGCCTGGACTTCGCCGTTCGGGATGACCGCCCGGGAGCGCCGGCTTATCACATGATGTGGGCGGGTGATAAAGAACAGGTGGGCACGTACATCCATGCCTACACCTCGGCGTGGCTGCCCTCGCGACTGCTGCAGGACGCGAACCTGCAAACCCTGGCCACTGCCGTCATCGAGGCGGCGCGCGAACAGGGCTTCGCCCTCCATTTCAACAAGGGGTTGTTCGGCGCGTCCCCGGAGACGCTGGCCCGGGCACGCGACACCGCCATGAATCCCGAGGTGCTCGACGCCTTCGCCCTGGCCATTATCGCCACCGGCGGACCATCGGTCTTTGAAGGTCTGCCCGGCGCCCATCGGGATGAGGTCAAGGCCCGGGAGGGCGATGGTGCCGTGCGGAAGTCGTATGCCCGGCTGATCGAAGTCGCTCCCGGGGCAGGAGCCTATTTCTCGGAGAGCGACTTCTTCCAGAAGGATTACAAGAAGGCCTACTGGGGTACAAATGTTGGCCGCCTGGCTGCAGCCAAGCGCAAGTACGACCCCGATGACATTTTCACGGTGCGAAACGGCATCGCTTGAGCGAATGGCGGGGCGTTCAGTCGTTGAAGAAAGCTGCTGGACTCACTGAGAAACGTCTTGAGAGTCCAGCGATATGAGAGACCGTGAGCGATCTCTTGCCGGCCAGTATCTCCGAGACAACGCTCTGTTTCCCGATCTCGGGGAGCTGGTTCTGCTTGAGCCCATGCTGGTCCATGAGAAAGCGAAGCATCTGGTTTGCCGGTATATGGGGCAACGCGTAGTTGCGCTGATCGAAGGCATAGATCAGATCGGCGATGGTCATGAAGAAACTGTGCTGGGGATGACTGCTATCCATGGCACCGTCCTCGACCAGAGCATCGGCAACGCGGGTTGCCTCGTCGTAGTCGTGGTCATCCGCGATGTGGCCCACGTGAGTGGTCCTATGGAAAGATTCCCACGCTTTGAAGATGGGTTCGAGGGCGGATTCAGCGCTCACTTCCAATCTCCTTTGTCGTAGTCAACATGGGTGAGAACGGCAGTTATCGCAAATTTCGATGCTTGGCGATAGCAAATTGCGATGTCACCGTAACTGCCGTTCATCAGCCGTCCGTCGAACGTGTCAGGCTCTCCCACTTATCGATATCCGCAGCCAGGGCGATGAGCTTGTCACGCACGAGGGAAATCGCATCGCTGCCGAGCAGGAGGTGCGCGGGTGGGTCCTCCAGGCTGACCAGCGTCAGGATGGCCTTGGCTGCCTTCGCCGGGTCCCCGAGCTGATGGCCGCTTCTCTCATGTCGAGCCTGGCGGATCGGATCAAACAGCGCGTCATAGTCGGCAATGCTCCTCGGTGAGCGCTGCATCGATCGCCCTGCCCAGTCCGTTCTAAAGCCACCCGGGGCGACTGCGGTGACATAAACGCCGAATGGCTTTAATTCCTTGCCGAGCACTTCGCTGATGCCTTCGAGCGCGAACTTGCTGCCGCAGTAATACGAGATGCCAGGCATGGTGATGAAGCCGCCCATCGAGGTGATGTTGACGATGTGTCCGCGGCGACGCTCGCGAAAGCGCGGCACGAATGCCTGGGTGACCGCCACGGCGCCGAACACGTTCACTTCGAACTGGCGGCGCATCTCCTCGAGCGGCGACTCCTCGAAGATACCCTCGTGGCCGTAACCGGCGTTGTTCACGAGGATGTCGACAGGGCCGAAACGCGATTCGGCGTCGACGACGGCGCCTGGGATCGCATCGATATCGGTGACATCCAGCAGGACGGCGTGTGCGTGTTCATCATGCAAAGCTTCGAATGTGCGACGCGCCTCATCGGTGCGGACAGTGCCGATCACCCGATGGCCAATGGCCAAGGCTGCGCGGGAAAGCGCCAGGCCGAAGCCACTGCTGACTCCGGTGATGAAAAAGGTCTTGCTGGGCATGGATGGACTCCTGGTCAGAAACATAGGGCCATCGTAGACGCCGGGCACCATGTTTCCCATAGTCCAACGTATGGCATCATTGCCTGATCCTATGAGAGGCGCTTGCGAGGAGGCGACGGAAGTCGGAGAGTGAAAGCATGGACACGCCCTCCCGCCATCGCATGATCGCCCTGCTCCGCGAACTCGCCTCGGAGGAGGGATACACGCTAACACCCCTGCCGGATGTGCGCCTTCTCCGCGTTGATCGACCCTTAAGCCGCACTCCCGTGCTCTATGAGCCTGGCATCGTCATTGTCGTGCAGGGACGCAAACGTGGCTACCTGGGCGACGAGGTATTTGTCTACGACAACCAGCACTACCTCGTGGTGTCCGTGCCCGTGCCTTTCACGATGGAAACCGATGCCTCGGCGCACGAACCGTTGCTGGCGATCTACTTCCGTCTGGACCACGCGATGGCTGCGGAGCTCTGCATCCAGATCGACGAGCGGCGCGGGGCATCGCCGGCGACTCCGCGCGGGCTTTATTCCTCGCCCATGGAAGACGCGCTCGCCGCTTCGGTCCTGCGTCTTCTCGAAGCGCTGGTGAACCCGCCGGAAGGCGAGGTGCTGGGCCCCGCCCTCGTGCGCGAAATCTACTACCGGATCCTTTCCGGCGCCCAGGGCGGGTCGTTGCGTGCGGCGCTGGCGCAGCATGGCAAATTCAGCATGGTGGCGCGCGCGATCCGCATGATCCATAGCCGTTATCGTGAGTCGCTCAGCATCGACGAGCTTGCCAGCGAAGCCGCGATGAGCGCCCCCACCTTCCACGCACACTTCCGCGCCATGACGGGTACATCGCCGATGCGCTATGTGCAGTCCACGCGTCTGCATCAGGCGCGCCTGCTCATGCTTCGCCAGCACGCCACGGCGGCAGCGGCTGCTACCGCCGTGGGTTACGAAAGCGCTTCGCAATTCAGCCGCGAATTCAGGCGATTGTTCGGAAGACCGCCAGTTGAAGAGGTGAAGCGGATAAAGCAGAACTTTGCCATGCCGGAGGCGCTGACGCCGTCTGCGTTCGTTTCGTCGCACTGACGCGTCACGGCGCCAATGCGACGAAGACGGTTGACCACCTCAGGCCGAACCACGCTCGTAGGCATCAAAGGTCGGGCGCTTGAAGGTCAAGCGCAACGCTGCCAGGAGGAAGTACAGCCCACCGAATGCCGCGTAGGGGGCCAGCTGGGCAATGGTTGGCGTCTTCCCGAATGCCTGGAGGGTCATGATCACGCCGGCCAGCGCCGACTGCGCGCCGCTGATCATCATGAAAACCTGGCCGCCCATCTTCCTGCGGCGAATGCCAACGTAGAGCTGGAGCAGCCCCGACAGGAGGGCCCAGGCCGCAAAGACAAAAATCCCACCAGCATTCCCGCCGACGCCAAGGGCAATGGCGAGCGCGGCCGTGGTGGCGATGCTGATCACAGCGTTGAGGCGCTGTCCCGGGTTGGTACTCAAGCCACCGGAACGCCTTGCATCCAGGACGTTGGCGAGGGCATCCCAGGCTGGGTACAGGAGCAACAGCACGTCCGCGACGAGGGCGGGCACGCCGAGGTTCGAAACCAAGAGCACGAGTGCCACCCATGTGAAGGCGACGGCGGAGCGCAGGAAGTAGAACTGACGGAGGGTGTTCATGGGGGGATGTCCTGGGAAAGTTCTACAATCCTACTAGTAGGTAGGCATAAGGGTCAACTGACATCTAATTCCTTTATGAATAAGCCACATCGCTATGCCTAGCTACCTACCTAATGGTAGAATTCCTCCATGACCACCCATCAAAAGCTGATCGACTCGGCCCGCTACCTGATCCAGACACGCGGCTACAACGGCTTCAGCTATGCCGATGTCGCCGAAAAGGTCCAGGTACGCAAGGCAAGCATCCATCACCACTTCCCCACCAAGGCCGACCTGGCACTGGCGGTCGTCGAAGAATCGCGGGCCGGCATCGCCCATCAGATAGCCTTAATCGCCGACGGCGAGTTCGACCCGATGGAAAAGCTGCAGCTTTATATCGAGTACTGGGAACGATGCATCACCGACGATACGGCGCCGTTCTGTGTCGCCGGCATGCTGGCCGCGGAATTGCCGTCGTTGCCCGCGGATCTCGCCGACGGCGTCCGCATGCATTTTCGCGACTTGTCCCGATGGCTCGAGACGATCCTCAGCAAGGGCGCACAACAGGGCGTGTTCCGCTTTCAGGGCGCAGCCAGTGCGGAGACGGAGGCGTTCATCTCGCTTGTTTACGGCGCGATGCTTACCGCACGGGCTTATGGTGATCCGACCAAGTTTGCCGAGGTTTCCCGGAGCGGCCTGCGTCGCCTTGTCAGCGCAACCGCAGTGGCGTCATCGCAGGGTTAACTCGCCTGGAAGAAGGCAGCCGGCCTGAGGCCGGCTGCGACATAACAACCACGTTGATATCAAGCCAGGATGCGAACCTTGGCTTCGCGCTCGAAGAACCGGCCCTTGGCCCCCTCGATAAAATCATCGACCGCCTTGGCCGCAACAACCCCTTCATCCGCCTTCAGGCCCGCAGCATCAAACAAGGAGCGGCCGCCGTCGTCCAGGGCGATCGCCTTCAGATGGCCGAACGCGTCCTGGACAAACTGGATGGCTGCCGACTCGCCGCTCAGCTGCGCAGCACCCTCGGCCGACAAGACGATCGCCACGGCGTCGAAATTGATTGAAGGCGTACCGGCAAGCTGGCCATCGGCGGCAAGCTTGGCCCCGTCCGACAACGTTGCACCTCCAACTTTCGGTGCAACAATCTTTACCGTCGCACCGGCAGATCTGGCGGCCTTCGCAATCCGATGAATTGCCTTGGCATCGGAGCCATCGTTGATAAGGATGCCGACGGCCCTGCCCTCCAGCGTCGCTTTCATCTTGCCGATAATTTGGAGGGCGGGTGAAACCTTCATCTTGACCAGCGGCGCACTTGCAGGCGGGGCTTCGGGCATCTTTTCAAGCCCTAAGCCGTCAGCAACGCGGTTGGCGAGGCCCTCGTCGATGTGGCGCAGATGCCCCACCATGAGTTCGCGTATGGCTAGCGTGTCGACCTTGGAGAGCTCAAACACCAGGGCGGAAGCCATGTGCGCCTGCTCAAACGCCGTCTGGCTGGTATAGAACAAGCGCGCCTGGCTGTAGTGGTCGGCAAAGGTTTCTGCACGAATGCGGCCACGGACTCCTGTTTCCTCGGCGGCGAACGAGTGGAATCCCGCTCGTGCATCTTCGCGTGGCGAATCGCCCTGGAGGGAACTCGGTTCGTAGGCCACCCGCCCCTTGGGTACCTGATGCTGCATGTGACCATCACGCTGCTGGTTGGCAAACGGACATTTGGGCGCGTTGATGGGCAGCTGGTGGAAGTTCGGCGAACCAAGACGGGAAAGCTGGGTGTCGAGGTACGAAAACAGACGGCCTTGCAGGAGGGGGTCGTTACTGAAATCAATGCCTGGCACCAGATGTGACGGGCAAAAGGCGACCTGTTCGGTCTCGGCAAAGAAATTGTCCGGCCAGTGGTCCAGCACCATCCGGCCAATGATCTTGAGCGGAATCAGCTCTTCAGGAATGAGCTTGGTAGCATCCAGGTGATCGAACGGGAAGCTGTCGGCCTGTTCTTCGGTAAAGAGCTGCACGCCCAATTCCCACTCCGGGAAATTTCCGGCCGTGATGGCTTCGAACAGGTCACGCCGATGGAAGTCGGGGTCCGCTCCGGCGAGCTTCACGGCTTCGTCCCATACGGTCGACTGCAGGCCCAGTTTTGGCCGCCAGTGGAACTTCACGAAGGTGCTCTTGCCCTTGGCATTCACCAGCCGAAACGAGTGGATGCCAAATCCTTCCATCATGCGGAGGGAGCGTGGGATGGTTCGATCGGACATGGCCCACATCACCATGTGCATCGACTCTGGCGTCAGGGAAATAAAGTCCCAAAAGGTGTCATGGGCGCTGGCCGCCTGGGGAAAGCCGCGGTCCGGTTCCATTTTTACCGCGTGGATAAGATCAGGGAACTTGATGGCGTCCTGGATAAAGAACACCGGGATGTTGTTGCCCACCAGGTCCCAGTTTCCCTCCTTGGTGTAGAGCTTCACCGCAAAACCCCGCACATCGCGCGGCGTATCCACCGATCCGGCGCCGCCGGCAACGGTCGAGAAGCGGGTGAACAACGGGGTCCGCACACCCACTTCAGTCAGGACCTTGGCGGTGGTGTAGGAGTTCAAGGATGACGTCAGCTCAAAATACCCATGAGCCGCCGAGCCACGTGCATGGACGATGCGCTCGGGAATGCGCTCGTGGTCAAAGTGCGTGATCTTTTCCCGCAGGATGAAGTCTTCAAGCAGCACCGGGCCGCGCACGGCAGCCTTGAGGGAATTCTGGTTGTCCGACAGGGGCAGGCCCTGGTTGGTGGTCAGCGGTGGGTGGCCATTTCCTGCCTGCTGGTGAAGTTCATCACCATTCCCCCGCGGGTCCTTCATTGAACCAGTAGCAGCCGTGACAGCTTTTACCTTCTTGCCGCTCGCGGGCGCGGATGTTGTTTTCTTGACCATGGCAACCTCGGCTAGACAAGTCCCCAACCTGCGCTGGCCGACGTCAACATGCGGTGCAGTGAGGGCGACGGGCGACGTGACGCCTCCGGATGAGCCTGCAGATGTGTAGGCGGGAAAAGGTCGAGATTCACCACCACTCAACGAGAGCACCGGCCCAATAAGGAACACTCAAAAGGCGCCATCATGCTCCAGCTCAATCCGCCCCTGCCCATGAACACCCCCAAGGGCGAAGGTTTTGCCCAATTCCTTATCGACTACGGCCCCGAGTCGGATCTCTACTGGACTGTCTTCATCACGGAAACCGGCGAAATCTGGACGTTCTCGAACAAGGAAGTCCGAGCTTCAAAAAACATCACCCTGGGCAGAAAAAATCCTGGCGAGCCGCCGTCAGTGCGTCAGTCCGATGGCAACGCCGCGGACGCCGAGGTCTCTGTTCTGCGTCCTGCGCGGTGAAGGGAGCGATCCGTCCAAGTTAGGCTACTTCGCACCCAGTTTGATCACTTCATCGCCGAAGTTATCGTAGCCCCATGGCCATGGATTGACCTCCGTAGCAGGTGACTGAATCTGACGCACGGCGACGATTCGGGTAGCTGGCACCACCACAATGTATTGGCCGAGATACCCCTCAGCCTCGTAGGCGACCACGGGGCCGGAGTCGACCTTCACCAGGTCGGAGGCAGCAAGTTTGTGATCGGACAGCGCAGTCTGCACGGCCCTCAACTGGCTGCCGGCTGCATTCACGAGCGCTTTGACGAAGTCGGCATTGGATGCGAAATACTTTCCCTGCAAGGGTGCCAGCAGTGCAACCAAGCTGGCATCCATGCCGTGTGACGTAAGCACACTGGTAAGATCCTTGCGCACCGTGGTGTGGCTGTAGCTCGGAACGCGCCACCACAGCAAGCCGTACTTCGGCGACAAAGGGCTGCCCTGCGCCGTCATTTCCTTCATGAAGGAGGCGCTGATGAGTTGGCGCCCCTGCCAACGCCCGTCATCAAGGACAAGCTGGCCAATACGAGCCGCGTCGGCCGCATCCGTCACCCAGCCGGACATGGCCTGGGGGTGACCCGCCTTGTCATACTCTCCCCAGCCCGAATTGGTCATACCCATCGGCTTGAACAAGCGTTCCTCCAGGAACTTGTCCATCGGCTTGCCGGACGCTTTTTCGATGACGCCCGAGAGCAGGTTCATCGCCTTGTTGTTATAGGAAAACTTCGTGCCCGGCGGATCGCTCAGCTCCGCGGCCAGTGCCAACTGGACAAAGTCGGGTGCCGGATAGATCTCGGCGGGCGCGTATGGCACGTTTTGCAAGCCGGACGTGTGGTTCATCAGCATGCGCACCGTGATAGCCGCCTTCTGCCCTTGCTTCCATTCCGGATAGAAATCGCTGACCGGCTGATCAAGCGATTTGATCTTGCCGTCGGTCACGAGCAAACCGACGCCCAAAGCCACCACGGATTTGGTCGCCGACATCATGTCGATCCCACTCGTCTTAAGTGACGGGTCCCGATACTGCGCCAGCACCTTGCCATCGCGCATGACCAGCACGCTGCTGCTGTGTTGCGCAATAGCCTCCTTCATCAGGCTCTGGACCGCGGGGAAAGATGCATCGGCCGCCCACACAGAGCCTGCCTGGGAGAGCGCTAACAGAACGGAGAGAGCCAGACAGCGCATGGGTGTCCTGAGGATTGATCGTGCGCCGATCATAAAAAGAGCGGCGCGCATCGCACCAGATGACCAACGACCTACGGTGCAGGACCATGACGGTCAGAGTTGCCGGGCGGTGTCCAAGGCTTGCTCGTAGTTATCGGCGAAATAGAGTTCACCTTCGCGAGGGTGCACGGCCATTTGCCTGATCACGCGCTGGGGCTGCGATTGTAGCCCCGAGATGATCAGCACGATGCCAAGGCGACGGCAGCGCGCCAACAGGGTTTTGAGCGCATGCACGCCACTGGCATCGATGATGGGAACCAGGCGCATGCGAAGGATGAAGGCCTTGGGGCGGTTCTGAAACTGGGCCAGCAGTTCGTCCAGTCGATTGGCCGTGCCAAAGAACAGCGGTCCGCTAATCTGAAATACCTCCACGCTGGGAGGGAGTTTCGTGCGCTGGGAGAGGTCGTCACCGATCTCGCCATTGTCGTCCAACAGTTTGATCCCGGTGCTCACTTCCATCGCATCGGCCATGCGGAACATGAAGACGAACGCCGATGCCACCAGGCCCACTTCGATCGCCACCGTAAGATCAAAGAACACCGTCAGGCCAAAGGTAAGCAACAGCACCAAGCCATCGCCCTTGGGTGCCGACAGCGTGTGACGAAATTGCTCGACCTCGCTCATGTTCCAGGCCACCACCAGCAACACCGCCGCCAGGGCCGCCAGTGGCACGAATTTCATCAGCGGCGCCAACGCCAACATGAAGATCAGCAGAAAGACGGCGTGCATCATGCCGGCGATCGGGGTGCGTCCTCCGGCACGGATGTTGGTGGCGGTCCGGGCGATGGCGCCGGTGGCAGGCAGTCCGCCGAACAACGCCGCGCCGACATTGGCCATGCCTTGTGCCACCAACTCCCCGTTGGATCGGTGCCGTCCACCGATCATGCCATCCGCCACCACGGCCGATAGCAAGGATTCCACGCCCGCCAGGAACGCAATGGTGAATGCGCTTGGAAGCAGCTCGCGGGTGCGCGCAAAGGGAATGTCCGGCAGATGAAACACCGGCAAGGCGGACGGCAATCCGCCGAAACGACTGGCGATGGTCTCGGCCGATAATCCGAAAGACGTGCTCACCACCGTGCAAAGCACTAGTGCAATGAGGAAACCGGGCCATGTCGGTCGCCAGCGACGGATGGCCACGATCATCAGCAACCCACCCATCGTAAGAAAAACGGCAGCCGGGCGTGCCGTGAATACATAGTGGGCGTAAGCGGTCCACCGCTCGACAAAGTCCGCCGGCACCGAGGGCATGGTCAGCCCAAGAGCATCCTTCACCTGGCTGGAGAAGATGCTCACAGCGATACCCGCGGTGAAGCCAGTGATCACCGGCTGGGGCATGTATTTCATCAAGGTGCCCAGCCGCAGCAGGCCGGCTGCGATCAGCATCAGCCCAGCCAGGAGCGTGCACAGAATCAGGCCGCCAAAGCCAAACCGCTGTATCACCACGAACACCACCGGGATGAACGCCGCGGTCGGGCCTCCGATCTGCACGCGTGAACCACCGAACGCGGAGATCAGAAATCCCGCGACGATGGCGGTATAGAGCCCCTTTTCCGGCGTGGTGCCACTGGCGATTGCCAGGGCCATGGCCAGCGGCAAGGCCACGATGGCAACGGTGAGGCCGGCCACGGTGTCGTTGCGAAAGTCGCGCCAGCCATAGCCTTCGCGCAGCACCGTGACGAGCTTCGGCACAAACGCTCGCGCATATGTCCGGCCTTTGCCCATGCCTCTACCCCCCCGCCACCCCTAAGTGGTGACTTAGATGATCATTGTATTATCATGCCATACACATCGCGTGTGAGCATCTTCATGACCATCGAAAGCCGAACTGCCCGCCTGACCATCCTGATCGACCCCCGCAAAAAGGCCGTCTTTGAACGGCTATGCGAAGCCGAGGACACGACACCGTCACAGGTGGTCCGCCGGCTGATCCGGGAGTACATCGAGCAGGCCACCGGCCGCCCCTGGCATGCCGAGGACGAAGCCATACCGGAGCAGCCATGAGCACTTCCGACATCCCCGCCTGCCCGGTTTGCGGGATGGAAAACACTTATCCCGACGGCGATCACTTCATCTGCCCTGATTGCGCCCACGAATGGCCGCAGGTTGCTGCTCAATCCGAAGAAACAGATCTAGTTGTCCGCGATGTCAACGGCAACGCCCTCAACAGCGGCGACTCAGTGGTCGTTATCAAGGACCTCAAGGTCAAAGGCTCTTCCATCCCGCTCAAGCAAGGCACCGTGATCCGCAATATCCGCCTGGTGGACGGCGACGCCGAACACATCGAAGGCAACTCCGACAAGATCAAGGGATTGGTGCTCAAGGTTTGCTTTTTGAAGAAGGGTTGAGCGCAGGTTTGCCTAGTCCCCGCGCTGCAGGATGATGCGCAGCTCCTCGACATCCAGATCGCGCTCGAGCTCGTGAAGCACTTCGTCTTCAATCAATCCAGCGCGATGGATGCGGATTAGCTCGGCGCGTCCGGCAGCGATGGCAATCAGAACCACGTCGAAGTGAGTTCGCACGCCTTCCATGAATGCGTCCGCATTTTCGGCGTAGCGCGTGGTGATTTCCGAGCGCTTGCGATATTCCTCGAGCAAGCGGGGATGGATCAACGCGCCGTCTGGCGCGTACGCATGCGCTTCGACAGCGTCGGCCATGGCGCGGGCAATGGCCGCCTCGCATGCGGGAAGGTGCATCTTCGCCGGGGGATCCTGATCGACCGGACGAATGCGCCTGATGAGCCAACCCAGGCTCGTCCCTTGCATCACGACCGTGGCGAAGATCACCGCAAATGCGGTCACCAGCATCAGATCCCGGCCTGGCATGGAATCGGGCAACGTAAGCGCCACCGCCAGCGTGACGACGCCCCGCATGCCGGCCCAGCTCAGCACCGTGGCTTGCCGCACTCCCAGCGGCCGGGCGCGCTTCAATCCCATGCCGCGGAGGGCTGCGAGAAGGCCGTCGACACCAAAGATCCAGATGAAGCGCGTCACCATGACGGTCAGCACGACGCCAAGCACGGGGATGGCCATCCTGGTGTAGACGGCCTCGATTCCGCCCACGCGATCCAGCACGCCGCGCAGCGAGAAACCGATAAGGATGAAAACGAGTGCTTCCAGGACAAATACCGTGATCTCCCAGAAAGCGCTGCCGCGAAGCCGAACCCGCGCCGGCAGGATCAGATGCTGATACCAGCCCATCACAAGCCCCGCCGTGACCGTTGCTATCACGCCCGAGACATGGGCTGCCTCGCCGACGATATAAGCGACCCAGCACATCAGCGTGCTGACCATGACGATCAGCGTCTGCTCGTCCAGGCAACGAACGACGAAGATCCAGACGCCCGCAACGGCGAGGCCAGCAACGATCCCGCCAACGGCAAGGAAAAGGAAGCTGGAGGCCGCTTCACCAGCGTGGAACACGCCGCTTAGCGTTGCCGCGACAGCGAAGCGAAAAAGCACCAGACCCGTTGCATCGTTGAGCAAGCTTTCCCCTTCCAACAATGCCGAAAGCCGGCGAGGAAGCTTCACTCGCGCAAGCACCGCACGTGCCGATATGGCATCCGGTGGCGAGACGATGGCGCCGAGGGCAAAGCAGGCAGCCCATGGCAGGCCCGGGGCGAGCCAATGGGTCACGACGCCCACGCCCAGCGTGGTGAATACCACGGCGCCGACGGCTAGCGAGAGTATCCCCGGCAGATGTCGGCGGAAGCGGCCGAAGGCGGTGAAATACGCCCCATCCATCAGCAAGGGCGGGAGGAAGAGCACCAGGATCAGGGCTGGATCAAGGGTGAACGCGGGGAGTTTGGGGACAAATGCAAGAGCGCCGCCGCCGACGAGCAAGGAAGTAGCTGGCGGCAGGCCCAAGCGTTGGGCCGCCCAATGCAAGGCGACCACGACGGCGAGCAGAACCAATACAAGTTCAAATGTCTCGACAGAATGCACGCGCCTGCCCCAAGAAGTCGTCAGGTCGATATTAGACGCAGTATCACCACCTGTGCAGCAAGGGCGATGTGCAGGTCCACACCTGCTGCCAGAGCACCTGGCAAAACGAGGTCACGCGCGCACCCCCGACGCGGCCGTCTGGCGCTTCGCCAACCAGGCCCTCGTACCCAAATACAGTAGATAGAGATAGAACGTCTGTGGCGTCGCCAGAAGCACGATGACCAATAAGCCGTCGAGGTAGTTGGGTTGGGGAGAGAGCCCCCCAATAGCGCTTAAAGCAAAAATATAGGAAACAACGGCGGGCGCTCCAAAGACAAGCCAGGCAAACGCCAACGCCCAACCCTTGTAGCTGCCGCCCGCGATCCCCTCATACATTCGGCCTCTACCGCGAATAGCCCCGATGGGGTCGCAGTTGCGCGGCATGGGTTCAATCGGGTACAGGCGCTCGATGTCCTGGATCCCCTTCACGACGTCCGGGTCGTCGTGTTTCGCGACTTGGTCATATTCCATGAGGGGCATCAGCAATTGGTTGGGATCGTCCACGACGAAGCACCGAGCACCGACCAGAATTTCCCTTTGCATTCTGCCCTCCCCCGAGGCACACATCCCTTAGCGCGGGACCAATTGTAGCGAAACTCCGCTGAAATTGACGCTAGCCGCGCTTACAACACGGGAACCCTTGCCTCCCAGACATCAGGAATTCCTGCGTGGCGCGCATTCAAACCTCAACTCCATATCCTGGTTACCCAACCGAGTCGTGCCGTGGGTTCTCGTACTGATCGCCAGCATCTTCTTATCCTGTCCAGCGCAGTAGTCGCGCGCTACCTGCAACGTCTGGAAGCGGATGTCGCTCCAGTTGGTGTTGTAGCTGGGTACGCTGACCACCAGGTAGGTTCCGTCACCGCCGGGCGCGACGGCACTGGTTTTGATGATGGGTGGCACGCAGGCGGTGCAGACAACGGCCAACGTAGCCGCAACGACTTGTCGGTTCATCGGCTCTTCCCCCTTCGCTTGCCCGACGCTGGGTGGAGCGATAATAACGCCGAATCCTGTCCTAATAGACTCGCCCGGTAGCAGATTAAATCGAATTTCATCCTCGCTAGAGCGCGCCGCAACCGTCAACCAATATGTGATCCAACATAATGAAGAAACTTTTAAGTTGGCTAGCTCAAGCATGTGATGAGCTTGGACTCCATGTAGACCGCGAATTTACGGTTGCCCTGGATGGCAAGCAGGTGATTCACGCAGTCGCGCGTGTGCGCGACCTCGGTGCGGAAAAAGGAATGTTGGTGGTTTCAGATTACGATGAGGTAAAAGCTCATCTAGCTCAGATCACCAAAGCCGGGTATGGCTTATCGGTGCTGGACGAGCCATCACCCCTGGAAGAGTACGATCTAGAGAGATACGCGCAAATGTTTCGCGACTGGGGATGGTCGGGAGTTGAATCGCAGCGACCTCAATGGATGTAGCGACGGCTTCTTTGGATGCCGGTGCGGCTCAAGCCCGCAGCTAACTATCCCCAAGCCCGCCCGACCGCTCTTTCTGGCAGGCCTCGCAAACGGCGTCATCAAGCTCAACCGACACGAAATGCCGGTGGTCCACTGGTGTATGGACCGGGGGATGCGCTCCGGCATCCGGGGTATTGGCGAGTAATGTGTCTATCTCCTGGGACGAAAGTCCAGGCACATCAATATCTACGTTGACGGTCTTAAAGCAGTCACTCGACTGGCCATCCCTGCAAGGCACCGCGTACGTCACTATTTGCATTCTCCCCGCTGTTCACCGGCCGACCCGCCGGTCAATGTACGACGACGGGGTTGGGGGGAACATCGGCCAAAGGATATGCCGCGCACCTTGCCGGCCATCTGGCCAGTGGGCCCCGCGCCTTTCTAGTGGGAGGATGGATCCCGGCGAGCGCCCTGTGGAATCTATCCTCGTATTCCCTTGCGCTGGATTCACCTCATCCACGGTGCGCTCGCCACCATCTATATCGCGTCGCCTAATGACCAATCCAACGCCAGGATGGCGCCGTCGAATACGTCACGGCAATGGAAGCACCCGCCGGAACAAATACGGACAGGGCACTACCCGACAGGCCCGTGCTCGTCCCATTGATAGCAACGTTCGTGACCTGCCCGCCTGATATATATGCCGTGCAGTCAACAGACGTTCCGTTCGCAACGGCAGAACCGCTTGCAGGAAGCGACGGCGTCACAACCCCGCCCGCGACGGGATTAAAGCCTCTATTGTCCCTGTAGCTACAAGTTCCAGGGCTGGAGGTCGTGCTATGCAACGTCCCGAGTTGATTCCCAGTAAACGTGCTCTGCGATACATCAACGTTGACGCCCGAGCCGTTGGTCAGCCCGTATCCGTTATTTCCCGAAAAAAGGCTGCCCACCACTCGGATGTCAGAGGCGGTTCCTATGAACATACCGTGGCCGCCCGACGCGCTCCTGCCGTTTCCATTGGGTGAATCGCCGAACAGAAACCCGCTGAAGATGATGCGTGCCGCGCCCCCATCAATGCTGACGCCATGGGCATTGTTGTAAAGCGCAGTGCCGCCGGTGAACGTAATATCGCTCACACTTGCGCCATTCAACAAAAAGCCGCTGGCCCAAGTGTTCAACTGTGCGCTTTGCTGCGTCGATCCCCAACAATTGTCGAAGAACGCAACGCGGCAATTTGTAATATTCCAATTTACCGTGCCGCTCGTATCACCGATACAGTTTGTGAACCAAAGGTTGCTGTTCCCGCCGCCGCCAGCCGTTACCAGGCTCCAGGCAATCCCGTTTGAATACCCGGCCGCGTTCGTAACGTAGAACCCTGCTGAATCTTCGATCTTGAATCCTGTGCCGCACGCGTCCGAACGCGTGTTGACCATGTACATATCGACGCAGAGGTTCGACCAGTAGAATCCGCTGCCAAGACAGCCCGTCGCCTCATTTCCGCTAAACATCAATTGAGTACAAGCGTTGAAGTAAAACCCGTCATAGAGCGCAGAGGGATAGTTGACGCACACGCACCTCTCAATCCAGGACTGACCCATCTTAAGCATGGATAGCCCGTGGTTACCGTTGCCCGCCGACACACTGGAAGCCTGGCCGAATGCCAGATCAAATGCACCGCAGGAATAATAGATGGTGGTTCCATCACCGAATTGGATAGCCGCGGCGCTAGGTTGTCCATTTATGATCCAGCTTTCGACACCCGTGCCCTGTATCCGAATGTTTGAGTGAGCTACTACGACCGTCGAATTGATCAAGTAATTTCCGGCGGGAACAAAGAGGGTTCCACCTCCGGCAGTTACGAGTGCGGCGACTGCACTCCTGAATGCCGGGCTATCGTCAGTGGAGCCGTTACCTGTGGCGCCATAGTCCATGACGTTGACGTACGATCCTGACGTCGTCGCTGCTTTTGCAGATTGGGATGCCCCCAGTGCCAGAGCGGTCGCTGTCAGCGCGCCAACGAAATGCCTTCTTTCCATGGTACGTCTCCCTATCTCGTGAACTAGTAGTGGGTCCGGGGGCTCATTGCCCACTCGCCGGGGCGAAATGCTACGTCGCAGGATGGCTGAGTGTGCTAACCGAAGAAGGCGTAGGAGTTGTCCTACACATTTTCGAGTCTTTGACCCCGCACGCCAGTCGACCTCTGCCTAGATTTTCCCAACATGAAGACGTGCATTTGTTGATGGTGATCATGTTGCCGAGGATGGCATGTGGGTGTTCTACCAAAAGCCAGGATCTGTACCCCGTCCGCGACGAAGCGCCGACCACTGATCGCAATTTCTCACGGCATTCTGCCCTCCCCTCCGGCACATGACACTTGACCTGGGCCAACTTTAGCGAGAAACCGTCGCTCTAAGCCGCCGTCTTAAACAGAGTAAACAGCAACAACCCGATAAGGCCCAGGCTCGCACCCCTCAAGACCGCCCCCTTCGACGACCGCCTTCGCCTCCTCGAAACTCCCAAGCAGACAGTGCGCATTGACCGGCAGCCTCGACCCCAGCGAGTTGCACGACAAAGGGGAGCAGTCAGCGATGTTTCCCATCGTGAACGACGCTATATCGAACCCTTCCAGCTTCTTGCTGATGGGGGCGACCACCTCGGTGGGAGACCATGGTTCAAACGCTTCCCAGACCTTCTCGTCCTCGTCGAATTGAAGCTCGTACGCCTCGTAGTAGAAAAGCTTCAGCCCTTCAAGGGAGATCGAGGCGGCGTTCGCCAACTCGGTGATGTCGTGCGGCGAATTGAATAGCCAATACCCGTTGTGCTTCCAATAGTCGATGTAGTCGGCGAATGGCTTTGAAACGCAACCGCTGAGCGAGTAGACGTCTGCCACATGCGCGGCCGTCAACCATTCAGGACGGTCGGCGACATGCTTGTAGAGATATCCCAGTGGGATCATGAAAGGTCCAGCATTTGCATTGAGGTGGCGAAGTCGACGCGAGATACTTCCAAGAAAGGGCGCGCGCCCCCTTCCCATCCTGCCGACTACTTGGCAAGCTATTTTGCTCCCACCACCTATAAAGCCGTCACATAGAGTGAATTATTGCCCGCTAGCGTCGTGTGTCAATTTTATTGCCGCGATCGGTCAGCATCCATCAATCAATTTCGACAGGTCACGAAGACTGCGCTGCGAGAGTCGTCCGGCGGGTTGCGACTCTGTAACAGCGTAGATTGCCGACTGCAAGCCAGCGCGATCGGGCCCAACGAGAGATGGCACAAGCCGCACAGGCGATTGCAGGGCACCGCCATTATCCCGGAGCAAGTCACGGACAGTTGAGATGACCTCCACCACATCAGCTTCCACATCGTCAAGAGGCGGGCGCCGCGTAAATTCAATATCCAGAAGTACTCTTGGCCTCAACTGCTCGGACAGAAAATTCTCAAGCTCTGGTAGTGCTTCACGCATCTTGAACAAATTAATAATTGTCTTTGCATAGGTAGAAAACACGTATGTTCGAAGATCTGATGGGCAATCATCGAACTGGGATTCAGGACCATAAGTTCGAACATGCCAGCGAATGTCCTGCAGGCACAGCGCAAGAAGAGCTACGTCCTCGACGCCAAACGCCGTTCCTCCACCTACTGACACGTAGCGGCGAAACCCAGGAACGATCCGGGCCGATCCGAAATCCAGCAAAGCGCCATTGATGGTTAGATTGCTGGTACTAAAAGGGCCTGGATAAGCTTGATGGAAGTGACAGGCTGCCAATTGTTCACACGCGCGAACAAGAAATGCCTTTAACGAGCCTATCCGAAATCCATAGCGAGCCCGCGATTCGGCCGGCTCATCCAGAATTTTAAGCGCAGCAGTCACCCGAGCGACGTCTACAATATGCGGATCCTTCATCTCGGCGGCCGGATTAAAGAAAGGTGCCCTAACCAACGCCGATGCTCGAAAAAACGCCGGGCGAAGAAGTAGCCCTTTCCGCTCGCCCCAAGGCATGCAATCGCCGGTGTCGATGACACCCAGTGTCTCAACGATGCCGTGGGGAAGAATTATCTTGAAGAAACGCGAGAAGACAGCCTCGCGAATTGCCTCCTCCAACGTCATGAACCCGTGGGAGTGAGCCTGATCCCCGCCTCGCCCGACGAGGGGCGTGCGGCCGATGCCTTTTACTTGCACCGACCCTACAAATCCACAACGACCGCTGCCTCCGTGACAACCAACTCCGTAGCCTCCATACCGGTCGGCATACGCAATGATCCCGTCATCAGGCGACCGCGGCTCACTCAATGAGTCATCACCCGCCACCGAGACGGCAAAAGTATTCTCGACGATACCGGGAACGCCTGTGGCGACAGCTCCTCCATCTTCATAACATCCGTTTGCCCACACTGCCAGCGCATCCGGCAGACGTTTGACGGCAAATGAAACCAATAGGGCAGAAGGCAAGAAGTCAGTCCGTGTCGCCTCGTCAAGAAGACGACTCACAACCGCGCTCATGTTGCCTCTCTTCGTCGGAGTTTAGTGAGAAGCAAAGGGCTGGCAACCCAGGGCAGAAGTGCTATTTTTCCCAATATTGCAGGGACAACCAGAACCAAGCCGAAACAGGTTACTGCTGTCGTGAGCGATAACAAGCGTGATAGATTCCACTTCCTGATCAGTTGATCGGTTGAGAACGAACTCGTCCACTCCAGAAGGTTGCGACGCGTCAAGATCCTCACGAAGGTTCGAAGAATGGCGTCCGTCGATATGAATGCTCGATGTGCGATCGTCCAAAGTTCCAAGGGAATCTCCATAGCCCATCCGCGCCATTGCCTTCCTGCAATCGATTGTCGAGCAAGTACTCCGTTGGTTCGAAGAACGATAACTACAGAGCGAAAGATGGTGAAAGTCCTAAAAGCCATGGGTATCGCCAGGGCAGCCAGCGACAATCTCCAGCTTCCCGATACGAGTCCCAAGACGAAAAGCAGTACCGATATAGGCGCCACCAAACTACGGCGGATCTGGCCCAGGACCGTGGCGATGCCGCAGATCGACACGCCTTGCATCCGCGGCAGAAGAGCGAAAAAGTTCTGCCAATCGCCACGAATCCATCGATGTTGGCGTAACATCACTGCGTCATAACTTCCCGGATAACCCTCTCTCACCACCGCGTGGGCGCAGTAGCCAGGGCGTAGCCAGAATGATTCGAAGGTGTCGTGACTCAGAATAGCGTCTTCTGGAACGTGGCGTTTCAGAAGCTTGCGTGCCACGGACACATGAAACAATCCCTTACCGCTATACGCGCACTCTCCAAACCAATCAAACTGTGTATTGCGGGGATGTGATCGTGTGGGATTCTCGTTTGCTTTCTTAAGTGCGAGGGAAGGCGCGATAACAGCGTGCCCTCGAATAACGCGATCCTCGGCCGCCGAAAGCTCCGGCTGTACCAGCGGATGAAGAGCACAACCAACCAGCACAAGGACGTCTCTTCCTGTCATCGAGTTATCATCGTCGATGACGGCTAGAAATTTTGCTGGAGGCAGGCGCGTCGACGGGCCCGCAACGACCATAATGCCATTCGGTCGACCATCAAGTCGCGCGAGAAGCTCCAATACTTTGCCGCGCTTACGCTCCCACCCCATCCAACGTCTTTGGGTTGGCGACCACACGCGATCGCGAAGGGTCAGCCAGAGTCCTCCCCCCTTCCCCAGAACCCGTTCGTTGAAGTTCGCTACGCGTTCGGTGATCTGAGCGATCAATATTCGCTCAGGCGCGCTTATACTCGGCTCGTCGGCATCGGGCCAGTCGGCCAAAATGACGCAAGGGCATCCCACCGATACAAGGCTTGTCAAGGTCGATGACATCGATGACAAGAAATGGTCGAACGAATCCAGACTTGTCAGCATTGTTGGGATGGCCGCCATAGCAACGCCTTCGGCAAGAACCCGGCCCATTTCAACCTGCGGAACCGACCTGAAAGGAAGACGCTCCGCCACAGCGGCCCAAAAGGCACAGCTGACAAGATCAATCACCAATACGCTCAACGCCACGAATATAAGGAGGTCGCTAATCGTTGGCGGCCCTTCCTTACCCATCCATAGGAATGGAATCATCAAAAGTATCCACACGAAGCAAGCCGCCGTCGCGGGCAGCCAGTTTCTGGCGCCATGCCACCACGACGCGCGCGCACCCACTTCTCTGCGCAACTCCGCCTCGCCTTCGTCTACCAGGTAGTAGCCCACATGACGACGAACGTGGCTGGCCTCGTTTGCTTGTAGGGCAAGTTGGATTGCCCGGATAGCGACTGTTTGACAAGAACACCCCGCTGCAAGCGCAATCCGCTCTACGGCTAGCCGGTAGTCGTTGCGCGTTCGGCCAGCGAGTCGAAGGTAGTCGCCTGACGGATCGAGCCGAAGATCCCCCTCGAACTCCAAAGCCTCGGCGATCAGCTCATCCTCAGAGTAGCTTACGAGACTCCCAAGGATAGCTAGATCATGCTCTTCGCCATAAGCATCAGCGTTTTCCAGGCGTGCCATACAGCGACAAACGACTACTAACTCCAAGAAAAACTTAGCGCGCAGAAGCTCGGCGACTCCAAACCCTGCAGATCGTTGATCGCGAAGCCACGATTCCACGGCGCCGCGACCTGCAAACGATTCCTTCGCAAGAAAATCAAGCGATGCTGAATACATGCGGGGTTCACCATTGGGCATCAATGGGACAGCCATGGCTCGATCCAGCGTTTCGCACAGGACAATCGCGCGAGCCGCAAGGAGGCGCTTCGCGGGAGAGGCATCAACCAGGAATTCAGCTATTCGCCGAAAATCCAGGGCGCCGGCGATCCGCCGACGAAACCGGGAACCATCTGCCATGTACAGTCCCTTTCTGGCGAAAGCCAATCGGCTAACGCGTTGAAGATAAGCACAAGGTGGCTGAGCGCCAGCGCCGGCGATTCACCCACGAAATTTGATCACGACCGGGAAATATGTCTTGCTTTACCGCGGTATGAAGCATCTTTCGTTTACCTGGAGATACGAATGCGTCCAAGACGATCAACTCCAAGCCATCGCGCCATAGCGCTGGATGAAAAGCCATGGGCTCAAGCCTCTCATCAATTACCCGTTCCAAGGTCTCTCGACGCACAAGCGCCCACACAACGACGCCTACCAGCCCCCCCTGTGCGTCGAATACCACGCGCAGTTGATCGAAACCAACGGCCGTTGCTACATACTTCAGCAACGCCGAAGCTGGAACCGACGCATATACGGGACTGGCAGATAAAAGCGCCATGGCAGCCCCGACAACGGTGTAACGCTGCGTTCCAACGACCAAATACGGCGAAGATGGGCCCACTGCAAGCTGCTTCATCCCTACCCTCTTAAGCCCTGGGCCGGATACCGGCCCAGGGCATCTGTTTTCGGTGACTCAGAAATCGAAGGGAACCCACTGATCATCGTTGTAAGGCGATGTGCCGTGGAAGAGATAGGCCGGTCCCGAGGGACCGTCGGGACAGTAGGCAATGCTGCCGTTGGAGGCCTCAGCCTGCTGCAGCACATTGGTGCAGCTTTCCGTTGCAGTTGCTCCGTTAGAACCTTTCCATGAGTAGCTATACGTCATGCTGCCAGCAATGAGCTCAAGCGCTTGTTCTGAGAGTAGTTCCATGAGTGACGTTCCCTTAGAAAAGCCGACGACCGGCCGGCACGGATCGACGGCGTCGATGTTATTCGTTAGGCCGGAAACCCATTAGAAGACCTCATCGGCCATTTTCCGGACAAGGTAGGAAGCACGCCCTTGCTCGACCACGACCACGTGCTCGGCAGCATTGACCGTCTCCGGGCGATGCGCCACATGAACACGCGTGATCCTGAGCGTGCTGAGCGATGCATTCACCAAGGCCTCGCACGGCGGGTCCAGGAAGCTGGTGGCTTCGTCAAGAACAAGAATGCGAGGATTTCGATAAAGCGCACGCGCAAGAAGCACGCGCTGCCGCTGACCTCCAGACAGGGATGACCCCATATCACCCACCGGCGTGTCATATTGCATGGGCATGGACGATATGTCTTCGTGAATCTGTGCCATGCCGGCTGAAGCCACCAAGCGTTCGCGCGAAGCGCCATCGTCGAAAAAGCAGATGTTCTCCCCGATCGTCCCTGCGAACAGCATGTCATCCTGGAGAACCACGCCCAACATCTCGCGCAACGCATACTTGCCAATCGTTCGAACGTCCACGCCACCCACCAGAACCTGACCCTCGGTAGGATCCAAGAGGCCACATATAATCTTCGCCAACGTCGATTTGCCACAGCCAGAGGGCCCGACCACTGCCACAGAGCTACCCCCGGCAATGCGGACGGAGCAATCGCGCAGCACCCAGGGCTCGCCTTCGGCGTAACGAAACGAGACTCCTCTTAACTCGATGCTTGAGTCATGGGATGCGTTGACGCCCGTGCCTTTGACGTGCTTCTCCGGCTCGGCCTGGACGATGTCGCTGAGGCGCTCCGCGTGTAGCCTCAGCATTCCCAGTTCGATCGCGTAATCCACCAGGCTCGCGGCGCGACTGGTGAACTGATCGCTGAATGCAGCAAAAGCGAGCATCATGCCGACGGTCATCTGCCCGGATACCACCAAGATGGCACCAAGGCTAAGCGCTGCAATGCGATGAAATCCGAAGATACTGGAATTGGCGGTGGAAATCATAAGCGCCAATCGCTGCTGAACAACGCTGGCATTGAATGACTGAACCGCCCGGTTGACATACCGAATGGCATGGACATCCGTCTGGTTGTGCATACGAATGGTCTGAACGCCACGGACAGACTCCAGAAATGCACTTTGCTGGCGCGCAGCGGCCATGATTTGTACAGACGAAGCATTTCTGACGGACTGAAAAGACATCACACGGACGATGGTGTAAAGAACGAAGGTCACCGTGCTAACAAATGTCAGCAAAGGGCTGTAGAGCAACATGGCAACGAGGGTCAACGATGTCATCAACCCATCCAAAATCACCTCGACTACCTTCGTGGTAACCGTCGTCTGAATTGTGGTGAGCGAGGAGAATCTCGAGACGATGTCGCCCAACTGCCGTGCAGAGAAATAGGCCTCAGGTAGTTTCAGGAGCTTGGTAAAGGTGCTGCTTGTCCACGCCAGGTTCAACTGAATGCCAAAACAGGTCACGATCCAGGTGCGCAGGGCACCGATCCCAACCTGGAAACACACCAACAGGCAGAAGGCCGCTGCCAGCACACCCATCAGGCCAAGATCACCTGTAGGAATAATTTGGTCGGTCACGACCTGGAGCAGCATGGGTGACGCAAAGGAAAGAACTTCCAACACGAACGCCAGCATGAATACTTTCGCCAGGGCCCCTGACACCCCCGGAACATGGCCGACAAGCTTACGCACCGATACCGCAGCGGAATTTTTCCTCTGCTTGAAGTCCGGCCCCGGATAAAGCTCAAGGGCTGGCCCAGTAAAATGCCTTCCAAGCTCGGACAACGACATCTTCATCCTGCCTACGGCGGGGTCGCAAACGACGGCACGGCCGCGCTTCCAGCGCTCCAGGACGACAAAATGCTGCATATCCCAATGAAGGATACACGGCGTCCTTAAGCTTCGAACCTCGTTGATTTCCGCGCGCAGGCCTCTCGGTTCGAATCCGATATCCCGAGCACGCTCAGCCAGCTGTCGAAGGTTGGTGCCTCTCAGCGAGGAAGGAGATTGCCGACGGATTTCTTCCACGGACATGTGGCGACCGTGCCAAGAGGTGATCATTGCCAGACATGTAAGCCCACAAGATGAGGCATCGCCCTGGAGCAAGGGACGCATCGACCGGCGCCAGCCAAAGGAGACTTGTTCAGGCATGTTCGCTTGACTGGACATATCAACCCCGCGGCGACTTCAGCCCAGCCAGCGGCGCCCAGAGAATCTCGACCAAGCGATGACTTTCAAGGAGGAAATCTGCCTCGAACGTCGCGCCAGTCACCAATTCACCCGGCGTTGCGCTGGCCGTCCTGCCATCTTTTTGATCCAGCCGTATGCGCGCGATATACATGGGCTCCTTCACCTCCCTGCCCTCGATACGGAGCAGTTGGTCGGGCGCTATCGCATTGGCAGACACGGAGATAACCGTGCCCTTGAACATGCCGAAGCGCTGGTAGGGGAATGCGTCATAGCGGATATTCACCAGCGTGCCTGGATGAATGAGCCCGGCAGCACGGCCTGTCAGCAAGGCATGGGCTTCCAGCGGCGATTGGTCCGGAATGAGCGACATAAGGGGAGACTGAGGGCTGGCCGATTGCCCAACATTGGTAAGCACAGACGCTACGACACCGGAAATCGGCGAGCGAATGGCACCCACTCTCGCGGCATCATTCTGTGCCACCGACTGCATCACCGTGGCTCGCTTTGTCCGCAGGTCTGCTTCCTTGGAAAACCTCTCCTCGTTGAGCGCCGCAAGCTTCCCCTGGATATCGGCAATCTCTTCGTCCACGGAGATACGCTCCGAGCGCAGGTTCTCAATCGCCAGTTTTGTCGACGCAACATCGCTATTTTGCTGTTGAAGCTGAAGCACGGAAACGTAACCTTTTTCCAACAGTGGCTGGGTTTTGTCGAGAATGGCTTGAAGGTGTTTTAGTTGATCGCTTTCCAGCAAGAGCTGAGCATCGAAATGCACGAGCTGATCTCGATGAAGGCGAAGAGCGACATCAAGTGCTGACTGTTGAGCGGCGTATTGAGCCGGCATAACACCTAGCTGGTGCTCGATTTCATCCAGTTCACGGCCTAGCTCTTTGGCCACCTGATCCGCGGTATCGCCATTGGTGCGGCTCCCCTGCTGCGACGCAACCTCAACCAACACGTCTCCTGCATGCACATGATCGCCCTGCCGAACGTGCACGGCGGTAACCACGGACGCGACGGGAGGTATGATCTGGGTTAGGCCCAGGCTCGGCACCAACGCCCCCGTCGCGTGTTCACGGCGGTGATACGACCCGAGAAGAAGCAAAGCGACCGATGCAAGCACGAACGCCGCCAATGCAATCGTGATAATCGTCGACGGCACGGAGGTCGCCAAGCTAACCCTGCCCAACAACGGCTGCTCACGTTGCGTGAAAAAGTCCTGCCGAAAGATTCGCTCCATAAAGCCCTCCCTGGCAACCCAAGGGGCAAGTTATCGATACGACGTGCACCGTTGTCAAGCGCTCTTCACATATTCGAAAGAAGTAACGAGATTGTTCTAATGACTTGCACGCCATGCCTATAATCCGCACGATTTCGCTGCCGAAATTGGGCACTATCGAGCCGCACGCAATCTCAGACTGTATTCAACACTCATCGGGAAGAGCCATGGAACGGACAAGAAAGCGCCTGCTCTTGTCTACACTTATTTGCGCAAGCATCGCGTCAGCGATTTGGTGGATTGCCCGGTCGCAGCAAGCACCCGCGGCAGCGAAGGCTGAAGTCACCGCGTCGCTCAGCACGCCCACCGGCAACCTCGTTCAGAGTGCCCTGCCGCGCGCCGGAAGAATCGCCGATCAATCGCAAACGGCGCCATCGCTTCCGGCCGATGCTGATCTCTATACCGTCATAGAAACAATGAGACCTGCCGCCGCCAAGGGCTCTGCCGAAGCGATGCGGCGCCTTGGCGAGGCCCTGCGCGCGTGTCAAATCCAGCGTCATACCACCGACGGCGAGCGACTTGACCTGGCAACTCGCAATGTCGTGACCACCGAGGTGGCCCATGGAGAAACGATAGCCAGCGCCACGAATGAAGCCATGAGAAACCTTGACCGGGATCAAAATGCTGCCGAGGCATGTGCCAAAGTCTCGGATACCGATAGCAAACTATGGCGAGCATGGCTTGAGAAGGCAGCTCGGTCAGGAGATAAAGTTGCGGAAAAGGAATTTTCCAAAGCCGCACTTTCAGATTACACCGGCCGCAACGCGTCGGAACTTTCTCCTGAAGACTTAGATGACCTCACCCGCGTTCGATCACTTGCTTATCAGTTCGACCAAGATTTACTCGCAAGCCATGACTGCTCGGTCCTTGGCGACATAAGCACCAACTCATCCGACTCGGTCAATTCCTACATTTATTCCCGAGCCCGGAACGATCTACGATTGCGCGAGCTGGCAACCCATGGACAAGGTAGCTCGCCTGAGGTAGATGTGATCAACCAGATAAATGCCGAGGCTGGCAGCGGCCTCTCACCAAGCCAGCTCAGTTCTGCCAACCAGACCGCATCGTATCTAATCACCTCGTATTGCAGTCCTTAGGAGGTCGCCGTGATCCAATCGGTAAAGCTGCTCTTTCTTGTATCCGCCATGGCGATGGTGGCTTCGTGCCAGGACGGATCTTCCAGCCCATCTGCGGCGGTAGGCACGTCGTCCACCGGCTCACTGCAGACTCTGCATTGCACGCACATATTGGGAAATGCCGCCGAAGACATAGGCGAAGCGTCAAGTTGGAAGCTGATGGAAAGCGGAGGTTTCGCGCACTACCAGGCCTCCGACGGCCGCATCTATTTCCCTGTTCCGGGAGACACGTGCTCTATCCAAGAGGCCAAGTCGACACGCTGATCAGACGATAGCTATCGGCCACCGAACCTTGTGACGTGAGTGCCGTTTCATGTTGTCCTCCCCTGTGTGTCAGGCCCTGGCAAATACTCAATGCCGAGCACCGCGCCGGCAAACAGGGCCGACCCTGCGATGGAGCAATAGCCGTGTCACGCAGCCCTAAAATAAAATTGCCCCGGTCATTGACCGGGGCACGAGATGGGAAAGTGCGTCGAAGCGAGAGCCTTCGTCTTAAACAGAGTAAACAGCAACAACCCGGTAAGGCCCAGGCTCACACCCCAAAAGACCGCCCCCTTCGACGACCGCCTTCGCCTCCTCGAAACTCCCAAGCAGACAGTGCGCATTGACCAGCAGCCCCGACCCCAGCGAGTTGCACGACAAAGGCGAGCACTCAGCGATGTTGCCCATCATGAACGACGCTATATCGAACCCTTCCAGCTTCTTGCTGATGGGGGCGACCACCTCGGTGGGAGACCATGGCTCGAACGCTTCCCAGGCCTTCTCGTCTTCGTCGAATTGAAGCTCGTACGCCTCGTAGTAGAAAAGCTTCAGCCCTTCAAGGGAGATCGAGGCGGCGTTCGCCAACTCGGTGATCTCTTGCGGCGAATTGAATAGCCAATACCCGTTGTGCTTCCAGTAGTCGATGTAGTCGGCGAAAGGCTTTGAAACGCAACCGCTGAGCGAGTAGACGTCTGCCACATGCGCGGCCGTCAACCATTCAGGACGGTCGGCGACATGCTTGTAGAGATATCCCAGCGGGATCATGCGTTGCTCCGGGACATTGGCGGAGGGAGTGCTGTGGGCCGGGATCTTAGCCTACGGCACTGTCAGCGCAGGATTGAGGATCGTTCGATGGGATGTGTAGGGCAATTTTGAGAATATTCGTATGGAGTAGACGCGTGGAAATCGGGATTATGCGCGGGTTGCCGGGAGAGCCTGGCAACCGGGTGTAGAAAACCCGTCAATCGGACCGGCCCCGCAGTCGCTTACCTGCGGGGCCGGTGGGTTCCACGCCATTTCTGGCGGGCGACCAGGCGGGCTTCGGCCCGGCCGTTCGATTGCGGTTTTTCTACCCTGGCTCGCCCGCCACCCTTCCTTTTCAAACAGGACCGGGCGACGAGCCACGGTGGCGAATGAGCGTACTCGGCGACATGAAGCAGCTTGGTTGACCGTTATTCCAGTGGCGGAAGACCAGGCTAGGGTGTAAATGCCGGGACGTTCATTCGCCTGATCCGTTTAGGATGCAAATCCTAGTCGTTGCCGGTAGCTCGATCATGCGCGCAGAAATACCTACTCCCCCTTCGGTCACGCTGTTTGACTTTGTGCCTGATGCTATTAAGAAAAACACCATCCGCGATTTGGCAGATCTTAATCGAAGCGCGCTTGCCTCCTTGCTCATGCCCAAGCCGCATCATCCCGGCCAATTTCATTCAGTGGGCACTGGGTTCTACGTTGTATGGCCTGATAATCCGGACATAGTTCGGCTCGTCACTGCAGCTCACGTACTCGAGGAGTTTGATTTCGACGTAGGACACGTCACCATTGGCGGCCTACGCATCGCACTTTCCGATGTAGGGCAACGAAATCTAGATCTACAGCGCGATATAGCAGTGTGGTCTATACCAGCTTCGTGTTTTTTAAACTACCGGATCACCGACGTCGAAGGCTTCCCGCTCTGGCATCCTGGCACAGCTCAGGACAAGTTCATCCGCACTGACTCCTTCCTAATTGCGGGCTATCCGGCATCACGTAACAAGGTGCTGGACTTCCGTCAGGGTAGAGAACCCAACCGACAGATCTTAGCTATGGCACTCCACACGCCACCCGTACTCGTAGATCCAGGGATACTGCGTTTCTCGTACTCCGGCGAGGTCGTAACAGAGTCGTGGGGACCAAAAATTCAGACACCACGCTTGCAAGGAATGAGTGGGTCTCCTTGTCTTCGCATCGTGGTTGACCGCGTGACGCGCAGTATTGGGCTGGTTTTATCTGGCGTCTTCACCGAACGAGATAAGAATGAAAACACGTTATCCATAGGTTGGTTCGGTGACCCGTGGCAAGTGCCGACCAGTCTTTGATGACACAGCGAACAGAGGTATCGTGGACTACGTCCTCCATGTACGAAAAGGCACTATGGCAAACAGCTGTGACCTTCCAAGCCGCCTTGACTATTGCAGGGACCTGCAGGAAAGCAATTGCATTCACGATCACCCCACCGATCGGTGCATATCATTAACCCTTGGCGTCCAGCTGTTCAAGCTTCCAGAGCCTATGAACCAAGACCCTTGCTCCAGATGAGTCGATGAAATCCTCGTACATTACGGTATTGCCCAAATAACGCTGATTGACTGCGTTGAGGACCGCTCGAAGGGACGCAAGCATACCTTCGACGGCCTGCCTGCTGACGCCTGCCAAGGCATGTGCTTCCTGGTTAGTCGCGTGATTGTGGTCTTCGTGAGCAATTCGTTTGTTCCTGTGATCTCGAGCGAACTCGGATTCGCTCCGCGCAACGACACACAAGCGCTTGACCTCAGCCCGAAACGATTCTTCAAAAATAAGCGGAGGAATGGAATTGAGGGTCAAGTTCTTTCTTCTACCCGTTATGGTTGGATCGGTCATTTTGGAGATGCCTAGCAGAACGCTATCCCAAAGCTGGTCCTGAATAACATGGAAGAAAAGACCTGCAGCACGGTTCACCAGATGCACAGTTTCCTCGTTTTCACCAAATAGCTGACGGTACTGCTGCCAGATAACCTGAAGTTCCACGAGCTTCTGGTCAAGAACAGCGAATACATTACCAAGCTCGGACCCCATGGCATCGATGTATACTTTTTCTCTCTCTCGACTCATGCCAATTCTCTAGCTACGGCTATGGTGGTTTAAGGCTAAAGCCATCCGTTTAGATGGCTCCTGACACAGGCCTTTACATGAAAAGTCGATACGGATAGGTACTTCCTGGTAAATCAGGAACGTTGGCAATTGTCCTAGCCAAGCGTTGCGAATAACGAATAGTTACCGGCACCGGGTCATAAAGCGCGTCGTTGTTCCAATCCATCTTAGTCAACGCCAGAGCCTCATGCGCAATCAGGTCTAGTGGACCTGACCCCACATGACGAGTCATAACGATAGGCCTGGGGATACTCTTTCCGCCCTGGTAGTACGCGCCCCTAGTGGACGCTCCGGGAGCGTTCCCGGCCACCCATACAAAGCAAGCAATTTCCGATCTCGCTTGCAAGATGCACCGCGGCACGGGGTAACCATCTGGCTTTGTCGCCTTTGGCCCTGAAGGACTAGCAACCATCCACACTCCACGCCAAGCTGTATTGCTTCCTATCTCAATGCATTCGAACTCAGGAATGCCGGCCGTCGCTTCACGAGCACCCTGTATCTCTTCGCTATGAAAGGTGGTTGTCTTGTGGATAACCAGGCGCCTAGGAAGCGTCCCACCGTTCCTTGTCTGATAGATTTGAAGACTTCGGGCGATCACAGCCCGCATGTCTACGCGGCTTAGAAAAGGATTTCTCTTGGCCTCAGCAATATTCGACACAGGATCTCTAGCTTCGAACGCAACAAACTGCATTCCCCCACCGTCCATATCGAAGACCTGAGAGCAACACGTAACGTAGTGCGTGCCCTCCCCGTGCTTTCTTAAAGCATAGGCAAGCCCGATGTACGCAGTCCCGGCAGGGACTCCACTCATCGGGGCTAGCTTCCAAGGGATCCCACCTGCCTTGACATACAGGGCGATGGAGAGACGCCAAGCAATCGAGGCCGCTGAAGTTTCAGAGAATGCAAATGCTCGATCGTTGATAACTTGAGTTGGAATGTTGAATCCCGCGCCGAAAGCTTTCAGGACATCGTGCGCATTGAACGAGTCTGTTTTGAGAACGTGACCCCATGTATCTGGCAGATGAACCACCACCACATCAAACTCTGATTTGACGAGTTCAAGACGGCTCAGGGCATTGCGAAAGGCAGCACTCAAGCGATCCTCTTGACTGCCATCGAACGGAAGTTCATCTATCGAGTCTGGCCAAAGGATATGAGCTGACTGTGACGCCGCATGGATGGGAATACCAAAAAGCTCCTGGAATCCTGGATACCTTGGAACGTAGTCCTTACGGTCGGTCGGCATCTGTGGCTGCTGTATGAGCTTCATCAAGACAACGACTCGGTCCCAGCCGGCCTTAGGCCCCACCACTGCCACTCTAAGCGTCGGCGTGTAGGCGGTGAAGGATAGTCTGGAGAACGGGCCGAACTTTTCCAGGCCTCTAAGGGGATGAAGATCACGTGACCGTTCGTCGTCAGGTGAGAAAGAGAGAACAGGCTCTTTCAACAACTGGAACGGTGGCAACTTAGCATCAGCAGCTGGAGAGCTCATTACCTCACTCCATGGAAGTATGGATGGTCATGGGAGGGGCGACTCCATGCTGTTACTGAGCCAATCTGGAAGACAGCATCAATTCCCTTTCCTTCCTCAAGCCCAAACGCTCGCCCCTCCCCTTCAAAGGCAGCAGACCAAGCATTGATGATGGCCGACCATTTCCTGTTGTAACGCTGTGCCCAACGCTCGCGTATCCAGTCAGCAGCGGGACTGGGCTTCCACAGATAGCCCATGGGTTCTTCTAAACGCGGTTCTCCCTCAACCCGCTCTTCCAAATTCTTAGGCAAGTCAACGTTGGTATATGGGTCAAAAACACACCACCAATGGCCAGCAGCTTGCTCAAATCGAATCCGAACCGCTTCATTAAAAGGATATCCAAGATTCTGGACATTGCCGTAGATGGATTCACCGTAGGCCCCCTTCATTGAGCTCAGGCTTTCTAGTCTTCTTCTACGACGCTCCACATCTTCATCTGGATATCCGGCCGACACTAAGATGCTATGACCCCGCCTACGCAGCCGGGGAAGAAATGGACGCCCTTTGCATAGTGACCTTGTCAACGCGTCGTACAGCAGACCAAGGGCCCAGCTATGGGCCACGGGATCTAGTTCAATGGTTCCAGCAGCCGTCGGCCCAAATTTGGCGAGGGCACTCAGTAGCTCTTCATCTGACCCAAAAGCCGCGTAATCACTCCCAGCGGCGGCAACAGTAGCCCTAGCTTTGGATTCTTTTAAACATTGACGTAATTCAAAGATTTGAGCAGGCTTTTGCAGAACTAGCCTTCGAGCAACTTTAGGCAGGCTGAGAATTCGTACTGCGGAGCAACGAAGAATTGGCGTCTCTATAGCTTCATGCGTCGGCAGCGGCATCGACCTAACTATGGGTTGCGTTCGACCCTCTCGAATGTGCTTCTCTAACACCTCATCAAATGACACAACATCAGCGACGCCACCTGCGAACTCATCGAAGTTCTGAGACTGAACAATATGGGCCTCAGCTCCTTTCGATATGATGGCGAGCAAAAGCTCTCTCACAGCAGGCAAGAGTTCCGACGGCGACCTCGTCACCCAATAGATGCCCCCAGGAAAAGAAGCTCGTTCTTTCAGAACATCCTTCAAAGCCTGCACTACCGAGGCATCCCTTCCGCTGTAACCGACGACGATGAGCGCGAACCTCGAACAGGCTTCTATCAACACAGCACGCATACGAGCATCCTGTGCTGCGAGCTCTCCTTCGGTATTTTTCAACTCAACTGACTGGAAATCGCCGTGAATTTTAGCCAGAAGCGGCCAGTCGTTCTCGTCCAAGCAACGCTTCGCACGTTCCGAAGAATCGATGGCCGCCACAACGAGGTTACGCCTCTTAGAAGGCTCGAGTAACTGGCCGGCAACAGTCGTAGCTGTCTCCACCAGATTGTCGAAGTTTGTCGTGAAAACGCACGGCGCCTTTCCTGTGGAGAGAAGGCTCGCCAGCACACGATGTGCAAACGACGGACGACCAAGGCTAACCTGGCTATCAATATAAGTACGCCGGTCTAATTCACTCGGATAGACTGCCTCAAATGCCTTTGCGTACTCTGCAGGGTCACCTGGAGGCGGCAAAATATGTTGACTTTTGAAGAAATCGTCGATGCGTTCAACCCATAGAGGGTCAGTAGCATCGACTTCGCGGCGGGGCAGTTTCGTCTCCTGACAAAATAACTGCGCCTTAAAGTGGCTAATCATTGCATAGCCAGTAGGTATCCCTGCGCTCGCAGAAGCACCAGCCCCTAGAAACCACGCGTACTGGTTTGGTCGAAGTGCAAACTTAGTTACAAATTGCTGCTCAGAAATGATTGGGATATCCAATTCCCACCCCGTCTATTGTTTCTTTGAACCAATGGTGCGCCTTCGACGCCGGCCACCGCAACATATTGCTTCGAATAAAGCATTTACGAACCTGCCCGGAGCCGAAGCGTCATCTTCGCCAGGCTCGGCGCCCCGTTGGCAACTAAGCTTTACCCTTTATGGCCTCAGACCGAATGCGTGCACCGACTGTCGCCTCGATGATCTTCTCTCTAAGAATCTCAACTTTATCTTGTTTGATAATGGGTATGTCCAAGGATCGAGCCAATTGTTCAAGGGGTCTTTTTGTCTCGAAAGTTCGAAACAAAAAATCCGAAGCTTCTTCGCGACTATTAAATGATGTCAGTTTTTCCACCAAAACATTGAAATCTTGATATAGGGTCTGTTCCACTTCATCCTTAGTCCGCTTACGAACTACCCTAAGCTCTACGTCGTAGCCCTTGTCGGACAACTTTTCAATTTCCTCACTGGACAAGTTCATCAAGCCAGACAGAACTTTGTTGAGGATAAGAGCTAAACCCTTCTGCGACTTGTCCATTTCTATACCTCAGAGCAGCGACTGAAATTCACGAACCACATCCTCTATCTCTAAAACAACATCTGAGTGCGTATTATTTGAATACGCATTCAAAACTACGGGGATGAGATTCTGAGGCGCACTAGCGAATATGGTTTTGTTCTCTCTGAAGTATGCATTCATAACATGAACACCAAGTCGCCTAGTTTGGGCAATAAACTGCCGCTGCGCTGAAATAGGCTGCCCGCTCGTAATTTGAATCATAGTGAACAAGACGCCGAGGATCGCGGGATCTATCTCGTCCTCATCGTCGTCCAACGCTGCGTATTCGTTAAACTCCCTCACAAGATCATTGACGCTTCGCTGCAAGTAGTCAATGCCCAGGGTAGAGAGATAGTCGGGCTTCGCCGGAATAAGTATCTTTTCGCTAGCGATGATTGCGTTCTTGGTAACAATGTTGAAGTTTGGAGGGCAATCAATAAGAACAATATCGTAATCAGCATTACCAATTAGATCTCTAATTGCCTTTCTAAGCTTTCCGTGAACTTTAATATAATTGCGTTTTGACTGCTGCAGATTGGCTCCGCCAAGCAGCGTTGCCAATTCGAGATCCACATTAATTAATCCAAGGTGAGAGCAAATTAAATCTATGCGCCCACCGGTGTTCATTTCGGAAAAAATAGCGTTCACTTTTTCAGGAGAAATGATAAAATCCTTCAAATCTCTAGGATTATGACCTCCACTTATAGCATCGAACCACGTTTTAATTGTCTTATTTGCCTTGTAGTCCTCGTCCCATTCGTCAGGAGTGATGAAAGAGAACGTTAAGCTGGCCTGAGCATCAGTATCAATCAATAGAACTTTTTTGCCACGAAAAGCAAGCTCTCCGGCAATATTTGAAGTCACGGTGGTTTTGCCTACTCCACCCTTGTAGTTAATGACGGCAACAATATCCATTTGCACTCTCTTCGTAGTTATAAAAAGTTCAAAACGAACCGCAAGCTCAGCTGCCTACCCTCAATACGCCAATCTAGCTTCTTCATTACCTCCAGAAATTCTTTGCGCGTGCGTCAATAGCAACAATAAAAGATTGAAGTCCCTCCACTACAGACTCCCTAAGCGGGTGTAGACCGAACTTCCCCTTCTCCGGCCTGCCGATCGTCGCCCCCAGGCCAACTGAAACCCCTTATGTTTGGCGACACCTTTGACAGCCGCCGTCTTAATTTTGAAGGTCTTGGTCTTCGCGTTGAACTTGATTTCAGCCAACCACCGACTCGCCGCTTTGCCAGTCGTAAAGGTGAGAAAATTCGACGCGGAAAATGCTAAGGATGAGAGCGAAGCGACCTTTGCGGCTCGCATAGACTTTTGAAAGAGTTATCTTTTCTAGTAGGCCGATACGTTCCAACACATCTATGGCAAGAACATGGCCCGGCTCATCATTGGCCTCAGCTTCTAGAGTGCGATGAGGCCAACGAATGACCTTGTAATCCTCAAGGCGCTCGGCCTCAAGGATTTCAGAAAAAGTAAACGTCCCTTCCCTAACCAGCACACTCGGCCCCCCCCGACCGCCGTGAAGGTTTAAAGCATACGCCTGAGCTAAATCAAGTGCACGCTGCTATGCATTCAAAGGGTCTCGGGCATAGTCAGAGTCGAAGGTCTTACTGAAATGGCGGAGAGAGTGGGATTCGAACCCACGGTAGGCTTACACCTACGGCAGTTTTCAAGACTGCTGCCTTAAACCACTCGGCCATCTCTCCGTTGTTTTTCCAGCCAGGCGCATTGCACGCCTGGGTCTTGCCGAACCATTGTACCGTGCCCTACGCCGGCTTGCCTCAGGCAATCGCCTCAAGCCCAGCCATATAGGGCCGCAACACCTCCGGCACCTCGATCGACCCATCCTCGTTCTGGTAGTTCTCCATCACCGCCACCAGGGTCCGGCCCACGGCCAGGCCCGAGCCGTTGAGGGTGTGCACCAGCTCGGGCTTGCCCGTTTCCGGGTTGCGCCAGCGGGCCTGCATGCGCCTGGCCTGGAAGTCGTCGCAGTTCGAGCAGCTGGAGATCTCGCGGTAGGTGTCCTGGCTGGGTAGCCATACTTCCAGGTCATACGTCTTGGTGGCCGCGAAGCCCATGTCGCCCGTGCACAGCAGCACTTTCCGGTACGGCAGGCCCAGCTTCTGCAGCGTGGTTTCGGCGTGGCCCACCATCTCTTCCAGCTGCGCATGCGATTGCGCGGGGCTGGCGATCTGCACCATTTCCACTTTCTCGAACTGGTGCTGGCGAATCATGCCGCGGGTGTCGCGGCCGTAGCTGCCCGCTTCGGCGCGGAAGCACATGGAGTGCGCGGTCATGCGCATGGGCAGCGCGTCGGCTTCCACGATGGAGTCGCGCACCAGGTTGGTCAGGGCTACTTCGGAGGTGGGGATCAGGTAGCGCTTGGTATCCGCCACTTGCGTAGCGAAGAGGTCTTCCTCGAACTTCGGCAGCTGGCTGGTGCCTTCCATCGCATCCGCATTGACGATCAGCGGCACGTTGCATTCCAGGTAGCCGTGCTGCGTGGTGTGCAGGTCCAGCATGAACTGGGCGAGCGCGCGGTGCAGGTGGGCCAGCTGGCCGCGGAGCACCGTGAAGCGGGCGCCGCTGAGCTTGGCGCCGGCGTCGGCGTCGAGCCAGCCGTGGCGGACGCCAAGGTCCACGTGGTCTTTCACCTTGAAGGTGAAGCTGCGCGGCTGGCCCCACTTCAGGATTTCCAGGTTTTCCGTTTCGTCCTTGCCCACCGGCACGCTTTCGTGCGGCAGGTTGGGGATGCGCAAGGCGATAGCGGCGAGCTTTTCCTGCGCGTTGAGCAGGGCTTGTTCGTTGGCCTTGAGCTTGTCGCCGATGCCGGCGACTTCCGCCATCAGGGCAGCCACATCTTCGCCCTTGGCTTTGGCCTGGCCGATCGACTTCGAGCGGGTATTGCGCAGGTTTTGCAGTTCCTGCGTAGCGGTGGCCAGCGTCTTGCGCTCGGCCTCCAGCGACTCGACCTGAGCGATGTCCAGGTCGAAGTTGCGGGTGGTTTTAAGGCGCTCGGCGGTTTCGGCCAAGCGCCCGCGCAGGAGCACGGGATCCAGCATGGGTAGTTCCGGTCAAATCAACAGGTTGGCCGGTGATTATGCTGGTCCCGTGGGCGCACTGGCAATGCGCGATTAAGGCGCGTTGCTCTGGCACGGGACGTAATCCCCGCGCGCCTTCGCGCCGCGGCCCAGCCACCAGGCCATCGCGGCACCGGCGATCAGCCAGCCCACCAGCTGATAGGCGAAGGTGCCGCCCACCAGCGCCGTGGGGAACGAGTACCAGTTGCCGAACGGCACCACGTTGGCCAGCACCCCAAACAGGCCCATCAGCCCGGCAATGATCACGCGCCGGCAGAAGCTCATGGCGGCCGCGGCCATCACGAAGGCCAGGAACAAGGCGCACAAGGTGTCGCCGATCCACTGCACCACCAGCTGGTGGCCCATGGCGGTCATGTCCCGCGGTTCGCTGCGCACCACCACGAAGGCAAAGGGCTCGCGGCTGGATTTTTCGGCCATGGCCTTCATGGCGGCGGGGTCGCTCATGTGGGCCGGGTCCGGCGAGGGCAACAGGAAAGCGTGGTTGCCGGCGGGAAAAGCCACCTTCACGGCGGCCAGTGCGACGTCTTCATTCACGGGCTGGGCTATGCCCGCCTCCCCTAGTGGCGTGGCCATGTGGGCAATGGCGCCCCAGATGAACATCACGATCCCGCCAAGAATCCCAGCGATCAAGATACGCATGCTTCGTCTCCCCTCCCAAGGTGGAACGGACGATAGCGCGTTATTTGGCGAACGAAACATGTCCTAAACAGTGGGGGTCAGAGTTTCACTCTGACCCCGGCTTCTCTCCCGGGGAGACAACGTTGTCAGATCGGACAAATAAGAAACGCGGCCGCAGCCCATGACGGGCGCTGCAGCGCAGCGTCGCGAAAATGCCTGCCGTGGAAGGTTTTCCTTCACAAACGGCCTTGCATCGCAACATAAGGCGTTAAAACTCAAACGTTTACGTCTTCACGACCGTGTTCACACTTCGCTTCATTGGCGATAGACAACGTTGTCATTCAGGTCTACACCGGACACGGTTTCTCGGTTGACCGGTAAGCGCGCGTAGTTAGCACGAGCGGTGAGGGGCGCCTTGGTGGAGTCGATGGCGCGCCGCTCGACATTCCTTCCATGGCGGTAATTAACAGGAGGCAATACCCATGAAACTTAAGACGTCCGGCCTTGCGCTCGGCACCCTTTCCAGTGCGCTCGGCGCCGCGCTGGCCACCGTCGCCCTTTCCGCCGCACCCGTGCAAACGGCCGAAGCGGCGGGCACCTGCGCTGCGGCCTGGAGTGCTAGCCAGGTTTACACCGGCGGCAACACCGCCAGTGAAAACGGCACCAACTACATCGCCAACTGGTGGACCCAGGGCAACGACCCGGCCACCAACAATGGCGGCAGCGGCTCGGGCCAGCCGTGGACGTCGCAAGGGTCGTGTACGGGCGGTGGTGGCGGCACCAATCCGCCGCCCACGGATCCGCCGCCGACCAACCCGCCGCCGGCCGCGGGCTCGCTGGTGTTCAGTCCCTACAAGGACATCACCATCAACCTGGACTGGAACACCAACATCATGTCCACGCTGGTGACCGGTACGCGTATTCCGGTGGTGGGCAGTGGCAGCCTGGTGTCCACGCAGGTGCCGAACCTTGGCGCCATCACGCTTGCCTTCGCCACCGGCGAATGCGGCAGCGAGAACTGGGGTGGCGTGCCGGGTGCGTCATTCGCTTCGGCCAATATCGCCAGGCTCAATAGCGCCGGCGTGAATTACATCGTCTCTACCGGTGGCCAAGCTGGCGTCTTCAGCTGCGGCAGCACGGCGGGCATGGCGGCGTTCTTGAGCCGGTATGGCGGCTCGCATCTGATCGGCATCGACTTCGACATCGAGGGCGGCCAGTCGGCGGCCACGATCAACGGGCTGGTGTCGTCCGCGGTGTATGCGCAAGGCGTGAATCCGAACCTGCGCTTCTCCTTCACCCTGGCAACGCTGGGTGCATCCGACGGCAGCTTCGGCGGCGTGAACTCGCTGGGCGACAGCGTGATCCGCGCGATCCAGGCCTCGAGCTTGCAGAACTACACCATCAACCTGATGGTGATGGACTTCGGCGGACCGAGCGCCGGCGTGTGCGTGGTGAGCGGCGGCGTGTGCAACATGGGCCAGTCCGCGATCCAGGCGGTGAAGAACCTGCAGCACACGTATGGCATTCCGTTTAGCAAGATCGAACTCACGCCGATGATCGGCTTGAACGATGTGTCGTCGGAAACCACGAGTGTGTCGGATGTGGACACGATCACCGCGTACGCCGCCACCAACAAGTTGGCGGGCGTGCACTTCTGGTCCCTCGATCGCGACACCCCCTGCCCCGGCGGCGCGCAGAGCTTTGCATCGCCTACCTGCAGTTCGATCAACTCCAGCACGCTGCAGTTCACCAAGCGGTTCCTCAGCGACCTCGGGCGGTGAGGCATGGGGGTCAGAGTAATAACTCTGACCCCTAACGGGAACTCTTAGCGGACCGAAGGGAGCGTCGTGCTGCGGCACGGCGCTCCCTTTTTTGTGCCGCCAGCCCTCTACTAGGGGTCAGAGTCATTGCAGTTGCAATGACTCTGACCCCTAGTGAGTTTCGTGAGGGTTGCCACACCTACACGGAAACGGCAAGCGTATGTGATTGATTTGTGAGCGTAATCGTTTGCGGGTAGTCAAAGTGATGACGTGTGCCGCAAAACCGTCAACCTGATGGGCCATCGAAAGATTGACGAAAGACGGACCTGCCAAAGCTCGGTGTGGGGAGGGGCACAGGGCTGGGGGGCCCATGAGCGTCCATTCCCGTACGACGCATCTGCAGTACTCGTTAACGAGGTACCGGAGCCGACCGGCAGGGCCGGCGGCACGTCTATGGGTTAATAAAGGACTTAAGAATGAAGATCGAGGGTTCGAATAAGTCATTCCGCAAAACGCTTCTTGCACTGGCCGTGGGTTCGGCCGTGCTTTCGTTCTCGGCGCATGCCGCGGACAGTTGGGTGAGTACCAAGACACGCGCTGCCATGCAGCCGGCCGCCGCCAGCAACGTCGCCTCCACGCAAAGCGTGGCCGCCACGGGCTATACCCTTAATGTCACCGGTTCCCCGCACATCGACAGTGGCCTGGTCACGGCGCTTGCGCCCACCCACCCGCTGCATGTGGAAGTGGCCCTGAAGCTGCGTAATCCGGAAGACCTCGCCGCGTTCAACGCAGCGGTGAACAAGCCGGGCACAGCCGAGTTCGGCAAATTCCTCACCCCGGCGCAATTCAAGGCGCGCTTCGCGCCGACCGACGCCCAGGTGCAGAAGGTCGTGGCCCACCTGACGCAGGCAGGCTTCACCAACATCCAGGTGTCGCCGAACAACCTGATGGTCTCCGCCGACGGTACGGCCACCAACGCCACCAACGGCTTCAACACCACCCTGAAGTCGTTCTCGGCCAACGGCCGCGACTTCTATGCCAACGACCAGCCGGCCATGGTGCCCGCGGCGCTGGGCGATTCCGTCAACGCCGTGCTGGGCCTGCAGAACGTCTCGGTGAAGCACACGCTGCACCACGTCTACCACCCCGAGAACATCGTGGTGCCCGGCTCCAGCGCCACCCCGCAGGCCGCCGGCAGCATTGCCGCACACAACCCGCAGGACTTCGCCACCATCTACGACAAGGGCTCGGTGCCGGCGGCGACCAACACCGCGGTGGGCATCATCACCTGGGGTTCGATGACCCAGACCATCAAGGACCTGAAGACCTTCACCACCAATGCGGGCCTGGCCACCGTCAACACGCTGGAAACGCGCGTGGGCAGCGGCACCTTCGCCAACGACACCGACAGCAACGGCGAATGGTCGCTCGACAGCCAGGACATCGTGGGTACGTCCGGCGGCGTGAAGCAGCTGATCTTCTATACCTCGCCCAACGGCGACAGCAACAGCTCGGGTATTACCGACGCCGGGATTACCGCCACGTATAACAAGGCCGTCACCGACAACATCGTCAAGGTGATCAACGTGTCCCTGGGTGAAGACGAAACGGCCGCGGAGCAGTCGGGCGTGCAGTCGGCGGACGATGCGATCTTCCAGCAGGCTGTGGCGCAGGGCCAGACCTTCTCGGTGAGCTCCGGCGACGCCGGCGTCTACCAGTGGTCCACCGATCCGCAGTCGGGCTCGCCCGGTTACGTGGCGAACTCCGCCGGCACCGTGAAGATCGACCTCACCCACTATGGCGTGAGTGAACCGGCAAGCTCCCCGTATGTGATCCAGGTGGGCGGCACCACGCTCTCCACCACTGGCACCACGTGGACGGGCGAAACCGTGTGGAACGAAGGCCTGGCCCAGATCGGACCGCCGACTTACACCAACGAGCGGCTGTGGGCGACCGGCGGCGGCACCAGCCTGTTCGAATCGGCTCCTTCCTGGCAGGTGACGGCGCTCGGCTCAGGTACCACCCATCGCGTGGGCCCGGATGTGTCCTTCGACGCGGCATCGTCGTCGGGCGCGTTGATCATCGTGAACGGTTCGACCGAGCAGGTGGGTGGCACCAGCTTGGCCTCGCCGATCTTCGTCGGTGTGTGGGCACGTATCGAGTCGGCGGCGAACAACACCATCGGCTTCCCGGCGTCGAACTTCTACGCCGCCTTCCCCAGCAATGGGGCGATCCTGCATGACGTGACCTCGGGCAACAACGGTTACCAGGGCCACGGCTACACCGCCACCACGGGCTTCGACCAGGCCACCGGCTATGGCAGCCTGGATATCTCGCAGCTCAACAGCTATGCCCAGGCCCACTGGGCCACGGGCGGCGGCGGCGGTACCAACGTGCCGCCGGTGGCGAACTTCAGCGTGACCACCAGCGGCCTGACCGCCACCTTCACCGACAGCTCCACCGATAGCGATGGCAGCATCGCTTCGCATAGCTGGACCTTCGGCGATGGCGGCACGTCCACGGCCACCAGCCCCAGCCACACCTACACCGCGGCTGGCACCTACACCGTGACGGAAACAGTGACCGACAACGGCGGCGCGACGAATTCGAAGTCGTCCTCGGTGACGGTTTCCAGTGGCGGCGGCGGTGGCGGCAACGTGCTGCAGAACGGCGTGGCGGTAACGGGCCTGTCGGCAGCGCACAACGCCAAGCTCAACTACACCGTGGTTGTTCCTGCGGGCGCGACCAACCTGAAGATCGCCATCAGCGGCGGTACCGGTGATGCGGACCTCTATGTGAAGCTGGGCTCCGCTCCCACCACCAGCAGCTACGATTGCCGCCCCTATGTCACGGGCAACAACGAAAGCTGCACGGCCTCCGCGCCGACGGCGGGTACGTACTACATCATGCTCAACGGGTATGCCGCATTTACCGGCGTCACTCTGAAGGCCACCTGGAACTGACACGCCCAGGCGTACCGGGGGTCAGAGTAATTACTCTGACCCCCAACCAACCTTTAAAAAACGGGTAAAAAAAGAAGGGCCCGGCAGATTTTGCCGGGCCCTTTCATTGGCTGCCATGGACAGAATTTCCCGTCACGAGGAATCGAGCGCCGTCGTTTATATTCCGCCATTCCACCACCAACGGGAGTCGTCATGGCCGAGCCATATCAGCGCATTTCGCCGTTCCTCTGGTTCGATGACAAAGCCGAAGAAGCGGCGAAGCTCTACGTATCGATCTTCCCCAATTCAAAGATCCACGGCACCACGCAGTATCCCAAGGGAGCGGAAGGCCCTACCGGACGCCCGCCAGGCTCGGTGATGACGGTATCGTTTACGCTGGACGGCCAGCTGGTGACCGCCATCAACGGCGGCCCGATGTTCAAGTTCACCGAGGCGATCTCGCTGGTGGTGATGTGCCATGACCAGGAGGAAATCGACCACTACTGGTCGAAGCTGGGCGAAGGCGGCGATCCCCAAGCCCAGGTCTGTGGCTGGCTGAAGGATAAATACGGCCTGTCCTGGCAGATCGTGCCGAAGAATATCGCCGAGATCGCCAATAACCCCAAGGCGATGGAAGCGGTGATGCAGATGAAGAAGCTGGATCTCGCCGTCCTCGACAAGGCGCTCGCCTCGTAACGATTGGGCGGTTGGATGGTTTGGGGTCAGAGTGATCACTCTGACCCCAAACGCCTTCGATTACTGCGAGCCCTTGACGGCAAACGTCGCGTCGGCGCTCTGCCGAAGCAGGCCCAGCTCGAAGTGCTTCTTTATTTCATCCGCCCAGATCTGGGCGATCAGCCGGTAGACCTCTTCGGTCGGATGGGCTTCGTCACTGGTGGTGGTGTAGAACGCCGCCAGCTGGTTCCTCGGCGCCGCCCCGTACCTGACCTCGATGCCGGTCGGTTGCTTGCCCTTGGTGAACCCGTAGGAGCTCAGGTTACGCGTGACGTGATCCATCGGCGTGTAGATGTCGACGATGGCCGCGGGGTTCTTGGGGAAATGGGCATTGATCTCTTTCGCCAGCTCGTGGCCGAAATCCAGGGCACCATGGGTGAAGCCAAGGACCTTGTCGCTCGCCTCCTGACCGATGTAACGCACCGCGTCCTGGGGGTTGGGCAGATTGCCGATCAGGAAGGCTGCGTTGGGGTCCAGCGCGATGATCTCCTGGCAGATCTGGCTCATCTGCAATGCCACTGCCTTCATGTCGGTGGGATCGCGCCCGTTGGTCACCAGGTCGTTCAGGCCGAACCAGATCAGGTAGAGGCCGACGCCGGGTTCCGGGCCGTATCCCTTCAGGTCGTTGCGATAGCGCGTGAACTGCTCACGGAACGTACCCAGGCCCGCGCCCCAGCGGTCCGCCCCACCCATCGAACCGCCCTCGGCGTAATTGGCGTAGAAAAGAGGAGCAGTGGCCGACGACCCCTGGTTGCTGGTGCGGCCCCAGGTCAGGTGGGGCGTGGCGGCGAGCTCGGACGTCGCCTTGTCCACGGTGATCAGCGGCTGGCCGCCTGACCATTCCCAGATGAAGTCGGTCCAGTTGCGGTTGTCGCTATAGCGGTTGACCTGGTTGGTGCGCATCAGCCCGAAGAGCGAGGCGAAGGCTCCGGCGACGGTCTTCCGCTTGACGCCGATGTCAGAGAGGCTGTCGCCAAAGATGATGAGTCGTTTTACGGTGGTGGTCATGGCAGCGTGTCCTTTTGGAAATGCTTCGAAGTGGCATACGAGGGGTACGCACGGCGTACCCGGATCCACTCTCACCGCTGCGCGACGGTGGCCATATCGGGAAATTCCCGATTTCTTCAGGTGCTTTTCCCCGCCTGCTGGCGCCGCTGCACCGAGCGCCAAACCCAGGCGGACATCAGCACCGCTGTGCCGATGTTGGTGATCAGCTCGCCGGGCCAGATATGGCCGTAGCTGACGTTCTCGTAGCCCAGGCGGTCGGCGACGATACCCAGCACATTGGTCAGCGCGCCGGCGGTGATGAGTGCGTGGCATACACGCAGCAGGCGGCGGAGGTGGCGATCGGTAAGCAGCCAGCTACCGCACAGCGCCATCACAACACTGCAGCAGAAGTCGGCGTAGAGGCAGATCATGGCGCCGCTCATGGTTTATCGCCTCCGGCGATGCGGTCGATCACGCGGTTGGCCAGTGATTCGCCCCGGCTGTCGATCAACCGCTGGAAGATCATCGTTGCCCTCAGCCCGAAACAGCCGACCAGAAAAGAAACGCCGGCGTGTATCTCCGCCGGCGAATCGGGAAGGAACCGTCTTTCCAGAGCGGGCGCCAGGAAGACCGCCAACATCGTCCCGCACACCACCTGCACGATGGCGCGTTTGCGTGAAGGCTCGTTGCCAAGCGCCACCGGAAGGGTGGCGCCCCCGATCGCGGCCAGCAGCAGCCAGAAGCGGGTGAAAAGCAGCATGTTGTCCATGACGGTGTCCTTGCTTGCCGTTAGGGCGTGGTGGCCGCTGGAGGGTTGAGCTCACCGCGCCACGTGTTCCTGACTCCGTCGAAGACGACCTTCAGGTGATTGTTCGAAGCCGGCGTGACGTTGAAGTCGTGGCCAAGGAGCCCGTCGCAGAAGCGGCCGCCATTCGTGGATACGGCAAAGCGGTAGACGGTTGCCTCGCCGTCGGCCTTCAGGAGCCGGGCCGGTACTTCGCAGGAAAAAGGCTCGTCGAAATGGACCCGCACGACCTGGGCGTCGAACCGGGCAGTCACGGAGACATCGGTATTCGCATGCTGCACCAGTCCCCGCCACTCGCCTTGCGGAGGTGACGCGAGGGCCACGGCGGGCAGCAGGCCAAGCCATGCAGCCAGGCGCAGGGCACGATACGGGAGGCGCTTGAGCAGTGCAGGTTTTACGGTGTGTGAAATCATGTGATTCCCCTTTCGTTGTGAATGGTGTGGCCGGGTCTAGTGACCGAGCCACACCGCGATGCCGGCAACACCGGCGATACCAACAAGCGCCAGGGCAACGCCCAGCACCCACGCACCACGCCGGTCACGCGCGCGCCGGGGCGGCTCGTCCAGGCAGGCAATCAATGCGGCTCCCCAACGGGGCGACACGCGCATTTGGGAAAGTTTGTCCATCACTGCACCGCCGCCTTGGGCAAGCTCACCGTGCGGCCATCAAGCACGACGCTGGGCTGCCAGGCATCGACGGCACGGAAGCAGATACAGATGCGGTGCATCTTTGGACGGCGAAACCAACGCAGTCGCGGAGGCCGCATGTCGATCAGCAATTCATCGGCGCCGTTGCCACCACGCTCGTAACGCAACCGGCAGTCGAATGCCACGGACAGCTCGGTGACCAGCGGCACGCGAGGATCACGGAAAGCCCGCAGCGGTATCACCACGGGCACCAGCGGCGCGTCGGGGCTGGCGTCGCGCGGAAGATCCACGTGCAAGGCCTGCGCGTCGTCGTCGTCGGCCTGGCGATGCATGGCGCGGCGGCGCTGCAATCCCTCATTGGCCGCTTCCACCGAGATACGCAGCGCGTATAGCAATTGGTCGAACGTGCAAGTGGCCATGGCGCCCTACCCCTCGCCCAGCCAGACGGGCTTGCGCGGAAAGCCCACGTGGTAGCAAAGCCACTGCAACACCACCTGGTGCTCGCCGATCTGCAGGATCGTGAAGCTTTTTTCGATGCCGATGATGGAGCCGCGCGGCGTATCGGTAAGGCAGCGATTGAGCAACGCCTGGGCTTCCTCCAGCTGCGCGTCGGTACGCATCTGGTTGGGATTGTCGCTGCCGACAACCACGCGCTTGATGAACTTCACGTCGGTCAGGTCGAACATCCTCATTCTCCAGGAAAGAATCGCGGCGACCTCGCGGGCGCCGCGATCCATGGGCCGAAACACTTACGGAACCGAACCGCCGTTCGGCAAGGAACCGGCCACCAGCACCGGCGCGCCGATCTTGCGCGGCGCACAGGCGCTCTGCAGGATGTCCATGACGCGTGCAAGGCCTTCGGGCATGCCCTTGTCCTCGGCATGCACCTCGACGTGGTACTTGGCCGAGTTGTCCGAGGCCCGGGTGTTTTCCTTGGTGGAAGACACCGAGCCTGAGACCTTCGCCGTGGCCTTGAAGATGCCCCAGCCGATGGAAGCCTCGGCACTGAAAGCTCCCTGCTTGCTGTCCTTCTCCGTCTGGGTGAAGGACGACTTCACTTCCATGTCGAAGGTGATGTCCACCTTGGTGACGCTGAGGTTGGGTACCTTCACGATGGCAAGCAGCGGCACCTGCAGTTCGACTTCTTCCTCGGCGATGCCTTTGCCATCCGGATCGTCCACCGGACGCTTGAAGCGGAACTGCGCGGTGCGGGTGTCGCCCACGCCGTTCGGATCGCCCGAGGCCGGCGGCAGGAAACCGATGACCTTGATGAAATCCGCCGTGGCCTGGGCCAGCTTTACCTGTGCTTCGCAAGCGGCGCTGAGCGGCGAGCCGATCAGGTCGCCCATGGGCAGACCCTTGAACTGACTGGAAATATTGACTAGATCAGTCATGCTGTTACTCCTTATGGTGTTTGACGCGGCGCGCCAGATGCCCGCCGCGGTTCAGCGCGTCGACCACCTTTAGTCGCCAGGCTTGAACGTCTTGAAGACCCCCTGGATTTGCGAGAGGTGGTTCATCAGCCGTGCGGCGCCATCGGTGGGTTCGCTTCCTTCCACGCGCAGCACCACGTGCACCGCGCCGCCCTTGCGCTCGCTTCCGCCGGCCGCCGGATCCACGCGCAGTTGCGGGCGCGCCGATGCAGGCTGGCCCTTCCATGCAGGCGCCGTTGGCTGTTGTCCTTCGGGCGCATCGCCCTCGATCAGCGGACCGATGTCGGCGTCGAAGGTGATCTCCACATCCTTGATGCGAAGCACATTGGTCGACACCAGCGGAAGGATGGGTGCACGGTAAAGGTCTTCATCGTCTTCGCCTGCCTCCGGGTGCAGCGACGGCATGCGTATCACCACGCTCTTGGGGCGGTTGTCCTGGTCGAAGAAGTCGCTCAGATGGCTTATCTGGTGCTGCTCGATGCGATCCTGCGCATCGACCACGGCGCCGGCGATGGCTTCGATCAAGGTGTTCAGTGAGGTCTGCGCGGCCATGGTTTATGCGCCCTTCGCAGTGGCGGGGGCGAGGTCCGCGAACGAATCCACGCGAGCGAGCCAGCCTTTCAGGAACTTGGCCAGCTTCGGGTTCTTCTTCACCAGGTTGGTGTAGTAGTCCCTGCGGCCCTGCTTGTAAGCCGCGTAGACGGCCGTTGCGTTGGCTTGCTTCAATGCGGCTAGCGTGCCCGCACCTATCGCGCCGTCCACCACCAGCTGTGGCTGCGCGCCTTGCGCGTTCAATACGGTTTGCAGAAGGCGCGAAGCGTTCGCGCCAGCATTCACCTGGAAGTCGAACACGATGTTCGCCAGCGGCTGCAGGGCGATCTGATCGCCGTGCACCTTGTCCCAATAGAGCGCCTTGTAGATCGTTCCCGCCTGGCTGTCGCTCAGTGCGCGCAGGTTGGCCAGCGTGGGCTGGATGCCGAGCAAGCGCTTGGCGCATTGCTGGAACGTCCCCATGGTGACGCCCTTGTTGGTGGCGCCACCCGGATCGTCCGGATCGTCGACGAACCCGCCCTCATGCTTGAGCAGCGTGGGAAAGAAGCTGTTGAAGTCGGCCATGGACGTGTTCTCCGATTCGAGGCGTGGGCGTTGGTCGGTTCACTATCCGTTTGCCGGGGCACGCGTGGCATCGGGGAAAACCTGATTGCCTTGCGTGCGAATGCTGACCGCGATGCATCATGGGTCGAGCGTGGTGAGGCCTTCGCGCAACGCGTAACGGGTCAGCTGTGCAATGCCATGAATGCCGAGCTTTGCCATGATGTGCTCGCGATGCGTGCCCACCGTCTTCACGCTGACATGCAGGCGCTCGGCGATGTCCCGTGCACTGAGGCCCTCGGCGAACAACTGGGTGATCTCCCGTTCCCGCGGGCTCAGTGCTTCGGGCTGGGCAAACGACGGGCTGTGGTGGCGGCGCATGCTGTCGACCAGCAGATGGGCGATATCGGGGCTGATGAAATAACGCGAGCGCATCACGCTGTCTATCGCCTCGCGCAATGCGTCGAATCCGTCGCGTTTGAGCACGTACCCATGCGTGCCGGCATCGAAGGCCGCGCGAACCCATCGCGCGTCGTCGTAGTGCGACAGGCACAGCAGCCGCGTGTTCGGACAGCGTGGTGCGATGCGGCGTATGGCTTCCAGGCCGCTAAGGCCCCGCATGGCGCAATCGAAGACGATCAGGCCTGGTTGGCAGCGCAACGCCGCGCGCACGCAGTCGCGCCCGTCGCCCGTACTGCCGATCACTTCGTACCGGGCCAAGCCGGCCAGCAGCGACGCCACGCCCTCTCGAAGCAGTGCCTGCTCATCGGCAAGTAGCACGGTTACCGGCATCACCGCCTGGGCTCCTGTATCGGCGCCGAGCGTACATAACGGAAAACACCGCCACGAGGGGCGGCGGTGTGGCCATGCAAACGCATCGTGGACCCCCTGATTGAACCGCCAGTCCCAGCTACCCAGCCGGTTGGCTCGCCGGGTGTGCTAGCACCGTACGCTGGGGTAGCCCATCGGCCGTATCAGCCAAAAACTGATTTTTCGGGTCAATCCTGCCTATCGGCGGCCGGTTTCCAGGGATGGCGAATGCACATTTTCTAACGCTACGTACGGATCACCACGCTCGTGTCTTAAGCTTGCAGCACAGTGCGAGCTGGCCTTTGGGTGGCCGCCCGTACTGTTCATGACAAACAGGGGACTTCTATGTTTTTACGCAACGTCAAACCCGCGCTGAGCCTTGCCATGCTGTTCGGACTGCTGCCCGCCGTAGCATTGGCAGCACCCCCGCAGGGTCAGTGGCGGGGACTGGTGCAGAGCGCAAACACCGATATTGCCGTCGATATGAGTTTCACCGCCCAAAGCGTGATCATTCATTTCGCCGAGCCGCTTTCATGCTCGGTACCGGCGAAATTCCTCAAGAGCGACGGCGCGCAGACCATCTACCGTTTTGCCGTATCCCCGAATGGCGGCCGATTCTGCGACTCGCTCTTCAGCAGCAACCTCACGCTCACGCAGGTTTCCAGTACCAAGCTGAAGGTCGCCTTCGTCGGCGCCAGGAAAACGTGGGACGGAGAACTCAGCCCGCGCTAGCGAGCGAATGGGTAAAAAAACAAAGGGCGGACAGGTATCTGTCCGCCCTTTGGCTGCGCCAAGCCTTGTAGACGAATTTTAGTTGTTGCTGATCCGGTACATGGCGATCGCGTGTGCCGGCAGGTTGACCTTGATGGAGCCGTCGCCGCTGGCGTCCGTGTGCTGCCAGAGGTCGCGTACCTTGTACTTGCCGGCTGTCTTCAGGCCGATTTCGGTCGCGGCCACGCTGGCGTCCACCGCGGCATCGGTTTCGTTGAACACGGCCACCGCGCGGCTGCCGTCCTTCATGGGTTTGACGATCACGTGGATACCGTCGGCATCACGTACCTGCTTGCCCTGTACGCCCAGCGGATCCTGGTCCACCGCGATCACTTCCTTGTTCAGGAGGATCTCGAGCGCATCAGGCTTGATCTTGCGAATGTCCGTGCCCACCAGCAGCGGCGACGCCATGATCGCCCAAAGGCTGAAATGGCTGCGGTATTCCACGTCCGTCATGCCGCCGTTGCCCACTTCCAGCATATCCGGGTCGTTCCAGTGGCCCAGCGAGGCGTATTTGTCGAGCACCACGTTCTGCTTGAAGATCTTCAGCATCGAGGCATAGGTATCGGTGATGTCACCGGTGGTGCGCCAGGACTGCGCCGAAACCGGCGGCTTGCCGGCCCACAGCCAGGGCTTGTTCTCGCCCCACTCGCACATGCTGAAGAAGATCGGCCGGTGGGTGGCGCGCAAGGCGTTGGCCATGTCCAGGTAGCGCTTGTGCGCATCGACCTTCTGGTTGTTGCAGTTGTCGTACTTCAGGTAATCCACGTCCCAGGATGCAAATGTCGCGGCGTCCTGTTTCTCGTGGCCAAGGCCACCAGGGAAGCCACGGTTCTCCTGCAGTGGCTCGCAGGTAGATGTACCCGCGCTTGAATAAAGGCCGAACTTCAGGCCCTTCTCGTGGACATACGCGGCCAGTGCCTTGATCCCACTCGGGAAGCGCTTCGGATTGGCCTGCAACGAACCGTCCTTGTCGCGCTGCCAGTTGGCCCAGCAGTCATCGACGTTGACATAGGTGTAGCCGGCGTCCTTCAAGCCCAGGCTGATGAACTTGTCGGCGACGCCGCGGATCATCGCCTCGTCGAACTCGTCGCGGCAATGCGTGGAATTCCAGTTGTTGAAACCCATCTGCGGCAGGGGCGCACTGGCGGCACCCGCGGCAGCGGCACCGGCCGAGAGAACGGAAACGACGGCGAACGAAACAGCGGTGCGCAGCCAGCCGGCGCGGCGGTGGTTCTTAAGCTTCATCTTCAAGGGACCTTTATGCTGGTTGTTCCAAGGATGGGGTGCTTCAACGTATTAAGCGTCGGCTGGCCTTCCACGAGCAGGTCCAGTACCACGAGTTCATTGCCTTTGGGCTTGAGCCAGGCGCCGGGCACGTAAAGGGTGCGCTGCGGGCCGATGCTCCAGGTGCGTCCGAGCGGACGGCCATTGAGCCAGACCATGCCCTTGCCCAGGCCCTTCGTATCAAGGAAGGTGTCCGCATCCGCTTTACCCGAAACCGGTGCGTCGAAACTGCCGCGGTAGAAGCATGGCGCGTGAGTGCAAGGCGCATGGGCGAACTTCAGGGCATCGTTGTTGGTAAACGGCAGGGAATAGATCTGCCAGTCGGACAGCGCCTGCCCCTGCACGCTTACCGAACCCAGGATGCCCTTGCGCTCGGTGCGCACGTGCTCGCCGAAATTGATGCGCCCGTCGTTCTGTACCAGCACGTCGAGCGTGTCGCCCTTGGCAAGCTTGATCGGCAAGGCGTCCTGCTTCAACCTGCGATCGAGCGTGCCGATGCGCTTGCCGTTGACATAGACCTGGGCATAGTCCTGAAGCCCGTCGATGTGCAATTGGCCCGCGGCCGCAGTGTCGATGTGCTTGCGATACAGGATGTCGCCATAGGCCTGGTCCAGCGCCTCCATGGTCTTCAGCTCATGCGAACTCACCGGCGTCGGCAATGCATCCCACAGCGATGCGGATTCGCCCAGCTTGATGTTGCTGATGGCCTGAGTCCCCGGAGTCGGCGGTATGGGAGGCAGGTTTCCACCCGTGGCCTTGGCGATGACTTCGCGAAGCGCAAGGTACTTCGGCGTGACCCGACCGCTCTCATCCAGCGGACTGTCGTAGTCGTAGCTGGTGACGTCCGGCTGGTAGCTATTGTCGTCCCAGTTGGCGCCGTTCATCCAGCCGAACGAGGTGCCGCCGTGGAACATGTAGAACGTGACCGAATAGCCTTGCTGCAACATCCACGCCAGTTCGTCGGCGACCACCTTGGCATCGGCGACATGGTGCGGCGCGCCCCAGTGGTCGAACCAGCCCACCCAGTATTCGCCGGCCATGAAGGGGCCTTCGGGCTGCCACGTCTTGAGCCTGGCGAACTGCTCGCGGGCATGGCCGACGCCGAAGTTGATCACCTTGGCCAAGCCCGGCAGCGAACCGGGGTGCTCGGCACTGTCGGAGGTATACAACAGCGAGCCATCCAGGCCGCTATCGGTGATGGCCTGGCGAATCTGTGTCAGGTAGGTGCTGTCGGTACCGAAGCTGCCGTACTCGTTCTCCACCTGCACGGCAATGATGTTGCCACCGCGGGAGCGCTGCAGCGGAGCTACTTCCTGGCCTAGGCGGTGCAACCAGCGTTGCACCGGCTGCATGAACTTAGGATCCGTGCTGCGAATCGTGATGTTCGGATCTTTCAACAGCCATGCGGGGAAGCCGCCCAATTCCCATTCGGCACAAACATAGGGACCCGGACGCAGGATCACATAAAGGCCTTCCTGCTGTGCCTCGCGGATGAACTCGGCAACGTCGTTCTGGCCGCTGAAATCGTAGTGGCCGGGCGTGGCCTCGTGCGCGTTCCAGAACACATAGGTGGTGATGGTATTCAGGCCCATGGCCTTGGCCATCTTCAGGCGATCGCGCCAGTACTCGCGAGGAACGCGGGTGTAGTGCATCTCGCCGGAAATCACCCGGAACGGTTTGCCATCGAGCGTGAAATGGCCCTGCTCGATGGCGAGACTGCCCCCCGCCACGGTGGGAGACGTGGCGGGGGCCGCTGGCGCGTTGCTCGAAAGCAACGCGCCAAACAGGAGGCCCAATAAGGCATTCCAGGATGATTTCATCAGAAGCTGCCGCGTACCCCCACGGTGTAGACGGTGCCATCCGCCTCGGCATACAGGAACCGGTTGCGGTAGACCGAGTAGTCGTACAGGTGCTCGTGAGTCAGGTTGGTGCCCGATGCGAATACCGACAGGAATTTATTGATCTGGTAGCTCGCGCTCAGGTCCACCTGGCCATAGGCGCTGCGCGTGGCGGGGTTGGCACCCGAACCGTAGGCGATGCTCTCCAGGTACTTGCCGCGCCAGTTATAGGCCACTCGCACCTGGATGGGACCCTTCTCGTAGTACACGCTCGCGTTCGCCGAGTCGCCGATGCCCGGCACGGCAAACTTGCCGCCCGCCGATATTTCGCTGGGCCCAAGCGACGTGCTGCTCTTCACCTTGGTGTAGTTCACGGCCGTCCCCAGTCCGTCGAACGGTGCCGGCAGGATGTCCTTGAACTGGTAGTTGAAGGTGAACTCCGCGCCGTAGATGTTCGACGAATTCAGGTTCACCGGCTGCGTCAGCGACCAGATGAACGGCTGCCCGGTGTTGGCGTTGGTCAGGAACGGGAACGGCGAGCTGATCAGCGTGCTGAAGTTGCTGACCTTCTTGTAGAACCCTTCCAGCGCGAGGTAGCTGGCGTCGTTCACGTACCACTCCAGGCCCATGTCGTAGTTCCGCGAGGAATACGGCTGCAGCTGCGGGTTGCCCTGGGAAATGGTCAGCGAGTTCGGGCGCGTGCCGTAGCTCTTGCTGTAGTACAGGTTGCTCAGCTCAGGCGGGGTCAGGGTCTTGGACAACGAGAAGCGGTAGACCAGGTCGTCAAGCAGGTTCAACTTGAAGTTCATCGAGGGCAGCCACCGGTGGTAGCCACCATTGGCCTGCTGCGGCGCCAGCGGACCATAGGTCACCTGGCCATTGCTGGTGTCGTTCGGGTCGATGGTGAGGGTCGCCGGCGGCTGGTTGATCGCGACGCTCTCGGAGGTGATGTTCAGGTAGCGCACGCCCAGGTCCAACTGCCAGGGCATCGTGCCGAAGTTGCCGCCAAACAGGGCCCTGGTATAAAACGCCTTCTGGTTCTCGGTGACCTTGTTGAAGCTGCCGGGGTTCGGCGCGGCTCCCAGGGTTCCGCCGTTTGCCGCCAGGCCAGCGAGCAGTGCCGCCCTCTTCTCCGGCGTCAGCTGGTTGTACGCCGCGGGCGTCGCCAGCCATGCCAGGTACTTCCTGCCGTCGTACTGGATCCACTGGTCCGGTACGCCCGGCGAGGACACGCCATGGATCGGCGACGGCGGGGTGTAGAGATACGCGCCGATGGCATCTGCCGGAGCGGAAATCGAATAGCCGCAATAGGCATTGCAGAGGATGCCGTTGGGCGTGCTCACGCTCACCGACTTCACCGACTGGTCGGTCTTCTGGATGCCGAAGTCGAGTTCGGTAAGGACCATCCCGTCGAAGGCCTTGGTCAGGTCGATCTTGTACTGCTTGACGTTGTTGGTGACGTCGTTCGTCTGGCCGCCGGCGTTGCAGCAATGCGCGGTGAGGTTGTTGAAGTTGTCCGGAGCCAGGATGTTGCTATAGGACGGCGGCTCGCTGTTGCCGTTGTTGGTCCAGGTGGGATTGGTGCCGAAGTTCTTGGCGCCGACCACGAGGAAGTAGCCGTTGGGGCTTTCCTTGTTCCAGGCCTTGGAATTGGACACGTCCACGCTGAGCTTGGTGGTGTCGTCGATCTGGTATGCCGCGTTCAGGCCGTTCTGGAAACTTTTCTCGTAGCTGGGAATAGCCGATACGACATAGTCGTTCGCCATCACGTTGGGGCCTTCACCCTTGCGCACGAACTGCGTCACCGTGCCGTTGGCGTCGGTGGTAAGGGACTGGATGTCGCCCGTATTGCCGTACTCGCCGAACTCGTGCTCGAGCCTGTCCACTTTGTAGCTGGAATACAGGCTATCGAGCTGGAAGGTCAGCTTGTCGGTCGGTCTCCAGTCCATCGCCGTGCTGAAGCCCTTGCGCGTGCGCGTCTCGTCCAGGACGTTGCTGGCAAGCGTCTCGGGAACGGCGACGTTCGTGTAGTTGGGATTGGCCAGGCCCGACAGCTGCGAAATATTCTGGTTGGTGTACCAGGAGTTGGCCTGGGTGTTGATCTGGGTGTCTTTGCGCTTGTAGTACATCGCCGAGGCAAGGACGCCGAAGGTGTGGTCGTCGTTCGTCCAGCCGCCCAGCAGCGACGCCTTGGGCGTGGTCTTGCCTGACCAGTCACCGGTCAGGTTGCTGTTGACGCCGGCAGCGCTCCATGCGCCATGAAAGCCGCTGAAGTCCAGGGGCCGCGCGGTCTGGATGTCCACGACGCCACCAATATCGACCTCGGGAATGGTGGCCGACGAAGTCTTGTTGACCTGGGCGACGTTGATGATTTCCGAAGGCAGCACGTCGAAGTTGAAGGCGCGCGAACCCGATGACGTGGCCATCGGCCGGCCGTTGATCGTGACGGCGACGAACTCCGGGCCGAAGCCGCGCACGGCGATCTGGCTCGACTCACCGCCACTGCGGTTCACCGACACGCCGGGCACGCGCTGCAGGGCGTCGGCGACGTTCGGATCGGGGAATTTGCCGGTTTCTTCCGCGGAGATGGAATCCACGGTGTTGACCGAGTCTTTCTTGATGGCCTGAGCGCGCTGAAGGGCCGCCAGCTGGCCGGTCACCGTCACCGTGTTCAGCTCGGTCACCTTCTTGTCGTCGGGCTTTTGAGCAGTTCCCGGAGCCGGTGGTACCGCCGCCGTTGAACTGGCTGCCGGCGCGTCTGCGGCCGTTTGCGCAAACCCCTGTGCGCTATAGCCGAGCATGCCAACACCGATCATCGCCAATGCCTGACCCACTGAAAGAGCCAACTTGGTTCGCTTCATGGAACGCCCTTTTGAATTATTGTGGAAACCCCTCAAAACCCCCGACACCGGATGCGACATGACTGTCGATCGGTGCGCCCTAAACACCCACTAAAATCTAATTGTCATATTTTATAATAGTAGTATTCATGCACCCGCAAGTTGCAGTGCAACATTTCGTTACATGAATCGGAGAGGGGTCCGATGGCGGCATCGATGGCCGCTTGGGGCTGCGATGCAGCCCGTACCAACGGTTACCGCCGATGGCGGCACCGAATTGAGGCGAACTGCAGTCCTACGGCCGGGGGTGGTCCGGCGCGCCGCGCAGCTTGTTCATATATTCGGTGAAAAAGGCATTGGGCCAACCGAAATCCTCGCGCGTAAGGATTTTAGGATTCGAAGGGTCGAACGACTCGTGTAAGCGATGGTCCCCCGGATCGCTGGCCAGCAACATCTTCAGCACCACCTGCTGCCGTGCCGGATCATTCGTGGTGAAACCATCGGCCAAGAGGCCCAGCGGCCACACCATGCCCTTGGGCGTATGCGGGCTGCCCAGGCCCGCCGCCACGCTGCCGCTGTAGTAGTACGGGTTGGCCGGCGATAGCACAAAGCTGCGCGTGGCCTGGTACACCGGATCGTCCAGGCCCACATAGCCGAAGTACGGCGCGGATAGCAGGTTCGGGATGTTCGCATCGTCCATCAGCAAGGCGTGGCCAAGGCCATCCACCTCGTAGGCGTACATGCGCTTGCCGTCGGGCCCGGCAACGATGCCGTACTTCTCGATGCCCGCGCGCACGTCGCCCTGTATCTTGCGCGCGCGCCTGCCCATCGAGGCGTCGTGCATCACGTCGGCGGCTTCGGCCATCGCGCCTAGCGCCTGCACCGCCATCATCTCGGCGGGGATCAAATAATTGTAGGTGGACAGGTCGTCCGAAGGACGGAAACCCGTCCAGATCATCCCCGTGCGCGCCACCGGATTGCGGCCGGACTGTTCGGTCTTCGACTTGAACACGTACTTGCTGCGCGCCGCATGGTCTTGTTCGATCTCCATGGTGTCCAGCACGCGGCGAAATGCCTGGCGAACCTGCCGAGTGAAAATCGTGGCGTCGCCGGTTACCTTGTAGTACTTCCATGCCAGCAGCACGGGATAGCACAGGGAATCCAATTCGAACTTCCGCTCCCAGATCGAGTAATCCTCGCGGAAGGCATTGGCGTAGGGATCGATCAGCAGGTACTTGGCCTGGCGCTGCACCACGGCCTTGATCAGGGCCTGCACCTGGGCGTCGTGGGCGAAGCCAAGGTAGGTGGCCTCGACCTGCACGGAGGAATCGCGCAGCCATTCGGCGGGAATATCGCCCGTGCGCACATAGGCCGTGCCATCGGCGGTGGCGGCGATCTGCGTGCCGGTGTTCAACAGCGCCGAGCGCATCATCGCCACCAGCGCCGGGTTCGGGTCGGTGAAGTTGCGCGCGGCTTCCACCACCACGTCGGGCTGGGTGACCAGGGCATTGGCCGGACCAGTGGTGACGAATACCAGTTCCGACGAGTTGGGTACGGGCAACTTCACGGTCACCCCATCACTCATCAGCACGTCGCCGCGTACCGTGGCATCGGGCGAACTACCGTCGTTGAAATGCAGGTGGTAGTCCCGCGTCGGCTCCAGGCCCTTCAGCACGAAAGCATGCGACCTGGTGGTTGTGTCGCTACCGTGGAAGGCATACAGCACGCCCTGCCCGGTCACCTTGTCGAAGTACTGCATGCCATCGAAATGCAGGCCGTCCGGACGCGGGCTCACATGGAAAAGATCCGCCCGGCGGATCAGCGGGCGCAGCTTCGCCTTATAGGTGGCAAGTTCCGCCGCCGCCACGTCGTGCTGCTCGCGTGTCCACTTGCCGCTGTCCATCATCAGGGTGAACCAGCCCATCATTCCGCTGCGCAGCATGTAGCGGAAATTCTCGATGCGCGGGGTTGGCACCTCCATGGCATACGCCTCGAGCATCGCCGGAGGCAGCAGATGGCTTGCGTCGAAGAACGCCTGGCGGTTCGACAGCGGATCGTAGGTATCGACGATGGAGAAATAGTCACCTACCGCCGCGCTACCGAAATCGACCATGCGACCGCCGTCGTTGCAGATCTCCAGCAACAGGCCCGGGTGATCCTTCTTGAGCTTGCGGTAGATGTCGTAATAGGCCATCGCCGCGTGGTAACTCACGTCCGTGGAGTTGGGACCATCGAGCCAGAAGAATTCCTGGTCCACGTAACGCCGGGTGTTCGTCGCATCGCAGATGGCGTGCGGATGATCGTTGCGGTCGCAGCCCTGGGCGATCACCGAGCCATCATGCTCGAGCATGTCCAGGTGATAGTCGCGCACCAGCCGGTCGGCTTCGCCAGCCACCCATGCCTTGGCCGCCGGGACGCCGATGTCGATGGTGACGCCCTTGAACTCGGCGGGCTTCCAGCCCTTCGGTGGGTCGGTGGTGAGCCAGTCGCGGGTGGCGGGGTTGGCGATGCTCATCGCGCCGTGCCGGGTGCTGGTGCCAGCCTGCGCCCAATCCACCCACAGGCCGAATTTCAGGCCCTTCCCGTGCGCGTAGTCGGCCACGGTGGCGAGGCCGCCGGGGAATTTCTTCGGATCGGGAATCCAGTCGCCCACGCCGGCGAACCAGCCGGCGTCGAGGTGGAACATCTCAAAACCAAGTTCGGCGGAGTCGTCGATCATGCGGCGGGCCTGGTCCGCATCGATCTTCATCCCGCTGCCCCAGCTGTTGTTGGTCAGCAGGGGATAACGCGCATCGTTTACCACGATGGGATCGTTCAGCACCTCGCGCACCCATCGGCGCTGCAGGTTCCCGGCATCGTCCAGCGTGCCGTGCGTAGCGCCGAGGAACACCGTGGGGGTGACAAACGTGCCGCCCGGGCGAACGATGGTCTGGAATGGGCCGGGCTGGGGGTTGAGACCCGCGGTCACCTCCACGGCATCGCGCTGGCGCGCCACCTGTACCGCCACTCGTCCGCTGAATTCAACGCCGAGGTAAATGCCGTCGCTGGGTGCGTCGCCGGCGCCGCGGATCATCGACCAGGGGATGATCTCGCGCGGTTCGTTGTCGGCGGGATGGGCGAATGGGCTGGATTCACCTGTCCACTGGTAGCCATCGCTCATCGCCACGACGTGGGTACCCACCGGCGGCGCCTTGCCGGCGCCCTTGTCGATGAAGTCGTGCTCCAGTGTCTGTCCGGGCCTCACACTCAACGACAGGTGCAAGCTGTCCTGCAGCGGCAGCGTCACGTTCTGCTTGCCGCGGTTCTCGATGCGGATGGTGTGTTCCACCGGACCTTGCGCGGCACGTGCCCGCCATTCCCACGAAAGGCGCAGCGCGGGCTTGGACGAAACGTACACCAGTGTTAGCGCGTCGTAGGCCTGCCTGGTTCCCGCGGTGTCGAGCTTCCAATGCAGGGGGACCGTCTTGTCACCTACCGTGGCGTGATCCACCAACGGTACGCTGCCGTTCGAAGGCCATGTGGAACCGCGGGCATCGGCCACCGCGATGATGCGCGGCGCGCTGGGCGTGGCCTCGATGGTCAGCGCCGTGCTGGTGTTGCCCACACGGAAGGTGGTATCGGCGCCTGGCGCGGCAAGGACAGGCGTAATGCCTACGCTGGCCAGTACAAGCCATGCCGCAGCGATCCAGACCTTGCCCATGCGCTTTCCCCTGCACAACCGTCAAGCGTCGATTATTCCCCATCGCGCGGGGTCAGCGGAAACGGGGTCAGAGTAATTACTCTGACCCCCCATCCCGGGCAGCGCGACGAGCTGCGCGCAGGGCTGCAAGCTTTTCGGCCACTTTCGCTTCCATGCCGCGTTCCACCGGTTCGTAGAACACCATGTCGGCGATGGCATCGGGCAGGCACTGCTGGTCCAGGGCCACGCCACCCTCGACGTCATGGTCGTATTGGTAACCCGTGCCGTACCCCAGGCCCTTCATCAACTTCGTCGGAGCGTTGCGCAGGTGCATGGGTACCTCGAGCGTGCCCATCTTCTGCACGGTGGCGCGGGCGAGGTTGTACGCTTTGTACGCCGCGTTGCTCTTCGGCGCGATGGCCAGCCAGATCGCCAGTTGCGCCAGGCCCAGCTCGCCTTCGGGGCTGCCCAGGCGCTCGTAGGTATCCCATGCGTCCAGCGCCATGCGCCAGGCACGCGGTTCGGCCAGGCCGATGTCCTCCACCGCCATGCGCGTCATGCGCCGGGCCAGGTAAAGCGGGTCGCAACCACCGTCGAGCATCCGCGTGAGCCAATACACGGCGGCATCCGGATCCGACGAGCGCACGGATTTATGCAGCGCGGAGATCTGGTCGTAGAACTGCTCGCCACTCTTGTCGAAACGGCGCGTGCGATCGGCCAGCACCTGGGTGAGCGTGGTTTCGTCGATGCGGCCGTCGGTAGCAAGTTCCGCGGCGATCTCGAGCAAGGTAAGCCCGCGGCGCACATCGCCATCGGCGGCCTGCGCGATCAGCTGCAACGAGCTTTCATCCACGGTAAGGCCGAGCGTGCCCAGCCCGCGTACCTCATCGGCCAGCGCGCGCTTCAACGTGATCACGATGGCATCGGGCGTGACCGCATCGAGCACGTGCACGCGGCAGCGCGAGAGCAACGCCGAATTCAGTTCGAAGGAAGGATTCTCGGTGGTGGCGCCGACGAAGATGATCACGCCCTTCTCGATATGCGGCAGGAAGGCATCCTGCTGCGCCTTGTTGAAGCGGTGCACCTCGTCGACGAACAGCACCGTGCGGCGCCCCTGCGAGAAATTCACCTCGGCTTCCGCCAACGCCTTGCGCACGTCCGGCAGGCCGGACATCACCGCGGAGATCGCGCGAAAGTCGGCGTCGGCATAACGCGCCACCAGCAGGGCCAGGGTGGTCTTGCCGCAACCGGGCGGACCCCACAGGATCATCGAATGGACCTTGCCCGCCTCCAGCGCCCGCCGCAACGGCGAGGACGGGTCGATCAGGCGGGGCTGGCCGACGATCTCGTCCAGGCTCGCCGGGCGCATGCGCTCGGCCAGGGGCTTCAGGGCCTCAGGCTCGGCGAATAGCCCCGGGGTCGGGGAATGGCTAGGCATCGGGAGTCACGACAGGGACGGTCATCGGGGCATTATCGCCCCTGGAGCGTCATCGAGGGCTCAACGGGTTGCAGTGGCACCGAGCCGGGGTCAGAGTCATGACTCTGACCCCTCAACCAGCTTCCCGCCGGCCTAAGCCTTGTCTTCACCCTTGGCCGATCGAAGCAGGCTGAGCGCCATGCCGATCACCAGCAGCGCGCCGAGCACCAGCACGCCCCACAGCAACGGCTTGGTCCAGTCGAAGGGCACCTTTGCCGGCTGCAACGCGGCTTCACCCGCGGCGACCGCGGGTTCGCCCAGGGTAGCGAGCGGTGGCTGCCAGTCGGAGCCCTTCTCTAGGCGCAATCTGGCCAGCGCGGCATCCACCGGCGAATCGCCGCGGCGTGCGGCGTAACTGCCCACCATCACACGGTACGGACCCGGGCCCTGGGCCAGGAAGGCAAAGCGGTCAGGGGTGAAGGCCACCCGGAGCGTGGGAGCCTGCTGCAAGGCTGGTGTCGAGGTGAGTCGAAGCGCGTGCAACCGGGTATCTTCGATGCGCAAGGTGTTGGGCAGTGATTTGCCGGTTGTGGTGGCGATGGTGGCGGTGTCGCCCTGCCCTCCCACGTTCGTTGCGGTGACGTCGCCCAGTGGTGTCCAGGCATCGGTGGCTCCGCGCGAACTCAATTGCACGCGCGCCGCGCCGTTGGCCTCGGCCAGCTTCACTTGAACCGCGCCCACCGGCAATGTCGCCGGCAGTTCGTAGACGAAGCCGTGCTCGCCGTCGGCCTTGCCGCTGACCTCGACCCACTGGAAGGCCGCCATGCGCTGGTCGCCCGCATCGATATAGCTGCCTTCCACCGTCACGCCCGGCGTATGTTCCACGTCCCAGGGCACGTCGCCGCCAACGACGCGCAAGCGGTAATAGCGTGCCGGATCGCCCGATATCTGGATGACGCGGCTGTCCACCGCATCATCGCCACGCGCGATGCTGGTGACGGTGACGTCGCCTGCACGCTCGTCCCAGTGCTGCAGGTCGTTGCTGGCGTCCACCGCCAACTCCAGTTGCACATCGGTGCCGTCGACCTTGTCGATGGTGATGCGTTCAGACGAAATGGCTCGGCGCGCATCGACGATCCAGTGGCGCGGCGGCTTGGCGGCGAGTTCGCCCGCACCCAGGTCGATCTGCACGCTGCCGTCGCTGCTACGGCGGATGTGGCCGGTGCCGTCACGCTCGTTGGCCTCGCCAGGCACGGGAAGCAGGCGCGTGTGTAATTGGTAGGGGTGCACCACGGCCGGCGCGGGCGCCAGCGGCGCCAACGGCACCTCCACGCCCATCGCGTTCACCACCACCATGTCGCGCAAGTAGGCGTCGGGCTTGCCGTGCGCGTACAGCGCGGGCGTCGCCTCGATGCGGAAGGCGTCGCCCGTGCCGTGCGTGTCCAGGGGAAACGCGGTGGCGTAATCCGTGGCCGGGCTGGCGACGGCCATGCCCGAGGCAAGGAATAAGGCACTGGCAAGCCAGCGAAGGTCAGGACGCATCGGCGGGCTCCGGCGTGGCAGGTGCGCTGCGCGGAGGCGCCGGCGCGAAGTAGCCGATGGCCGTGCACAGCAGGCCATAGGCAATGAACGAGGCGATACCGAACAGGTTCCCCAAGTGGGAACGATCCACCAGCAGCAGCTTGGCCAGCACTACGCCCATGGTGACCGCGCCGGCCAGCCACAGGCCACGCTGGCCACGGCGGGAGCCGGCGATCCAGGCCAGCACGCCCAGCACGCTCCATGTCACCGTCAAGGACATCTGCGCCACGGAGGACTCCGCGAGGCTGTCGTCCCAAGGCACGTTGCCAAGGTGATGCACGCCACGCAAGGTTGCACTGGTTGCGAATGCCATCAACGCCAAGCCCATCAGCAGCGGACGCAGGCGCCGTATCGGTGGTCCCACCTGCGGCGCGGCGAACCAGCCGAACGCGGCGGCCAGGATCGCCAGCATCACCATCTCCACTGGATTCAGCAGCGGCACGAAGCCAAGTGGCGCGGCGGAGCCTTCGGCAAACAGCGAGCAGATGAAGATCACTCCCAGCACCACGAACAGCGAGTGCAGCAGCAGGTCCACCGCCGAGTCTTCCGCCTGCAGCGGCCGCTGCACCCACGCCGGGTGGCGTAGTGTGGTGAACCACAGCACCAGCGCCGGCGCCACCACCATCGCCAGGCGCCAGCTGTCGTCCATCCAGTGCCAGCCATCGGCCATCGCCACCAGCGCGCAGGCGATCGTCACCGGCACGCGCCACCACCATCCAAGCTGCGTGGCCGCCGCCAGGCGCGGGTGGCCTTGCAGGCAAACCAGGGCGCGCCAGCCGCTGGCGAAGGTCACCAGCACCGCCAGCAACAGCCAGCCGCCGAGCACCTGCCAGGACGGCACCAGGCACAACACGATCACCACCATCGACACCCAGGTAAGCCCTGCCACCGCCAGCCGCATCGCGGTGCCCAGCGCGTGCACCGCACCGCGTTGAAGCTCGGCCACTGCCCAGGCGGTGACACCCATGAGGGCCAGGATGCCGGCCGCGGCGTGCACATCACTAAGGTGATTGGCAATCTCCATCGTCGTTGGCAGCAGCCACCAGGCGATAGTCCAGCCGAACAGGACCACGGCCGCCGCGCGCGAGCGCGGCTTTTCAGATCCATACCGGTGGTAAAGCCACGTGCTCGCCGCACCGCCCACCGCGATCAACAGCGCGCCGAGGTAATTGCGGTTTGCCGCGGCCGACCCTTGCCACGACGGCATATGTCCCGCGGCCCAGGCAAGCGCGGCAAGCCCCGCAAGGCCAAGACCCGACCAACGCGCAAACCAGCGATCCTGCCGCCATCCCAGCCACACCAGGCCCGCGCCTTCCACCGCGAAGATGCCGGCGGTCACGCTTGCACTGAGCGCCAATGGCACGGCCAGCGTGGCAAAGCCGATCGCCAGCACGGCCCACGAGTCGCGCAGGATGCCCAGGTCACGCTGCTTGCGCACGCTGTAGGCCACGAGCAGATACACCACCGCCGCCACCAGCGCCGACACCGCCATCGCCTTGCCCTGCCAGCGCAGCAACGCGCCCTGCAGCAACAGGCTCACCAGCGGATTGCCGAACAACAGGCAGGCATCGAGCACCCGCTCGCGCGTCTGCGCGGCGCGTCGCAGGTAGAGCCAGGGAATGACCAGGTAGAAGAAGAAGTTCAGCAACAGGAACGGTTCGGTGCTGGCGAATTGCTCGGGCTTGTACTGCAGCACGCCCCAGGCGGCGCCCACGCCGAAGGTGGCGACGAAGCCCAGCAGGTTCAGCACGCGCCATGCACGCTTCCAGGCGATGGCGAGCACCGCCAGGTTCAACAGCGCGTAGTAGGTGAACAGCGCCACGTGGCTGCCGTGGCCGGTGCTGGTAAGGATGGGCGCGGCGAAGCCCGCGATGAGGCCCAGCACGGCCAGCGCCAGTGAATCCTGCAGCACCGCCAGCATGCCGGCACCGGCCACCAGCACCACCAGCATGCCGAAGGCCGCCGTTGGTGGCAGCAGTTCGTACAAGCGGAAAGCGGCAAACACGTCGATGGTCAGCACGCCGATCGCACCGCCCTGCAGCGACAGCGCGAACACGCGTCGCTTGAAGCGCTGCCGCCAGCCGAAGGCAAGTGCAACGATCGCGGCCAACGCCACCAGCGCCACGCGCACGGACACCGGAGCATGGAACATGCCTGCATCGGAGGCGTACTTCAGCAAGGCGGCGACGCCGGCGAACAACACCAGCATGCCGATCTTCACCGGCACGTTGCCTTCGGTGAACCAGGCGCCCACGCGATGGATCAGGGCGTCGAGCCAGGTCGGGCGTGGTGGTACGGGTGGCGGTACGGGACCTGGGATGTCGCGCGGCGGCGCGGGAGGAACAGGTGGCGGCGAGCCGGCGTCCACGGCGCTGGCTGGAGCCGGCGGGGCAGCAGGCAACGCAGATGCGTCGATGTCCGGCAAACGATGTTCGACCACCCGTGGCGGTGGCGCGATCGCCCCTGGCGCTTCACCGGTACGCGGCGATCTGCCGAATATCCGCTTCGCCTCGGCCAGTTCCTTGCGCGCCAGGTCGATGTCCCGCCGCAATCCCGACATGCGGGCCCAGGCGATGCCCAGCATCGCGCCGAAGGCGGTCGAGTAAAATTCCTGCTGCAGCGCGAATCCCAATACCGCGCCCACCAAGCCCCAGATGACGTACATCATCCCCTCGCTCCCCGAAGTAACTTCCCGTGTACGGGGTCAGAGTCATTACTCTGACCCCGTACACTCTCGCTGCCGCAGCACCCCTCGCGCTGCGGCCAGCGTTATTCCTTGATCGGTTGCGTGCTTATCACCGGGGCGTCGCCGACCACGTCGGTGCCCTTCGGTGGCGTGAAGTTGAACGTCGCCGGCGGCAGTTCCACGTTGCGCTGCCAGTTTGAAAATTCGATCTGCGTGGTGTTGCCCAAGGGATCCTTGAACGCCATCTTCTTCAGGCCCGCGGCGTCGAAGCCGAGGTCGGCGTAGTCGAACTGCGGATCCTTGGCGGTGGAGGTCAGGCGAAGCCACACCAGGCCGTCTTTCTCGCCCTGCTCGGTCACCTTGAAATTCTTGTCGATCTGTCCGATGTCGGTAAGCACGGTAAGCGGGCTGTGCGCCTCCTCGCTGCTTTGCACCTTTACCGTGACCTGGTCGAGATCGGGGTCGTACAGCCATACGCGGCTGCCGTCGGCGACGATGGTCTGCTTGTACGGCGCGGTGGTTTCCCAGCGGAACTGCCGCGGCGCCTGCAGGGCCATCGTGCCGGAGCTGGTCTTGCCCTTCTTGCCGTTGACGTCCAGCAGTTCCTGCGAGAAATTTCCGCTCAACGAGTGCAGGCCCTTGGCGAACGTATCCAGGCGCTCGCGCGCGGCGCCGGGCGCGGCATGGGCCACGCTTGCAACAAGGAAACAGGCGGCGATGGCGAGGCGGCGGATCATGCGGTGCACCTGGGAATGAAACGGTGGGAAAACGTGTGGATCAACGGGCCGGCGGTGGCGGCGCCAGCACTTCGCGGTTGCCATTGTGCTGCGGCGCGCTTACCACGCCTTCCTGCTCCATCTGCTCGATGAGGCGCGCGGCGCGGTTGTAGCCGATGCGCAGGTGCCGCTGCACGCCGGAAATCGATGCGCGGCGCGATTCGGTGACGATGCGCACTGCCTTGTCGTACAGGGCATTGTCGCCATCGCCATCTTCGGCATCCTGCGGCAGGCCGGCATCGTTGATGAACTTGCCGTCGCCGGTGGACTGCACTTCTTCAAGCACGCCTTCGATGTAATCGGGCTTGCCTTGCGCACGCAACCATTCGACCACGTTATGCACTTCATGGTCGTCGACGAAGGCGCCGTGCACGCGGTCGGGCGTGGCGGTGCCCGGCGGCAGGTACAGCATGTCGCCGTGGCCCAGCAGCGTTTCGGCGCCGGACTGGTCAAGGATGGTGCGCGAGTCGATCTTGGACGAGACCTGGAAGGCGATGCGGGTAGGGATATTGGCCTTGATCAGGCCCGTGATCACGTCCACCGAAGGACGCTGCGTGGCCAGGATCAGGTGCACGCCGGCGGCGCGCGCCTTCTGTGCCAGGCGGGCGATCAGTTCTTCCACCTTCTTGCCGACGATCATCATCATGTCGGCGAATTCGTCGATGATGACCACGATGTGCGGCAGGGTGTGCAGCTGGTCGGCGGTCATGCCAGGCATCTCGGGGTTTGGCCGGAACAGCGGATCGAGCATCGGCTGGCCGGCGGCCTCGGCTTCGCGCACCTTCTTGTTGAAGCCGCCGAGGTTGCGCACGCCCACCGCCGCCATCAACTTGTAGCGGCGCTCCATCTCGCCGACGCACCAGCGCAGCGCGTTGGCCGCTTCCTTCATGTCGGTGACCACCGGCGCCAGGAGATGCGGGATGCCCTCGTAGACCGAAAGCTCGAGCATCTTCGGGTCGATCATGATCATGCGCACGTCTTTGGGGCTGGACTTGTACAGCAAGCTCAGCACCATGGCATTCACCGCCACCGACTTACCGGAACCGGTGGTACCGGCCACCAGCAGGTGGGGCATCTTGGCAAGGTCGGCCACGGCGGGCTTGCCACCGATGTCCTTGCCCAACGCCAGCGCCAGCGGCGACTTCAGCTGGTCGTATTTCTCCGAACGCAGGATTTCCGACAGGTAGACGATCTGCTTGCGGGTGTTGGGAATCTCCAGGCCGATCACATTCTTGCCCGGGATCACGTCGACCACTCGCACGCTCACCACGGACAGGCCGCGGGCGATGTCCTTGTCCAGGCTCGACACCTGGCTGCCGCGCACGCCGGCGGCAGGCTCCAGTTCGAAGCGGGTGATCACGGGGCCGGGATACACACCCACGACCTTGGCTTCGATGCGGAAGTCCTTGAGCTTCAGCTCCACCTGGCGGGAGAGCACCTCGAGGGTTTCCTCCGAATAGCCGGCCGGCTGCGGCGGCGGTTCGTCCAGCAGCGACAGCGGCGGCAGTTCGCCATCGGCGGCCGCGCCGGTAAAGAGGGGGATCTGCGTTTCGCGAGTGGCACGTTCGCTTTTGGCCACCGGCGCCGCTGGTGCCTCGATGCGCAGCGGCTCGCGCCTGGCCTGCTTCACCGCTTCGACCTTCTTCACCACCTCGCGCTCGGCGCGGGCCTGGCGGGCGGCATAGACCTCGGGCGCCTGCTTGACCTTGCCACCGAACCAGCCGGCAAGCTTCAGTACGCCCTGCCCGACGATATCCATCAGCTTGAACCACGACAGCCCGGTGGCCAGGGTGACGGCGATCAGGAACATGGTGAGCAGCAGCAAGGGTGCGCCCTTGTCGCCGAAGGCGCGCGCCACGGCGTTGCCCACCCAGCGGCCCAGGATGCCGCCCGGCCCTTCCGGAAGCACGGTCGCATCGTGGAAGTTCAGCCACAGCAGGGCTGGGCCGGTGATGAAGAAGAAGACGTAGCCGATCAGTCTTAGCGAAGGCTCCCACGGCGCCACGGTGCGCTCGCCGTGGTGGCGCAGCACCTGCACGCCCAGCACCAGCAGCAACACGGGAAAGACGTAGGAGACCAGCCCGAAGATATAGCGGGAGATGTTGGCGATGTTCGCCCCCACCGCCCCGCCGAAATTCCGGGCGTGGTCGACATTGCCCAGGTGGCCCCAGCTGGGGTCCTGGTCGTTGTAGCTGAACAGGCAGACCAGCAAGTACAGCGCCAGAGGCAGCAGCAACAGGGCCCCGGCCTCGCGCAGGCGGCGCCGGGCCTCGTCGCTGAGGCCCGGAGCCGGGGTTTTTTCCTTCTTGGTACTACCTGCGCTTCGCGCCACTTATATAGCCAGTTCTGCTCGTTCGTTGGCGCACATCATGCCATCGACAGGGCCGGATGCACGATCTTGCCCCCTTCGACGTTAATGCCAGCCTTCAGCGGAGCGTAATCGCGCCACTGGTCGCCGCCGGCCAGGCGCTGCACGTACGGCAGGATCGCCGCCGAGATGGCCATGGAGGAGGTCTGCGGCACGGCGCCGGGCATGTTGGTGACGCAGAAATGGGTCACGCCGTCCACCGTGTAGGTGGGCTCCTTCCAGGTGGTGGGACGGGAGGTTTCGAAGCAGCCACCTTGGTCGATGGAGATATCCACCAGCACGCTGCCCTTCTCCATGGTCTTGACCATGTCGGCGGTGACCACGCGCGGGGCCTTGGCCGAGGGGATCAGCACGGCGCCGACGACGATGTCGGCCGTGGCCACTTCCTCGGCTACCGAGGACTCGTAGGCGTACAGGGCGGTGACGTTGGGGGCCAGGGCCATCATTTCGGCCAGGCGGTCCTGGCGCTTGTCGAACACCACCACGTTGGCGCCGGCATTGGCCGCCAGGGCCGCGGCGTTGCTGCCGGCAGCGCCAGCGCCCAGCACCACGACCTTGCCACGCGGGGTGGAAGCCATGCCGCCCAGCAGCTTGCCCTTGCCGCCGTTGGGCTGGTGCAGGAGGGTGGTGCCGATCTGGGTGGCGATGCGGCCGGCGATGACGGACATCGGCAGCAGCAGCGGCAGCGAGCCGTTTTCATCCACCGACTCGAACGCCACGCCGGTGAGGCCGATGTCGAGCAGGCGGCTGGTGAGCTCGGGCTCGGCGGCCAGGTGGAGGTAGCAGAACAGCAGGTGATGCTTCTTCAGCAGGGCCAGGTCGCCGGCGATCGGCTCCTTGACCTTCACGATCAGTTCGCCGGCCTCGTAGAGGGCTGCGGCGTCGGGAACGATCTTGATACCGACCTTGCTGTAGTCCTCGTCGGAAAAACCGCTCTTCGCGCCGGCACCGGCCTGGATGAACACCTCGTGGCCGCGGCGGACGAGGTCGGCGGCGGCGGCGGGGACGAGGGCGACGCGGCCTTCGAGGGTTTTGGTTTCTGAGGGAATACCGATACGCATGCTGGGAAATCCTGTGGGGAAAGTCACACGCCAGGCCCGCGGGGACGGGCCGGACACTCTTGCCTTACGCCTGCGACCTTGATTCAACCCGCCCGGTTCCCCATTCTGTCGGGCTCGAAAGGTCGTAACTGGACCTCGAAACCGGCTTTACAAGTGCCCTTAAGCGCGTCACCCAAATCGCATTCAAACCTCAAGGATTATACATGAGCACCCCCAAGCACAGTCGCCTGCTGATCCTGGGTTCCGGCCCGGCGGGCTACACGGCCGCCGTCTACGCCGCGCGGGCCAACCTGAAGCCCACGATGGTCACGGGGCTCCAGCAGGGCGGGCAGCTGATGACCACCACCGACGTGGAAAATTGGCCGGGTGACCAGAAGGTCACGGGTCCGGACCTGATGCAGCGCATGGCCGAGCACGCCGAGCACTTCGAGACGGAGATGGTGTTCGACCACATCCACTCGGTGGAGCTGTCAGAGCGCCCCTTCCACCTGAAGGGCGATGCCGGCAGCTACACCTGTGATGCGCTGATCATCACCACCGGCGCCACCGCCAAGTACCTGGGCCTGGCCTCCGAAGAGCACTTCAAGGGCAAGGGCGTGTCCGCCTGCGCCACCTGCGACGGCTTCTTCTTCCGCGACCAGGACGTGGCCGTGATCGGCGGCGGCAATACCGCCGTGGAAGAGGCGCTGTACCTGGCCAATATCGCCCGCAAGGTTTACCTGGTGCACCGCCGCGACAAGCTGCGCGCGGAAAAGATCATGCAGGACAAGCTGTTCGAGAAGGCTGCCGCCGGCAAGATCGAGCTGGTGTGGAACCATTCGGTGGACGAAGTGCTGGGCGATGCCTCCGGCGTCAACGGCGTGCGCGTGATGGACGTCAACTCCGGCGCTACGCGGGACATCGCTGTCAGCGGTTTCTTCGTCGCCATCGGCCATACCCCGAACACCGGCATCTTCGACGGACAGCTGGACATGCACGACGGCTACATCAAGATCCGCAGCGGCCTGGACGGCATGGCCACCATGACCTCCGTGCCGGGCGTGTTCGCCGCCGGCGACGTCGCCGACCACATCTACCGCCAGGCGGTGACCTCGGCTGGCTTCGGCTGCATGGCGGCGCTGGACGCCGAGCGCTGGCTGGATCAGCAGAACCTGATGGGGTGATCCGCATCCTGGACAGCCTCGCCGGCGTGGATCCCTCTCAGTGGGACGCCCTCGTCGGCGACGGCAACCCGTTTGTCTCCCACGCCTTCCTCCATGGCATGGAGGAGCACGGCTGCCTGCGCGAGGATTACGGCTGGCAGCCGCACCATCTGGCCCTGTACGAAGATGAGCGCCTGGTAGGCGCGGTACCGGCCTACCTGAAGGGCAATTCCCACGGCGAGTTCGTCTTCGACTTCGCCTGGGCCCATGCCTACGAGCGTGCCGGCGGCGACTACTATCCGAAACTGCTGGCAGCGGCGCCCTACTCGCCCGTGCCCGGCCCACGGTTGCTGGCCACGTCCGCCAAGTACAAGCGCCTGCTGGTCGCGGGCCTGGTGGCTGAGACGCAGCGGCTGGGCCTGTCCTCCGTACACGCCAATTTCCTTGAAGAAGCCGATCTCGACGCCTTCGACGAGCGCTGGCTGCCGCGCTTCGACTGGCAGTTCCACTGGCACAACCAGGGCTACGCCGACTTCGACGATTTCCTCGGCGCGCTGTCGTCGAAGAAGCGGAAGAACATCCGCCAGGAACGACGCCAGGCCGCGGAGTCAGGCCTGACCCTCGGGATGACGGGCGGCGCCGACTTAAGCACCGCCGACTGGCGGGCCATCCACGCGCTGTACGAATCCACCTTCGAGATGAAGGGCAACCATGCGGCGCTGACATCGGGGTTCTTCCGGCATCTTGGCCGGTCGCTCGGCAATGACGTGCAGGTGGCCACGGCACGCATGGGCGACCAGCTGGTCGCGATGGCGTTTTTCCTGGTCGGCGGCGGCACCTTGTATGGCCGCTACTGGGGCGCCGTGGTGGAGGTGCCTGGGCTGCATTTCGAGCTTTGCTACTACCGCGGCATCGACTATGCCATCAGCCATGGCCTGCACACGTTCGAGCCCGGCGCCCAGGGCGAGCACAAGCTGGCGCGCGGCTTCCTGCCCACGCGAACGCATTCACGACATTATCTGGTGCACGATGGCTTCCACGAAGCCGTTGCCGATGCGCTGCGGCACGAGGCGCGTGCCCGAGAGGCTTATCGCGAGGAACTGATGGAACACAGCCCGTACGCGACGTTGCCCGGGTCAGAGTAATTACTCTGACCCCCAACCTCCTGACCCCCAACCTCGCAACCCCACCCCTCACCGATAACAGCCCATGAAGCAATCCATCATCCACGTCGCCCTGGTGGTCGACGACTACGACGAGGCCATCGCTTTCTATGTCGGGAAGCTTCGCTTCACGCTGGAGGAGGATACCTACCAGCCCGAACAGGACAAGCGCTGGGTGGTGGTGGCACCGCCCGGCTCCACCGGCACAACTCTGCTGCTGGCCAAGGCCAGCACCGCCGAGCAAAAACCGTTCGTCGGCAACCAGGCCGGCGGCCGCGTGTTCCTGTTCCTCAATACCGATGATTTCTGGCGCGACTACAAGCGCATGCAGGCTGAAGGCGTGCGCTTCGTCCGCGAGCCGGTGGAGCAACCCTACGGTACGGTGGCGGTATTCGAAGACCTCTACGGCAACCGCTGGGATCTGCTGCAGCTGAACCATGCTGCCGACAAACCGGGGTCAGAGTAATTACTCTGACCCCCAACCTCTCCCGGCCACGCCAATGATCCGCCTGCCGAAACTGCATCCTGGCGTCTCGGAATCGTTTCCGGACCCGCGGACGGCACTGGAAGAACCCAACGGCCTGCTTGCCTTCGGTGGCGACCTCTCCACCGAAAGGCTGCTGTCTGCCTACCGCCAGGGCATCTTCCCCTGGTACAACCCGGGCGAGCCGATCCTGTGGTGGTCGCCCAACCCGCGCTGCGTGTTCGAAACGGCCCATGTCCATGTCAGCCGCAGCATGCGAAAGCTGCTCTCACGCAGCGAATGGACCTACACCATCGACAAGGCCTTCGACCGGGTCATCCGCGCATGCGCCGGCGAACGCGAAGGCCAGCGCGGCACCTGGATCGGCAAGCCAATGATCGAAGCCTACGAAGCCCTGCACCGCGAAGGCCACGCGCACAGCGTGGAGGTGTGGGATGGCGAAAACCTGGTTGGCGGCATCTATGGCCTGGCCATCGGCCGACTGTTCTGCGGCGAGTCGATGTTCAGCCATGCCACGGGTGGATCGAAAGCGGCGCTGATCGCGTTGTGCCGGTTGCTGGAAGCCAATGGCATGCCATTGCTCGATGCGCAGGTAACGAACCCGCATTTGTTAAGCATGGGTGCGATCGAATTGTCGCGCGACGAATTCCTGGGTTATGCATCCGCGTTGGCCGCAGAAAAAGCCCCCAGATCCATGTGGGGTTAGCCCCCGGATTTCCCCAGGATTCCTTCAACCAAGGATTCTTCAGACTCCACGACCCGTACAGCAATCACTGGTAAAGCCAGTGGGGCAAGGCGCTTGCGCGAGCGATTCATGAAAGTTCGCACGCGGCTTCTACACGACTATTTGGAATGATGTGCTTCGCCGCGCTTTAGCCCTTGTATGGAGCATGTAATGCAACTTAGCAATGTCGTGACCCACTATTCCCGGACCAGGGATGTAACGGCCGCTCAAGGCCAATGGCCAATTCAGCAAGCCAAGACGGATCGACTTGAAACCCTCCAGAATGTCCACAATGACACCCGGAATGCAGCATCCGCTGGAATCGATAGCCGATTGAGTCGTTCTGCCATATCGGCCCATGCGACGATGTCCACGATAGCGAGCGGGGTCGCCTTTGGCCTGTACTGGATCGCCACTCTGCCTTTGGCACACGCGACCATCGATGAGGGCGAAGGAGGCGGTCTGATAGTCCCCTCCAGCGGCAGCGAGATAGCTGCTCGTAGTTACGGAGCAGCCCAACTCATGCGTGACCACCCTACGATCGGGACCATCACGGTGATAACGACGATTGCTTTGGTGTGCGGCTCAGCTTTTGGCTTGCTTCGCCCATCCACGTCCATCGAAGGCCCTTCCGCGCAAGCCCAAGTCGGCATAGGGGCGACCGCCATGTCGGCCTGCGACAATCTTATCGCTGAAATCCAAGATGCGCGCAGCGCGTCTACCCATGCCCAGTCGATCCATACCCAATTGGTACCTAAGTTAGAGCAAATAGTTCGCTGGACCGATGAATTGATCCTTGAGGTGGATAACGAAATCAACAGGGGCACGCAAGCGGCTAGCTTGGAGTCAATTCGCGAATGTATCGATAGCGAGCTCAAGGAGGGCGCACTGGAGCCGTTGCAGGTTCAACTCAGATCGACAATAAGGCAATTGCAGCTGGGCGGCCTCAGTATTGAGCGTGGCAACCTCGAAACCATCGGGGGAAAACTCTACGCGAGTGCCCGCCTGGCAGCAGGCATCCATGAGAAGCTAGAGCAGGCAGTGGATCTAATCACTAGCGAAATTGATCGCCAAAACGCAATCTCATTGCCGAGAATCGGATAAGTTCATACGCGGTCGCCGCATCCATCACCTAGTTCAAGGTGTCTGGGTCCGGTCCGATCCGATGGCCCGCATCCAGCGCTGCGATCTTCCCCATGTCCGCCGTGCTCAGCAGGAAATCGAAGACATCGAAGTTTTCCTCGATGCGCGCCGGGGTCTGCGACTTGGGAATCACCATGTGGCCGGTCTGCAGGTGCCAGCGCAGAATCACCTGGGCGACCGACTTGCCATGGGCCTTGGCGATCTCGGCCAGCACTGGATTCTTCAGCAGGTCGCCGCCCTGACCCAGGGGGCTCCAGGCTTCGGTAACGATGTTCTTCTCGCGGTGATACTTCACCACGTTGTTCTGCTGGAAATCCGGGTGCAGTTCGATCTGGTTCACCACCGGAGTGACGCCGGTCTCGGCGATCAGATGGTCCAGGTGCGCCGGATTGAAGTTGGACACGCCGACGCTGCGGATGCGGCCTTCCTCGCGCAGGCGGATCATCGCCTTGAAGGTATCGACATAAGTACCTTTCGCCGGCATCGGCCAGTGGATCAGGTACATGTCCACGTAGTCGGTGCCCAGCAGCTTCAGGCTTTTGTCGAAGGCGCGCAGCGTGCTGTCGAAGCCCTGGTCGGCGTTCCACAGCTTGGTGGTGAGGAAAATCTCCCCGCGGGGAACGCCGCCCCGGCGCAGGCCTTCGCCCGTGCCTTTCTCGTTGCCGTAGATGGCCGCGGTGTCGACGGAGCGGTAGCCGGTCTGGATGGCCTTGGCCACCGACTCGGTGGCCACGCTGTCATCGATCTGCCATACGCCGAAGCCGAGTTGCGGCGCCGTGTGGCCGTCATTGAGCGTAAGCCGGGATTGCCTGGCGGTCATGCGAAGCTCCATGGATAAGTTCTTTAAAGTCTTCTCATGGTGGCGGTGAACGCAGTATCAACCCTTGCACGGACTACCGCTGGGTGTAATGCGTCTCGACGTAGCGGTCGAGGATGCCGACGAATTCATCGGCGATATTGTCGCCGCGCAAGGTCATGGCTTTCTCGCCGTCGATAAATACCGGCGCCGCGGGTGCCTCGCCGTTGCCCGGCAAGGAAATGCCGATGTTGGCGTGGCGCGATTCGCCCGGACCGTTGACGATGCAGCCCATTACCGCCAGGGTGAGGTTTTCCACGCCGTCGTACTTCACCCGCCATTCGGGCATCTTGCCGCGCACATGCGCCTGCACGGTCTTGGCCAGTTCCTGGAAGAACTCGCTGGTGGTGCGGCCGCAGCCGGGGCATGCGGTAACCAATGGCGTGAATGCGCGCAGGCCCATGGTCTGCAGCAGTTCCTGCGCCACCACCACTTCGTTGGTGCGCGACTGCCCCGGCTCAGGCGTGAGCGAGATACGGATGGTGTCGCCGATGCCTTCCTGCATCAGCACGGCCAACGCCGCGGCGGACGCGGTAATGCCCTTGGAGCCCATGCCGGCTTCCGTCAGGCCCAGGTGCAGCGCGTAATCCCCGCGGGCGGCGATGTCACGGTAGACGGCGATCAATTCCTGCACGCCGGAAACCTTGCAGCTCAAGATAATGCGGTCGCGCGGCAGGCCGATCTCCTCGGCACGGGCGGCCGAATCCAGCGCCGAGCGGATCAGCGCTTCGCGTGCCACGTGACTAGCATCCCAGGGATCGCTTCGCCTTGAATTTTCATCCATCAGCGCCGCCACCATGGACTGGTCCAGCGAGCCCCAGTTGGCGCCGATGCGCACGGGCTTGTCGTACTTCAGCGCGAACTCGATGATCGAGGCGAACTGGGTATCTTTCTTCTTGCCGAAACCCACGTTGCCCGGGTTGATGCGGTACTTGGCCAGTGCCTCGGCGCAAGCCGGCTCGCCCTGCAACAGCTGATGGCCGTTGTAGTGGAAATCGCCAATGATCGGCACCTGCACGCCCATCATCTGCAAGCGCTCGGCAATGCGCGGCACGGCGGCCGCGGCGGCCGGCGTATTGACCGTGATGCGCACCAGTTCCGAGCCCGCGCGGGCAAGTTCGGCAATCTGCTTGGCCGTGCTTGCCGGGTCCTCGGTATCGGTGTTGGTCATCGACTGCACCACCACCGGAGCGCCGCCGCCCACCAGTACGTTGCCGACGCGGACGCCGACACTGGGGCGGCGCGCTTGGGGCATGGCATCGCGCGGGGAATAACGGGAAGCTTCGGTCATGGGGTCGATATGGGGGCTATGCGGCCAGGCCACTAGGATACCGCAAGCGCCATGACCGCCCGTGGTCAGGCCGCATGCACGCGGCGCAAAGCGGCCCGCAACAGGCGCATCTGCAGGGCATCGGCGACCTTCAGCGGCCCTTCCAAGCCCATGCGCGCCAGGGCTTCCCCCTCCCCCGCGACGGTCTTGCCCGGCTGCAACAACGCCCCCGCCAGGTGCAGGCGCCCACCCCATGACGCCGACATCGAGCGCAGCCACGCCAGCGCCGGCAGCAAACGCAACTCCACCGGCGAGAAATCGCTGCCAAAAGGAAATTCCGGCGCGGCTACGGCAGGCATGGCCCGGCGCAGGATTTCCGGGGTGTTCCTGCGCCACGCCTCGGGCACCACGAAGCCGGTTTCGAGCTTGCCTGCCTTGGTCGCCTGGGCCACGAGGGCGTCGATGAACCGCGCATCGGCGATGGCCAGCATCGCCTGAACGCACTCGGTATCGCTGCGGCCGCGCAGGTCCGCCACGCCGTATTCGGTGACCACGATGTCGCGCAGGTGCCGCGGAATGGTGGTGTGCGGGTAATTCCACACGATGTTCGACACGACCTTGCCGCCGGCATGGCGCGTGGAGCGCATCAACAAGACCGATCGGCCTCCCGGCAATTCGTGCGCCATGGCAACGAAGTTGTACTGGCCGCCCACGCCGCTCACCACCTCGCCATCGGCCAGCGCATCGGACACGGCTGCCCCCAGGGGCGTGGCCATCATGCAGGTATTGAAGAAGCGCGCGTCCCGCCGTTGCAACGCGGCGAGGGCCTGATGATCGCCGTAGAGCTGGTTGACGTTGGAGACCCGGCACAGGTCGATGCCGTCGGGGTCTTCAGCCTCCCGCTGGTGCAGCCAGGTATAGAGCTCGCGCGAACCCAGCACGAAGGCACCGCGCAGGTAATGGCCACCGCGGCGCGGATCGGCATCGGGCTCGCCACGGGCGGAACGGCGCTCGCGCTCGATGTCGTCGAAAGTGCGGCGCTTGAGCACGCCGCCGCGCTCCAGGTGCATGAAGCCATCCATCACCATTTCGCTGGCGCCGTAGATGCCGCGTTCGAAGGCTCCGGTACCTCCCTCGCGCAAGGCCATCTTGCGCGTGACACCCCGGCCATCCAGCGCAGCCAGCGCCTCGTTCCACGCCGCGTTCTGGCCATGGCGCAGCAGCAACGCATGCACGATGGCATCGGACAGCGCGCCGATGCCGATCTCCAGGCAGCCGCCGTCGCGCACCAGGGCGCTGGCGTGCATGCCCAGCGCGTGCTCGGCCACAGTTACCGGCTGGCGCGGCAGCGCGAACAAGGCAGGCGCTTTCTCCGGTGTCACGATCACGTCAAAGAAGCCCGCCGGCGCCTCGGCGTTGCCGGAGACAAAAGGCATGTCCGGATGCACCACCGCCACGCACAGCGCCCGGGCCTGGCCCGCCGCCACTTGCCGATCAAGGAGATCGAAGGTGAGGTCGGGATTGGTCGACAGGCTGATGCGTTCGCCGGAGGCGGCCACCAGCTGCACCAGCACATTGATCTGGCGGTCCACCAGGTCGCGGGCGACGTGGGTGTAGTTCTGGCTGATGTAGTCGCGCTGCGCGGGTGCCGAATGCAGCAGCGCGCCGCTTTGCAGGTAGAACTCATGTACGTGCACGTTGGCCGGCAGCGCGTCGCGCGCCTGCGCCGCGGCGTAATCCAGGCCGCGGAAGTCACGGCCCAGATGGCGATCGAGGAACGGATCGAGGAAACGGGCTTCCAGGCCCGGCTTCGCCCGCGGGCGCGTGAGCGACAACGCGCTGAAGATCGTCAGCGACGTTTCGGGCCTCGACGCCACCTCCGCATAAAGCGCATTGAGCAAGTCGTGCGGCTTGCCCAGGCCCAGGGGCGCGGCCACGCGCGGGTGTCCACCCGTGGCTGCAAGGATGCGCGCCACGACGGCTGCGATATCCGGTAAACGTTCCGATGACGGCATGCACGGCATCATGCCAGACTCGCTTTCATCGCATGCAAGGAAATCCCCCGCCCCATGACTTCCCGTTACGCCCGCCAGGCAGCGTCGGACCGGCGCCTTGCCGAACAGGCGCTCACCCGCTCCGCGCGCGCGCCGCTGGTCACCGGCAATGCCGTCGAGTTGATGATCGATGCCCAGGTGCATTTCGACCAATGGCTCGATGCCATCAGGAACGCGAAGCAGCGGATCTTCCTCGAGAACTACATCATCCGCGATGACGAGGTCGGCCGTGCTTTCCGCGATGCACTGGTCGAGCGCGCCAGCGCCGGCGTGTTCGTGGCGGTGATCTGTGACTGGGTCGGCTGCCTGGGGCAATCGCGCGCGTCGTTCTGGACACCCCTGCGCGCCGCTGGCGGCCAGGTGCGCATCCACAATCCGCCGCGCATCGGCAGCCCCTTCGGCTGGGTCAGCCGCAACCACCGCAAGCTGCTGACCACCGACGGCCGCCTGGGCTTCCTCTCCGGCGTGTGCATCAGCGCCAAGTGGCTGGGCAACCCGAAGAAGAACGTGCCGCCCTGGCGCGACACCGGCGTATCGATCCGCGGGCCGGCGGTCGCGGAGCTGGAGAACGCCTTCTTCGATAGCTGGGCCGACATCGCCGACCCGCTGGATCTGCCCGCGCCCGTGCCGTGTCCTGACGCGGGGAATATCGCCCTGCGCGTGGTGGCCAACCAGCCGTACACGGCAGGCACCTATCGCCTGGACCAGATGATCGCCGCACTGGCCACCAAATCCCTGTGGCTGACCGATGCCTACTTCGTCGGCATCGCACCCTACGTCCAGGCACTGTGCGCCGCCGCACGCGACGGCGTGGATGTGCGCCTGCTGGTACCGGGCAGCAGCGATATTCCGCTGGTGGCCGGCATGTCGCGCTCGGGCTACAAGCCGCTGCTGAAAGCGGGTGTCCGCGTATTCGAATGGAACGGCTCGATGCTGCACGCCAAGACCGCCGTTGCCGACGGCCAGTGGGCGCGCGTGGGTTCATCCAACCTCAACATCCAAAGCTGGCTGGGCAATCGCGAGATCGACGTGGCCATCGAAGACCAGGGCTTTGCCGGGAAGATGGCCCGGCAGTATGAAACGGACCTGGAGAATGCCACCGAGATCGTGCTGGCGCCTTCGCGCCGTGCGCATGGCCGCGAGCGCGTAGCCAGCAGCGAACCCCGGCCCCAACGTCCGTCACGACCCGGCGGCAGCTCCAGCCGTGCCGCCGCCAGCGCCCTGCGCCTGGCCAATACCGTCGGCGCCGCCTTGAGCGAACGCCGGGTGCTCGGCGACACGGAAACCGGGCCGGTGCTCGCAGGCTTCTTCGTGCTGCTGGTGCTCGGCGCCATCGGCATCTTCTGGCCGCGCGGCCTGGCCTGGCCGCTGGCGGCGATCGCCCTGTGGTTCTCCTTGAATCTTGGCGTGCAGTGGCTGCAGCTGCGCGCCCGGCGCCGTAAGGCGGACCCTGCGAAACCCGATCCCTCGATGGAACCGCGCCCTGGCTCGAAGCCAGCCGAATAAGAAATCGCCGGCCAATGGGGTTGTTGCATCGCAGCTTGGCTTTGTACACATATGAACGTAAAGTTCATATACACACAAAAGCACGGAACCTGAGATGTCCCTGCCCCGCGAGGCGCCCGACCGCCCTGACCGCCTGCGATCGCGGGTGGGGGTGTTGTCGCCGCTGTCGTTCGGCGCGGCGCCTATCGGCAACCTGTACGCGGGCGTCGACGACGCCGTGGCCCACGCGGCCATCGGCGCCGCGTTCGAAGCAGGCATCACCCATTTCGATACGGCCCCCTACTACGGCTATGGCCTGTCGGAGAGCCGTCTGGGCCAGGCCCTGGCCGGCATGGAACGCCACCGCTTCACCCTTTCCACCAAGGTCGGCCGGCTCGTTGAGCAAGGCAGTGCATCGGACAACGACGGCTTCGCCGTCCAAGGCCGGCACGCGGTGTTCGACTACAGCCGCGACGGAGTCATGCGTTCGGTGGAAGAGAGCCTGCTCAGGCTCGGCACCGACCAAATCGACATCCTGTTGCTGCACGACATCGGCAACTTCGTCCACGGCGAACGTGCCCCCGCCGTACTGCGGCAGGCACTGGATGAGGCCCTTCCCGCCATGGCGTCGCTTCGCGAACAAGGTGTATGCAGGGCGGTTGGTATTGGCGTGAACGAAGAAGCCGTGTGCCTGGAGGTAATGCCGCGCTTCGAGCTCGACACGATCCTGCTGGCCGGACGCTTCACTTTGTTCGAACAGGCGCAGAGCCGTCGCGTCATGGCGATGGCTTACCAGGACGGCGTCGCGGTGATGGCGGGCGCGCCCTACAACTCGGGGCTGTTGGGCGCCGGCGATGGCCCGGGCGCTACGTACAACTATGAGGCCGCCAGCGAAGCCATCCGCGCGCGAGCCCAGCGCTACTACGACATCGGCCGTGCCGAACACGTTGACATCGGGGCGGCGGCGCTGCAATTCCCGCTCAAGCATCCGGCCGTGGCCACCGTGGTCTGCGGTCTGCGCACGCCTGACGAAGTGCACGCCGCCACGCGACGCATGACCACCGCGCTGCCGGAGACGCTGTGGGCACGCCTGCGTGACGAGGGCCTGGTCGCCGCATGATCCTGGACGCACACCAGCACTACTGGAAACCCTCGCGCGGCGATTACGGCTGGCTCGCTGGCGCACCGGCTTCCCTGCGCCGGGATTTTCTTCCTGCCGACCTTGCCGCCACACGCGAAGAAGCCGGCGTTGAAGCTTGCGTACTCGTGCAGGCCGCCCCCAGCGAAGATGAAACCCGCTTCCTATTCGAATTGGCTCGCCTGGATCCCAACGTGGTAGGCGTGGTGGGCTGGGTGGATTTCGAAGCACCCGACGTGGACGCGCGCATCGCATCGCTCGCCGCCGATGGCGATGGCTTGCTGGCAGGGCTGCGACCCATGGCGCAAGACATCGACGATCCGGACTGGCTCGACAGCGAACGCATCGACGCTGCTTTCGCCTGCCTGCACGCGAGCGATCTTGCGTTCGATGCGCTGGTGGGACCTTTGCAATGGCCCTCGCTGCAGCGGCGGCTGGACCGCGAGCCACGGCTTCGCGTGGTGGTGGACCACGGCGCCAAGCCCGACCTTGCCGATGGCAGCTTCTCGCGCTGGGCTACGTGCATCGAACGGCTGGCCAGATACCCCAATGTGCACTGCAAGTTCTCCGGGCTGCTGACCCAACTCACGTCCGACCAGGACGAAGCCACCATCACGCCGTACGTCGAGCACCTGTTCTCGAGCTTCGGGCCTGCGCGCCTGCTATGGGGCAGCGACTGGCCGGTGGCCACGTTGCGTTGCGACTATGCGCATTGGCTGCGGCTTGCCTTGCGTTATGTCCGTGCGCTCGCGCCCGAGCACGAGGCTGCGGTGATGGGCGAGAACGCCGCGCGCTTCTACCGCCTTGACCTTGCCCGCCCATCCTTTTCCGTACCCGCCATGGCCCGCCAATGACCCTTGAAACCTCCCGCCGCCTGGCGGGCAAACGCGCCCTTGTCACCGCCGCCGGCGCCGGCATCGGCCGGGCCACCGCACTGGCCTTCGCCTCTGCGGGAGCTGAAGTATTGGCGACCGACATCGACGCTTCGGCACTGTCCTCGCTTGCGGGCGAACACTCTGGTATCCACACGCAGGTATTGGATGTCACCGATCCGGCGGCCGTCGCCGCCATCGCGAAGAATCCTGTGGACGTGTTGTTCAACTGTGCGGGCTTCGTCCATGCCGGAACCATCCTGGATACTGACGAAAGCGCCTGGAAGCGTTCGTTCGCCATCAACGTGGACAGCATGTACCACCTCTGCCGCGCGGTGCTCCCGGGCATGCTCGAACGCGGCCACGGCAGCATCGTGAACATGTCCTCGGTGGCATCCAGCATCAAGGGCGTGCCCAACCGCTTTGCCTACGGCGCGACCAAGGCCGCGGTGATCGGCCTGACCCGTTCGATCGCCGCGGATTTCGTCTCGCGCGGCGTGCGCTGCAATGCCATTTGCCCAGGCACGGTGAAAACACCTTCGCTGGGCGAGCGCGTGCGCGCCCTCGGCGGCGACGAAGCTGCCGCCTGGAAAAGCTTCACCGACCGCCAGCCGATGGGCCGCCTGGGCGAGCCCGGCGAAATCGCGGCGCTTGCGGTGTACCTGGCTTCCGATGAATCGTCTTTCACCACCGGCACCGTGCACGTCATCGACGGCGGCTGGTCGAACTAGGAATCAATCGATGAAACTGTTCCGACATGGCCATCCTGGCGCCGAGCGTCCCGGTCTCGTGGAAGCCGATGGCACGCTTCGCGACCTGAGCGGCAAGGTCGACGACATCACCGGGGCCACCCTTTCGCCGGCATCGCTCAAGAGCCTGGCGTCGATCGATACCTCCACCCTTCCCCGCCTCGACGCCGGTGTGCGCTTTGGGCCGGCCGTGGGCCACGTGGGCAAGATGATCTGCGTGGGCATGAACTACGCCGACCACGCCGCCGAGACCGGCGCGCCGATCCCCGAACAGCCGGTGCTGTTCATGAAGGCCACCACGGCCATCATGGGCCCGAACGACGACGTGGTGATCCCGCGCGGCTCGGTGAAGACCGATTGGGAAGTGGAGCTGGGCGTGGTGATCGGCACCGTCGCGCGCGACGTTACGGTGGACCAGGCCTTGAGCCATGTCGCCGGCTACATGGTGGTGAACGATCTTTCCGAGCGCGAATTCCAGATGGAACACGGCGGCCAGTGGGTGAAAGGCAAGAGCTGCGACACCTTTGGCCCTCTCGGCCCATGGCTGGTCACCACCGACGATATTCCCGATCCACAGAACCTGAACCTGTGGCTCAGCGTCAATGGGCATCGATATCAATCGAGCAACACGAAGAACATGGTGTTCGGCGTGGCCAAGCTGGTGAGCTACATCAGCCGATACATGACCCTGATGCCCGGTGATGTGATCAGCACCGGCACGCCAGGGGGTGTGGGCCTGGGCCTGAAGCCACCCACGTACCTCAAGCCCGGCGACGTGATGGAGCTGGGCATCGAAGGACTCGGCACGCAACGCCAGGTGGCGCACGCCCACAAGGCGGACCGCTGACATGGCGAAGATCACCGCGCTTGAAACCGTCGACGTCCGTTTTCCCACCTCGCGGGACCTGGACGGTTCCGATGCGATGAACCCGGATCCGGATTATTCAGCCGCCTACGTGGTGCTGCGCACCGACGAGGGGGAGCTCTCAGGCTACGGCCTGGTGTTTACCATCGGCCGCGGCAACGACGTGCAGACGGCGGCGCTCGATGCGCTACGCCCGCACGTGGTGGGCCTGGACCTGGCCGACGTGGTGGATGACCTGGGCGGCTTCTCCGCGCGCCTGATCGGCGATTCGCAGCTGCGCTGGCTGGGTCCGGAGAAAGGCGTGATGCACATGGCCATCGGCGCGGTGGTCAATGCCGCCTGGGACATGGCCGCACGCCGCGCAGGCAAACCCTTATGGCGCTTCATCGCCGAGATGAGCCCCGAGGCCATCGTGGCCTCCATCGATTTCCGGTACCTCACCGACGCCCTCACGCCGGACGAGGCGCTGGGAATGCTGCGCGCGGCCCAGCCCCATCGGGCCGCGCGCATCTCCCGGCTTCTGGAGGAAGGTTACCCGGCTTATACGACATCGCCCGGCTGGCTGGGCTACAGCGACGAGAAACTGCAGCGCCTGGCACGCGAGGCGGTGGCCGAAGGTTTCAACACCATCAAGCTGAAGGTAGGCGCGCATGTGGACGATGACATCCGCCGCTGCCAGCTTGCACGCCAGGCCGTGGGCCCGGACATAGCCATCGCCGTGGATGCCAACCAGCGCTGGGACGTGCCGCAGGCGATCGAGTGGATGCACCGGCTCGAAGCATTCAAGCTTGCCTGGATCGAGGAGCCCACCAGCCCCGACGACATCCTGGGCCACGCCGCCATCCGCCGAGCCATCGCCACGCCGGTATCCACCGGCGAGCACACCCACAACCGGGTGATGTTCAAGCAGCTGCTGCAGGCCGGGAGCGTCGACCTGATCCAGATCGATGCCGCGCGCGTGGGCGGCGTGAACGAGAACCTGGCCATCCTGTTGCTGGCGGCGAAGTTCGGCGTGCGCGTATTCCCGCATGCGGGAGGCGTGGGCCTTTGCGAACTGGTGCAGCACCTGGCCATGGCCGACTATGTCGCCATCACGGGCCTGAAGGACGACCGCGCGATCGAGTTCGTCGATCACCTGCACGAGCACTTCGTGGACCCGGTAACCATCCGCAATGGCCGCTATTTCGCTCCGGAAGCACCTGGCTTCTCAGCCCAGATGCACCAGGCCTCGATCGATGCCCACCGCTTCCCCGACGGCCCGGTATGGCAGGATGCGCCTGTCGCCATGACGGGCTAGCCGATGACCACCATCACCAACGTGGCGGACCTGCGCGAGCTGGCGCGCCGCCGCGTGCCCCGCGCCTTCTTCGAATACGCCGACCGCGGCTCCTACGACGAGTCCACCCTCCGCGAGAACGTCCGCGCCCTCGAGCGGATCAAGCTGCGCCAGCGGGTGATGATCGACGTCGACCGCCGCAACCTTGCCACCAGCTTCATCGGCCAGCCGGTGAGCCTGCCGCTGGCCATCGCGCCCACCGGGCTTACCGGGTTGCAGTACGGCGGCGGCGAGATCCTGGGTGCGCGGGCCGCGGCCGAGGCGGGCATTCCCTTTACCTTGAGCACGATGTCGATCTGTTCGATCGAACAGGTGGCCGCGGCCAGCCCTACGCCGTTCTGGTTCCAGGTCTATGTGATGCGCGACCGCGGCTTCACCCGCGAATTGATCCAGCGCGCGCATGCGGCAAAGTGTTCGGCGCTGATGCTTACCGTGGACCTCACCATCCAGGGGCAGCGCCATCGCGAGATCAAGAACGGTCTGGCAGTGCCGCCGAAGCTCACCCTGCGCAACGCCGTGGACATCATGGGCAAGCCGCGCTGGGTGTGGAACGTGCTGCGCGCGCCCAGCCGCTCGTTCGGCAACCTCGCCGGACGCATCGGCGGCGACAGCCTCACCACCCTGGCGCAGTGGATCGCCAGTCAGTTCGATCCCACCCTCAGCTGGGCGGACCTGGCATGGATCCGCGAGGCGTGGCCCGGCAAGCTGATCATCAAGGGCATCATGGATCCGCGTGACGCGAAGCTTGCCGCCGACCACGGCGTGGATGCGATCGTCGTGTCCAACCATGGCGGCCGCCAGCTCGACGGCGCGCCGGCCAGCATCGATGCCCTGCCCGCCGTGGTGCAGGAGGTGGGCGGCCGCTGCGAAGTGTTGTTCGACGGCGGCATCACCAGCGGCCAGGCGCTGTTCAAGGCGCTTGCACTTGGCGCGCGCGGCGCGCTGATGGGCAAGGCGTTTCTTTATGGGCTGGGCGCAATGGGCCAACCGGGCGTGACGGCCGCGATCGAGATCATCCGCAAGGAACTGAGTACCACCATGGCATTGTGTGGCCAGACCGACGTCAGCGCGATCGACCGCGACGCACTCTGGTAGCCATCTTCACGGCAAGCGGAATATTTCTTCCATGGGCACCCACTTCTGACCGTCGGCTGCCCACGGAAGCCGCTTCTGGAAGGTGTCCATCAACCGCTCCCAGGCCTGTATCCGCGGATGGGAAGCATCCGAGGCCGCCTTGGCGGCCGCGTCATAACCAGGACCGGGCTCCATCACCATCACCAGGCGGTTGCCGGTGCGATAGATGCGCATGTCGATGATGCCGGCGTCGCGGATGGATTTGACCACCTCCGGCCAGATCGTGTCAGCGCGATGCCAGCGCTCATACTCGGCGATCGCCTGCGCGTCGTTGCGCAGGTCCAGCGCGAAGACCTGATGCAGTTGCGCCTCGCCGGGCATCAGGCATGCGTCCTCACGTGGTGCCTTGCGAAGGCAGCCACCACGACGAAGGCGACGCCCGGAACCACCATCGCATGGGCGATGCCGAAGCGATCCGACACGGCGCCGAGCAGCGCCGTCAGCACCGCGCCGCCGATGATGGTCATCACCAGCAGCGCCGAGCCGATCTTGCGTTCCTCGTCGTCGCGGTCACGCACGGCCAGGCCAAAGATGGTCGGGTACATCACCGACATGAAGAAGCTGCAGGCCACCAGTGCACAGGCACCCACCGTGCCCGGCACGGACATGGCAACGATCACCAATGCCACGTTCACCACGGCAAACACCAGCAGCAGGCGCTCGGCCGACACGCGCTTCATCAACGCCGTGCCGGTAAATCGCCCGGCCAGGAAAGCCACCATGCACGCGGTGAGGAAATTGGCCGCTTCCTTCGCCGGTGTTCCCGGCGTACCGAATTGCACGTAGCGGATCAGGTAGCTCCACACGCCCACCTGCGCGCCTACATAGAAGAATTGCGCGGCCAGGGCGAACACGAACGAGCGGTCGCGCATCAGGCGACCCATCACGCCGTGGCGCACGGGCGCTTCATCGGCCGCGATGTCCCCGACCGGAAACCGGGTGAGCAGGATCAATACCGCCCAGGCCACCACCACCACGCCGATCACGAAGTACGGCCACTGCACCGCGCTGGTTTCCTGCGCCAGGTACGCCGCGCGCGTCGCCGCATCCATGGCGGCCATCTGCGCCGGCGTGTGCTCGATGCCCGAGAAAATGAAATGCTGTCCCACCAGCACGCCGGTGATCGAGCCCAGCGGGTTGAAGGCCTGCGCCAGGTTCAAGCGACGCGTGCCCGACTCTTCGGGCCCCAGCAAGGTCACGAATGGATTGGCCGACGTTTCCAGGAACGCCAGGCCGCTGGCGATCACGAACAGCGCGAACAGGAACAGGCCATACGTGCCCAGGCTCGCCGCTGGCCAGAACAGGAAGGCGCCCGCGCCGTACAGGAGCAGGCCGAATACCACGGCGCTCTTGTATCCGTAGCGGCGCATAAAGAGACCCGCCGGCATGGCTATCAGGAAATACCCGAGGTAGAACGCGCTCTGCACCAGCCCGGCCTGGAAGTCGCTCAGCACGAACGACTTCTTGAATTGCGCCACCAGCACGTCGTTGAGGTTGTTGGCCAGGCCCCAGAGGAAGAACAGCGCGACGATCAGGACGAATGGACCGAGCAGGTCGCGAGTCGCCTGCCGGCTGGCCGGCATCGGTAACGGGGTGGCGCTCGCCATCAATTGCTCCTGTGGTCACCGGTGCACGTGTTGTGCAAATATGAACTTAGTGTTCATGCACGCACAAGACGCAGTGCAGCAAAACCATGCATGGCGCCCTGCCTTGCCGATCAGGCAAGCTTGCACGTCATCACCTTTTGAAGCGTACATGGCCAAGGAACCGACCAAATACCGTGCTCCGGCCCTCGACAAGGGCCTGGACATCATTGAACTGCTGGCTGCGGCGCCGGCGGCCTTGAGCATTGCCGAAATCTCCGAGGGCGTGGGCCGTTCGCGCGGCGAGATCTTCCGCATGCTCCAGGTACTGGAGGAACGCGACTACATCGCCCGTAACGAAGGCGACGGCAGCTACGCCATCACCCCGCGCCTGTTCCGGCTGGGCATGGAACAGCCGCCGGTGAAGAACGTGGTGGAAACCGCCCTGCCCGTGATGCATCGCCTGGCCGGCCAGATCGAACAAAGCTGCCACCTGGTGGTGCCTTCGGGCGAGCAGATCGTGGTGGTGGCGCGTATTGACCCTCCTGGCGACATTGGCCTGGTCGTGCGCGTCGGTCATCGCCGGCCGATGGCCCAGGCGACCTCAGGGCTGGTGCTATTGGCGTGGCAGGCTGACGCCGTCAGGGATCATTGGCTGGATGTCGTCGAAGCGCACGACGACGGCATCGACCGCAAAGCCCTGCTCCGCCGGCTGGCGAAGATCCGCGAGAAAGGCTACGCCTCGGCCCCCAGCCACGTCGTCGGCGGTGTCACCGACCTCTCTGCGCCGATCCTTGAACACGGCCACGCGGTGTGCGCACTGACCGTGCCCTTCATCGCACGGGAAGGATCGTCCATCGACATGGCGATGACGGTGCAAACCTTGTGCAAGGCCGCGGCCGATATATCGGCCGAACTCGGCTAGCGAGGGCTTTAAGGCCGCGGACGCGGCCGGAAATGCAGCGGCTGCACGTCGGGCTGGTTGCCTACCGGCTTCGGCCCGCAGGAACCGCAACTGCCGCAGCCATCACCGCAACTACCCGTCGCCGCCTTCGGCTGCATGCGCTGGCCAAGGGCACGCATCCATGCCGAATGCGACGGTTCATTGAGCGCTGCCGACAGTCGCGCCTGCATCCGCGTCGCCGTCTTCGGTAACAGCTTGCGGAAGGCCGTGATCACAGCCAACGACACCGCGATGCCGATCACCATGGCCTGGATGACAGCGAAGGCGGTCATGAGAGTGCGCTCGCGATCTGATAGGTGGCGAACGATGCCAGGTACGCCAGGCCAAACAGGTAGCCCGCGGCGACCGCCACGTTGCGCCAGGAATTGGTTTCGCGGCGGATCACCGCCAGCGTGGACATGCACTGCGGAGCGAACACGTACCAGGCCAGCAGCGACAGTGCGGTGGCCAGCGACCACTGGTGGGAAATCAGCGTGCCCAGTTGCGAAACCACGGCGTCTTCGCCACCGGACATGGCGTAGACCGTGCCCAGCGACGCCACCGCCACTTCGCGGGCGGCCAGGCCCGGCACCAGCGCCACGCAGATCTGCCAGTTGAAGCCGATCGGGGCAAAGATGTAGTGCAGCAGATGGCCGATGCGCCCCGCCAGGCTGTAGTCGATCGCAGGCAAGGTGGCATTGGCCGGCGGCCCCGGGAAGCTTGCCAGGAACCAAAGCAGCACGGTGAGCGCCAGGATGATGCCACCCACCCGGCGCAGGAAGATCTTGCTGCGCTCCCATAGGCCCAGGGCGATGTCCCGCGCATGCGGTACGCGATAGGACGGCAGCTCCATGATCAATGCGTGCTCGCTCTTGTCACGGCGCATGCGCTTGATCACCCAGGCCACCGCCAGCGCACTGAAGATGCCGGCGAAATACAGCACGAACAGCACGATGCCCTGCAGGTTGAACACCCCGCCGACAATACGGGGCGGGATGAACGCGGCGATCAGCAAGGTATACACCGGCAGGCGCGCCGAACAGGTCATCAACGGCGCCACCATGATCGTGGTCAGGCGGTCGCGCGGGTCGTTGATGCTGCGCGTGGCCATGATGCCGGGAATGGCGCAGGCGAAACTGGACAGCAGCGGAATGAACGCGCGGCCGGTAAGGCCCGCCTTGAACATGGTGCGGTCGAGCAGGAACGCCGCCCGCGGCAAGTAGCCGGATTCCTCCAGCACCAGGATGAAGAAGAACAGGATCAGGATCTGCGGCAGGAACACCAGCACGGCACCGAGGCCTGCGAATACGCCGTCGTTCAACAGGCTGTGTAGCGCGCTGCCGGCGGGAAGAAAGCCGGTAGCCCAGGCGCCAAGCCAGGTAATGCCTGCCTGGATGCCGTCCATCACCGGCTTCGCCCAGGAAAACACCGCCTGGAAGATGAAGAACATCAACCCGGCCAGGATCACCATGCCCATCACCGGATGCAGTGCCCAGCGGTCCAGCGCGTCGTCGACGGCGGCGGTTTCGCGCGGCATGGTGACGGTGGCGGTAAGCAGCTCACGGACCTGCGCGTGCATCTGGGCGGCGGTCAGCGGGGCCGGATCGGTCGGCGCCGCTTCCGGCACATCGCCATCCACCCGCTCGATCAGCGCCTTCGCACCGCCCCGCTGCACGGCGACGGTCTGCACCACCGGCACGCCGAGGCGCCGCTGCAGTTCGTCCACGTCGATCACGATGCCGCGCCGCTTGGCGGCGTCCATCATGTTCAGCGCCAGCACCACCGGGCGGCCCAGCTGGCGCACTTCCAGCACGAAGCGCAGGTGCAGACGCAGGTTCGTGGCATCGACCACGCAAACGATGAGGTCGGGCGCGGCCTCGCCCGGATAGCGCCCCAGGCAGACATCGCGGGTGATCGCTTCGTCCGGGCTGGTGGCGGCGAAACTGTAGGCGCCCGGGAGATCGAGCAACTGGAAGCTGCGGCCCGAAGGCGCCACGAAGCGGCCTTCCTTGCGCTCGACGGTGACGCCGGCGTAGTTGGCCACCTTCTGCCGTCCGCCGGTGAGCTGGTTGAACAGCGCCGTCTTGCCACAGTTCGGGTTGCCGACCAGGGCAATGCGCAGAACTGCCTCACTCATGCCGTAGCCTCCTGGCTGACCGTCACCCGCGCAGCCTCGGACCGGCGCAAGGCAAAGCGCGTGGAGCCAATCTGCACCAGCAGCGGATCGCCACCGAGCGGCCCACGGGCGACAATGCGCACGGGCTCACCGCTGACAAACCCCAGCTCGCGCAGGCGCTGGGCGATGGGGTCGGCGGGGTGAGCATCTTCGACATCCTGGACCATGGCGGGCGCGCCTCTGGGCAACTCGGACAACCGCACAGATGATTACTCAAATAAGAATAGTTCGCATTATACGCCGTTGTATCCTTTCTTGCACATTACCCACGGGGCTTAATCCATGACCGACGCCGTCCTGCTCGAACGCTCCGGCACCCTGGCCACGATCACCCTGAACCGTCCGGCGGTGCATAACGCCTTCGACGATGGCCTGATCGCCTCCCTCACCACCCTCCTGGCCGAACTGGACGCCGACGAAAGCGTCCGGGTCGTGGTGCTGACCGGCGAGGGCGCGAGCTTCTCGGCCGGGGCCGACCTCAACTGGATGCGCGGCATGGCCGGCGCCAGCGAGGAGGAGAACCGGGCCGACTCCGAGCGCCTGGCAGCGCTCATGCACCGCCTGCAATTCCTCTCCAAGCCCACCATCGCCCGCGTCAATGGCGCGGCCTATGGCGGCGGCGTGGGCCTGATCGCCTGCTGCGATATCGCCATCGGCGTGTACGGCACGAAGTTCTCGCTGTCGGAGGTAAAGCTGGGACTGGTGCCGGCGGTGATCTCACCCTACGTGGTAACTGCCATCGGTCCGCGCCACGCGCGGCGATTGTTCGTTACCGGCGAGGTGTTCGACGCCAGCCACGCCCAGCGCATCGGCCTGCTGCACGAGGTGGTCCCGGCCGACGAGCTCGATAACGCCGTGGCCAATGCCGTTGCCCTGCTTTGGCCCGGCGGCCCGGTGGCGCAGCGCGAGGCGAAGATGCTGGCGCTGGCCATGGGCGGGCAGACGGCCGAGGAAGCCAATCGCGTGGACATCCAGAATGCCGCGCTGATCGCCCGGCTGCGAGTGTCAGCTGAAGGCCAGGAAGGACTTCAGGCTTTTCTTGAAAAGCGCGGGCCGACATGGCGTAGCTAAGTGCATGACCTAGAATCAACGGCACCGCAAACGACAAGGATTGTCATGGCATCGGGTTACGCCTCCTTCGCGCGCCTGTTCACCGCCTTGGCCAGCCTTGCCGCCAGCGCTCCGCTGGCGGCTGCCGACCTCATCTCCTTCTGGGACAAGCCCAGGCATGGCGGCAACAGCTTCAACCGGCTGCCGCCGGACGGCGCTTATTTCGAAGCACTGAAGGGCCATGGCGCCACCTGGGTTCGCCTGTCCTTCGACAAGTGGAAGCCGGCCCAGCGCGACTTCCTGATCGGCAATGCCGATGACTACCAAACGCTCGACGCGGACGACCTCGCCACGTTGCGCGCGACGCTCGATCGCGCCCATGAGGCCGGCCTCAAGGTCGTCGTGGCGCCGCTCTCCCTGCCATGGATGCGCTGGTCGCAGAACAATGGCGGCCGCTTCGACGACCGGCTCTGGCGCGATCGAAAGCACTGGGACACGGCGGCACGCTATTGGCGCGACCTTGCTGCCGGGCTCAAGGATCACCCGGCGATCGCCGCGTACAACATCATCAACGAGCCGGCACCGGAAAAACACGGCGGCCTGCCGGAACACGCCCCGCCCGCTGCCATGAAGGCCTGGTTCGCGCGGGAAGAAGATGGCTCGCGCAACCTGCACGCCTTCTACGCCAGGGTGATCGCCGCCATCCGCGAAGTCGATGCCACCACCCCGATCATGGTCGACTCAGGCTGGTACGCCGCCGCCGACGCTTTCGGCTACTGGCCTGCGCCCCTGCCGGACACCCGCGTGCTTTACGCCTTCCACATGTACGAGCCCTACGCCGCCACCAGCGGGCCGAACCTCAAGCGCCGCAAGCCCTACGCCTACCCCGGTGTCGTTCCCTTCGGCGACAAGCAGCAACGCTGGGATGCAACGCGGGTCAAGACCTACCTGAAGACCCCGATGGACTGGGCCGCCCACCACGCCATTCCGTCCACCCGAATGGTCGCCGCCGAGTTCGGGTGCATCCGGAAACTGGCCGGATGCGCACGATATCTTGAGGATGTGATCGGCACCTTGGACGCCCACCGCACGCACTGGGCGTTCTACAGCTTCCGCGAAGACAACTGGGATGCCATGGACTACGAACTGGGCACCGGCAAGGTGCCCGGCCGGTACTGGCAAGCCATCGAGGCCGGCACGCCGGACCCCGTGCCTCGAAAGGCCACGCCACTGTTCGACGTGATCCGCAAACACCTGTAATTGCTGCAACGCAATCGGCTCGCGACGCGGAATCTGCTAGCTTTCGTGGTTTGGATCCGCCGTATCAGGGCCCCGACGCACATGTTCGATTGCATCCTCATTGCCAACCGCGGCGAGATCGCCTGCCGCGTCATCCGAACCTGCCGCCGGCTCGGCATCAGGACGGTGGCGGTGTACTCCGAGGCCGACGCCAACGCCCAGCATGTGCGCCTCGCCGATGAAGCGTGGCCGATCGGCGGTCCGCGGCCGGCCGATTCATACCTCCGCGGCGATGCCATCATCGAGGTGGCGAAGAAGACCGGGGCCCAGGCCATTCATCCCGGCTACGGATTCCTGTCGGAGAACACGGGCTTTGCCCGCGCCTGCGCCGCAGCGGGCATCGTCTTCATCGGGCCGCGCCCGGAAAGCATCGACGCCATGGGCTCGAAGGCGGCCGCCAAGGCGTTGATGGAAAAGCACGGCGTGCCGTTGGTGCCGGGCTACCACGGCGACAACCAGGATCCTGCCCACCTTGCCGAGCAGGCCGCAAAAACGGGTTTCCCGTTGATGATTAAGGCGGCCGCCGGCGGTGGCGGCAAAGGCATGCGCATCGTGCGCGACGCCGGCGCCTTCGCCGAAGCATTGGCATCCGCGCAACGCGAAGCGGCCAGCGCCTTCGGCGACACGCGGGTGATCCTGGAACGCTACGTCGAACATCCGCGCCACATCGAGTTCCAGGTGTTCGGCGACACCCACGGCCATGTCATCCATCTGAACGAGCGCGAATGCTCAGCCCAGCGCCGCTACCAGAAGGTGCTGGAGGAAACGCCCTCGCCTTTCCTGGAGATCGACAGCCGCGCGCGCATGGGCGAAGCCGCCGTGGCCGCTGCGCAGGCGGTGGGTTACGTGGGCGCCGGCACCGTGGAGTTCATCGTCGCGCAGGACGGTGAATTCTTCTTCATGGAAATGAATACCCGCCTGCAGGTGGAGCATCCGGTGACCGAGGAAACGCTCAGGCTCGACCTGGTGGAATGGCAGTTGCGCATCGCCGCCGGTGGCTACCTGCCGCTGGCCCAGGGCGATGTGCAGGCCCGCGGCCACGCTATCGAGGTGCGCCTTTACGCCGAGGACCCGGAGCAGAACTTCCTGCCGGGCTCGGGCAAGCTCACGCACCTGCGCCTGCCCGAACCTTCGCCGCATGTGCGCCTGGATGCCGGCGTGGTGGAGGGCGACACGGTCAGCATTTTCTACGACCCGATGATCGCCAAGCTGATCGTGTTCGACCGCGACCGGCCGCGCGCGCTCGAACGCCTGCGCGAAGCACTGGCCGCCTGCGAGATCGTGGGACCGGCGTCGAACATCGCCTTCCTCGAACGCCTGGCGCGCCACCCGGTGGTGGTGGAAGGCAACATCGATACCGGCTACCTCGACCGGCATCTGGATGAGTTCCTGAAAGGCGCCACGCCATCCACGAACGACGACATCTTCGCCGCCGCCACGGCCGTGCTGCTGGACGAAGAAGCCCGGGCCACGGCGTCGCCTGGCGACCCGCATTCGCCATGGGCAGCCAACGATGCCTGGCGCAACGCGCATCCAGGCAAGCGCCTGGTGGCGCTGGTGGTGGATGGCGAGCGGCGTGACATTGCAGCTCATGGCCACGACGGCACGTACCGCCTGAAGTCCGGCGAGGCCAGCACGGAAGTATCCGGTGCGCGGCTGGCCGATGGCGTGCTCACCGCGCGCTTCGACGGCCATGCCCGCCGGCTCCGCGTGCACCTGGATGCCGGACACGTGGCCGTCCACGATGCCGCCGGCTTCCGCCATGCGTTCGACCGCGCTCCCGCCTTCGCCTGGGTCCTCGCCGACGCCGTGGGCGATGACCGCGTGCGGGCGCCGATGCCCGGCCGCATCGTGCTGGTGCGCGTGAAACCCGGCGACACCGTCGCGGCAGGGCAGGATCTGCTGGTGATGGAGGCGATGAAGATGGAACTGGCCTTGAAGGCGCCGCGTGACGGCACCATCGAGTCGGTAGGCGCGGCCCAGGGCGACTTCGTCGAAGCCGACCGCGTACTCGTCCACCTGGCCGCGAACGATCAAGCCTGAGGATTCGATTGATGAACGCCGGAAATTTCGTACGCATCGTCGAAGTCGGCGCACGCGACGGCTTGCAGAACGAAAAAACACTGCTTCCCGCCGACGTCAAGATCGCGCTGATCGATCGCCTCTCCTCCACGGGTCTGTCGGTGGTGGAGGCCACCAGCTTCGTCAGCCCCAAATGGGTGCCGCAGCTGGCCGATGCCGCGCAGGTTTACACGGGCATCCGCAAGGTGCCTGGGGTGACCTACCCCGTACTGGTGCCCAACGAACAAGGCTATGAGCGCGCCCGCGCCGTAGGCGTCACCGAGATCGCCGTGTTCACCGCGGCCTCGGAAGCCTTCAACCAGAAGAATATCAATGCCTCGATCGACCAAAGCATCGACCGCTTCCGCCCGGTGATGGCCCGCGCCCGCGAAGACGGCGTGTCGGTGCGCGGGTACGTTTCCACGGTGCTGGGCTGCCCTTACCAGGGCGAGGTACCGCTGGATGATGTGGTGCGCGTAGCCAAGGCGTTGCACGAACTGGGTTGTCATGAAATCTCGCTCGGCGACACCATCGGCGTCGGCACGCCGGCCAAGGCGCGCGCGATGCTGCGCGCTGTCGCCGCCGAAGTGCCGATGGACGCACTGGCCGTGCATTTCCACGACACCTACGGCCAGGCCCTGGCCAACATCCTCTCCTGCCTGGAAGAAGGCGTGCGCGTGGTCGATAGCGCCGTGTCCGGCACGGGCGGTTGTCCGTACGCCAAGGGCGCCACCGGCAACGTGGCCAGCGAAGACGTGGTGTACATGCTGCACGGCATGGGCATGCAAACCGGCGTGAACCTTGACCTCCTGATCGCCACCGGCGCGTGGCTTGCCGCGCAGCTGGGCAAGGAAACCGCCAGCCGGGTGACACGGGCACGCACCGCGGCCTGAGCGGGCTATCATCGGGGTTCCGGTTGAACGGGGAACCCCATGCCACGTGCCATCCTTTTCGTTGCGTTGCTCATCGGTTGGGTGGCGCCTGTCGCCGCGCGGGACGCGTTGCTGCTTCCCGACCGCGTCTGGACCGCCGAAGGCAATGCTGCCCACACGGGCTGGGCCGTGCTGGTACGCGATGGGGTGATCGCCGGCGTCGGACCGCGCCAGGATCTGCATCCGGCCGCCGACGCACGCGAAATTCCCCTGCCCGGCGCCACGCTGATGCCGGGCCTGATCGACCTTCACTCGCACGTCTTCCTGCACCCGTACAACGAAACCCTGTGGAACGACCAGGTGCTGAAGGAAGCACCGGACTATCGCGTGCTCGAAGCCGCCGCCCATGCGCGGGACACGCTGATGTCGGGCTTCACCGCCTTGCGCGACCTGGGCACGGAAGGTGCCGGTTTCGGCGACGTCGCCATCAAGCGCGCTATCAATGAAGGCCTGATCCCGGGACCGCGGATGTTCGTGGCTACGCGCGCGATCGTTGCCACCTCCAGCTACGGACCCGGACCCCACGGCTTCCGTCCCGACCTTGACCTTCCTTCCGGCGCCCAGGAAGTGAGTGGCGTGGACGAGGCCATGCGCGCGGTGCGCGAACAGGCCGCACGCGGCGCGGACTGGATCAAGCTTTATGCCGATTACCGCGTGGGTCCCGATGGCGGCACCATGCCTACCTTCACCGCGGCCGAGCTCAAGGCCATCGTGGACACTGCGCACCTGAGCGGCCGGCCAGTGGCGGCCCATGCCGCCTCGCGCGAAGGCGTGGCGATGGCGGTGGCGGCTGGCGTGGACACCATCGAACACGGCTACGGCACCGACGAAGCCACCTTCGCCCGGATGAAGAAACAAGGCACCACCTATGAGCCCACGCTCACCGCGGTGGATGCCACCGAGGAATACTTCAACCACTACAAGCCCGGCGACCCGCCCACCGACAAGATGCGCGAGGCCGAGCACGCCTTCCGCACCGCGCTCAAGGTAGGCGTGACCATCGGCAATGGCTCGGACGTGGGCGTGTTCACCCACGGCACCAACTGGCGCGAACCGGTGGCCATGGTGCGCGATGGCATGACCGCGCCCCAGGCACTTCACGCCGCCACCGACGTCGCCGCCCGTATCCTCCGCCAGGGCGACCGATTCGGCCGCATCGCCGTAGGCATGCGCGCCGACCTTGCCGCGTTCTCGGGCGATCCCAGCGCCCACATCGAAGACCTTGCCCATCCGGTGCTGGTGATGAAGGATGGAACCCTCTACCGCAGCCCCGATGGCCATCCATGAGCCCAAGTTTCCAGATCCGCCCGATCGAACCCAGCGACGATGCCGCCATGGCGGCGATCATCCGCGAAGTGATGCCCGAGTTCGGCGCCGACGGCCCGGGTTTCGCCATCCACGATGAAGAAGTCGACCGCATGGCCGGGGCCTATGCGCGCGAAGACACCGCCTACTACGTGGTGATCATGGATGGCGAGGTCGTCGGCGGCGCGGGCATCGCGCCCCTGGTGAACTCACCGGAGAAACATGTCTGCGAACTGCGCAAGATGTATTTCCTGCCCAAGGCGCGCGGCATCGGCGCCGGCGCGGCGATGATGCAGTGCTGCCTGGAAGCGGCTCGGCGCATGGGCTTCAAGCGCTGCTACCTGGAAACGCTCACCGGGATGGATTCGGCGCAGACGCTCTACCGCCGCCATGGCTTCGAGCCGCTGGACCACCCGATGGGCGGCACCGGGCACTTCAGCTGCGACCGCTTCTTCATCCGGGACCTGTAGCCGTGGCCGGCCAACCGCCCCAGCTCACCTTCCAGGTCGACGACCCGGGGGCCGGGGACATCGTGCCGCTGATCGACGAATTCGAAGGCTACCTGGCCGAGCTCTACCCCGAGAGCGAACGCCGCCCGGGCGACGCCGCCTCGCCGCTGCACCGCCCGAACGTCACCTTCATGACCGCCCGCGTGGATGGCGTGCCGGTGGCCTGCGGCGCCTTCGCCGATCACGGCGACTATGTGGAGGTGGCCAAGATGTATGTCATCCCCACCGTGCGCGGGCTGGGCCTGGGCAAGCAGTTGCTCGAAGCCCTGGAAGACCAGATCCGCCGCTCCGGCGGCAAACTGATACGGCTGGAGTCCGGCACCGCGCAGACCGAGGCCCAGGAACTCTACGAAGGTGCCAGGTATCGCCGCTGCGGCAGCTTCGGCACCCATCGCGCCACGCCGCACAGCATCTTCATGGAAAAGTCCCTCGCATGATCCGCATTGCCACCGCCGCCGACGCCGCCGCCTGCCACGACATCTACGCCCCCGCGGTGCTGCATACCGCCATCACCTTCGAAACGGAGCTGCCCGGCACCGAAGCCATGGCCGGCCGCATCGAAACGCGGCTGGCCCACTACCCGTGGCTGGTGTTCGAAGACGAAGGCCAGGTACTCGGCTATGCCTATGCCGGACGCTTCCGCGAACGCGCCGCCTACGACTGGATCGCCGAGACGTCGGTTTATGTGCATGAAAACGCACGCCGTCGCGGCATCGCCCGGCGCCTGTATACCTGCCTGCTGGATGTGATGCAGATGCAGGGTTTCAACCAGGCGGTGGGTGCGATCACGCTGCCCGGGGAAAGCAGCGTGGCAATGCACGGCGCGCTGGGTTTCCAGCCCGCCGGCGTATGGCGCCACTGCGGCTACAAGCTCGGCCAGTGGCACGATGTGGGCCTATGGCAAAGGGAACTGGCGGTTCCGGCGAATCCGCCGCCGGCCATCGTGCCTTTTGCTCGCCTGCGCCACGATTCCGCCCTGCAGGTAAGGCTTGCGCTCGGGTAAGATGACGGTCTTTGCACGACGCACAGGACCTTCCCCATGCAGCTTGAACACGTCAAGGCAGTGATCACCGGTGGCGCCTCGGGACTGGGCTACGCTGTGGCCCGGCACCTGGTGGACCACGGCGCGAAGGTCGCGCTGTTCGACGTCAACGACGCCAAGGGCGCCTCCTCCTGCGAGGCACTGGGCGACAACGCGCATTTCCGCCGGGTGGACGTCACTTCCGAAGATGATGTAGCCAAGAACGTCGCCGCCGCGCGCGAAGTGATGGGCGGGCTGAACGTGGTGGTGAACTGCGCCGGCATCCTCGGCGCCGGCCGCGTGGTAGGCAAGGAAGGCGCGATGCCGCTGTCCAACTTCAGCAACACCATCATGGTGAACCTGGTGGGCAGCTTCAACGTGGCCAAGGCCGCGGCCAACCTGATGCAGGCCAACGACACCGGCGAAGATGGCGAGCGCGGCGTGATCATCAACACCGCTTCGGTGGCCGCCTTCGAAGGCCAGATCGGCCAGGCCGCGTACTCGGCTTCCAAGGGCGGCGTGGTGGGCATGACCCTGCCCATGGCGCGGGAGCTTTCGCGCTTCGGCATCCGCGTGGTCACCATCGCCCCTGGCATCTTCTGGACGCCGATGGTCGACGGCATGACACCTCAGGTGCAGGAATCGCTGTCCGCTTCCATCCCGTTCCCGGCCCGGCTGGGCAAGCCCGACGAATTCGCAAGCACGGTGGGCTTCATCGTGCAGAGCCGTTATATCAACGGCGAGACCATCCGCCTGGACGGCGCCGTGCGCCTGCAGCCGAAGTAATCATCCTTCCAGCCCAATACTCGAGCCCTTCGCATGAAAGCTTCCGACGTCAAGCGCGCTACCGTCATCGAGCACGACGGCACCGTGTACCAGGTGCGTGACATCGAGCGCAGCGCGCCCACCGCGCGTGGCGGCAATGTCACCTTCCGCTTCACCCTGTATTCGATCCCTGGCGGCCGCAAGTACGATCTTTCGCTACGCGCCGACGACGAACTGAAGGAAGTGGAACTGAGCCGGCGCCAGGCAACCTATTCCTACATGGACGGCGATGTCTTCGTGTTCATGGACGCTGAGGACTACACGCAGTACCTGCTGCCGCCGGAGCTGGTGGGCGACAACGCCGGCTACATCGTCGAAGGGCTGGAAGGCTACTACGTGCAGGTGATCGACGATGCTCCCGTGGGCCTGCAGGTACCGACCAGCGTGGTGCTGACCGTCACCGATACCGCGCCGGAATTGAAGGGCGCCAGCGCTACCAAGCGCACCAAGCCCGCCACGCTCGAAACCGGGGTCGAGGTACAGGTACCTGAGTACATCACCACGGGCGAGAAGGTCACGGTAAATACCCTCACCGGTGAATTCGCCGGGCGTGCGTGACGCGACCGCTTCTCCACGGGTTGTTGGGGGTCAGAGTTGTTACTCTGACCCCGCTGGCGAATTTGCCGGCCGCGCCTAGAAACCCTAAGGGGTTGCCTGCAACCCCTTTCCCCGCGAGCAACGGATGACCTCGGGATTCTCCCTTCCCCGCAGCGTGCTGCAGTCGCTCACCACCACGCGCCGGCCGGACGTGCCGATGCGCGTGGCACTGCGCAACGCAGCCGCCGTGGCGATCCCGCTGGCCGTCGGCGTGGCCACGGGACACGAAGGCATCGGCATCGGCATCGCGGCGGGCGCGCTGGACACGATGTTCTCGGACCAGCCGGGCCCGTACCAGCAACGCCTGCAACGGCTTTTCCTGGCGGCACTCGCCGCCGGTGGTGCGGCGCTGCTGGGGTTCCTGGTCGGCGCCCACCCGCTCAGTCTGTCACTGGCCACCGCGATCCTCGGCTTCTTTGGCGGCATGCTGGTGATCTTCGGGCCGGACATCGCCCGCGTAGGCATGACCAGCATGCTGCTGCTGGTGATCACCGCCGCCACGCCTTTGCCGCCGGCGCAGGCTATCGGCGCGTCGCTGTTGATCTTCGCCGGCGGCATGCTGCTTGCGCTGTTCTCGATCGCCGCGTGGCCGCTGCAACGCTACCGGCCAGAGCGCCACGCCCTGGCCGAGGTATACCGCGGCCTTGCTACCCTGGCGGCGCAACCGCCGGGCCAGGGCAGCGAAGCGCCGGCGCTCAGCGACGCGATGACCAACCTGCAGCACACCCTGCTGGGCCGCTTCCATGCACGCGGGCGTGCCATGGAAGCCTTCCGCGTGCTGCTGGACATCGCCGAACGGATCCGCCTGGAACTGATCACCATGCAGGAGATCGGCTGGGATGGCACCCTGCCACGGATGATCCGTGCCGACGCCGCACGGGTGTTACGAGGCGTGGCCCGCGCGCTGGACGAGGCCGGGCCGCCAACGCGGGCGGAAGCGGCGCTGAAAACCCTGCAGGCCAGCGAGCAGGCGTTGTTCGGCGAGGCGGAGCCCAGTTTCGCCAGCGCCCACATACACGCCTTGTCGGGCCAGCTGGCCGCGGCGGTGCGTAACGCCAACTGGGCCGGCAGCCGTGGCGAGATCCGAGCGGAGACCGCCGAAAGCAGCCTGCCGGCACCGCTGCGCAGCGGTTCGGCGCTGGCCGCGATGCGCGCCAACATGATCCCGCAATCGATCGCATTCCGGCACGCGGTCCGCTGCGCGGTGGTGCTCACGCTGGCGGTTGCCATCTCGCGCTACGCCCACCTGCCGCATGGCTACTGGCTGCCGATGACCGCCGCCATCGTGCTGCGGCCGGATTTCGGCGCCACCTTGAATTTCGGCCTGCTGCGCGTGGTGGGCACGGTGCTGGGCCTGGTGCTCACCACCCTGGTGCTGCGCTTCACCCCCGATGCGCCCTGGGCGCACATCGCGGTGCTGGCAGTCCTGTGCGTGGGCTTCCGTTATCTCGCCACGGCGCACTATGGCATCGCGGTGGCGGCCCTCACCGGTACCGTGGTGATCCTGCTGTCGTTCGAAGGCGTGGAGTCCGCCGCCGCCATGACCGACCGCGTGCTCAACACCGTGCTGGGCTCGGCCATGGCACTGGTGGCCTATGTGGTGTGGCCCTCGTGGGAGCGTACGCGCGCGCGCGCCGCGCTGGCCGACATGCTGGCGGCCTATTCGGCGTACCTTGCTACCCTGGCTGGCCCTGCCCCGCCCCGAGAGCGGCGGGACGCGCGCACCTTGTCGCGTACCGCGCGCACCAATGCCCAGGCCTCGCTCGATCGCATGCGCTCGGAACCCGCCACGCCCGTGCACCTGATGGAGCTTGCGCAAACCCTTTTCGCCAACGGCAACCGCCTGGCCCGCACCGCGATGACGCTCGAGGCCATGATGGACGACATGGACGAGACAAACCGCGACCTGGTCTGGCCGCTGGTGCGTGAAGCCTCCTCCGCGTTGCAGACACTCGCCGATGCCCTGCGTGGTTCGGAGCCTCCCGGCACCCTGCCGGACCTGCGTTCCCGGCAACGGGAAATCGTCACCGCCCTGGCCGGGACACGGGGGACGGGCTCGGCCCAGCAAATGGTGACCATCACTGACCGTCTCGTGGATAACGTCAATACGATCAACCACATCCTTCAACGACGTTAAGTGCCGTCGAGGGCAGCCCGCCGCGTTACACTTGGCCCCATGCTGAAGATCGATACCCACGCCCACATCCTGCCCAGGCAGTGGCCGGACCTTGCCGCGAAGTACGGCGACGACCGCTTTCCCGTGATGCAGCACGCGGGCGGATCGCACCGGATCTACAAGGACGGAAAATTCTTCCGCGAGGTGTGGGAGTCGGCCTTCGATGCCGAACACCGCATCGCCGACTACGCCCGCCATGGCGTGGACGTGCAGGTGATCTCCACCGTGCCGGTGCTGTTCTCATACTGGGCCAAAGGCAACCAGGCACTGGAGCTTCACCGGTTCCTGAACGATCACGCCGCGCGCGTGTGCCACGACCATCGCAGGCACTATGCCGGCATCGGCACCGTCCCGCTGCAATCGCCCACGCTGGCCATCCAGGAGATGGAGCGCTGCGTGGACGAACTAGGCCTGCAGGGCGTGCAGATCGGCTCGCACTGCAACGACTGGAACCTCGACGCCCCGGAACTGTTCCCGTTTTTCGAAGCTGCAGCCGACCTTGGCGCGGCGATCCTGGTACACCCCTGGGACATGATGGGCGCAGCCGGCATGCCACGTTACTGGATGCCCTGGCTGGTGGGCATGCCGGCCGAGCAATCGCGCGCGGCGTGCTCCCTGGTATTCGGCGGCGTGCTCGAACGCCTGCCGCAACTGCGCATCATGATGGCCCATGGCGGCGGCAGCTTTCCGGCCAGCATCGGCCGCATCGAACACGGCTTCCGCATGCGCCCGGACCTGGTCGCCACCGACAACGCGCGCAACCCGCGCGAGTACATGCACCGGATGTATTTCGATTCCTGCGTGCACGATCCGCGCGCGCTCCAGTACCTGCTCGACACGGCCGGCGTATCGCAGGTGATGCTGGGCACCGACTATCCCTTTCCGCTGGGCGAACAGGTACCCGGAAGCGGCATCGATGCACTTGGCCTGGACGACGAAAGCCGTGCACGACTTTTCCACGGCACGGCGCTGGAATGGCTGCAGCTGCCGCACAGCCGTTTCGAGCGACACTCAACCCTTGAACCCGGGAATTGAACCGAATGATCCTTCCGCGCCGCACGCATCTTGCTGTCCTCGCCGCCACCGGGTTGCTCATCCAGGCATCGGCCATCGCTGGCGACGTCACCATGGCCAACGGCGCGGTGCGCTTCAGCGTGCCCGATAGCTGGGTGCCGATCATGCAGACCCAGGGTGACCCGGAAACCCAGGTGTTCCAGGTGCCCGATCCCTCGCCCGCCGGCGCCAAGACGCTCTCGCGGGTCACCATTTCAGTGAAGCAGGCAGGCAACATGGCCGGCTATCAGTCGTGGATGGGCCAGCAGACATCCCGCGCACGGCAGCTCAGCGGCTATGCACCGGATACCCATCGCGCCGCCACGCCGAACGACTACTTCTACACCGCGCAGGAAACCGGCGCGAAATTCACTTACCACGAGCGCTATGCCTTCAGCGGCAGCCTTGCCATCCAGCTGCGCTGCGTGCGCCCGGCCACCGGCGATGCACGCTGGCAGGCCTCGTTCGATGCCGGCTGTGACGACGTCGCCAACCATTTGCCCCAGTGAGCCGCAGCATGGATTACCGCAACGACCTGGCGTGGGCCACGGCCCAGGACGCCGCCGACCCGCTGAAGGGTTTTCGTGACCGCTTCCTGATTCCGCCGCACGAAGGGCACGACAGCCTGTATTTCTGCGGTAATTCCCTGGGACTGCAACCGCGCAGCGTGCGCGACGCGATCGCTTCGGAACTCGACTACTGGGGCGAGCTGGCGGTGGAAGGCCACTTCCGCGGCAAGCTGCCCTGGCTGTCGTACCACGAGTACGTGCGCGACAACCTGGCCGAGGTGGTAGGCGCCCTTCCGTCCGAAGTGGTGGCGATGAACACGCTGGGCGTGAACCTGCACCTGATGATGGTGAGCTTCTACCGCCCCACCAGGGAACGCCATGCGATCCTGGTCGAGGCAGGTGCCTTCCCCACTGATCGCTACGCGGTGGAGTCGCAGATCCTCTTCCACGGCTTCGATCCGGCCACGTCGTTGATCGAGCTGGAGGCGGACGAACCCAACGGCAGCATCTCAATGGGGGCGATCGAACGCGCCATCGGCGAACACGGCGCGAAGCTGGCGCTGGTGATGCTGCCCGGCGTGCAGTACCGCACCGGCCAGTCGTTCGACGTCGCCACCATTACCCGGTTGGGCCACGCCCAGGGTGCGATGGTGGGTTTCGACCTTGCCCATTCGGTGGGCAATACGGTGTTGAACCTGCACGATGCCGGTCCCGACTTCGCCATCTGGTGCAGCTACAAGTATTTGAACGGCGGCCCTGGTGCCGTAGCCGGCGTCTTCGTCCACGAGCGGCATGCCACGGCGGACCTTCCGCGTTTCGCCGGCTGGTGGGGACACGACAAGGCCACGCGCTTCCAGATGGGTCCGCACTTCCAGGCCACGCCCGGCGCGGAAGGTTGGCAGTTGTCGAACCCGCCGATCCTGTCGCTGGCGCCGCTGCGCATGTCGCTGGACATCTTCCACGAGGCCGGCATGCCGCGGCTTGCCGAGAAGTCACGCAAGCTCACCGGTTACCTTGAATGGTTGATCCAGACGGACCTAAGCGATGTGCTTGAAGTGGTGACGCCCGCGGATCCCGCCCGACGCGGTTCGCAGTTGTCGATCCGCGTGAAAGCCGGCCGCGATGCCGGCCGCTCGCTGTTCCAATACCTGATGGACAGCGGCGTGATCGGTGACTGGCGCGAGCCGGACGTGATCCGCATGGCACCCGTGGCGCTGTACAACCGCTTCGCCGATTGCATCGGCTTTGCAGCCCAAGTCCGCGCCTGGTCCATCCGATAGCCTGCCAGTCCCTAGCGCAATCCCCTACAAGCGGATCAGCTCCCGACGCACCTGAGTAGCCAGGGACCGCCGACAATGGGGCGGAGCATAAGTGCGTACCTTTCTTGCTAACCGCAGACGCGGCTGACGGAGAGCAAGACTACATGGACACGAACGTCGACTATTTCTTACGCAAACAACAACCAGACACCTCATCCGAAGCGATCGCTGCCAGGATATTGGACGAACTGCTGCGTGTCAGGCGCAGTCCGGACCATCGGGACGACCACGCCAGCGTTCGCCACCACCACTTGCCCAGGCTGCAAAAAGCCGTTGAATGTGCGAAGCCGCTGACCTTCGTCCTGCCGGCTTTCCCGACAAAATCGCCCAATCCACGAAAGGTCCTCGGTAACCTGCCTGATACTGCCGAGCAGATCGCGCTGACATTCTTGAACGATCTATGCCAGCGCATCACGCAGCACTACGAGCCGGGAGCGAGGATCCTGCTGTGCGCCGACGGCCACGTTTTCGCCGACACCATCCGTGTCGCCGATGCCACGGTCGCGCAGTATCAGGCGCAGCTTTGCGAGCTGGTGAAGGACATCGCGCCGTCGTGTATCGAGGTCATGAACCTTCATGACGTGCTTCCCGCCGAGCACACCAGCACAGGCTTCGAGCAGGCCCGCGCTTATTTGATGGACCATTACGGGAAATCCGCGGATGTTACCCGTGCGGAGGTCATGGCCGACGAAATGGGCCGGTCCCACTATCGCGCCATTACCCGCTTCATGTTCGAAGATGGCTTGACGCCAGACTACAACGGCTCGCACAACGCCCTTCAGGTGGACTCAAGGCAACGCTCCATTGAGGTGATTCGGCGAAGCCGGGCTTGGAGCAGCTTGCTGGAGCAGGTCTATCCCGACGCGTTGCGGCTATCCATCCATCCACAAGCGCCGGCCTCGCCCAAGTTCGGCATCCACTTATCGGACGACACCGATAGCTGGCTCACCCCGTGGCACGCGGTGGCCGTGGACGTCGGCGGTCAGTTTAGGTTGATGAAACGAGAGGAGGCTGAGCGCGCTGGCGGACGGATAGTGCATGTCGACGGACGCCCTTCGTATTTCGTCATCGAACAGACCATGCGCCAAGCGAATTCCCGGTGAAACAGGCCACGCGCCCTTCCGTCCATTGGCAAGTATCGATAGCACCGCTTGCATCATTCGGCGTCCTCGTTGCACCGACGGATCCGGCCATGGATTGCCTGGACATATCCGTCGACCACCTCCGCGTACTGGTGAGGCGCAACAGGATCGTTCTGCTCCGTGGCTTCACCAACCGCCTCTCAAGCCACGCACTTGCCGACTACGCGCGTCGCTGGGGCCAGATCATGACGGGGTCCTACGGTGAAGTGCTGGACGTTGTCGAAAAAGAACAATCGCGCGACGGAGTCTTCGATTCACTGCCGCTGCCTCTTCATTGGGACGGCATGTACCTGCCGACTATTCCCGAGTTCCAGATGTTCCATTGCGCCGATGCAGGCCAGTTGAATGCGGGGGGCGAGACGGTCTTCGTCGATACCGTCGGCCTGCTCGAAAATGCACAGCCATCGATTGTGGATCAATGGCGCGCTATTGGAACGACCAGCCGCATAGCTACCGTGGACCACTATGGCGGTTGCGTGGTCAACGCCCTGGTGGTCGAGCACCCTGTTCAACGGGTTCCGACGCTTCGCTACAGTCCGCCGGTCGACGATATCCCGGGTTTCAGGAATCCACACACCATTACGTACGAAGGACTCGACCATGGATCGATGGATCAAAGCATTGCCCGCTTGCACGATTGCCTTGTGCATCCGGCACATCGCTACGAGCACGCATGGCAAGCCGGCGACCTGCTGATCGCCGACAACCTCGCCCTTCTTCATGGCAGGAACGCATTCGTGCATGGATCGAGCAGGCACCTGCAACGCGTGCATGTCCATGCCGATCCGGTACTGGTCAACACTGGTTTCTTTCCTTGAAGAACAGCTCTGTCGTCGCCGTCGCCGAAGTCGGCGTCGGCGGGCTGCTGGACGGCCAAATGCTGCAGCACGGAAGAAAAAAACCCATATGGCCAGTTGACGCGTGCGATCAGGGTGGGTTACCGTCCGGCCCATCCCGTGATGTCGAATTTCGGCAAAAACGGGTCTTGAGCCACTGGGATTTTCTGATGGGGCACGGTTGTCCGACAACGCAGGTGTTTGGCTGCATACCCGCTCATGAGCGGGCGCGGTCGCCCTTCGTTCGGATCAGTGTTCGTGTTCGTTCCCGTGCCAAGCTCAGCGCCCTGCGCTCCCGGTCGAAGTGCCTGTCCGGCTATTCCCCGCCGTACTCAGCCTGAAGTAACGGCTGTTTGACCTGATCGGCTCGTTTACCGGCTGTCCTTAAACACTTTGCCGCGTCTCTCATCGACACGCGGCGGGTGCCGGCCGGCTATGGATTACCCAAGACGACTCCCCGATGGGTACGAACAGTGTTCACCGATGGCGGGCGCCTGCCCGTCATGGCCGTCACGCATCGGGTGGGGAGTTCACATGACCAAGCACAGGAATATCCGCAGGAACCGTTTGAATCTGGCCGTCCTGGCCGCACTGGGCACGGCGTTGGTGTCGGGGCCGTTGATGGCGCAGACCACATCGACGCCCGAGCCTGCCGCGGCACCGGCTGCCGCGCCGGCCGCCGCGCAAGCCGATGACCAGGCGACGCCTGGCAAGCCGGGATCGAAACCGCAAGTAGCCCAGGCCAAGACGCTCAAAGCCGTGTCGGTGGTGGCCAACCGCTATGACGCCAGCACCTTGCAGATGAACGCGCAGAATACGGTGGACGTGTTGTCCGCCAGCGATCTGCAACACACCGCCGTGCACAACGTGGCCGAAGCACTGGGGTTGATGCCCGGCGTGAATGTCACCACCACCGGCACCGGTTACTTCGGCGGCATCGATGGCGCGGCACGCGGCGAAGGCATGTTCGCTTCCGTGCGCGGCTTGCCGTCCGAGTACAACGTGAACCTGATCGATGGCGTGGATGTCGCCCAGGGCATGCCCTACAGCCGAAGCGTGCAGCTGTCGCTGCTGCCGCCGTCGGGCCTGCAGACCATCGTGATCAACAAGACTTCGATGGCCGACATGGATGGCGACGCCATCGGCGGCACCATTGATTTCCGTACACCCACGGCATTCGATTTCGCCAAGGACACCAGTGGCAGCATCACCGCAAGCGGACGTTCGGAGAGCCAGGCAAGGGAATATGGCGGTAGCGGGCTCGGTGGGGGCCTGGCCGGTGAGTTCCAGACCAAGTTCGGCAGCGAGCACCAGTTTGGCATCTACGCCAGTGGTTACTACGACTACCGCAACATCGCCAACAGCGAAGTAGGCGCCGCGGAAAGCGCGTTGAATGACGGCTCCTGGGAATTCGCCCACACCAACGCGGACGGCACCAACGCCGCTGGCTACAACCCGGCACGGAACCTCACCAGCACCGGCCTGAACGCCGGCATCGCATCGGGTTTCGAACGACGCTATGGCGGCAATATTGCCTTCAACTGGAAGGTGGACGACACGCTCGACGTCTATGCCCGCGCGACCTACGCCTATGCAAAAACCGAGCAGGACACCACCTACAACCAGCTCCTGCCGCAGAACGTTACCTATGTACCCGACGGCTCGGGCGGCTACATCCCGAACATCGGGCGCATCGCCAACCGCTTCTGGTACGAAACCAATCCCGAGCGCGCTGACATCGCCACCTTCCAGTTCGGCGCCGACAAGCGGGCCGGCGGCTGGACGATCTCACCGAAACTGTTCTACAGCTATGGCCACAACGACCGCCCGGCGCACGTGGAGATCGATGGCCGCGAGGACAAATACTCCCAGGACAACTTCGCTTTCGGCGGAAGCTCGCTTACCACCTACAAGGATGGCTTCCCGTACCCGCTGCTGACACCGGGCCTGATCAACTCGGTGAACAACATCCCGGCCATGTGGGCCAACGACAGCGGCGAGCTGACCAAGTCGCGATCGGGCCAGAAGAAGGGCGGTGCCTCGGTCGACTTCCAGTATGACTTCGACGGCGGCGCGCTTTCCTCGGTCAAGTTCGGCGTGAAATACACCGACAGCTCCCGCGAATTCACCAACCGCGACTGGTCCACGCCGGGCATCAACGATGGCGTGACCACCCTGGGCGACCTGGGAATCTTCAGCGGGAATTATTCATCGATCTTCCCCAACAAGTACCTGTGGCAGACGCCGAAGGTAAACCATGCCGCCGTGGTGGACCTGATCCGCGCCAACTTCGCCGACGACGAGCTCGATACCTGCGGCAGCAACTACATCAACAACTACAACTGCAACACCATGCGCGGCACCGAGGCCGTTAGCGCGGCTTACGCCATGGCCACGTTCGATGTGGGCAACCTCGAGATCATCCCTGGCGTGCGCTTCGAGCACACATCGATCAACAACACCTTCTGGACCACGCCTGCCAGGGACGACGACGGCAACCCGGTGACCGGCTATTTCTCCAACAACCGCACGGTGTACAACGAGCCGCTGCCCAGCATCGCTGCCAGCTGGCGGCCTACGGCCAATTCCGTCTACCGCGGATCGGTGTGGATGAGCTATACGCGCCCGGCCTTCGTGCAGTTGGGTGGCGGCTCGCAGGTGAGCATCTCCGACGGCGTGACAACCATCACCGAGGGCAACCCCAACCTCAAGCCCATCAAGTCGACCAACCTGGACCTCTCCGGCCAGTGGACGACCGACCAGGGCGGCTTCGCCTCGGTGGCAGCCTTCTACAAGCAGCTGCACGACTACATCTATGACAGCGGCGGCGGACAGGCAAACCCCAATGTCTCTGGTGAAGGCACGGTGCTTACCAAGACCCCGACCAACGGCGGCGACGGCAAGGTGTACGGCCTGGAAGTAGCCCTGCGGCAGAAGTTCCAGAATCTTCCCGAACCTTTCGATGGACTGGGCGTATCGGTGAACTACACGCGGCAGAAGTCACGCGTGGATCTTGGCATCGCAGGCTTCGATAATGAACGGCTGCAGAGCGCGCCGAACGTACTGGGCAACGCCGAAGTTTTCTACGAGAAGAATGGCTTCGACCTTGACCTGGGCTACCACTACGCCAGTTCCTTCCTTTCCACCTATGACTACCTCAACCAGGGCTCCCCCTGGGACGACCTGTGGGTAAGGCCAATACGACGGGTGGACCTGCATGCCGGCTACGAATTCGATCAGCACTTCCGGGCTGACCTGTCGGTATCGAACCTGACCGGGAACTACAGCTATTGGTCGCACATCGGTAGGCATGACCTGGCCATCAGCGATATCGTGCAGGCGGGGCGAACCACCCTGCTGACCCTGAAGTACTCGTTCTAGTGCAGAGCCGCCCACGCCTTCAGATCGACACCACGACAGCGACGGGATTGCCGACGGCGCCGCCGCGCGTCATCGGTTTCTGGGGCGGACTGTCGGCCAACGTCCTGAACATGATCGGCATCGGGCCGTTCATCACCATCCCGCTGGCGCTGACCGCGCTGGCGGGACCCCAGGTGCTGCTGGGCTGGGTGGCGGGGGCTTTTCTTTGCCTGTGCGACGGCCTGGTGTGGGCGGAACTGGGCTCGGCTATCCCTGAGTCGGGAGGGCCCTACCACTACGTGCGCGAAGCCTACGGCCGGGACAGCTACGGCAAGCTCTTCGGGTTTCTGTACCTGTGGCAGACCCTGCTGGCGGCTCCCCTGTCCATCGGCTCGGCCTCCGTGGGCTTCGCGCAATACCTCGCCTTCCTGGTGCCTTCGATGGCGGCCTGGCAGCAATCGGCCGTGGCCGCCGCGTTGTGCCTGCTCAACACCGCCCTGCTGTACCGTCGCGTGGGCTCGATACAGAAGCTTTCCGTCCTGATCACCGTGCTGGTGCTGGGTGCGTGTGCCTGGATCGTCGCCAGCGGCGTGCTGCACTTCGACACGCGCCTTGCCGGGAATTTCCTCAACATGGGAAATCCCGACCCCCACGGCTTCTGGCTCGGCTTGGGCGCTGTGGCGCTGATCGCCGTCTACGACTACGGCGGCTACAACAACGTGTGCATGCTCGGCGGCGAGATGAAAGAGCCCCGCCGCAACATACCCCTTGCCGTGCTTTTCTCGATCCCGCTGGTGGCCGTGCTCTACCTCGGCCTCAACATCACCATCCTTGGCGTGCTGCCGTGGAACGTGGCAGCGCAATCGAAGGCGGTAGTAGCCGATTTCATGCAGGCAATCTACGGTCACGCGGGCAGCACCACAGCGGTGGTGGTGATCCTGGTGGCGAGCTGGGCATCGGCGCTGGTGGTGCTGCTGGGTTATTCCCGCGTGCCCTTCACCGCGGCACGCAGCGGGCAGTTCTTCGCCGTATTCGGAAGGCTGCATCCGCGCGGTGCCTTCCCCACGGTGTCGCTGGTGTTCGTGGGCGTGACCTCGGCGATGGCCTGCCTGCTGCCGCTGGACGATCTGATCGCGGTGCTGATCCTGGTGCAGGTGATGTTCCAGTTCATCGCGCAGTGTTTTGCCGTGGTGTTCCTCCGCCGCCGTCCCGACCGCGACCCCGACGCCTTCTCGATGCCGCTATACCCGTTGCCGATCGTCATCAGCGTGGCGGGTTGGTTGTATATCGTGGCGACCGGCCAACCCAAACACGTGGCCGCCGGCGCACTGGCACTCCTGGGTGGCAGCGTCGTATTCCTGATCCAGGCCAAGCGGGAGCATTCATGGCCCTTCCGACATCCATGAAGGCCTTTGATGTCGCCGTCGTGGGCGAGGTGTATATCGACCACGTATTCACCGGCCTGGAATCCTGGCCAAGTCCCGGCGAGGAAGTGCTCTCGCGTGGCTATGTGCGCGAGCCTGGCGGTGGCACGGTGAATACCGCCTGTGGCCTGGCACGGCTGGGACGCTGCGTGCACCTGTTCGGCCTGGTCGGCGCCATCGACCTGCCGTGGTTTACCGCGCGGCTGGGCGACTTCGGCGTCTCCACCCAGGGGCTTCGCGCCCACCCGGCGGGTACGGGTGTGACCGCTAGCGCGTCCATGGCCGATGACCGTGGATTCTTTACCTACAAAGGCGCCAACACCAATCTTGGCCAGCTATTGACCGATGAGGATGTCATCGCGGATCTGTGTGCCGCGCGCCACGTGCACTTCGCCCTGCCCCTGGAGCGAACCATCGCGCAGGGCCTGCTGCCGCGCCTGGAGCGCGCCGGCTGCGCGACATCGCTGGACGTCGGGTATAGCCCTGAATGGCTTTCAGACCCGGTGAACCGGGATACCTGCCTGGAAGTGGACTATTTCCTGCCGAACCAGAAAGAGTGCGAGCAGCTCCTCGGCAGCGGGCACGACGATGCCTTCGTCGCCTTCGTTCGCGAAGAGGGCTTCGGCCATGGTGTGCTGAAGCTTGGACCGGAGGGCGCGCTGGGTATTGAAGGTGAACACACATGGCGGGTGAAGCCGCCGCGCATCGTCGTTCGCGACACCACCGGCGCGGGCGATGCCTTCGATGCCGGTTTCATCGACGCCCTGCTCGACGGGCGCGATCTCAACACATGCCTTGAGCGGGCCTGCATTTGCGGCGCGCTGTGCGCGACCGAAGCAGGTGCGCTGGCGGGGCTGCCAGATATTCATCAGCTTGGGAGTTTTCATGAGCAAACCTACCGACGGTAAAGTCGCCCTGATCGGTGGCGGCGGCGTGCGTGCGCCGCTGGTGGTCTACGGCGTGAACGAGGTGGCCCAGGCGCTTGGCGCCGAGGAAATGGTGCTGTGGGACCCCGATGCCACGCGCCTTGCCATCATGGTGGCCCTGGGCAAGGCCATCGTTGCCGAGTTCGGCGGCGACCTGCGCGTGCGCGGCGCCAGCAGCATCGAGGAAGCCATCGAAGGTTCGCGGTTCGTCATGAACAGCGTGCGCGTGGGCGGCATCACCGGGCGTGCCGCGGACGAAATGGCCGCTATCGCGCGCGGCTATCCGGGGCAGGAAACCACCGGCCCCGCCGGCATCGCCATGGCGCTGCGCACGGTTCCGGTGGCGATCGAGCAGGCGCGGCTGGTGGAACGGCTCAGTCCCGAAGCCTGGCTCGTGAACTTCACCAATCCGGCGGGCCTCATTACCCAGGCCGTGAGCAAGCACACCCGGGCCAGGATCGTGGGCATCTGCGATACCCCCACCGAACTCTTCCACAACATTGCCCGTGCGCTTGGGTTGCCCAACGACGATGTGATCTGCGACTACGTGGGCCTGAACCACCTGGGCTGGGTACGAGGCGTTTGGCACAACGGCCAGGATATGTTCGACCGCCTGCTCGAGGACGAGACGCTGCTCCGCCAGCTTTACCTGGCGCCGTTGTTCGACGTGCAGATGATCCGATCGCTGCGCCTGATACCTACCGAGTACCTGTTCTTCTACTACGAGCGGCAGCGTGCCCTGGCCAACCAGCGCAGCCAGGGCGCCAGCCGGGGCGCCGAGATCGAGCAGCTCAATATCACCCTGATCGACACCCTTACGTCCAGGCTGAATGCCGGCGATGGCCACGGCGCGGTGCAGGCTTATGCCGCGTACCTCAACCAGCGATCGGGTTCCTATATGAAGCTCGAGGCCGAAGGCGGTTCCGCGTTCGACGAAGGCGTACAGCTCGATGTCGATCCGTTCCGCGTCAGCTCCGGCTACCACCGCATCGCCATCGACGTGATGAGCGCCCTCACCGGTGCCAGGCCCGCCACCATCGTGGTGAACACGCGCAACCAGGGCGCGATCCCGGGCCTGCCCGACGACGACATCGTGGAGATCGCCTCGCACATCGACCGGAACAGCATTACTCCCGAAGCCACTGACGCCCTGCCCGATGCCGTGCTAGGCATGGTCCAGTCGGTCAAAGCCTACGAGCGTGCCGTCATCGATGCCGCTCTGTCAGGCGATTGGCTGGGGGCACGCAAGGCCATGCTGATCCACCCGGCCGTTGGCGAGTGGTCGCCTTCGCAACAGCTGCTGGAAGGTCTATTCGGCCACGCTCACGACGACGGTGAATGCCTGTGCGAAGGAAGGATTCCCTGGTCGGTGGCGCGCCCCAAGCCGTAACGAAACGCTGACAAACCTGACTGGCGTGGAACCGCAGCATGCGTCGAAATGCTGCGGTTCACGCACGCCCTCCTAGGGTGCCTGCACGCCCCGCCATTCCCGGCGGCAGGCAACAGGAGGGCGTATGAAGAAGACCGTGCTTTCGATGATGTGTGCCATGGCCGCCTTCACCGGCGTGGCTTCCGCCCAGGTCTCGCTTGGCGCGCAGGCCGGTGCCGCGGCACACGTGGACACAAAGCCGGTGGCCCAGGGCGTCCAGCGCACTGCGGACGGGGTCACGAATACCAGCCAGCGCACGGTCGACCGCAGCACGCGTGCCGTGGACCGCACGACGCGCTCGGCTTCGCGCCACGCCGACAACGCCAGCCAGGAGCGTGTCGATGCCTCGGCGCAGACCAGTGCTGGTGTCAACGATCGCAGCGCCCGCGGCGGTACGCGTGTCTCAGCCGGAACGAACGCGGATCTGGACGCCGCCGGGGCCACGCGCAGCGCCACTGGTTCGGCCGGGAATGCGGAGCACGCCACCACCGGCACCGTGCGCAACCTGGATCAGCGTGCCGTGGAGACCACCAACAGCGCCGTGGGGAACACGACCAATCGCACCCGTACCTCGGTGGAGGCGTCCGGGTCGGCGACGACCAACGTCAAGGCGGATGATCGCAGCCACTAAAGCCTTCTCCAGCGGAGAGGGTCAGGGGGTCAGAGTTGCAACTCTGACCCCCAAGGTCGGCAACTAGCGCGCCGCAGCCTTCTTCGCGTCCTTGGCGGCCTTCTTTTCCTTCATGGTCTTGGCGGGCTTCTTCTTCTCGCTCTTCTTTGAATCCATGCCTTTGCTCATCGCGCGCTCCTCTGGCTGTGATGCTGTGGACTTTACTCCGATGCGCGGTTGCGCCCAAGGGCAACCACCGAGGCTGAATGCGACGGTAGCGTGCCGCCTTCGAACGCGGCGTTAGCGGCTTGGCCAATGCCAGGGCGGCTCATCCAGCTCCCGTTGTCCCTGCACCTTCGTCTGGCTCAGGTCCTTTTCGAGCGAGATGAGGTTGCATCGAGGATCTTCCTCCAGCGCCGCGATCAATCGTGGCGCATGCGAAACCACCCACACCTGGCTGCGCCTGGATGCATGGATGACCAGCCGCGCCAGTGCCGGCAGCAAGTCCGGATGCAGGCTCGTCTCCGGTTCGTTCAGCACCATCAGCGGCGGCGGCCTGGGCGTATGCAGCGCGGCTATCCAAAGCAGGAACCTGAGCGTTCCGTCTGAGAGTTCCGCCGCCGACAACGGCCGCAGCAGGCCATGTTGCTTGAATGCCAGGCCGAACAATCCATCGCCCATGGTTACGCTGACCGATGCACCAGGAAAGGCATCATCGACGGCCTCGTCCAGAGCCCCGGGATCGCCCACTTCACGAATGGTCTGCCAGGCGGCCGCCAGGTCGCTGCCATCGTGGCTTAGCACCGGGGTGCGGGTTCCCAGTTGCCGCAGCCGCGCGGGGGCGTCGCGGTCGGAACGGAAATGATCGTAGAAGCGCCACCCGCGTATGGATTCGCGCATGGACAGGACCTCAGGCGCACCCTGAGGATCGGCGACCTGGGTAAAGATGCTTTCGTACTGGTTCAAGTGTTCGGACACGACTCGCCATTGCTTGTGCTCCCGCGAGCGGACCATCGGCCCGCGCCGGTCGATGAGCAGGTTCGACGAACGCAGGTACGGGCCCGCCCAGATCGCTTCCGCCTTGATCTCCGGATCCCTGTCGAAGGCGGATCGAGGCACCGCCGGCGGCAGGCCCAGGTCGATGGCATAGCCGAAGTCTTCGCCGGCAAACCCCAGCTTCAGCGCCACCGGCTCCTGGCGTGGGCCGCCCTGGATGGGCACTTCGCCCAGCTGCATGCGCCGGCTTAGTTTTTCCGGTCCTGCCCAAAGCGTGGAGTCCAGTCCACCTTCACGTGCGAGCGCGTTGACCACGCCCCCGCGCGCGGTCTCCGCCAGCAGGCGAAGCGCCTTGTACAGGTTGGATTTGCCGCTGCCGTTCGCGCCGGTAATGAGGTTCAGCGGCCCAAGGGGCACGACCAGCGATCGCAGCGAGCGATAGTTGGCAATGGCCAGCGTCTTGAGCATGTCCGAATCCTTCAGGCGCGGCTGGCCACCACGTTCACGGTGATGGCGATGATCACCACGTTGAAGAAGAAAGCGATCACGCTTTGCCCCAATGCCGTGCGGCGAAGGTACTGGTCGGCGATCTGCACGTCCGATACCTGGAAGCACATGCCGATGACGGCTGCGAAGTACAGGAAATCCCAGTAGTCCGGTTCCTTCGTGCCCGGGAACTGCAGGCGCTCGGAGCCGTTGTTGCCCATGTAGTAGTCGAATGCGTAGTGCATGGCGAACATGGTGTTGAAAAAAAGCCAAGTCAGCAGCAGGCTGCCGCAGGCCACCACCACGCCCCAGGTGCTGTTGTCGTGAGCCTTGCCAAGTTCGATGGCCAGCGCCACCAGCACGATGCCGGCCACGATCACGCTGCTCCACAGCACCGCCCAACGGCCCGGTGCCTGCGACCTGGCACGCAATCGCATTTTCTTGCTATCCGACCGGGCGAACATATGTGCCACGGAAACAAGGAAACTGATTGCCGCCGCATCGAAGGCGGTAAGCAGGGCTACGTTGAAGCTCTTGCCCGCCACCAGCAGGATCACCAGCAGCACGATGAAGACAGCGCCGGCGATGGTCCAGCGCGGACGCACACGAAAGTGCCGGAACCACCCACGCTGGTGCTCGGATGCCGCGTGGCCTTTGTCGGTCATTTGATTCTCCGCTTCGCTTTCGAGTTCACGACCGCACCGGCACTTCGCCACGGCCAAGCCATAGCGACACCAATCGCAAGCCAACACCGGCCGCGGCCATGGGCACCGCCACCCAGGTAAAACCAAGCGTGTATAGCACCATGGCAAGGAAGATCACGGCCACGAACAAATATTCCGTAAGCCAGGAAATGCAGCGCCGCCGCGTGAGGGCCGGCGCCAGCCCCGCCACGAGCGAACTGTAGCCCCAGGCCACGCCCAGGCTGGCATAAGTGGCCGCCACGATGGCTCCATAGGCCACCACGCCCGAATGCGTGACGTTGTCCAGGTTGGTCAGGAAGTAACGGACCATCACCGGCAACAGGCCTACAAGGCTCAGCAGCAACAGGTTCAGCCACGTGGCCGGCCCGTCCACATCGCTCATGTGGGCAAGGTTGCGCCGATGCGCTACCCAGACCGCCGCGATCAGCAGGAAGCTCATGAAATACACGCCCAACGGCAGGGCCCATATATCGAAGAATGATTTGCCCGCTTCGAATTCCGGCCGCAGCTCCACCGCCGACAATGTCAATGCGATGGCGAACACGCCGTCGGACATCATGACCAGACGGTCCAGATGCCGCTGGCGGATGTGTTCTTCCGGAACATGGGAAGGTGCTGATGCCATGCAAGACGCCCCCTGGAGAATGGCCCGTATGATGCCCCAATCGAGGCACACGCCGCATCAGTGCGGAAAGGCTAGTCCAGCCGCTTGCGGAAGTTCAGCCGCGCCACGTCATAACCCATCTTCGTATTGAGCGCGATCATGCGCTCGTTGGTGACGCGCACATTGGTATCCATGAAAGCCGCACCCATGACGCGTGCCCAGGTTTCGGCAAGCTCCTTGAGCCTTGTGGCCACGCCCCGGCCACGATGATCCGGGTGCACCCACAGCGCGCGGACATGGCACGCGGGACGCTGGTCTATCGTCATCATGTTCAGCCGGATCACACCCACCATGCCGCCGTCGTCGAAAGCGGCAACACAGTGATGCTTCGACGCATCCATGGTTAGCTGGGCGATGATCTCTTCAACCTTTTTCTTGCGCTCGTCACCGGAGTCCGGAATATGTCCCTGGGTCGAATCCCGCCCTGAGTTTTCGCAAAAAAGGGTGAAGATGTGGACCTCGGCCAGGTCCTCGGGGTCGATCGGTCGATAGACGATCGCCATGCCGGCCTAGGCCTCGTTTTCCAGACGGCGTCCAAGCCATTTGTTGATACACGCACCCAGCCCGAGGCCCGCGAACCAGATCACGGCGATCCAGTAGGCATCGAAATGCGGCACCAGGTCGAAACTCTCCAGGAAGCCCCAGGCCGTGGCAAAGCTCAAGGCCAGCCCGCATGCGATCAGCGTCTGTCGGACGGTGAGGAAACGAATGTATTCGTCTGTCTCCTCCACCAAGTAGCGGCCGATCGCGGCGAATATGCCGATAATCGGCAACGCAGGCAGTACGGCCACCACGTAAGCCAGGGCTCCGGCCAGATGACCGCGGCCAATCGCCGCGTGGGCCGCGAACAGAAGCGCCACATAAACCAGGCTGAGCACGATGACCGTGCGGTTGTAGCGTTTGTACGCGCGTTGACGTGCCACCTGCGTCCCTTCCCCGAAATGTCAAGTGAACTTTACATCTGCGTAAATCATACCGCAATTCCCAGCACCGTTTGAGACGTCATCGGCAGGTAACGCTAAAGATTTCCCGTAACCTGCCGATCCAGGATGCAGTCTTGAGTGCATGGTTCGCTTCGGCCCCGGCAATAGCGAACGTTAAGGGGTCCGATGGCGTCGATACATGCTGAGGGGATTCCGCCGATCACGGAGCGCCGATCCGCAGGCGTGGTCTGGCGTGCCGGCGTGGTGCTTGGCCTGTTGTTCGGGGTGGGCCTCGCACTGCTGCTGCGCAGCGACAGACTCACCCGCATGGAAGCGGCCGAAAGACAGGCCATGGCCCTGGCTTCGGGTGGCGAGCGGTTGCTTATCGCTGAAATCCGCACCCTCGAACGCGCCATGACCGGCGTCGCCTTCGATGTCCTGGCCGTCGAACGCACCACCCCTGCCGAGGCATCCACGCTTACGGCCGACGCGATCACCGGCGTGCTGCAACGCCAGCCGGAACTGGTGTCGCTGACGATCGTCGATGCCGATGGCCGAAGCCTGATGGCGGACCATGACGGCGACCCTGCGTTGCCGACCTGGGTTGCCGCGGCCGGTTACGGTGACCGCACGCGCCTGCGCATGGGGCCGATGGCCAAGGCAGGCGAAATCTGGATAGTGCCGCTGGCGGTACCCCTGGATCCGCATCGATGGGTGCTGGCACGTGTCAAGGCCGCGCAAATGCAACACGTCGTGGACGATCTCGATGCAGGCACGAACGGCGTTGCCACCGTCTCCGATCAGTACGGCACGATCCTGGCCCGAAGCAAGCAGTCCAATACGCTGGTAGGCACATCGGTCACCCGCCTGTTCGCTCCTTATGTGGGCCACCACGGCGAGCGCATAAGCGCCATCGACGGCACCCGCCGCATCACTGCCGACAGCCTGCTCGGCACCTACCCGGTACGCGTGGGGGTGGGCATGGCTGTCAGCGAACTGCTCAGACCCTGGTATGTACTGATGGCCTTGAGCGCCGTCATCTATGCGCTTTACTGGCTCGCCTTCGCCTACCTGTACCAGCGCGTCAAAACCGCGGACATCTCGCGGGCCGCTTACCTGAAAACGATCACCACCAGTGCCCGTCGCCTGACCCAGGCCCAACAGGCCGGCAAGACCGGCACCTGGAGCGTGGAGCGTGCATCCCACCGCCTGGAGTGGTCGCCCACGGTAGCGCAGATATTCGGGCTTGATCCTGGCCTGGTCTCCACCACCACCGACTTCTTCTACACACTGCTTCATCGCGACGACGTCCGCGAAGTGGCCCGGAGCGTGCGCAAGGCCTGGGTCCATGGCACGCCCCTCGACCTTCAATACCGGCTGATCCGGCCCGACGGCGACGTGCGTGTGATCGCAACGAAGGGTGCGCTGATCACCGACCGCGACGAAGCCACGCTTGCCGGCACCATCGTGGACGTGACCGAGCGTGTGCAGAGCGAGGCGAACCTTGCCGACGCCGAACGCCGCTTCCGCCTGATGTTCGACAAGAATCCCCTTCCCTTCTGGGTATTCGACATCCAGACCCTGGCATTCATGGAAGTGAACGAGGCCGCCCAGCGTGCCTACGGCTACACGCGCGATGAATTCCTGGCCATGACCATCCTGGACATCCGGCCGGAAGGCTACGAAGCGCGGGTCATCGACAGCATAGGCGACACCGGGGGGTTCGATGAAACCACCGTGTGGATCCACCGGCGACGTGACGGCAGCACGTTCGAAGTCCGGGTACATGCCTCGGATATCGAGATCGGCGGCCGGCCCGGCCGCCTGGTGCTGGCCGAGAATGTCAGTGAACGCATGGCCACCCAGCGCAACCTCGCCTATCGCGCCACCCACGATCCCACCACGGACCTGCTGAACATCGAGGCGCTGGTCGAGGAACTCGATGGCCGGGTTGCCGCCGAAGGCTGGTACGACATCGCCTACGTGCAGTTGCATGGATTGGATGTCATCGCCGACACCTTTGGCCTAGCGGTGGGTCGGGACGTCATCAAGGTGGTGGCGGCGCGGTTCGCCAAACTCGGCGCCGCCTTCGGCCTGGCTGCGCATCGCCCTGGGGAGACGTTCGTGCTGGCCATGCTGGACGCCCCGCGGCACGACGAGGCCCTTGCCGCACTGATGAAGGCCGCGACCGACCCGGTGCCCTGGCATTCGGCGATCCACTCGCTGGATGCGCGGGTTGGACTGGCATCCTTCCCGGCCGAGGGTGCCACGGCGGAGAAAGTGATCGGGCATGCCGCGCTCGCATCACAGCGCGCCGGCGTCGCCGAGGGCACCGTGCGCCGCTTCGAGCCGACCATGGCCAACAGCTCGCGGCAGCGCCTGCAGCTGACCGCACGCATGCGCGGGGCGATCGAGAACGAACAGTTGCAGCTGCACTTCCAGCCGGTGATCAGCGTGGTGACCGGACAGGTGGTGATGCTCGAAGCACTCGTGCGATGGCCGCAAGGCGATGGCCTGTTCATGCCACCATCGGAGTTCGTGCCGCTGTGCGAAGAGACCGGCCTCATCCTTCCGCTGGGTGCGTGGGTACTCCGACAGGCCGCTGCCGCCCATCAGCACCTGACAACCGCGGGCTGGGGCCGCCTGGGTATCGCGGTGAATGTATCGGCGATCGAATTCGCCCGCGTCGACGTCGCCCAGGAAATCGACCGCGTGATCAAGGCCTACGGACTGCGCCGTGGCGCGCTGCACGTGGAGCTGACCGAAAGCAGCTTCATGCACCAGCCCGAACGAGCGTTGCGGGCCATGCGCGACTTGCAGGCCCTGGGCGTGCCCGTGGCGCTGGATGATTTCGGCACCGGGTTCTCGAGCCTTGCGTACCTGCGCAGCCTGCCGATCAACACGCTGAAGATCGACCGGGTGTTCGTCACCGACGTCACCACCAATGCGCGATCGGCGGCGATCTGCCTGGCGCTGATCGCACTAAGCCATAGCCTTGACCTTACCGTGGTCGCCGAGGGCGTCGAAACCGCCGAGCAACTGGCATGGCTGAAGACCCATCAATGCGACTTCGTGCAAGGCTACCTGGTGTCACCTCCACTGCCGATGGATGCCATGGTCAAGCAGCTTGGATCCAGCACGCCGGGTGCCATCAGCTAGCCCGCTCCGTGCCCTCGAATTGCCCTGAGCGCGTCGCTATCCTTGCCCGTTGCCGCAAGGGGAAATTTTGTGCACCGGTTACCAGGACTTGACCTATTACGCGCGGTGGCGATCCTGTCGGTCGTGTGTACCCATTCCTGGCTCGCCGGGGGCATGGGCGATGGTTTTGGATGGATCACGACCTATGGATGGATGGGGGTCGATCTATTCTTTGTCCTGAGCGGCTACCTGATCGGCCGGCAACTCCTGGCCCGGTTCCAGCGCGATGGCCAGCTCAACCTCAAGGCCTTCTACCGGCAACGCGCCTACCGCATCCTGCCGGCCTACCTGATCGTTGTGGCGTTCTATTTCTGCTTCCCTTCGCTGCGTGAAACACCTGCCATCCAGCCGCTCTGGCAGTTCCTGACCTTCACCATGAACCTGTTCGTGGTCCAGGACTCAGGCCATGCGTTTTCATCCGCGTGGTCACTCTGCGTGGAAGAGCACTTCTACCTGATATTCCCGTTGGCGGTTTTGGCCATGGCACCCCACGCCAACGTGCGCCGCGTCGCCAGCATCATCCTGGGGCTATGCATTGCCGGCATGATCTGGCGAGGATTCGCCTGGTGGCAGTCAGCCGTACCCTCGGCCGAGGCCGGCGGCGTATGGGAGATGAATATCCGACGCTACATGGAGATGGTGTACTACCCAACGTACGCACGGCTGGATGGCCTGCTGGCAGGCATCACGCTTGCCATCATCAGCGTGCATCGGAAGGCGTGGTGGGAACGTGTCCAGCAACGTCCGAACGCGCTTGCCCTCGCGGGCGCGGGCGTGGTCGGGATCTCGACATGGATCTTCGGCGATATCCTGACATTCAGCGCGTGCGTCGTCGGTTTTCCGCTACTGTCGATCGGATTGGCTCTGCTGGTAGCGGCCGGAGCGGCGCCAGGTGGAGTGCTTGCGAACGTGCGCGTGCCGGGCGCGGCTTGGATCGCGGCGGTGTCATACAGCCTGTACCTCAGCCACAAGGCCGTGCTCAGCCTCGCCTTCAAGCACCTGCCAGCGGTCCTTACCCAGCATGGCGTCCTGACCTTCGCCTGCTGCCTGCTCGCCGCGCTATGCGTCGCCGCCCTCCTTCACTATCTGGTTGAACGTCCTTTCCTACGTCTACGCGACCGAAAGGCGCGCTCATCGCTGGCTCCAGCGGCGGCTTAGGGAAAAGACAGCGCGTGCGCCGGTACTTTCGGCACTCCGGGCACCCCGCCTTCAGGGCAATACTTGCGCTGCAGGCGTGCGTCGCCACGCCATTGACCGGGGTCGGGAATGGCAGCACTGGACGATATCAAGGTGCACGTAAGGCTCAAGTTGTCCGCGTTATGGACAGCCTTGATGTTCTGCTACATCTACGGCGATTACTTCGGGCTGTACGTGCCGGGCAAGTTAAAAGGCATGCTCGGCGGCGAGGGCCCGATCGGGCCTACGAGCGAAGCCACGCTGGTGGCGACCGCATTGCTGCTTGCCGTGCCCGGGCTGATGGTGGCGTTGTGCATGCTGTTGCCATCCAGGGCATGCCGATGGACGAACGTCGTGCTGGGACTGTTCTATACAGCCATCATGCTGCTGACGATGCCAGGCGCCTGGTGGTTCTACCTGACGCTTGGCGTGATCGAGATAGCGGTATCGATGCTGATCGTCGTGCTCGCGTGGCGATGGCCGCGAGGAGGCTAAGCCTCGTTCAAAAGTCCGTTTTGCCGAATCGCGGGACGCCTTTGTTCTGGCCGGGCGGATCGAGCGTGGATAGATCCAGTTCGATCGGATCGCCAATCCATGTTGCCAGGGTCGTGTGGTCGGCCAGGTCGTCGTCGGTAAGAGGATGGACCAGCGAGGTGAGGCCCGAACCCTCGAGGATCTCCAGCACCGTCGGCAGCGCACGCTTGAGATAGTGGAACTCGAACTGGGAGATGGGATGGGGACCTGCTTTTCCGTCTCGGAGTTGACCGACGAACAGGAGCCCGGGCATTTCACCGGTCTGCTTCGTCGCGATCAGGCGAAGACGCAGCGCATCGGCCTGTTCGCGTTGCCCAGGCTGATAGTAGACATGCGCGTGGTAAGGGGCATTGGCATCGTTCATTCCACGTCCTTCGCATCGCCTGGATTCAAGGACCCCATGATGCACATGGACGGTCGATGGATAAACATGGCATATTTTCACTCATTCAAAACCCCCGGGTTTTAAGTGTGAACAAGCTTGCCAGCATGGAGATGTTTGTACGGGTGGTGGACCTTGGCAGTTTCAGCGCCGCCGCGGACGCCTGCGGTGTGTCGCCGACCATGGTGGCCAAGCACATCCGTGAAATCGAAGCGCGCCTGGGCGCACGCGTCCTGCATCGCACGACGCGCCGGCAGACACTCTCGGACGTGGGAAAGCTTTACTATGATCGATGCAAGCAGGCCCTGGCCAGCATCGAGTTCGCCGAGGCGAGCGCATCGGAATTGCAGGCGAGCCCGCGGGGGTTGCTCCGGATGGTCGCGCCGGTGAGTTTCGGAACACACAGTCTGGTGCCGGCCATTGGCCAGTACATGGCGGAACATCTGGATGTGACCATCGAACTCACCCTCGATAACGGCCGTCCGCGCCTGCTGGACGATGGTTACGATGTAGGCGTACTGGTGGGCGAGCCGGACGATACAAACTTGGTCGCACGGCCGCTCAGGCCCTATCGGCGGATACTCGCCGCAGCACCGTCCTATCTGGCGAAGCGAGGGCAACCCACGCATCCGCGGGAACTGGCTGAACACGACTGCCTGGGTCCTTCGTATTGGCGTCGATACGACCACTGGCGCCTCGTTGGGCCCGAAGGCGAATCGTGCCAAGTGGCCGTGCAGGGGCGTTTCTCCGCCAACCAGGGCAACACCCTCCGCATGGCAGCCCTCAATGGCATGGGCATCGCCTTGCAGCCGGAAGCCGTGCTGGCCGACGACCTTGCCGCCGGCAGGCTGGTGCCGGTGCTGCCCGCATGGTCGCTTATGCCCTCTCCCATGTACCTGGTCTACGCCTCCGATCGCCATCCCACGGCGAAGCTGCGCACGGTGATCGATTTCCTTCTGGAGAGATTTGGCGTGGCGTCCTGAGCCTGCGGATTGGCCTATGATCGAGGCCACCGGCTACCGGAATCGCACCATGAAGCGACTTGCCGCACTGCTGATAGCCAGCGCGATGCTCCAGGCGCCGGTGGCCTCATCCCAGGAAATGCACTCGCATCCGGCACCGGAGAAGCTGGGCAAGGTGAGCTTCGCAACGTCATGCGCGCCGAAGGTCGCCCACGATTTCGAGCGTGCTGTCGCCCTGCTTCATTCGTTTGCCTATACCGCTTCGGAAAAGGCCTTCAACGATGTCGCCTTGGCGGATCCCACCTGTGCCATGGCGCACTGGGGCGTGGCGATGTCTTATTTCCATGAACTTTGGAGCCCGCCGGAGCCTGATGAGCTCGCCAAGGGCGAAGCGGAAGCCGAAAAAGCCAGCCACTTGCCAGTCCGGACCGAGCGCGAACGCCTTTTCATCGCGGCTATCAATGCGTACTACCGCGATGCCGATCATGTACCGCCTGCCGCCCGGGCCAAGGCCTATGAAACGGCGATGGCCGCGGCCGCCAAGCGCTTTCCGGCGGACACCGAGGTACAGGTGTTCTATGGACTTTCACTGGTGGCGACGGCGTCGCCGCTGGACAAATCGCACGCCAACCAGAAGCGCGCGGGAGCCATTCTGGAACCGATCTATCGCGATCATCCCGATCACCCGGGCGTCGCCCATTATCTGATCCACACCTACGACAGCACGGAACTGGCGCCACGCGGATTGGCCGCGGCACGCGCCTATTCGAAGATCGCCCCTTCCGCGCCGCATGCCCTGCACATGCCATCGCACATTTTCACGCGGCTGGGCCTGTGGGACGAATCCATCGAATCGAACGTGGCGGCGCGCGCAGCGGCGCACCGCCAGGGCGACTTCGGCGAGGAACTGCATGCGATGGATTACCTCACATATGCCTATCTCCAGCGTGGCAGGCGCGCCGATGCCGAAGCCGTGGTGCAGTCGATGTCGACCATGGGCGTCCAGGCTGGGAGTGACTTCAAGGCAGGTTACGCGGCCACCGCCATGCCGGTCCGCCTGGCCATGGAGGGGCGTCAATGGGACGTAGCGTCGAAGCTGCAACCGGAAACAAGCTCATCCCCTGAAGTGGCTGCCATCGTCTATTGGGCGCGCGCCGTTGGCCACGCGCGCTCGGGCCACCCGCAAGACGCCGATCCCGATATTGCAAAACTCGAAACCTGCCGGCAGCAATTGACGGCCAGTGGAAAGACCTACTGGGCGACCCAGGCCGAGATCCTTGCGAAAGAAAGCAAGGCCTGGCAGTTGGCAGCGCAATCGCACCCCGACCAAGCCATCGAAGCGCTTCGGCTGGCCGCCGACCAGGAAGACGGCATCGAGAAACTCCCACTGACGCCGGGGCCGATCATTCCCGCCCGCGAACAGCTTGGCGACTTGCTGCTGGCAACGCATCGGCCCAAGGAAGCGCTTGAAGCCTATCGCGTTGCATTGGCTTCGGCGCCCGCCCGGCGCGGGGCGCTTAGCGGCGCGGCCCAGGCGGCCGATGCCGTGGGCGACGCCCGGACAGCCGGCCAGATGCGGGCGCTCCTGGCGAAGTGAGGGCGCGGAAGCTATTCGACCCCACTTTTCCGGCGGCATTGCCAGGCTGGCCGCCTGCGGTTGCGGCCTCGGTCATGGTTGCTTGATGTCGATCCTGCGGCCAGTGGCCGAATCCTGGAATACCTCGCGCTTGGCCTCCCACTGGCCCAGGCGTTTCTCCGCCTCGACATAGATCGTGCCCTTGCCGTGCGGGCCCTCAAGCTCGAAGGAGAGATCTGCCCGCCCATCGGGACCGCTGACCTGGATGCTGCCCATCGGCGTGTCTGCCGACATCGGCTCGCCGACGATCTGCACAACTTCCGCATTGGCCTGGGCATTGGCAAGAGCCACCTGATACGCACCGGAGCTCTTCATTCCGTGGGTGATGGTCAGGAACATCCCGCCCACCAGAAGCGGCAGCAACACCCATGCCGCGACGCCCCACCTGGCCCACGTACGCTGGGTGGCCCTGAACTGTTCGACGCTGTCCCAGTGCCTGTTCCGCCAGGCCCAGGCACTACCCCTGGCACCCAGCACGAACATCATGACGAAGCCGACCAGCGGGATGAAGACTAGCAGGGCGATCATCGTGCTGTTGCCGATGCCCCAGATCCAGTTCAGCAGGAACGCTCCCCAGTTCCAGCGATCGACTTCCGACGGTACTTCAGACGACGCACCGCGTCCGGACGTATTCTCCATGCCCCACCCCTATTCCCTTGGTCAGGAATGAGTGTCGCGCAAGGCCTCGCCGCGCGGCAAGCACGCAGGATTTCACGATGTACCGAATTCCATGGCAAATCCATTCCGCCAGCTCGGTACGCTGGGCATCCAGTTGAACACCCGCTTGAAGCGCGCATTGGAGCCGCCGCGTATTTCAAGCATCATCGCGCGAATGTGCGCGGGCAGGATCACACGTGCAAGCCACGCGGGGACATGCCTCGGCGCAGGCGCTCCCATGGCATGCGCCAATGCAGGAAGCCACGCGGACACCGGCGCCGGATCGTCGTCCACCACATTGAAGATGCCTCGTGCGTCGCCCTCCACCGCTGCACAGGTAGCGGTGGCGACATCGTCCGTATGGATGAACGACCAGACGCCGGTACCGTCACCAACCAGAGGGAACCTGCGCATGCGCACCTGTTCGGCCAGATGGCCACCTCTTGCTAGTTGCGTCCCGGGACCATAGAAACCACCGTAGCGCAGCACGACGCCCTGAATGTCGTGCGCACCGGCAACGGTTTCCTCAAGGTAGCGCAACGCATCGAGCGTTCGCGCCATGGCTGGCAAGGGATGGGGATCGAGCGGATCGTCTTCGTCCTTGACCATCGCACCCGTGCGTGCGTTCGGCCATCCGCAATAACCCTGGGCCACGATGCGGCGCACGCCATGGATGCGTGCCGCTTCCATGAGGATGTCCGTACCGACGGTTCGGAGCCTGTTGGTCGCGTGGAAATCGTGATCGAAGCGCAGCAGGCTGGAATGTTGTGGCAACGCGGTCATTTGATGCACGATCACCTCGGGGCGGAAGGCAGCCACGGCCGCGACCACCGCTTTCGGGTCCAGTGCATCGACGGCAACGGGCTGGCCACCCAACATGCCAACATCCTCGGGATTGCGCGCCATGCCGGCGACCACATGCCCTCGCCTTGCCAACACCGGAATCAAGGCGCGGCCCGCCGCACCCGTCGCGCCTGCCACCAGTACCCTCATGCCTGCACACTCCGCCAGGTGTCCTCCGCATCGCGTTCCAGGTACGTGGGGCGGATGCCGAACGGCTCGGGCGTCACGCCCTTGATCCATAGCGCCATGCGTTCGATGCGAACCTCGACGAATGCGACGTTGGCCTGGTCCTCGGGACTTGGAAAATACGCCGCATAGGCATCCTTCCAGTAACGCCGTACGTCTTCGAAGCCGCCCAGGAGGCCCGCGCTTCCGGTGAGCCAGGCAAAAGCCTGTTTGGCATCGTCCTGGACAATGAGCCCAATGGTTTCCGAGCGCAGGATCTCCGCCGCCTTCTTCGAGCGCATGTCGGTGACGAAGCGGATGACCCAGGCATGCTGGTCGTGGTGATGAAGGATCCGCCCCATCGGCCTGGCATTTGTGCCGTCGAGCGCATCGGTAGTGACCAGCCAGCAGAACGGGACACTGGCCACGAGCTGCGCGGCTCCTTCCAGGTAACCCCGAGCCTCGTCGGCGCACAGGGCTTGCTGCGGGTCAGGCATGACATTCCTCCGGCGTGAACGACGTGGGATGGGCTGCTCCGCGGATACTACGCCCATCTAGACTCATTCGTCTAGACTTGCTAGTCTATAATCATGGCACGCACCTTGTTCGACTCTGCCGCATTCGTCGGCGCTGCCCGCGAGATTGCCGCAACCCATGGTCCAGGTGCGGTAACGGTGGACGCGGTGATAGCCCATGCCCAGGCACCCAAAGGCTCGTTCTACCACCGTTTCGCTTCGCGCGATGCATTGCTTGGCCAGCTATGGCTGCAGACGGTGCTGGCCTACCAGGAAGGTTTCGTCGCGGCTATCGAAGCAGGCGATGGCCTGGGCGCCGCGCTGCACACACCCTCATGGGCACGTGCACACCTTGAAGACGCCCGCGTGCTGCTGCTCCACGGACGCGGCGATTTCGTGCAGGGCGAGTGGCCCGATGCGCTGCGGCAAGGCGTGGCGGAGCAGAGCCGGCGCATGGAAGGCTGCCTGAAGACCTTCGCACGCCAATACTTTGGGGGAGCCCGCGCACCAGACATTCGAAGGGCGCAGTTCGTCCTGCTTGAAGTACCGGTGGCCGCAGTGAAGTCGCACCTGCAGAAAGGTGAGCGGCCACCGGCGCTTGTCGATGACCTCATCACCCTAACGTTCAACGCCATCGTGCCTTAGCCGGAAACCAGCTTCAATCCGATGACTCCCGCAAGAATCAGCCCGATGCAGGCAAGGCGCGCGGCGGAGAAAGAATCGCCCATCAGCCACATGCCGAGGATCGCCGTGCCGGCCGCGCCGATCCCCGTCCATACGGCGTAGCCGGTTCCCACCGGCAGCGTGCGCAGCGACAACGAAAGAAGGATGACGCTCGACACTCCTGTAAGCACCGTGATCAACGCGGGAACCCATCGGGTGAAACCCAGGGAAGCCTTCATGCTCAGCGCGAAGACAATCTCGAGCAATCCAGCACTCGTCAGCAGCAGCCAGGCCATGGTCCTCAGCTCCTGACTGCAGCGGGCGGTGAGCGGAAAGCGATGCCGAAGCGGTTGAAGGCATTCATCAAGCCGATCGCGTAGGTCAGGTCGGCGAGCTCCCGCTCGCTGAATTCAGCGGCGGCCGCGGCATAGTCGGCATCCGGGACATGGGTGTCGGCAACGCACGTCACCGATTCCGCCCAGGCCAGGGCGGCTCGTTCGCGCTGCGTGAATAGCTTGCCTGCGTCGTGCCATACCGGAACCAGGGCGAGTTTCTCCACCGGCATGTTTACCTTCATCAGGTCACGGGTGTGCATGTCGATGCAGAAGGCGCAGCCGTTGATCTGCGAAATGCGCAGGTAGACGAGGTCGACCAGTTCTTTGGCAAGGCTCGCCTTGTAAAAGGCGGCATGCACGCCGAGGAAGGCGGCGAAGCCTTCGGGCGAGGCCTTGGTGTAGTCGATGCGATGATTCATGACGAATTCCTGTATGGGTGACTGGAGGTCGTCATGGTCGCGGATCTTGGTCTACTTAATCAGTCCAAGATACGTAATTCATACTAGGCCATAAGCAGGTCGCGATTCGTCACCTGAGCCTGGCGATGCGAGCTCCGAGCGCCCGTGCAACGTCACGCGATGTCACGTTCGTGAAGTTCACCAGCAAGGCGGCTGGGCCATCGCCGCGTACCGACCAATCGGTAAGCGCTTCGCCATAAAGGCCATCGTCGCGCATGCGCGCGACAAGCCGCCGGTCCGACCAGCGGCCCGGGAAACGCAAGATCAGATGCATGCCGCCGGGTTGCGCATCGATACGCACGCTGGCGCCCAGCGCATCACGCAGCCCGACGACCGTGAACTCCCTGCGCTGGGCGTAGCATTTGCGCATCCTCTGGATATGCCGTGCGAAATGACCTTCCGTGATGAAGGCGGTCACGATGGACTGGGTGAGTTCCGGTGCATCGCCGGCGAATATCTGGAAGACGTGTTCGAAGCGTTCGACCAGGCCGAGCGGCACCACGACATATGCCAGACGAAGCGAAGGAAAGAGCACCTTGCTGAAGGTTCCGGCGTAGATCACGCGCCCGTCCCTGTCGAGGCTTTTCAGGGCCGGGAGCGGACGGCTCACGTACCTGTATTCGCCGTCGTAGTCATCTTCCACGATCCAACCGCCGTTGCCCAAGGCCCAGTCCAGCAGCGCCAGGCGCCGAGGCAACGACAAGGACACGCCCAGCGGGCTTTGGTGGGCGGGCGTCACCACGGCCAGCCTCGCCTTAGGTGCCAGGCGCAAGCCTTCGGGAACGACGATGCCCTCGCCGTCCACCGGCACCGGGACAACTTCAGTGCCCATCTCGGCGAGAATACCGCGCGCCGGAGGGTAGCCCGGGTCCTCGACCCAGGCGCAATCGTCCGCCTTCAGGACCGAACGTGCTACCAGCGTCAACGTCTGCCGGTAGCCGGATGTAACGAAGACCTGCGACGGCGTGCAATCGATGCCTCGGGATACGCGCAGGTAGGTCGCTATCTCCTCGCGCAGTGCGGGAAGCCCGAAAACCGAAGGCTGGGCCATATCGGCGTGCTGCATGGCACGTGCACGGCGGGCACCGAGGCGCGCCCATATCTTGCGCGGAAAACAGTCGAGCGCCGGCAGGCCCATTTGCAACGGGAGTATGGAATCGGGCCGATATGAGAGAGTGGCGGTGTCGCTGCGAAGACGCGGTGCCGTTACCGGAGCCCGGGGCTTGATACCGGGCGTGACGATGGTACCGGCCTGGCCACGCGCCTGGAGATAGCCCTCGGCCGCAAGCAGGCCATATGCCGCATCGATCGTTCCACGTGCCAGGCCAAGCTCCGCCGTGAGTGCCCGCGCGGACGGAACGCGATCCCCCGGTTTGAGCACCCCACTGGCAATGGCGCGCCGAATGCGGTCATAGATCTGCCTGTACAGCGGACTCGATGCCGCCGGGTCCAGCACGAAAAGCTTGGACTTCGAGATGGCCATGGCTTAGTTCGTTTGTCCATTCTTGGACTGATTGTATAGACCATACACGACTAAGCTGCCAGGTATCGCATCAAGCTCCGGAGCACCCGAATATGAAAATCCTTCATGTCAGTAGCAGCCCGCATGGGCAGTCCGCCGAGAGTTATCGGCTCTCAAGCAAGATCGTCGAGCACCTGCTTGCGAACCATCCGGGTGCAACGGTCGTCGATCGCGAACTCGGCGGTGGTGCGGTACCCCATATCGATCACCCCTACGCGCTCGCCCAGCATGCCGCGATGGGCCACGCCGCGGGCGAGGGTTCAATTGCCATCTCAGACAAGTTGATCGAGGAACTGGAAGCGGCCGATGTCGTCGTCATCGGTACGCCCATCCACAACATGGGGCTGCCTTCCGCACTGAAGGCCTGGATCGACCATGTCGTGCGGGCGGGGCGCACGTTCGACATCACGCCGCAGGGCAAGGTCGGCACGCTACGCGATCGACCTGTCTACATTGCGGTGGCTTCCGGTGGACGGTTCACCGGCGAGCACGTCCGCCAGCCCGATTTCCTGACGCCGTATCTTGTCTTCGTCCTGGGCATGGTCGGGCTGCACGACCTGACGTTCTTTACAGTGGAGGGTACGGTTGCGCCTGCGGACGTCCTCACCGCGACGCGCGAGAAAACCGACCGCGCCCTGCGCGAGCACTTCGCACCGACCCACGCCTGAGGCCATGGCTGCTCGTCCTAGGCGGACGGCTTTGCGAGTCCTAGCTTTCGCCAGCAGGAAGCATCTGGATCAACGGCTGGCTCTCTTCCTCCAGCAGGTAATTGGCAATGAAGGTCGCCGGTCCTCCCACGGGGTCAAAGTGCTCGATCACGGTGTTGGCGGGCTCGAAAATGGCCGAGCCCGCGGGATATTCCCTGGCCGGCTGACCTTGCACCTGGAACAGGATGGTTCCCTTCGCCACATAACAGATGACGTTGGCCGGATGCTTGTGGCGCCCCGTGGGCTGACCTTCGGCCAGGGTAATTTCCTTGACCTCGACCCGGCCCACCCGGGTTCCCGCGGCCAGCGGTGCTGTCAGCAACGGCTTGCGCACGATGTCGCCTGTCCCGGCCGCCGCGGGGCCTGCGGCTCCGCACGCAGCGCACGCCGCGGCCATCAGCAAGGCACCCTTGCCTGCGATCTTCTTCATGACCCACCTCTTTGCTATCGTCGGCGGACACCGCGTCGCGCCTTGCAGGAATAAGTCTGCGCCTGGGTACGGCCGCGATAAATGCCCCGCAGGGGAATGCAACGTTGCAGGTGACGCAATGAAGTCGGACCGGTTCGTGCAGCTGATGCATTTCGTCGAGGTGGCGCGCCAGCGTGGCTTTACCCAGGCGGCCGGCGTGCTTGGCGTGAGTGCGTCGTCGGTAAGCCGAAGCGTGTCCCGCCTGGAAGAGCGCTTGGGCGTGCGCCTGGTGCAGCGTACCAGCCGCTCGGTCAGCCTGACCGAAGCCGGCCAGGCCTACTTCACGCGGTGCGAAGCGCTGCTGGCGCAACTCGACGCGGCCGACGCCATGGCGGATAACGCCAGCCAGGAGATGTCCGGGCGCATACGGCTTAGCGTGCCCACCGGCCTCACCGATGCGCGCGTGATGCCGGCACTGGCCACCTTCATGACCGACCACCCGCGCATCCAGGTGGAACTGTTCGCGGGTAACCGCTACGTGGACCTGATCGACGAGGGTTACGACCTCGCCATCCGCGTGGGCGACCTGTCCGAGTCCGAGCAGGTCGCGCGCCGCATCGGTGAGAATCGTCGCGTCCTGGTGGCAACGCCACGATACCTCGATGCCTACGAGTCCCCGGCAAAGCCAGCCGACCTCGCCGACCATGCGGGTCTACAATTGGGCAACGCCCCGCCCGCGTCCGCTTGGACTTTTCGACAGGGATCGCACGAAGTACGCGTGCAACCGCGAAGCAGCCTGCTGTGCAACCACGCTGCGGCAATCCGGCTGGCCGCCCTGGCGCACCTTGGCGTGGCCGTCCTTCCCGACGTGCTTATCGATGAAGACATACGGCAAGGCGCACTGGTACGGCTGCTACCTCGCTGGACGCTACCGGCACAACCCATCCACGCGCTTTTTCCTTCCAACCGGCACATCCCGGCGAAGGTGCGTCTGCTGGTGGATCATCTGGCGTCCGTGCTGAAACACGACGAGCGGTAGGGCGGACAGCATCGGCTACTACGTCTCCGACCTTTCAATCTTGGTACGCGGGAGATCTTCATGTAACACGATGCCGATCTGATTTGTAAGGCCATGCCTAGCGATCGCGATATCAGGACGACGGTCACAACGTTTGCCCTGCCCTCCTTCCTAAGGTTGAACGCGAACGACGCATACACCGCAGTCGTCGTAAACCAGAAGGATATGGAAATGAAGATACAACATATCGCGTTGGCCATTGCACTCGCAGCATCTGGTTCAACCGGGGTCATGGCACTCGAGCCAGACCCGACACCATCGCACCTCGAATCTGCCTCGACGGATCTAAATACTGCATTGATCAGGTCAAAATCGGAGTTGAACGCATTTGTGGCTACCGGCTTTCAGGCATCGCCATTGAACGATTTGAGTCCAGCGGACCGAAGCTTGTTTATCAACAGCCTTACCTTCAACGAAAAAGGACTGACAGGGTTTCGCTTCGATGTTCTCTCATCGTTAAGTCCTACCGCGGCCTATCGCTTGCTTTCACTGTTTGGCGCGCAGAAATACACCTCACAGCTGGATCTCCCCAAGCAAGGGAGAACTTCCCTCGATGAGGCGATCATGTCACAACAACAAACTCTCGAGATTGTACGGGGTCACAGGTGCGAAACACGGGCGACTTGTCGCCAGGATAGTTCTGCCGCCTGCACGGAGAACTGCTAGCAGTCCGCGAGTGACAATCGCCAACTTGAAGACAAGGCAAGGAAAGCCAGCAATGTTCCCATCGTTCAAGGTTGCCGTACTGGCCGCGTTGGTGGGTTATCCATCCTTGCCCTTGTCGCCACAGGATCGTTACTCGGAGTTCGACGCAGTCATTCGCAGCACACGCGAAGTAAGCCGGCATACCCGCGCGCGACAAATTGCAGATACTTATGATCAGCAGTTCTCGCAGAACAGCCGGCTTACACCCTTGAATTCGCTACCGTCTTCCGACGTCGTTGCTTTATTCCGCGCTGCCAGTGATGCAGCTGCCATCACAAAACGACCATCCGACGCAAAGGACATGGCCATATACCTGGCTGAACTCGAAGCGCGTGGCCTAGCAAACATGACGAAGATCCAGGATACCTATGGCGCATTGCTCGAAACGAGATCATTTCGAGCAGCCAGCGAGTTCTACCGCCTTCGAAGTCCCGTGGGTTGGGGTGAAATGGTTTCCCTATCCCCGACCTCACATCGTTCCACCACCGGTTACGATCTGCTGGTGATCCCCGAACATGGTTCGGAACTTGGTTTCTCCTCCCTGGATCTGCACAAGGTGAGCCAGGTGGTGGTCATTGCGCATCCAGGATGCGGCTATACAAGACGTGCAGCCACCGACATCGAACAAGACCAGACGATGCGCGCACTATTCAGCAAGCACTCCACATGGCTATCCGCCGGCAGCCGCTTCATTGGGCTGAGTGATTTCAGGACATGGAATCGCGAGCATCCAGACCTGCGCATGTCAATCGCCTACGCCCCCCTTCAATGGGCAGACGTCGACTTCTGGGATTCACCGACCTTCCTGTTTTACAAGGAGGGCCGGCTCGTCCAGAGGGTCGTGGGCTGGCCAACAGGCGGACGTCTTGGCGAACTCGAAGCGGCGGCCCGGAAGGCTGGCCTGTTAAAGCCGCCTACGATCGGGCAATAAGATCTGGATGGCGGACCTGCCCTTCCCCACGCACCACGAACCGCTCGATCGTGAGCGACTCAGCACCCATCGGACCGTAGGCGTGCAAACGGGTGGTGGAGATGCCGATCTCAGCGCCCAAGCCCAGCTCGCCGCCGTCACTGAAGCGGGAGGAGGCGTTGATCATCACCACGGCCGAGCGCAGGGCCGCGATGAAACGGTCGGCGGTGGTGGTGTCGCGCGTGGCGATGACCTCGGTGTGGTCGGAGCCGAAGCGGCGGATGTGCGCGATGGCGTCTTCCAGGCCGTCGACCACGCGCACCGCGATGATCAGGTCGAGGAATTCGGCGGCGTAGTCGTCGTCGGTGGCGTTGGTCATGGCGGTGATGGCGCGCGATCGGTCGCAACCGCGCCACTCAACCTGGGGTAACGCCGCCACGGCCTGAGGCAGGAACTGCGTGGCCACGTCGGCATCCACCAGCAGCGTTTCCAGGGCATTGCATACGCCAGGGCGGCTCGCCTTGCCATCGACCAGCAGACGCAGGGCAAGGTCGAGGTCCGCGGCGCTGTCCACGTACAGGTGGCATACGCCCTTGTAGTGCTTGATCACCGGTACGCGGGCGTACTCGGCGACGAAGCGGATCAGGCCTTCGCCGCCTCGCGGAATGGCAAGATCGATGACATCGGTGAGCTGCAGCAACTGCACCATGGCGTCACGTGAGAGATCTTCCACCACGCTTACGGCGGCAGCGGGCAAGCTGTGGGCTTCCAGCGCGGTGGCAATCGCGCGGGCTATGGCCGCATTCGAATGGGCCGCTTCCGAGCCGCCACGCAACATCACGCTATTGCCCGCCATCAGGCACAGTGCGGCGGCATCGGCGGTGACGTTGGGGCGGGCTTCGTAGATCATCGCGATGGTGCCCAGTGGCACGCGCACGCGCTCCACCACAATGCCGTTGGGGCGGGTCTCGCGGCGCGTCACCACGCCCACCGGGTCGGGCAAGGTCGCCACCTCGCGCACGCCCTTGGCCATGGCCTGGATCCGGGCGTCGTCCAGGCGCAGGCGGTCGAGCATGGCCGTGGCGATGCCCCGGGCTTGCGCGGCCTCGGTATCCAGCGCGTTCGCCGCCAGTATGTCCGCGCTGGCGGCCACGATCGCACCGGCCATGGCGTGCAGCAATCGGCGGCGCGCATCACCGTCCAGCGCGGCGACCGCGGACGATGCGTCCCTGCAAGCCAATGCCTGTTCGACGATGCCCTTCATGCGATCTCCTTCGCCATCACCATGTCGTCGCGATGCACGACGGATTCGCCATAGCTATAGCCGAGCACCCCATCGATATCACGGGTATGCCGGCCGGCGATGCGGCGGATGTCGGTGGCTGCATATTGGGTGATGCCACGGGCGATGCGCACGCCATCATGGTGGATGTCCACCATGTCGCCGCGGCTGAATTCCCCGCGCGCGGAAGTAATGCCGCCCGGCAACAGCGAAGCACCTCGACCGGTGATCGCCGCGGCGGCGCCCGCATCCACATCGATGCCACCGTCCACGGCCGGCGCATGGCGCAGCCAGTACTTGCGTGCGGCCAGGCGCGAGCCTGCGGCATGCAACCAGGTGCCGCGGAAGCGCTGCTGGGCAAGCAGGCGAACGGTATCGGCGTCGCTGCCGTCGAAGAGGATGGTGGCGATCCCGGCGCTGGCCGCCTTCTGCGCCGCCTGCAACTTGGTGACCATGCCGCCGATACCCGCAGCGGAGCCCGCGCCACCGGCCATGCGCAGGATGTCCACGGAGATCGCCTCCACGTCGTCCACGGGCCGTGCTTCCGGATCGCGCGGGTGGGCCGAATACAGGCCGCCGATGTCGGTGGCGATCAGTAGCAGGTCGGCGTCCACCAGCGCCGCCACGGTGGCGGCCAGGTTGTCGTTGTCGCCAAGCTTCAATTCCTCCACCGCCACGGTGTCGTTCTCGTTCACCACCGGCAAGGCACCGATGGCCAGGAGCTCGGTGAGCGTGGCGCGGGCGTTGAGGTAGCGGCGGCGGTTGCGCAGGTCGTCGTGGGTCAACAGCACCTGGGCCACGGGACGATCGAAGAAACGTTGCCACAGGGCCATCAGCGAGGCCTGGCCAAGCGCCGCCAGGGCCTGCCGCGCGGCAAGCGGAGCGTGCTCACCCACGGCCTTGCCAGCCACGGCGCGACCGGCCGCCACGGCTCCGGAGGAGACGATCACCACGTCGCGCCCCATCGCATGGCAGGCGGAAACGAAATGGGCCAGGCCCAGAGCGTGCCTTGGCGTGACGCCACCGTCGGGCGCCGCCAGCAGGCTGCTGCCGACCTTCAGCACGGCGCGGCGCCAGGGCGGCAATGCGCGTTCGCTGAAGGCCGATGCCATGGCCGCCTAGCCTGCCAGTGCGTCGAGGCGGGCGCGGAGTTCCTCCAGGCCCAGCGCATGCCCCGCGCCGGGCGACACGCGCGCGGCGAGGCTGGATTCGGGGCTCCTGCCCTCGCCCGCCGACGCAGCCGTTTCGGCAGCGGCGCGGTAGGCATCGCGGAACGGCACGCCGGCGGCGGCCTGCTCGATGGCCACATCGGTGGCATACATCGCAGGCTCGATCGCCGCGCGCATGCGCTCGGCCTTCCATGTCATGCGGGCCAGCATGTCCGGCACCAATTCCAGTGCTGACAACCCATGGGTGAAGCCATGGAACAGCGAGCCCTTGGAGAATTGCAGGTCGCGCTGGTAGCCGGACGGGAGCGACAACAGCTGTTCGATCTCGGTGCGCGCGGCGGCGACCGTGGCGTAGCTGGCGCGCAGCAGCTCCACGACGTCGGGGTTGCGCTTGTTCGGCATGATCGACGAACCGGTGGTGTATTCCCCGGGCAGGGAAACGAAGTCGAACTCGGCCGTGGTGAACAGCGAGAGATCCCAGGCCAGGCGGCGAAGGTCCAGCAGCGAGGACGTCATCGCTTCCAGCGCGGCCATCTCGAACTTGCCGCGCGACAGCTGCGCGTAGATCGGCGACACCTGCATGCGGCCGAAGCCGAGTGCGGTGGTGGTGTATTGACGATCCAGCGGCAGGTTCACGCCATAGCCCGCGGCGGTGCCGAGCGGATTGGCGTCGATCCAGTCGGCGGTGGCGCGCGCGCGGACGGCGTTGTCGATGAAGCCTTCGGCGAAGCCCGCGAACCACATGGCCGTGGATGACACCACGGCCCGCTGCAGGTGCGTGTAGCCCGGCAGCGGCAGGCTTTCGGCGGCCGCGCGATCAAGGCAGGTGCGGGCAATGGCGACGTTGAGTGTCGCCAGTTGGGCGAGCTGGTCCTTCAACCACAACCGCGTGGCGACCAGGATCTGGTCATTGCGGCTGCGGCCGGTATGCACGCGGCGACCGGCATCGCCGAGGCGCTCGGTCAGGCGCGCCTCGATAGCCGAGTGGCCGTCCTCGAAGCGGTCGTCCAGCACGAAGCTGCCGCTGCGGAAATCATCGGCCAGCAGGTTGAGCTCACGCGCGATGGCGGCGGCTTCGTCCTGGCTGACCACGCCGATGCGTGCCAGGCCTTGCACATGGGCCTGGCTGGCCTGGATGTCGTGCAGGAAGAATTCCCGGTCAAGCACGACATCAGCGCCGGCGAGGAATTTCATGATCCGCGCGTCCACCTTGCTATCGGCTTTTTGCCACAGGGGTTGGGCCATGGCGATCAGTCCTTGGGAATGGCGGTGAACTCGTCGAAGCCGAGCACATGGTTGAGGTTCTGCATGGCCTGGGTGGCCGCGCCCTTGAGGAGGTTGTCCAGCGTTGCCACCACCACCACGCGCTTGCCGTCGTTGGACACGGTGAATCCGCCGACTTCCGCGTGGTGCCTGTGGGCGATGCGGCTGACCCATGGCGCTTCATCGAGCACCTTCACCAGTGGCTCGCCGGCATAGCGCTGGCGGAAGCGTGCGGCGATGTCTTCCACCTTCACCGGCCGCGCCACATAGATATTGGTGGTGACGGTCAGGCCACGGAAATGCGGCGCGACGTGGGGCAGGAATTCCACCGGCACGCCCAAGTGGCGGCTGGCTTCGCGCTCGTGCGTGTGGCCGGTGAGCGTGTATGGCATGAGGTTGTCGCGAAGCTTCTCCGGGTCGTTCTTGTCCGAAGGCGTGGTGCCGGCTCCGGAATAGCCCGACACACCGAACGATACCGGCGGCGCGGCCAGCAGATCCTTCAACGGCTCGATCGACAACTGGATGGCCGTGGCGTAGCAACCGGGGTTGCTCACCTTCTTCTGGCCGCGCCAGAGCCCGCGGGTCAATTCCGGCAGGCCGTAATACCACGCTTCGTTGAAGCGGTAATCGGCCGAGAGGTCCACGATCACCGTATCGGGTTTGGCGCCATCGAGTGCCTCGACATACGGCGCCGCCTTGCCATTGGGCAAGGCCAGCACCACGGCGTCGACGCCCTTCGCTGCCACGCCCTCGGCGTCCAGGCTTTCGTAGCGGAGATCGCCGGTGAAGCCGTCGATGTGGTCGGCCACGCGCTGGCCGGCGAGCTCACGCGAGGAGACGAAGGCGAGTTCCAGGCTCGGATGGGCCTGGACCAGGCGGATCAACTCAGCGCCAGTGTGCCCGCGGGCGCCGACGATGCCGATGCTTTTTGCAGTCATGGTTCCACCAGGGTGGCAGGCCGCACGGCGCAATGCGCCACGCAGCGTTCGATATCCGCGAAGTCGTGCATGCCGTACCAGAACACTTTCCAGCGCTCCTGTTTGTAGCAGCCGTCGGATTCGGCGTAATAGAAATGATTGATGGCGTTGCCATGGCGCGAGCGCCAGAACAGGCGCGGGTTTTCATCGCGCATCACCTGCCATACGGCGCGCCCCAGGCCTTCGCCCTGCGCGTCGTCGAGCACGGCGAACTTGTCCAGGTAGGCGTAGCCGTCTTCGTTGGTGAGGATCATCGCGGCGCGGTAATTCTCGCTGACGTAGATGCGGTAAGGCTTGGTGCGCTCGAAGTAATCGGCTACCACCGACCGGCCGAAGCTCGACTCCACCAGGCTGCGCATGCGCTCAAGATCCACGCCCTGCCACGACTCGAACTTAAGCACACGCTCGCCACGGCGCACCAGCGTGCCCGAACCCTTGTGGGTGAAGAGTTCCTTCGCCAGTTCCGAGGGCTGCGTGATCGAGACGCTGGAGGTCAACGGCAGGCCGTCGAGCAGGTCCTTGATCTGCTCGATCTTCAGGCGCATGCCCGAATGCAGCCAGGGCTGCTTCAGCAGCGCTTCGTACTCGGTGGACAGGTTGATCGAATCGATGATCCTGCCTTCGCCATCGAGCAGGCCACCGGTGCCGGTAAGGAAGACGATCTTGTACGGCTGCAGCACGCGTACCAGTTCGTTGGCGGCGAAATCGGCATTGATGTTCAGGATCTGGCCGCTGTCGGTTTCGCCCAGGCTCGCGATCACCGGGATCGAGCCGGCGCGCAGGCTCGCTTCGATCGGCGCCAGGTTGATCTCGCGCACCTTGCCGACCAGGCCGTAGACGTCCTGGTCGAGGAAATCGGAAGCAAACACGCCCGAGGGCACCGAGGTGGCACGGGTGTCGGACTGCTGCAGCGCTTCGACCAGCCGCAGGTTCTGCGCCTGGAACACGCGGCGCACGATGGCCAGCGCTTCGGGCGAGGTGACGCGCAGCCCGCCGACGGTCTGCTTCACGATGCCCGCGGCAGAGAGTTCCTCGTCCAGCTGCGGGCCGGCGCCATGCAGCACGATGGGTGTCAGTCCCACCTGCTGCAGGAAAGCCAGTGACGAGGTGAGCGCGGGCAGATCGTCGCGCAGCACCGCGCCGCCGACCTTCACCACTGCAAAGCGGCTGGCGTCGAGCTGTGAGAAACGCTTCAGGTATTGCTGGATTTCCCGTGCGCTGCCCATGCTCGAGAGCAGGCGCACAATGGTCTTTCGGGTGTGCTTATGCGTTTCCACTGTCCACGATCCTGTAGATGGTGCGGGCATAGTCTTCAAGTTGGGCAAGCGACACCCACTCATCGGCGGTGTGCGCCTGGGCGATATTCCCGGGACCATAGACGAACGAGATGAAGCCGGCGGCGGAGAACAACGCCGCTTCCGTCCAGAAGTCCACGGCATTGCCCACGGGGATGCCAAGCTCATCGGCGATATCGCGCGCGGCCAGCCGGCGTGCCTCGGCGGTAGCGGTGTCGCCGGCGGGAAGCGAGTCGCCGCGGAAGGTCTCGCCATATTCAACGGGCTGCGGTTCGACCAGGGTACGGAAGGCTTCGAGCATGCGGTCCGCGTCCATTGACGGCAACGGACGGAAGCCGAAACGGATGTCGGCGGTAGGGGCGATCATGTTGGCCTTGATGCCACCCTCGACCTTGCCGATGTTGAAGCGCAGACCCGTCAGGCCACCGAAGCGCTCGTGCGACTGCGCCTGCTGGAAATCCAGCGCGGCGGCACCCCAGCGGATGGCCTGGTGCAAGGCGCTGTCGCTGGGCTGCTGGTCGCACGAAGCATGTCCTGCCCGGCCCTTGAACCGCATCTGCACCGAGTGGATGCCGCGGTGGGCCAGCACCGCCTCGCCCTGGGTCGGCTCGGCGACGATCACGGCCTCGTACCGCGGGTTGGATTTCAGGAAGCCCTCGATGCAGCGCGCATCGTTGGCTTCCTCATCCGTGGACAGCAGGATCGCCATGTCGCCCTTCGACGCCCGCGCCACGGCCACAAGGGCCGCCGCGGCACCCTTGATGTCGCAGGCACCCAGGCCCACGGCGCGGTCGTCGGTGACCGTCAAGGTATGCGGATCCTGCGTCCAGTGCGGCGAATCGGGCACCGTATCCAGGTGCACGTTGAACAGATACTTGGGATTTCCCCGCGTGGCGAACAGGGTCACCGCACCCGCGCCGTAGTCGGTCACGGCAACCTCGAAACCCTGCAGCTGCTCGCGCAGGTAATCGAAGATGCCCCCGGTGCCGATCTCGCGTGGCGGATTGCGCGTGTCATGGCTGACCAGCGCACGAAGGTGCCCGAGGGTGGCCTTGAGGAGACCCGCGCTGTCGATGGTGGTATCGGCGGTGCTCATCGGTTCACTTCGGCCCAGAGGGTGGAGCTCATGCCGAAGAGCTTGATGAAGCCTTCGGCTTCGGCCACGCCCCAGTCGGCCGACTGGGCATAGGTGGCGCCCTTGGCGTTCAGGATATGCGGCGAGCGGATTTCCACGGCAGTAACCTGCGCGCCGGAGGTATGCAGCACCACTTCGCCGGTGACGCAGGCCTGGCTGGAAGCCAGGTAGGCTTCAAGGTCCGTCTTGATCGGATCGTGGAAGAAGCCCTCGTACACCACTTCCACCCACTTGCGGGCGACTTCCGGCTTGAAGCGGTTTTGCTGCTTGGTCAGCACGGCTTCTTCCAGTGCGCGATGCGCTGCCAGCAGGCTGACGAGGCCCGGTGCTTCATAGACGATGCGGCCCTTCAGGCCAATGGTGGTGTCGCCGGTGTACATGCCGCGGCCGACGCCGTACGGGGCGAACAGCGCATTCAACTTCGCTAGCAGCTTGGCGCCGGGAAGTTTTTGCCCATCGATGGAAACCGCCTCGCCCTTCTCGAAGCCGATCGTTACCTTCAAGGCTTCCGAAGGCCATTCGGCGCGTGGCTTGCACCAACCGCGGGCGCCCTCGCCCGGTTCCTTCCAGTGATCGATCTCGCCACCGGAAAGGGTGACGCCCAGGAGGTTTTCATTGATGGTGTAGCTCTTCTGCTTGGCGCGCACTTCGAATCCGCGCTCTTCCAGATAGGCCTGCTCATAAGCACGCGTCTGCGTGTGTTCCTTCTGGATCTCGCGGATCGGGGCGACTATCTCGTAGTCGCCCAGCGCCTTCACCGCGAGGTCAAAGCGGACCTGGTCGTTGCCCATGCCGGTGCAGCCGTGGGCGATGGCGCGCGTACCCAATTCCTTGGCACGGGCAATGGCGGCGTCGACGATCAGGTAGCGATCGGATACCAGCAGTGGGTACTGGCCCTGGTAGCCCTCGCCAGCGTGCACGAACGGCTTGACGAAGCCTTCCCAGATCGCCGGGCCGCCGTCGACGGTGCGGTGGCTTGCCACCTTGAGCTCGGCTGCGCGTTCTTCGATGAAGGCGCGCTCCTCGGCATCAACGCCGCCGGTATCGGCGAACACGGTATGCACGGCCCAGCCGCGCTCCTGCAGGTAGGGCACGCAGAAGCTGGTGTCGAGGCCACCGGAGAAGGCGAGAACGATGTCTTTGCTCATGGGTAGGTATCTGTCCTGGGAATTAATTTTTTAAATGCGGGAGGTCATGAGGTCGGCGAGCGCGGCGTCGCCGGGCTCGCCGCGCCGGCGCAGCCCGGCGATCACGCCGGCGCGGTTGGCCGGCGGATGGTTCTGGTTCAATTTGTACTTCGCCTCGATGCGCTCGACGAGTACCTCGACGCCGCTGATCGCACCGAGCATTTTTTCAACGTGGTCGGCTGGCGCGTCGCTTACGTGCCACGGGGCTGGCTCGCCAGCCTCGAAGCGATCGGTGAGCCGGTCGAGCAACGCGCGCAGCCAGGCCTTGTCCTGCGTTACCCGCAGGCGGCCATGCACGTGGGCCACAGCGTAGTTCCAGGTCGGAACCTCGCGGCCTGTCTCGTGCTTGCTGGGGTACCAATTCGGGCTGACGTAGCCATCGGGTCCGTGGAAGATCGCCAGTACCTGGGCGCCGTCGAACGACGCCAACTCGTTGCCGCGGGCTACGTGGCCGTGCAGCTTGCCATCCACCAGTTCCATCGGCAGGTGATTGACGACGGAACCATCCTTGCCCTGCACGATCACCGTGGCAAACGGATGCGCGCGCAGCAGCGCGTGCACGACATCGGTGCGGTTTTCAACGAAGGCTGCGGGCGTATACATCGGGCGTTACTGTCCTGCCAGCAGCGATGCCATCACCGCCTTCTGCACGTGCAGGCGGTTCTCGGCCTCGTCGATGGCGATGCAGGCGGGTGAATCCATCACGGCATCCGTTGCCTTGACGTTCCTGCGCAGCGGCAGGCAATGGCTGAAGAGGCCGTTATCGGTAAGCGCCATCTTCGCCTCGTCCACGATGAAGTGCTTGTTGGCATCGCGAATGGCTTTTTCTTCGTCCCAGCGGCCGAAGAACGGAATCGCGCCCCAGCTCTTGGCGTACACGACGTGGGCGCCGCTATAGGCTTCCTCGATGTCGTGCGACACGCGCAGCGAGCCGCCGTTGGCCTGGGCGTTCTCGCGACCGAAGGCCATGTAGCGTTCGTCCAGGATGTAGTCGGGGGTGGGGCACAGCAGAGTGACGTCCATGCCCATCTTGGTGGCGATCAAGAGCGCCGAGTTCGCCACCGCCGTGTTGAGCGGCTTGGGATGGTAGGTCCAGGTGAGCACGTATTTCTTCTTCGTAAGATCACCCAGGTGCTCGCGCATGGCCATGGCGTGGGCCAGTTCCTGGCAAGGGTGGGTGATGGTCTCCATGTTCACCACCGGCACCGTGGCGTGCCTGGCGAAGGCGGCGATCACCTTGTCCTTGCGGTCTTCGTTCCAGTCGACGAATTTTGGGAAGGCGCGCACGGCGATCATGTCCACGTAGCGCGACAGCACGCGGGCAACCTCGGCGATGTGCTCCTCGGTGTCGCCGTCCATCACCGTTCCCACCTCGAACTCGATGGGCCACGCATCCTTGCCGGGCGCCAGTACGATGGCGTGCCCACCCAATTGGAACGCGCCCAGCTCGAAGCTGGTGCGGGTGCGCATGGAAGGATTGAAGAACATCAGGGCGATGGATTTCCCCGCCATCTGCTTACCCTGCTTGCTGCGCTTGAAGGCAGCCGCCTGGTCGAGCAGCGCGTCGATCTCGGCGCGGCTGTAATCCTGCGTGGTAAGAAAATGGCGGAGAGTCATCGATGGGTTCCAGGAAGGGAAAAACTCGGGACGAAAACGAAAAAACCCGGCACGGTGGCCGGGTTTTTTAGTCGATGCGCATGAAACGCGTGCGACAGCCTACCCGGCGCCATGTTCGGCCAGCGGTCGACGAGCACGCGAGGTCATCCCGGCGGCCATGCGGGCGCTGGTGAGGACTTCGGCGGTATAGACGGCTGCGGACATGGGGATTCCGGAAGGTGAACGGCAATAATGACCGGGTTTGGTGCGATGCGCAAGAAGAAAGAAGCCGCCCGGGGGCGGCTTCTTCTTCGATCAATCGGCCGGGGAGACCGAGACGCGGACCCGTAGGCGCTCGCCCGGGTCGTAGGCCAGGCGCGAGTTGTAGACCTCGCCCCGGTAACGGTACTCGACGTCGTAGCCCATGATGCGGCGCTGCTCGGACACAGTGCGCACGTCGCGGCAGGTGGTCTGGGTGCTGGTGTAGCTGCCATCCGGACCACGGCTGGCGGCGTTGCCGACGGCACCGCCGGCGACCGCGCCAGCCACGGTGGCAGCCTTGCGGCCGTCACCCTTGCCGATGGTGTTGCCCAGGACGCCACCGACCACGGCACCCAGGATGGTGCCCGCCGCACTGCCGGTGCCACGGCTCTGGGTGGTGACTTCCTGGTCGTAGCATTCCTGGCGCGGGGTTTCGGTGCGGGCGATGCCGTAGACCGGATCCACGCGCAGGACGTCGGCCCAGCCGAAGTGCGCGTTATCGGCGTCGCCCGACGGCGGGGGCGGCGGGGGACCATAGCGGCCGTCCTGCGCAAAGGCCCCCGTGGTCGCAAAAGCAAGCAACAGGGCGGGAAGGACGAAACGGGACATGCTAGCGGTCTCCGAAAAAAGGCGCAGGGCCTGCGCATGGGACATATTTTCGTCGGTTCACGCTGAATCAACGCTTAGAATATGACCAGCCAACCGGCGCCTTGCTAACATATCCGGTTGCCTTTGAAACCCGCCCGGAAGCGTCCATGCCGATCACCCTGCACAACACCCTCACCCGCCGTAACGAAGTGTTCGTTCCGGCCGATCCTGAACGGGTGACGATGTACCTGTGCGGACCCACGGTTTACGACTACGTCCATATCGGCAATGCCCGCCCCGCCGTGGTGTTCGATGTGCTGGCGCGCCTGCTGCGCCGCCATTTCCCCAGGCTGGTATTCGCCCGCAACATCACCGACGTGGACGACAAGATCAATGCCGCCGCGGCCGCCGCCGGCGTGCCGATCAGCCAGATCACCGACCGCTTCGCCGAAGCCTATCGCCAGGACATGGCGGCTTTGGGCGTGTTGCCGCCGGACATCGAGCCCCACGCCACCGCCCATATCGAACAAATCGTCGAAATGATCAGCAACCTGATCGAGGGCGGCCACGCCTACGAGGCCGAGGGGCATGTACTGTTCGACGTAGCATCCTACGAAGCCTACGGCGCGCTTTCCGGCCGCGACCCGGAAGACATGATCGCCGGTGCTCGCGTGGAGGTGGCGCCTTACAAAAAGAACCCCGCCGACTTCGTGCTGTGGAAGCCGTCCGACGACGCCCTGCCCGGCTGGGACAGCCCCTGGGGCCGCGGCCGCCCGGGCTGGCACATCGAGTGCTCGGCGATGAGCGCGGCGCACCTGGGCCAGACCATCGACATCCACGCCGGCGGCGTGGACCTGGTATTCCCCCATCACGAGAACGAAGTGGCGCAAAGCACCTGCGCACACGGCGGACGCATCTTCGCCCGGTTCTGGCTGCATAACGGCCTGCTGAACATGGAAGGCCGCAAGATGTCCAAGTCGCTGGGCAACGTGCTGGTGCTGCACGAACTGCTGAAGATGCATCCGCCCGAGGCGTTGCGCCTGCTGCTGTTGCGCGGCCACTACCGGCAACCGCTGGACTGGTCCCCCGCGACCATCTCGCAGGCGATCCGCACCCTCGACGGCTGGTACGGCGTGCTGCGCGACCTGGCCGACATCGATCCCGTCGACTCGGCGATCCCCACTGCGGTGGAAGCAGCCCTGTGCGACGACATCAACACGCCGCAAGCGCTTGCGGAAATCGCCCACCTGGCGGATGCCGCGCGCAAGGCGCCAATCGGCGAGCGCCCGGCCGCCAAGGGCGCACTGCTCGCCGCGGGCGCGGCGCTGGGGTTGTTGGCACAGGATCCGGAAGCCTGGTTCAAGCGCGGTGTCAGCGAGGACGTCGACGCCCAGACGGTGGAGGCCTTGCTGCAGCGCCGCCGTGAAGCACGCGCGGCGCGCGACTGGGCCGGTGCCGATGCCATCCGCGATGAACTCTCCGCCATGGGCGTGACCATCGAGGATGGCCCGCAAGGCACGCGCTGGAGCCTGGCCAAGTGAACGCCCCAAGGGAAATCGCCCCGCAGGAAACCACCCCTGCCCAGGCCCAGGCCGCCATCGTCGAAGAGTTCGCCTTCTTCAGCGACTGGAGCGAGCGCTACCAGTACCTGATCGACCTCGGCCGCCAGCTGCCACCTTTCCCCGATGAACTGAAGACGGAGCAGTACCGCGTGCATGGCTGCCAGTCGATGGTGTGGCTGGTGCCCTCGGGCGAGGCCTCGCGCATGACTTTCCAGGCCACCAGCGACTCGGCCATCGTGGCGGGCCTGATTGCCCTGGTGCTGCGCGTGTATTCCGGACGATCAGCCGAAGAGATCGTAGCCACGGAACCTGAGTACATCCAGCAGATCGGGCTGGCCAAGCATTTGTCGCCGACACGCAGCAACGGCCTGGCCGCCATGCTGGCGAAACTCAAGGCGTACGCCGCCGCCACCCTGGCCTGAAAAGAAAAACCCCGCTCGAGGCGGGGTTTTTCGTCGATGGGTTAGTCGCCCATCTGCTTCTGCAGGTGCTCGCGCCGTTCCTGCGCGTCGAGCGAAAGCGTGGCGATCGGACGGGCGTCCAGGCGCTCGAGGCCGATTTCCTCATCGGTTTCCTCGCAGTAGCCGTAGCGGCCGTCCTCGATGCGGCGCAGCGCGCCGTCGATCTTGGAGATGAGCTTGCGGTAGCGGTCGCGGGTGCGAAGCTCCAGCGAGTTTTCCGTTTCGCGGGTGGCGCGCTCGGCTTCGTCGCCGACGTCGCGGACTTCTTCGCGCAGGTTGTCCATCGTCTGGCGGGATTCTTCCACCAGCTGGTCGCGCCAGTCGCGCAGCTTGTTGCGGAAGTAGGCCAGGTGACGGGGATTCATGTATTCCTCGTCGCCCTTCGGGCGATAGCCCTTGGGAAGGTCCACGTTCGTCGTGGCGGGCAACGCATAACGCCCGTCTTCACGGGTGACGCCATTATCGTTCGAAGCAGAAGCAAGACTATTCATTCGTGATTGCGCAGACTTTTCATTCTTGTGTGAGGAACTGCCCACCGCCGACGCCTTGCGTGGCGCGACCGACGTGGCCGTAGCGGATTTGCCGGCAGCGGCGTGGGGCGCTTGACGGCTCGGTGCAGCGGGTGCGGGAGCGGCGGTCTTCGCGACCGGCGCCGTGGCAACCTTGGGCGATGGTACCGCAGGCTTGGCGGCTTGTATCTTCTTGCTCGCCACGACGGGCGCTTTTCCTACAACTTTTTTCGCTGGCACGGTTTTGGCGGGTGCCTTCGCCGGCGCCTTGGCCGCGGCCGTCTTCACCGGTGCAGCCTTGCCTGGCGCGGCTTTCTTCGCCACAGGTACTGCCTTCTTCACGGGCGCTGCCTTCTTGATAGCGGGTGCGGTTTTCTTCGCCGGTGCCTTGGCGACGGTTTTCTTCGCCGGCGCGGGCTTGGCCACCGGTTTCTTCGCCGGCGTCTTCACGGTCTTCACCGCCTTTGACGCCTTGGCGGCCTGGACTGCCGGTTTGGCCGGCTTCCTGGCCGTACTGGCGCCACCTGCCGCTTTTTTGGCCGGTGTCTTGGATACTGCGGAACTACGTGTGTTCTTCGCCATGTCCTTCACCCAGTGTTCGCCCCCCCGGCGGCGGGCTGTTATAGCCGAATATGACTTACCCCGGCAACCGCCTTCTGAAATACTAGCCCCTTCCACTGTCGCCGGGGCGCCATGCGCCCCATGACAGCCGCTTCCCAAACACGAGTATTTTCCAACCGCCCCGTGTCCCGATTCCTGCAATGGCTGCTAAGCCAGTACAAGCGCTGGATCAGCCCGCTGCTGGGCCAGCGCTGCCGTTTCCAACCCAGCTGTTCGGATTACGCCCGGGTGGCGATCGCGCGCTTCGGGGCGCCACGTGGCAGTGTGCTTGCCGGATGGCGGCTGCTTCGCTGCCAACCCCTGTGTACCGGCGGTCACGACCCCGTGCCCGATCATTTCACCTTCGCGCGCTGCCGCGCGCATGGAGACCAAAGTCCATGACCGATGCCTGGCTGATCCGCAACGCCGAGCTGATCAACGAGAACAAGCGCCTGCATGCCGACGTACGCGTCCGCGACGGACGCATCGCCGCCATTGGCCGGGATCTGGCCCCTGAGGGCGACGAGCAGGTGATCGATGCCACGGGCTTGTGGCTGCTACCGGGCATGATCGACGACCAGGTGCACTTCCGCGAACCGGGCCTCACTCACAAGGCAGACATCGCCAGCGAATCACGTGCCTGCGCCGCCGGCGGCATCACCAGTTTCATGGAAATGCCCAACACCAAGCCGCCGGCGCTCGACCGCGACACGCTGGAAGCGAAGTACACCCGGGCCGCGGAAACATCCGCGGTGAACTACGCCTTCTACATGGGTGCCAGCAACGACAACCTCGAGGCGATCCGCGCGCTCGACCCGAAGACCTCCCCGGGTGTGAAGGTGTTCATGGGCGCCTCCACCGGCAACATGCTGGTGGACGACCCGGAAGTGCTGGACGGCATTTTCCGCGACTGCCCCACGGTGATCATCACGCACTGTGAAGACACGCCGATGATCGACGCGAACCTGGCCAAGGCGCATGAAAAGTACGGCGAGGACATCCCCGCCCGCGAACATCCGCTGATCCGCTCGCGCGAGGCCTGCATCAAAAGCACCCGCCTGGCCATCGAGCTTGCCCGCAAACACGACACGCGCCTGCACGTGCTGCACATTTCCACCGCCGACGAACTGGCCCTGTTCGAGCCGGGCCCGGTCGCCAGCAAGCGGATCACTGCCGAGACCTGCGTGCACTTCCTGCACTTCGACGCCGACGATTACGAAGAGAAAGGCTTCCTGATCAAGTGCAACCCGGCGATCAAGATGGCGTCCGACCGCGAGGCGATCACCCGCGCCGTGGCCGAAGGCCGCATCGACGTGCTGGCCACCGACCACGCGCCGCATCTGCTGGAAGAAAAAGCCGAGAAATACGACAAGGCGCCCTCGGGCCTGCCTTTGGTGCAGTACGCCCTGCAGGCCGCCATCGAGCGCGTCTTCGAAGGCAAGCTCACCCTCGAGCGCGTGGTCGAAGCCGTCTGCCATGCCCCGGCGATCCTGTTCGACGTGGTCGACCGCGGCTTCCTGCGTGAAGGCTACGCCGCGGACCTGGTACTGGTGGACCCGAACAAGAAGCACACCGTGACACGTGCCGAAGTGCTGTCCAAGTGCGGCTGGTCGCCGTTCGAGGGGACCACGTTCACCACCAGCATCGCGGCCACGTTCGTCAACGGCCAGCGCGTGTGGGACGGCACCAAGGTGAACGACTCGGTACGCGGCCAGCGGTTGGCGTTCGCACGTTGAGGCGCAGGTTCATGGCGTGGGCCGCGCTGCTGGCGGCCTTTTCCGCAAGCGCAGCGCCGATCCCTACCCGCCTGTCCCAGGGCGGCATCGTGGTGGCCCAGGTGGCACCGGGCTCGCGGGTTACCGTCGCTGGCAAGCCCGTGCGCGTGGGTAGCGACGGCGTGGTGGTGTTCGGTGCCGGTCGCGATGAACAAGGGCCGCTCAATGTCGATGTGACCGCGCCCGGAGGCGCCGTGCGCCATATCGGTATCGTCATCGAGCCACGCGACTGGCCGATCGAGCGCGTCAATGGCGTGCCGCCGCAGACGGTGAATCCCGACCCGGCGCTGGCCGCGCGCATCGCCCGCGAGCAAGCGGAAGTCACCGCCGTACGCAGCCGCGACGACAACCGCGAAGACTTCGCCCATGGCTTCATCTGGCCGGTCACCGGCCGCATCAGCGGTCGCTTCGGCAACCAGCGCATCTATAACGGCGATCCCAAAGCCCCGCATTCGGGCATGGATATCGCCGTGCCCACCGGTACGCCGATCAAGGCGCCAGCCGCGGGCATCGTGACCTTTGCCAAACCCGACCTCTATCTCACCGGCGGCACCGTGGTGCTCGACCACGGCTTCGGGCTGTCATCGAACTTCCTGCACATGTCACGCATCGACGTGAAGCCCGGTGACCGCATCGCCCAGGGCCAGGTGATCGGTGCGGCCGGAATGACCGGGCGCGCCACCGGGCCCCATGTGCACTGGGGCTTCAACTGGTTCGGCGTGAGGCTCGATCCACTGCTGCTGCCGGGGATCGACAAGCCTTAGGTCAGGCCCTTGCCCGCGTAGGCCACGGCATCGTGCGGATGCAGGCTTTCATGATGGGCAATGCGCACGTGGAAGTCGGCGATGCCGGGCATGGCATCGAGCGTCTGCTGCACGCGGCGGGCGGCATCTTCGCAGAACATCAGGTTGGCGCCATTGGCGAGCGCGAAGGCCTGTTCGTCCTCGCGCTTGACCGCCGTCTGCACCGCCGTGCCCAGCGATGCTTCCACCGCATCGATGATCGCCAGCAGCTTCGGCGCGTTCGTAGCCGCGGGGCGGATGCACAGCTTGGCCGTGCTGCGCTGGGCATGGGGCGTTGCCACGATGCCCTTCTCCGTGCCCAGCCAGCGCAGGATCACCTCGTGCTCCAGCGGCTGGCCGGGTTTGAAATCCTCGGCGAACCGCTGTTGGATCATCTGCCGCGACAGTGCCGCAGACGCGGGACAAGTCGAGGAATAGACGACGTCCGTCCCGATTTCCATGCTGAACTTGCCGTCGGCCAGCACCGCTTCCAGCCGCACCGGATACGCGCGCCAGCCGCTATTGTCACTGCGCAAGGCGCGGCGGCGGATGAGTTGCTCGAAATGGATCACCACGCGCGCGGCATCGGACAGCCCCTCGTGGGAGGCCAGGAAAGATTCAAGCAGCTGGCGCAGCACCGCTTCGTCCACCGGGCCGGCGCTCAGTGCCTCGTCCACCAGGAGGTAAAGACGGGACATGTGGATGCCCCGGGCGCCTTCCTTCGCCAGGTTGACGAAGGCGCCGACGCGGGCGCTGGTCTGGCGCACCTGGCCGTCGCCGGCGTCGAACTGCACCGGCATTTCCATGCCGTCCATGCCCACCCAGTCCAGGACGCCGGAGCCCGAGGCGTGTGGCAGCGAGGCCACGTCCGGTAGCGATGAGGAGGGGCGGTCTTCATTGAACATGGCAAACAGATCCTGGTACCGGTAGGCCGGGGGCTAGTCGACCACAATGGGGATGGGGTGGGGGCATGGCAATGGTGAGTGCCGGCGAACGCTGTGTTCGGCCTAATACGCCCGTCGGGAATTCCGGGCCGCGCGCCAGGCGAACAATGCGGTGCTGGGGCCACCCACGGCCGGCGGCTGTTTGAGCACGGCCAGGGGCTCCACCGCCCGGGCCGCCTGCTCGGCGCGGCGCCGGGCCTGGCGGAGCGTCATGGCGCGGAAAAGCGACAGCGGCGCAGCGGACGGGGCAGCCTGGCGCAGCGCCGCGGCGATATCGCCCGACTGCGCCCTGACCGCTTCGCGGCGGCCCGGGTTGTCGGTGCGCAGGCCAGCGCGGGTGAGGCCAAATCGCGCCATTTGCGCCATCGGCAGGGCCAGCCGCTCGACTTCAGCGTGCTCGTCGACCATGGCCAGGGAGCCAAGCAGGTGCGCATGGGTTGCCACGACCGTGGCCCGCCCTGGATCGGCGCCCACGCCAAACCACCAGGCTGTCTCCAACCGGGCCAGGGCTCCATGCAGGATTGAGGTGGCTGCTACTTGCGCCGGGAAGTCGGCCGCGGTGCCTTCCTCGAGCTGGCCCATCGCGGCCAGCACCGGGGCCAGCCAGAGCGTCGAGGGAAGGACGTCAGCCTGGGGCTGGTTGAACAACATGCGGGTGAGCGGATGACGTCCGCCGCTGGCACGAGCGCCGGAAAGCTCCTCCGCCCACCAGTTGAGTTTCACTGCCGCGACCTGCGCTTCGCGGATGCCGTAGGCCGCGCCCACGATCTCCCGCTCGAAGGCGGCCAGCGCGACATGTCCGTTACGCAGGGCGGGATCGAGGAACCCCAGCGCTACCCTCTGCTGTGGATCGGAGACCAGCCACTGGTCGAGGTAACTCTGGAACGCAGCGTCAGTCATGCGTGCACTGGCAAGCCCAGCACGGCTGCAAACTCGGCCACGGTATCCACCACCAGGTCCGCGCCCCATGTGCGCGGATCGCCGCCGTCGAGGTATCCCCAGCCCACGGCCACGGTGTAACAACCTGCAGCGCGCCCTGCTTCGACATCGCGGCGATCATCGCCGACGAACAGGCAATGGGTGGGATCGACACCGGCCTGTTCGCACGCCAGCAGCACGGGTGCGGGGTCGGGCTTCTTCACCGGCAGGGTATCGCCGGACACCACGCTTGCCGCGCGCACGTCCATCTTCAGCGCCGCCAGCAGGTGGTCGGTGAGGAAACCAGGCTTGTTGGTGACGATGCCCCACGGCACGCCGCGCTCTTCCAGCGCCAGCAATACTTCGTCCATGCCATCGAAGGGATGCGTATGCGCGGCGATGTCCCGCTCGTAGCGAGCAAGATATCCGGGCATGCGTTCGACCAGGCGGTCGTTGGAATCATGCGGGTAGGCCGTAGCCAGGATCGCGCGGGACCCGCGCGAAACCACCTGGCGCACGAGGTCGAAAGCCGGGGGTGGCGTGCCGTCGTCGGCACACACCGATTCGAGCGCGGCGTAGAGATCCAGGGCGCTATCGAGAACGGTCCCGTCCAGGTCCAGGAACACGCCGGCCAGCGGTTGCGGCAGCTTCTTCATGCCAGACGCGTCGCGGCAAGGATGTAGTTCACCTGCGTCATGCCGGTGAGCCACGCCTTGCGCGATATCGGGTTGTAGCCCAGGCCCTTGACCTCGTCCAGTTCAAGCCCGGCCCGGCGCAGCAGCCCGCCAAGCTCGGAAGGCTTGAGGAACTGCGCGTAGTGATGCGTACCGCGCGGCAGCATGCGGGTGATGTATTCGGCGCCGACGATCGCCGCGCCGAAGGCAAGCGGCGTGCGGTTAATGGTGCTCATGAACACGCGGCCGCCGGGCTTCACCATGCGCGCGAGATCCTGCACCAAGGCCGCCGGATCGGGCACGTGCTCGATCAGCTCCATGCAGCAGACGGCGTCGAACGTACCGGCCTCAGCAAGGGCGAGCTCGTGCGAGCCCTGCACTCGGTAGTCCACGGAAAGATTGGATTCGTACAGATGCAGCTTGGCGATGCCGATCACCTTCTCGCCAAGGTCGATGCCGGTGACCTGGGCGCCGGCACGGGCAAGGGCTTCACTCAGCAGGCCACCGCCGCAACCCACGTCCGCCACGCGGGCGCCGCGCAAGGCGACGCGATCGGCGATGAAGCCGGCGCGCACCGGGTTCAGGTCGTGCAGCGGGCGCGATTCACCGTTCGGATCCCACCAGCCGGCAGCGAGCTTGCCGAAGCGGGCGATTTCCGCGGCGCTGACATTGGCGTTCGTGGCGTGTTCCATGGGATTCCTTCGAAAGCCGGGAGTGGATCAGACCGCGGCGATGCGCTCGCGCCACTGGCGGGTGCGTGCACGCAGGGCATCGGTGTCGACATCGGCAAGGATGCCATCGACGAGCTTGCGCGCGCCCGCGATCCAGACATCGCTTACCTGGTGGCGCGCGGCGGCATAAACCAGCTGCGACGCCACATGATAAAGCGGCTGGGTTTCCAGGTCGTCCAGGCGCACGGCGGCGAGGTCGGCCTGCTTGCCAGGCTCGATGGAGCCGATGCGTTCACCCAGGCCAATCGCACGGGCGCCTTCGAGGGTGGCCGAACGAAGTACCGATGCCGCATCGAACGCCGAGGCATCCTGGGCGACGGCCTTGGCCAGCAGGGCCGCGGTGCGCATTTCACCGAACATGTCCAGGTCATTGTTCGAGGCACAACCGTCGGTGCCGATGGCCACGCGCACGCCGGCCTGGCGAAGCTTGTGCACCGGGCAGAAGCCCGAGGCGAGCTTGAGGTTCGACTCCGGGCAATGCACCACGCTCACGCCGTGTTCGGCGCAGGCGGCGATCTCGGCATCGGTGAGCTGGGTCATGTGCACCGCCACCAGGCGGTCGTTGACGATGCCCAGGCGCTGCAGCCGCTGGAAGGGGCGGATGCCGTGGTCGCGCTTGCCCTCTTCCACTTCCTGGGCCGTCTCGTGCGTATGCAGGTGCACGGGAATGTCCAGCTGGTCGGACAGCACGCGGATACGCTCGAAGCTCTCGTCCGAGACGGTATAGGGCGCGTGCGGCACGAAGGCGGTGCTAAGCAGCGCCTGGCCGCGGAAGCTGTCATGCACTTCCAGGGCGCGGGCGAAGTAGTCGTCCTGCGTGGTGGCCCAGGCGCTGGGAAACTGGATCACCGGCAGGCCCACCACCGCGCGGAAACCCATGCGGTTGAAGGTGGCGCCGATCACGTCGGGGAAGAAGTAGTTTTCGTTGGCGCAGGTGGTGCCGCCGCGGATCATCTCGGCCACGGCCAGTTCCACGCCGTCACGGATGAACTCAGGCCCCATGAAGGCCCCTTCCACCGGCCAGATGTGGTCGTTCAGCCAGGTCATCAGCGGCAGGTCGTCGGCCAGGCCGCGCAGCAGCGTCATCGGGCTGTGCGTATGGGCGTTGACCAGCCCCGGCATCAGCGCGTGTTCGGGCAGGCTCACCAACTGGCGCGGCTCATACAGGGCGCGCGCTTCGTTGCTGGGCAGGATGGCGACGATGGTGCCGCCATCCACCACCACGGCGTGGTCATCCAGCACCACGCCATGCGGTTCGACGGGGACCACCCAGCGGGCCTCGATCACGAGGTCAACGGCGGTGCCGAGTGGTTGCGTCATGGGGTTACTTCACGCGGCTGGTGTATTCGCCGGTGCGGGTATCCACGCGGATCAGTTCATCCTGGTTGACGAACAGCGGCACGCGCACCACGGCACCGGTCTCCAGCTTGGCGGGCTTGCCGCCACCGCCAGAGGTGTCGCCGCGGACGCCCGGATCGGTCTCGACGATCTTCAGGTCCACGAAGTTCGGTGGGGTGACCGAGATCGGACGGCCGTTCCACAGGGTGACCACGCACGCTTCCTCGCCCTTGAGCCACTTGGCCGCGTCGCCAGCGGCGGTCTTGTCCGCCTGGTGCTGTTCGAACGACTCCTGGTGCATGAAGTGCCAGAACTCGCCGTCGCTGTAGAGGAACTGCATGTCGGTGTCGACCACGTCCGCGCCCTCGAAGGAGTCGCTCGACTTCAGGGTTTTTTCCGTGGTGCGGCCATTGAGCAGGTTGCGGATGCGTATGCGGGTGAAGGCCTGGCCTTTGCCCGGCTTGACGAACTCCGCCTCGACGATGGTGTACGGATCGCCGTCGACGATGATCTTCACGCCATTCTTGACGTCGTTGAGACCGTATGTGGCCATGCCTTTAAACTCCGGGATGAAAAAACCGCTGTCCCCAGCGGCTAAAATGGTCGATATCGCAGGCGGCCCCCGCCTGCACCTAGGCCCACCATGATACCCGGAAGCCCCGCCACCCGCCTATCTCACGCTGCGCCGAACTGGCGCGCGGCATGGCGCGACGCCGTTACCGACCCGCTGGAGCTGCTTTCCCTGGTGGGTCTGCCGCACCTGGCGCCAACCCTGCCCGCCAACGACGCCGGCTTTGCCATGCGCGTGCCCCGGGGGTTCGTCCAGCGCATGACCCACGGCGATGCCCACGACCCGTTGCTGCTGCAGGTGCTGCCCCAGCTGGCCGAAGCGGCAACCGTCGAGGGCTTCAGCCGCGATGCCGTGGGCGACCTTGAGTCCCGCGACGCCCAGGGCCTGCTGCACAAGTACCACGGCCGGGCACTGCTTATCGCCAGCGGCAGCTGCGCGGTGAACTGCCGCTACTGCTTCCGTCGGCATTTTCCCTATGGCGAGGAAATCGCCGCCGCGGGCGCGTGGCGCCAGGCGCTGGCGCACGTGGCAGCCGATACGTCGATCGAGGAACTGATCCTCTCCGGTGGCGATCCGCTTTCCCTGGCCACCGGCAAGCTCGCCGAGCTCACCGACCGCCTGGGCGCCCTGCCCCATGTGCGTCGCCTGCGTATCCATACCCGGCTGCCGGTGGTGCTGCCCGAGCGGATCGACGATGCCTTCATACAGTGGCTTGAAGCCTTGCCGCTGCAGAAAGTGGTGGTCCTTCACGCCAATCACGCCCGTGAATTCGACCAGAGCGTGGACGAAGCCTGCCGGCGCCTGCGCGATGCCGGGGCGATCCTGCTCAACCAGTCGGTGCTGCTGGCCGGGGTGAACGATGACGCCGAAACGCTCAGCGCGCTGAGCGAACGGCTCTTCGCCGCGGGAGTGCTGCCCTACTACCTGCACCAGCTCGACCGCGTGCAGGGCGCCGCCCATTTCGAGGTGGACGATGCGCGGGCGCTGGCCCTGGTCCAGGCCATGCGCGAACGGCTGCCCGGGTACCTGGTGCCTCGGCTGGTCCGCGAGGAACAGGGCGAGCCCTCCAAGACGCCGCTCTAGGCCCTGGCGCCTTCAAGGACTATCGAAAATCGCCGATGGTATTGGCGCAACGATTGGGGTACAAACTCAGGGCAGCACGCGAAGCGGCCACGGGGGGCAACCTGGCGATCGCGGCCTTACGAATCGCCACCGGCCCAGCATGAAACAAGACAACGTCATCAAGATCGCCTTCGTCGAGGATTCCGTCGAACAGGCCGAGCAGCTGATCAACGTGATGCGCAACGGCGGCACCGCCGTGCGGCCTTCGCGCGCGGGAACGGCGGACGAATTCGCCCAGTCGCTGGATGAAAGCCCGGACATCGTGCTGGTGAACCCCTCCACGAAGAAGCTCGACGTTGCCACCGTGTTGCGCCAAGTGGAAGCCAGCGGCAAGGACGTGGCCATCATCGCCATCGTCGAAAAGCTCAACGAAGACACCATCTCGGAGCTCTTCACCTCCGGCATCCGCGGCGTCGCCCTGCGCGGCCGCCCGGAACAGACCCTCGCCATCGTTCGCCGCGAATTCGAGTCGCTCACCACGCGCCGGCAGGTACGCCGCCTGGAAGCGGCGCTGCGCGAATCCGAGCGCCGCTGCGATGCTTTGCTCGATTCCTCCCGCGATGCCATCGCCTACGTGCACGAGGGTATGCACGTACGCGCGAACCAGGCCTACCTGGAGCAGTTCGGTTTCGAGGAATTCGACGACATCCTGGGCCTGCCGATCCTGGACATGATCGCCAGCGAAGACGCCGACCGCTTCAAGACCCTCCTGCGCAACCTTTCGCGCGGCGACAAGCCGCCGATGGAACACATCGAATTCCAGGCCCGGCGCGGCGACGGCAACCGTTTCAAGACGATCGTCGAATTCGCGCACGCCACTTTCGAGGGTGAACCCTGCCTGCAGATCGTCTTCCGTCGCGAGATCGTCGACCCGAACGTCGTGGCCCAGCTCACCCGGGATACCGTCACGGGCCTGTGGAACCGCGCGCACACGCTGGAACTGGTCGACCGCGCCGTGGCCTCGGCCACCGACGGCGAGACCGGCCGGGCCCTGCTGCTGGTGGAACCAGACAACTGGAAAGACATTGTGCCGGCGATCGGCATGGGCAATGCCGATCAGCTCTTCGCCGGCATCGCCGCCAGGATCCGCGATGTGCTCGACGACGACGACGAGGCCGGCGTGCTGGGCGAACACACCATCGGCGTGGTGCTGCATTCACGTTCCGATGCCGAAGTGCACGGCCTGATCGAAAACCTGCGCAGCTCCGTGGCCGCGCAGATCTTCGACGTCGGGGCGCGTTCGATCACGGTAAGCCTGACCGTCGGCGGCAGCCTGCTGGCCGAGCGCAACGCCAAGACCGAGACCTTGCTGGAACAAGCCAGCACCGCATTGCGCAATGCGCAGAACCAGGGCGGCAACCGCAGCGAGGTGCACGATCCTTCGGCCCGCGAGAAGGCCGACGCCGAGCGCGACCTGTACTGGCTGAACCTGGTGCGCGACGCGCTGGATAACGACAACTTCCTGCTTTACCACCAGCAGATCATCAGCTTGCAGGACGCCGCCGGCGAGTTCTACGAGATCCTGGTGCGCATGCGCGGGCCCAACGGCGACGTGCTGCCCAGTTACTTCATGCCGGTGGCCGAACGCCACGGCATGCTGCCCGCGGTCGACCGCTGGGTACTTGGCCATGCCATCGACACCCTGCACCAGCGCGAACGCGACGGCCTGACCACCACCTACTTCGTCAAGCTCACGCTGGCATCCCTGCACGACGCCACGCTGTTGCCGTGGCTGGCCCAGCGCGTGGGCGAGGCCAAGCTCCGCCGCAGCACGATCGTGGTGGAGATGCCCGAGAGCAAGGTACTGACCAGTCTTCGCCCGGCCCAGGAATTCATCACCGGCTGGAAGAAGGTCGGCGGCCGCTTCGCCCTGGAGCAGTTCGGTTCGGGCCTGAATTCCTTCCAGATGCTCACGCACGTGGATGCCGATTACCTGAAGATCGACCGCAGCTTCATGACCGAGCTTCCGCAGCATCCGGAAAACCAGAAGAAGATCGCCGAGATCTGCGCCGAGGCCCGCGGCCTGGGCAAGCAGACCATCGCCGAGTGGGTGGAAGATGCCGCCAGCACCTCGCTGCTGTTCGCCTGCGGGGTGGACTTCGTGCAGGGCAACTTCCTGCAGGAACCGGTCATGGTCGTAGCCGATAGGCACGACTTCACGCACGCCTGAAAGGCTAAACCGGGCCGGGGTCAGAGTAATGACTCTGACCCCTCAACTTGACCCCTCAACTTGATCCCTCAACGGAAACAGAAAAACCTCCGTGGCGCGAGCCCGGAGGTTTTTTATCGCAGGTACCGCTATGGGACTTGCGCGAGGTTCGTCTTTCCAGGGGTCAGAGTAAATACTCTGACCCCGCACTGCCTCCCGCCACGCCCCGAGCCGATTACTCGGCGGCGGCGGCCTTGGCGGCCTTGATGTTGGCAGCCTTGATGTTGGCGGCGGCGGCCACGTCTTCCTTGATGCGGGCAGCCTTGCCTTCCAGACCGCGCAGGTAGTACAGCTTCGCGCCGCGGACCTTGCCCTTGCGCTTGACGGTGACCGAGTCGATCGTCGGGCTGTGGGCCTGGAAGACGCGCTCGACGCCGGTGCCGTGCGAGATCTTGCGCACGGTGAAGGCCGAATGCAGACCGCGGCTACGCTTGGCGATGACGATGCCCTCGAACGCCTGGACGCGCTCGCGGTTGCCTTCCTTCACCTTGACGTTGACGACGACCGTATCGCCAGGACCGAAGTCCGGCAGCTGGCGGACGATCTGCTCGGATTCGAACTGTTCGATGATCTTGTTCATGGCACACCCGTTCAAAAATTCAGTGCTGCGGGCCGGTATCGGCCGCCGCTTGTTGTTGCCGTGAGTACTCACGGCGGAATTCATCCAGCAAGGCCCTCGATTGCGCATCGAGCACCCGCTGCGTCAGCAGATCCGGCCTGCGGAGCCAGGTACGGCCCAGGGACTGTTTCAGGCGCCAGCGGGCAATGGCCGCGTGGTCGCCGGAGAGCAGTACCTCCGGAACCCCGCCCCATGCGTCGTGCTGCACGGGCCGGGTGTAATGCGGGCAGTCCAGCAGGCCGTCCGAGAACGAATCCTGCTGGGCGGAGAGCGCGTCGTTCAACGCGCCATCCTGGAGCCGGCCCACGGCATCGATCACGATCGCTGCCGCAAGCTCGCCACCTGACAGTACATAATCGCCGATCGAGAGCTCCTCGTCGACCTCATGTGCCAACAGGCGTTCATCCACGCCTTCGTAACGCCCGCAAAGCAAGGCAATTCGCGGCATCGCTGCCAGCGCCTTGACCCTGCCCTGCGTCAGCCGCGTTCCCTGCGGGCTGAGGTAAATCACATGCACCGGTTCCGGTGCCGCCTCGCGAACCGCGGCCAGGGCCGCCCGCAAGGGCTCGATCAGCATCACCATGCCCGGACCGCCCCCGAAGGGCCGGCCGTCCACGGTACGGTGGACGTCATGGGTGAAATCGCGCGGGTTGAAGGTTTCAACCTGCAGCAGCTTGCGCTGCTGCGCGCGTCCCACGACACCTACCGCGGCGGACTGCTGCACGAAGTCGGGAAACAGCGTGACGACATCGATGCGCATGATCCTGCCTTGGAAATCTAGAATTCAGGATCCCAGTCGACCACCATGCGCCCGGCGGGGATATCCACCGTACGCACGTACGAACCCTGGACGAAAGGAATCAGACGCTCCTTGTCTGCGTTCCTGACCACCATCACGTCGTTGGCTCCGGTGGCGAACAGGTGGCTTACCCGTCCCAACGGCACGTCGTCGATGGTGACCACCTCAAGGCCTTCGAGGTCGGTCCAGTAGTACTCGCCCGGTGCCGGCGCCGGAAGCAGCTCGCGGGCCACGGTGATTTCCGTGCCCATCAGCGCTGCGGCGCCTTCGCGGTCGTCGACGCCAGGCAGGCGGGCCACGATGCCCTTGCCCTGCTGCCTGCCCTCGACGTTCCGGACTTCTTGATCAATCCCCGGCGCGGTGAGCTGCCAGGGCTGGTAATCGAAGATGCGCATGCGGGGCTCGGTCCACGACTCGAGCTTGACCCAACCCTGCACGCCGTACACCCCAACGATGCGTCCGACTCGGACGCTTCGCCCGGGCGACGCCATCAGGCAGCCTGCTTGCCGGCTTCCTTGACCAGGGCGCGGACCTTGTCCGTGCACTGGGCGCCCTTGGCGATCCAGGCCTGGATCTTGGCCACGTCCAGCTCCAGGCGCTTGTCCTTGCCGGCAGCGACGGGATTGTAGAAGCCCACGCGCTCGATGTTGCGACCATCACGCTTGTTGCGACCGTCGGTCACGATGACGTGATAAAACGGACGGCCCTTGGCGCCGCCGCGCGAAAGACGGATCTTAACCATAGTTACTAGCTCCAGAATCGCCGGGGACCGGCAGGCGTACGAGATTCGTACGCGGTAAACCGTGCATTCTAGCGAATGCGGTGGAAAAAGGAAGGGGTGGACCCCAAAAAAACTTCAATTAAATCCGCGAAGAAGCCTTCCAGACAGGCTTTTGGCGGAAGCGGGGCTTCAGCGCATCGGCGGGAAGCCACCGCCCCCCATGCCCTTCATGGCGCCGGCCATCTGGCGCATCAGGCCCTTGGCGCCGCCCCGGGCGAGCTTCGACATCATCTTTTCCATCTGCATGTACTGCTTGAGCAGGCGGTTGACGTCGGCCGGCTGGGTACCCGAACCCCGGGCCACACGGGCCTTGCGCGAGCCGTTAAGGAGGTCCGGGTGGCGACGCTCCTTCTTGGTCATCGAGCCGATGATGGCCACCATGCGGCCGATTTCCTTGTCGTTGACGCGGGATTTGACGTTTTCTGGCAGGTTCGACACCCCAGGCAGCTTGTCCATCAGGCCGGCCAGGCCGCCCATGTTGTTCATCTGCTCAAGCTGGTCGCGCATGTCGTTGAGATCGAAGCGCTTGCCCTTGATCACCTTCTGGGCGAGTTTGTTGGCCTTATCCTGGTCGACCTTGCGCTCGACTTCCTCGACCAGCGACAGCACGTCGCCCATGCCAAGGATGCGCTGGGCCACGCGGTCCGGGTGGAAGGGCTCCAGGGCGTCGGTCTTCTCGCCGGCACCCAGGAACTTCACCGGACGGCCGGTGACGTAGCGCACCGACAGCGCAGCACCGCCACGGGCATCACCGTCGGCCTTGGTCAGCACCACGCCAGTGAGCGGCAGGGCTTCGGAGAACGCCTTGGCCGTGTTGGCGGCATCCTGGCCGGTCATCGAGTCGACCACGAACAGGGTCTCGATGGGGTTCAGCGCAGCATGCAGTTGCTTGATCTCGGCCATCATCTCGGCGTCGACATGCAGGCGGCCGGCGGTATCGACGATCAGCACGTCGACCACTTCACGGCGTGCGGCATCCAGCGCAGCGCGGGCAATGGCGACCGGATCCTGGCCACCCTCGGACGGGAAGAAGGAAACTTCCACCTGCCCGGCCAGCGTCTTCAGCTGCTCGATGGCGGCCGGACGGTAGACGTCGCAGCTGACCACCATCACTTTCTTCTTCTTGCGCTCCTTCAGGAAGCGCGCGAGCTTCGCCACCGTGGTCGTTTTACCGGCGCCCTGCAGGCCCGCCATCAGCACGACGGCCGGCGGCGTGGCGGCAAGGTTCAATTCGGCGTTGGCGGTGCCCATGACGGCGGTGAGTTCGTCGCTGACCACCTTCACCAGCGCCTGGCCCGGCGACAGGCTCTTCAACACTTCCTGGCCGACGGCGCGGACCTTCACCCGCTCGATCAGCGCCTGCACCACCGGCAGGGCTACGTCCGCCTCGAGCAGCGCGATGCGCACCTCGCGCAAGCTTTCGCGGATATTTTCCTCTGTCAGGCGACCACGACCGCGCAGGCGGTTGACGGTTTCGGAAAGGCGAGAGCTCAGGGAATCGAACATGGGGTGTCGGCGGTTACGGACGGATAAGCCCGTGATTATAGCCGATGGGGCGGAAGTCGCGTTTCGCCCCGGCCGGGCGCTATGCCAAACTCATCGCATGACCGCCACGCTCGTCGCCCTGCCCGCCATCGCGCTGTACCTGGCCGCCGCCCTGGCGCTGGCGCGCCCCCTGTTCGGCACCCAAGCCCCGATGGGCCGGCTGGCCATGTCGCTGGCAGGCATCGCCGTGGTGCTGCACGCCTGGCTGCTGCTGGGCCGCGGCACGCTGGACCTGCACTTCTTCGCCGCGCTCTCGCTGGTGGCCTGGGTGGTCTCGGCCATCACGATAGGCGTAAATCTTTCACGGCCGGTCGCGGGGCTGGGCATCTTCATCTTCCCGCTGGCGGCCTTGTTCGTGGCATTGGACATCTTTGCAGCGCCGATGACGGCGCCGCAGCCGATGGACTGGCAGATCAAGCTGCATGTCGCCTTCGCCCTGCTTGCCTTCAGCGTGCTGTCGATCGCCGCGGTGCTGGCGATCCTGTTGGCGATCCAGGAACGCGCCCTGCGCCGCAGCCAGTTCAAGCACTGGCTGCGCGCCCTGCCCCCGCTCACCCTGGCCGAATCGATGCTGTTCCGCATGATCGCCGCGGGCTTCGCGCTGCTCACGCTTACCCTGCTTACGGGCGTGCTGTTCGTCGACAACCTGTTCGGCCAGCACCTGGTGCACAAGACGGTGCTGTCGATCATCGCCTGGGCGATCTTCGGGGCCCTGCTGTTGGGGCGCTGGCGTTATGGCTGGCGCGGCGGCCGCGCGGTGAACCTCACCCTGCTGGGCATGGGGACGCTATTCCTGGCCTTCATCGGCACCAAGTTCGTGCTGGAGCTGGTGCTGCACCGGACGCTTTGAGCCGGCGCCGGTGCAGCAGCAAACGATCGTGCGCTAGACGCTAGCGGGATCGGAAGCCCTCAGGTCGTTGAAGTGGGTTGCCGTCGAACGCGATGGGTGTTCCGCGCCGGGGCGATGCGGATCGGGCTTGAAACCCCGGCTAGCCGGATCGTTGCCGATGGAGTTCAGCATGCCCATCCCCGATGCGTTCTGCGAGTTCTGCAACATCGTTTGCTGCAACGCCAAGATTGAGTAGGTAGAGGGAAGCGTGGCGGTGGTCTCAGGAAACATACTTGGGCGACTCCTTGTTGTAGGGGAATCCTGACGCTAACTGACCCGCACCCACTCCTGCTTCCACGTTCCGCCCATGCTCCAACATCGATCAACCCATCGCCTGTCCGATGGCGTCGCCAAGACGATCCACGGCGATCACTTCCATCTCGCCGATATGCGTTTTCTTCGGCGCATTGGCCTTGGGCACGATCGCTCGCCGGAAGCCATGGGTAGCGGCTTCCTTCAGCCGCTCCTCGCCGTTGGGGACGGGGCGGATTTCACCTGACAGGCCGACCTCGCCGAACGCCACTGTCTTCTCCGGCAACGGCCGGTCGCGGAAGCTGGAAAGCACCGCCAGCAACACCGGAAGATCCGCCGCGGTTTCCTGCACGCGGATACCGCCAACCACATTGACGAACACGTCCTGGTCGTAAACGGCCAGGCCGCCATGGCGATGCAGCACCGCCAGCAGCATGGCCAGGCGATTCTGCTCCATGCCCAGCGCGACGCGCCGCGGATTGCCCAGCGATGATTGATCCACCAGCGCCTGCACTTCCACCAGCAAGGGACGCGTGCCCTCGCGGGTGACCATCACCGCGCTGCCGGAGGTGGGGCCGGTGTGCGTGGAAAGGAAAATAGCCGACGGGTTGGGCACCTCGCGCAGGCCTTTCTCCGACATGGCGAACACACCTAGTTCGTTCACCGCGCCGAAGCGGTTCTTGAACGCGCGCAGCACGCGGAAGCGGCTGCCGGATTCGCCTTCGAAATACAGCACCGCGTCGACCATGTGCTCGAGCACGCGGGGACCGGCGATGCCGCCTTCCTTGGTGACGTGGCCCACCAGGAATACCGAGGTGCCGGTTTCCTTGGCGAAGCGCGTAAGCCGCGCGGCGGACTCGCGCACCTGGCTGACGGAGCCCGGTGCCGCGGTAAGCGTTTCGGTCCAGATGGTCTGGATGGAATCGATCACCAGCACACGCGGGCGCGTGGCCAGGGCCTGCTCCAGGATGCGTTCGATGCAGGTTTCCGCCAGGGCGCGCAGCGGCGCGAGTGGCAGGTCCAGTCGCTGGGCGCGTCCGGCCACCTGGGCCAGGGATTCCTCGCCCGTGACGTACACGCTGGGCAGCACCGCGCCGAGGGTGCCGAGCATCTGCAGCAACAAGGTGGATTTGCCAATACCTGGATCGCCGCCGATCAGCACGACCGAGCCATCGACCAGGCCACCGCCCAGCACGCGATCGAGTTCACCGATGCCGGTTTTCGTGCGGGACTCAGCTGTGAGTGCGACCTCGGTGAGCGCCGTGACCTTCGGTGCGCCAGCCGCTTCGCCAGCGTAACCGCGGCGGGCGCCAGCGCCAGCCACCGCGGCCTTGGCCGGCTGCACCACGAATTCGCTCAGCGTATTCCAGCCGTTGCATTCGATGCACTGGCCCTGCCATTTGTTGTGTTCGGCACCGCAATCGGTGCAGACATAGGCAGTTTTCGCCTTGGCCATGGAATCAGGTGTCCAGATGGGAAGTGGTGACGATAACGCGAGGCCGTCTCAACGACTGAGCCGGCTAGCTGTCGTCCTCGACGAACAGCACGCGGCGGGTCATGCCGCAGGTAAGGTCATAAGAAATGGTGCCGGCGTGCGCCGCAATGGTTTCCACCGGTAGCGACTCACCCCACAGCACCACGCGGTCGCCCACCTTCGCCTCGGGCGCGGCGCGCAGGTCGAGCGTGATCAGGTCCATCGATACACGACCGACCAGAGGCACACGCACACCGCCGACCTCGACCGGCGTACCGGCCGACGCGCTACGCGGATAGCCATCGCCGTAGCCGATGGCAGCCACGCCGATGCGCATGTCCTCGGGACAGGTGTAGGTGCCGTTGTAACCAACGCGTTCGCCGGCGGCGACCCGGTTGATCGCCACCAGACGCGTGGCGAGCGTCATGGCCGGGCGGAATCCGAGATCGCTGCCGGACTGTCCTTCCACCACCGACAGTCCGTAAAGAAGACCACCAGTGCGCACCCACTGCCCCTTCGCATCCGGCCAGCCGACCACGCCTGCGGAGTTGGACAGCGACTGGGGCGCGTCGATACCTTCGGTGGCGGCGCGAAAACGCGCCAGCTGCGCCGCCGTGACCTCGCCGTCGAACACCTCGGACTCGGCGAAGTGGGTCATCAGCCCCACCTGAGGATGCACGCCGGGCATGGCGACCAGGCGTGCATGGATATCGCGCGCCAGCTCCGGGGCGACCCCCAGGCGATGCATGCCGGTATCGATCTTCAGCCAGACGCGCAGTCGGCCACGGTTCGGTTGCGCCTCGGCGAGCAGGGCCAGCTGCGATTCGTGGTGGATGGCGGCCTCGAGCTTCAGCCGCTGCATCTCGGGAACGTCGGCCACGGAGTCGGGGCCCGACAGCACCACGATGCGTTGCCTGTGCCCCGCTGCGCGCAAGCGGAGGCCGTCGGCGATGGCGGCCACGGCGAAGGCGTCTGCCTCGCCATCGAGCGCACGGGCGACGCGCTCCAGGCCATGCCCGTAGGCGTCGGCCTTGACCACCGCCATCACCTGCGCGGGGGCTGCAAGCTCGCGCAGCCTGGCCAGGTTATGGCGCAGGGCGCCCAGGTGGATGGTGGCGACAGTGGTGCGGCTCATCGGGGTCCTTCAGTGCGACGCCCATGGATGGTGCCGCGTCGGATCAATCAAAGCCACCGACGTATGAATCGGGGGCGTAGTTCTCGAACTTGGTGTAGTGGCCCAGGAAGGCCAGCTTCACCGTATCGGTAGGCCCGTTACGCTGCTTGCCGATGATGATCTCGGCCAGGCCCTTATCCGGGGATTCCTTGTTGTAGTACTCGTCGCGGTAGATGAACATGATCACGTCGGCGTCCTGCTCGATGGCGCCCGACTCGCGAAGGTCGGACATCATCGGACGCTTGTCGGCACGTTGTTCCAGCGAGCGGTTCAACTGCGACAGGGCGATCACCGGTACATCCAGCTCCTTGGCCAGGGCCTTTAGTCCACGCGAAATTTCTGAAATTTCCGTGGCACGGTTCTCCTTGTTCCCGGGCACCTGCATCAGCTGCAGGTAGTCGATCACGATCAAGCCAAGGCCGTGCTCACGCTGCAGGCGACGGGCGCGCGAGCGCATTTCCACCGGCGACATCGCCGGGGTATCGTCGATGAAGATCTTCGCGTCCGACAGCATGGTGATCGCGGAGGTGACGCGCGGCCAGTCTTCCTCGGCCAGGTCGCCGGTGCGCAGGTGGCTCTGGTGGATGCGGCCCAGCGAGGAGATAAGGCGGAACGCCAGCTGGGAAGCGGACATTTCCATCGAGAACACCGCCACCGACTTCTTGCCGCGCATGGCAGCGGCCTCGGCGATGTTCAGGGCGAAGGCCGTCTTGCCCATCGAGGGGCGCGCGGCCACGATGATCAGGTCCGAAGGCTGCAGGCCGGAGGTGAGTTCGTCCAGGTCGGTGAAACCAGTGGAGACGCCAGTCAACTGGCCGCGGTTCTCGTAGCGCTGGGACAGCAGGCGGAACGCCTCGGAGACGGCTGTGCGCATCGAGACGATGTCTTTCTTGCCGCGGGCGCCGCTCTCGGCGATCTTGAATACGCGCTGCTCGGCCAGCTCCATCACTTCCTGGACGCTCTTGCCCTCCGGGCGGTAGCCGTCTTCGGTAATCGCGGTGCCGGCGTCGATCAGCTGCCGCAGCACGGATTTCTCGCGCACGATGTCGGCGTAGGCAGCGATGTTGGCAGCACTAGGCGTGGCGTTGGCAAGCTCGATAAGGTAGCTGGCGCCGCCGACGAGCTCGGCCATGCCGTTGGCATCGAACCAGTCGCCGAGGGTCACCGCGTCGCAGGGCATGCCCTTGTTGGCAAGCTCGGCGATGGCACGCCAGATCAGGCGGTGGTCCTTGCGGTAGAAGTCGTCCTCGCCGAGCTTGTCGGCCACCTTGTCCATGGCGTCGGGGGCCAGCATCAGGCCGCCAAGCACCGCCTGCTCGGCTTCCAGCGAATGGGGCGAGACGCGCAGGGCCTCGATCGCGGCGTTCTGGGACTTACGTTCGGGAACGAACGACATGCGCTGACCTCGGAGCGGGCGAAGCGCCGCTGGCTATGGGGACGATGATACGCGTCCCGGTCTCACAGGCCGAGACAACAAGCTGTGGATAAGCTTGTGTATAGCTGTGGAATTCCGGTGGATAAAACAGAACGGGCGCCCGAGGGCGCCCGTTCGGCCATGCCTGGCAGGGAGGCTTACGCCTTCTCGGCCACCACGATGACCTTGACGGTCGCATGGATGTCGGCGTGCAGCGAGATGATCACGTCATATTCGCCGGTATTGCGGATGGGACCGGAAGACTGGATCACTTCGCTCTTGTCCACGGCGACGCCCTTGGACGTGAGGGCCTCGGCGATGTCGCGGGTGGACACCGAGCCGAACAGCTTGCCTTCGGGGCTGGCGTTCGCGGTGATGGTCACTTCCTGGCCTTCGATCTGGGCCTGGCGACCCTGGGCACCGGACAGGTGCTCACGGGCCTTGGCCTCGTACTCGGCGCGGCGCGCCTCGAACTGGGCGATGTTGGTGGCCGTGGCGCGGGTAGCCTTGCCGGTGGGCAGGAGGAAGTTGCGGCCGTAACCGGGCTTGACGCTGACCTTGTCGCCAAGATCGCCCAGGTTCTTTACTTTCTGCAGCAGGATGAGATCCATGATGATTCCTTTTCGTTAGCGCGGGGTTGCCCGCGCAGCCGTGATGGCTGTCCGAAATCGATGGACGGGCCCGCCATCAAGCGGGCCCGCGGGCATCAGATGTCGTGGTTGTCGGTGTACGGCAGGAGCGCCAGGAAGCGGGCGCGCTTGACGGCCGTGGCCAGCTGGCGCTGGTAGCGCGCCTTGGTACCGGTGATGCGGCTCGGGACGATCTTGCCGTTCTCGGTGATGTACTGGCGGAGCGTGTTGAGATCCTTGTAGTCGATCTCTTTGACGTTCTCGGCGGTGAAGCGGCAGAACTTGCGGCGGCGGAAGAACTTGGACATGTCGGGCTCCTATCAGTCGTCGTTGTCGTCGGGATCGCGGCTGATGCGACGGTCGTCGCTGTCGCCATCGTCGTCACGGCGACGCGAACCCTTGGCGTCGTCCTTTTCCTTGCTCTTGATGATGAAGGACGGCTCGACGTCGGCCTCGTCACGCTTGATCACCAGGTGGCGCAGGACCGCGTCGTTGAAACGGAAGCCGGATTCCAGCTCGTTCAGCGCGTTCTGGCCGACTTCGATGTTCAACATCACGTAGTGGGCCTTGGCCAGGTTCTCGATGGGGTAGGCCAGCTGGCGGCGGCCCCAGTCTTCCAGGCGGTGGATCTTGCCGTTGTCGCCTTCGATCAGCGTCTTGTAACGCTCGATCATGGCCGGCACCTGTTCGCTCTGGTCCGGATGGACCAGGAACACGACTTCATAATGACGCATGGTGTCTCCTTGTGGATGTCACCCCTTGCGGGGATGGCAGCCTCCCGCGGTTGCGGTGAGGCAAGTCTTACCGTCCCAGACGGACGGCAGCCCACAATAATAGCGTCAAAAACCCGTGACGGGCAAGCGGCAGCCTAGGCCTGGCTGACCGAGAAGCTCTCGCCGCAGCCACATTCACCCACGGCATTGGGGTTGTGGAAGACGAAGGAGGCGTTCAGGCCCTGGCGCTGGAAGTCGATCAGGGTGCCGTCTACCAGCGGCAGGCTGGTGTCGCTGACCACCAGGGGGATGCCCTCGATATCGAGCACCTGATCGCCCTCGGCGACATCGGGGGCCAGGTCCACCACGTAGCCGAAGCCTGAACAGCCCATTTTCTTCACGCCAAAACGCACGCCGGCGGCCCCTGGGCTCAAGGCCAGGAAACTACGCATGCGCTCGCTGGCGGCTGGAGTGATGGAAATGCTCATGGTCGGGTCTTCTGCTGCACTGCATTAGATTATCATGCGGGGTCTTCTTGCGCCCATTTGGGGGCGGCTTGCATGGAGTTTCAAGCAATGACGGTAGTCAGCGTCAAACAGGCTCTGGCCGGAAAGTCGGCCGATGGCGCGCCCTTGGAAGGGCGCCAGGTAACCGTGCGCGGCTGGGTGCGAACCCGCCGCGACTCCAAGGCCGGGCTGTCGTTCGTGAATCTCTCCGACGGCTCCTGCTTCGACCCGATCCAGGTCGTGGCCGCCAATACCCTGCCCAATTACGACGCCGACGTGCTGCACCTCACCGCCGGGGCGGGCTTCATTGCCACCGGCACCCTGGTGCCCTCGCAGGGCAAGGGCCAGGCGTTCGAACTACAGGCCAGCAGCATCGAGGTCACCGGCTTCGTCGACGACCCGGAAACCTACCCGATCCAGCCCAAGCAGCACTCGATGGAATTCCTGCGCGAGGTGGCACACCTGCGCATCCGCACCAACCTGTTCGGTGCCGTGTCGCGCGTGCGCCACACCATGATGATGGCGATCCACCGGTATCTGACCGAGCAGGGGTTCATCTGGGTCAATACCCCGATCGTCACCACCTCCGATGCCGAAGGCGCCGGCGACATGTTCCGGCTGTCCACCCTGGACCTGGCCAACCTGCCCCGCGACCCGCAGGGCAAGATCGACTACAAGAAGGACTTCTTCGGCCGGGAGGCATTCCTCACCGTATCCGGGCAGCTCAACGTCGAGGCCTACGCCATGGCGATGAGCAAGGTGTACACCTTCGGCCCCACCTTCCGGGCCGAAAATTCCAACACGCCCCGCCACCTGGCGGAGTTCTGGATGGTGGAACCGGAGTTCGCCTTCGCCAACCTCAACGACAACGCCGACCTCGCCGAAGGGTTCCTCAAAGCCATCTTCAAGACCATCCTTGAAGAGCGCGCCGACGACATGGCGTTCTTTGCCGAGCGCGTGCAGCCGGATGCCATTTCCCGCCTCGAGGCATTCATCAGCCAGCCGTTCGAGCGCATCGACTACACCGATGCGGTGGAGATCCTGCGCAACTGTGGCCAGAAATTCGAATACCCCGTGGCCTGGGGCGTGGACCTGCAGACCGAGCACGAACGCTACCTGGCCGAGAAGCACATCGGCCGCCCGGTGGTGGTGATGAACTATCCGGAGGCGATCAAGTCTTTCTATATGCGCCTGAACGACGACGAGCGCACGGTGGCGGCGATGGACGTGCTGGCACCGGGCATCGGCGAGATCATCGGCGGTTCGCAGCGCGAGGAACGCCTGGACCACCTCGAAAAGCGCATGGCGAAATTCGGCCTCGATGCAAAAACCTATTCCTGGTACACGGACCTGCGTCGCTACGGCACCGTGCCCCACGCTGGTTTTGGCCTCGGGTTCGAGCGCCTGTTGGTGTACGTGTGCGGCCTTGCCAACATCCGCGACGCCATTCCTTATCCACGCGCGGCAGGGAGCGCCGAATTCTAGACCTCTTGATGCTTATGTCCTTACGCCTTACCCGCCTTGCCCTGACAACCGCTGGCCTGCTTGCCCTGGCCGGCTGCCATAGCATCGTGCCGCCGAACCTGCGCCCACCGGCGCAGAACCAGGAGGCGGGCCTTGATGCGGCGAAGAAGAAGCTCAACGACGCCTCGGCGTGCTGCACCACCTTCGCCGACTTCTCCTTCCAGGACATGCTGCCCCCGGAGCCGCGGCGCTTCGTCGTCAACGACTCAAGCCCCGTCGCCAACCTCAATGGCGACCGCAGCTACTTCCTGGCCTTCCGCCTGCCCACCACGGCGAAGCTGCCGTACAACGTCGGGGTGAAGGCCGAGCTCAACGGCCGCTGGATGCATTCGTCGTACCTGTTCGCGCCCACCCTGGTGGTGCTGGACGAAGCCTTCCAGCCGATCGACTCGAAAGACCTTCAGCTTTGCGAATACATGGGCTGGACGTCCGAGACCAGCGGCGCCTTCGGTGAGCTCACCGTGCAGAGCGACAAGGCACGGTACCTGGTGGTGTACACCTCGCCCAAGCAGTTGCAGGCGCAGACCTACTGGGAGCAGTCGCCGGCGGCGTTCTCGGCCGAAGCCCCGGTGAAGATGACCACCGCGGGCAGCTTCAAGATCCCGCACGGGCCGGACGGCGTGGTGTACGTGGGCATGCAGAGCGACAGCTACCGCCGCGCGATCAAGAACGGCGTGTGCGACAAGACCCCGCAAGGCAACGGTGTGATCTCCACCTTGCGCGACACCATCCCGAAGATCCTCAAGGATGCTGGTTCATGAGCAACCCCGGCTCCGCCGCCCTGCTGCTGGCGCTCTACGGCGGCCTGCTGCTGGCCGGCGTGATCTGTTTCGTGCTGCATTTCATCGCCCAGTACCGCATCGCCGGCATCCTGCGCACGCATTATCCCGACCAATGGCGCATCATCGCGGTACCCGAACAGGGCCGCGGCAATCCCCTGCGCACCTGGGCGCGCCTGCAGCACGTGCTGCGTTCGGCGGCCCCCGCCCTGTTCGAGAACCGCCAGCTCAACCGCTGGCACGGCATCTGGAAGCTCACGCCCTGGCTCGCCTGGCCATGCTGGCTGGCCGCGCTGGCGTTGCAGTACACCGCTCACTGACAATGGGCGGGTCACCGCCTTAAGCCGAGGGAAGCGTCGATGGAGCTGGACCTTACCGGACGTCATGCGCTCGTCTGCGGAGCATCGCAAGGCATCGGACGCGCTACCGCGCATGAGCTCGCCCTGCTCGGCGCCACCATCACCGCCCTGGCCCGTTCCGAGGCAGCCCTGGCCGACGTGGTCGCCGCCCTTCCCCGGCCAGCCGGCCAGCATCACGGCCACGCGGTGGCCGACATGGGCGACACCGAAGGCTTGCGCGAAGTGGTCCAGTCCATCGTTGCTGCCGCGCCGGTGCACATACTGATCAACAATTCCGGCGGACCACCGGGCGGACCGGCCCACGCGGCATCCACCGACGCCTACGCCGACGTGTTCCGCCAACACCTGATCGGCGGGCAGGTATTGCTCACCGCCGTGTTGCCCGGCATGCGCGCCGCGCACTTCGGCCGTGTGGTAAACATCATCTCAACCTCCGTGAAGGAACCGCTGGCCAACCTTGGCGTGTCCAACACCGTGCGCGCGGCGGTGGCGGGCTGGGCGAAGACCCTCGCCGGTGAAATCGCCGCCGACGGCATCACGGTGAACAACGTGCTGCCAGGCTACACGCGCACGCAACGCCTTTCGGGCCTGGTCGAAGCCACCCAGCGCTCGACCGGCAAGGATGCCAGCGAGATCGAACGCGGCATGCTGGCCCACGTGCCCGCCGGACGTTTCGGCGAAGCCAGCGAAGTGGCCGCCGTGGCGGCCTTCCTCTGCACGCCGGCGGCGGCCTATGTCAACGGCGTCAGCATCGCGGTGGATGGTGGCCGCACGCGGTCGCTGTCATGAGCATCACGAGGCTTGGCAACCTTATCGGCGGCCACGCGCGGGCGCCGCGCGAGGGAGCCTACCTGGACGTGTTCGAGCCCGCGACGGGCCAGGTGTTCGCACGCTGCCCGGCATCGACGGCAGCCGATGTGGATGATGCGGTGGCGGCAGCGAACAGCGCCGCGCCTGCCTGGGCCGCCACGCCGCTGGACGTCCGCGCCGCCATCCTGCATCGCCTTGCGGACCTGGTGGAGGGCGAGCTGGAATCGTTCGCAGCCGCCGAGTCGAAGGACAACGGCAAGCCGCTGTCGCTGGCACGCAAGCTTGATATTCCCCGCGCCGTGGCGAACCTCCGCTTCTTCGCCGCGGCCATCACCCAATGGAGCAGCGAAGCCCACCCGATGCCGGGCGGCACGCTGAACTACACGCTGCGCCAGCCGCTGGGCGCGGTGGCCTGCATCAGCCCGTGGAACCTGCCGCTTTATCTCTTCACCTGGAAAATTGCGCCGGCGCTCGCCGCGGGCAACACGGTGGTGGCCAAGCCCTCGGAAGTCACGCCATTCACTGCGTGGATGCTCGGCGAACTCGCCGCCAAGGCCGGCCTTCCCGATGGCGTGCTCAATATCGTGCACGGCCATGGCGGCGACATCGGCGACCATCTGGTAGGCCACACGGGCATCAAGGCCGTGTCCTTCACCGGCAGCACGCGTACGGGCCGCTCGATCGCCGCGATCACCGCGCCGCTGTTCCGCAAGACGTCCCTGGAACTGGGCGGCAAGAACGCCACCATCGTCTTCGCCGACGCGCGGATCGACGATGCGCGGCTGGACACCATTGTGCGCTCGGGATTCGCCAACCAGGGCGAGATCTGCCTGTGCGGCTCGCGGCTCCTGGTGCAGCGCTCCATCTACGACGGCTTTCGCCGACGCTACCTCGAACGCGTCCGCGCATTGACGGTGGGTGACCCGCTGCATGGCGATACCGACCTCGGCGCCATGGTCTCGGCGGCACACCATGCCAAGGTCACCGATGCCATTGCCGTGGCGCGCGCGGAAGGCGGCACGGTGGCTTGCGGCGGAGACACCGTGCAGCCCGGTGGCCGATGCGCGCAAGGCTGGTTCATCGAACCCACGGTGATCGAAGGACTAGGCGCCGACACCGCCACCAATCGCCAGGAAATCTTCGGCCCCGTCGTCACGCTCATTCCCTTCGAGGATGAAGCCGACGCGATCGCGCTGGCCAACGCCAGCGACTACGGCCTTGCCGCATCGCTCTGGACCGACGACCTCTCGCGGGCGCACCGGGTGTCCGCGCAGCTTGCCACCGGCATCGTCTGGGTCAATTGCTGGATGCTGCGGGACCTGCGCACACCCTTCGGGGGCGTCAGGCAATCGGGACTTGGCCGCGAGGGCGGCGTGGAAGCCCTGCGGTTCTTTTCCGAAGCGAAGAACATCTGCATCGCCATGGAGTCACCGCAGGCATGAGCACCGTGAACACCGGCAACGCACCCCGGCCCGTCGGCGCGTATCCCCACGCGCGGCGCGTGGGCAACCTGCTGTTCCTTTCAGGCGTAGGCCCCAGGCGCGCCGCTGACGATACGGTCCCCGGCAATGTCTTCGACCAACATGGCGCGCTGGCGTCCTACGACATCCTGGCCCAGTGCGAGCAGGTATTTGCCAACGTGCAATCGGTGCTCGAGGCCAGTGGCGCGACGCTTGCGAACCTGGTGGACATCACGGTGTATCTCACCGACATGACGCGCGACTTCGCGGTCTACAACGCAGCCTATGCCAGGTTCTTTTCAGGCGTCGACGCCTGCCGCACCACGGTGGGTATCGACCGCCTGCCCACACCGATCGCCATCGAGCTGAAGTGCGTGGCCTGGCTGGACGGCTAGCGTTTTCTTCCGCGCGCCTACCAGCGCAGGAAGCGGGGACCAAGCAGCGATCCCGCCACCGCGGGAATGAGCATGCCCGACAGGTACCACACGGCCCAGAACGGCGGCGCCATTTCCGGGCAATGCAGGCAATAGGCAATGACGGCGGCCGCGCCCGCCGCCAGACCGGCCACGGCGCCGGCCAGGCGCAGGCGCACGGGCGCCATGCCACGCATGGCCCAGAACATCGCCACGAAGGCAGGCACCGCGAGTGCCGCAATCAACGGCGGGCAGACGCGCCAGGTGTGTCCAAGCAGCAGCGCCAGGCGTGAACCCTCCGGTGCGCGAACCAGGACGAATGCCGCCAGGCACCAGATGAGCGCCACCGGCATCGCGATGGCCGCCAGGCCCGGTGCCGCCGTCACGCCAGGGCGTGCCAGCCGCGTCGCCGCCAGCAAGGCGGTGCCAAGCATCGCCACGGCGAAACCCACGCGTATCCAGAACATGGCCGTGTGCACCACGGTACCGATGTCGGGACGAATGCCCAGGCCCAAGGCCATCAGCACCACCGCGGCCGCGATGCCGCCCAGCACGGCGATACCGAAGCGTCGCGACGGCGCCGGGTGATCGGCCACACTGCCGTCGGTCGCCAGCATATCGATGAGCCGCTCGGTCTTCATGCATCACCCCGCAGCCGCGCCGCGAGCGCTTTCAGGCCCCGGTGGACACCCACCTTGATCGCCGATTCGGACATGCCGCTGGCCAGTGATGCCTCAGCCACGGACAACCCCTGCAGCTTGACGAAGACGATGGGCAACCGGTGGCGGTCCGGGAGGGTCTCCAGCAGCACGCCGATATCGCGGCGCGCGTTGGCGGGCTCGTCGTCGGAAGCGGCGAAAATCCGCTCGTGCTCGTCGTCGAAGGGATCATGCAGCGCTTCGCGCCTGGCATGGGCCCGGAAAAAATCCATCAGCTTGTACCTTGCAATGGCATGCAGCCAGGCAGTGAGCGGTTGCCCTTCACGATAAGTATGTCGTGCATTGTGCACCGCCAGCAGGGTTTCCTGAAGGATGTCCTCCACATCGTCCTGTGCCTTGGGCAGGCGGCGCCGAAGATAGGCGCGCATGTGGCCGGTCAATCCTTCCAGGAATGCCCGGTACTGCGCGGCGTCGCCGGCAAGCCCCGCCAGGAAACAATCGCGGAGTGCAATCTCGGCGGCTTCCACAGTGGGTGACATGCGGTTGGTACTCACCATCGCAATAGCCTCCGGCCAAGCATCGCGCCGGCAGCGGTGGGTAGCAACATGCCCAGCACGTACCAGGTAGCCCAGAACGGCGGCGCCATCTCCGCGCAATAGATCGTGTAGACCAGCACCGCCTGCGCGCCGGCGAGGAGGCCCGCCACGGCGCCGGCCAGGGTGAGCCGCGTGGGCGCCAGGCCACGCATGGCCCAGAAAGTCGCCATGAAGCTTGGCAAGGACAAGGCCACCACGTTGAAGGTGCATACACGCCACGTCTGGCCCAGCACCAGTTGCATCCGCAAGGCCGGCGGTGCGGAGGCGATCAACCATGCCGACGCGCTCCACACGGCCAGCAACGGCAGCGCCAGCAGCAGCCATCCCGCGCCCGTGCGTGCACCCGGGCGCGACAGGCGGCCGCACAGCACGAGTGCGGCCACCGCCACCGTGGCCGGGAACGCCGACTTCAGCCAGAAGATGGGATCGTCCAGGACCAGGCCCATGTCCGGCCGCATGCCGCCGGTGAGCAGCACGGCAAGGGTCGCCACCAGCATCCCCGCCATCGCCGACAAGGCCAGGCGGCGGCCCACGGCATGCCGTTCCACCGGCCGCAATCCCGTGGTGAGGCTGGTGATCAGGTCATGTGTCTTCATCGGCCAGGCATCCAGTGGTCGAAGGCAATTCGTCCAGCCCCCGCCTCCGGTTACAGGCCAGGCCGAACTTTTGTGGTCCGCATGTGTAACCAAGGGCATTCCTCCTGCGAATTCATCAGCAGACCGGGGCAACTGGCCGCGGTCGATCCATACCCACTACTGGAGGACCTGATGAAAGCTCGTCACATGACATCGATCGCCCTTGCCCTGGCCGCCCTGGTCTCGGGCACCGCCTTCGCCGACCAGCACGACGCCGCGGCCAAGCCGAAGGTGGAAAAGTGCTGGGGCGTTGCCAAGGCCGGGCAGAACGATTGCGCCGCGGGCGCGGGAACCACCTGCGCCGGCACCGCGAAGGCGGACTACCAGGCCAACGCCTGGAAGAACGTGCCCGCCGGCACCTGCACGGCCATCGTCACGCCCAAGGGCCACGGCTCGCTGACCAAGACCGGCGCGTGATCACCGGCGCGGCCAGTGCCTCGCCACTGGCCGCGCGTGGCGGCCGAAGGAGATCTTCCATGCATGCTTCCATGGGCACGGGCCTTGGCCTCAAGGCCGAACATCTTCCCCAGGCGATCGACGCCGTTGCGGAAGGGCTGTGGTTTGAAGTCCACCCGGAGAACTACATGGTGGACGGCGGCCCGCAGCTCGAAGCGCTCGACACGGTGGCCAGCCGGCATCCGCTGTCGCTGCATGGCGTTTCGCTGTCGCTAGCCGCGGATGCACCACCCGATGCCATCCACCTCTCGCGCCTGCGCCGGCTCGTCGACCGCATGCGGCCCGCGTTGGTATCGGAGCATCTGGCATGGTCGCACTGGCGGGGACGATACGCGCCCGACCTGCTGCCCTTCCCGCGCAGCCATGCCGCCCTTGCGCGCATCGTCGATAACATCGCTCGTACGCAGGATGCGCTGGGCCGGGCGATCTCGATCGAAAACCCATCCCACTACCTGCACCTGGACGGCCACGACTACGACGAACCGGACTTTTTCGGCGAACTGGTCGCACGCACCGGCTGCGGCTTGTTGCTGGACCTCAACAATGTGTTCGTAAGCTCGCACAACCTTGGCGTGGATCCGCGGGACTACCTCCACGCCTTCCCCATGCAGGCAGTCACGGAGATCCACCTGGCCGGACATGCACCCGATCCGATGCTGGGCGGATCGCTGTTGATCGACTCACACGATGCGCCGGTAGCCGAAGAGGTATGGGACCTCTACAGCAGCGTACGGCCGCGGCTACCCACGATACCCGTGCTGATCGAGCGTGATGGCAACGTCCCGGCGTTCGAAGCCTTGATGGCCGAGCGCGCCGTGGCCGAGCGCCTGCGGCTGGATGCGAGGCAAGCGGCATGACTCAAACGCTTGCCGATTTCCAGGACGGTTTCCTCCAGGCCATGCGCGGCGAGGATGGACCCCTGCAGGCCATCGCCATCCAACCGGGTTTCGCCGTTTACCGCAATACCTGGTTGAAGGCCTGCATCGACACTATCGAGGCGAACTTCCCAGCCGTGGCCTGCCTGGTGGGCCATGAGTGGATGCGATCGGCCGCTGCGGCGTTCGCGCTGGAGCACATGCCGATGGATGGCCGACTCACGAACTATGGCGAGGCATTCCCCGATTTCCTGTCCGCGTCCGTCGCGACCACCGAGCTTGCTTACCTTGGCGAGGTGGCGCGGCTGGACTGGCTATTCCTCTCGTGCGGAAATGCCGCCGATGCACCCACCCTGCATGCCGGCCGACTCACCGCGTTCTCGACATCCGGCCTCGCCAGCGCGCACCTGCGGACACATCCCACGGCATGCTGGCATGCGTCGCCGTTGCCGGCGCGCACGATCTGGGAGGCGAGCCGCTCAGGCCGCGCCGTGACGGGCGACCTGGCATGGATGCCCGAAGCCACCCTGATGCTGCGCATCGACGGCCACGTACGCGTCCACGCCATCGGGGTACCCACCTGCGCATTGCTCGATGCCTGCCACGCAGGCCACGCATTGGGCGCCGCACTCGATCTTGCCATGACCGCCGGCGATGCCATGCGGATGGATGCGGATCTGCTTCACCTCGTCGCCATCGGTGCGTTTGCCGATACGGCCCCTCTTTGACCAAGGACACGCCATGACTGATTCCACCCTGCCCGCGACCAGCCCCGCCGGACCGATCCGCCGATGGAACCTCCTGGCCGATCGCATTTCGTCGCTTGTCGGTCACTCGTTCCTGGCCCTGCTCGCCCGTGTTTCGATCGCCGCGATCTTTTTCCAGTCCGGCCGCACGAAGGTCGATGGCTTCCTCACCATCACCGACGGCACCTACCAGCTCTTCCAGGACGAATACAAAATCCCGCTGGTGCCGCCCGATATCGCTGCCCACATGGCTGCTTATGCCGAGACCTTCATTCCGATCCTTCTGGTACTTGGCCTGGCCACGCGTCTTTCCGCGCTTGCCCTGCTGGGGATGACGACGGTGATCGAGGTGTTCGTGTATCCCGCCGCGTGGCCGACGCATCTTTCGTGGGCCGCGATCCTGATGTACCTGGTGGCCCGCGGTGGTGGAAAGTGGTCGGTCGACCACGCGCTGGGCGCCAGGTGAAATTTCTTTGCCTCCCGTGTAACCGACGTGGAAGCCGCGGCGAATTCACCCACGCCATTCGGCACATCACAACGCCAGGAGAAACATCATGAACACTGCAACCTTCGGTATCGCCGCTGCCGCCGCCGTCGTCGCCTTCGCCGCGGTCAGCCCCGTGCACGCCGCGGGCACCGAAGCCAAGACGGTCCATTGCTACGGCATCAACAGCTGCAAGGGCACCTCCGACTGCAAGTCGGGGAACCATGAATGCAAGGGCCAGAACTCGTGCAAGGGCCAGGGCTTCAAGGCGGTGTCGGTCACCGAGTGCAAGGCACAGGGCGGCAGCACCACTCCGCCGGCCCAGTAAGCGATCTGGCCCGGCCGGCATGCCGGCCGGGCATTCAACCATGGAAACCACCATGCAGCGCAACGGCATCATGCCCTTCCACGGCTTCGGCATCGGACTGCGGCCGCCGCACTACGAGGACTTCCTCGCGGCTCCTGCACGGGTGGATTTCGTCGAGGTGATCTCGGAGAACTTCATGGTGGACGGCGGCCGTCCGCTGGACATCCTGCACCGCGTTCGCGACCGCCATGCGGTGGCCCTGCATGGCGTATCGATGAACATCGGCGCCGTCGATGGCGTGGACGCGGCTTACATCCGGCGCTTGCGCCAGCTCGCCGACCGGATCGATCCGCTGTGGGTGTCCGACCACCTGTGCTGGACCGGCATCGACGGCTTCAACTCGCACGACCTGCTTCCCCTGCCGTACTCCGAAGAAGCCCTTGCGGTGGTATGCGACAACCTTGACCGGGTGCAGGATGCCTTGGGTCGCCCGCTACTGATGGAAAACCCGTCGACCTACGTGGCCTTCGACGGTACAAGGATGAGCGAGCCTGAATTCCTCGCGGCGATGTGCAGCCGGACCGGCTGCCAGCTGTTGCTGGACGTCAACAACATCTACGTGAGCGCGACCAACCACGGCCTGTCGACCGACACCTGGCTGGACGAGCTTCCCTGGCAGCACGTGCGCCAGGTACATCTGGCCGGCCACAGCCAGGGCGAGCACATGCTCATCGATACCCACGATGCGCCCGTTCCCCGCGGTGTCTGGGAGCTTTATTCCAAAGCCTGCGCGCGGATGGGACCGGTAGCGACGATGATCGAGCGCGATGACCATATTCCGCCCCTCGCCGAATTGCTTGCCGAACTCGACATGGCCCGTGATATTGCCTTCGTGGCAACCGAGAGCCGGCGCGAGCACGTTGCATGAACCTGCGCGACGTGCAGCGATCGTTCGTGGCGAACCTGCTTGGCGCTGGCGCACCGCCAGCGGGAGCTTCGATGGAAGGCATGTCGGTTTACGCCCATGCGTACCACAGCCAGCTTCTCGCCTGCCTTCGCGACACGCACGCCAAGACCCGCGAGTGGATCGGCGAAGAAGCGTTCGACAATGCGGGCAACGCGTATATAGCTGCTCATCGCCCGCAATCGTGGTCGCTGGACGACTATGGCGACGGCTTTGCTTCATACCTGGACCAGGAGTGGCCCGATGACCCGGACGTCGGCGAACTGGCATGGCTCGACTGGACGCTGCGCCGGGCCTTTTCCGGCCCCGATGCGGCAGCGGTCGACATGGCGTCACTGACGGACGTCCACTGGGACGATGCCGTGCTCACCTTCGCCCCGACCTTGCGATGGCGCTACGTGCGCAGCAACGTTGCCGCCCTGTGGCGCGCGCTGGACGAGGAAACGCCGCCAACCATCACCGCTCCCGGGAGCGCGCCTCCGGCACTGCGCGTGTGGAGATACGGGTTTTCAACCCGCTTCGCCAGCATGTCCGCCATCGAGGCGGCGTGCCTGGACCTGGCAACGATGGGTGCCAGCTTCGGTGAAGTCTGCAGGGACCTTGCCGCTCGGGTGGGCGACGAGGAAGCCGCCAACGCCGCGGGCTCCATGCTGGGCGACTGGCTGCGCGAGGGCGTAGTGACGGCGGTGCGGTGAAGCCGCTGGCGCAGGCATGAAAAACCCCCGGCCTCGCGGCCGGGGGTTCCACCGGTGGAGCGTTCTATTACTTGCCGCTGGTGCTGGCGGAAGCCGCCGCATCAGCCTTGGCCGGAGCCTTGGCCTTGTGCTTCTTGTGCTTGGCGGGAGCGGTTGAAGAGCTGGAACTGGCAGTGGTACCCGACTTGGCGGCGGCGTCCGCCTGCGGGGCGGCCAGCACGGCGCCCGAAAGGGCAAAACTCGCCACGAGGAGGGAAGCGATCGCAAGCTTGCGCATGATCTGAGTGCCTTAAGTTGGAAGGTGCCGCGGACCCGGTCGGAACCCGACGCCTCGGGCGGCGCGACAGGCCCTAACCTGCTCCGTGAAAGGCATACACAATCTGAACACACTTAACGTCGTTCAGCTTCCATTCCTTGAAAAAACACCTTTTTAATCAATAACGTAAGTTATTACGAAGCACGAGCTCCGACCTGCGCGAATTCGATGCACGTCCGCAGCAAAGGATGCAGGATTTCCTTCAATTCAGCGGCCTTTGCCTTGTCGTAAGCGAAAGTTTTCTCGTCCATGTAATTCAGCTGCGCCAGCTCCAGTTGCACCGCATGCACGCCGCCATTCGGCTTTCCATAGGCTCGCGTGATGTAGCCTCCCTTGAAGCGTCCGTTGACCACGTGCGTGTAGCGCCGCTGGCCGTCGAGCTTCGCCGCCAGCAATGCCTGCAATGAAGGATCGCAACTGCTGCCGTCGGCCGTGCCGAGGTTGAGGTCCGGCAACCGACCTTCGAACAGCATCGGTACTTCCGCGCGGATGGAGTGGCCCTCCCAAAGCACGATGTGTTCGTGTGCATCGCGCATGCGAGCGATTTCGGCGACGAGTGCCTGGTGGTACGGGCGCCAGTACTGCCCGACGCGGGCGGCGGTTTCGTCGGGGCCTGGCGCTTCGCCATCACGGTAGATCGGTGCGCCATCGAACATCATCGTGGGCACCAGGCCCGTTTCGGTACGCCCAGGGTACAGCGCGTGTCCGTCGGCGGGCCGGTTCAGGTCCACCACATAACGCGAGGCCAGCGGCTTGATCACGCTGGCGCCGAGGCCCACGGCAAAATCGTAGAGAAGGTCGACGTGCCAGTCCGAATCCGGGGAGGCCTGCGCCAACGGGTGCATGCGTTCGGCGATATCGACGGGAATGAAACTGCCGTTGTGCGGCAGGCTTACCAGGAGCGGCGCAGTGCCGCGGTGGAGGTGGAACGTTTCCATGGCTTACCTTCTTATGCGGTGCGAGCGTTAAGGAGCACCAGCTCCTCGCTCGATGTCGGGTGGATGGCCACCGTAGTGTCGAAATCCTTCTTGCGTGCGCCAAGGCGCAACGCCACAGCGAAGCCCTGCATGATCTCATCGGCTTCCACGCCGAGCATGTGCAGGCCCACCACGCGTTCTTCAGGGCCGACGCAGATCATGCGGATCAGCGAGCGCTCGCTGCGACCGGCCAGCGCGAACTGCATCGGCACGAAGCTGCCGTGGTACACGGTAACGCCGTCGCCGTGCATTTGCCGCGCCTGCTCTTCGGTCAACCCTACGGTAGCTAGTGGTGGATGCGAGAACACCACGCTGGGAATGTAATCGGGATCGACGTGGGCGTCAGGCTTGCCGCGGAAAAGGCGGTCGGCCAGGCATCGGCCCGCTTGCACGGCGACAGGAGTGAGCGCCTTGGCCTGGGTCACGTCGCCGATGGCATGGATGCCCGGCACGCACGTGTCCTGGTAGCGATCGACCACGATGTGGCCGTTGGCGTCCCGCTCCACGCCCAGGGCCTCCAGGCCGATGCCCGATGAATTCGGCTCGCGGCCCACGGCCCAGATCAGTGCATCGTAAGGACCGGGCTGGTCGCCCTTGTCGCAGGTCAGCCAAAGCTGTTCGCCTTCCCGGCGCACGTCCTGGATCTCACAGCGGTAGTTGATGTCGATGCCATGGCCGACCATGTGCTCGCCCAATGCGTAGGCCATCGGCTCGTCGAAACCACCCATCAGGCGATGGCGCACGTAAAGCGTGACATCGCCGCCAAGCGCCCGCAGCACGCCGGCAAGCTCCACGGCGATATAGCCGCCGCCGACAATGGCGGTGCGGCGCGGACATTCGCGCAGGTCGAAGAAGCCATCGGACACCATGCCCAGTTCAAAGCCCGGCGTGTCGAGCCGGCGCGGCCGTGCGCCGGTGGCGATGACGATGTGCGGGGCCGAGAAGGTGCGCGAGCCGGTGGTGACGCGATCGGCCGCGATCAGTTCGCCACGGGCCGCGATCATGTGCACGTGAGTGTCGGCAAGGGTCTTGCGGTAGCCGGTGTGGATGCGGTCGATGTAGGCCTGGCGGCGGCGGATGAAGGCGGCCCAGTCCAGACGACTGTCAGCCACATCCTTGAACCCGTAGTCCCTTGCCAGACCAAAGCCATCGGCCATCTGCCCCGCGTACCACATGGCCTTCTTCGGTACGCAGCCTACGTTCACGCAGGTGCCGCCGATGACGCCGTCATCAAGCAGCGCCACGCGGGCCCCGTGGCGGCCCGCTCGGATGGCGGCGGCCAGGCCGCCGGATCCGGCGCCCAGCACGATCATGTCGAACGATTCGATTTCCATGGGCGTTAGTGTCCCCGATTCGACGCTGGCCCGGCCAGCTATCGCAAACTTCTCACCGCAACACTGAAGAGGTTGACGCAAGCTATTGTTTTGATAAGCTCAGGACAACGCCACTCACGCCGCGTACGATGGGCTATCGCGCCTGCACCCCTGCCACGCGAAACCACCGCTTCACGCTTGCACGGGCGTTGGCCGTACTGTCCCTGATGCTGCTGGCGGCATGTTCGTCCTCCCCCAGCCGCCCCTCGCGCCCGATGAACGTGGGATGGTCGAACGAGCGTGCCGCCGCGCCGCCGCCGGACGCCGCCAACGATGTCCTCTTCCGCGCCATCGGCCTGGTCGGCACGCCCTACCGCTGGGGTGGCAACACGCCGGCCGGCGGCTTCGATTGCAGTGGCCTGGTGGGCTACATCTACAAGACGTCCACCGGCGTGATGCTGCCGCGCACCTCGCAGGAAATGGCAGGTTTCGGCCGCGAGCGCGTGGATGCCCAGGACCTCGCCAGCGGCGACCTGGTCTTCTTCGGTAGCCGTGGTTCGGTAAGCCACGTCGGCATCTATGTCGGCAAGGGCCGCTTTGTGCATGCGCCCAACAGCGGCGGCACGGTGCGCCTGGACAGCCTGGACGGCCCCTATTGGAAAGACCATTTCGTCTACGGACGGCGCGTCCTCTAGCCTCTGGTTCGGGTTTTCTAACTGATAGCTGAACCGTACCAGTCAATCATATTGTGCGCAATCTAATTGCGCGCTATCGTTTCATTCATGAGAAGCCTCGACAGCCACCTCTGCTTCGCCCTCTACGCCGCTTCACGCGCCATGACAGCCGGTTACCGCGGCCCGTTGTCGGAGCTCGGGCTCACCTACCCGCAATTCATCGCCATGGTGGTGCTCTGGGAATCCGACGGTGTAACGGTCAGCGCGCTTGGCGAAAGACTGCAACTGGACAGCGGTACCCTCACCCCGCTCCTGAAGCGTCTTGAACAGGCGAACCTGGTGAGGCGCCAACGCAATGCCGATGACGAGCGCGAACTCATCGTCACCCTTACCGACGAGGGCCATGCCCTGCAGCACAAGGCAAACGCCGTTTCCGAACAGGTTTTCTGCCGTACCGGCCTTGAAGAAAGCCATGCGGTAAAGATGCTCGGCGACCTGCACGACCTCACCGCCCGGCTTCGCAACAACACTTCCGTCTAACCCCCCAAACTGAAAGGAACCTCCCATGAGCGTCAGCAAGATCATCTACACCGCCACTGCCACCGTCCACGGCGGCCGCGAGGGCCACGCCAAGTCGAGCGACGGCGTGATCGATATCGACCTGAAGATCCCCAAGGAAATGGGCGGCCCCGGTGGCGCGGGCACCAACCCCGAGCAGCTGTTCGCGGCCGGTTATGCCGCGTGCTTCGAAGGCGCCACGCGTTACGTTGCTCGTGAGAAGAAGGTCGCGCTGAAGGATGCATCGGTCACTGCGCACGTGGGCATCGGCCCGCGCGAGCCAACGGGCTTCGGCATCGCCGTGAAGCTCGAAGTGCACCTGGAAGGCGTGGATGCCGCTACCGCGAAGGAGCTGGTCGATACCGCCCACCGCGACATCTGCCCGTACTCGCATGCCACGCGCGGTAATGTCGACGTCGAGATCGTGCTGGTCTGATCGATCGTCCGGGAAAAAAGGCGCCCTTCAAGGGCGCCTTTTTTCATGTTGGTAACTGGCTTGCCCATTGGGGGGTCAGAGTCATGACTCTGACCCCGAACCCGCAGCGTTAGTGCTCGCCGTCGCCCTTCGGATGGGCGTGACCGTGCTTGAGCTCCTCTTCTGAAGCATCGCGCACCAGGTCGACCTCGATGGCGAAAGTCAGCGTCTTGCCGGCCATCGGGTGGTTGAGATCCACGTCGACCGTGGTCATGCCCACCTTCTGCACCGTCACCACGCGCTGGCCGCCTTCCTTCAGCGACAGCACGATGGTCTGGCCAGGCTTGATCTTGGCGGCATTCGGGACGTACTTCTTGGGCACGCGCTGGGTCTGGCCATCGCGGCGTTCGCCGTAGCCCTGTTCGGGCGCGATGGTGACCTCGAAGCTGTCCCCGGCCGACTTGCCTTCAAGGCCGGCTTCAAGGCCCGGGATCAGCTGGCCGTGGCCAAGCAGGATCCACAGTGGCTCTCCGCCTTCGCGGGAGGTTTCCACCTTCTCACCGTCGACGGTGAGGGTGTAGTGGAACGAGATGACCTTGTCCTTCGCAGCCTGCATGGGGTTGTTCTCTATGGTGCAAACCGGTCATGTTAGCGGCTGCGAGGTGCCCAGTCACGTCGGCGGAGTGTCACGCCCGGCGCCAAAACCCACGCCGCGGGCCTCGGGGCCGAGTCCGGCGAGCAGGGCCAGGATCACCGCCACCACGGCAATCCACAGCCCCATGGCGAAGGCCAGGTCGCCGCCGTGCCAGCCGGCGATCAGCAATTGGGCGTTGCCGGTGTACGCGGCCAGAAGGTTGCCGATCTGGTAGGCGAAGCCCGGCAAGGTGCCCCGGACACTGTCCGGCGACAGTTCGTTCAGATGGGTGGGCACCACGCCCCAGGCACCCTGCACCATCACCTGGATCAGGAAGGCGCCGATCGCCAGCAGAAGCAGCGAACCACCGTGCACCCACAGCGGGATTACCGGGATCGCGAGCAACGCCGCGATCACCATCGCCCGCCGCCGGCCAATGCGCTCGGACCAGGCGCCAAAGCAAAGGCCACCTACCATCGCGCCAAGGTTCAGCATCGCCACCAGCATGAAGGCGGCCCCCGAGCCTGTCGGCAGGTGCAGGCTCTTCTCTTCGAAGGTGTGGTAGAGGTCCTGCGAGCCGTGGCTGAACATGTTGAAGGCGGCCATCAACAAGGTCATGTAGATCGCCAGCTTCCAATGGCCACGCATCGATTCGACCAGGCTGAGCTTGCCGTGCTCGGCCCGGTTTGCTTCCCATACCGGCGATTCGGGCACCGAGCGGCGGATATAGAGCACCAGCAAGGCCGGCGCCGCGCCGACAATGAACAAGCCGCGCCAGCCGATATGGTCGATCAGCAGCCAGTTGGCGAGGGCGCCCAGGAAGAAGCCGCAGGGGTAGCCGCTTTGCAGCAGGCCGGACACCAGGCCGCGTGCCTTGGGCGGCACCGACTCCATCGCCAGCGAAGCGCCCAGGCCCCATTCGCCACCCATCGCCACGCCGAACAGGAAGCGCAGCACCAGCAGCATGGTGAGCGAGGATGAAAAGGCGGTGGCCAGTTCGAAGGCCGAGAACAGGATCACATCGAGCATCAGGATCGGGCGCCGCCCGAAGCGGTCAGCCAGGCGGCCAAACAGCAACGCCCCGATCGGACGCGCCGCCAGCGTCAGGAACAGGCCGTAAGTTACTTCGGACGGCGAGACCTTGAACTCGTCGGATATGCCGACGATGACGAAGGTCAGCAGGAAATAGTCGAAGGCATCGAGCGTCCAGCCGAGAAAACTTGCCAGGACCGTGTGCCGCTGGGTCCGGTCCAATTCTCGCAAGGGGGAAAGGAACGACATGATCAGCCTTTGTTGCCCGTTGGAAGCCCGGGGGAGTGTAACCGGCCGTGGCACGCCGATCCGCCCCCGATTTCCTGCAAATAGGAAATAGCCGGCTCGCGCGGCAAGGGCGAAGGAGCGATAGACTCTTGAAGGACCCAACAAGGAGGAGCCACCCATGCAGTTACGTCATGTCCTCGCCGCCGGCGCCATCGCCACTCTCCTGGCCGGCCCCGCATTCGCGCTGCAGGAAGCACGCGGCGCACCGCCGCCGCCGCCCGCCCACGGCAACATGGGCGCCCCGTCGGCAGCGACGGACTCCAGTGCCGCGCCGTCGTTCGACGAATTGGATAAGGATCACAAGGGCTCGCTCGGCCGCAGTGATATCCCCAAGAATGTCGAGGCACTGAAGCAATTGCGCGCGCATTTCGGCGAGGCCGACCAGGATCACAACGGCCGCCTGTCGCCCGCCGAATACAACACCTATGTCGGTGCCAGCAAGGTGCCGGGTGCCGACCAGCATCGTTAATCGGTCTTCCGGTCCAGCGCGGATACTCAGCGCTGGACCGAAGGTTCGCCGACGATGAGGATCCCCGCCATCGACGCGCCCCACCTTGACCGTCGAGCCCGCCAGCGCATCGCCCGCCGTTTCGGCACGATCAATCAACGGCTCTACATCGGCTTCAAGCTGGCAGCCGATCCGGTCTACGCGGCTGCCGCGAGCGTGCGCGGCAACAGCGCCCTGCCCCTCTTCGACCTGGGCTGCGGCATCGGGCTGCTTGCGCACTACCTGCACGGTTGCGGTCTGCTCGACCGCTACATCGGTACCGACCACGATTCGCGCAAGATCGAAGCGGGCAACGCCGCGCTTCTTCGGGGCGGCATCGACCGGCGCGTGCAGTTGCACCATGGTGATGCCGCCGATGCCTACGACACACAAGGCGACGTAGCGATGCTCGACGTATTGCACTACCTGCCCCGCGAGCGGCAACCGGACCTTCTCTCTGCCGCCGCCTCGCTGGTGGCCCCGGGCGGGGTATTGATCCTGCGCAATGTGGTGCGCGAACCCAACTGGCGGTTTCGCTTCACGGTGTGGGAAGAATACGTCCTCCGGGCCTCCGGCTGGATCCCCGGCGGCGCCCAGCACTATCCTAGCGCCGAGGAAATCCAGGCTCCCCTGCGCGAAGCGGGCCTCTCCGTGTCGATGCAACCCCTGCGCGGCCGCACCCCGTTCAACAGCTACCTGATGGTCGGCCGGCGAGCCTGAACGGACCAGTTCGCACGAAAACCGCAAGCCTGATACACTTGACCGGCTCGTAGACGCCCCCGACTCCCTTGCGGACTCATCGGCGAGGGATATTCCCCCGCCCGATCCCCCACCCCGGTTGCGCGCACGGCACCGGTCAGCCCCTCATCCGACGGGCGGCCGCGAAATCACCAGCATCGAGGCGCGGTATCAGGGAGCGCCCGGGCACATCAGGAGTTTTTCCATGTCCTTCGAGTCGCTGGGCCTTGCGCCCGCGCTTCTTCGTGCGTTGTCCGAACAGGGCTACACCGAACCTACCCCCATCCAGGCCGCAGCCATCCCGCTGGTGCTCCAGGGCGCCGACCTCATGGCCGCCGCCCAGACCGGCACCGGCAAGACGGCAGCCTTTGCGCTGCCGTTGCTGCAGCGCCTGAACGAGAAAGCCCAGGGCGACGGCCGTCGTCCGGTCCGCGCCCTCGTGCTTACCCCCACCCGCGAGCTGGCCGCCCAGGTGCATGACAACCTGCGCGAGTACGGTCGCCACCTGCGCCTGTCCTCCACCGTGATCTTCGGTGGCGTCGGCATGGGCAACCAGCTCACGGCGCTGCGCCGTGGCGTGGACATCATCGTGGCCACCCCTGGCCGCCTGATCGATCACATGCAGCAGCGTTCGGTCGACCTTTCGAAGATCGACGTGCTGGTGCTCGACGAAGCCGACCGCATGCTCGACATGGGCTTCCTGCCGGCGCTGAAGCGCATCCTCAATGCGCTGCCCAAGCAAAACCGCCAAACCTTGCTGTTCTCGGCCACGTTCGCGCCGGAGATCAAGGCGCTGGCGCGTGAGTTCATGCGCGATCCACGAGAAGTGTCGGTGACCCCCGCCAACTCGGTGGCCGCCCTGGTCACCCACCACGTTCATCCGGTGGATGCCGAGCGCAAGCGCGACCTGCTACTGCACATCCTGTCGATCGACAGCCGCCGCCAGACGCTGGTGTTCAGCCGCACCAAGCACGGCGCCGACAAGCTCGTCCGTCACCTGGAAGTGTCCGGCATCCGTGCCGCGGCCATCCACGGCAACAAGAGCCAGAACGCCCGCACCAAGGCCCTGTCGGATTTCAAGGCGAACAAGATCACCGTGCTTGTGGCCACCGACATCGCCGCGCGCGGCATCGACATCGACCAGCTGCCGGTGGTGATCAACTACGACCTGCCGATGGTCGCCGAAGATTACGTGCACCGTATCGGCCGCACCGGCCGCGCCGGTTCCGACGGCCAGGCCATCTCGCTCGTCAGCCACGAAGAAGCCGGCCTGCTGCGTGACATCCGTCGCCTGCTCAAGGATGAAATCAACATCAGCGACATGGCCGGCTACGAGCCGTCCACGCCGCTGCGCACCGACGCCGCCGCACCCCGTCCGAAGCAGGCCCAGCGCCAGCCGCAGGGCCAGCGTCCGCCGCGCAGCGGTTCGCGCGACGGTAAGCCCGGCCAGCGTCCGCCGGCCTCGCATCGCCCGCACGGCCATGTGAACAATGGCGGTGGCGAGCACGCCGCCGGCAACAAGCGTCGGCGCCAGCGCCGTGGTGGCGCGGCCAGCAACAAGGCATAACGTCCACAAGCAGGACTTAAAAAGCCCTCGGGATCTCCGAGGGCTTTTTTATTAGAAGACGGAAATGCTGTTTCGATCCGTGTTGCAAAATGAGCCAACGCAGGCACTCATTTCAGTACGAGCAAGCCCAGGCGTGGGCATGTGGCAACGAACCGTCGCACTAAGGCGCCCGTTCAGGCCACCTGGAACAGGATCCGATCGCCTCACCGCGCACCTGTTATCTACCAATAGAGAAAGGCTGAGCGTGCCCGGCGCCGTGAGGTGGTAGTTGCCATAGCCGATGGGATAGTCGTCCGTTCCAGCACGTACGACATAGTTTCCAGGAGCCTGGGCCCGCAGGAGAACTATGCCTGGAGCAACCTGATTCTCCGAATCAACTTCAGGCCCAAACGTAGCCTCGTCGGTTACTCCAACGTAGTTGCAAGCAAAAGCGTGGATTGTTCCAGGCCCCCACGTATCTACTGCTTGGGCCGTCGGTGGCGTTGCGGTCGGCCCACAAAGTTCAGCGTCGAAGGCCTGGGTTTCCAGCGGCTGCTGGGTCGGAATGTATTGAAGCGACCCATCGTCCAACGGGTGAAGGATCTGGGTGACAACGACGTCCTCACCCTTTGTGTTCTCCAGGAGAACCTTTCGCTCAAGCGTGGGTTGACCATTGCCGTCAAGATATTCCCGTTGATCGATGACCGGGCTATCTTTCGCCGCCGCGCCTGTGGAAATCGCAAAAAGTGCGAGTGTGAGAATTCCAAGTTTCACGTGTGCCTCCCTTTGTGGTGTGAGAGGTACTCTCCACGACTGCAAGCCGGGCTTCCATAGGGAAAAACAGTTGTTCTTGTAAGGATTTTCTCTTACTGAACTATCAACTGCCCTTCACCCGGCGGCATGTCGAAGGTGTCGCCGAGGTGTCAGTCCGCGCGCACTTTCGAGGTGAGCACGTGGTCTTCCCACACGCCGTGGATCTTCAGGTACCCACGCGCCATGCCTTCGCGCTCGAAGCCGAGCTTCTCCAGCAGTTTCCCGCTGCGTTCGTTGCGCGGCATGTAATTGGCCATCACGCGGTGCAGGTCCAGTGGGCCGAAGGCATAGTCCAGGCCCGCGCGCAACGCTTCGGCCATGATGCCCTGTCCTTGCCACTCGGCGGCCAGGCCATAGCCCAGGTGGGCGGCCTGGAAAACGCCGCGCACGATATTGGCGAAGGTGAACGAGCCCATGACCCGGCCGGTGCCGGGATCGAAGATGCAGAAAGGCCACGCCACGCCGGCCCTCGATACGCTCGACCACTGCACGATCGAGGTGCGCGCACCTTCCAGAGTGTAATAACCCTCGTCACGCAAAGGCTCCCACGGCGCCAAGTGCGCGCGGTTCTCCAGCCGGTAGGCAAGCACGGCCTTGGCGTCGGTGATGCGGGCCACCCGTAGCTCGGTGCGTGCTGTGCGAAGGACCGGCTGGGTCATGCGCGCAACGCGGCCGCGTGGTGGCGAAGGTGGTCTTCGATGAAGCTGGCAATGAAGTAGTAGCTGTGGTCGTAGCCTTCCTGGCGACGCAGGCGCAAGGGTTGGCCGGCCAGCGCACAGGCTTCCTCGAACAACTCAGGCTTCAGCTGGTTGGCCAGGAACTGGTCGGCCAGGCCCTGGTCGATGAGGATCTCGCCGTCGAACCGCTGCTTCTTCACCAGCTCGCTGGCATCGAAGGCCTTCCACGCCTCGCGGTCGTCGCCCAGGTAACGCCCGAAGGCCTTTTCGCCCCAGGGAACCCGGCTCGGGGCCACGATCGGGGCAAAAGCAGAGAGCGAGCGGTACCGGCCTGGATGGCGCAAGGCCGTCACCAGCGCGCCATGCCCACCCATCGAATGGCCGAAGATGCCGCGGCGATTCCCGTCGAGGGGGAAATACCCTTCGATCAGCGACGGCAATTCCCGGGCTACATAGGTGCCCATGTTGAAGCGCGCCGACCACGGCGCCTGCGTGGCATCGAGGTAAAACCCAGCGCCCTCGCCGAACTCCCAGTCGCCGGTGGCGCCTTCGATATCGGTACCGCGCGGACTGGTATCGGGCATCACCAGGGCCAGGCCCAGGGCCGAGGCCATGCGCTGCGCGCCGGCCTTGATGGTGAAGGTTTCCTCGGTGCAGGTGAGGCCTGCCAGCCAATAAAGCACCGGCACGGGGCCGTTCGCGGCCTGAGGCGGAAGGTAAACGGCGAACTTCATCACGCCGCCGCAGGCGGCCGATTCGTGCCGGTAGAACCCCTGCGAGCCGCCGAAGCTGCGTTGTTCCGAGACCACTTCGATGGCTGTCATCGACTCTCGTTCCCTCATGAATGAATGCGACGCAATCGCGGCTGGCCAGTGTACTCCACCGCAATGCAGCAGAAATTCTGCAGGGCAGCCCTCGCGGCTGCTAGAATGACCGCTTCGCCCCGCCGCAAAGGCCGTTGGCGCGTCCCATGTTCCCCGAGGTTCCCATGTCGTCCCCTGCTTCCGAAACCACCCCGGCCACCCCCGGGTTCAGCGCGCTCGCCCTCGAGCCGAACGTCGCCCGCGTGCTCGCCGAAGTGGGTTACGAGACACCTTCGCCCATCCAGGCCGCGATCATCCCCTCGATGCTGGAGGGCCGCGACGTTTTGGGCCAGGCGCAGACGGGCACCGGCAAGACGGCCGCCTTCGCGCTGCCGATTCTTTCGCGCATCAACATCACCCATGGCAAGCCGCAGGCATTGGTGCTGGCACCCACGCGCGAACTGGCGATCCAGGTCGCCGAGGCTTTCCAGAAGTACGCCACCTACATGCCCGGCTTCCAGGTGCTGCCGATCTACGGTGGCCAGAGCTATGGCCCGCAGCTGCACGGCCTGCGCCGTGGCGCACACATCGTGGTCGGCACGCCCGGCCGCGTGATCGACCATATGGACAAGGGCACGCTCGATCTTTCCGAGCTGCGCTTCCTGGTGCTGGACGAAGCCGACGAAATGCTGCGCATGGGTTTCGTCGACGACGTGGAGAAAGTGCTGCAGGCCACGCCCGAGACGCGCCAGGTCGCGTTGTTCTCGGCCACCATGCCCACGCAGATCCGCCGCATCGCTCAAAGGCACCTGAAGAACCCGGTCGAAGTCACCATCAAGACCAAGACCACCACGGCCGCCAATATCCGCCAGCGCTACTGGTGGGTCAGTGGTTTGCACAAGCTCGACGCGCTCACGCGCATCCTTGAAGCCGAATCGTTCGACGCGATGATCATCTTCGCGCGCACCAAGCAGGCCACCGAGGAGCTTGCCGAGAAGCTGCAGGCGCGCGGGTTCGCCGCCGCGGCGATCAACGGCGACATCGCCCAGCCGCAGCGCGAGCGCGTGATTGCACAACTGAAGGACGGCAAGCTCGACATCCTGGTCGCCACCGACGTCGCTGCCCGCGGGCTCGATGTCGAACGCATCAGCCACGTGCTGAACTACGACATTCCCACCGATACCGAAAGCTACGTGCACCGCATCGGCCGCACCGGCCGCGCCGGGCGTAGCGGCGAGGCGATCCTGTTCGTCACTCCGCGCGAGCGCAACCTGCTGCGCGCGATCGAAAACGCCACCCGCCAGCCAATCGAGCAGATGCAGCTGCCCACCGTGGAAGCGGTGAACGACCAGCGCATCGCCAAGTTCAAGGCCCGCATCGGCGAGTCGCTGGCCACCGGCGGCCTGCAGCTCTTCCAGCAGCTGATCGAACAGTACGAGCAGGAAAACAACGTGCCGGCGATCGAAATCGCCGCGGCGCTCGCCCGCATCGCCCAGGGTGACCAGCCCCTGCTGCTCGAGCCGCCTGCACGCCGCGAATACAGCGAGCGTCCGCAACGCGACGATCGTCCTTCACGCGACGACCGCCCGTCCCGCGATGATCGCGCTCCGCGCGGCAACCGCGACGATCGGCCGCCACGCCGGGAGTTCGATCCCGCCGAGCGCCGCCCGGCGCCCGCACGCGCCATGCGCGAGCACGTCACCGAGCACGGCAAGCGTACCTACCGTCTTGAAGTGGGCCACGACCATGGCGTGAAGCCCGGCAACATCGTCGGCGCGGTGGCCAATGAAGCCAACATCGACAGCCAGTTCATCGGCCGTCTTTCCATCCGCGGCCACTACAGCCTGATCGACCTCCCCGAGGGCATGCCCGCGGAAGTCTTTACCCACCTGAAGAACGTCTGGGTGTCGGGACAGAAGCTGCAGATCGCCGAATGGAACGGCCAGGAAGAAGCTGGCAGTTCGGCCCCGCCGGCGCCGCGCCGTTTCAGCGGCGGGAAACCGGGCGGGAAAAAGCCCTACCTGGGCAAGAAGCCGCCGCGTAAGACCTGATCTTCGCGCGCTCGGATAGCGGGGTCAGAGTTCTTACTCTGACCCCCAACCACTGACCCCAACCACCCAGCCAGCAGGCGCGCCCCGCGGTCTTGCTAGGGCACGCCGACGAACGTGTTGCAGCTGTTCGGGTCGCCGCTGCTGAATCCTGTCTTGAACCACTTCACGCGTTGTGCGGAAGTGCCGTGGGTGAAGGAATCCGGCACCACGCGACCCTGGGCTTGCTGCTGCAGGGCGTCGTCGCCGATGGCCGTTGCCGCCGTCATGGCCGATTCGATATCGCCCGGCTCAAGCCACTTGTTGCGCTGCTGGCCCCGGTTGGCCCATACGCCGGCAAAACAATCAGCCTGCAATTCCTGCCGTACCGAAAGACCATCGGCACCTTCCATCCGTGCACCCGACTGCCGCGCCTGCGCCACTTTGTCGAAGATGCCCAGCTGTTCCTGCACGTGGTGGCCTACCTCGTGGGCGATCACGTAGGCGCGGGCGAAATCGCCCGCCGCATGGAATCGACTGCTCAGTTCATCGAAGAAATCGACGTCCAGGTAAACGATCTGGTCGCCCGGGCAATAGAACGGGCCCACGGCCGCCGACGCCGAACCGCAGGCTGTGTTCACGCTACCGCGGAACAAGGCCAGTTTCGGATCGACGTAGGTCTTTCCCTTCTCCTGGAATATCTGGTGCCAGGTGTCCTCGGTATCGCCCAGGATCGCCCGCACGAAGTCCTTCTGCTCGGGCGTGGCACTGGCCGCTCCCGGCTGCGGCGCCGCCCGCTGCTGGGTCTGCACCGGCCCACCCTGGTCGCCTTGGAGCAATGCGGTGGGATCCTTGAAGAACACCAGCCCCAGGATGGCCAGGATCACGATCCCGCCCAGCCCCAGCCCGCGCCCTCCACCGAACCCACCCCCGCCAAACCCGCGTCCCCCGCCCGATCCGACATCCTCGACATTGTCGCTACGACGACCTTTCTGCCAAAGCATGGACTTCTCCCCGTCGGCCCGTGGTTCGCGAACGATAGCAGGCCCCGCCAGCCGTTAGGGGTCAGAGTCATGACTCCGACCCCTGATCGCGGCAGCGCGACATCCGCGCGAAGGGGACCCTATGCGCCGCGCGAGGCGCGCACCCGCTGCACACGGGCGCCGTCCATCGCCACCACCTCGAACCGCCATCCGGCAGTAACGAACGCGTCGCCGGCCTCGGGCAGTCGGCCCATGTGCTGCAGCACGAAACCGGCCAGGGTGGAGAAACTGCTGTCGTCGGCGGCGAACTCGGTATCCAGCAGGTGGCCGACGCGGCGGAAATCCAGGCTGCCGTCGAACAGCCACGCACCGTCGGACTCGCTGACGGCGGCGGGGTCGCCTTGGGCTTCATCAGGGAATTCGCCGGCGATCGCTTCCAGTACGTCGGCTGGTGTGGCAAGGCCCAGCACGCTGCCGTATTCGTCCACCACGATCGCCACCTGCAAGGGTGAGCGGCGGAATTCGTCGATCAGGCGCAGCACGCTAAGCGATTCAAGTACGGTGATGGGCTTGCGCGCGATGGCATCGACATCCACACGACCGTGCTCGGCCAGGCTCGCCATCAGGTCGCGGGACGTGGCCATGCCTACCAGAGCGTCCAGGTCGCCGCGGGCCAGTGGCAGCCAGTGATGCTGCGACTGGCGAGCTTCGTCCTTGAGCGTCTGCAAGTCTTCGTCGGGGTCGATCCATACAATGGCGGTGCGGGGCGTCATGATCGAACGCACCGGGCGCTGCGAAAGATCAAGCACGCCCTGCACCATCGCCAGTTCGTCCTTGCCGAATACCGACTCGTTGCCGGCCTCCGGCTCCGTGGGCTTGCCGCGGGGGGCTTCTTCTTCGTCGCCACCGAGCATCCGCAACACGGCCTTAGCAGCCCGTGCACGCATGCCGCGCACGCCACCGGCGATGTTTTTCCGGCGGTTGCGGCGCATGGTCTGGTTGAAGGCCTCGATCATGATCGAGAAGCCGATCGCGGCGTACAGATATCCCTTGGGGATGTGGAAGCCAAGGCCTTCGGCGATCAGGCTGAAGCCGATCATCAACAGGAAACTCAGGCACAGGATCACTACCGTGGGCCGAGCATTGACGAATTCCGTCAACGGCTTGGACGCGGTGATCATCAGGATCATCGCCACCACCACGCCGATCATCATGATCGACAGGTGATCCACCATGCCCACCGCGGTTATCACCGAGTCGAGCGAGAACACCGCATCCAGCACCACGATCTGCACCACCACCAGCCAGAAGCTCGCTGGTTTCACGCCGCGGCCATCCCCATCCTCGCTGGCCTCCAGGCGCTCATGCAGTTCCATGGTGGCCTTGAACAGCAGGAACGCGCCGCCGACCAGCAGGATGATGTCCCGCCACGACAGACCGAAACCATGGATATCGAACAGCGGCTGGGTGAGCGCGATCAGCCATGACATGACCGCCAGCAGGCCAAGGCGCATCACCAGGGCCATGCCCAGGCCAAGCAACCGCGCCCGGTCGCGGAGTCCCGGTGGAAGCTTGTCGGCCAGGATGGCGACGAACACGAGGTTGTCGATGCCCAGCACGATCTCCAGGACGATCAACGTCAGGAGGCCTGCCCAGGCCGAGGGGTCGGATAACCAGTCGAAGACGAACATGGGTCGGCGCCGGGCGCCGGGGGTCCTCCATTCAGGAACTGTCGATAATACACGGCTGATAAGACACCCCTGCCGGAAGACGGCCTTGCGCCAGAAGCCCAAGGGAGCCACCTTCCCGACAAAGCACAGCGGAACCCATTAAGTGAGCCACGCCATCGACCTTCCCACCCCTGCGACCCAGCCGCCTCCGCGCTGGTGGGAAGCCTTGGCGCTGATTGCCATCTACTTCCTGCTGCAGGTGGCCGTCGGCACCATCGTCGGCCGGTCCATCGTGGCCATCGACAACCTGATGCTGGACTCAGGGTCGGCGGGCCTGGCACCCGCGCTACGGCTGCCCACGGTGGTGGTGGTCACCCTGACGCTGGCCACCGCCATGATCCTGGCCCTGGTGCGCTGGCGCTGGAGCGCCTGGCTCGACGGCAGCCGCCTGCCAGGCCTGGGTTTCGTCCGCACCTCGGACCGGTTCCTGGCGACGGCAGCCGGGTTGGGCTTTGTCGTGCCCATCGTCGGCGGCATCCTGACCAGCTGGCTCGCCCATGGCCAGGACCTGGGCCAGACCATCACCGAAATCGGACGCGGCACGCCCTTCGGTGCCCGGGTAGTGCTGTTGCTGGTGGTGGTGAGCGTCGGTCCGCTGGTGGAAGAAACCCTGTTCCGCGGGGTGTTCCTGGGCGCGCTTAGCCGTCATATGTCGTCGGCCTTCGCCATCACCGCCAGCGCGCTGCTGTTCGCCCTGGTCCACCTGCCGGACCTGCACGGTGCCGCCTATGCCCTGCCCAACCTGTTCCTGCTGGGCTGGGTATGCGGATGGCTGCGCGTACGCAGCGGGTCGATCTGGCCGGCGGTACTGGCCCATGGGGCCAACAACCTGATCGCCGCCGGTGCGTGGTTCGTTGCCACGCACCAGTGAGAACACGCTTCTACCAGGCGCGTTCCAGGGCGGCGACGTGGCGCTCCAGGCGGGGCCCCAGGTAACAGTGCGAGCCGCAGGGTAGAAGCCCCGCATCGCCGAACTGCCGCAGGTACCAGGCCGGCGCGCGTGAGAAGAATCCGTCGTGGTCGCCAGCGACGTCGTCCTTGCTGGTGTAGAGCTCCAGGAAAGCGATGCCCTCGAGCATTTCGCCGATGCCCGCAAGACCCTTGCGGATCTCCGCCGGACGCAAATAGTGCAGAACATCGGTGCAAACGATGAGATCGAAACGCTCATCGAAGCGCAGGTGCTCGAGCTGGCCGAACGTGGCAAGGCCGATGTTGCGGCTGCGGCCGAACCGCTGCACCACGTAGGGACTGGCGTCCAGGCCGCGGTAGTCGATACCGGGCCGCAGCTTCTTCAGCGCCGCCCGCCAGTTGCCTTCGCCGCAGCCCACGTCGAGCACGTTGCGCAGGGGCCGGCCAAGGTAATACTCGGCCTGGGCCACGACCATGGCCACCTTCCGCCCGAGCTCCGCGCGCGACTGCACGCTGTGGCGCGGGTCGCGGTACCACTTGTCGAAGTAGCGGCGATCGTACTGCTTGCCGGCCATCGCGGCCCTCCTGGAATGTGCTGCAAACGTGCATGGTAGCGGCGCCTTGACCCGGGGCACACACCCAGCGCTCCACCATGGCCTTTTCCGCTGTAGGGAGCCCAACGCCATGGCCATGGTTCGCATCCGCTTTACCGGCAATCGCGAGGACGCCGATTCGCTGATCAATGTGCTGCACGGCATCGAAGGCATCGAGCACGTCGAGGAGGTGGACGACCTGATGCCGGTGATGCGTGACGATTCCAGCTCCAGCGAAAACTCCGATGACATGGGCGGTGGCAGCAGCACTTATTATGTGGAGGTGCTTGCGCCCAACCGCAGCCATGCCGAAACCGTCCGCGAGACAGCCGAGCGTTACGCGCGCCGCTCGGGATCAGGGGTGGAGATCGTCGACGAGTTCTAGAGGGGGTAAAACGCAAGTGCCCGGCCGGTGAACGGCGGCCGAACGCGCCTGTAGACCGATTGGGACCTGGTGCGTTTGTTTCTTGCGACCCAAGGAGAAGGATCCCCGCGTGACCCGACGCCACCTGATCGTTGCCCTGGCCCTCTTCCCGATGGCCTGCGCGCAAGCCGCGCCGCTCGGGCGTGATGACATCACCTGGCTTGCGCGCCTTGGCTTCGGCCCCGATAGCCAGATGCTCGAAACCTACCAGCGCGAGGGCCGCGAGGCTTTCCTGGAGGAACAATTGCAAGGCCGCGACACCTCGCTGCCGCCGCCCATCGACGCCTTCGTGCGCAGCCTCACCATCACGAAAACCCCGGTGCAGGCATTGGCCCTGCAGTTCCGTGACGGCCAGCAGGTGATCCGCGCGATGCCCGATGGCCCGGCACAGGTGCAGGCGCGCAGGGACCAGCGCCAGCGCGGCCAGGTGCTTGAGCAGGAAACCCAGGCCACCATCATGCTGCGCGAGATCTATGGCCGCGACCAGCTTCGAGAGCAGCTCACCTGGTTCTGGCTGAACCATTTCAGCGTGTTTGGCGACAAGGCGCGGGTGCGCCTTTTCGTTGGCGACTATGCCGACCGGGTGGTCCGTCCCAACGCCCTGGGCAAGTTCCGCGACCTGGTGATGGCAAGCCTGACCAGCCCCGCCATGCTCGATTACCTGGACAACTCGAAGAATGCCAAGGGCCATGTCAACGAGAACTACGCCCGCGAACTGATGGAGCTGCATACGCTGGGCGTGGACGGGGGCTATACCCAAGCCGACGTGCAGCAGATGGCCCTGGTGTTGACGGGCGTCGGCGTGAAACTCGACGACACCGCGCGCAAGCTGCCGCCCAAGCTGTTGCCGTACTACCGCTACGAGAACCTGTTCGAGTTCAACCCGGCCCGCCACGATTTCAGCGACAAGGTGCTGATGGGACGGCCGATCAAGGGAAGCGGCTTCGACGAGATCGAGCATGCGGTGACCCAGCTCACCCGCACGCCGGCGTGTGCGAAGTTCATCACGCGCAAGCTCGCCGTGTACTTCGCCGGCGACAACCCTCCGCCCGCCCTGCTCAACCGCATGGCCGACACGTTCCTGCGTACCGACGGGGATATTGCGCAAGTCATGCGCACCTTGTTCACCGCGCCGGAACTCGCCGCCATGCCGCCGGTAAAATTCAAGGATCCCAACCGTTTCATCGTGTCGGCGATGCGGCTTACCCTCGATGGCAAGCCGGTAGTGAATCCGATGCCGATGCTGCGCTGGGCGCAGCAGATGGCGCAGCCCACCTTTGGCCGCCTGACGCCCGACGGCTGGTCACTCGATGGCAGCGCGTGGAGCAGCTCCGGTCAGCTCAGCCGCCGCTTCGAGATCGCCCGGGCGATCGGCAGCGGCGCACCGCAGCTCTTCGCACCTGAACCTTTGCCCGGCGACAAGACGCCCCCGCCGCGCCTGCCGCCTCCTGACCTGAAGAATTCCCCGCTGGTCGCCGCCGCCCTGATGCCATGGCTTTCCGAGTCCACGAAGGCCGCGTTGGCGCAAGCGAAGTCGCCGGTGGAATGGAACACGTTTGTCCTGAGCAGTCCCGAGTTCAACCAGAGGTAGCCATGAACCGTCGACAATTCCTCCTGGCCAGCGCGGCGGCCGCCGCCGTTCCTGCCCTGGGCCTCGCTCCCGGCCGGCTTTTCGCAGCGCCCGTGGATACGCCCCGCCTGCTGGTGGTGTTCCTGCGCGGCGGCTATGACGCCAACAACCTGCTGGTGCCGTACGGCAGCGACTTCTATTACCAGTCGCGGCCGAAGCTGGCGATTGCCAAACCCGATGCCGCCAATCCCGATAGCGCCATCGCGCTGGACGGAAACTGGGGCCTGGCGCCAGCGGTGAAGGACACCGTCAAGCCGCTGTGGGACCGCAAGCAGCTGGCCTTCATCCCGTTCTCGGGCACCACCGATCTTTCGCGCAGCCACTTCGAAACCCAGGACAACATCGAGGCCGGCGAACCGGACGGCCATTCGATGGCGCAGCGTTCGGGTTTCCTGGCGCGTTTGTCGGGAGTGATGAAGCCTTCGGCACCCATCGCCTTCACCGACTCCCTGCCGCTTTCCTTCCAGGGTGCCGGCGACATCCCGAACATCTCGTTGCGCGGCGCCGGCAAGGCCGCCTTCGACGACCGCCAATCGGCCTTGCTCGCGGGCATGTACCACGGCACGCCGCTCGAGCAGGCCGCCAGCGACGGCCTGAAGCTTCGGCAGCAGGTATCGGCGGACCTGACGAAGGAAATGGTGGCCTCCTCGCGCGGCGCCGTCAGTGCCAAGGGCTTCGCGCTGGAGACCCAGCGCATGGCCACACTGATGCGCGATCAATACCGTCTCGGCTTCGTCGACGTCGGCGGCTGGGACACGCATGTGAACCAGGGCGCCGCCAAGGGCCAGCTGGCCAACAACCTGGGCAACCTTGGCGCGGGGCTCTCAGCCTACGCCGACGCACTGGGCGAGGAATGGAACAACACCGTGGTGATCGTAGTGTCCGAGTTCGGCCGCACCTTCCGCGAGAACGGCAACCAGGGCACCGACCACGGCCACGGCACCACCTACTGGGTACTTGGCGGCCGCGTGCGCGGCGGCCGCATTGCCGGCGAGCAGATAGCCATCACCCAGCCCAACCTGCTGCAGGATCGCGACTATCCCGTGCTCAACAACTACCGCGACGTGATCGGCGGCCTGCTGGCCCGTGGCTGGGGCCTGTCGTCGAAGCAGGTGCAGCAGGTCTTCCCGGGATCGAAGCCGAGGGACTTACAGCTGGTGTGACGAACCTGCTACGTTCCGTTCCCTGACCAACGTTCGGGGAACACCAGTGATGAAGACCCTCCTGCTTGCCGGCGCGGTTGCGCTGGGCCTGGCCACCGTCGCGGTGGCAGATGACGCGACCAAGACGCCGCCAGTGAAGGACATCCTGGCCAAGTCGTCGCCCCAGGAATGGCGCACACCCGATCCCGAGAACCTGCTGTACATGGACCTGCCCCAGGGCCGGGTGATCATCGAACTGGCCCCCGACTTCACGCCCCTGCACGCAGCCAACATCCGCACCCTCGTGCGCGAACACTACTTCGACGGCCTGGCGGTGATCCGCGTGCAGGACAACTTCGTCACCCAGTGGGGCGATCCGGAGGAAGACGACAAGGCAAAGATGAAGCCGCTCGGCAAGGCCAAGGCTTCCCTTCCCCCGGAATTCACCCGCCCGATCGACGCGAAGCTGGCCTGGACGCCGTTGCCCGACGGCGACGTCTACGCGCCGGAAGTGGGTTTCTCCAACGGATTCCCGGCGGCCCGCGACAAGGCCAGCGGCCAGGCGTGGCTGGCCCATTGCTATGGCGCGGTCGGCGTGGCGCGCGATGTCGGCCCTACCACCGGCAGCGGCAGTTCCCTGTACGCCATCATCGGCCAGGCACCGCGCAACCTCGACCGGAACCTCGCCGTCGCCGGCAAGGTGATCAAGGGCATGGAGTTCCTTTCGGCCTACCAGCGCGGCGCGGAACCGATGGGCTTCTACAAGGATGCCGGCCAGCGCACCACGATCAAGAGCGTGCGCATCGCCGCCGACGTGCCTGCCGCCGAGCGCACGCCGATCCAGGTACTGCGTACGGACTCGGCCACCTTCGCCGCGGTGGTCGATGCCAAACGCAACCGCCACGACGACTTCTATACCCTGCCCGCCGGCAAGATCGACCTGTGCAACATCAACGTGCCGGTGCGCGAGAAGCCCTAGCGGTAACCGGCCGCCTGCAGCTCGAAGAGTTCGGCGTATTGACCCCCGGCAGCCACGAGCTCCTCGTGGTTGCCCACTTCCACCACGCGGCCGTTGCCCAGCACCAGGATGCGGTCGGCCATGCGCACGGTGGAGAAGCGGTGCGAGATGATCACCGCCGTTTTCCCCGCGGATAGATCCTTGAAGCGCTGGAACACGCCGTATTCGCTGCGTGCGTCCAGCGCCGCGGTGGGCTCGTCCAGGATCAGCAAGGGCGCTGCACGCATATACGCACGGGCGATGGCGATCTTCTGCCATTCACCGCCGGAGAGGTCCACTCCGCCCTTGAAGAATTTCCCGAGCATCTGCTCATAGCCCTTCGGCAGCTTGCCGATCACTTCATCGGCCATGCTGCGCGCGGCTGCGTCCTCGATGCGGACCTTGTCGTCACGCGCATCGATACGACCCACGGCGATGTTCTCCCCCGCCTGCAGGTAATACCGCACGAAGTCCTGGAAGATCACGCCGATGTGCGCGCGCAGTTCCTCCAGGTCGTACTCGGCAAGCGGATGTCCATCGAGCAGGATCTGTCCTTCGTCGGGGTCGTACAGCCGGGAAAGCAGCTTCACGATGGTGGTCTTGCCCGCGCCGTTCTCGCCGACGAGCGCCAGCACCTCGCCGGCGCGAAGAGTGAAATCAAGATGACGCACCGCCCAGCGTTCGGCACCCGGATAACGGAAACCGACATCGACGAATCGGAACCCTTCGCGCACCGGCGCCGGGAACGGCCGGGCATCCTTCGGCGAGAGAATTTCTGGCTGGATGCGGAAGAACGAGAACAGGTCTTCCAGGTACAGCGCCTGCCCCGCCAGTTGCGAGAAGCCCGAGAGCAAGCCATCGAGCAACGTACGCAGCCGGCGGAACGAGGCGGACAGGAAGGTCAGGTCGCCGATGGAAAATTCCCCATGTACCGTGCGCCAGGCGATGAGCGCGTAGGCGCCGTAGTAGCCCAGCGTGCCCACCGTGGTGAACAGGCCTCCCCAGCTGGCGCGCCCCACGGCAATGCGCCGGTTGGCTGCGTACATCGCCCGGGACAGCGTGGCGAAGCGATCGATCAGGAAGGGATTCAAGCCAAAGCTCTTCACCTCCTTGGCAGTGCTCGCGCTGGCTCCCACCATGCGCAGGTAATCCAGCTCGCGGCGTTCGGGCGTCCATTCGTAGTTCACCGCATAGCTGCGTGCGTTGAAATGGATCTCGCCCAGGAACGCCGGCACCAGCGCCACTAGCAGCAGCAAGATCAACCACGGCGTATACACCGCCAGACCGATGGCGAAGCTCGCCATGGTCACGATGTCCTGCGCCTGGCCGAACAGTTGCGACAGCATGCCGCTGCGGCCGGCCACCTGGCGGCGCGCACGATCCAGGCGGTCCTGAAGGTCGGCGTCTTCGAAGTCTTCCAGGTCCAGGCTTGCCGCGTGCTGCATCAACTCGATGCTGGTTCGGTTGGCATAGAGTTCGGACAGCAGCGAATCCACCAGCGAAACCACGCGGCCGAGCAGATCCGCACCCACCGCCAGCGCAAACTCGATGCCCAGCAACCACCACAGGTGCTCGTAGTCCATCACTCCGCCCGACAACGCCCCGCCGCGGATCAGCCGGGTGACTTCGTCGATGATCAGCTTGCCGACGAAGAGCGTGGCCACCGGCAGCAGGGCGCGCACCAGGCGCAGGCCGAGGTCGAGTACGGTGAGCGTGCGGCTGGTGCGCCAGATCGCCGCCAGGAACTGTGGCACGTTGGCCATCGCGCCCAGCCGCTCGCGGAAACCCATGGCAGGCGTGGGTTCGGGATGGCGGCCTTGCGTGCGGGATTGACGGGCCATCGATCAGTTTCCGGGCAAAATGCGAAGCGGCAAGGGTACGCCGTGTAAGGTAAGTGGCGTTATCACGGTCATTTGCAATGACTTCGTACACCCGAAAGGACAGCATCCATGTTTGCCCGCCGTTTCCTGGTCCCCCTTCTTGCCGCCCTGGTTGGCATCAGCGCCATCCTCCCTGCGTCCGCACAGCAGGCGCCGGAGTTCGCCGGTATTGCCGGCTGGCTGAATTCCAAGCCGCTCACCATGCAGGGCCTGCGCGGCAAGGTGGTGCTGGTGGATTTCTGGGCGTACTCGTGCATCAACTGCATCCGCACCTTCCCGCACGTGACGCAGTGGTATGAGAAGTACAAGGACAAGGGCCTGGTGATCGTGGGCGTGCACGCACCGGAATTCGATTTCGAGCGCCAGGAAGGCAACGTGCGTGATGCCATCAAGCGCTACAACATCACCTACCCCGTGGCGCTGGATAACGACCTGAAAACCTGGGATGCGTTTTCCAACCAGTACTGGCCGGCGGAATACCTGATCGACAAGAACGGCAACATCGTTTCCAAGCGTTTCGGCGAAGGCCATTACCTGGAAACGGAGAACCAGATCCGCACCCTGCTGGGCCTGCCTCCGCTCCAGGGCGATGAGGCACCCAGCACGCTGGGCATGGTGGGCAGCCCCGAGATGTACTTCGGCAGCGATCGCCAGGAGTTCCTGGCCAGCCCCGAGAGCGGCCGCCTGGGCACGCGCGACTTCACCGCGCCCACGCGGCTTGAACTGAACAAGTTCGCGCTCGTCGGCGCCTGGGAGATCGGCCGCGAGAACGCCACCCTGGTGGGCGACCATGGCGAGATCCGCCTGCACTACAAGGCCGCCAAGCTGCACATGGTGGCAAGCGCCATCACGCCCACCACGCTTGAAATCATCGTCGACGGCAAGCCGCAGCCGCCGGTCACCGTGCAGGGCAGCATGCTCTACACGCTGGTGAACGGCAGCGACTACAAGGACCACGTGGTGACGATCAAGATTCCCAAGAACTCGTTCCACGCGTTTACTTTCACCTTCGGCTAGTCAGCAGCGCCCCGCCGATCTAGGCGGTCTAGGGGTCAGAGTTGTAACTCTGACCCCCTCCCCCCTTGTTTTCGGACTATCTAAGATATATCGTACGTCCACACTTACGATATATCGGAGATACATCCATGCGCTGGCACGATCGCTGGAACGACGTCCGCAACCGCCTTCACGAGGCGCACGCCATGCACCACCACCATCACTTCATGAGCCGCCACGGCATGTTCGGCGGCGGCGGCCGCCGGGGCGGCGGCTTCTTTGGCGACGATGAAGACATGCGCGGCGGCCCGATGGGCGGCCGGGGCCGCATGTTCGGCCAGGGCGACCTGCGCCTGCTGCTGCTGGCCCTGGTCGAACAGCAGCCCCGCCACGGCTACGAGCTGATCCGCACCATCGAGGAGATGGTCGGCGGCGGCTATTCACCGAGCCCGGGCACCGTCTACCCCACCCTGACCATGCTCGAAGAACTCGGCTACGCCGTGGTCGAAGCCACCGAGGGCGGCAAGAAGCGCTACGCCATCACGCCCGAAGGCGTGACCTGGCTCGACGGCAACCGCGCCGAGGTCGAAACCCTGATGCAGCGCATGCAGGACAACGCGCACCGCATGCACAAGATGAACGCGCCCAACGACGTGCGCCAGGCCATGCACGAGATCAAGCATGCCCTGTTCGCCCGTGCCGGTGCGTGGAGTGTCGATGAGGCCGCGCGCATCACCGCCATCCTGCGCAAGGCCGCCGCGGCCATCGCCAGTGGAGACAAGGCATGACGGTAGCCACCCACGAAAGCCGGCGCGTCCGGCATACGCTGGTGTTCCGGCACGTAGAGGTCCTTGCCGTGCAGGACATCACGCCCTCGATGCGGCGCGTGACCTTCGGCGGCGAGGAGCTCGATGGTTTCGTCAGCGCCGCGCCGGACGATCACGTCAAGCTGTTCTTCCCCGTCAACGGCGAGCCCTTGCCGCGTCCGACGATGGGCGCAGAAGGATTGCAGTTCCCCGACGGCGCGGCGCGGCCGCCGATGCGCGACTACACGCCACGTCACTTCAATGCCTTGGCGCGCACGCTCGACATCGACTTTGTGCTGCATGGCGATGGCCCGGCCGCAAGCTGGGCTGCCACGGCGGCGCCTGGCCAGGTGATCGGCCTGGGCGGCCCGCGCGGCTCGATGCTGGTGGCCGATGACTTCGACCACTACGTGATGGTGGGCGATGAAACCGCCCTGCCCGCGATCGGACGCTGGCTGGAAGAGCTTCCCGCCAGCACCAGGGCCACCGTGCTGGTGGAGATCGCGGATGAACGTGATCGCCAACTCTTCCACTCCCTTGCCAACGTGCACGTGACGTGGATGCATCGTGATGGCACGCCGCCCGGCGGTGGCACCCTGCTGCAGGATGCATTGGCCGCGCTACCCCTGCCCGAAGGCGATGTGTTTTGGTGGATTGCCACCGAATCAAGGCGTGCACGCCTGATTCGACAATCGCTGGTTGCGCGCGAGGGAGTGAACGCCGAATGGGTGAAAGCCACCGGTTACTGGCAGCTGGATCCCGCGGACGACTGAACCCGCGTTAAGGTTCGCGCGCGGCAAACGACATAATTTTGCCGTCGGCTCCGTTATGCCTAAGATCATTGGACAGGCAACGCGGCGGAGATCCACGATGAAACGGGGCAGGAAAATTCTGGCATGGGTGCTGGGCATCGTGCTCTTGCTCATCGTGATCCTGGTGATCGTGATCGTCACCTTCGACTGGAACCGGGCCAAGCCCTACGTCAACGAGAAAGTCTCCGAGGCCATCGGCCGGCCCTTCGCCATCAATGGCGACCTGAGCGTGCACTGGGCGCGCGAGCCTTCGGAAACCGGCATCGGCTCGATCGTGCCGTGGCCCGAATTCACCGCGCGGGACATCACCGTGGCCAATCCCGATTGGGCCAAGACACCGACCTTCGCCAGGCTCGACGCCGTACAGTTCCGCCTGGGCCCGCTGGGACTGCTGCACCATCGCATCGTGATCCCCCACGTACAGCTGACAGCGCCCACCATCGACCTTGAGCGGGTGAAGGATGGACGCGACAACTGGACCTTCAAGATGCCCGAGAGCACCGGGCCCTCCGAATGGGCCATGGAACTCAACGAGATCGGCTTCGACAAGGGCCATGTCGAACTAGTGGACGCCGCTACCGCACTGTCGATGAAGATCGACGTCTCGCAACTGGAAAAGGCCATCCCGTTCTCAGACATCATGGCCCAGCAGGAGCAGGCCTCCCGCGGCCAGGCCGGTGCAACGGTAGGCACCTCGAAGGACCTGCGCAAGAACAAGGCCGGCAAGGACGACCGCGCCGATGAAACCAAGCAGCGCCAGACCTACGCCTTCGGCTGGAAGATGTCGGGCAATTTCCGTGGCGCGTCGATCCAGGGCAGCGGCAAGACCGGCAGCGTGCTGGCCCTGCGCGATGCGACCAAACCATTCCCGGTGCAGGCCGATACGCGCATCGGCGACACGCACATCGCCATCGTCGGCACGCTCACCGACCCTGTGAACCTGGGCGCGCTGGACGTGCGCCTGTGGTTCTCCGGCAAAAGCATGGCCAATCTGTACGCCATCACCGGCATCACCCTGCCCGACACACCGCCCTTCGCCACCGAAGGCCATCTGGTCGCCAACCTGAAGAAAGGCAACAGCGTGTACCGCTACCAGGACTTCACCGGACGCGTAGGCGGCAGCGACATCAACGGCTCGCTCACCTTCAACGGCGGCGGCCCCCGGCCGAAGCTCACAGGCAACCTCACCTCGCACCTGCTGCTGTTCTCGGATCTGGCACCTCTGATCGGCGCCGATTCCAACAAGGAAAAAGCCCAGCGCGGCGATGCCACCCAGCAGCCTGCCGACAAGGCGCTGCCGGTGGAACCGTTCCGCACCGATCGCTGGAAGGCGATGGACGCCGATGTCACGTTCTCGGGCGAAAAGATCATCCAGGACGCCAAGCTGCCCATTACCTCGCTGCAGACCCACATGGTGATGGACGATGGCGTGCTCAGCCTGCAGCCGCTGAAGTTCGGCATGGCCAGCGGCACGGTGGACAGCACGATCGGCCTGAACGGCCAGGCCGTGCCGATGAAGGGCACCATCAAGATGTCCGCCCGGCACATGAAGCTGAAAGAACTGTTCCCGGGCTTCGCCCCGATGCAGACCAGCCTGGGTGAACTCAACGGCGATGTCGCCCTCTCGGCCACGGGAAATTCCGTGGCCGCCCTGCTGGGCTCGTCCAACGGCGAGATCAAGATGCTGATCAACGACGGCGCGATTTCAAAATCGCTGCTGGAGATTGCAGGCCTCAACGTGGGCAATTATGTCGGCGCAAAACTCTTCGGCGACAAGACGGTGAAGATCAACTGCGCCGCCACCGACCTGAGCGCCACCAACGGCCTGGTCGACGCCCGCCTGTTCGCCTTCGACACCGAGGACGCCATCATCAACGTGACGGGCACGGTGGACCTCAAGACCGAGAAGATCGACCTAGACATCGTGCCGCATACCAAGGGCTTCCGGGTGTTCTCGCTGCGTTCGCCGCTATATGTGCACGGTACGCTGAAGGACCCCAAGCCCGGCGTGCATGCCGGGCCGTTGATCCTGCGTGGCGGTGGCGTGGTGGCCGCGGCGGTGATCGCTCCGGTGGCGGTTCTGGTGCCGCTGATCGCTCCAAGCCACAACAAGGACGAGAACACCTGTGGCGCGTTGCTGGACCAGGTGAAGAATCTTCCGCCGAAGGCGCCGCCGGCGGGGAAGACGCGGCCGGCGAAGTAACCAGACCCAGAGCTTGTCCAGTCAACCTACGCAGACTTTCTCAGGAATATCCAAAAACCGTCCGACGGAAGATCGGCCCGATTGGACACAATGACCTTGTGCGAAATTTCAAAATCGCCAGGGAAGTCCGCAATGACTTCTGTCTCGATGCACGAAATATCATCAGCCTTGGAGTCAGTGAGGATGGAATCCACATGGAAAACCAACTCGAACTGCGTTTCGCTCGCGATCATGCAGGAAACAGCAATAAGCTCCGGAAAGACCTCACCAACCAATGCCCGGTTCACGCTTAGAACTATGCTTGATCGCACGTTTTCACTCATGGTTCGTCGTTTTCCAATTGCTGGAAGCAGCCCCATCCATCATTCCGCCCTCCAAGCGGGGCAGCTATGGCATCGAGCTCACTCTCGAAGTCCATAATGCCTGCGTGGGTTGGCAACATGTGTTTAGCGCGCGCTAAACGTCATAGCGGCATCTTCATCCGGCATGACGACCGTGAAATCGATATCCCTCGGCTTGGATAGATCATCACCCTGCTCTGCCATATAGCGCAGCACTTGGCCATTCTCGTCGTCCGGGAATCGATCACTCATTGAATTCCACGCTTTCGATTTGCAAGGTAAATCGCCAATCGCACAAGGGAAAAGTAGATGACTGCCACTCCTCCGACTTGCCACCACTCATGCAAGTAGTTTTTGACAAACGGCAGACAAAGACCAAAAACAAGCGCCGCAATGATGTATGCGATTCCAGGATTCATGTTCCCCCGATGGTCACTGGGATATTTGTGCCTAACTGCTCAATATCGATGTCGCCGGGCGGAATGGTGACAACTGTGCGCCGAGGGTAGCCAGCCGCGCCTCCAGAACCGCCGCCCACTCCGGAGCCTGCGCGCATACCTGACGCATATACCCAATCTCCGACTTCCACCGCCCCAGTGTTTCCGGCGAACAAGCCACCCGGAGCCCATTGTGGACCAGATTATTCCTCCGCTCCCGAACGCGCCCCAGCCGGCGCAGCCAGCGGCGGAACTCCACCAGGGTAGTGTCCTGCCGATCATAGAGAACCTGCGCCAACTCGTGCAGGGTCGCCAACTGGCCGGACAAGTTCAGGCGCCTGAGTACCGGTTGCGATAGCTCGTGGCTCGCGCTGGGCAGGCAGGCGGCAATACATGATTCAAGGCAAGACTCAACACGTGCAGACAGCACCATGACTTCGCCGACCAGGGCGTAGAGTTCGTTTTCATCAGTGATTGGCATTGAAGCTCCGGGGGCATGGCCACCCCCACAAGCGGGGGTGGCGGCGTGCCGGGCTCGAAAAACCGCGTACAAGGCAACGGTTCGGGCAACGCCCGCACCGACACGCCGCCATAGGCGACGCACGGGCGCCGCGAAGGGCTCGCGGCGCCCGTCCTTGTACAAAGCGGGTTTTCGAGACCCGGTTACCTCGACCGAGGTAACCCTGCAATGGTGCCCGTCCGCGACGCTGGCAGTCGATAGTAAGCGTCTTAAAGTGCGCCAGCTTTTTCCATCGAAGCTTGCTCAATCTTCCGCTTATCGAGCCGGGAGATTGCTACCATGCCTCCCCATGCAACCACTCACCAAAGCCCGCCTGCAGATCCACTTCTGCGTCCTCCTATGGGGCTTCACGGCCATCCTGGGCAAAGCTATCAAGCTTGACGCACTGTCGCTGGTGACCTGGCGCATGGCGCTGGTGACCGGCGCACTGTTGCTGGTGCCACGCGTATGGCGGGCGCTGCGGGCGATGCCGCTTCGACTGATCGGTGCCTACGCCGGCATCGGCGTATTGGTGGCCATCCACTGGCTGACCTTCTACGCCTCGATCAAGCTGGCCAATGCCTCGGTGGGCGCTACCTGCATCGCGCTGGCACCGGTGTTCCTGTCGCTGGTGGAGCCCTGGGTGGCGCGCCGGCCGTTCAATCCGCGCGAGCTCCTGCTCGGCGTGGCCGTGGTGCCCGGCGTGGCGTTGGTGGTCGGTGGCGTGCCCGCGCATATGTACGCCGGTATCGCCGTGGGCGTGGTCTCGGCGCTTTTCTGCGCGCTGTTCGCTTCGCTCAACAAGCGGCTGGTGGAGCATGCCGACCCGCTTACCGTCACCTGTCTGGAACTGGGCACCGGTGGCGTGTTCCTGGCGCTGTTCATGCCGTTCTTCGGTTTCCAGATACCCACCGGGCACGATGCGTCGTTACTGGTTTTGCTGGCCTACGGCTGCACCCTGCTGCCCTTCGCCCTGGCGCTGGTATCGCTTCGGCACCTGACCGCCTTCGGCGTGCAGATGGTGACCAACCTTGAGCCGGTGTATGCCATCGTGCTGGCCATGCTTCTACTGGGTGAGCAGCGCGAACTGGGCGTAGCGTTCTACGCAGGCGTGGTGGTGATCCTGTCCGCGGTGTTCGCGTACCCGTACCTTTCGCGCGAAACGAAGCCGGTGCCGGAGTTGATCGGTACCAGCGAAACGCATGGATGATCCTGGCACTTGCTTCCATAATCAGGAAGCCTCTGATCCATTCATTCGGTCACTCAGCGCCATGACGACCTCAAAGCGGCGCGCGGGTTGGATTAATCAAGACTGCAAGGCGCAGCCTTTGTCGCAGCGTTTTCCGCCCTCGTGAACCTTGCTCTTCAAGGCGTCCAAGAGTCCGCTGACTCGTAGCAATGCATTTTTCCTGCTTTCTTGCAGACTCTTGTATTCGTCACTCGCCAGGAACCCCTCCATTCTACTAATCCAGTCGGGCTTCACACTACAGGTCGCGTCGATGTGCGGACGCCGGAAGAGCTTATCAATCCGCTCGCTTGTATCAGTGGCCTGCCCGTACAAAAGCCCATAAGTCGCGTCGAAGTGCGGCCCATGGAAAGCAGCCACACCTTTCTCCAAGTCCGCCATGTTGTTAAAAACGTCAGCGATCGCTTTCTCAACAACCTCTACGCCGGAGAATGGAGATGATTGGACCTTGTTTCTCAATTCTTCGACCAATAAGACCACTGGCGTTGAACTTGAATTCTTCGAAACTTTTTTAAGGCCGCCCATAACACGCAAGGGCTCATTTGAGCTGATCGAGCAAGTCGGCGAGCTTCCTGATGTTGAACTTGGATTTTGTTCCTTCGAAGCTTCTTTAAGGCTGCCTGTAACACCCTCTTGGCCCATCGGTGCCGACGCTCGGACGTTGCTGTTCTTGGCAACGAAGCCTCGACCGCAGAGCACGACTTGCCTGATGCCCCGAAGAAGTCTGAGAAAAAGACTCGGCTTAGGTTCTTGGTGAGCTTTGGCAGGGAGCGTAGATGAAGCAGAACCAGAGGATGGCGGTGTAACAGACATATTTCTCCACAAAAAAGCCGCTCGGACGATATGAGCACGTGGCAAGCATTCTGCGGTTTGATCTGCGACGAAGCTTTAAGGTTTCAACCCTGGGTATCAGATCAGCTTGATCTCGCGCAACCGTTCCTGCAGGTACTCGTGCGCCGTGATCGGCTCGGGGTAGCGGTTGGGATGCTCCGCATCCACGCACGACGGCAGCACGTCGATCAGGAAATCCGGGTTCGGGTGCAGGAAGAACGGCACCGAGTAACGCGGCTTGCGTGCGTTGGCGTTGGGCGGGTTCACCACGCGGTGCGTGGTGGACGGATACACGTGGTTGGTCAGGCGCTGCAGCATGTCGCCGATGTTCACCACGATGGCGTCGCCCTCGGTGGTGATGGGCAGCCACTTGCCCTCGCGGGTGAGCACTTCCAAGCCTTCGGCGCTGGCGCCCACCAACAGGGTGATCAGGTTGATGTCTTCGTGCGCGCCGGCGCGCTCGTTGGGAATGTTGTCCTGCTCGATCGGCGGGTAGTGGATCGGGCGCAGGATGGAGTTGCCCTGGTCGGTCTTGTCGGCGAAGTAGTTCTCCGGCTGGCCGATGTGCAGGGCAAGCGCCTTCAGCACGCGGGAACCCAGGCTATCGAGCGCCTCGAACAGGCCATAGCCGTGCTGCTTGAAGCCGGGCACTTCTTCCGGCCAAAGGTTCGGCGCCATCACGTCGGCGTATTTCGAATCGCGGGGAATTTCCCGGCCGATGTGCCAGAACTCCTTCAGGTCCGGCAGCTTTGAATCCTTGGCGGTTTCCACCTTGAACGGCGTGTAGCCGCGCGCACCGCCGCCGCCGGGGACGTGGTATTTGCGCTTGGTGGCATCGGGCAAGGCGAAGAAGCGCACGAAATCGTCGTAGGCGGCATCGATGTCCTGGCGCGGGATACCGTGCCCGGAGATGCAGCAGAAGCCGAATTCCCGATAGGCGGCGCCCAGTTCCGCCACGAATGCTTCGCGGTCGGTGTCGTAGCGACGGATATCCAGGGTAGGTACGTGTTTCATGCGTTTGATCAGCCGGTGACGGTAGCCGCTGATTTTACCGCGTCCGCCAGCCTGGTCGCCAACTGGCGCACTTCGCCCTCCTCCGGCCCCTCCACGGTGACCCGCACCAGGGGCTCGGTGCCCGAGGCACGCAGCACCACCCGGCCGCGGCCAGCCAGGGCCGCTTCCACCTCACCGCACACTTGCCGTACGTGCTCACTGTCGAGCGCCTCCCGGGCGCCGTCCGCACGGACGTTGATCATCACCTGGGGCACGGTCGACAGCCCAGCCCGGGCGACGGCCAGGTCTTCGCCCGACAGCACCAGGGCTTCGAGCACCGCCAGCGCCGCCACGATGCCGTCGCCGGTGGTGAAGCGGTCCAGGGTAAGGATATGCCCTGACGTTTCACCGCCCAGCACACCACCGCGATCCTTCAGCTGCTGCAAAACGTAGCGGTCGCCCACATTGGCGCGAATCAGTTCCGTGCCCATCTCGCGCAAGGCGCGCTCCAGGCCATAGTTGCTCATCAGCGTGCCCACCACGGGGCCCTGCAGCATGCCGCGCTCGCGCCAGCTGCGCGCCAGCACGTACAGCAGCACGTCGCCATCGGCCAGGACGCCATGGCGGTCCACCAGCTGCACGCGGTCGCCGTCGCCGTCGAAGGCGATGCCAAGGTCCGCGCCCTTCTCGACCACCGCCTTCTGCAGCGCCGCGGGACTGGTGGAGCCGCATTCATGGTTGATGTTGAAGCCGTCAGGCTCCGCGCCGATGGTGATCACCCGGGCACCGAGCTCGGCGAATATCTTCGGGGCGACCTGGTAGGTGGCGCCATTGGCGCAGTCCAGCACGATCTTCATGCCGGCGAGTGAGAAATCCTCGTTCACCGTGCTCTTGCAGAACTCGATGTAGCGCGCCGGTGCATCGTCCACGCGGCGGGCCTTGCCCAACTGCTCGGAGGGCACGGTAATGAAAGCCCCTTCCAGGCCATCCTCGATCGCCGCTTCCACCGCATCGGAGAGCTTTTCCCCCTGCGAGGAGAAGAACTTGATGCCGTTGTCGTAGTGCGGATTGTGCGAGGCGCTGATCACGATGCCGGCGTCCGCGCGCATGGAGCGGGTGAGGTAGGCCACGGCGGGGGTGGGCATCGGACCCAGCAGCTTTACGTCCACGCCGGCGGCGACCAGCCCCGCTTCCAGCGCCGATTCGAACATATAGCCGGAAACGCGGGTGTCCTTGCCGATCACCACGCTCACCCGCGCGCCGCGGCGGGCCGCCAGTGCGGTGCCCACGGCATGGCCCAGGCGCAGCATGAATTCAGCGTTGATCGGCCAGTCGCCGACCCGGCCCCGAATCCCGTCCGTCCCGAAATACTTGCGTTGGCTCATCGCGTTGGCCGCCTTGGCTCGAAAGGCGGTCATGATACCCCCCGGGGGTCGGGGGTCCTACTCGTCGTCCGGCCAGCGCGGGGCGGCGGGACCTGGCCGGGGGGCCACGTCGCCGGCCTTGATGCTATGCCAGACGGCCAGGGCATCGACCGTGGCGGCCACGTCGTGCACCCGCAGCATGATGGCGCCGCGCTGCACGGCCACCAGGCCCGCCGCCACGGAACCGGCGGCACGGTCGGCCGGGTCCTTGCGGCCGGTCAGCTCGCCGATCATCGATTTTCGCGACAGGCCCGTGTAGACCCCGGCTCCCAACTCGGCGAAACGCGCGGTGGCGCGCAGCAGCGCCAGGTTGTGTTCAAGCGTCTTGCCGAAGCCGAAGCCCGGATCCACCAGCACGCGGCGCTTGTCGATGCCGGCCAGTTCGCAGGAGAAAATCCGGTCGGTCAGGAAACGGTGTACCTCGCCCACCACGTCGTCGTAGCGTGGATTGTCCTGCATCACGCGAGGCTCGCCCTGCATGTGCATCAGGCACACCGGCACGCGCAACTCCGCCGCGGCATCCAGCGCCCCTTCGCGACGCAGGGCGTAGACGTCGTTGATCATGCCGGCACCCGCGGCCACCGCGGCGCGCATCACTTCGGGCTTGGAGGTATCCACCGAAATGGGCAGCTTCGTCGCGGCCACCAGGCCCTCGATCACCGGGATCACGCGGGCCAATTCTTCCTCGACGGAAACATCGGCCGCACCCGGGCGCGTCGACTCGCCGCCTACGTCGAGCATGTCGGCGCCTTCCTGCGCCAGCCGCAGGCCATGCGCGATGGCCGATGCGGTATCAGCATGGTCGCCACCGTCGGAGAACGAATCGGGCGTGACATTGACGATGCCCACCACCCGCGCACGGTCCAACACCAACGGCCGCCCGTTGCAGTCCAGCGTGGTGGCGAACATCGCGTCGATCATTGCGTCGGGCCCTTGCCGCCGAGCTCGCCCATGAAACCGCGGTAGTAGCGCAGTTCATCGATGGAATCGCGGATGTCCGACAGCGCGGTGTGCGCGGAGTCCTTGGCATGGCCCTTGGCCACGGAAGGCGCCCAGCGGCGCGCCAATTCCTTCAAGGTGGAAACATCCAGGTTCCGGTAGTGGAAGAAGCGCTCCAGCCGCGGCATCTGCCGGTGCATGAAGCGGCGGTCCTGGCAGATGGAGTTCCCGCACATCGGCGATTTGCCACTAGGCACCCACTCGCGCAGGAAGGCCAGCGTGGCTTCTTCCGCCATCGCGTGAGTGTCCTGGGACGCCACCACCTGGCCCCACAGGCCCGAGCGCGTGTGCTGGTTGCGGTTCCAGGCATCCATCGCCTGCAGTCGCCATTCCTCGTGGGCGATGGCGAAGACGGGCCCTTCGGCCAGGATGTTGAGCTCACGATCGGTGACGATGGTGGCGATCTCGAGGATCGAATCCTCGTCGGTATCGAGCCCGGTCATTTCCAGGTCGATCCAGATCAGGTTGTCTTCGTGGGCCTGGGCCATGGTGTCTCCTAGTCTGGCGGGAAGTCTAGGGACCGCGGGGCGGCTTGGAAAGCCAAGAGGCCGTGCGATGATGTGAAGATGGCCGACCCGACCTTCTTCTGGCACGACTACGAGACCTTCGGCGCCGATCCCCGCCGGGACCGCCCCTCGCAGTTCGCCGGGATCCGCACCACGATGGCCCTCGAACCCGTCGGCGAGCCAGTGATGTTTTTCGGCAAGCCCCCGCGCGACTCCCCGCCCCACCCCGTGGCCTGCCTGATCACCGGCATCGCGCCGCAGGACGCCGATCGGGATGGCCTGATAGAAGCCGAATTCGCCGCCGCCGTGCACGAGCAGCTAGCGCAGCCTGGCACCTGCGGGGTGGGCTACAACTCGCTGCGCTTCGACGATGAGTTCACCCGCAACCTGCTGTACCGGAATTTCTTCGAGCCTTACGGCCGCGAATGGGAAAACGGCAATTCCCGCTGGGATTTGATTGACCTGGTGCGCATGTGCCACGCCCTGCGGCCCGAGGGCATCGCGTGGCCGCGCCGCGACGACGGCAGCGTGAGTTTCCGCCTGGAAGACCTGGCCCGCGTAAATTCACTCAAGCAGGAGCGCGCCCACAATGCGCTGTCGGACGTCGAGGCCTTGATCGGCCTGGCACGGCTGATTCGCGAAAAACAGCCGCGGCTGTGGGACTGGTACCTCGGCTTGCGGCGCAAGGCGCGGGTGCAGGACCTGCTGGATGTGGTGCGCATGACGCCGGTGGTGCATGTGTCCTCGCGCTATCCGGCGTCACGGCATTGCCTGGCGATCGTGGCGCCGCTGGCCATGCATCCCACCCGCAACGGCGAGACGATCGTCTTCGACTTGAACGACGACCCCACGCCGCTGTTCGAGCTGGACGAAGAGGCCATCTTCGACCGGATGTTCACCGCGCGGGCCGATCTTCCCGAGGGCGTCGAACGCGTGTCGCTGCGCACCGTGCGCGCCAACCGTTCGCCCGCGCTGGCGCCACTGTCGGTACTTACCGCGCCCGATATCGAACGCCTGGGGCTGCAGATGGACGCAGCCCACGCCAACCTTGAACGCCTGCGCAGCCATCCGGGCCTGGCGGAGAAACTCCGTCGCATCTTTGCCGCGGCCGCCAACCTGCCACCGGCCATCGATCCGGAGCTTGCGATCTACGATGGCTTCCTGCCCGATGCCGACAAGCGCCTGCTGGGCCAGGTGCGCGCCACGCCGCCCGGGATGCTGGGCAGCGCGGGCTTCACCTTCCGCGATCCGCGCTATGCGGAACTGCTGTTCCGTTATCGCGCGCGCAACTGGCCACACACGCTGGACCCAGCCGAGCACGAACGCTGGGAAGCCTTCCGACAGGCTCGCCTCAACCACGAAGGCGAGCTGACCACCCTGACCCTTGCGCAGTACCGCGCGGAAATCGCCGTGCAACGCCTGCGCCCGGACCTTTCCCCCCACCAACACGCCCTGCTCGATCGCCTCGAGGCCTGGGCTGACGAGCTTGCCTGATGCCACGCGCCTATTTCAGCCCTGCCACCTTCCGCTTCTTCAAGGCCATCGGCCGCAACAACAACCGCACCTGGTTCAACGATCACAAGGACGACTACGAGAACCACGTGCGCGGGCCGTACCTTGACCTGATCACCGATCTTGCCGCGCCGCTGGCGAAGATCAGCCCGCATTTCCGGGCCGATCCGCGTAAGGTGGGCGGCTCGCTGTTCCGCATGCATCGCGACACCCGCTTCGCCGGCGACAAGACGCCCTACAAGACCTGGGCCGGCGCGCGCTTCTTCCACGAACGGCGCCATGAGATCCAGGCACCGGCGTTCTACATGCATCTTCAGCCCGGCGAATGCTTCGCCGGCGGCGGCATGTGGCACCCGGAACCAAACGTGCTGAAGAACATCCGCACCTTCCTGGACGACAATCCCAAGGCCTGGATCACAGCCACGCGTAGCAAGGCCTTCACCTCCCGCTTCGAGTTCTGGGGCGAAAGCCTGTCGCGGCCGCCGCGCGGCTTCCCCGCCGACCATCCTCTGATCGACGACCTGCGCCGGAAGAATTTTGCCGCCGGGGAGAATTTCAGCGAGGAGCTGGCCTGCTCGGCCGAGCTGCTGCCCTACCTCGTGGACAACTTCAAGAAAGTAGCGCCCATGATCGACTACCTCTGCGCCGCCCAGGAACTGGAGTTCTAGGCTTCGTACAGTTCCAGCGGCAGGCCGTCGGGATCGGCGAAGAAGGTGAAACGACGGCCGGTGTATTCGTCCACGCGGATGGGCTCGCAGGTCACGCCACGCTCGGCGAGCACAGCCACCACCTGCTCCACGTCGGGCACGGCGAAGGACAGGTGGCGCAAGCCTTGCGCCTCTGGACGGGACAGGCGTGCCGGTGCATCCGGGAAGGAAAACAGTTCGATCTGCACGCCGGGCGACACTTCCAGGTCCAGCTTCCAGGAATCGCGTCCGGCACGGTAGGCCTCGGCGACGATGCGCAGGCCCAGCACGCGGGTGTAGAAATCTTTCGAGCGCTCGTAGTTGCCCGCGATGATCGCCACGTGATGGATGGCTTTTAAAAGCGGCGTGTCCATCGTCATGAACTTGTGTTGCCCTGAGCGGCGAGCCGGCGCCGCGCCGCCAGCAGGTACACGCCGCACAGCATGCCGATCACCGCCACCACGCCCACATAGTGCGCCGGAGCCAGGCCACCCAGCGACTTGGCCATGTAACCCACCAGCGGTGGCGTCATCGCGGCCAGGATGGCGTAGGCCACGTTGTACGACAGCGAGATGCCCGAGAACCGCACGTTCGGCGGGAACGCCGACACCAGTACCGCCGGCACGATGCCGGAAATACCGGCGAAGAATCCCGCCAGCGTATACAGCGGCAGGAAATGCGCACCGCCCATGGTGAGGTCAAGGAACAGTGCGTAAGTGGCCACACCCAGGCAGGCCGACCCCAGCAGCATGGCAAGGCCACGCCCGGCGGCATCCACCAGCAGGCCGCCGCCGATGCAGCCGAAGGTCAGCCCCAGCGCGGCGAGGCTTGCACCGGTGAAGGCCAGCGGCGCGGGCACCTTGAAGGCCGTCTGCACGATGGTCGGCGTCATCAGGATCACCACCACGATCGCCGCGGTGAGCACCCAGGTCACCAGCATCGACAGCACTACGCCGGGAAGGTAATGCTTGAGGACGGCCTTGACCGGCAGCTCAACGCTGAGTTCTCGGCGTTCGCGCATGCGCATGAATACCGGCGTCTCGCTAAGCCAGCGCCGCAGGTACACGGCGAAGAAGCCGAAAGCGCCGCCCAGCAGGAAGGGAATGCGCCAGCCGTGGTCGAGGATGTCGGCCTGGCTCATGTGCGAATTCAACCCCTGCGCCACCAGCGATCCGATCAGGATGCCGACGGTGAGGCCAGCGGAAAGGCTGGCGCAGGCCAGGCCCATGCGGCGCGGGGGTACATGCTCGGCGACGAAAACCCAGGCCCCGGGCACTTCACCGCCGATGGCCACACCCTGCACGATGCGGAGCAACAGCAGCAGCACGGGCGCCAGCGCGCCGACCTGCGCGTAGACCGGCAGCAAGCCCATCAACAACGTAGGCACGGCCATCAGGAACACGCTGAGGGTGAACATCCGCTTGCGGCCGATGATGTCACCGAAATGCGCCATCACGATGCCGCCCAGCGGCCGGGCCAGGTAGCCCACGGCGAAGATGCCGTACGTTTCGAGCAACCGCAGCCAATCGGGCATCGTCGCCGGAAAGAACAGCGTGCTCAGCACCTTGGTGAAGTAGGCGAACATCACGAAGTCGTAGAACTCGAGCGCCCCGCCCAGCGCCGACAACAGCAATGTCTTGGCATCACGCCGGTCCAGCGGCCGGTCGGCGATGGCATCTTGATGCAGGTTCGTGCTCATGGGGTCATTCAGGCCCGATCGAAGGGAAAGGCCAGTACATCGGCGATGGCATGGGAATCTTCCAGGCACATCAACAGGCGCTCGACGCCCAACGCCACACCCGCGCAGTCGGGCAAGCCATCGAGCACGTCCAGCAAGGCTTCGTCCATCGGCAACTCGCGCTGGCCGCGTTCCCGCCGAATGCGATTGTCGCGCTCGAAACGCGCGCGTTGTTCAGCGGCGTCGTTGAGTTCGTGATAGCCGTTGGCAAGCTCGATCGGCCCGAGGTAGACCTCGAACCGTTCGGCTACCGGGGGATCGTCACGCCGCACGCGCGCGAGCGCACACTGGCTGGCCGGATAGTCACTGACCACGGTGATACGGTCACGCGGGAAGCGTGGCTGCAACAAGTGGGTCATCGACAGGTCCAGCCAGTCGTCGCGCGTGAGGCCTTCCGGATCGATGCCGAAGCCGGCAAGCGGCGCCTGGAGCTTCGCGATGTCGTCAAGCATGGCGTCCACGCCCAACTCACCGCGGAACAGCTCGCGGTAACTGACGAAAAGCACCTCGGCATCACGCCCCTTCAACGCCAGTGCCTCGCGCACCAGTTCAACCACTTCATCAGCCAGCCGCAGGTGGTCGAAGCCTACCCGGTACCACTCCAGCATGGAGAATTCCGGATTGTGGCGGCCGCCCGCCTCGCCGTTGCGGAACACGCGGCCAAGTTCGTAGATGTCGCCGGAACCTGCCGCCAATAATCTCTTCAACGGGAATTCCGGCGACGTGCGCATCCATCGCTCGCGCGGGCCGGCATCGACATGGCCGGTGAACTGCGTGCAGAAGCTCTGGATGTTCGGATCGGTGTTGCCCGCGGCCGACAATACCGGCGTCTCCACTTCCAGCACGTTGCGGGCGCCGAAGAAGGCCCGGACAAACGCATGAAGCGACGCACGCCGCGCCAGTTTCTCCCGAAGTGCGCTCACTTATGGCTCCAGTCCGTGCGACGCCAGCAAGGCCAGCAGGTCGTCTTCTCCCTTTACCGGGACACCGAGTTCGGCAGCCTTGGCAAGTTTGGAGCCCGCCGCCTCGCCCGCATACACCACCGTGGTTTTCTTCGACACCGAACCGGACACCTTGGCGCCGAGTGACTCGAGCAACTCCGTCGCGCGATCGCGGCCCAGTGCCTGCAGGCTGCCGGTGAGCACGATGGTCTGGCCGTCCAGCGGCAGGCTGGCAGCTTCCGCTTTTGCGGGGATGGCCGCCAACAAGGTCTGCATGGCTTTCTCGGCGTTGACGAAATCCTTTTGTGTTTCCTTCGAGGCGAGTGCGGCGGCGAGGTTTGCCGCGGCAGTCGCATTGACGCCCGCAGTGATCCAGTGACTCTCGCCCGCGGCGATCAATTTCGCCGACGTCGGGAAATGCTGGGCCAGGAGCGCCGTGGCCTTCGGCCCGAGTTTGTTGACATTCAACGAATCCAGCAGCACCGACATGCCCAGCCGGTCACGCAGGGCCGGCGACGGTGTGGATTCGTCGCTGAAGGTGATGTGCGCGCCTTTCGAATCGACCAAGGCATCGACGACACGCTGGTTACCTTCCTGGGCGAAGAAGGCTTCGATCGAACTGGCAACCTCAAGGCCGATATCCGGAAGCACGCGCAGTACCGATGCCGGCGTGTGACGGATACGCTCAAGGCTGCCCAGCCAGTTGGCGAGCGTCTTGGCCGTGCTTTCGCCGATATGCATGATGCCCAGGCCGAACAGGAACCTCGGCAACGTCGTCTGCTTGCTGCGCTGGATCGACTCGACGAGGTTTTCCGCCCAGCGCGTGGCGATCTTGCCCTGGCGAACCGTCTCGGGCACCGTGCCGTCGCGTTCGTCCAACTGTTGCTTCATGTCGACGAAACGTTCGACGGTGAGGTCGTAGAGGTCGGCCGGCGTATGCACCATGCCCAGTTCCACCAGGCCATCGATGAAGCGATCGCCCAGGCCGTCGATATCCATCGCGCGGCGCGATGCGAAGTGGATCAGCGCTTCCTTGCGTTGCGCGGCGCACACCAGGCCACCGGAACAACGGAAAGCGGCGGCGCCCTCCTCGCGCACCAATTCCGATCCGCAAACGGGGCATGTCGAGGGCATGGTCCAGGGATGCGTGCCCTTGGGCCGCATCTCCTCAACCACCCTCACCACCTCGGGAATGACATCGCCCGCGCGGCGAACGATCACGCCATCGCCCACGCGCACGTCCAGCCGCGCCACCTGGTCGGCGTTGTGCAAGGTGGCGTTGGTTACCGTCACGCCGGCTACCTGCACGGGCGCAAGGCGTGCCACGGGCGTGGCGGCACCGGTGCGGCCGATCTGGATCTCGATCGCCTCCACGCGAGTGGTCTGTTCCTGGGCGGGGAATTTATGCGCCAGCGCCCAGCGCGGCGCTCGGGAAACGAAGCCCATGTCGCGCTGGCCGGCGTAATCGTCGAGCTTGTAGACCACGCCGTCGATGTCGTAAGGCAGATCGTCACGCCGCGCGCCGATGCGCTTGTAGTAGGCAATCAGCCCCTTAAAGCCTTTGGCCGTGGACACCTCCGGCGACACCGGGAAGCCCCACTCGCGCAGCTTCTGCAAGGTGGCCGAATGCGTGTCGGGAAGCTCGCCGCCCTCGACGACGCCGGTGGCGTAGGCAAAGAACGTAAGCGGACGCTTCTTGGTGATGGCAGGATCAAGCTGGCGCAACGAACCGGCCGCGCCATTGCGCGGATTGGCCAGCGGCTTTTCACCCGCGGCCAGCGCGCGTTCGTTGAAGGCGGCAAATGCGGCGCGCGGCATCACCACCTCGCCACGCACTTCAAGCACCGCCGGATAGCCCTCGCCGCGCAAACGCAGCGGAACAGCCTTCACCGTGCGCAAGTTCGCCGTGACGTCTTCGCCCGTGGCGCCGTCGCCGCGCGTTGCGCCCTGTACGAAAACGCCTTGCTCGTAACGAAGGCTGATGGCCAGGCCGTCAAGCTTGGGTTCGACTGAAAATACCGGTTCGCGGCGATCGAGCGTCTGTTCGATGCGCCGCTCGAAGTCGGCGACGTCCTTGTACCGGGTTTCGTCGGTATCGCCCTCTTCCTGGAAGGCGTTGCCCAGGGAGAGCATCGGCAACCGGTGCTTGACCTCGGCGAAGCCACCGTGAGCCCGCGCGCCGACCCGCCGGGTGGGCGAGTCGTCGCGGGCGAGTGCCGGATGTTTTTCTTCCAGCGCATCCAGTTCGCGCAACAGCTTGTCGTAGTCGGCGTCGGCGATCGCCGGGTCGTCGAGCACGTGGTACCGGTAGTTGGCATCCTCGATGCGAGCCCGCAGTTCCTCGGCACGGGCCAGGACGTCGGCAGGAGGTGCTGATGCGGTCATGCTTCGGCTCGTCGTGGCTAACCGACGGAATGTTACCGGTGCGGAGCCTCGGCCGGGTAGTCGACCTTCAATACGCGAAGCGAGCGTGAATGGCCGTCGGGCATCGGCCAGGCGATGTGCTGGCCCACCTTCAGGCCAATCAGCGCCGAGCCCACCGGGGCCAGGATGGACACCGTATCGGGGCTGCCGGCCATGGGCGGATAGACCAGGGTGAGGCGGCTTTCATGGCCCGATTCCTCGTCCTCGAAGGTCACCGTGGAGTTCATCGCCACCGTGTTCTTCGGCAATTTGCCCGCTTCCACCAGGCGCGCGCGCGCAAGCTCGGCGCGAAGCGCGACATAACGCTCGCTTTCGGCCACGGGCTGGCGGTCGAGAAGGGCCTCGATACCGTCCATGTCGCGCTCGGTGATGGTGATGCTCGGTTTCCTGTCCATGCGTGCTCCAAGGTGTAACGCGCCGGATCGTCTTGCCCCGGCGTGGGAATCTGAAAAAAGGTGAAACGAGCATAACCAAGGGGTTGTGAACGCCGGTCAACAAGGCCGGGAACTTCCCCCTTGCAACGGTATAATGCGACCAATGCCTGACAGTCTGAAAGTCCCGCTGGCCCCCACGCCCGCCACTGTCGCCACCGCGGCCACGGCCAGCGCGAAGGCGGGACACAAGGGGCTGATCTGGCTGGTAGCCGCGGCCTTCTTCATGCAGGCGCTCGATTCCACCATCGTCAACACCGCGGTGCCCGGCATCGCGTCGGCGTTGGCCGTCACCCCGCTGTCGATGCGCAGCGCCCTCACCACCTACGTGCTCACCCTGGCCATCTTCATCCCGGCCAGCCCCTGGCTGTGCGACCGCTTCGGCACGCGCCGGGTGTTCGGCGCTGCCATCGGCGTGTTCGCCCTGGGTTCGCTGCTGTGTGGACTGGCGCAGTCCCTGCCCCAGCTGGTGGGCGCGCGCGTGGTCCAGGGCCTGGGCGGCGCGGCCCTGATGCCGGTCGGGCGATACGTGCTGGTGCGCACCATCGAGCGCAAGGATTTCGTCTCCTCGATGACCACGGTGGCCACCTTCGGGCTGATCGGCTCGGTGCTGGGCCCCCTCCTGGGCGGCGTGCTGGTGCAGTACACCTCATGGCGGGCGATCTTCCTGATCAACGTGCCGGTGAGCCTGCTGGGGCTGTACTTGAACCGCCGGCAGATGCCCGACTACCGCCTCACCGAGTCGCGCCGTTTCGACACCCTGGGTTTTGTCCTGTTCGCCGGCGCCTCGGCCATGCTGCTGCTGGCCTCGGAGAAGGCTGGCGGCGTGGGCGAATGGGGCAAGGTGGCAACGTGGTCGACCGCGGCGGTACTGCTGGGGTTCCTTTACGTGCTGCATTCCCGTCGCACCGAATTCCCGGTGACCGACCTGAAGCTGCTCAAGGTGCGCAGCGTGGCCGTGGCACTGGCCGGAAACCTCTTCACCCGCCTGGGCGTTTCCGGCATGTTCCTGCTGCTGGTGCTTTTCCTGCAGCTAGGCTGCGGGTGGTCGCCCAGCGTGGTGGGTCTGATGATGGTGCCCCAGGCGCTGGGCGCGATCGCCGTGAAGTGGGTGGTGAACCGCCTGCTGCTTCGACTGGGCTACCGGCGCCTGCTGTTGGGTAACACGGTGGCAGTGTCGTTGATGCTGGCCTCTTTCACCCTGGTCGGGCCGCAGACGCCGCTGCCGGTGATCGCGCTGCAGGTATTCGCCTACGGCGCCTTCATGTCACTGCAATATTCGTCCATGAACACGCTGGCCTATGTGGATCTGGACGTCAGCCACGCGTCGATGGCGTCGTCCATGGCTTCCACCGCGCAGTACCTGTCGATGAGCTTCGGCATCGCGCTGGCTTCGCTGCTGATGGAAGCCTTCCTGGCCGGCCACGAGCCCGCGCAGTACGTGCACGCCTTCCGCTGCTCGATCCTGATCCTGGCCGCCATGACACTGGCCGCCAGCTGGATATTCTCGCAGCTGCACCGGGATCGCCCAGTGAATGCGCGCACCACCGACGAAACCACGTCAGTGTAAGATCGGCATGGCTGGGTGGTGACGGATGCCGCCCAAGCGCTTCGATCCCGAGGCCCCAGATCAAGGTTGATCCCATGCACCATGCCAGCGCCATCCTGCTCACCCTCTTCATCATCTTCGTCGCCGCCCAACTCGGTGCGGAAATCGCCCAGCGGTTGAAATTGCCGGGCGTGGTGGGCGAAATCGCCGCTGGCTGCATCGTCGGTCCCTCGGTTCTGGGCTGGGTGCAACTCGACCAGATCGCCGACGGCACGCCGCTATCGGTGATCGCCGAGATCGGCGTGGTCCTGCTGCTGTTTTCGGTGGGCCTGGAAACGCGCCTGGACGATCTGAAGAAGGTCGGCAAGAGCGCCCTGCTGGTGGGCGTGCTCGGCGTGGTCATCCCCTTCGCTGCCGGTGCGCTCTGGGCGCATGGCGAAGGCTACGAGTGGGCCAAGTCGATGTTCGTGGCCGCCGCTTTCGTCGCCACCTCCGCCGGCATCACCGCGCGCGTGCTGCAGGAACTGGGCGTGCTGCAGCGGATGGAAAGCCGGGTGATCCTGGGCGCGGCGGTGATCGACGACATCCTGGCCATGCTGCTGCTGGGCGTGGTGGTGTCGATGCAGGGCGGCGGCGAGCTCAACATCAAGTCGTTGGTGATCACCCTGGGCAGCGCCGTGGGCTTCATCGCCGTGATCGGCTGGGGCGGCTCGAAGGTGATGCGGCGCAACTCCGCGTGGCTGGACAAACCCTTGAGCCCCTGGTCGGCCCTCAACATTGTGCTGGCCCTGTGCCTGGGGTTGGCCTTCCTCTCCACCGAGTTCGGGCTGGCCGCCATCATCGGCGCCTTCCTGGCCGGCATGATCGCCTCGGAAACCCGACAGCGCGAGGAACTGGAGCATCAGGTGGGCCCCTTGCTGGCCCTGCTTACCCCGTTCTTCTTCGTCATTACCGGCGCGAAGATCAACCTGGCGGAGCTGGCCAGCGCGCATGCGTTGTGGCTGCTGTTGGTGGTGACGCTCATCGCCATCGCGTCGAAGCTCCTGGGCGGCTATCTCGGTGCCCGCTCGCTGGGCAACCGGGGCGCCCTGATCGTGGGCTTCGGCATGGTGCCGCGCGGCGAGGTGGGCGTGGTGATCGCCAGCCTGGGCCTTGCCGCCGGTGTCTTTACCGAGCAGATCTACGCGGTGATCGTAGCCATGTCGCTTCTCACGGCGATGGTGACGCCGCCGATCCTGGCCCTGCTTTTGAAGCGGGCGCCCACCGAAGCCGTGGACGAAGCGGTCTCCGGCGGTTAAGTCCCGCACTCCTTACCCAGGGAGCGGAATTCATGCCACGGAATATGACCTGCGTCACCCTGATGAAGGACATCATCGGCTTATCTTCACGTTCAGGATCGCAGCATAAACTGCGATGTATGCAAGACCGACCAGCCGGCACCATGCCGGCCTGAACACTGCCAGGAGCTCCAAGATGAACCTCAAGACCATGCTGGGCATTCCGCTCGCCGCCTTTGTGGCCGTCGCCGCCATGAACCCGGCCGACGCCGCCGTCCTCAAGCGCCCGGATGGCATCTACGTCCGCTGCGACCAGTGCGGCACCGTCACCTCGATCGAGCACAACGTCACCCAGGGCCGTGACCACGGTACCGCCGGCGCCATCATCGGCGCGGTGGCCGGCGGCGTACTGGGCAACCAGATCGGCAAGGGCAACGGCCGCAAGATCGCCACCGTCGGCGGCGCCGTTGGTGGCGGCTTCGCCGGCAACGCCATCGGCAAGGGTGGCGGCAGCGAGAGCTGGACGCTTCGTCTGCGCATGGGCGACGGCTCCGTCAGCAACGTCACCATCGCCGATGCCTCGGCGGTGCGCGAAGGCGATATCGTGGCAGTGGACGAAAAGGGCAACGTGACCCGCGTGCAGTAAGCGGCGAAGCTCCACTGATGAAAAAGCCGCGGCGCAAGGCGCCGCGGCTTTTTCTTTGGACAGTTTTTCCAGGAGGCCCGGCTACGCTTTCAGCTGCGCCGTGTCTGAGGCTCAACCAGGCCCATCAGCCGATCGTAAAAACTATTCGGACAGTGTGCCGTTACCGGCACCACGAACACATTCGGTGCGGCAAAGGACCGGCACTTCATTCCATCCTTTGCCGTCATCAGCACCGGATACTCGTCGCCGAAGGCGATGTCGCCGGGAAGGAAATCATGATGGTCGGGAAAGGGGTGTTCGATGACATCGATGCCTCGTTCATGCAGACCGTGGAAAAACCGCCCCGGGTTGCCGATACCGGCCACGGCGTGCACCGTGCGGCCGCGGAAGTATTCCAGCAGCAGGCGCCGCGAGGGATCGACCAGCGATTCGGCTTCGCTCCCATACAACGACATGGAAATCTCATCGGCCCTGGCCGTGCCGCCGTTGCAGACGACGAAATCCACCGTCGCCAGGCGCGCGAGAGGCTCGCGCAGGGGACCTGCCGGCAGTAGCCGCCCGTTGCCGAAACGGCGCGCGCCGTCGATCACGCAGATCTCCACATCGCGAGCCAGGCGCAGATGCTGCAAGCCATCGTCAGCCACCACCACATCGCAGCCTTGCTCGACCAGCAGACGTGCCGCCGCGGGACGATCACGACCCACGGCAACCGTGGCGCCGGCTTGCCGCATGAGCGCCGGCTCGTCGCCATATTGACGAGCCGTGGCCCCCTCGGGCAGCAATGCGGGCTCGATCTGCGTACCGCCATAGCCACGACTTACCACGCCGGGCTTCATGCCGCGTCTTCGAAGCTCGTCGACAATGGCGAGCGTCAAGGGCGTCTTGCCGGTACCACCGACGGTGATGTTGCCGACCACGATCACCGGCACGCCGATGGTCACCGGCGATGCCCTGCGTGCCCGCGACGCGGACACGCTTCGGTACAAGGCTTCCAGCGGCAAGGTCCACCAGGGCGGCGGGAGGTCCGAGTACCAGCGCTGCTGCAGGCGCGTGGCCAGCGACATGGCGCTAGGCGGGCCGGGCGGCGGCCAGCGGCGCCGTTTCGCTGAACTGCATGCGATGCAAGGCGGCGTAGGTGCCACCCTGCGACAGAAGCTCGTGATGCGAACCCAGCTCCACCACCCTGCCCTGGTCCATCACGGCGATCTGATCGGCGTGTTCGATGGTGGACAGGCGATGAGCGATCACCAGCGTGGTGCGATCGCGCATCAAGCGTTGCAGGGCATCCTGGATGAGGCGCTCGGATTCGGTATCCAGCGCGCTGGTGGCTTCATCCAGAACCAGGATGGGTGCGTTCTTCAGGATCGCCCGGGCAATGGCGATGCGCTGGCGCTGTCCGCCGGAAAGCATGTTGCCGGCCTGGCCGATCGGCGCGTGGATGCCGCCGGGGAGCTTCTCGATGAACTCCATGGCGTTGGCGGCTTTTGCGGCCGCGACGATGTCTTCTTCGCTGGCGCCAGCCAGTTCGCCGTAGGCGATGTTGTTGGCCACGGTATCGTCGAACAACACCACCGACTGGCCCACCCAGGCAATCTGGCGCCGCAGCGACGGCAACGTATAAGCCTCGTAATCGTGGCCGTCGAGCAAAATCTGTCCGCCAGAGGGTTCGTAGAACCGGGGCAGCAGACTCACCAGGCTGCTCTTGCCGCTGCCGGAACGCCCGACCAGCGCGGTGACGGTACCCGGCCGGCAGGAAAGGTCCACGCCACGCAAGGCGGCAAACTGGTTCCGCGGGTACACCAGCTGCACGTCCTTGAAGACGATGTCGCCCCGGGTGCGGTCAAGCGTTTGCGTGCCTGCGTCGCGCTCGGGCGGCATGTCGATGATCTCGAAGAGATCTTCCGCGGCCGAGATGCCGCGCTGCATGGCCGACTGCACGCCAGCAAGACGTTTGAGCGAAGGCAGGATCGAACCCATGGCGGTCAGCACGGCCATGAAGGCACCGGGCGAGATGTTCGACAGTACCGCCGGACGCGTTGCCAGGAACACCATCAACGCCAGCGCCGCGGCGCCCACCGTCTGGATGGTGGCGCTGGACAGTGCACCCGTGGAGGAAATCTTCAGGTTCAGCAGGCGAGCGCGTTCGGCCACGTCGAAGAAGCGGCGCGTTTCGCGTTCCTGGCCGCCATAGATGCGGACCTCGCGGTGTGCGCCAACGGATTCTTCAACCGCGCTCGTCACCGAACCCATGTTGCCCTGGATGCGCTTGCTGATGCGGCGGTAGCGCCGGCTCACCACGGTGACGATCAGCCCTACGCAGGGCACCAGCACCAGCAGCGACAAGGTGAGGTAGGCACTGGTGGTGAGCATCACCAGCAGCATGTACACCACCATCAGGCTATCGGTGATGACCGTCTTGAGCGAATCGGTGGCAGCGTTGGCCACCTGCTCGCTGGTGAAGGTGATGCGGGAAATCTGGTGGCCCGAGGCCTCGCGGCCGAAGAAGGCAGCAGGCAGCCGCATGTAGGCATCGAACACTTGCTGGCGCACCGTCTGCACGACGTTGCGGCCGATGTAGGCAATGCCGTAGTCGGTGGCGTACGAAGCAAAACCGCGCACGATGAACAGGCCAATGATCCAGATCGGCGTCCAGAAGATCCAGAAGGTGTCCTTGTCCACGAACACGCGGTCGACGATCTGCTTGAGCAGCTTGGTGAACACGGCAAGGCAAGCCGGGTCGACGATCATGCCGATGATGGCGATCAGCGCCACGCCCTTGTAGCGCGAGGAATAACCCAGCAGCCGTTTGTAGGTGACCCAGCTTTCCTTGCCGAAGGGCGAGGTTTTCTTGGCGGTGTTCACTTGCCCGTAGCGTCCTGCGTGGGCGTGGTGGCGATGGAAAGCTTCGAGAAGCCCAACTGGCCCAGCGCATCCATCGCGGTCACGACATTCTGGTTGGCGGTCAGTGCATCGGCACGGATCACCACCGGGCGATCGTGGTCGCCGTTGGCCACGCGCGCGATGGTTTCCTTCAGCGCTTCGATGCCCTGCCCCTGCACCGCGTCGCTACCGACGTAGTAGTGCCCTTCACGGTCGACCACGATGGTGAGCGCCTGGTTGGCTGGATCCCGTGCCTCGGCACTGGCCTTGGGCAGGTTCACCTGCAGGCGCGAATGCTGCACGAAGGTAGTGGTGAGCACGAAGAACATCAGCAGGGTAAGCAGCACGTCGATCAGCGAGATCACGTTGATCTCGACGTCGTCGTCGCGCCGGCCGTTGGTCAGTCGCATCGGCTTATTCGGCCGGCGTGGCGATAGCGGCGCGACGGCGCGGCTTGGGCAAGGAGAGGTCGTCCAGCAGCGCCGTGGCCTGCTTCTCCATGTCCACGATGTAACCGGCTACCCGCGAGCGGAAATAGCGGTGCAGCACATAGGCCGGGATAGCGACCACCAGGCCCGAGGCCGTGCAGATCAGCGCTTCGCCGATACCACCGGCCATCTTGGCAGGATCGCCCACGCCACCGCCCATGACGTCCATGAACATGCGGATCAAGCCGATCACCGTGCCCAGCAGGCCAAGCAGCGGACCGATCAGGGCGATGGTGCCCAGGGTGCTCAGGAACCGCTCGAGGCGATGCACCACGTGGCGGCCGGTGTCCTCGATGCGTTCCTTGATGAGTTCGCGCGGTCGGTCGCGCACGCTGAGCGCGCCGGCCAGCAACTCCCCAAGCGGGGAACCTTCGGCCAGGGCCTGGACATGCTCGTTGTCCAATTGGCCTGAGCGGGCCCATTCGCGCACTTCCTCACCCAGCCCCGGCGGCAGTACCGAAGCCCGGCGCAATGTCCAGAAGCGCTCGAGCACGATCGCCAGCGCCACGAGCGAGCAGATCAGGATGGGCGTCATCGCCCAGCCACCAGCCAACAGGATTTCCAGCACGGCAAACGCCCCGGGGGGTTATCAAAGTGTCCAGGGCGGGATGATAGCAGGACGCCGCCGGGCACAAGCCCGGCGGCGTCACAGCGCGCCCCGTGCCTTGCTACTTCGCGCTGGGCGCGAGCAGCTCCAGCTCGGCGATCCCGGTGCGGCGGCCACCGTTGAAGGTAAACCGGTAATACGAATATTCCGCCGGCTTGGCCACGGCGAAGGCACGTGTCAGGCGGGCCCAGGCGAAGCGCTCGCCCGAACGGGTGTCCAGGGTGACCCAGGTGGCGCCGTCCATCGACCCTTGCAGCGACCAGTTGAACGGGGCATCGAGTGCTCCGGGCGACGTGATGGTGTAGACAGCCACCGCCGCCGGCTTGGCGAGCTTGTAGTTGATGTTGCTGGTGGTCTCGGGCAACTGGTACGCCGAAGCCGAATCGTCATCGGCCAGCGCCGCAAGCAGTTCCGGCACGGCGCCGTCGGCGCTCAAGCTTGCTTGCGAGGACACATCCACCAGCGGCGCGGGCTTGTGCCCTTCGGGCGAGATCGACGCCGGCAAGGCATCGTCGCCGGTGCCCCACTTCGAAGGCTTCGGACCCATGGTGAAGTCGAGCGTGGCACCGGCGGCAAGCAAGGCGTGCGGCAGGGTCAGCTTCGTCCACGGCTGGCCGTTGACGTTCAGCGATTGCACGTAGCGGTTGACGTCGCTCACGCCAGGCGCGTTGATGGTGATCTGCTTGCCGCCTTCCAGGTTCAGCGTCATGTGCTCGAAGCGCGGCGCGCCGACCACGTACTCCGGCGTACCCATGCGCAAGGGATAGAAGCCTGCGGCGCCAAACACCCACCAGGCTGACATCTCGCCATTGTCCTCGTCGCCGGGATAACCCTGGCCGATCTCGCTGCCCACGTACAGGCGGTTCATCGCGTCGCGCAGCTTGTCCTGCGTCTTCCAGGGCTGGCCGGCTTCGTCGTACATGTAGATGATGTGGTGCGAAGGCTGGTTGCTGTGGCCGTACTGCCCCATGCGCACATCGCGCGCCTCGAGCATCTCGTGGATCACATCGCCGTAGTCACCTACATCGAAGGTTCCCTCGGCCGAGAAAAACGCATCGAGCTTCTTGCCGAGCTTGTCGCGTCCGCCATAGAGCGCCGCCAACCCAGCCCCATCCTGGGGCGCGTGGAAGGCCATGTTCCAGGCGTTGGTCTCGGTATAGTCGCCGCCCCAGCGGGTGGGATCGAAGTGCTTCTTGTCGAAGCGCCAGCTGCCGTCGCTGTTGCGGCCGACGAAGAAGCCGACGTCCGGATCGAAAAGATGCACATAGTTCAGCGCACGGCTGCGGTAGTACACCGCGTCGTCGGCATAGCCCTTGTAGCGACGGTCCTCGGGAGGGTTGGCCGCCAGTTCCTGCGCCAGGTTGCCGATGGCGAAGTCGTTGATGTAGCCATCCATCGACCACGACAGGCCTTCGTCCACGGATCGATCGGTGTAGCCACTGAAAAGGCTACGGCCGATGCCCTTGCGTCCCGCGCCGGGAACGGGGCTCACGACGGCGGAGTTCTTCAGTGCCGACATGTAGAACGCGGCCACGTCGAAATTACGCACGCCCTTCAGGTAAGCATCGGCAAAGGCCACGTCGGAACTGGTACCGACCATCAGGTCCGCATAGCCGGGCGAGGTCCAGCGTGCGATCCAGCCGCCGTCGCGATACTGCTGCACGAAGCCGTCGATCATCTCGCCCGCGGTGTGCGGCGTGAGCAAGGTGTAGGCCGGCCATGCGGTGCGATAGGTGTCCCAGAAGCCGTTGTTCACGTACACCTTGCCCGGCATGATCCGTGCGCCCGTGCGCAGCGGGGTATTCCCACCGACCTGCGGGCTGAACGGGCTGGCATAGCTGTAAACGGGATTGGCCCGCGTGCCGGTGTTCTCGTAGCCGGAATTGGGATACAGGAACAGGCGGTAGAGGTTCGAGTACAGCACCACTTTTTCGTCGCGGTTGGGCGTGTCGATCGAGGCGACCGACAACTGCTGGTCCCATTGCGCACGGGCGCGTTCACGGACGCTCTCGAAGGTGTCGTCGGCGGAGATTTCCTGGTCGAGGTTCTTCTTCGCCTGTTCCACCGAGATCAGCGAGGTGGCAATGCGCATGTTCACCGCACCGCCATGGCCCACATCGAAGCCGAACCAGCCCGCGGCATCCTCGCGTTCGCTGCCGTCGAAGGCGCCCGAAGCGATCACCGGCCGGTCGAAGCGGGCGTAGAAGAACATCCGCGTCGCGCCGGTGGAAAGGCGGCTCTTGCTGTCCGACCAGCCGCTGATGGCGCGGTGTGACTTGTCCAGGTCGATGCCATTATTGGCGTCGCGGTTGTCGAACACCAGCTGGGCCGACTTGCCCGGGAAGGTGAAGCGCATGATTGCAGCGTGGTCGGTGGGCGTGATCTCGGCGGTGACGCCGGAATCGAAATGCACCTGGTAGTAGTCCGGCTGCGCCACTTCGTTGGCGTGGTCGAAGGACATCGCACGCGCCGTACGGTCGAGCGACGGCGTGTCGCTGGCCATGGCCGGCATCACCTGGAAGGTCTGGCGGTCGCCCATCCAGGGGCTTGGTTCATGCGAGAGGGAAAATGCTTCGATGCGCGGCTTGTTGTCATCGCCATTGCGCTCGGCGTACTGGTAGATCCAGTTGGAGCCCGCGTTGGTGGTGGGTGTCCAGAAGTTGAAGCCGTGCGGCACGGCCACGGCGGGGAAATTGTTGCCCCGCGAGAACCGCCCGTTGGCATTGCTGCCACGGCGCGTGTCGACGAAATCCGTGGGACGCGAGGACGGCAACTCCGGCGCCGGGGCCACCGCGACGTCATCAAGATAGCCTTCCACCGGCGATCCATCGCTGTCGTCATGCACCAGGAATACCTTGCGCAGGTGGCGTCCAGCAGCCACCCGGCCGATATCCACCGACACCGCGTTCCACTGGTCGGGATAAAGGATGCGCGCCTCGCCTTGGGCCTTCGCCTGTGCCGGGGTGCCATGGCTATCGACGGCGCCCAGGGTGGAAAGGCGGCTGCCGTCGTCGAATTCCAGGTCCACGGCAACGTAGGTGGCACCGTTGTGCAGGTCCTTGGGCTTCGAGCGCGGGAATACCACGTACGACAACCGGGTGTTGGCCGACACCGGTGCATCCACCGCGGCCAGCAGCACTTCGCTTTTACCCCTCACATCACTGGTGTAGTGCAGCGAATGCAGGCCACTGAAGCCGACATCGGCCTTGGCGGTTAGCGCCGCCTCTTTCGGCGGCCCGCCGGTGACTTCCGCATGCAGGGTTCCCGGCAGCGCCGGCGAAGGCTGCACCTGACCGGGCTCGAAGGAGGTACGGAAGCCTTCTTCGATCTTGGGCAACGGCGGCTGGGCGACGGCGGATCCGGTCAGACCCAGGAGGATCGATGCGGCCAGGATGGTGTTCGCGCGGCGGAGCGGGCTTCCAGGTGCCATCGATCTTCAATCCCCTTGGTAGGTGGCGTCTCGTGAACGCCTATTTAAATCGCTCTAAATTTTCATTGTCAATCGGCGCTGCAGCATATACGCCGGCTGAGGCTCATTGGCCTCCATACTACGATAGCCTGCCCCGAACGCACATCAGCCGTCGTTCCCGAAAGATATTGCCACGATCTAAATTTTTTGAGTGACACCCGACTCCGGGGTCAGAGTGAATACTCTGACCCCGGAAAGGGCACGCCTCATTCCCGCCACCAGCGGCGAACGTCGCGCCGCCAGCGCGTTTCAACGAACGGAGGCTGCCCGCCCGGCAAATGGATACCTATGGCGCCGTCGCTGGCGGTATTCGAAATCTCCACAGCATGTTGTTGCAGGCGGGCGACGACATCGCGATGGGGATGGCCAAACTGGTTGCGCCACCCTGCCGAGACGATGGCATGCGTGGGCTCAAGCGCCCGCAGGAAGGCCTCGGACGTGGCGCTGGCGCTGCCGTGGTGGCCGGCCACCAGCACCGTCGGCGGCCCTGCACCGACCTTGTCTACCAGAGCGCCTTCCACCGCCTTGCCCGCATCGCCCGGCAAAAGCAGACGCCCGACATCGGTGGTCACCAGCACGACGCAGGAGCGGTCGTTGGCTGGCCCCGAGCCCGACGCGGGCCAGACATCGAACCGGACGTCATCCCACGTCCAACTCGATTCCACGCATGGATTCGCGCCGGCTGCCGTGCGGCGGGGCTCACCGCTCACGCGCCGCACCGCGGGGTAGGCCATGACCACGGAGGACTCGCCACCCGCGTGGTCGACATCGCCATGGCTCAGCACCAGCATATCCAACGCGTGCACGCCTGATGCGCGGAGGGCCGGAATCACCGCCGCCGCTCCCAGGTCGTACCCCGATCGTGAGCGCGGACCGGCATCCACCAGCATGGCATGCGAGTGCGTCTGCACCAGCACCGAAAGCCCCTGCCCCACATCCCACACCCACGCGCGCGCCGCACCAGCCATGGGCCGGTCAACCGACGGGGACGCCACTGCGGCCAGGGGCAGCAAGCCGAGCCATCGCCGCGGCCATCCGCGTGGCGCGCAGCACCACAACGCGCCAGCGAAGCCCAAGGCCGCCAGGACCGGGCCGCTGCCAGCGAGCTGCCATTGACCATGCGGCACCCGTGCGAACACCTGCAACAGCCACCACGTCGCATCCATGCCGGCGGCAGCCAGTTGCAGGACGGGCGTTGCGGCCATGCCCCTGCCGTAAAGCAACAACGCACCGACAAGCGTCAACGGCACCACCACGACGCTGACGAAAGGCGCCACCAGCACATTGGCAAGCATGCCCACCGGCGACCATTGTCCGAAGAAGGCCACGCTTAGCGGCATCAATGCCAAGGTCATCAGCAGCTGCATGCGTAGCAACTGCACGAACCAGGCGAGCACGCCTGGCTGACCCGGGCCGAGCATGCCCACCAGAAGCGCGACACCCGCAAAGGAAAGCCAGAAGCCGGCGGCGAGTGGCGCCATGGGATCAACCAGCAGGATGGCAACCAGGGCCATGGCCAGCACGTGCGAAGGCACCACATGACGGCGGCGTGCATGGGCGAAGGCAACGATGCAGACCATAATCGTGCTGCGCACCGCCGGCAGGCCGGAGCCCGCCAGCACGCAGTACGGCAGCACCAGAACCACCGCACCCACCGCCTGTGCCACCTGGCGCGGCACGCGGAGTCCCAGTGCCGGCCACGCGCGCCACACCAGGCCCGCCAACCACGCAGCGAGAAGCGCCGCCATGCCGGTGTGCAGGCCGGAGATCGCCACCAGGTGGGAAGTCCCTGTCATCCGTGCCAGGTGCCAGTCGTCTTCCTCCAGGCTTCGCGTGTCCCCAACAGCCAGGGCCAGCACCAAACGGGCCGCATGCCGGCTGCCGAGTCGCGTGGCCACCGTGTCACCAATCGCCTCGCGGACACCTTCGATGCAATGCATCGTGCCGAGGTTGCGGTTAAGCGGACCGTCGCGCACGTAGCCGACGGCATCGATACCGCGTACCACCGCCATGCGTTCGGCATCGGGACCACCGGGATTGACCAACCCCCGCGGGCGCTTCAGTCGCAGCAGGAGCTGCCAGCGTGAGCAGGCCGGCGGCGCCTGCACCGCACCGAACCATGCCACGCGCACACGGCCTTCGAAGGTGTTCGCATCGAGGTTGCGCTCGATCTCGAAGAGGAATCCCACGCTGTCGTGGTTGCGCACCGGGAGGCTCGCCACTCGGCCTTCGACCAGGAAGTCCCTGCCCTCCAGTTCTACCGGCAAGCGCGCGGACATCGCTCGAATCCCCGCCACTGCAGCGGCGGCATATCCGAGTATCGCAAGACCCGCCGCGGCGACGATGCACTTGCGATGCAGCCCCCTGATCCACGGAAGCCAGATACAGGTCAAGGCCGCGGAAACGCCGATGACCAGGACCACGGGTATGGTTGGCAACCGCGGCGAGGCCTGCACCACCAAGTTGCCGGAAAGCATGGCCAGGGCCACAACGGGCCAGGACATCGACGGGCGCATGACGGCGTCCACACGACAAACCACGAGGCTGCACGCTATCCGCCCGCCGCGTCTGCCGGGAGGCCGCTCAACCGGACGTGGGTATCGCCTTAAGCGGCGACGTGGGGGTGCAACTCGCCGTTGGAAAGCTCAAGCGTACGGTCCATGCGCGCCGCCAGGCGTGGATCGTGGGTGACCAGGATGAAGCTGGTGCCGATCTCGCGGTTCAATTCGAGCATCAGCTCGTACACCTGCGCCGCGTTGTGCTCGTCCAGATTGCCGGTGGGTTCGTCGCCCAGCACGCAGGTTGGACGCGTCACCAGCGCGCGCGCCACCGCGCAACGCTGCCGCTCGCCGCCGGACATCTCCGAAGTACGATGCCCCATGCGTGCGGACAACCCCACACGCTCAAGTAACACCTGCGATTGCTTCGTGGCCTCGGTGATCGACACCCCGCGAATCAGGAGCGGCATGCACACGTTCTCAAGCGCCGTGAATTCCGGCAGCAGATGATGGAACTGGTAGATGAATCCAAGCGAACGGTTTCGCACGCGGCCGCGCTCGGCGTCGGACAGCTTCGACAACACGCGGCCATCCACTTCCACCTCGCCGCGGGTCAGCGTGTCCAGGCCGCCGATGATATGCAGCAACGTGCTCTTGCCCGAGCCCGAGGCACCCACGATGGCCAGCGTCTCGCCCTTGTGCAGGCTGAAACTCACATCGGAAAGCACGCCCGTGCGCAGGTCGCCTTCTTCGTAGACCTTGGCAACGCCCGTGGCGCGCAGCACGACCGGGGCGGAAACGGCGTCATTCATAGCGAAGGGCCTGCGCCGGCTGCGTGCGCGAGGCGCGCCAGGCCGGATAGAGCGTCGCCAGCAAGGCGAACAGGAAAGTGATCAGCGATACCCAGAAGACGTCGCGAGGCAACAACTGGCTGGGGAGTTCGCTGATGTAGTAGACGTCCGGCGACAGGAAGGTGATGCCGCTGACGCTTTCGATCCACTTCACGATCTGCGGCAGATAGGCCGACAGCAGTGAGCCTATGCCCACGCCGAAAGCGATGCCCACCACGCCCACCAGCAGGCCCTGCACCATGAACGTGCCCATGATCGACAGCGGCGTGGCGCCCAGGGTGCGCAGGATGGCGATATCGGCCTGCTTGTCCGTCACCAGCATCATCAGCATCGAGATCAGGTTGATCACCGCCACCAGGATGATCAGCGACAGGATGATGAACATCACCTTCTTCTCCATCGAAATGGCGGAGAAGAAGTTCTGGTGGCTGTCGTACCAGGTAGTGACGCTATAGACCTGCCCCAACTGGTCGACGAGGTCCCGTGCCACCGGCCGGGCGTTGAACATGTCGTCCAGGCGCAGGCGGATGCCGGTGGGGCCGTCGAGGTCCGACAGACGCTCCGCGTCATGGATATTGATGAGGGCAAGGTTCGAATCGAACTCCTGCATGCCCAATTCGAAGATACCGCTGACATGGAACTGGCGGATCGTCGGCAACGATCCCGATACCGGCGACGACCTGAAATTGGGCACCACCACGGTGACGCGGTCGCCCACGTTCACTCCAAGGTTCTGCGCCAGCTCCTTGCCCAGCACGATGTTCCAGCTGCGGTCGGTAAGATCGGTGAGCTTGCCCGAGACCATCTTCTGGTCGATGTTGGATACCTTCGGCTCGAGCGACGGCTCCACGCCGCGCACCTGCGCGCCACTTGAACGCGGACCCTGCATGAACGACTGGATGTCCACGTAGGGCGCGGCGCCCTGCACGTGCGGGTTGGCGTCGGCGATGTGCACGGCGCGCTGCCAGTCCTGCACCGTCTCGCCCACGCCCGATACCGTGGCGTGGGAAATGGCACCAAGGATGCGTGTGCGCAGTTCCCGGTCGAAGCCGTTCATCACCGACAGCACCGTGATCAGCGCGATCACGCTGATTGAAATACAGGTGATGGCCACGGTGGAAATGAACGAGATGAACTGGTTGCGGCGCTTGGCCCGGGTGTAGCGCAGGCCGATGAATAATTCGAGGGGTCTGAACATGCGGCTCGATCGCGGGCGATGGGTGGTGTCGCATCCGGCTTCCGGTTGCGCCACCGCACCCGGCAGAGTGCCCGAACGCGCCGGTGGCGGCAAGGTGTCAGCGCGTCCGCTGGCCGGTCAGGCGGATCCGCAGGTGGCGCCAGGTGTCTGCCGGAAGGTCCGACTCAGCAAGTAACAGGGTCCGCATGCCGCCAGGGAGGGCCAGCCGCAGCACGAGCACGCCGGCAAACCGGGCCTGGCCGGCCAGTAGCGCATCCTGCCGGCTTTCGCCGGGCGGTACCACCGACCACCGGCCATCACCGTCCCAGGCCACCTGCAAGGGCCCACGAGGCGGTCGCCACGTGAGCCATCCGGCCAAGGCCAGCACGGCCAGGATGAACCGGACGGCGCCCGGCAAGCCGCAGACCGCCACGCAGCCCACGGCAACCAGCGTCATCACACCCACCACCACGCGTACACGCGGCGAAGGTGAGTATTCAAAGTCGATGTCGGGCGCGGATCTCATCGATGATGCGGGCGAAGTCCTCGCGCCCAGGCCTTCCATGTCCCATCACCCAGTCCCAGAGGTCCGGGTCCTGTACGTCGAGCAGTTCGTCGAAGGCCTTGCGGGTGGCCTCGTCGGCGCTGGCGAAGGATTCGTCCAGCCAGCTGCCGAACAATGCATCGAGTTCGCGGGTGCCGCGGCGGGTACGCCAGCGCAGGCGACGGATGATGGTCTCGTCCATCGCCTGCGTGTCCTTGCTTAGGCCGAGCGGCGCTGCACGATCAGCTTCTTGATCTCCGCGATCGCCTTGGCCGGGTTCAGGCCCTTTGGGCATGTGCGCGCGCAGTTCATGATGGTGTGGCAGCGATAGAGCTTGAACGGGTCTTCCAGGTCGTCCAGGCGCGCACCGGTGTCCTCGTCGCGGCTGTCGACGATCCAGCGGTAGGCCTGGAGCAGGATGGCGGGACCAAGGTAACGGTCGCCGTTCCACCAGTAGCTGGGGCACGAGGTGCTGCAGCAGGCGCACAGGATGCACTCGTACAGGCCGTCGATCTTCTTGCGGTCTTCAGGCGACTGCAGGCGTTCCTTGTCGGCCGGTGCCGGACTCTGCGTGCGCAGCCACGGTTTGATCGAGGCGAACTGGGCGTAGAAGTGCGTAAGGTCGGGGACCAGGTCTTTCACCACCGGCATGTGCGGCAGCGGATAGATCGCCACCGTGCCGCCCCCGCATTCGTCCACCGCGCGCGTGCAGGCCAGCGTGTTGGTGCCGTCGATGTTCATCGCGCACGAACCGCAGATGCCCTCGCGGCAGGAACGGCGCAGGGTAAGCGTGGGATCGATCTCGTTCTTGATCTTCAGCAGCACGTCCAGAACCATCGGGCCGCAGGCGGCCATGTCCACTTCATACGTATCCGTGCGCGGGTTCTGCCCGTCGTCCGGATTCCAGCGGTAGACCTTGAAGGTGCGGGGCTTCTTCGCCCCCGGGGACGCGTGGTGCTTACCGCCCTGGACCTTGGAATTCTTCGGTAGCGTGAACTCGGCCACGATTGCCTCTCCAGATAACGGTTGTTTAGTAGACGCGCTTCTTCGGCGGCACCACCTCGACCTCATCGGTCAGGGTGTACATGTGCACCGGACGGAAGTCGAAGCGGCTCTTGCCGGCTTCGTCGATCCACACCAGGGTGTGCTTCTGCCACTCGTGATCGTTGCGGTCGGGGAAGTCTTCGCGCGCATGGGCACCACGGCTTTCCGGACGCTGCAGGGCCGAATGCATGGTGGCCACGGCCTGGTCCAGCAGGTTGGCCAGTTCCAGCGTTTCGATCAGGTCGGAGTTCCACACCAGGGACCGGTCGCTCACGGCGACGTCCTTGAACATGTCGTGGACCTCGGAGATCTTCTTGGCGCCTTCCTCGAGCGTCTGGCCGGTACGGAACACCGCGGCGTCGCTCTGCATGGTCTTCTGCATGGCCGCGCGGATCTCGGCCGTGGGCTTGCTGCCCTTGGCGTAGCGGATGCCATCGAAGCGGGCCAGGGCCTTGTCCAGCACATTGGCCGGGAGGTCCTTGTGGGCCGTGTCGGGCTTGATCAGTTCGGCGCAGCGGTGCGACACCGCGCGTCCGAATACCACGAGGTCCAGCAGCGAGTTGGAGCCCAGACGATTGGCGCCGTGCACCGACACGCAAGCCGCTTCACCGATGGCGAACAGGCCCGGCACTACGGCATCGGGATTGTCGCCCTGCTTGGTCACCACTTCGCCGTGGTAGTTGGTGGGGATGCCACCCATGTTGTAGTGCACCGTCGGCAGTACCGGGATCGGCTCCTTGGTGACGTCGACGCCGGCGAAGATGCGCGCGGATTCGGCAATGCCCGGCAGGCGCTCGTGAATCACTTCCGGACCCAAGTGCATCAGGTTCAGGTGGATGTGGTCCTTGTGCTCGCCCACGCCGCGGCCTTCGCGGATCTCGATGGTCATGGCGCGGCTGACGACGTCGCGCGAGGCAAGATCCTTGGCGCTGGGCGCATAGCGCTCCATGAAGCGCTCGCCTTCGGAGTTGGTGAGGTAGCCGCCCTCGCCACGCACGCCCTCGGTGATCAGGCAACCCGCGCCGTAGATGCCGGTGGGGTGGAACTGCACGAACTCCATGTCCTGCAGGGGCAGGCCCGCCCGCAGCACCATGCCGCCGCCGTCACCGGTGCAGGTATGGGCGGAGGTGGCGCTGAAGTACGCGCGGCCGTAGCCGCCGGTGGCCATCACCACGGCGTGGCCGCGGAAGAAATGCAGGCTGCCGTCATTCATGTCCAGCGCCAGCACGCCGCGGCAGGTGCCGTCGGCGTCGAAGATCAGATCGATGGCGAAGTATTCGATGAAGAACGTGGCGTCGTGCGCCAGCGCCTGCTGGTAAAGCGTGTGCAGGATGGCGTGGCCGGTGCGGTCGGCCGCGGCGCAGGTGCGCTGCGCGGTGCCCTGCCCGTAATGGGTGGTCATGCCGCCGAACGGACGCTGGTAGATCTTGCCTTCCTCGGTACGCGAGAACGGCACGCCATAGTGTTCCAGCTCGATGATCGCGGGGATGGCCTCGCGGCACATGTATTCGATGGCGTCCTGGTCGCCCAGCCAGTCCGACCCCTTGATGGTGTCGTAGAAGTGGAAGCGCCAGTCGTCTTCGCCCATGTTGCCCAGCGCGGCTGAGATGCCGCCCTGCGCCGCCACGGTATGCGAACGGGTGGGAAAGACCTTGGTGATGCACGCGGCCTTCAGGCCTTTCTCGGCCAGGCCGAACGTCGCACGAAGTCCTGCGCCGCCGGCGCCGACCACGATCACATCATATTTGTGTTGCTGGACCTTATAGGCTTCCATCGATCAGCTTCCCAACGCGATACGCAGGACGGCGAGCACGCCGGCCAGGACGCCCGCGACCGCGAGCAGTTTGATGACGACCATCGAGGTCACTTCCAGCCAGCGGGTGTGCACGTAGTCTTCGATGACCACCTGCAGGCCGAGCACCGCGTGCCAGAAGGCAGCGATGATGAAGGCGATCATCAGCAATGCATTCCAGGGGCGCGCGATGGACGCGCGAACCGCCTGGTAGTCGTGGCCGACAAGGCCCAGCACCAGCACCACGAACCACAACACCAGGACGACCAGGGCGATGGCGGTCAGCCGCTGGTTCCACCAATGGCCGACGCCCTCCTTGGCCGAACCCAGGCCGCGGGCACGTTGCAGCGGGTTGCGAAGATCGCGGCTCATGCGGCGCCTCCCATGAACACGTAGGCCCAGGTGGCAAGCGTAAGAACCAGCGAACCGATGATCGAGAACCAGCTGGCCTTGATGAAGGTGCTGATGGCGTAACCGGCGCCAGCGTCCTGGTAAAGATGGCGGATGCCGTTGATGAAGTGGAACCACAGCGCCCATGTCCAGGCGAACAAAAGCACCAGGCCCAGCGGCGAGGCGGCGACGGCATGGAAGGTTGCCCAGGCATCCGGACCCATGGACAGGGCAACCAGGCCCCACAGGATCAGCAGGCTGCCCACGGCAAGGGCGATGCCGGTGGCGCGGTGCAGGATGGAAGTGACCATCTGCGACTGCCACTTGTAGATCTGCAGGTGCGGGGAAAGAGGTCGAGTGGTCTGTGCCATGGCGGCTATCCTTCAGGAATCGCTTGACGCCCCTCCCCGACCACCCTCGTCGACCCATGCGCAACGGCCTGCCCCTTGGGGCCGGCTTTGCCCTCAGAAGTCGATGCAGCGCCCATTCTTTTCCCAATCGCCGTAACGGGTGGGATCAAGCGGTGGACGCTCTTCCTGCTTCATGGCCGGTGCCGCGGGTGCGGCGCCGTGGCCGGTTTCCACGACCGTGGATTCCGGGGCCTGGGCAGGAGGGGCAGACGTGTCAGGCATGGTTTTCAAAGCCTGCGAATGTTAAACCCTGTGCAACCGCAGCACAACTGAACGGGGGGCTGGATTGCGCCCGGGGACGCCCTAACATCTTCCCGATGCCTAACCCATCGATGCCCGCCTCACTCCTTACCCTCGACGGCTCCGACGCCGCTGCCTTTGCCCAGGCCCAGTTTTCCTCCGATGTCTCGGGCCTGGCCCCAGGACAATGGCAGTGGAGCGCCTGGCTGGACGCGAAGGGACGCTGCCGCGCCTTCCTGCAGTTGGCACGGCCGGCCGCCGACCGTTTCACCGCCCTGCTGCGTGGCGGCGACGCGGCCGCCATGGCGGAGGATCTCAAACGCTTCGTCTTCCGCTCGAAGGTGCGCATCGCCGCCATCGGCGACATGACCGTGATCGATGGGCCTGCGTTGCAGGACGGCTTGATCAACGCCGATGGCGATGACGACATCACCTACGGCGGCGGCATTCGCAGCTGGCATGTCGTCGACGCAGCAAGCTCGCATGCAAACGAACATGCGACACGCGACTGGATCGAACACGACATCGACGCGGGGTTCGCGTGGTTGCCCGATACGGCTATCGGTGAACTGTTGCCGCAATCGTTGTCCTTCGAACGACTGGGCGCGGTGAGTTTCAACAAGGGATGTTTCCCGGGACAGGAAATTGTCGCGCGCATGCACTATCGCGGCGCAGGCAAGCAGCGCCTGCATACAGCGACTTTTAACGTCATCGCTTCACCCGGTGCGACATTGCGCCGCAACAACGCGGCCACCGGCGTTGTGTTGAACACACATGTCATGGATGGCGCAAGCAAGGCATTGGTGATCCTGAACGATGCAAGCCTTGGCCATGAACGCACGGGGATATTCGATGTCCAAGGCATTGATGCGAACCTTGCATCGCTGCACACATGGCCACATTGAATAGTTCGAAAGGCATGTGCGGTTCCGCGTATACGTAAATTTCATCCGAGGTGCAGCACAAATCAGTTCACGTGTGTTGTGAGCCTTTGCTGAACAAGATGGCCCTTGCACTTGCCAATGTGATGCATCCCCCACTAGGCTCCGCCGATCGAATTTGGGTAACGGCGTAACACCTCCGTTACATGACGCGACGAATCGACTGGCAGTCGAATCGGCGCGACCCGGCATAACGCCGGTGACAATACGCTGTGGTGCGCCGCCAATGCTTCAAGTGCAGGCCGCCCGATCAACAACAGCGAAACGCATTCCCACCGGGCTCGGACACCCGGCGTGATAGTCACATGTCGTGACGCCCGCAAGCCAACGTATCGGCAAGCGGTCAATCCAGGTGGCCACGGCCTGCCAGCCGTCCACCGCTACACGTTCAAGGCTGCGTCATCCGCCTTCGACGGAAAGCAAGTTGGAGGCAGAACGAATGAAATTATCGATGTTGCTTTGGGTGGCGTCCGTCCTCCCGCAACACCTCGCCGACCAGACGTGCCTGGCGACGACGGTTTACCTTGAGGCACGTAGCGAGTCGACCATCGGGCAGTACGCGGTGGCCGAAGTCGCGATGCGGCGTCGTGACCGCAGCAACGATGGCACGTCGGTGTGCGATGTTGTCAGTGCACCGCGCCAGTTCGCCATCAGCACCACGCCCAAGACGTTTGAAGTAACCGATCTCACCGCCTGGCAGAAGGCATGGAAGATCGCCGGCGATTCCATCGACAACTGGAACCTGCCAAAGAGCCAGCGACTGGTCTATGTTCCCCGCGCAGACCATTTCGCCACGACCTCGGTGAACACCGCCTGGTCACGCAACAAGGTGACGACGATCGGCGACCACGCCTTCTACGCCGTCAACTAGCAAGACCCCCAAAACCCACGCAAAAGAAAATCCCTCCTTTCGGAGGGATTTTTGTTTGGACGTCTGGACGTCCGTTTCTACTATCGGCGGAAGACGTGGCCGTCGCGCACTTCCACGTAATCGCCACGACGCACCTGGGGATCCTCTTGCTGGGTGACGGTGGCGGTGCGGCCGTCGTCGAGCCGCACGATGGTCTGGAAAGCCACGTCGTCGCCCGACTGGTTCTTGCCCACCGCATTGCCGACGAAGCCGCCGGCCACGGCGCCGCCCACGGTAGCTGCCGTGCGCCCGTCGCCATGACCCACGGTACTGCCCAATACGCCGCCAATCACCGCGCCCAGGATGGCACCGCCCGGGGACGACTGCTTGCGCACGTAAACTTGCTGGATGTCATCCACCACGCCGCACTGGCGGCAGCCGCGTGGCGCCTCCTGATAAACCACTTCGCGGCTCTCGTAGCGTCGGTGCGGCTGCTCGACGCAGGCTGACAGGCCGACGCAGGCCACAGCGGCGGCAAGCACGATCCGGGTGACGACTAGGGTCTTCATGGATTGAAATTCTCGCTCGGGGTTAAGGGAAGGATTCAGGGAAAAACCCGTTACTGGGCCGATTGGCGTGGATCACGCGCATCGGATACCGACACCACGCCTTCCTGGACTTCCACCCGATCGCCCGGGTCATGGTCCATGCGCACGGTGCGTGTGACGCCGTTGTACTGGTACTTCACGTCATAGGCCACGACCTTGTCCGTGGCCTGCCCGACCGTCTCGCAACGGCGCTGGGTCGACTGCGTGACATTGTTGGCCTGGCGGTTTTCCTGGATGCGCTTGCCTGCATAACCGCCGCCGACCGCGCCGGCCACGGTAGCCAAGGTGCGGCCATTGCCGCGGCCGACCTGGTTGCCGAGCAAGCCGCCGGCCACGGCGCCGATGGCGGTGCCGGCCAACTGGTTGGGGTCCTTCACCGGCACGTGCCGGGTTACCACGACATCGTGGCACTCCTGCTGCGGCTGGGTCTGCTCGCGGACCGGGTCCACGCTCACCACCCGGGCGAACTTCGAACCGGCCTCGCCCACGGCAGCGTCGGCGTCGCGGTTGCAGCCGGCGACGCCCAGGGCCATGGTCGCGCCAACGGCGAGATACAAGGTCGACGTCATAAGGGACTTCATGGATCACTCTCCTGTTATCAGCCAGACCGGACACGACCCCTCGCCGTACCGGTGGCACGTTGCCATTGAACGTTCGGCATACTGAATGCGCGCTTAGAACGAATTTCACGAGGACTGCACATTGATCGCCATCGTCGACACCCATGCCCATCTGGACGATGCAAGCTTCGCCGAAGACCTTGCGCCGGTGATGCAGCGTGCGGCGGACGCTGGCGTCGCGCGCGTGGTGGTGCCGGCAATCGACCGCGGCAACTGGGAGGCCGTAGCCCGCCTGGCCGCTGGCGATGGGCGCATAGCCGCCGGTTATGGCCTGCATCCGATGATGCTCGATCGGCACCGCGACGAGCACCTGGACGAACTTCCCGGCTGGCTCGATACGCATCCCCATGTCGCCGTCGGCGAGATTGGCCTGGATTTCTACGTGGAGGGCCTGGCGCCTTCCCGCCAGCGGGAATTCTTCGCGCGCCAGCTCGACCTGGCCGCCGAACGCAAGCTGCCGGTGATCGTGCATGCACGCCGCGCGCTCGAGGAAGTCACCCTTACCCTGCGCCGGCACAAGGGCCTGCGCGGCGTGGTGCACAGCTTCGCCGGCAGTGCCGAGCAGGCGCGGCAATTGTTCGACCTGGGCTTCATGCTGGGCATCGGCGGCCCCGTGACCTATGAACGGGCCCGGCGGCTGCGCGAGGTGGTGCGCACGATGCCGCTGGAATTCCTGCTGCTGGAAACCGACTCACCCGACCAGCCGTTGCACGGCCACCAGGGAAAGCGCAACGAACCGGCGCTGACGGCAAGCGTGCTTGCCACCGTCGCCGGGTTACGCGAAGAGTCCGCCGAGGTCATCGCCCACGCCACCACGGCCAATGCCGCGCGGCTGTTCGGCTGGGCGCCCCCGCCCGAATCCTGAGGTCCGACCTCCGGCCCTTGCGCGGCCACCCGAAGCACTGCTAGCCTAAATACTTCACCGATGAATTATTTTTCGATGAACAAGGTTACCGAGATCATCGCAGGGCTGGACGAGGGCATGGCGCGTGTCGAGCAGATCGTGCCCGGCATGCCCATCGACGATGTCCGCCTGTACAAGCTGCTCACCCTCACCGCCGGGGCGATGCAGGACGAACTGGCCCGGAACCTCAAGCCGCACGGCATGGCCGAAAGCGACTTCCACGCGCTGATGATGCTGTTCTCGAGCCCCAACGGCTCGGCCACGCCCAGTGACCTGGCCTGCGTTGCCACGCAGAGCAGCCCGAACATGACGCGCATCGCCAATTCGCTGGTGAAGAAGGGATTTATCACGCGGGCACACGCGGTGGACGATCGCCGCCGCATCGTCATGCGCATCACGCCGGCTGGGCGCCGATTCGTCAACAAGTTGCTGCCACCAATGTTCCCGCGCCTTGCCGCCACCTTCGCCACCTTCTCGGCAAGGGAAAAAACCACCTTGCAACGCATGCTGCGCACGTTGGCGCAGAGCATCGACGATGTCACCGCCAGGGGCGACGAATGACCCAATCCTTCACTTCCCTCCGCCGCGGCGCCCTCGCACTGGGCCTGGGCCTCGCGCTGGCCGCGTGCGCACCGGCACGCGTGGAGCGTCCGTCCAACATGCGGGCCGACGTGCCGCTGCAAGGCCTCGACGTCCCAGCCACGGGCCAATGGCCGGCGCAGGACTGGTGGCGCCATTACAACGACCCGCAGCTGGATCAGTTGATCGACATGGCACTGAAGGGTTCGCCCGATCTCGCCCAGGCCCGGTCACGGGTGGACACCGCGCAGCAATCGGTACGCATCGCCGCCGCACAGGCGGGGCTGCGCATCGACGGCAGCGCCCAGGCAACGCGTCAGCGCCTGAGCGAGAACGGGATGATTCCCACGAAGTTCCTGGGATTCACCTGGTACAACCAGGCCGACCTTGGCGTGCAGCTGCAGTACGACTTCGACTGGTGGGGCAAGAAACGCAACAGCATCGATGCCGCGCTCGACCAGGCCCGCTCGGCGCAGGCCCAGCACGCCGCCGCGGCGCTCGCCCTGCAAAGCTCGGTAGCCGATACCTATTTCGGCTTCCTCGCCGATCGCCAGCGCGCGTCGCTTGCCGGTGAGCTGGTGGCCAATGCCGAGCGCATGGAGCGCATCGCCACCCTGCGTGTGAAGCAAGGCGTGGATCTGTCCGATACGGTGCAGCAGGCACGCTCGCAGGTGGCCTCGGCACGCCAGGCGAAGGTGGCCTACGAAGGTTCCGCGGCGATCCGCCGCGCGGCATTGGCCACGCTGGTGGGAGTTGCCCCCGCGGACCTGCCCACCCTCGCCGACCGTCCCTTGCCCGCCGTGGATGGCGCCTTGCCCTCCCAGGCCAGCGTCGACCTGATCGCGCGGCGCCCGGATATCGCCGCCAGCCGCTGGCAGGTGGAAGCTGCAATCAAGCAGACGGACGTCGCCCGCGCACAGTTCTTCCCCGATTTCAGCCTCACCGCGATGGCAGGCCTGTCGTCGATCGACATGGACAAGGTATTCAACGGCAGCAGCCGCGTGTTCGGGCTGACCCCGGCGCTGCACCTGCCGATCTTCGAAGGCGGCGCGCTGGAAGCCAATTACGGCTACAGCAAGAGCCAGCTCGACGCAGCCGTGGCGCAATACAACGCCACCGTGATCGCCGCCGCGCGCGACGTTGCCACCCAGGCACTGAGTGCGCGCCAGGTGGCCGACCGCCGTGTACAGCAGGCCGCGCAGGTGGATGCCGCCACCCGCATGGTGGCCACCAGCGACGCCCGCGCACGCCAGGGTGTGCGCGATGCGCGCGAGGCACTGGGTGCCCGCGCCGAGCTGATCCAGCAGCGTGACGGCGACATCGAACTGCAGGGCCAGGCCCTGTCCGCCGACGTCGCCCTCGCCAAGGCCCTGGGTGGCGGCTACCGCGCCGACACCGGCGCCGACGACACCCGAACCGATTCGACTTCGCACGGAGCAGCACAGCCATGAGCTCGCAAGATTCCGAAAACAAATCCGGCGCTTCGTCCGCCGACGACAACGGCAACGGCGCGAAGGATCCGCGCAAGCGCCGGCGCATGCTCATCGTCGCCGTGGTGGTGTTCCTGCTGGCAGGCGCCACCTGGGTGTTGCTGTGGCTGCTGGTGTTTTCCCATCGCGAAGAAACCGACGATGCCTATGTCGGCGGCAACCAAGTGGGTATCTCGGCACAGGTGCCGGGCATCGTGGTGGGTGTGTTCGCCGACGATACCCAACGGGTGAAGGCCGGCCAGGTGCTGGTGCGCCTGGATCCCACCGATGCCGATGTAAACCTTCGCAAGGCGGCCAGCGGCCTGGCCCAGGCCGTGCGCCAGGTACGCCAGCAGACGCAGTCGGTCGCCAGCGCGGACGCCGCGGTGTCCGCGCGGCAGCTGGACGTCAAGCGTGCCCAGCAGGACCTCACCCGGCGCCAGCCCCTGCTCGCCGAGCAGGCCGTGGCTCCCGAGGAACTCCAGCATGCACGCGATGTGCTCGACAGCGCGCGCGCTGCGCTGGAATCCGCCCAGCGGCAGGCGGACGCCGCCCGTGCGCTCATCGATGGTCGTGAGATCGCCGATAACCCCGCCGTGGAGCAGGCCCGGGCGGAGTACCGCCAGGCCTGGATCGCTGCCCAGCGCAACGCGATCCTGGCCCCGGTGGATGGTTATGTCGCCCAGCGCAGCGTGCAGGTAGGCAACAGCGTCACGCCGGGCCAGCCGTTGATGACGGTGGTGCCGCTGCACGACCTCTGGGTGGACGCCAACTTCAAGGAAAGCCAGCTGCGCCATGTGCGCATCGGCCAGCCGGTGAAGATCAAGGCCGATCTTTACGGCGGCAGCGTGGATTACCACGGGCGCGTCACGGGCCTGGGCGTCGGTACCGGCAGCGCGTTCTCGCTGTTGCCGGCGCAGAACGCCACCGGCAACTGGATCAAGGTGGTTCAGCGCCTGCCCGTGCGCATCGCGCTGGACAACGCGGATCTGGACAAATACCCGCTGCGCATCGGCCTTTCCACCACCGCCACGGTGGACATCACCGACGCCTCCGGCGCCGCGCTGCCGGCACAGCCTGTGACCACGCCGACGGCGCAGACCTCCGTCTACGATGACATCGCCGCCAAGGCCGATGCCCAGGCGCAGGCCATCATCAACGACAATCTGGCCGCCAACTGACCATGGCCGACGCCACGCCCGAAGCCCAGCCGCTGAAGCCGCTTTCCGGCGGCCCGCTGGTCCTGCTCACCATCGCTGTCGCGTTCTCCACCTTCATGGAGATCCTGGACATGACGATCGTGAACGTGGCCGTGCCGCACATCGCCGGCAGCATGGGCGTGAGTGCCAATGAGGGCACGTGGGCGATCAGCTCCTATGCCCTGGCCAGCGCCATCATGCAGCCGTTGACCGGCTGGCTGGCCCGGCGCTTCGGCGAAGTGCGCACGTTCTGTTTTTCCGTGCTGCTGTTCGTGGCGTTCTCGATGCTTTGCGGCATGGCCACCAGCATGCCGATGCTGGTGGTGTTCCGCCTATTGCAGGGCGCTGGGTCCGGACCGATGGTGGCCTTGTCGCTATCGCTGCTGCTGGCAAGTTATCCCAAGACCAAACAGGGCATCGCGCTGGCGATGTGGGCAATGACCGTGGTGGTGGCACCGATCTTCGGGCCCATCCTTGGCGGTTACATCACCGACAATTTCTCCTGGCCCTGGATTTTCTTCATCAACGTGCCCGTGGGCGCGGCCGCGGCGGTGGTCACCTGGGGCCTGCTGCGCCATCGCGAGACGGCAACGCAACGCACGCCGATCGATGCGGTGGGTCTGGGCCTGCTGGTGGTGGGCGTGGGGTGCCTTCAGTTCATGCTGGACAACGGTAACGACCACGACTGGTTCGCCTCGCCCTTGATCCTCACCCTGGGCCTGATCGCCCTGGTGGCGCTGACCTTCCTGATCATCTGGGAGCTCACCGCCAAGCATCCGGTGATCGACCTGTCGCTGTTCTCGCGCCGCAACTTCGCCGTTGGCGTAGGAGCGTTGTCGCTGGGCATGCTGGCGTTCTTCGGCATCAACGTGGTGTTCCCACTGTGGCTGCAAACCACGGTGGGCTATACCGCGACGTGGGCCGGCCTTGCCGCCGCGCCGGTGGGCGTGCTGGCCTTCGTGGTCTCGCCTTTCATCGGCGCGAACATCCAGCGACTGGAATTGCGCGGGGTAGTGACCTTCGCCTTCATCGTGTTCGCGTTCTGTTCGTTCTGGTTCGCCGATTTCACCAGCGATTCGTCGTTCGCCTCCATGCTGCCGCCTCGCTTCATCATGGGCGTGGGCATCGCCTGCTTCTTCATTCCCCTGAATCAGATTTTCCTGTCAGGGCTGCGTCCGGACCAGATTGCCAGCGCATCAGGCCTGGCCAATTTCTGCCGCACGCTGGCGTCGAGCGTATCCACCGCGGTGTCGGTCACGCTGTGGCAGCATCGCAGCGAGTTCCACCACGCCTCGCTGACCGAGCACATCAACCAGGGCAGCGCCGCCACCACGCAATACCTGACGCACCTTCAGGGGTTGGGAGCCACGGGCAAGACGGGCCTCGCGGTGGTCAACCAGGTGCTGACGCGAGAGTCCATGACGCTGGCCGTGAACGACGTTTTCTACGGCTGCGCCATCCTCTTCATCCTGCTGATACCGGTGCTCTGGCTGGCCAAACCGCCCTTCGGCAACGCCGGCGGGGCGGCGGGGCATTAGCTCCGGGCCAATTGCCACGATCCAATAAACCTCGATCTTACGGAACTGGTGCGGCGCAATACGTTCTGCTACGTTTCGCCGCATGGCACAAACCCTCCGCATCATCAAGAAGTACCCGAACCGGCGTCTTTACGACACCGAAATCTCGAGCTACATCACGCTGGAGGAGGTTCGCCAGCTGGTGCTGGACGGCGAGACCTTCGAAGTGCGCGATGCGAAATCGGGCGAGGATCTGACTCGCTCGGTGCTGCTGCAGATCATCGCCGAGCACGAGGAGCATGGGCAGCCGATGCTCTCCCCGCAGCTGCTTTCGCACATCATCCGTTTCTACGGGGATTCGCTGCAGGGCTTCATGGGGCCGTACCTGGAGCGCAGCCTGCAGGTGTTCCTGGACCAGCAGCAGCAGTTCCGTTCGCAGCTGAACAACCTGATGGGCCAGACGCCATGGTCGATGCTCAACGAGCTCACCGAACGCAATCTGGACATGTGGAAATCCATGCAACGCGGCTTCTTCGACGCCGCCGCGCAGAAAGCCCCGCCCGAGGCGCCGCCCACCCGGCCGGCCGCGCGCGGTGGCAAGAAAGCCGGGTAAGCCCAGCGCCCGTTACGTTGCAGCGCAAGATGCGCCGCCCTGCACCAATTGCTGCGCCCGCACCTGATTCCATGCTGCGCAGCATGGGCCGGCCCAACGCAACCGACTAGGACCCGCACCGTGTCCGCATCCCATCCGCGCCATGTAACGAAATCCATTACGGTCATCGGCGCCGGGCTGGTGGGCGCGTTGGTGGCAACCCTCCTGGCCCAGGCCGGGTTCGAGGTGGATGTCTTCGAAAAACGCCCCGACCCGCGACGCGCGGGCTTCGAGGGCGGCCGCTCGATCAACCTTGCGCTGGCCGAGCGTGGCCTGCATGCACTGCGTGCCACCGGACAGGCCGACCGCGTGCTTGCACAGGCGGTGATGATGCGCGGACGCATGGTGCATACGCCGGGGAGTGAACCCGCCCTGCAGCGCTATGGCGTGGACGACAGCGAGGTGATCTGGTCGGTTTCCCGTGGCGGTTTGAACGGCTTGATGATCGACGCCGCTGAAGAAGCCGGGGCGCGCTTCCATTTCGGCCAGGCACTGGCCCGGGCCGATTTCGACGCGGGGCACATCACCCTGTCCGATGGCCATGCCAATCGTGACGTCGAGGCTACCGTGGTGATCGGTGCCGACGGCGCAGGCTCCGCGCTGCGCGGGGCCATGGGGAACCTCGGCGAGCGGATCGAGCCACTCGGTCACGGCTATAGGGAACTGGAAATTCCTTCATCGAAGCATACGTCCACGCCGTTCCAGATCGAGGCCAACGCCCTGCACATCTGGCCTCGCGGCGGCTACATGTGCATCGCGCTGCCCAACCGCGACGGCAGCTTCACCGTCACGCTTTTCCTGCCCGTGGACGGCAGCACGCCGAACTTCGAGCAGATTCGCCAGGCGTCCGATGCGCGCGCGTTCTTCGCGCGTGAATTCCCCGATGCACTGGCACTGATGCCCGACTTTGACCAGGACTGGTCGGAGCATCCGATGGGCACGCTGGCAACGCTCTACTTGGATCGCTGGCACCTGGGCGGCCGGGCCCTTTTGATCGGCGACGCCGCCCACGCCATCGTGCCCTTCCACGGCCAGGGCATGAACTGCGGCTTCGAAGACGCAGCAGCGCTCGCCCGCCTGCTGGGCCAACACCGTGGCGACACCACCGCAGCCTTTGCCGCCTTCCAGGCCGAGCGCAAGCCCAACGCCGATGCCATCGCCACCATGGCGCTGGAAAACTACATCGAGATGCGCGATTCGGTGGCTGACCCGCACTACCTGCGCAAGCGTGAACTGGGAAGCCTGCTGGCCGCACGCGCACCGTCGCATTACATGCCACGCTATCGCATGGTTACCTTCACCCACCTGCCCTATGCCTACGCGCTGGAGCGCGGCCTTGCGCAGGACACCCTGCTCGAGCAACTTCTCAAGGGCCACGGCACGGTGTCGGAGGTGAACCTGGACGCCGCGGTGGCTACCCTGAAGGCCACCCTGCCCCCGCTGCCCGGCCACGGCCTTGGTTAACGCGCACGACACCGCGTATCGCCGCACGGACTACCGCGTGCGCCTGCCGCGCGGTGGCCATGCATCGATCCGTGTCGACGCCCCCCTGCCGCCAGAGCTCTCCACCGTGATCGGCGAGGCCTGCTGGGCGATCATCACCGGCTGGAACCCGGGCTCCGTCCGGCAGTCGCCGGAGATCAATCGCGCCGCCCAGCGACGCCTGCTGGGCCTGCTCAAGGCCGCCAACCCCACGGTGCTGTGGCCTTCGGTGGGCGTGGGCAATGAACTGTGGCGCGAGGCGAGCCTGTTCGTGGTGGGGATCGACGCCTGGCGGATCCTGGCCATCGCCGAAGCCTGCGGTCAGCACGCCATCGTCTGCGGCAAGGGCAAGGCCAAGGCGGCGCTGGCCTGGCTGTAAGGCCCGCGACGGGCTGCCACATGGACGCCCACCCAAGGTTTTAAGGACAATCGCCCGATCTATGACCGCCGAAGCACCCCTGCTGCATGCCCGCGCCCTTTGCTTCTCCCGTCAGGAAGAGCGGGTGTTCGGCCCGCTGGATTTCAAGGTAGCCGCGGGCGACATCGTGCTGGTGGAGGGTGACAACGGCAGCGGCAAGACCACCTTGATGCGCATCCTCACCGGCATCCTGCACGTGGACGAAGGCACCCTGGAACTGGAAGGCAAGCCGCTGCGTAATATCGACGCCGCCGGGCGCATCGTGTTCCTGGGCCACCAACTGGGCCTGAAGGCCGATCTTTCGCCCCTTGAGAACCTGCGCGTGGCCGAGGGACTGGCCGGCCGCCGTGACGGCGTGGACGCCATGGCCGTGCTGCGCGAGGTGGGCCTTTCCGGGTACGAGGACGAACCGGTACGCCGGCTTTCCGCCGGCCAGAAGAAGCGTGCGGCGCTGGCGCGGCTGATGCTGGTCCCGGCCATCCTCTGGCTACTGGACGAGCCCTACGCCAACCTCGACCGCGAGGGCATCGCCCTGGTCAACCGGCTGGTCCAGGCACACGCCGACCGCGGCGGCGCGGCGCTGGTGTCCAGCCACGGCACGGTGACCTTCCTTGGCGGCGAACCGCGCATGATCCGGATGCACGCATGACCGCGACCGCCGGCGCGGCTTGCGCGGCCCTGCTGCGACGCGACCTGCTGCTGGCCTGGCGGCGGCGAGGCGATATCGCCATGCCGGTGCTCTACGCGCTGATCGTGGCCACGCTGTTTCCCTTCGCCCTGGGACCGGAAGAGGCTCTTCTGCAGCGCATCGCCGGCGGGGTGATCCTGGTGACGGTGCTGCTGGCCATGCTGCTGGCACTGGACGCCATGTTCCGTGGGGACATCGAGGACGGCTCGCTCGAACAATTGTTGCTGGCCCCGCAACCTCTGGCGCTGATGTTGGCAATAAGAATATTTGCCCACTGGGTAACCACCGCCTTGCCGCTGATCATCATTTCCCCGTTGCTGGCGGGCATGTTGCACCTGCCCACGCCGGTGATGGGCGTGCTGGTGGTGGCGCTGCTGCTGGCCACCCCATTGCTTAGCCTGATCGGCGCCATCCTGGTGGCGCTGACGGCCGGAACGAGGCGCTCTGGTATGCTTCTGGCGCTAATGCTGCTGCCCCTGTGCGTCCCCGTGGTGATCTTCGCCGCCGGCGCGGTGGCGGCCGCACAGCAAGGGCTGCCGTGGGTTGCGCCCATCGCCTGGCTGGGCGCCGCCCTGGTGCTGGCCTTGGTGCTGGCCCCCCTGGCCTGTGCCGCGGCGCTGCGCATCGCGCTGGACGCCTGACATGACCCCACGGCGAATCCCCCGCCTGAACGAGACACATGGCTAACTGGATCCCCACCTGGCTGCACCGCCTCGGCTCGCCGCCGACGTTCTATCGCTTTGCAGGCGCCGTGCGCCCGTGGGCGCTTGCGCTGGCGCTCATCGCCGGGGCGATCGCTGCCTACGGTGGCCTGGTGCTGGCACCGGCCGATTACCAGCAGGGCGATGCCTACCGGATCATCTTCATCCATGTGCCAAGCGCCTGGATGAGCCTGTTCATTTATTTCGCCATGGGCGTGGCAGCGTTCATCGCGCTGGTGTGGCGGATCAAGCTGGCCGAGGTGGTGGCGATGGAATCGGCGCCGATCGGCGCGGCCTTCACCTTCATCACCCTGGTGACAGGCTCCTTATGGGGCAAGCCCATGTGGGGCACGTGGTGGACCTGGGACGCCCGGCTCACATCCGAACTGGTCTTGCTGTTCCTTTACCTGGGCGTGATCGGCCTGTTCCACGCGTTCGAGGATCGGCGCCAGGGTGCGCGCGCGGCGGCCTTCCTTGCGTTGATCGGCGTGGTGAACGTGCCCATCGTGCATTTTTCGGTGAACTGGTGGAACACCCTGCACCAGGGTTCCACCGTGCGCCTGTTGGGTCCCTCGCATATCGATGCGCGCATGCTTTGGCCGCTGCTGACGATGATGGCGGCTACCAAGTTCTATTACGTGGCAAGCCTGTTCGGCCGCGTCCGGGCCGACCTTGTTGCCATGGAAAGCGGCAAGGACTGGGTCAAGGCGCTGGCCGTGGAGAAAATGGCATGAACCAGTTCCTGGCCATGGGCGGTTATGCCTTCTACGTATGGACCAGCTACGCGGTGTTCGCCGTGGTGCTGCTGGCCGACTACCTGGCACCGGTGCTTCGCCGCCGCCGCAACCTGCGCGATGTCCGCGCCCGCATGGCGCGCCAGGGCGCGCGCCGCCGGAATGAAAACGCATGAATCCCACCCGCAAGCGCCGCCTCACCATCGTCCTTTTGGTGGTGGCCGCCGCCGTCGCCGCCGTGGGACTGGCGGTATTCGCCCTGCAGCAGAACATGAACTACCTCTTCACCCCCAGCCAGGTGCAGGGCGGCCAGGCCAGCCAGTACAAGAGCTTCCGCCTGGGGGGCATGGTCAAGGCCGGCTCCATCCAGCGCGCCAGCGATTCGCTGAAGGTGAGCTTCATCGTGGTCGACGCCGATGGCGCGATGCCGGTGGAATACAACGGCATCCTTCCCGATCTGTTCCGTGACAACCAGTCGGTGATCGCCACCGGCTCCATGGATGGCGCCCGTTTCGTGGCCAGCGAAGTGCTGGCCAAGCACGATGAAACCTACATGCCCAAGGAATTGAAGGACGCCATGGCCAAGGCCCACAAGAACAAGGCCATCGACGAGAAAGCCGACATGGAGACAGCCAAGTGATCCCCGAGCTTGGCCAGCTGTCGCTGATCCTGGCCATGCTGCTGGCCCTGGTGCAGGGCGTGGTGCCGGTGGTTGGCGCGTGGCGCGGCAACAGCGCGCTGATGTCGCTGGCGCGGCCGGTGGCCGCGGGTCAGTTCGTCTTCGTGGCGCTGGCCATGGGCATCCTGGTCCACGCGTTCCTCACCTTCGACTTCTCGGTGGGCTATGTAGCCGCCAATTCGAACCTCGCGCTGCCCTGGTACTACCGCATCACTGCGGTTTGGGGCGCGCACGAGGGCTCGATGCTGCTGTGGGTATTCATCCTCAACGCCTGGACCCTGGCGCTGGCGATCTTCAGCCGGCAGCTCCCCGATGCCTTCGCCGCCCGCGTGCTTGGCGTGATGGGCTTCATCGGGCTGGGCTTCCTGGCTTTCATCGTCTTCACCTCCAATCCGTTCCTGCGTGAGCTGCCGATGCAGCCCGATGGCGCGGACTTGAACCCCGTGCTGCAGGACCCGGGCATGACCTTCCACCCGCCCGTGCTGTACATGGGCTACGTGGGGTTCTCGGTGGCGTTCGCCTTCTCCATCGCGGCACTGCTTGGCGGTGAGCTGGAACAGGCCTGGGTGCGCTGGGCGCGCCCGTGGACCAACGTGGCGTGGGCCTTCCTTTCCGCCGGCATCGTCGCCGGCAGCTGGTGGGCCTACGCGGAGCTGGGCTGGGGCGGCTGGTGGTTCTGGGATCCGGTGGAGAACGCCTCGTTCATGCCGTGGCTGGTGGGTGCTGCGCTGGTGCATGCGCAGGCCATCACCGAGAAGCGCGGATCGCTGCGTTCGTGGACGATCCTGCTGTCGCTGTTCGCCTTCTCGCTGTCGCTGCTGGGTACGTTCCTGGTGCGTTCGGGCGTGCTCACGTCCGTGCATGCATTTGCTTCCGACCCGCGGCGCGGCCTGTACATCCTGGGCTTCCTGGTGGTGGTGATCGGCGGCTCGTTGCTGCTGTATGCCGTGCGTGCGCCAAAGGTAGCGGGCGGGCGCGCGTTCGCCATCGTGTCGCGCGAAACCGCCGTGCTGATTGGCAACCTGCTGCTCACCACCGCTGCCGCGATGGTGTTGCTGGGCACACTGTTCCCGCTGCTCGGCGACGCGCTGAACCTGGGCAAGGTATCGGTGGGTCCACCCTACTTCGGTTTCCTCTTCAACCTATTGATGCTGCCGGTAGTGTTGCTGCTGCCGTTCGGGCCCTACCTGCGCTGGGGTAAGGGCGAGGTTGGCGTGCTCAAGCCCGTGGCGTTACGGGCGGGCGTGGCCGCCATCGTCTGCGCGGTGATTGCTTTCCTATTCGTCGACGCAAAGCTCAAGGCCATCGCCGGTGTCGCCGGCGCCGTCTGGGCGTGCGTGGGCACGCTGCTGTACGTGATCAAGCGCTGGCGGGAAATGCCCCGCGGCCGCCGCTTCCCCGCGGAGATGGCAGGCATGCTGCTGGCCCATTTCGGCGTGGGCATTTTCGTTGCCGGCGTGATGCTTTCCGAATCGCTCAGCATCGAGCGCGACGTGCGCATGGAACCGGGCAAGATCGTGCAGCTGGGAAGCTATGAGTTCCGCTTCGATGGCGTGCGCGAAACCAGCGGTCCGAATTGGCGCGGCGACGAAGGCGTGGTGACGGTGATGCGGGACGGCGCGACGGTCGCCACCATGCATCCGCAGAAGCGCACGTATACGCGCGGCCAGGTGCAGACAGAGTCGGCCATTGACGCAGGCATTTTCCGCGACATCTACGTGGCGCTGGGCGAACCGATGGATGCGGGCAACCGCGAGGGTGCGTGGGCGCTGCGTCTGTATCAGAAGCCCTTCATCCGTTGGATCTGGCTCGGTGGCCTCTTCATGATGCTCGGCGGTTTCGTGGCCGCCGGCGAGCGGCGCTTCCGCACGCAAAAGGCTCGCAGTGAAGCCGGCGCGACCGTGGCGGAGCCTGCTGCATGAGCCGTTTGCTGCCCTTCTTCGCCTTCCTCGCCCTGGTGGCGCTGTTCGGCTTCGGCATCTGGTGGAACACCCAGCACGACCAGCGCGAAGTGCCATCGCCGTTGATCGGCCGGGCCGCGCCGGAATTCCGGCTGCCGGTGCTGGACGATCCCAGCCGCACGGTCGCCAAAGCCGACCTCCTGGGCAAGCCGTATCTCTTGAACGTATTCGGTAGCTGGTGCTTTGCCTGTGGCGAAGAACACCCGGTGCTGATGGCCGAAGGCAAGGCGCTGGGCGTGAAGCTGGTTGGCTACAACTACAAGGACGAGCCCGCCGCCGCGAAGGGCTGGCTCGCCGAGCACGGCAATCCGTACGACCTGGTGATCGCCGATGTCGAGGGCCGCACGGCCATCGATTTCGGCGTCTACGGCGCGCCGGAAACATTCCTGGTGGATGGCAAGGGCGTGATTCGCTACAAGCGCGTCGGACCGCTCACGCCGGACGTGATCGAACGCGAGGTCAAGCCCGCGCTGGCTGCGATTGCGAAGGAAGCGCCATGATGCGCCGCGTGATGCTGTTGCTGGCGCTACTGATGGCAACGACCGTCGCCGCCCAGGCGATCGATCCGCTGCCGTTCAAGGACCACGACCAGGAAGTGCGCTTCCAGCACCTCACCGCGCAGTTGCGCTGCCTGGTGTGCCAGAACGAAAACCTCAACGACTCCAACGCCGAGCTTGCCCGCGACCTTCGCCACGAAGTGTTCGACCTGATGCAGCAGGGCAAGAGCGACGAAGAGATCAAGGCGTGGCTGGTGGCACGCTATTCGAAGTTCGTGCTTTACGATCCGCCGCTTGATACGGGCACCGCACTGTTGTGGTTCGGCCCGCTGCTGGTGCTTGTGCTTGGCGGCGTGGCGCTGGTGGTGCAAGTACGGCGCCGCGCGCGTACCGCGTCCACCGAGCCTGCGAACGCGGTGACAGAATCCAACGATAGTGGGGAAAACTGGTGAAGCCTGCGTTTTATGTGTGCGCCGCGATCATGCTCGCGGTGGCGCTGGCCCTGGTGCTGGTTCCCCTGATCCGCCGCGGACGCCGCGAAGGACGCCCGGTGGGCGTGTTCGCGCTGGCCTTGGCGCTGGCGTTTGTGATTCCCGTCGCCACGGTGGGCGTGTACCTGCTGGTGGGCACGCCGCAGACACTCGATGGCGTGGCCAAGGCCGAACCGCCGCCGAGCATCGACGAGGCCATGGCCGGCCTTCGCGCACGGCTGGCGCAACATCCGGACGACCTGCAAGGCTGGCTGCTGATGGGGCAGGCCCAGACCATGCTTCGCCAGTTCACCGAGGCGCGCGATGCGTATGGGCACGCGCTCGATATCGATGCCAACAACGGCCTGGCGATGGTGGGCTGGGCCGAAACCGATTCGCAATCGCGGCCCGATCACCTGATCCAGGGCCGTGCGCGCGAGCTCCTAGACAAGGCTGTGCAGGTGGACGCCACCAACCAGCGCGCCCTGTGGCTGCTTGGCATCAGCGACTTCCAGCAAAACCGCTACAAGGAAGCTTCGGCCACGTGGCGGAAGCTCCAGCCCCTGCTTGATCCCAGTTCCAATGTGGCTGCCGCCGTGGAGCAGCAGATCGCCGCCGCGGATGCCAAGGCCAATGGCAAGGCTGACGAACCCGCGGCCGACGCCACGCCGCCAGCGCTGGACGTCCAGGTTGCCGTGGCGCCGGCCCTGAAGGACAAGCTCGCCGCCGGCGACACGCTCTACGTCTACGCCCGTGCCGAGAACGGGCCGCCGATGCCGCTGGCGGTGGCGAAACTCGATGCCGGCAAACTGCCCGCATCGGTGATACTGACCGACGGCATGGGCATGACGCCGCAGTTCAAGCTTTCATCCGCCGAACGCGTGTTCGTGGGCGCCAGGATCAGCAAGAGTGGCCAGGCGATTGCCCAGCCCGGTGACCTGGAAGGCGACGCCGGGGTAGTGTCCACTTCTACCCGGGATCCGATCCGCATCAGCATCGACAAGGTTCATTGATGGGCGACGCACGCCGCTACCACCCGCTCCCCTCCCCCTTCCCGATGAAGCGCGGCGGCGAACTGCATGGCGCGCGCGTGGCCTATGAAACCTGGGGCCAGCTCGACGAATCGAAATCCAACGCCTTGTTGATCCTGACGGGCCTGTCGCCGAGCGCTCACGCCGCGTCGAACGACGAAGATCCGTCCGACGGCTGGTGGGAAGCGATGATCGGCCCCGGCCGCGCCATCGATACGTCGAAGTACTACGTGATCTGCGTCAATTCGCTGGGCAGCGACAAGGGCTCCACCTGCCCGGCCTCGATCGACCCCGCCACCGGTCAGGCGTACCGCCTCACCTTCCCTGAGCTTTCGCTCGAGGACGTCGCCAACGCCGCGCACTCAGCGGTAAGCGCGCTGGGCATCACCCAGCTCGACTGCCTGATCGGCTGCTCGATGGGTGGTATGAGCGCCCTGGCCTACATGGCGCTGCATCCAGGCAGCGCACGCCGGCACATCAGCGTGGATACCGCGCCGCAGGCCCAGCCCTTCGCCATCGCCATCCGCTCGCTGCAGCGCGAGGCGATCCGCCTTGATCCGAACTGGAACAACGGCCAGTACGACGACGACCACTACCCCGAACACGGCATGAGCATCGCCCGGAAGCTGGGCGTGATCACCTACCGCTCGGCGATGGAATGGAACGGCCGCTTCGCGCGCATCCGCCTGGAACCGGAAGACCGCGAAGGCGAGCCCTTCGGCTTCGAATTCCAGGTGGAGTCGTACCTGGAAGGCCACGCCCGCCGCTTCACCCGCACCTTCGACCCCAACAGCTACCTATACCTGTCCCGCGCCAGCGACTGGTTCGACATCGCCGAGCACGGCCAGGGCAGTGTCGAGAAGGGTCTTGCCAGGATCAAGCTGGAGGAGGCCCTGGTGATCGGCGTCAGCACCGACATCCTGTTCCCGCTGGAACAGCAGGAACAGATCGCCACGGGCCTTCGCAACACCGGTGTGCGCGTGGAGTTCGTGGCACTGGACTCCCCCCAGGGCCACGACGCCTTCCTGGTGGATATCGAGAACTACAGCCGGGCCATCGGCGGTTTCCTGGCCCGGTGAATCGCCGGTGATGGTATCATCGGCAACAAGTTCCACCTGAGCAGGTATCGCCATGATTGCCCTAGAATTTCCCGGTGCCCACAAGCTGATCGACGCCGTCGATGCAGCGGTCGCCAAGGGCGATACCCCGGCGATCACCGATGCCCTCCGCAAGACGCTCTGCCAGCTGATCCGCAGCCAGGAAGTGAAGCTGCCCGACTGCGTGTTCGAGGCCGCCGGCGACCACTACGCCCGCCGCGAGCTCTACCGCAGCGAAGAATTCGGCTACAGCGTGGTCGCCATGACCTGGGGCCCCGGCCAGGGCACCGCCATCCATGACCACGACGGCATGTGGTGCGTCGAGGGCGTCTGGAACGGCGCGCTGGAAATCACCCAGTACGAGCTCCTGGAAAAGCAGGACACCCGCTTCCACTTCCGCCCCGTCGGCACCATGGAAGCCGGCCCCGGCTCCGCCGGCAGCCTGATCCCGCCGCACGAATACCACACCATCCGCAACATCAGCACCGATGCCATCGCGGTGAGCCTGCATATCTATTCGGGCCGCATGACGCACTGCGCGGTGTTCAGCCCGCTGGCGGATAGCTGGTATGAGCGTGGCGAGCGGCAGTTGGGGTTGGATCGGGTGCACTGATCAAAGAGGAGCTTTGCACTCCCCTTTGACTCACCGCAAACCCAACGCGGCTTTCAGTGCCGGCAGTAACAATGGCGCCAGTATCGACGTCAGGGCCACGAATACGGTGGCCGTGACGTATATCCTCATCAGCGAAACCTGCGTCTCGGACAAGCGCTGATTGATCGCCGAAAGCCGGACATCAATGGCTTCGAATTTGCGGTCGATGCTATCGAATCGGTGTTGGGTGGCTTCGAAGTGGCGCTCCATCAATTCAAATCCGCGGTTCATGCGGATTTCAAGCGATGTCACACGACCTCGGGGTAGCTAGCTACGGCGATACCGGCGCCCTCGCGTGACGCATGGTCCCGGACGGATACGTGTGCTCCCGCAATCAACGTGTCGTGGTCTATATCCATAGGAGCTCCTGATCGGCTGCCACCCATCGTCCCCAGCAGAATGCCTGTAGACCATCAGGAAACAACCACACGTAGAGCAGGCTACTGCCCGCGGGCGAGAATCCCAGCCAGGGACGGACTCGACCAGCGGCGCGGATTGCCTCATAATCCGACACCTGGCCGGGATGGCGGAACTGGTAGACGCGGCGGACTCAAAATCCGTTTGTGGTGACACAGTGGGGGTTCGATTCCCCCTCCCGGCACCATAGATCAAACTTGTGGTGGTAGCACAAGGTATGCACAGTCGAATCACGTGGTCCTACAGCGCCCCATAGTTCAGCGCCGCAAGACGGTCTAGGGGAACGCCGAGGGGCCACTTTTTTGCTTCGGCTTCAACCCTCGCGGAATGACATCATCGACGTGAACATGTCCGTCAGATGTTGTTAGCGTTTCGCGCCCCGATCTGATTTCCATACTCGATGCTACGGGCGAGATCGCTGAGGCCTGCGTTTTGGCGGCACTTAGTCGCATTCGCCCCGCGAACGTCAGCGACTAGTTGTCACGTTTTTTGGAACTGGAGCGCAGGGACAAAACTGAATCGCCCCGTGTTCAGTAGACATCTCCAAGTCGTACATTACGGCAACGTAGGAGGTGTTGATGAGTGGCAAGCGTTATACGGACGAGTTCAAGGTCGAAGCGGCCAAGCAAGTGATTGACCATGGCCGGCCAGTGGGCGAGGTGGCGGCACGACTGGGGGGGGGTGAGCATCCACTCGCTGTACGCATGGGTGTGCGAGCAGCGCAAGACGCCGCAGGCGCGCCAGGTTGATGCCTCGTTGGCAGCGGAGAATCGGCGTTTGCAGGCCGAACTGCAGCGGACGACCGAGGAGCGCGACACCGTAAAAAAGGCCGCGGCGTACCTTGCCAAGGGGTAAGGGCGAAGTACGCGTTCATGCAAGCGCATTTGAAGGAGTTCCGAGTGGTGAGCATGTGCCGAGGGCTGGGTGTGCAACGCAGTGGCTTCTATGCGTGGTTGCATCAGCCAAGCAGTGCTCGGGCGAGGGAACACCAGTGCCTGTTGGGCCTGGTCAAGCAAGCCTGGATGGAGAGCGGCATGATGTATGGCTATCGCAAGATCACCGCCGACCTGCGTGACTTGGGTGAACGTTGCGGTAAACATCGCCTGGCGCGACTGATGCGTAGTGAAACCTACGGGCGCAGGTGGGCTATGGGCGGCGTCCGCGCTACCGCCCTGGCAGGCCGTCCACCGAGGCGCCGAACCTGTTGGATCGGCAGTTCGATGTGGCCACGCCGAACACGCATTGGGTCACTGATATCACCTATATCCGCACCCACGAGGGTTGGCGGTACCTGGCCACGGTGACGGACCTGTTCTCTCGGCAGGTCGTGGGCTGGGCTAGGCAGAGCTAGCACCATACTGCAATCGACCTCAAGACCGAGGCTTTTGCATGACGAAGACTTCGAAATAGGCACCATCGATCCCCCGCTCACGGTCAACGACGTTGCGGGTCTCGACTGGCACGCCCGTCCACGACTCGAAGAGCAACTCCAAGTCGTTTCCCCAATCGAACGTTACCAGTGCGCGCCCATCGCCTACGGGATTTCCGTGGTAGACCGGTTCCAAGAGGTAATCAACCTGTCCGTCATGCAGCGAGGCGCGTTGGACGGTTGTAGCGAGCTGGGGGAAACGCGGCGTAGTGAAGATATGGAGTCCCCCGGGCTTCAGAACGCGAAGGATCTCGTTTATAGCGCGTGGCACATCGAAGACGTGTTCCATGACATCTTGGGTAACGAAGGCATCGAAAGTGTCGTTGGGGAACGTCATCCGTTCTAGATTCTGGCAGGTTCCGCCTCCCGGCAATGCGGCACCCAGAGGGAATTTCTCGTCCAGTTGTGAGAACGAATAGTTCGAAGAAAGTCGCGCTATTCGATCGTCACCGGGCGACGACTCATGGATTACGCGCTGGGTCCAGGCCGGTATGAGTTCATCTAGGGCACGAAAGACGTTTCGTTGCCTCGGTATAGAGCCGCACGAAGTGCAGAGGTAGGTGTCGCGGAGCCAAGGATCATCAGTTCGAAAAATGACCCGCGATTGGCAGCAGTGGCAGTAGCCAGCGTGCTCAATAAGGTGGCCTGCAACCTCGGTGCCGATTCCATTGGCCTCCTGCCAGCGGCACACCCCACGCTGTAGGGAGCGAACGATACGGACCTGTTCCTCGATGGACATGGTCCTCCAGTCCAGGGCATCGACGGATGCGATGAACGCCTTCTCTACTTCCAAACGAGCCAGTTCCATCGAGTCCCCGCACGCTGTTTGCTGCAAGCATTGTACGCCAATCTTATTTCATAGCCGTCAGTGGTCTGGTGGCAGAGCGTCCTGGCCTGACAGGCCATCGCCATCGAAATCCAGGGGCACATGGCCGGATCCGGGTATCCGCGTAGTAACCGTCAGTGCCTGCAAGGTGTCGAAGCGTATGTCCTGGCCATGCGCGAGCAGCGGGAACAGCATGGTGGCGACCAGGGCAAGGAAACGTCCCGGCCTGATCCTTGAGTTGACTTGTATGTTTTCCATGTCCCTCGTTCGCAGCCGCGAAAGCGTGTTCGTGGTGGCGGATGCATCATGTACGCCGATAACTGATACTACAAGCATCCCCGGGGTGGATAGACCGTCAGCCCAGGTACGACCGCACCAAAACGACCCGGTTAAGATAGGCGCCCCTATACGACCACCAGGACTCCCATGGCATCGAAACCGCCCTTCTTCGCCAAATGGGGCGAAGCCCGCGTCAAGACGCGCCGGCTCAATGAAGAACTGGACCTGCTGCGTTTCAACCAGGGCGTGATCCTGTCGAAGCTGGATTCAAGCAACGCGTCGCCGCGACTTGCCGACCATGAGTTCAAGGTGTTCTCGCAATGGGGCGAGGACGGCATCCTGCAATTCCTCACGCGCGTCGTACCGATAGCGCACCGAACGTTCATCGAGTTCGGCGTGGAGGATTTTTCAGAATCCAACTGCCGTTTCCTGATGCAGAAGGACAACTGGCGCGGCTTCGTGATCGATGGCTCGGCCGACAACGTGAAATCGATCCGCCGCGCGCCCTATTTCTGGCGGCATGAGCTCACCGCGAAGCAGGCATTCATCACCCGCGAGAATATCCAGGAGCTGCTTGCTGAAAGCGGTTTCGATGCCGACCTTGGCGTACTATCCATCGACATCGATGGCAACGACTATCACGTGTGGCAGGCCATCGAAGCCTTCCATCCCCGCATCGTGGTGTGCGAATACAACAGTGTATTTGGGCCGTCCGATGCGATCACCGTGCCCTACCAAGCCGATTTCCAGCGCAGCGTCGCGCACCATTCGAACCTGTATTGGGGGGCATCGATCGCGGCGCTGACGCACCTGGCGTCCACGAAGGGCTATAGCCTGGTCGGCGGCAACATCGCCGGCAACAATGCCTTCTTTGTGCGGAGCGACCTCGTCAACGGCAGCCTTGCCGTATGCATGCCTTCTGAAGCCCACGAAATTTCCCGCTACCGAGAAAGCCGCGACGCCGAGGGCAAGGCGAATTGGCTCTCAGGCGACGCGCGCCGCCGGGCCATCGCGGGTCTACCGGTACTGGACGTCATCACGGGCAACACGCGCACGCTGGATTGAGCTTGCGCGTGAGCCGTACCGTGCCGGCGGTAAAGTCCCGCCGGCATCGAAGAACACCTCAAACGATAGACCGCACCACCCCGCCATCCACGCGCACCGCCGCCCCGGTGGTTGCCGATGCCTGCTCCGACGCCAGATACACCGACATGGCAGCCACCTCTTCCACGGTAGCCAGCCGCTTGATCAGCGACGACGGGCGGTGCGTAGCGATGAAATCACGCTCGACATCGGCCAGCGGGATGCCTTGCTCACTGGCGATCTTGCCGAAGAAATCACCCACGCCTTCCGAGCGCGTGGGGCCAGGCAGCAGCGCGTTGACAGTAACCCCGGTACCGGCCAGGTCCTCGGCCAGCCCGCGCGACACGGCCAACTGCGCCGTCTTGGTCACCCCGTAGTGGATCATTTCCGCCGGAATCTGCACGCCTGATTCGCTGGAAATGAACTGGATGCGGCCCCAACCACGATTTTTCATGCCCTGGGCGTAGTGACGAGCCAGGCGCACGCCGCTCATCACGTTCACCTCGAAGAAATGCAGCCAGTCCGCATCGGTGATCTCGGCGAAGGCCTTCGGTTCGAAGATGCCCAGGTTGTTGACCAGGATGTCGGTATCCGGGAACGCGGCAATCAGGTCCGCGGCGCCCTGGGCAGTTCCCAGGTCACCGGCGTGGCCCGCCAGGCTCGCCTTCGGATGCGTGGCACGGATGGAGGCCACGGCCTCGTCCACGCGCGCCTGGGTGCGCCCGGTGACCACCACATGGGCGCCGGTGCCGGCGAGACCGGTAGCAATGGCCAAGCCAATGCCGGCGGTGGAGCCTGAAACGATGGCGCTGCGGCCACTGAGATCGATGTGCATGAGCTTAGGGACTCCGGATTCAAGTTGAGGCGTCCTATCACTGTGGGGACGCTTTTCCCCGATGGAATGCCCGCGAACCGAATGATGGCGATCCGGAGTCCGAGCCCGGGGTCAGAGTAATGACTCTGACCCCCGACATCGCCGCGCCGCCGAAGTGCATTCGCGGGGCCGAGCGGATAAAGTTCAACGATGACCCAAGCTCAGATCCCCGGCGGCTTCCTGCTCGCCATCGAAGGCATCGACGGTGCCGGCAAGACTACCCTCGCCACCAGCCTTGGGGGGGTCCTGAAGAATGTAGGCCTGGGCGTCACCATCGGCAAGGAACCCACCGCCGGCCCCTGGGGCACCAAGCTCCGGCAATCGGCGATCGAGGGACGGCTCGATGCCGCCGAGGAGCTGCGCTACCTGCTGCTCGATCGCCGCGAGCACGTCGAATCGGTGATCGCCCCGGCGCTCGCGCGCGGCGAGGTGATGATCCTGGACCGCTACTACCCGTCCAACGTGGCCTACCAGGGCGCAGCGGGCCTCGATGTCCACGAACTGCTGGCCGCGAACGATTTCGCGCCGAAGCCCGACCTGCTGCTGGTGCTCGATGTCGAACCTGGCGAAGGCCTGTCACGCATCCGCGCCCGCGGCGACAAGCCCAACCATTTCGAGGACATCGACAACCTGGAGCGGTGCCGGGCCATCTTCCTGGAGCCGGATCTGCTCGATGCAACGATCATCGACGCCAGCAACGATGCCGCCACGGTGCTGGCCGTGGCCCGCGAACTTACCTACCAGGCCGTCATCGGCAAGCTGCGTGAACGACCAGCCTGGGTCGAAGGCATCACCTCGCGCTCCACGGCACCACCACATCCCTGACTGTAAAACCACTTCCCATGGCGCACCTGCCCACACAACGGCTGGTCAATAGCGCGCAGGGCGAGATGGCGCGCCGGCTGCGCGAACATGACTGGGCCGCCACTGCCCTGGGGCCGATCCACCATTGGCCCGCATCGTTGCGTACCGCCACGGCCCTGTTGCTGGCGTCGCCCGCGCCGATGGTGATGGTCTGGGGCAGCGAATCCCGGCTGATCTACAACGATGGCTATGCCCTGTTCGCCGGCGAACGCCACCCGGGGCTGTTCGGCATGAACGTGCTCGAGGGCTGGCCGGAGGTCGCCGCATTCAATGCCGAGATCCTTCGCATCACCCGTGGCGGCGAATCCATCAGCTACCGCGACTTCACCCTCCTGTTGTATCGCCACGGCAGGCAGGAGCCGGAGACGGTGTACCTGGACCTCGATTACAGCCCTCTCTACGACGACGAGGGCCAACCCGCCGGCTTCATCGCCATTGTCATTGAAACCACCGCCCGCATCGCTGCCGAGCGGGCGCGCGAGGTGGCCGAGCAACAGCAACAGGTGCTGATCAACGAACTCAACCACCGGGTGAAGAACACCATGGCCGTGGTGCAGGCCATGGCCGCGCAAACCTTCCGCCGGCCGGGCGCGGACCAGGAGGCGGCCGAGGTATTCACCGCCCGGTTGATCGCGCTCTCACGTGCCCACGACGTGCTCACCCGCGCCTCGTGGGAAAACGCGGGCGTGGCCGAGATCGTCGGCGAACTGGCCTGGCCGCTGGATATGTCAGGGCGTATCCAGTGCCACGGGCCCGACATCCGCCTGGAGCCCCACCAGGCCGTGGCGCTGGGCATGGCCCTGCACGAACTGGCCACCAATGCGCTCAAGTACGGGGCGTTGAGCAACGATGACGGCCAGGTGCAGATCCAGTGGCAAGTGGACGGAAATCACTGTGAAATCACCTGGCGCGAAGCCGGCGGGCCGGCCGTCCAGTTGCCTGGCCACCGCGGGTTCGGTACCCGCCTGATCGAACGCACCCTGGGCAACCAGCTGGGCGGCCGGACGAACCTGGCTTTCGCGCCCGAGGGCGTGGTCTGCCGGATCAGCCTGCCGGTCACCTGACGCAAGTTGTCGCGAATCGTCACTCCCTGACGTACGCTGCAGGCGCGAAAACGTGAAGGCCACGTGTAAATGCCGCGTGCAGGCCCCTTTTGTTAAGGCCTGGATTTTGCTTTCCCAGGATGAACCGCGAAAACGTTTGCGCGGCTTGTGGCCACGGTGGAGCGTGGTCCTTGTGATTCGATCGACGGGGCAGGTCTGGACGACCGCGCTCCGGCAGGAAGTACACCCATGTCCGTGTCCGAAGCCCGTTCGCTGCACCGCACCGCCATTACCCTGGCGGCACTGAGTACCCTGTTGGGGCTCGCCATCATGGCGGCCTCCACACTCCACTTCCACAGCCACCTGCCCAGCGTCCTGCTGGCATGGCTGGGCGCGTCGTTCGTCACCGGCGGCATGGTGGCCATTTCCCTGGCAAACGACAACGAGGGCTCGCTGCCCTCGACCGGGCATTATTACGACGCCTGAGGGGGCGTCTTAAGCTTTCCCGGCCTCGGCGGCTATCGCGCCGGCGGTGGCCGAGGAAAAATGAAGTTCCAGCAGGGCTTCGTGCAGGCTGTCCAGCGAGGTCACCTCGCTCTCCACCGCTTCGCCGCGACTGGAGGGCGAAACATGGACGAACGTCTTGCCGTCCTGGTAGGCGATCCCCTCGTCGTGCACCGTCTGCATGGTCAAAACCTTGTAGGTCGCGTCCTTCGAGCGGCGGATAGTGAGCTTGCGCCCTTCCCGTTCACCCTCGAATACCGTCGTCCATTCTGCTGCCATGGCTCTATCCGTTCCGCGCACGTAGCGTGCGGTGCCATTCTTGCCACGGACAGGTCTAGCGATTGTTAAGGGCGTCAGGCCACCTGCCCGGCGGCATGTCCCGAGGCCCAGGCCCACTGGAAGTTGTAGCCGCCCAGGTGGCCGGTGACATCAAGTACTTCGCCGATGAAATACAGGCCCGGTACCCGGCGGGACATCATGGTGGTGGAACTGATGCCGTCGGTATCGACGCCCCCCAACGTAACCTCCGCCGTGCGATATCCCTCGGT